>Ga0255338_1000091_pt1 | contig 400065 bp, 381 predicted proteins | sample MeOH1_35cm_T4_19_FD_203715 | JGI IMG/M metagenome (GOLD analysis project Ga0255338, IMG submission 203715) | Sandy soil microbial communities from University of British Columbia, Vancouver, Canada - MeOH1_35cm_T4_195 | ecosystem: Engineered > Artificial ecosystem > Sand microcosm >... | reverse complement strand
TGCCGACGTGCAGTCCCTCGCCGCCAACCAGACCAAGCTCGAGACCTTCACCGTCCGTGCCGCCGACGGCACGACCCACGACGTGGTGATCACCCTCACCGGCACCAACGACACCCCGACCATCGGCGGCACCGCCGCCGGCGCCGCCACCGAGGATGCGGCCGCCACCCTCACCGCCACCGGCACGCTCAGCATCAGCGACGCCGACAGCGGCGAGTCGGTGTTTCAGACCACCGGCATCACCGCCAGCCCCGGCGCCCTGGGCAGCCTGGCCATCACCGCGGCCGGCGCCTGGACCTACTCCGTGGCCAATGCCGACGTGCAGTCCCTCGCCGCCAACCAGACCAAGCTCGAGACCTTCACCGTCCGTGCCGCCGACGGCACGACCCACGACGTGGTGATCACCCTCACCGGCACCAACGACACCCCGACCATCGGCATCGGTAGCGATGACAGCGCTGCGGTAACGTTGGCCGAAACCAATGCCGGCCTGACTGCCAGCGGCACCCTCACCTTACTGGATGTCGACGTCAGCGATGTCGTTACCGCCAGCGTAAGTACGGTAGTTGCCGGTGGCCACACCACCGGCCTGACGCCTGACAATGCCGCACTGCTGAGTTACCTCACGCTCGGTTCGCCGGTGGATACCGCGGGAACGACGGGCGGACCCATTGCCTGGAGCTTCAATTCGGCAAACGAGGCCTTCAACCAGCTTGCGGTGGGCGAGAGCCTCACGCTGACCTACACGGTCGCGGTCAGTGACACCAGGGGCGGCACGGACACGCAGGACATCACCATCACCATCACCGGCACCGACGATTCCGCTACGGTGACGGCAATTTCATCATCAACCGGCATCGATGCCCAAATCATTGAAGACTTCCTAACCGCCAACAGCATTGATCTTTCTGCCTACGAGATCTACTACGGCCTCCCCGGAAACGACGCCGGACAGGATATCTGGATCGGTAGTGCGACGACGGATACCCTGGAGGGTGGAAACCGGGACATCCTGATCGGTGGTTTGGGCAATGACACACTGAGTACCGGGGGAGGGGCGACCATCATTTGGGGTGGTCCCGGCGATGACACGATGACCGGAGGCGCATCAGGCGACCGTTTCGTCTATATGCGCGGAGACCTTGCCGGCACTACCAGCGGCGACATCATCGATATCGGAAACGGCACCGGAGACATCATCGACCTGCGCGACCTGCTCAATTCCAACGGGGTGACAGATCCGGTTATCCAGGGAGCGACGTCAAATGATGCACAGGCAACTTACTACAAGAACACAGGTGGATCGGGAGTGCTGTCCATTTCCATCAACCCCGCGGATAAGACCGTCGTCATTTCGGTCGACATGGATGGGGGCGGCTCGTCATTTCAGACACAAACGATCGCAAAGGTCGATGGATTTATCGGAAATCCAGTCCCCTCTGCGACTGACCTGCTGACCAGCTTGCTAGGCAGCTCGACTATTGATCTCTAACTTATGTCGGACGTCGGACGCTGGCTGACCGTTAGACCCTGTTCCCGCTTGACGCGTTTGAGATCGCCGCCACGACAAAGGCGTGCTTGGCTCGGAAACCTGTCCTAGGTTGCGGCAGGCAGTTCGCGTTTGCTGCCGTCCTCATTGACGGCAACATAGGTCAGTTGCGCCTCGGTGACCTTGACCACCAGGGGATTGGCCGGATGGCGCTCGGCGAAGACCTGGACATCGACGGTGATCGATGTCCTGCCGACCTTCACCACCTCGGCATAGAAGCTGACGATGTCGCCCACCGAGATCGGCTGCTTGAAAAGGAAGGAATTGACCGCCACGGTGACGATGCGGCCACGCGCCCGACGCAGGGCGGGAATGGCGCCGGCGACGTCGGCCTGCGCCATGACCCAGCCGCCGAAAATGTCGCCGTTCGGGTTCATGTCGGCGGGCATCGGCACCACCCGCAGCACCGGCTCGCGGCCCGGTATGAGTACACCGTCGTGAGGCATCAGCGTTCTCCGGATTTCAGGAAATTCATCGGACCAACAGTATAGGACGCAAAGCCGGCACCGTCTTCATCAACTGCGCAAGAAACGGGTGGCATGGTCCGCCGGCATCCCCGATACTGTGCGCCTTGCCCGGAACCTGCCCATGACTGACGCCAGCCTCTTTCCCCTGCCGATCCTCGCCGCCATCCGGAGGGCTTCCTTCCGGATCATCCGCGACGGCGACGCCGCGATTGCGGCAACCGCCCTGGTCACCGGCTTTTCATCGCCACTGCCGGCCTTACGCATGGAGGCGGCCAATGCCTGATGCGGCATTCGAAGCGCTTGCCGGGGATCGCGGCAGCGAATGGCGGCGCCAGTACGCGGCGGTGGCGCGGGCCATCGCCTTCATCCGCGCCAATGTCGCGCGGCAACCCGCCCTGGCAGAGATCGCGGCGGCGGCCCACATGAGCGAATACCACCTGCAGCGTCTGTTCTCCGCCTGGGCCGGGCTGTCGCCCAAGCGCTTCCTGCAATACCTGACCAAGGAGCATGCGCGCGAGGCGCTGCGGGACTCCGCCGACATCCTCGATGCGGCCCTCGCTGCCGGGCTGTCGGGACCCGGACGGCTGCACGACCTGATGGTGAGTTGCGAGGCGCTGACACCGGGCGAGATCCGCGCGCTCGGCGCCGGCGTCGAATTGCGCCACGGCTTCGCGCCCACGCCGCTGGGCGATGCGCTGTTCGCCTGGACCGAACGCGGACTCTGCCATCTGGCCTTCTGCGACGGGGATCACGCCGAACACCTGGAAGCACTGCGCCGCGACTGGCCGGCGGCCAGCTTGCGGCACGACGATGAGGGCGCCCTGACGCTCGCTGCCCGCGTCTTTGCCGCCAGGCCTGAATCCGGCCGCCTGCATCTGCTGCTGCGCGGCACGAATTTCCAGATCAGGGTCTGGGAGGCCCTGATCAAGCTGCCGCCGGCGACGCTGATTTCCTACGGCGATCTCGCCGCCCGCGTGGACCGGCCGCAAGCGGCGCGCGCCGTCGGCTCGGCCGTGGCGGCGAACACCATCGCCTACCTGATCCCCTGCCACCGCGTGATCCGCGAGGATGGCAGCAGCAGCAACTATCGCTGGGGCACGGAACGCAAACTGGCGCTGCGCGCCTGGGAACTGGGCCGAATCCAGGCCGCCGCTTAGCCGCGGCTGGCGAGGTAATTCATCGGTCCGCCGGTCCAGGGCGCAAAACCGGTACCGAAAATCACGCCGGCATCAGCCAGTTCCGCATCGGCGACGACACCGTGCTGCACCAGACGCTGCGTCGCGGCCAGCAAAGGCTTGAGCATGCGCTCGGCCAAAGCCGCCGTGTCGCCGGCGCCGACTTTCCCCTTCTGCGCCTTGCCATCCACCCAGGCGTAGAAACCCTGGCCGGATTTCCTGCCGAGTTTGCCGGCCGCGAACAGTTCGACCAGTTTCTTCGGCGGCTCGGCGTCGCCGACCAACTGCTTGCCGGCATGCACCGCGACGTCGAGGCCGACGGTATCGGCCAGTTCGATCGGTCCCATCGGCATGCCGAAGGCGACCATGGCGGCGTCGATGGTCTCAGGCGCGATGCCTTCATCGACGCAACGCATGGCCTCGTGCATGTAGGGGGCGAGCACGGCATTGACCAGGAAGCCCGGCGCGTCCTTTACCGGCAGCGGCAGCTTGTCGATCCTGCGCACGAAGGCCGCCGCCCTTTGTACCGCTTCCGGCGCGGTAATCTCGCTGGCCACCACCTCGACCAGCGGCATCATCGCCACGGGATTGAAGAAGTGGATGCCGACCAGACGCGAGGGGTCCTTGAACTTCGCCGCGATGTCGGCGAGTTTCAGCGAAGAGGTATTGGATGCGATCACGGCGTCGGGTTTGGCGCGCGCCTCGATGTCGGCGAACAGCGCCTGCTTGGCTTCGAGATTCTCGAAGATGGCCTCGATGATGACGTCGGCCTGGCGCACGCCATCCCCCTTCGGGTCCGCGATCAGGCGGTCGAGCGCAAAGCGGGCGAGCTTCTTGTCGCGCAGTTTCTTTTCGAAGAACTTCGCCGCGCGACCCACCGCCGGCGCGATGCGCTCGACGCTCTGGTCCTGCAGTGTCACCGTCATGCCGCGCAGCACGCACCAGGCGGCGATGTCGCCGCCCATGACGCCGGCGCCGACGACATGCACGCGCTGCGGCACAAATTCCCTTGCCTCCTTGCCGAAACCCTTGAGCCGGTCCTGCAGGAAAAAGACCCGGATCAGGTTGCGCGTGGTCGAGGAATTGATCAGGGCATCGATCGAGGTCGGCCGCTCCGCCGGCACGGCCAGCGTGTTGCCGCCGTAGTTCTGCCACTGGTCGATGATGGCGTAGGGCGCGGGGTAGTGTTCCAGGCGTGCGCGCTTCGCCACCTGTTTCCGCGCGCCGCTGGCAACGAAACCCTTGAGCGGTCCGTTCATGAGTTTTTGCAGCAAGGGCAGCTGCGTCTGGCGCGGTGGCTTGCCGGACAGCACCAGCATGCGCGCGGCGTTCTCCATGACGCGCGGCGGCACGCATTCGTCGGCCAGGCCCATTTTCTTCGCGCGCTTGGCGTCGATGTTTCTGCCGGTCAGCATCATGTCCAGTGCCGCTGCCGGACCGACGATCTGCGGCAGGCGCAGCATGCCGCCCCAGCCGGGGACGATGCCGAGCATCACCTCGGGCAGCGCGAACTTGGTACCCGGCTCATCCACTGCGATGCGGTAGCGGCAGGCCAGCGCCAGCTCGGTGCCGCCGCCCATGCAGTGGCCGCGCACCAGCGCCAGTGTCGGGTACTTGACGGCGGCGAGGCGGTTGTAGGCATCCCAGCCGCGCTGGACCAGGGCACGGGCTTTCTGCGGCGTATCGGCCGTGGTGAATTCCTCGATGTTGGCGCCGGCGATGAAGCCGGCCTCCTTGGCCGAGGTGAAGATCAGTCCCCTGGGCGGATTCTTTTCGCACTCGTCGAGGATCAGGCCGAGCTCGGTCATCACCTCCGCGCCCAAAGTATTGGTCGAGGAGTCCGCCGTGTCGAGGATGGCCCAGGCCAGGCCCGCATTTGTGTCGCCTGTCTCGCGTCCGAGTTTCCAGTGCTTGTACGTCATCAAACAGCCTCCACCAGAACAGCGCCACCTTGCCCGCCGCCGATGCAGATCGTGGCGATGCCGCGTTTCTTGTTCTCGCGGCGCAGGATGTGCAAGAGATGCAACACGATGCGCGCGCCGGAGGCGCCGACCGGATGACCGAGCGCAATGGCGCCGCCGTCAATGTTCAACTTCGCCGCATCAAGAGTACCGAGCGGCGCAGCCAAGCCGAGTTCTTCCTTGCAGTAGGCCGTGTCTTCCCAGGCACGGACGCAACCCATCACCTGCGCCGCAAAGGCCTCATTGATTTCCCATGCGTCGAGGTCGTTGAGTCCGAGGCCGTGGCGCTGCAGGATCGGCGTCGCCGCATGCACGGGGCCGAGGCCCATCTGCGCCGGATCGAGGCCGGCCCATTGCGTGTCGGTGATCTTGCCGATCGGCGCGAGCTGGTACTTCGCGACGGCCTCGGCGGATGCCAGCAGCAGCCAGGCGGCGCCGTCGGTGATCTGCGAACTGTTGCCCGGCGTGATCTTGCCGTAGGTGCGGTCGAAGAAGGGCTTGAGCTTGGCCAGCCCGGCGATGTTCGAGTCGTGGCGCACGCCGTCATCCTCGGCGTACACCTTGCCGTCGCTGCCGATCAGCGGCACGATCTCCTCGAAATGGCCGGCCTTCTGCGCGGCCGACACCTTGCGGTGGCTCTCGACGGAAAAGGCATCCATCTGCTGGCGCGAAATGCCGAATTTCCAGGCCAGGTTCTCGGCGGTCTGGCCCATCATCAGATTGACCACTGGGTCGGTGAGGCCCTTGGCGATGCCGATCACCGGGCTCAGGAGCGCGCCCAGGCGCAGCCTGGCGAACATGCCGAGTTTGGCGCCGAGGCTGCGCGCCTGCGCCATCAGCGAGAACCACATGACCATCTTGTCGGAATAGAGCAGGGGAGTGCGCGACAGGGCGTCGACGCCGCCGGCCAGCACCAGTTGCGCGCGCCCGTTCTGGATGTTGGCGATGGCCGAATCGAGCGCCTGCATGCCCGAGGCGCAGTTGCGCATCACGGTCCAGCCCGGCACCTTGTGGCCGCAGCCGAGACGCAGGGCGATGACGCGGCCGATGTTCACCTCGTCGACGCTGGGACCGGCACAGCCGACGATCACCTCATCGAGCTGGTCGGGTGCAAAGGGCTGGCGCGCCAGCAGGGCGCGGCCGGAAATCGTGGCGAGGTCGGAAGCCGAAAACGGGCCGGGAACGTTGCGCGACTTGAGGAAGGGCGAGCGAGCGCCATCGACGATATAGACGGGTTCGAAGTGCTTCATGCTCAGGCCACCTTGCGCAGGGTTTCGGTCTTGGCCGGGGGCTCGGATGTGGCCGGCGCGACCTGCTCGACGGAGAAATCCGGCGGGAAATCGTCGACCGCGATCGCCTTGTCGCGCAGCAGCACGCGGCGCTGCAGCAGCGCATGTTCCTCGGCGGTGATGATGCCGGCCTCGCAGGCATGGGCCGCCATTGCCGCCGTGTCGCCGGCGCCGACTCTTCCCGCCTTCCGTGCTTCGCGGATGCGCGCCTCGACCGGTTCGGCCGCCATGGTCGCCTCCAGCGCCAGTTCGACGACGCCGACGGCGTCATCCTCCCGGCGCGGCACATACATGCCGGCGGTGAGCCGGTCGCGGGTAGCCGAGGGTTCGATCAGCATGCGCGCCACCTCGTGCCCCAGCTTGTCGGACGGCACCACATAGGGCCGCCCGAGCGGGAAAATGTACCAGTGCAGCAGGCCCGCAATGAAGCGGTTGGGATAGTTCGAGATCACGCCCTCGAAGGCGTTCTGCATCTTGAACATGGCGTCCCAGATGGCCCAGTGCATCAGCGGCGCGTCCGCGGGCTGGCGGCCTTCGGCCTCGTAACGCTTCAGCGTCGCGGAGCACAGATACATCAGGGACAGGATGTCGCCCAGCCGCGCCGAGAGCTTTTCCTTGCGCTTGAGGTCGCCGCCCATGACCAGCATCGAGACGTCGGAGAGGAAGGCGAAGGCCGCCGAAAAGCGCGTCAGCTGCTGGTAGTAACGGCGGGTTTCGGGTGCCACGCCGGCCGGCGCCGGGCCGAAGTGCGATCCGGTGAGGCCCATGCTCCAGGCGCGGAATCCGCGCGACCAGATGAACCAGAGGTGGCCGGCGAAGGCCTTGTCGAAATCGGGCAGGCCTTTCGCTGCGTCCGGCTCGCGTGCGGCCTCCATTTCCTTCAGCACGTAGGGATGGCAGCGGATCGCGCCCTGGCCGAAGATGATCAGGCTGCGCGTCAGGATGTTGGCGCCTTCGACGGTGATCGCCACCGGGATCTGCTGGTAGGCGCGGCCCATGAAGTTGTTCGGGCCGAGGCAGATGCCCTTGCCGCCGAGGATGTCCATGGCGTCATTCACCACCTGGCGCGTGCGCTCGGTGACGTGGTACTTGACGATGGCGGAGGCCACCGACGGCTTCTCGCCGAGGTCGATGGCGCCGGCGGTCATGGTCCGCGCCGCATCCATCATGTAGGTGTAGCCGCCCATGCGCGCCAGGGGCTCCTCGATGCCCTCGAACTTGCCGATGGCGGTCTTGAACTGGCTGCGCACGCGGGCGTAGGCGCCGGTGGCACGCACGGCGAGCTTGGACATGCCGGTGTTCGACGAAGGCAGAGAGATCGAACGTCCCGCCGCCAGGCATTCCATGAGCATGCGCCAGCCCTGGCCGGCCATCGCCGGACCGCCGATGATCCAGTCCAGCGGCATGAAGACATCCTTGCCCGAGTTCGGCCCGTTCTGGAACACCGCATTCAACGGAAAATGGCGGCGGCCGATGTTCACGCCGGGGTGATCGGTCGGCACCAGCGCGCAAGTGATGCCGATGTCCTCGACAGCGCCCAACAGATGATCGGGGTCCTGCAGGCGGAAGGCGAGGCCGAGGATGGTGCAGATCGGGCCGAGCGTGATGTAGCGCTTGTCCCAGGTGACGCGCATGCCGATGACTTCCCTGCCCTGCCACTGACCCTTGCAGACGATGCCGAGGTCGGGGATCGACGCCGCATCGGAACCGGCCTGCGGGCTGGTCAGGGCGAAGGCGGGGATCTCGAGGCCCTTGGCCAGGCGCGGCAGGTAGTAATCCTTCTGTTCCTCGGTGCCGTAGTGCAGCAGCAATTCGGCCGGGCCCAGCGAGTTCGGCACCATGACCGAAACCGCCGCCGCCGAGCAGCGCGTGGACAGCTTCTGCACCACCGCCGAATGCGCATAGGCCGAGAACTCGAGGCCGCCGTAACGCTTCGGGATGATCATGCCGAGAAAGCCTTTTTCCTTGATCCAGGCCCAGACCTCGGGCGGCAGGTCGTGGTGGATCTGGGTCGTCTCCCAGTCGTTGGCCATGGCGCACAGCGCCTCGCATTCCGTATCGAGGAAGGACTGCTCGGCGGCCGTAAGCGTCGGTTGCGGGTAGTCCAGCAAGGTCTGCCAGGCCGGCTTGCCGGAGAACAGTTCACCCTCCCACCAGACGGTGCCGGCCTCCAGCGCTTCTTTCTCGGTTTGCGACATGGCCGGCAGCATCTTCCGATAGACGGCGAAGACGGGGCCGGTAAGGACGACGCGGCGCAGCGGCGGCAGCAGCAGCACGGCGGCGATGGCGGCGGCGGCGAAAAAAATCAGGAACCAGGTCATGGCGTTCTCCTCGGGTCAGGCGGCACGCCGGGCGCGCGGCTTCCTGGCGGGCTTGGCAACAGGTTTGGCAACTACGTCGGGCAGCGGCGCGCGCAGGCCGCCGATGAGAAAACTCATCAATCGGGCGTAGAGCGCATCGGGATCGGAGTCGTCGATAGGCCCCAGCAAACGCAGCGCATCGGCGCCGGAAATGGCATAGGACAGCGCACCCATCATGAAATGGAAGCGCCAGAGAAATTCCTCCTGCGGCACATCGGGCAGGGCCTTGAAGAATGCCGCCTTGAAACGCGCGATGACCTCGGCGTATTCCTCGGCGAGAAACGTGCGCACGAAATCGGTCGGCTCGGTGTAGGTGCGGCCCAGGAGGCGCATGAAGGTCTGGCCGCCGTTGCGGTCGGCGGCCATGCGGATCGCCACGCCGAAAAAGGCTTCGACGATCTGCCGCGGCTTCAGTGGCGCACCCCTGGCCTCGGCCTCGAAGGCATCCAGCGCGGCGATGCGCTGCTCGTTGAGCCAGGTCAGGCGGCGGCGGAAGACGGCTTCGATCAGGGCCTCCTTCGAGCCGAAGTGGTAATTCACCGCGGCGAGGTTGGCCTGCGCCGCCGCGGTGATCATGCGCAGGGTGGTTGCATCGAGGCCATGCTGCACCAGCAGCTTTTCGGCGGCGTCGAGAATGCGGGAACGGGTATCGGCTTCCATGAGCAGGCGGACCTTTGACAAACGACAGTTTCAAACGATCGTTTAAGTGTGCTCAATGAAGCCTGAAATGTCAATCCCGGGGTTCTGCCGGCCCCTGTCGGCCCCCTATCGGCCCGGCTCAGGACTTGGAGCGGCGCCCGCCGTCGAGCCTGCGCCACTGGCCGGGACGCCCGGCCTTTTCCGTAGCGGCCTTGGGCTTGGGCACCAGCATGTTGCGGCCCGGGCCCTTGAGGAAAGTGCGGTGCGCCAGGATCGCCGCGCTCACCTGCTCCGTCGCAAGGCGGATCGGCACAGCTTCGCCCTTCGGCGTGTAGCCGGCAAGCTCCTGCCTGATGGCCAGCAGTCGCTCGGCCGGCTCGGCCTTTTTCTTGTGGCGCACACCGGCCATGAACTCCCGTGCCGCCGGCGTCAGCGTGAAGCGGCCAGCCTCCTCGGCGATCAGGCCGTGCGTGGAGAGATGCAGGAACGCCGCGGCCATATCCACATCGAGTGGAATGGAACCGTGCAACAGGTCCGCCGCCGCCATGATTTCCGCGAGTTCCGCCGGCCGCCGCTTGGAAGCGAGCGCCGTGGCCATCAGAAGGAGTACATCCACATCGTGGATAGGGTGCATAAAGACCTTTGAATGAAGTGATACAGGAGGCGGCAGGCCACCTTAACCGGAAACCAGCACCACCGGCTCTATCGACACCGGGAAATTCACCGAGTTGGCGATGAAGCACAGGCGGTGTGCTTCCTCGTGCAGCGACTTTGCCAGTGCCGCATCGCTGCCCGCCGCCAGCGTCGCCACCGGCCGCAGCACCGCCTGCGTAAAGCGCCCGCCGCCGCCGGCATCCTCCACCATCGTCCCTTCCGCATTGTCGTGGTAGGCCAGCACCGTGATCTTCGCCTGCGCGCACAGGTGCAGGTACCACAGCATGTGGCAGGACGACAGCGAGGCGACCAGCAGGTCCTCGGGATTCCAGCGCGAGGCATCGCCGCGAAACGCCGGATCGGATGAACCCGCCAGGTCCGGCCGGCCCGCGGCGGAAATCACATGGTCGCGCGAGTAGGCGCGGTGGCCAGTGGTGCCTTCACCCGGGTTCCCGGTCCATTCGGTGCGGGTGGCGTAATGGTGTTGCCTGTCGTGGGACATGGCAGGATCCTCCCTCAATGTTGTCAAGCATCGGCCCTGAATGTTCGGCCTTGCCCAAGGCGCTGCGCCGTTGCGGAAGTCTACTGCGCCTGCGGTTTCTGTCCCCCGCCTGGCGCCGTATTGAGGGTCAGTTCGGGACGGGCGCCATCGCCGGGAGCAGCGCCCTTGAGCCGGCCGAGCGCAGCATCGACATCGACGACACGCTCCTTTGCGGTCGGATGGGTTTTGTAAAGGGCTTCCAAGGCGCCCGTGTCGGCCTTGAGAGCGGCCAGGCGCTCCATGAAATTCAGGCAGGCGGCAGGATCGTATCCGGCCCGCGCCGCCAGCAGGACGCCGTCGTCGTCGGCCTCGCGCTCCGCACCGCGATCGAGCCGGCGCGTGAAGATTTCCTTGCTCTCGCCTATCAGAAGCTTGCGATATTCCTCGGAACCGCCTGATTTCGATGTGACCGTGAGGGCGCTGGCGCCGGCCGCCACCAACAGGCTTTTCTGCAGCACGGCAATATGGTGGCGGCGCGTCACATGGCCGATTTCGTGACCGAGGACGCAGCCCAGTTCGGCTTCATTGGTGACGTGGTCGAGCATGCCACGGGTAACGAGAATCGTGCCCCCCGGCGCGGCAAAGGCATTTATCGTCGCCGACTCCACCGCGGCAAAGCGCCAGGGCAATTCGGGGCGCGAGGACTGCAGTGCGACCCATACGCCGATCTGGTTCAGGCGATGCTGGAGTTCCGGATTCCTGAGCGGCGGATAGCTGCCGAGCGTCGCGGCGATAACTTCCTTGCCGATGGCAAGTTCCTCCTCCTCGCTCATCGAGCCGACGGACTGGCTCTTGACCAGATTCTTGGCCGTACCGAAAATCGATCCCAGGTCGATGGTGCGCGATTGCGCCTGGATGCCGGGCGAGGCCAGCCCCAGAACCACGGCCAACAGGCTTGCGCAGAGCAGGTAGGGTCTCATGGCGGTCCTTGTGAATTCGCGTTGGCGGCGGCGACTCATTTGTAATCCACCGGCCTGGCCGTCAAACCGCGGCGTGCCGCAGCGGCCTCGGCTTCCTTGCGCCCGACCGCCCAGCTCTCCAGCAGTTTGGCGTCGCCGGCGACGGGGGCGGAAGCTTTGGCATCTCCTTCGTCCATCCCGCGCACGCCGAGCACCGCGGTCTGGCCTGCCGGAGCCGGCGCCTCCTTGCTGCCGATCGCACCGGTCACCGAACGCAGCAGGTCGGTAAATCCTCCGCCCTGAGCCGAGGCAATGGGCGCCAGCGCACAGAAAAGCAGCAGGAAAAGGGTAGCCTTCATGACAGTCTCAAGATAATTCCGTTTCCCAATATAGCTCATTTGTTTTCGATCGAAATTCCGGCGAAGCCGCCATGTTTCGACACAGCCCTCCAGGCAAGAAGGTTCCTGCAGGGACGCACAGCGCTGGCGCCGGCGGCACGGCGATTCCTGGTGCCCGTCCTGGTCGAATCCCGCTACAGCACTTGGTAACGTCATAGTAAGCCGCTTCCTACTCCTTATCCAGAACCCGTTTCCCACCTGCCCCGTGCCAGCCATGCCAACCACCGGTTCCGACCGTCCCCTTCACATTCTTGCCCTGGGCCTGCTTGGCGCGGGCTGCATGCTGGTTCTGTGGCCCTTCCTCACCGCCCTGGTCTGGGCGGCCATCCTGGTCTCCACCAGCTGGCCGGCCTTTCTCTGGCTGGACCGCAGCGTGGGAAAGCGGCGCGCCCTCGCCGCATCCCTGATGACCTTGCTGGTCACCGTGGTGCTGCTGGGACCCATCGTGGCTGTGGCCTTGGCCATGGCGGACAACGCCGCCGAACTGGGCCGTGCAGCATCTGCGCTGGTCAGGAACGGTTTGCCCGACGCGCCTTCCTGGCTGGCAGGCGTGCCTCTGGTGGGCCAGTCCGTCCACAACTACTGGCAGCAGTTCGCGCATGACAGCCCAAGACTCATGGCAGAACTCGAAAGCTTCGCCAAGCCGGCGCAGGCGGCCGCCCTGGCCGGCGGTCGCGTAGTTGGCAAAGGCGTGCTGGACATGACCATTTCGGTGTTCCTGGCTTTCTTCTTTTTCCTCCATGGCGAGGCCCTGGCCGGACGCCTGCGCATCGCGCTGAAACGGCTGACGGGGGTGCGGGCTGCTTACCTGTTGGGTGTCGTGCGCAGCACCGTGACCGGGGTGATCTACGGCATCCTCGGCACCGGGCTCGCCCAGGGAGTACTGGCGGCCATCGGCTTTGCCGTCGCCGGCGTACCCGGCGCCGTGCTGCTCGGCGTAATCACCTTCTTCCTCTCCGTCGTCCCGGTCGGACCGCCCCTGGTCTGGGGGGGTGCGACCATCTGGCTATTCCAGCAGGGCGAGCCGGGCTGGGCGATATTCATTGCCGCCTGGGGCTTCTTCGTGGTCAGCACCGTGGACAATGTGATCAAGCCTTTCATCATCAGTCGCGGCGCCAGGCTGCCCTTCGCCGTCGTCCTACTTGGTGTGCTGGGTGGCCTTGTGGCCTTCGGCGTGATTGGCGCCTTCCTCGGCCCGACCTTGCTGGCGGTGGGCTACCGCCTGGCTACCGAATGGACCGCCGTGGAACCGGCGCCGACAGCGAAGGCCGCTGGCAAAACGAAACCATCGGACTGAAGCGAGCAAGCGCTGCCGCAGTCGCTTGGCGAATTCAGCGACTCAGGCGGCCAGTTGCGCAAGCCATGTTTCCAGTCGGCTGGAATAAAGTCATGACTATTTTCCAATTCACTGGAAAATAGTCGGGGCCGGCGGGGCGGTTTCGCCGTATCGCCAGCGCCGACTTCTGTTTGTGACTTCGTTCCCAAGGCCGCGCCGGGACTCGCCCCGGCAAGAAGGGTCTGGTTCATTCAAAGCTTTCGAAGTGCACGCGCTCGGGCGCGATACCCTGCCGCTTCGCACCAGTTACGACCGCATCGATCAGGGCGTCGGGACCGCAGACATAAATTACGGCGTCCTTTGCCGCGTTGCGGACAAGGGCATCGATGTCCATGCGTGCCCGGCCGGCGACGCGGCTGAAGTACAACTGCAACTGCTCCGGAAACTCGATGGCCAGTCGGTCGCGATAAGCCATTTCTTCGGGCCGCCTTCCCGAGTAATGGAGCATGAACGGGGTGCCGCGCTCCTGGAGCGCCTGCGCCATGGCCTTGATCGGCGTAATGCCGATGCCGCCGGCGATCAGCACCGCAGGACGCGCATCGTCGTGCAGGGGAAATTGATTCACCGGCGGGTCGACATCGAGCCGGGTACCGATCATCCAGTTAGCATGAATCGCAGCGGACCCGCCGCGACCATCGCTCTCGCAGAGGACAGCGATTTCGTACATGTCGCGCCGCGAAGGGTGGGTCGCCAGCGAATACTGCCGCGTCACCAGCGTGCCGTCAGCCAGTTGTACCGGAACGTTGATATGTGCGCCCGCCGCCGCTGCCGGCAGGGTACCCCAATCGGTCGGACGCAGTTCATACGCCCGGATTCGCGGCGTCATCTGGCGGATGCCGGTGACCGCCAGGGCCAGTGCCCCGCTGCCGATCGGGATATCGGAAGGGGCAGGCGGCGTCTGCCGGCTTGCCGATTTCAAGAATTCATCCACCTGCGCTTTCGTATAGCGCGGCGTGATGTACTTGGGGCAGTTCCAGTCGTAGGCTTCGATGTGGATGACGACCCCGCGTTCGATCCTGGCGCGGTAATCGGGAGACTCCAGTCGGGCGATCAGGTCCGGTTCCAGGGACTCGTCCACAAACCGTGCACGGCCCCAGATCTTGAGCCGGCGCTGCTGTGCGTAATCCATGAGGAACAGGCTGACCCTGTCGTCGCCGGCAATGTTTCCGACGGACAGGTACTGGCGATTGCCGCTGAAGTCTGCATAGCCCAGGGTGCGCTCATCGAGCACCTTGAGAAAGCCCGGCGGGCCGCCGCGGTGCTGCACGTAGGGCCAGCCGGACTCGCCGACGGTGCCCTGATAGAGGCTGTCGCGTTCGGCGATGAATTCGATTTCCATCGGTCCGAGGGCGGCGACCTCGTCTTCGCCTGTCTCCAGCTGACGGTAGCCGTCGCGGCTGCCCATCCGGGTTTGCGCGGCACGAACGTTGGGGGTGAAGGCGATGCGGGCGAGCGCGCTGGCCATGGGTTTCTCCAGGATAAGGGGCAAGGCCGCGGCCCTGCCCCGAACTGCGATTGACTTCAGGCGGCGAGCTTGAGTTCGACTTTGGGGAAGTCAATGTCTACCCGTCCCGCCTTGCCCAGGATGTTGGTCAAGATATTCATGCCGACGTGGGTGATGACCTCGACGATATCGGATTCGCTGTAGCCGGCGTTACGCATTTCCAGCAGTTCGGCGGTGGTCACTTCGCCCATATTGGCGACCAGCGAGCGGGCAAAGCGGACGGCGACGGCCGCCTTCTCGTCGCGGCTGGTACCGGAGCGGTTGGCCTCGATCTCGGCGCCGTCCAGGCCCGCCTTGCGGCCGATCGCCGTATGCGCCGACAGGCAATACTCGCAACGGTTCTGTTGGGCCAGGGCAAGAGCAATGCGTTCGCGCGTCTGCGGGTCGAGCGAACCGTCGCCAGCGATACCGTGCAGTCCCAGGAAGGCCTTCAGTGCCGCCGGGGAGTTGGCAAAAACTTTGAGGAAATTGGGCACCATGCCCAGCTGGGCATGGATGGCGTCGTAAAGGGACTTCTGTTCCGGTGTGGCCGATTCGGTGGTAACGATATTGATGCGTGCCATGGTAGTTCTCCTGATTTGGTTAGGGTGCGTCGTCAAACTGGCGACGGTTGCCACTGTGCCTAATTCCCTTTAAAAGAAGAATATCAATATAATTGAATTCACTATTGCTATTAATGGAATAATTAGTGAATCGATTTCATCTCATGACCGTGTTTGTTGCCGTGGCTGAAGCAGAAGGCTTTGCGGCGGCGGCGCGGCGACTGCGCATGTCGCCGCCTGCCGTGACCCGCGCTGTCGCCACGTTGGAGGAACGGTTGGGCGTGCGACTGCTCACGCGCACCACCCGTTTGGTGCGTACCACCGATGCCGGCGCCCGCTATCTTGAGGACGCGCGACGCATCCTGCTCGAGGCTGACGAAGCCGACGAAGCGGCGGCCGGCATCAACGCCACGCCGCGGGGGCATCTCGCAGTGACCGCGCCGGTATTGTTCGGCAAGATTTTTGTGATGCCCATCATCACCGCCTACCAGGGGACCTTCAAGGAAACCACGGTTTCGGCCCTGTTCGTTGATCGCGTGGTCAACCTGGTCGATGAGGGACTTGATGTCGGCATCCGCATCGGCGCATTGCCCGACTCCTCACTGCGGGCAATTCCCGTCGGACAGGTGCGTCGTGTCGTCTGTGCATCGCCGGCCTACCTGAAAAAGCACGGCATACCGAAAACCCCTGCGGATCTAGCGCTGCATCCAATCATTGCCGCCACATCGGTGTCTGCCGGCTCGGAATGGACGTTTGCCAATGGGAAGGGAAAGACCGGTGTCCGACTCAGTCCGCGCATCCTGGTGAATACCAATGACGGCGCGGCTGAAGCCGCCAGGAGCGGGTTTGGCCTGACGCGGCTGATTTCCTATCAGGTGGCGAACGAACTTGCGGCCGGTACGCTCAAGACGGTGCTGGCGGACTTTGAAGAAGCGTCGCTGCCGGTCCACGTGATTCACCGCGAGGGTCGCTACGGATCTGCCAAGGTTCGGAGCTTCGTTGATCTGGCCGTGGCAAGACTGAAGGCAGACATGGCATTGCAGTGAAGGTGCGCCACCTGCTGCCGGTGTTCCCAGAAATTGCGCACCTGACTCTTCGTCATGATTTAACCATGTCGCTGGCTCGATGGACCTGCCGTAACGACAGCCAGCGTCCGCACCCAGGCCGAAGGGCTCACGCCGGTCTCGCGGATGAATGCGCGCGAGAACGCCGGCTGGCTGCCGTAGCCGACTTCTTCCGCCACCAAGGCCACCGACCGGCCCTTGCGCAGCATGCGTTGCGCCAGGGCAATGCGTACGCGGGTGAGAAAGTCCGCCGGAGTAATGCCGACCACATTCCTGAATTCCTGGGCAAAACCATTGCGTGAAAGAAGGGCGTGGGCTGCCATGCGGTCCACGGTCCACGGTTTGCGCGGATCGTCGAGCAGTTCGATCAGCAGCGGCGCCAGGCGGGGATGGGCAAGACCGGCGAGTACGCCATGCTGCACCCATTCCTGTTGGATGGCGAAACGGACGATCTGGATCAGCAGGATGTCGCACAGGCGATCCAGCATCACCTGGCGTCCCGGGCTATCGTCGCCGGCCTCGGCGAACAGCGCGGTAAGGGTCAATTCGATGCGATTCAATCCGCTGAATGGAATCACGACCACAGTGGGAAACGACTGGGTGACCGGGTTTTCCTGTCCGGCATCGTAACGCACGCTGGCGCATAGCACGTCGGCCGCCACCGCGTCGTCGACGTCGAGGCGATGATTGATCGGCCGCGGGTAGAACAGCAGCGTTGGTGCGTTGACATGGATGTCCGCATGCCCGGTCTGCACCGCGCGCATCGCGCCGGCACGGATGACGTGCAGGTGGCCGACACCCTCGTCGGCGACAAAGTCGTGCAAGCCACAGAGCGGACCAGCATAGAAAGTATTGGCGCGCAGCCCGATGTGGTCAAGCAAGCGAGAGATGCCGTCGGGGGCCATGTCTGGAATGTACGAATGGTTATGAACAATGTACGGATGATAACCAAGCCGAGAGCCGATAACCGTAATCTGCAGCTGTGCCGCGAGAAATGCGGCGCTTCACTGACAACCCCGGTTCCATTCATTCGGAGAACATCATGACACAACACTTTGTCGCCAAGACCCTGCGCGGGGTCACCCTCGATTCCGCCGACGCCACCCAGAAGGAAGTGCTCGAAGGCGCACTGAAAGCGGTCGGGTTCATTCCCAACATGTATGCCAACATGATCAATGTGCCCGGCGTGCTGAGCACCTACCTGCATGGCTACGCGGCCTTTCGCCAGAAGTCGGGCCTGACGCCGCCCGAGCAGGAAGTGGTCTTCCTCGCCATCAGCCAGCAGAATGGCTGCAACTACTGCACGGCGGCGCACAGCATGCTGGCAGACAAGATGTCGGGCGTACCGGCGCCGGTACTGGCCGCGATTCGCTCCGGGCAGCCGATTCCGGACGCGAGGCTGGCCGCGCTCTACGCCTTCGCCCAAGAATTGGTGAGGACGGCCGGCAAGCCTGGCCAGACGGTCACCGACGCCTTCCTTGCTGCCGGATATACCGAAGCCACGGCGCTTCAGGTGATTCTGGCCTCGGCCGTGAAAACCCTTTCCAACTACACCAACCACTTGTTCCAAACCGAGGTCGACGACAAATTTGCCGCCTACAAGGTGGCGTGAGTGTAAGTAATCGGCCTTGAGCCCGACTATGTGGGTAGCAGGCTCGCAAGCTCGCTTCGGGCGTCTGCAACCAACGGAAGCTTTCCAGCAATCATTACAAGGAGATTTGCCATGAACAAGACCATCACCGCCGCCTCCCTCGCCCTGGCACTGGGCGCCGCCATGACCATCGCCGCCGCACCCGTGGCGGCGCAGGACAAGATGGCCGACAAGGAAAAATGCTATGGCGTTGCCCTCAAGGGCAAGAACGACTGCAAGGCCGGCGCCGGCACGTCCTGCGCGGGAACCTCGAAGATCGACCACCAGGGCAATGCTTGGTCGATGGTACCCAGGGGCAGTTGCGAAAAGACCGCGTCGAAGACCTCGCCGACCGGCATGGGCCAACTGGCCGAGTACAAGGAAAAGAAAGCCTGATCACCGCCTGATGATCGTGATGGAGCGCCAGCCATGAACGCCAATCCGGACCGCTTGCGCTTCATCGGCGACGTACGGCCGATGAAGCTCCGGGGCCTGCCCAAGCGGGCTGGGATCGGCCTGAAGCCGGAACACTTCCGCGAAATCCTCGTCACGGCGCCGGATGTCGGCTTCTTCGAGATTCACGCCGAGAACTACATGGTGGACGGCGGACCCTTCCACCACTACCTGACGCGCATCCGCGAACGCTATCCCTTGTCGATCCATGGTGTTGGCCTGTCGATCGGTGGCGAGAATCCGCTCGACGAAAGCCATCTCGACCGGGTCGCACTGCTGCTCGATCGCTACCAGCCTGAATCGTTTTCCGAGCACCTTGCCTGGTCCAGCCACGGCGGTACGTTTCTCAACGATCTGCTGCCCGCGCCCTATCACGCCGGCACGCTGGCACGAGTCTGTGAGCACATCAACCGTGTGCAGGATCGCATCAAGCGCCGCATGCTGCTGGAAAACCCGGCCACTTATGTCGAGTTTGCGGCCTCGACCATGGCCGAACCCGATTTCATTTGCGAGGTCGTCGGCCGCACCGGTTGCGGCCTGCTGCTCGACGTCAACAATGTCCACGTTTCCTGCGTAAACCACCACCGCGATCCTCATGCTTATATCCGTGCCTTGCCGCTGGATGAAGTCGCGCAGATTCATCTGGCGGGGTTCGCGCAAGACGAGGATGCCGCCGGAGCTCCACTGCTGATCGACAGCCACGGCGCACCGGTTTCGCAGGCCGTGTGGGAACTGTATTACCGTGCCCTGGACTGGGTCGGGCCGACTCCGACCCTGCTTGAGCGCGACAACGACATTCCCGCTTTTCCCGTACTGTTCGCCGAGGCGCAGCAGGCCGAGCGCATCCTGTGCCGACTGCAGCCAAGTAGATCCCGCGAGGCGTGCGCATGAACAGCCAGAATGCTTTTGCCGAAGCGCTGCTCGCCGCGGACGCCGTGTGCCCGCCGGGCCTGAGAACATGGAACGGATCTGCGCCGGAGAGGCGCTTTGCCGTCTATCGCAACAACGTCATCGTTTCGCTGATCGATGCCCTGGCCGACAACTTTCCGGTCACGCAGGAACTGGTCGGCGAGCAATTCTTCCGCGCCATGGCGCGCCAGTTCGTGCGCGCGGCGCCGCCGCGTTCTCCGGTTCTGGCACTGTATGGCGACGGGTTTGCGGAATTCATCGCGACATTCCCGACCACAGCCGGGCTAGCCTATCTCGCTGACGTCGCGCGCCTGGAACTGCTGCGCGTACAGGCGTGGCATGCCGCTGATGCCGACGTCCTCACCCCCGAAACGATAGGCTGCTTGCTGGACGATGCCGAGGCTCTTCCTGATGTCCGATTCGGCTTGCATCCCTCCGTTCGGTTGCTGCGCTCGCCCCACGCCGTAGTCTCGCTGTGGGCCGCCCATCAGTCCGAATCCGCGGCCCTGGCGCTGGCCGATGTCGATCCGACGCAAGCCGAGACAGCGCTGGTCCTGCGCAACGGGCTGGAGGTAGAAATTTCAAACATCGCGGAAGGCGCGGAGATATTCATTTCTCTTTTGCAGCAGGACGTGGCCTTTGGCCAAGCGGCGGAACGGGCCCTTTTGGGCGATACCCGATTCGATCTCGCTGAATCACTTGGATTACTGATTCGAGGTGGTGCCCTGACCACCCTTACCCTACCTGGGAGCAGTCCACCATGAATTCCACCACACCCGCCAGCTCAGCGGCGCCTGTCGATGCCTCCCGGCCGGAAAACCTGATCCGCTGCGCAATTGGCCTGGCGGACCGCATTCCGGATTCGCTGATTGCCTTGCTCGGCCGTTTTTCCATCGCCGCGGTGTTCTGGAAATCGGGGCAGACCAAGGTCCAGGGTTTCGCTATCGACATCGTCAGTGGCGAGTTCCAATTCGGGATGCCGCGGCTTTCCGATTCGGTGGTCGACCTGTTTCGCGACGAGTACCGCCTGCCCCTGGTCCCGCCGGAACTGGCCGCACCCATGGCGGCGTTCGCCGAACACCTGTTTCCGCTGCTGATCCTGATCGGGCTGGCCACGCGATTCTCGGCACTGGCCCTGCTGGTCATGACGGCGACGATACAACTGCTGGTGTATCCCGACGCCTACCCGACCCACGGCCTGTGGGCGGCAGTCCTCTTGTTCCTGATCGCCAGGGGGCCGGGCGCATTCTCGCTGGACCACGTTATAGCCAATCGCATTTTTTCGCCTGATTCGCTAGCGGTCCGGGGTCGGAGATATAGCAGTGTTCGCCATCATGGCCCAACCGCAGCGAAGATTGGCGGATCTGACCGTACAAGCGCGGAACATCATTGATCGCCAAGCGCAACTTTTAATTTTTTCGCAGTCCGTCGTCCAGCCTGCCCAGGCGGTGGCCATGATCGCGAACGTTCCCTTTGAATATCAGCGTCGACCGGCTCGAAACCGACCAGACCTACCTGTCGGCCTTGCGCCACGACATGCTTCGCTTTGCCCATATCCAGTTGCGCGACGCACATCTGGCGGAGGATGTCGTGCAGGAAACGCTGGCAGCCGCATTGACCGGGAAGCGCGCGTTCGAAGGACGTTCTGCCCTGAAAATCCGGGTCTTCGGGATTCTTCGCAACAAGATTGTTGATGCCATTCGCGTGCGCAGCCGATCGGTCAATGTCAGCGCACTGACGGACGACGAGGCCGGCCTCGACGAAGCATTCGAATCGCTGTTCAAGCCCAATGCCCATTGGCATCCCGAGGCAAGGCCGCGCGACTGGGGCGATACCGAAGCGGCCCTGCACCAGGACCAGTTCTGGACCCTCTTTGACGCGTGCCTGAATCACCTGCCACCGAACACTGCGCGCGTGTTCATGATGCGGGAATTTCTGGAATTCGATACCAATGAGGTATGCGCCGAGCTGCGCATCAGCATCAGCAATTGTCACCTCATCTTGCACAGGACCAGAAACGCTCTGCGCCGCTGCCTGGAGAAATCCTGGTTTGCCGGAGAGGGGCCACCATCATGTTGAGCTGCAGGGAAACTACCCAACGCTTGTCCGAGGCCCGGGATCGTGATCTGAGCCTTTCAGAGAAGCTCCAGCTGCAAATGCATCTCGCCATGTGCTGCGGCTGCAGGAATTTCAGCAAACAGATGGATTTTTTGCGTACCGCGTGCAAGCGCTATACCGCCAGGGAGGTTCAGGATGAGCGCCGCCCTGATTAAGTCAAAGCTTGCCGGCATCGCGGGTCGAAGCGACATGCACGGCACCGTGCGCTTGCGAATCCGTTTCCTCGCGGCGCTGCTGATTGCTACCAGTCTGCTGGCCGAGCCGGTGCGAGCCGCCGATGTGGCGTTACACCAGCATCCCGATGTGATTGCCGCAACGGCTCAAGCCCAGGATGCCGATGCCTTCGACTTCGATGTCACGGTGTCGTCGCCCTACGATACGCCGCAACGCTACGCCGAGGGCTTTCGGGTGGCAGGCAAGCGTGGAGAAGTCTACGGCCAGCGAAAATTGTGGCATGAGCACGCCACCGAACAACCTTTTACCCGTGATCTCCATGGTGTCAGGATCCCACGCGCCGTTCGCAGCGTCATGGTACAAGCGCGACCAGAAGTTCGGTTACGGTGGTAGACCAATAAAGTTGATGCTGCAAGGACGCCAAGTGAACGCTGCAATTTATATTGGCGTCTTCAAGTCGAGTCCGTTTGAAGACCATTTCGAAGACCAAACAATGTTTAGCCATTGTTTGCATCCGACCGGTTCGAGCGTCGAGGCCGTCGATTATTAATGCTCAAATTAGCGAGGTCTAACGACGTAATTGGCCGGGTGGGTGAGGTCGCCAACGTCCGCTTCGTAGAGTTCCATTGCGAAAAAATGTGGTGTGGCCGAACGGCTGTTATGGAGAAGCCTGACCGACCGGAATGGGCACGGAGGGGAAGTAGCCCCCGTCGGCTTCGGAGCTGATTTTGGCTCCACCCTCCAAGCGCGACGCCTTTCCTTCCCCTCTGACCCGCCGAGCGAGGAAGGTTCGCCGGGGGACGTCCGGGCGCGTTGTCCGAGCGCAGCGAGTTTAGCGACCGGTCCGGCGGGCCTTCCGCAGCGAGGGCAGCCCGCAGGGCCGGGGAGGCGGGGCGCGTTTCTTTGGGCACTTTCTTGCCGCGCAGCAAGAAAGTGCCTCGCCCGCCGGGGCGAGTCCCGGCATGCCCGCCGTCCGCAATAACCCCAATGTCGGCACTGGCAACACGGCGGTAAGCCCGACCCGCAGACGCTAGAATCACCCCATGATGCGTCGCACCCCCCCCACCATGGCCCTGCCGGGTCCGATTCCCGAAACCCGCCACGACTGGCAAACCGTCAAGACCCTGCTGCCCTACCTGTGGGCATGGAAGGGCCGCGTCGTCTTCGCCCTGGCCTGCCTGCTGCTGGCCAAGCTGGCCAACGTCGCGGTGCCGATGGTGTTCAAGGACATCATCGACACCTTCACCCTGCCCGGTGCGAACAAACTGGAGCAGGCCGTGCTGCTGGTGCCGCTGGGCCTGCTGGCGGTCTACGGCGCGCTGCGTTTTTCGACCGTGCTGTTCACCGAACTGCGCGAAATATTCTTCGCCCGCGTCACCCAGCGCGCGGTGCGCACCATCACGCTGCAGGTCTTCGAGCACCTGCACTCGCTCTCGCTGCGCTTCCACCTCGACCGCCAGACCGGCGGCCTGACGCGCGACATCGAGCGCGGCACGCGCTCCATCGGCTCGCTGATCAGCTACACGCTCTACTCGATCCTGCCGACGCTGGTCGAGATCGCGCTGGTGCTGGGCATCCTCGCCGCGCGCTATGACAAGGATTTCACGCTGATCACCGGTACCACGCTGACCATCTACGTGATCTTCACCATCATCGTCACCAACTGGCGCACCCACTTGCGGCGCGAGGTGAACGAACTCGACTCGGCGGCCAACGTGCGCGCAGTGGACAGCCTGATCAATTTCGAAACCGTCAAGTACTTCAACAACGAGCGCTGGGAACACGACCGCTACGACGAACAGATGCAGAAGTGGGAAACCGCGCAGATCCGCAGCCAGATTTCGCTGTCCTGGCTAAACCTCGGCCAGTCGCTGATCATCGCCGCCGGCGTGACGCTGATGATGTGGCGCGCCGCGGTCGGCGTCGCGGCGGGCAACATGACGGTGGGCGACATCGTGCTGGTGAATGCCTTCCTGATCCAGCTCTACATGCCGCTCAACCACCTCGGCGTGCTCTACCGCGAGATCCGCCAGTCGCTGACCGACATCGAGCGCATGTTTTCCTTGCTCAGCAAGAACCGAGAGATCCAGGATGCGCCCGATGCGCGGCCGCTGTTCCCCAATGGTGAAAGCGGCCCCTGCGAGATCGAGTTCGCCAATGTCGACTTCGCCTATGAGGCGAACCGCAAGATCCTGTTCGACGTGAATTTCAAAGTCGGCGCCGGCAGGACGGTAGCCGTGGTCGGCCACAGCGGCTCGGGCAAGTCCACCCTGGCGCGGCTGTTGTTCCGCTTCTACGACACCACGGCCGGCTCGGTCAGGATCAACGGTTCCGACCTGCGCGCCTTGCAGCAGACCTCGGTGCGCGCGGCGATCGGCATCGTGCCGCAGGACACGGTGCTGTTCAACGACACGATCTTCTACAACATCCAGTACGGCCGGCCGACGGCGCCGCGCGAGGAAGTCATCGCCGCGGCGCAGGCGGCGCACATCCACGACTTCATCGAGCGCCTGCCCGAAGGCTACGATACGCGCGTCGGCGAGCGCGGACTCAAGCTTTCCGGCGGCGAAAAGCAGCGCGTCGCCATCGCGCGGGCGCTGCTGAAGAACCCGCCCATCCTGATTTTCGACGAAGCCACCTCGGCACTCGACTCGAAGACCGAGAAGGCCATCCAGGCGCAGCTCGAACAGGTCGCCGTCGGCCGCACCACGCTGATCATCGCCCACCGCCTGTCCACGGTGATGAATGCCGACGAGATCCTGGTGCTCGACGCCGGACGCATCGTCGAGCGTGGCGCCCATCGCACACTGCTCGAACACGGTGGCCTATACTCGCAAATGTGGGCTTTGCAGCAGCAGGAAAACGAAGTTTCAGTGTAGGGTAACGTTGGATTTATCGACGTTATGCCGAAACTGAAAGTTCTTGTTTCAGTGTAGGGTAACGTTGGATTCATCGACGTTATGCCGAAACTAAAAGGTATTGTTTCAATGTAGGGTAACGCTGGCTTTATCAACGTTATGCCGAAACTAACACCCTACCGAAGACTGACCCGTAATTACAGGAGACCGCCATGATTCGTCGCGCCGCCGTTGTTGTTTCCATCGCCCTTACAACCCTCGCCTTGCCCGTCCTGGCCCAGGAACTCACGGGCACGCTGAAGAAGGTCAAGGAAAGCGGCAGCATCACCCTGGGCATACGGGAATCGTCGCTGCCCCTGTCCTATCTCGACGACAAGCAGCAGCCGGTCGGCTATCACATCGAAATCTGCAACAGGATCGTCGACGCCATCAAGACCAACCTCAAGCTGGCGTCGATCAAGGTCACGCATACGCCGGTCACCTCGCAGAACCGGATTCCGCTGGTGACCAACGGCACGGTCGACCTCGAGTGCGGTTCGACCACCAACAACGAGGCGCGCAAGAAACAGGTGGATTTTGCACCGACCACCTTCGTCACCAACGTGCGCATGGCGGTCAAGAAGTCATCGGGCATCAAGAGCCTGGACCAACTCGGCGGCAAGCCGGTGGCCACCACCACCGGCACCACGTCGGTACAGCTGATGCGCGCCCATGAAAAGGGCAAGAACATCGACTTCAAGGAGGTCTATGCCAAGGATCACGCCGACGCCTTCCTGATGCTGGAAACCGATCGCGCCGTGGCCTTCGTCATGGACGACAACCTGCTGGCCGGCCTCATGGTCACCTCGAAGAATCCCAACGACTATGCGATCGTCGGCGAAGTGCTGAACATCGAGCCGATCGCCATCATGCTGCGCCGCGAAGATCCGGCTTTCAAGAAGGTGGTCGACGATGCCGTCATCGGCCTGATGAAGAGCGGCGAAATCGACAAGCTCTATGCCAAGTGGTTCATGGGTCCGATCCCGCCCAAGGGCGCCAACCTGAACTTCCCGATGAGCGACAAGCTCAAGGAACTCATCAAGGCGCCGAGCGACGCGCCGGCCGAAGCCTACAACAAGAAGTAAGAGTCGGCGCCGGCGGCACGGCGAAGTCAAAGTCCGTCGCCGCACCGCCGGCCTGCAGCCATGAACTATCACTGGAACTGGGGCATCTTCCTCGAGCAGGTCAAGGGCGGGGATGAAACCTATGTCGATTGGCTGCTGACCGGCTTCGGCTGGACGGTGGCGGTTTCGCTCTCGGCCTGGGTGATCGCGCTCACGCTCGGCATCCTTTTCGGCATCCTGCGCACGGTGCCTTCGAAGGCACTGGTGACCGTGGCGACCACCTGGGTCGAACTGTTCCGCAACATTCCCCTGCTGGTGCAGATGTTCCTCTGGTTCTTCGTCGTGCCGGAACTGCTGCCGGCCGACTGGGGGCTGTGGATCAAGCAGGAACTGCCGGCCAAGGAATTCTTCACCGCGACGATCTGCCTCGGCCTGTTCACCTCGTCGCGCGTGGCGGAACAGGTTCGCGCCGGCATCCAGGCCCTGCCCCACGGCCAGCGCATGGCGGGGCTGGCCATGGGTCTGACCCTGCCGCAGACCTATCGCTACGTGCTGCTGCCGACGGCGCTGCGCATGGTGGTGCCGCCGCTGACTTCCGAGTTCATGAACGTCTTCAAGAACTCTTCGGTGGCCTTCGCCATCGGCGTCATGGAGCTGACCTTCCAGGCCAAGCAGATGCAGGAGGATTCAGAGCAGGGCATCGAAACCTTCCTCGCCGTCACCGTGCTCTACTTCATCTGCGCCTTCACCGCCAACCGCGTCATGGCCGTCATCGAGCGCCGCACGCGGATTCCCGGCACCATTGCTGACACGGCTGGGCAGCACTGATGCACGGCGATTTCGATTTCAGCGTACTGACCGACAGCCTTCCCTTCCTGTGGACCGGGCTGCAGTTCACGCTGAAGCTGACCATCGTCGCCATGCTCGGCGGCATCGCGCTCGGCACGCTGCTGGCGCTGGCCCGTTTGTCGCCGGTCGCCGCGCTGGCCAGGGCCGCCACCTGGTACGTCAACATCATGCGCTCGATCCCGCTGGTGATGGTCATCCTCTGGTTCTTCCTGGTCATCCCGCTGCTGACCGGCAAGCCGATGGGCGCCGAGAATTCGGCGCTGGTGACCTTCACGCTTTTCGAGGCCGCGTTCTACTGCGAGATCATGCGCGCCGGCATCCAGAGCGTACCGCGCGGCCAGGTTGCGGCCGGCTACGCGCTGGGCTTCACCTACAGCCAGAACATGCGCCTGGTGATCCTGCCGCAGGCCTTCCGCAACATGATCCCGGTGCTGCTGACGCAAACCATCGTGCTGTTCCAGGATACCTCGCTGGTGTATGCCATCGGCGCCAAGGACCTGCTGAAAGCGGCCGAAATCGCCGGGAAGAACTACAACCGGCCGGTGGAAATGGTGATTTTTGCGGCCATGATCTATTTCGTGATCTGCTTTTCGCTGTCCTTCGTCGTCAAACGCCTGCAGCAGCGCTACGCCATCAAGCGCTGAAACCGCGCCGGCCTTTTCCGGAATTCCGCCCATGAACCCGCTGACAACCAGTCCCATGATCGAACTGCGCAACGTGAGCAAGTGGTACGGCCAGTTTCAGGTGCTGACCGACTGCAGCACCCGGGTATCCAAGGGCGAGGTCATCGTGGTCTGCGGTCCGTCCGGCTCCGGCAAGTCGACCCTGATCAAGTGCGTCAACGGCCTCGAAGCCTTCCAGCAGGGAGAGGTCATCGTCAAGGGCATCTCGGTGGGCAGCCCCAAGACCGACCTGCCCAAGCTGCGTGCCCATGTCGGCATGGTGTTCCAGCATTTCGAGCTGTTCCCGCACATGACGATCACCGACAATCTCTGCATCGGCCAGATCAAGGTACTCGGCCGTGGCCGGGAGGAAGCGCAGCAGAAAGCCGCCAAACTGCTCGACCGCGTCGGCCTCAAGCAGCACGCCCACAAGCATCCGGGGCAACTCTCGGGCGGCCAGCAGCAGCGCGTGGCGATCGCCCGGGCGCTGTGCATGGACCCGATCTGCATGCTGTTCGACGAACCGACCTCGGCGCTGGATCCGGAGATGATCAACGAAGTGCTGGATGTCATGGTCGAACTGGCTAAGGAAGGCATGACCATGATGTGCGTCTCGCACGAAATGGGTTTCGCGCGCAAGGTCGCCCATCGCGTGATCTTCATGGACCAGGGCCGCATCGTCGAAGATGCGACCAAGGACGAGTTCTTCGGCACCCCGCGCTCGGAACGCGCCCAGCTCTTCCTCTCCAAAATCCTCTCGCACTGAGAGCTTGCGAATAAATCTGCTGCGCGTGCCGGATCGGGGCTTGGGCGGTGCTCGCTGCGAATTCTTCACAAGCTCTGAGCGGCCGCCAGGCGTGAAGCGCCGCTAAACTCCCGTCTTCCGCTCCCCTTCCGGTCCTCGCCATGAGCACGACACCTTCCGACAAAGACCAGCCCCTGAAGGACGACATCCGCCTGCTCGGCCGCCTGCTCGGCGACACCGTGCGCGAACAGGAGGGGGTCGAGCTCTTCGAATGCGTCGAACAGATCCGCCGTCTCGCGCTGCGCCTGCATCGCGACGACGACCCCGCCGCGCGCGAGGAAATGGATGCCGTGCTGCGCAATCTGCCGCGCGAAAATACCAACAGGGTGGTGCGCGCCTTCAGCTATTTCTCGCATCTGGCCAACATCGCCGAGGACCAGCACCACATCCGCCGCACGCGCGCCCATGCCCGCGCCGATGCGCCGCCGCGCGAAGGCAGCCTGGCCCTGTCATTGCAGCGCGCGCTGGCCTCCGGCGTCGATGCCGGCAAACTGGCCGGATTCTTTGCCGGTGCCCAGGTGCGGCCGGTGCTGACCGCACATCCGACCGAAGTCCAGCGCAAGAGCATCCTCGACTGCCAGTGGAAGATCGCGCGCCTGCTCGACGAGCGCGACCGCACCGAGCTGGCGCCGGAAGAGCAGGCCGAGCACGACGAAGCCCTGCGCCGCGCCGTGCTGCGCCTGTGGCAGACGCGCATGCTGCGCCGGGCCAAGCTCTCCGTCATGGACGAGGTGAACAACGCGCTGTCCTTCTACGACATGACCTTCCTGCGCGAACTGCCGCGCCTCTACAACACCTGCGAGGATCATCTGGCCAGGACGGTACCCGCATGGAATGCACAGGGCCTGACCGAATTGCCGCCCTTCCTGCGCCCGGGATCGTGGATCGGCGGCGATCGCGACGGCAACCCCTTCGTCACCGCCGAGGTGCTGGAGAGCGCCATGCGCGCGCAAAGCCGCAAAGCCGTCGGCTACCTGCTGGAGCAGTTGCATCAGCTCGGCGCCGAACTGTCGACCACCACCTCGCTGATCTCGGTACCCGACGTCGAGCTGATGCGCCTGGCCGAAGCTTCGCCCGATCGCAGCCCGCACCGCGCCGACGAGCCCTATCGCCGGGCCATCGCCGGCTTCTACGCGCGGCTGGCGGCAACCGCGCTGCAGCTCGACAATCTGGAAGCGCCGCGCCATGCCGTGGCGGAGGCCGCGCCCTATGCCAGCGCCGCCGAATTCGGCGCCGACCTCGACGTGCTGCACCGCGCCCTGATCAGCCACAAGTGCGGCCTGCTCGGACGCGGCCGCCTGCGCCGCCTGCGCCATGCCGTGGCGATTTTCGGCTTCCACCTGGCGCCGCTCGACCTGCGCCAGAACTCGGACGTGCATGCGCGCACCGTCGCCGAACTGCTGGCCATCGCACGCCCCGGCACGGACTACCAGGCCCTCGACGAAGACGGCCGCATCGCCCTGCTGCTCGAAGAACTGGCGACGCCGCGCCCGCTGATGGCGCCCGGCGTCGATTATTCCGACGAGACGCGCGGCGAGCTGGCGATATTCCACACGGCGCAGAGCATCCACCGGCGCTTCGGCAAGGGGGCGATCGAGAACGTCATCATCTCCAAGACCGACGGCGTCTCCGACATCCTCGAAGTCGCCGTGCTGCTCAAGGAAGTCGGCCTCTTGCGGCCGCTGGAGCATGCCCTCGACGTGAATATCGTGCCGCTGTTCGAGACCATCGGCGACCTGGCCAATTCAGGCCCCATCATGGACCGGCTGCTGGCGATCCCGCTCTACAACCGCCTGCTCGGTTCGCGCCAGGCCCTGCAGGAGTGCATGCTCGGCTATTCCGACAGCAACAAGGACGGCGGCTTCCTGACCTCGGGCTGGGCGCTGTACCGCGCCGAGATCGCGCTGACCCGGGTCTTCGCCCGCCACGGCATCACGCTGCGCCTGTTCCACGGCCGTGGCGGATCGGTCGGCCGCGGTGGCGGGCCCAGCTACCAGGCCATCCTCGCCCAGCCGCAGGGTGCGGTGCAGGGCCAGATCCGCATCACCGAACAAGGCGAAGTCATCGCATCGAAATATGCCAATCCGGAACTCGGCCGCCGCAACCTCGAGATCCTCGCCGCAGCCACATTGGAGGCCACGCTGCTGGGCCACGAACATGATGCGCCGCGCCCCGAATTCCTCGCCGCCATGGAAGAGCTTTCGGCCACGGCCTTTGCCGCCTACCGCAAGATGGTCTACGAGACGCCCGGCTTCGAAGCTTACTTCTGGGAATCGACGGTCATCGCCGAAATCGCCGCGCTCAACATCGGCAGCCGGCCGGCCTCGCGCAAGAAAACCACGGCCATTGAGGACCTGCGCGCGATTCCCTGGGTGTTTTCCTGGGCACAGTGCCGCCTGATGCTGCCGGGCTGGTTCGGCTTCGGCTCGGCAGTGGCCGCATGGAGGGAAAAGCACGGCGCGGCCGGCATGGCGCTGCTGGCGGAGATGCATCGCGACTGGGGCTTTTTCCGCGCGCTGCTGTCGAACATGGACATGGTACTGGGCAAGAGCGACATCGCAATCGCCGAACGCTATTCACTGCTGGTGAAGGACGAAGCCTTGCGCGGCACGATCTTCCCTTGCCTCAAGGCCGAGTGGCAGGCGTCGATAGCCGCGCTGCTGGCGATTACCGGCGAGAAGGAATTGCTCGACCTCAATCCGCTCTTGAAGCGTTCGATCCGCAACCGCTTTCCCTATCTCGACCCGGTGAACCACGTTCAGATCGAACTGCTGCGCCGCCACCGTGCCGGCGAGACCGACGAGCGCGTGCAGCGCGGCATCCACCTGACCATCAACGGCGTCGCCGCCGGCCTGCGCAACAGCGGATAACGTGGGATACGTAGCCAACCCCCTGTCCCAGATTCGAGCGTAGCGAGCTGATCAGTAGCCTCCCCCGCGAGGGGGGCGAGGGGGGAATTCGCGACGCATGCGTCGCGCCGCCGCAGCCGGCTGGCTATGCAAAGCCAGCCGTGGGCCGCGCAGCGAATGGGAGGGGCGGGCCCACTTGCCAGTCTGAGGCATTGCGACGAAAAATATTTCATGACGCGTGGTGGTTCATCGAAGCCATGGGCGTTAATCAGAATACTGCTTGCCTGCGTAACGCGTGACGCCGATCAACATGCGCACCAGGCTGTAGGCGGCGGCAATGGTGAAGCGTGCCAGCCAGGAACGGCGGCGCTGGTCGGCGATCCGGATCTCGCGCGCCGCGCCATCGAATGCCGCTTGCAGGCTGGCCCGCAATTGTCCGGCAAAGGCCGCATCGCGCACCACGACATTGGCCTCGCGCGACAGCAACAGGCTGAAGGGGTCGATGTTGGAGGAGCCGACGGTAGCCCAGTCGCCGTCGATCACCGCCACCTTGGCATGCAACTCGGCTGGTTGGTACTCGAAGACACGCACGCCGGCAAAGAGCATGCGATCGTAGAGCGATTGCGTCGCGTAGTGCAGCAGGACATGGTCGGTAGGCCCCTGCAACAGCAGCTTGACCGCCACGCCGCGCTTTGCCGCGGCCAGCAGCACCTTGCGGAAGCGCCGGCCGGGCAGGAAATAGGCATTGGCGATGATTATTTCGCGCCGCGCGGCATGGATGGCTTGCAGGTAGGCGTGCTCGATGTCGTGCCGATGGCGCAGATTGTCCCGGATCATCAGCGCGGCAAGGGTCGCGCCGACCACCGGTGGCGCCGCAGGCAGCGCTGCCGGTGGCGGCGGGCGGCGGCCGAGGCGGGCCCAGCGTACCAGTCGCCAGACATGCCGCACATTGACATGGATGCTTGCTGCCAGCGGCCCCTCGACCTGCACGGCGTAATCGAAGCGTGCCGACTTCGATGCGCCGTCGTCGAAGTCGTCGATCACGTTGATGCCGCCGACGAAAGCCAGGCGTCCGTCGACCACCGCAAGCTTGCGATGCAGCCGCCGCAGGCGATGGCGCCTGAAGCTGAACTGCCCGGCCTCCGGCCGATAGGTCATGACCTCGACACGATCGGCTGCCAGCGACGCGCCAAGACCGGCGGCAAACTCTCTCGCGCCGAAACCATCCACCAGCACACGCACGGCGACGCCGCGTTGCGCGGCACGGGTCAGGGCAGCGGCGACCCGGCGTCCGGTGCTGTCGTCGGCAAAGATGTAGGTTTCCAGATGCACCTCGTGCACCGCCGCATCGATCGCGTCGATCAGCGCCGGAAAGTACTTGCCACCCGATTCGAGCAGCTGCAGACGATTGCCGGCGATGAAGTCCTGCCTTGCCGCGACCGGCGGGAGCTGCCTCACGTTTTTTTCATGCCGGGACTTCCGCGTCGTGGGCCGGCAACGTCGGCCTTGACCCGAAATTCTGCGGAAAGCACGGCATGGTCGGAAATGGTCGACCACGGCCGCCCGGCATATACCTGAGTATCGACGACCTGCAAACCGCGCTGGTAAATGCGGTCGAGGCGAAACAGGGGCAGGGCGGCCGGATAACTGCGCGAAGGCCGGCGGCCGGCGCCGGCGAAAACCTCGACCAGGCCGAGGCGATCCGCCAACAAGTCATCGGCGTGGTTGCGCCAGTCGTTGAAGTCACCGGCGATCAACAACGGCGCGTCGGCCGGCACCAGGTCTTCGATGCGGTTCGCCAGCGCGTCAAGCTGCAGCCGCCGCGAACGGGCAAACAGCGAGAGATGCACGCAAACACAGTGCAGCGGCAGCGCCAGCTGCGGCAGCTTGACGGAGCAGTGCAGAAGTCCGCGCTTGTCGAAACGCAGGTGGGTCACATCCTGGTTGTCGCTATGCAGAATGGGAAAGCGGGAAAGGATCGCGTTGCCATGATGACCGCGGTCATAGACCATGTTGCTGCCGTAACAGTGGTCGCTCCAGACATCTTCGGCGAGGAATTCATGTTGCGGCAGCGCCGGCCAATCGGTATGGCGTGCGGCATGTCCGAGGTGCAATCCCTGCACTTCCTGCAGGAACACGATATCGGCCGACAACTCGCGCAGGCAGTCACGCAGTTCATGCACCATCATGCGGCGATTGAACTGCGAGAAACCCTTGTGGATGTTCCAGGTGGCGATGGAAAGTGCCAGTGTCATGCTTGCGATTCCGTAAAGCTCCAGTCTATCTCACTGCCAGCGCACCTCATTCACCAGGCCACAATACGCGTGGCGGCCCGGGACAGTGATTGACGCCGCAGAAATCGGAGCCAGACAGCCGGCATTCAGAATCCCCTCTTGATCATGGCGACCAATTGATCGAGTGCCGCGCCCCAGCCGGCTTCGAAGCCCATTGCGGCGTGTGTCTTGCACCCTGTTTCGTCGGCGTGGATTACAGTGGCGGTATAGCTTGTGCCACCGGCATGGTCCGCCAACTCGATGATTGCGGTAAACGTGAAGCTCACATCGTCGGCGCCACAGGTCGGTGTCGCCAGAGCGGGCCTGAAGCCGGACAACAGGGCGTTGGTCCAGACCAGTCTCTTGTCGGGGATAACCTCCAGGTAGCAGCCCGTATTGGGAAACTCCCTTCCCTCTGGCGACTGCATGGTGGTGCGAAAGATGCCGCCTGGTCGCAAGTCGATTTCGCAATCCATGGCTTTCCAGGGAAGCGGACAGAACCAGGGCTTGAGCAATTCCGGCTCGGTCCATGCGCGCCAGATCAGCTCCTTGGGCACATCGACAACGCGGGTGAAACGGAGGTCGAGTTGCGGGTTGGATTGATAGACAGACGCCATGTTTTCCTCCTCTGGCAGCAGCTCGGGCCCCTGTTGCTCCCTTACTTCCCTGGCGCCGAGCGACCGGCAACGAGGTTCATGGCGACCATGGTCATGACTACCTCGCCGCGCTGATTCAGTACCTCGATTTTCGATCGCAAAATGCCCCGATCCGGCTTGGACGAGGATCGCCTGGCTTCCAGCACCGTGACGCGTGCATGCAGGACGTCGTCCGGCCTTACCGGTGAGAGCCAGCGCACTTCATCCAGTCCGGGCGACGACAGGCTTGCGTTCCTAGTCAGGTAGTGGTCGGTGTACATGCGCATCATCAGCGCGCAGGTCAGCCAGCCGCTGGCAATGAGTCCGCCGAAGCGCGACCTGGCGGCCTTGACCGGATCGGTATGGAAGTCCTGCGGGTCATAGCGCCGGGCGAATTCGATGATCTCCTGCTCGGTGACGAGTACTTCGCCGAATTCATGAACGGCACCGGCGACGTAGTCCTCCAGATAACGGTCATCGATCGGACTGGCAAATTTATCGGGAGCGGATGTGGGGTGATTTTCGTTCATGTATTGGTATGAGCCATGATCCCAAAAACGGGTGGCAGCGCCCCGAAGCGCGAAAGTCGGCGCTGGCCGGACGGCGGTCAGGAGACGGCCAGCATGCGCTCCAGTGAAATCTTCGCCAGTTTCGCCTCGTGTTCCGGCACGCTGATCTGATTGACCACCTTGCCTTCGACCAGGTTCTCCAGCGTCCAGGCCAGGTGCTGCGGATCGATGCGCTGCATGGTCGAGCACATGCAGATGGTGCTGGCCATGAACTGCACGATCTTGCCTTCGTGCTTGACTTCCTGCGCCAGGCGCTCGACCAGGTTGAGCTCGGTGCCGACCAGCCAGCGCGTGTTGGGCGGCGCCGCCTTCACCGTCTGCAGGATGGTCTCGGTGCTGCCGATGTAGTCGGACTGTCTGCAGACTTCGAAGCTGCATTCCGGGTGCGAAATGACCAGGCCGTCGGGATACTGGTTGCGGAACTTGATGATGTCCTTCGGCTGGAACATCTGGTGCACCGAACAGAAGCCGTGCCAGAGGATGATCTTGGCTTTCTCGATCTGCTCGCGGGTCAGGCCGCCCTGCTCGAGGTCGGGATTCCAGATCACCATCTCGTCGAGCGGAATGCCCATCTTGTAGCCGCTCCAGCGCCCCAGGTGCTGGTCGGGGAAGAACAGCACCTTCTCGCGCTGGGCGAAGGACCATTCGAGGATCTTCGGCGCGTTGCTCGAGGTACAGACGATGCCGCCGTGCTCGCCGCAGAAGGCCTTGAGGTCGGCAGCGGAGTTGATGTAAGTGACGGGCGTAACCTTCTCGTCGGGGTCGAGTACCGCGGCCAGCTCGCGCCAGGCGCGCTCGACCTTGGCCAGGCTGGCCATGTCGGCCATCGAACAGCCGGCAGCAAGGTCAGGCAGGATCGAGATTTGTTCGGGGCGCGACAGGATGTCGGCCACCTCGGCCATGAAATGCACGCCGCAGAAAACGATGTGCTTGGCTTCGGCCTGCGCGGCCAGGCGCGAGAGCTTGAGCGAATCGCCGGTGATGTCGGCGTGGGCATAGACGTCGGCACGCTGGTAGTGGTGGCAGAGCAGGACGACGTCCCTGCCGAGTCTTGCCCTGGCGGCGCGGATGCGTTCGCCGGCGTCCTTGTCGGCCAGTGTGTTGAAGCGGTCAAAGGCAATGGTGGCGGTTTGCATGGTCAGCTTTGGCTCCAGGGCAGGCCGCAGGCGCGCCAACCGCCGCTGCGATTGCGCTGGCCGTTGACGTCCTTGTTGCCCTCGAAGCCCTCGAGGACGTTGTAGCAATCGGGGAAGCCCGCCTCCGTCGCGGCTTTCGCGGCACTGCTCGAACGCTGGCCGGAGCGACACAGGAACAGCAGCAGGGATTCGGTCGTGACGCTGTGTTTCAGGGTCGGCAGGAAATGCGGGTTGAGCTGCTTGGCCGGATAGTCCTGCCATTCGATCTCGATCGCACCGGGAACCCGGCCGACCCAGTCGAGCTCGGCCTTGGTGCGTACGTCGATGAGACGCGCGCGGGGCGTCGCCTGCAGGAGTTCATGGGCCTCGCCGGGCGTCAGCGCACCCTCGAAGGGCAGCTTGAGTTCGCGCGCGCGCGCCTGTGCAAGGCCGAGTATTTCGTTGATGCGTCCCATGGAAAACACGCCCGATGGCGCGGGATAGAATGCAAGGGAATCGAGTATAGCCTCACGCCATGCCTCGCGAAACCCATACTCATACTGCCAACATGACCGAGCCCCTCCGTCCCGCGCCGCCGACCGCCGATCATGCGCGTTTCGAGGAAGGCCAGCGCATCACCTGGGTCAGCGTCGGCGTCAACATCGTACTGACCGCCATGCAGCTGGTGGTGGGCTTCGTCGCCCACTCGCAAAGCCTGATCGCCGACGCCATGCATACCTTGTCGGACATCGTCGCCGATGCCTTCGTGCTGTTCGCCAACCGCAAAGGCGCGGAAGCCGCCGATGCCGACCACCCCTATGGCCACGGCCGCTTCGAGACGGCAGCCTCCCTCGTGCTCGGCCTGCTGCTGGCGGGCACCGGTGCCGGCATCCTGGTTGCCGCGGCGGGGCGCCTGCAGGACATCGGCAGCGCGCCGCCGGTGGGTGTGGCGGCGATGTGGGCGGCGCTTGTCACGCTGGCGGCCAAGGAAGGCTTGTTTCGCTACATGCTGGCCAAGGCGGAGCGCCTGCGCTCGCCGATGCTGGTAGCGAATGCCTGGCACGCCCGCGCCGACGCGCTGTCCTCGCTGGTCGTTGCCGCCGGCATAGCCGGCGCCCTGGTCGGCTTCAACTTCGCCGACGCCGTGGCCGCCATCATCGTCGGCGCCATGATCGTGCGCGCCGGCTTCAGGTTTGCCTGGGCCGCCATTCGCGAGTTGATCGACACCGGGCTGTCGAGCGAGGAAGTCGCAGCGATCGGTCAAACCATCGCCACCACTTCCGGCGTGATGGGTCTGCATGAATTGCGTACCCGGCGCATGGCGCACCAGGTACTGGTCGACGCCCATGTCCAGGTCAACCCCCGCATCAGCGTCTCGGAAGGTCATCGCGTCGCCGAATCGGCAAGGCAGCGCGTGCTGGATCTTCATCCGGAGGTGCTCGACGTGCTGGTCCACGTCGATGCCGAAAACGATCTGCTGGGCAATGCGGCCGTCGCTTTGCCGGACCGCGCCGAACTCCTCGCTCATCTGCGCCGCTTGCTCGACGCCGACCCGCCGGAGATCGAGCGAACGATCCTGCATTACCTCGGTACGCGCGTCGAGGCCGAAGTCTTTCTGCCGCCCGGCTATGCCGATGAAGCGCAGCTTGCCGCAATCCGGCAGCACGTGGATAGCGCATTGATGGACGACCCCTGGTTCAGCGCAATCCACCTCAACCAACAGATTGCACCAAAATAGTGCATTAGCTGTTTTCGCCGCACCGCGGTAGTGCATTGATTGAGGCATCGAGAAGCAAAAAGACTTGTGGCACAATTGCTTCCCTTTGCGGCGCGAATGGCACGTTAACTGCTATCAGGGTGCTGCACCGTTTTTCCGGTATCGATTTCCCAGCTATTGCCATTCACTCAGGAGAGCACCATGACCCCCCAGGACGTAATCAAGATGGTCGAAGAGAAGGAAGTCCGTTTCGTCGACTTCCGCTTCACCGACACCCGCGGCAAGGAACAGCACGTTGGCGTGCCGATCTCCCACTTCGGCATGGAAAAGTTCGAAGACGGCCACGCCTTCGACGGTTCCTCGATCGCCGGCTGGAAGGGCATCCAGGCCTCCGACATGCAACTGATGCCGGACGCCAACACCGCCTACATCGACCCCTTCATGGACGAAACCACGCTGGTGCTGACCTGCGACGTGGTCGAACCGGCCGACGGCAAGGGCTACGACCGCGACCCGCGTTCTATCGCCAAACGCGCCGAGGCCTATCTCAAGTCCTCCGGCATCGGCGACCAGGCCTTCTTCGGCCCGGAACCCGAGTTCTTCATTTTCGACGCCGTCGAATGGAAGATCGACATGTCCGGCGCCTACTGCAAGGTCATCTCCGAAGAGGCGGCCTGGGCCTCGGCCGACAAGTTCGAAGCCGGCAACAGCGGCCATCGCCCGACCGTCAAGGGTGGCTATTTCCCGGTGCCCCCGGTCGACAGCCTGAACGACATCCGCGCCCAGATGTGCCTGGCACTGGAAGCCTGCGGCGTGCCCGTCGAAGTGCATCACCACGAAGTGGCCACCGCCGGCCAGTGCGAGATCGGCACCAAGTTCAGCACCCTGGTGCAGCGCGCCGACTGGACCCAGATCCTCAAGTACATCGTGCATAACGTCGCCCACAGCTATGGCAAGACCGCCACCTTCATGCCCAAGCCCATCGTCGGCGACAACGGCTCCGGCATGCACGTGCACCAGTCGATCTGGAAGGACGGCAAGAACCTCTTTGCCGGCAACGGCTACGCCGGCCTGTCCGAGTTCGCGCTGTACTACATCGGCGGCATCATCAAGCACGCGCGCGCCCTGAACGCCATCACCAACCCGCTGACCAACTCCTACAAGCGCCTGGTGCCCGGCTTCGAAGCTCCGGTCAAGCTGGCCTACTCGGCCCGCAACCGCTCGGCTTCGATCCGCGTCCCCTACGTGCATTCCGACAAGGCGCGCCGCATCGAGGTGCGCTTCCCGGATCCGGGCGCCAACCCCTACCTGGCGTTCACGGCCATGATGATGGCCGGCCTCGACGGCATCCAGAACAAGATCCACCCCGGCGATCCGGCCGACAAGAACCTCTACGACCTGCCGCCGGAAGAAGACGCGAAGATCCCGACCGTCTGCTCCAGCCTGGAACAGGCGCTGGAGTATCTCGACAATGGCCGCGAATTCCTGCTGCGCGGCGGCGTCTTCAGCAATGAAATGATCGATGCCTACATCGAACTGCGGATGGAGGAAGTCACGCGCTTCCGCATGACCACCCACCCGCTCGAGTACGAGATGTACTACTCGATCTGATGGGGCCCCTGCGTAGCGGGCCAGCAGAAATCGCTGACCTCGCCGCTACGGATGAGCCCTTTGGCAACACGCAGAAACAAAATGGACGGGCAAGCCCGTCCATTTTTTTCTGCAATTGACATACACTCGGCGGCATGAAGAAAGCCTTCCTTCTCCTCCCGCTGCTGCTGCCATTCGCGGCAACGGCCAATACGCTGTACAAATGCACCGACGAGTCCGGCGTGGTGCTCTACACCAACCAGAAGACCACCAAGAAAAACTGCACGGTGTTGTCCTATCAGGCACCGCCGCCGGCGCCAACGCCCGCCGCTCCCAACAGCGGGGGGAAACCGCGCGCCAGCGCAACCCCGACACCCGGCGATTTCCCGCGCGTGTCAGGCAACGAACAGAAGGCCCGTGACGGCGATCGTCGCGCAATTCTCGACAAGGAGCTGGCCAATGAGCAGCAGAACCTTGAAAACGCCAAAAAGGCCCTGTTCGACGCCGGCAACCAGCCGGCGGACAAGCTGCGGCCGCTGCGCGACACCGTGGCACTGCATGAACGAAACATCGAGTCACTGAAAAAAGAGCTCGGCAACCTGCGCTGAGCGCTCGTGATCAAACCGGCTGCACGCACAGGATCGGGGTGCGGCTCGCTCGCAAAGGTTTCTTCAAAACATCTGAAGTGCTCTACTAGCCGCTGGTGCGCTTCTTGCACTCGACACGTGTGATGAACCCGAACGCCACCGAAACCTTCGACGCCTTCAGCGGACTGGATCTGCTTTCCTCGGCCGTGGTGCTGGTCGATGCCAGGCTGATCATCCGCCACCTCAACCCGGCGGCGGAAAATCTGTTCGCCGTCAGTTCGCGCCAACTGCTCGGCCATCCCCTGCAACGCCTGGTGGGCGACCCTCCCGAACTCGCCGCGGCATTGGACAACGCGCTGAAGAACAACTGGAGCTACACCGGTCACAATATCCAAATCAAGCCCGCAGCCGATGTGCTGCTGCATGTGGATTGCACGGTAACGCCGGTGGAATCAGGCAATGCCCGCCTGTTGCTCGAGGTGCGGCCGATCGACCAGCAACTCAAGGCCGCGCGTGAGGAGCAACTGGCGCAGCAGCAGCAGGCGAATCGCGAACTGGTGCGCAACCTGGCGCACGAGATCAAGAACCCGCTCGGCGGCATCCGCGGCTCGGCGCAGTTGCTCGAGCGCGAACTGGCCAGCGAACAGCTGAAGGAATACACACAGGTGATCATCCAGGAGGCCGACCGCCTGCAGGATCTGATGCAGCGCCTGCTCTCTTCGCATCGCGTCATGCAGCCGGCGCTGGCAAGCATCCACGAGATACTCGAACGCGTGCGGCGCCTGATCCACGCCGAATACCATGACGTCTCCGTCCGCCGCGACTACGACACCTCGCTGCCGGACATCACCGGCGACCGCGAGCAGCTGCTGCAGGCCATCCTGAATATTTCTCGTAACGCGGCACAGGCCATGCAAGGCAAGGGCGAGATCATTTTCCGCACGCGGGCAGCGCGACAGGTCACTCTGGCCAAGAAGCACTATCAGCTGGCACTCGAATTGCAAGTAATCGACAACGGCCCGGGGATTCCGGAAAACATACGCGACAAGATCTTTTATCCGCTGGTCTCGGGCCGTGAAAATGGCAGCGGGCTCGGCCTTACCATCGCCCAGAGTTTCATCCAGCAACACGGCGGAACCATAGAAGTCGCTTCGCGTCCCGGCCGCACCTGCTTTTCACTGATGCTGCCGCTGACACGCAAGAAGAAGGAAGAATGATGAACGACTTATCCCCCAGCCCCTTCTCCAGGAGAAGGGGTGACCAAGGCTCGCTGCGCTCGCAGGCTTTTGACGGGTCTGCCTTGGGGCGGCCCGGCGGCAGACCGATGAACGACTTATCCCCCGGCGGCAGACCATGAACCCGGTCTGGATCATCGACGACGACCGCTCCATCCGCTGGGTGCTGGAAAAGGCCCTTGGCCGGGAGAACATTGCCGCGAAATCCTTCGGCTCCGCCGACGAAGCGCTGGCGGCGCTTGGCAATGGCCAGCGACCCCAGGTGCTGGTCTCCGACATCCGCATGCCGGGCAGCAGCGGTCTCGATCTCCTGCGCCATGTAAAGGAGCACTATCCCGACCTGCCGGTCATCATCATGACCGCCTACTCGGACCTCGATTCCGCGGTGGCGGCCTTTCAGGGCGGCGCCTTCGAATACCTGCCCAAGCCCTTCGATGTCGACCAGGCTGTGGATCTGGTGCGCCGGGCGATCACACAGGCGTCGCACCAAAATGGTGCAGCCGAAGAAACCAGCGCCGTGCCCGAGATCCTGGGCCAGGGTGCCGCCTTGCAGGAAGTCTTTCGCGCCATCGGTCGGCTGTCCCAATCGCATGCCACGGTATTGATCAACGGCGAGTCCGGTACCGGCAAGGAACTGGTGGCGCGCGCCCTGCACCGTCACAGCCCGCGCCGGGACGCACCCTTCATCGCCATCAACACGGCGGCAATTCCGCGCGACCTGCTCGAATCGGAGTTGTTCGGCCACGAAAAAGGCGCCTTCACCGGCGCCGGAGCGCTGCGGCGCGGGCGCTTCGAACAGGCCGACAACGGCACGCTTTTCCTCGACGAAATCGGCGACATGCCGGCCGAACTGCAAACCCGGCTGCTGCGCGTGCTGTCCGACGGCAACTTCTACCGTGTCGGCGGCCACCAGCCGGTCAAGGCCAACGTCCGCGTCATCGCCGCGACGCATCAGGATCTCGAAGGCCGCGTCAAGGAAGGCCTGTTCCGCGAAGACCTGTTCCACCGCCTCAACGTCATCCGCCTGCGCCTGCCTCCGCTGCGCGAGCGGCGCGACGACATTCCGCTGCTGGCGAAGCATTTTCTGCAAAAGAGCGCCCAGGAACTCGGCGGCGAACCCAAGCGCCTGACCGATGCCGCGCTGAAATACCTGCAGGGACTCGATTTCCCCGGCAACGTGCGACAACTGGAAAACCTTTGCCACTGGCTGACCGTGATGGCGCCGGGGCAGAGCATCGACATTCCCGACCTGCCCGCCGAACTGCGCGACGGCCTGGAAAACGCCGCGCGCCGCGACTTGCCCGCCGATTGGCACGTGGCGCTAGCAGGCGAAGCCGACCGCCTGCTGGCCGCCGCGCCCGGCACGGTCTTCGATACCCTCAACCGGGAATTCGAAGCCACGCTGATCCGGCGCGCCCTGAACGCCACCGGCGGGCGCCGCGTCGACGCCGCGCAACTGCTGGGCATAGGCCGCAACACCATCACGCGCAAGATCCAGGAACTCGGTCTCGACGAACTCAAGGCGGACGGCGAAGGCAACTGAAGCCCTGGGCCTAATGTCTGCAAGACAGCGGGTTCCCCGCCGCAACGGCTTCAAGTATAGTCAGCTTGGCTATTCGCCGAGCCCTGCCGGCGAGCCACCGCCACCGGGAACACCTCATGCCTGCCACCATTGCTGCCATCGCCGCCAAGCTGGGCGACTCCGTGCGTCGCTTCGACATCGATCTGCTGCCGAGCTGCGATTCGACCAACGCGGTACTGCTCTCCCGCGCCGAAGCCGGCGCACCGTCGGGCACGGTGGTGATCGCTGCAGAGCAGACCGCCGGCCGCGGCCGGCGCGGGCGCAGCTGGTTTGCCAGCCCGGGCGACAGCCTGACTTTTTCCCTGCTCTGGCGCTTTGCGCCGGGCACCGCGCCGGCCGGCCTGTCACTGGCGGTCGGCCTCGCCGTGGCGCGCGCACTAGCAAAACTCGGCGGCGACGAGACGGCGCTGAAATGGCCCAACGACATCCTGCGGGATGGCGGCAAGCTCGGCGGCATTCTGGTCGAGCTGGTTCCCGGTGCGCCGCATGCCGCCGTGATCGGCATCGGCATCAATCTCCACCTGCCGGCCGGCATGCCCGAGGATTTGCGTGGCAGCTCCGCCGCCCTGTGCGCCGCGGGTGAAACAGCCGACGAAAACAGCTTGTATGCCGCCTTGCTCACGGAACTGCTGGCCGTGCTGGAAACTTTTGCCGCCCGGGGCTTCGCCGCGTTGCGCCCGGAATGGCTGGCGCGCCACGCCTTCCAGGATGCCGATGTCAGCCTGAGCTCGGATTTCGGCACGCCAAGACTCGGCATCTGCCGCGGCGTCGACACCGATGGAGGGCTGCTGCTCGAGATCGATGGCCGGGTCGAACGCATCCTTTCCGGCGAAATCTCGCTGCGGCCTGCTTGAGATTTCCTCCGCCATGATCCTCTGCCTCGATGCCGGAAATACCCGACTCAAGTACGGGCTGCACGACGGTAGCGGCTGGCGCAGGCAGGGCGCGCTGAATCATGATGCCCTTGGCGATCTGGCTGCTGACCTGCCGGCAAGGCCGACGCGCATCGTCGCCTGCAACGTGGCCGGCGACGCGGTGCGCCAGCGCATCGCGGCTTTCGCCGCAAGCCTCGACCTGCCTCTGGCCTGGCTCACCAGCACGGCGGCCGCTTGCGGCGTCAGCAACGCTTATGACACGCCGCAGCAACTCGGTGCCGACCGCTGGGCGGCGCTGATCGGTGCGCGCGCGCTGCACGCCGGAGCCTGCGTGGTGGTGATGGCCGGCACGGCGACCACCATCGACACACTCGACGACACCGGGCGGTTTCGCGGCGGACTGATCCTGCCCGGGCTCTCCCTGATGCGTGCCGCACTCGCCGGCGGCACCGCCGACCTGCCGCATGCCAGCGGCCATTTCCGGCCGCTGCCGACCAACACCGACGACGCCATCGTCAGCGGAGCGATCCACGCCACGCTGGGCGCCATCCAGCGCATGCGCGCCACGCTGGGCGATGAAGCCCCATGCCTGCTGTCGGGCGGCGCGGCGGCCGAGCTGGTGCCACAACTGAACGCGCCCCATCGCCTGATAGACAACCTGGTACTGGAAGGCCTGCTGCGTTTCGGCATTGCATGCCCGACCTCAGGCAATTAATCGGCGATGTACCATCAGTTACAACACAGCAGCGAAAAAATGATTCAATATTGCTACCGTCATGAATGTGGCCCGCATCGAGACCATGGGCCGAGATCACCGGGATGGAGTCGCCCATGAGCACCGTTTACACCAAAACCCCCAAAGGCGTGCGCGAGTCGACAGGAAAGACCCGTCATTTGTCCGGGGACCTGAGCGATCTGCTGGAGCTGTGCAAGGGCTTGTTCACCATCGAGGATATTTCGGCCCAGGCATCCCCGAGCGCAAAGGAGTGGTTCGCCGCCTCCATCGCCAAACTCGTTGCCGATGGTTATCTTCGCGACGTTCCCGAGGCCGCGCGGAAAGAAGAAGTAGCAGCGTCGGCTGACGATGACCTGGACAGCCTCGACTTCAGCAAGCCAGATCCAGGAGCCGCCAAGAAGGCCGCGGAGCGGGCGCGGCTCGATGCGGAGAAGGAAAAAGCCAGGCAGGCAGCCGAAGAGAAAGCCCGGCGCGAGGCGGAGGAAAAGATCCGCCGCGAGGCCGAAGAAAAAGTCCGCCGCGAGATTGAGGACAAGGTCCGCCGCGAGCACGAGGAAAAAGCCAGGCACGAGGCCGCAGAAAAAGCCCGGCGTGATGCCGAGGAAAAGATCCGCCGCGAGGCCGAGGAAAAAGTCCGCCGCGAACTTGAGGAAAAGGCCAGGATCGAGGCCGAAGCAAAGGCCAAGCTCACGGCGGAGGAACGGGCTCGCCGCGAAGCAGAGGAAAAGATCCGTCGCGAAGCCGAGGATAAAGTCCGCCGCGAGATTGAAGAAAAGGCCAGGATCGAGGCCGAGAAAAAAGCCAGGATCGAAGCCGAAGAAAAGGCCCGGCGTGATGCCGAAGAAAAAGTCCGCCGCGAGATCGAGGAAAAGGCCCGCCGCGAGGCGGAAGAAAAAGCCAGGATCGAGGCCGAAGCAAAAGCCCGGCGCGAGCAGGAGGAGCGGTTTCGGCGCGAGGCCGAAGAAAAGATCCGCCGCGAGATAGAGGAAAAAGCCCGGCGCGAAGCCGAAGAAAAAGCCAGGATCGAGGCCGAGGAACGCGCCCGCCGCGAAGCCGAGGAAAAGGCCAGGCGCGACGAGGAAGAACGCATTCGCCGCGAAGCCGAGGAAAAAGTCCGGCGTGAGGAAGAAGAAAAAGCCCGCCGCGAGAGGAGAGAAAAGGCCAGGCGCGAGGAGGAGGAGCGGATCCGGCGCGAGGCCGAAGAAAAGATCCGCCGCGAGATCGAGGAAAAAGCCCGCCGCGAAGCCGAAGAAAAAGCCAGGCTGGAGGCCGAAGAAAAGGCCAGGCGCGAAGAGGAGGAGCGAATCCGGCGCGAAGCCGAAGAAAAGGTTCGCCGCGAGATCGAGGAACAGGCCAGGCGCGAGGCCGAAGAAAAGGCCAGGCTGGAAGCCGAGGAAAGGGCCAGGCTGGAAGCCGAGGAAAAGGCCAGGCGCGAGGAGGAGGAACGGATTCGCCGCGAGGCCGAAGAAAAGGCCAGACGCAAAGCCGAGGAAAAAGCCAGGCTCGAGGCCGAAGAAAAAGCCCGGCTGGAGCAGGAAGAGCGCGACCGCGAGGCCATCAGGGAGCGCATGCGCCTGAGAAGCGAGAAACGGCGCCGCATGATCGTGCCGCTGGTATTGGGCCTGCTCTTGCCGGTAGGGGTGGTCATGCTGCTGCTCCAGGTCCTTTCTTTCGACGGCAAGCGGACCGAGTTCGAAACGGCTGCGACCAAGATGTTCGGCGTTCCCGTAAAAGTGGGCAGCGCCAAGCTGGGTATTGGTGCCGGTCCGCAATGGCTGATGAACGATGTCACCGTCGGTGACGAAGGGCAAACGGCGAAGATCGCGCGGGTCAGGCTCGGCATGTCCGTGTTTGGCGTGTTCGGCGCGCCGCTGCGCTTCGAATCGATCCATTTCGAAGCGCCCCGGCTGCCGCCGGCGATGGCCTTGAAACTGCTGGGACAGGCCGCCGACGGCGGGCAGCTGAAGTCGGGCGAAATTCGGGTGAGTGGTCTGACATTCGAAAGCGACCAGAAGAACATCCCCGCAATCGATATTCGCGCCAAATTCGACGACGGACGCCTGACGAAAATATCCGGTCAGGGCGAAAACCCGGAGTCCGGAAAGCTCAGCCTGGTCATCGAGCGGGAAGAGCAATGGCAGCTCACGCTCAACGCAGCGCAAATACCCTGGCTGATCGGCACCAAACTGCCGCTGACCGAGGTCACGCTCAAGGGTATCCTGGCGGCGGACGGCTTGCAGATCACGGAATTCTCTGCGGCCATGCCCACCGGCGATCTTACCGGCAGCGGCAAACTCGACTGGCGGAGCGGCTGGCGTGCCAGCGGCAAACTCGAAGGCAAGCGCATCGATGCCGCCAAGCTCGTGCCGACCTGGATTCCGGAAGGCAGCGTCAGCGGCCAGGCCCTGATGCTGGCCGAGTCGGCAAAAATCGGCGACCTGTTTTCAAATCCGAAGTTAAGCGGCAGTTTCAGCATAGCCCGTGGTGTGCTGGGCGGCATAGATCTCGACAAGATGCTGCAGGACCGCGGCCAGGGCGAACAGTCCCGCTTCGAATCCCTGAGCGGCGCTTTCGCGGTCGATTCCGGGCGCATCGAACTGTCGGAACTCAAGCTCGCCGCTCAGGAGCTAAGCGCCACCGGCTTGCTGAGCTTCGATGCCAGTCGCAACGCCAGCGGCCGTCTTGCCGCCGAGGCCAAAACCGGCGGCGTGCGCCGCACGGCGAACCTCCGGATATCGGGATCGCTCGCCGCGCCACGCTATCAGCGCTGAGCCTCGGCGGCGATTCCTTGCACGCGGCCGGCGCCGGACCGGGTCTTGCCGACGACCCGGTCCTGGCAGACAATGCCATATCGATTGGAGGTCCCCCATGCCCGCCCACTTCCTCGCCTCGCTGCCGAACTTCCTCGCCTATCTCGGCACCGCCTTCGTGCTGCTGGTCGCCTTCGTCGCGATCTATCTCTACGTCACGCCCTACGACGAAATAAACCTGATCCGCGCCAACAACCAGGCAGCCGCGATCTCGCTTTCCGGCGCCGTGCTCGGCTTCGCCCTGCCCATTGCCAATGTCATCGCCCACAGTGATACGCTGGCGGACCTCGCTGTCTGGGGCGTCATCGCCGGCATCGTGCAACTGCTGGCCTGGATGGTGGCGCGTGTCGCGCTGCCGCGGCTTAAGGAGGCCATCGCTGCCGGCCTCGTGGCGCCGGCCACCTTCGTTGCCGCGCTCTCGCTGACCATCGGCCTGCTCAACGCCGCCTGCATGACTTATTGACGCTCATGACGCCAAGATCCACGCACCGATGATGAAACACGCGAAAACGAAGTTTCAGTGGAGGCTAACGCCGGCATCATCGGCGTTAAGCTTAGCGGCCGTAACTAAAAGCAAATGGAAGGCCCGCCCCCCCACCGCTACGCGGCCCACGGTTGGCTTTGCACAGCCAGCCGGCTGCGGCGGCGCACCGCATGCGGTGCGAAACCCCGCCTCGCCCCCTCGCGGGGAGGCTACTGGTTTGCTCGCTGCGCTCGATGGTCTAGCCGATACCCCATTTGCTGCATCACATTAATTTCCTGAAGGGAGACGCTCATGGCACTCATGGACTTCATCAAGAAACAGTTCATCGACATCATCCAGTGGACCGAGGACGATGGCGAGACCATGGCCTGGCGCTTCCCCATGGCCGAAATGGAAATCCAGAACGGCGCCAGCCTGACGGTGCGCGAATCGCAGATGGCGGTATTCATCAACGAGGGCGTGGTGGCCGACATCTTCGGCCCCGGCATGTACAAGCTGACCACCCAAACGCTGCCGGTGCTGACCTACCTGAAGAACTGGGACAAGCTGTTCGAGTCGCCCTTCAAGTCCGACGTCTACTTCTTCTCCACGCGGCAGAAGATCGACCGCAAGTGGGGCACGCCGAATCCGGTGACGGTCCGCGACAAGGACTTCGGCATGGTGCGCCTGCGCGCCTTCGGCATCTATGCCTTTCACCTGACCGATCCGAAGGCCTTCCACACCACGATCTCCGGCACGCTGGAGAGCTACAGCTCCGAGCAACTCGAAGGCCAGTTGCGCAACACCATCGTCGGCCACATCGCCGACATCTTCGGCGAATCGGGCGTGCCCTTCATCGACATGGCCTCGAATCAGGTCGAGTTCGGCAACGCGCTGAAAGCCAAGATGGAGCCGATGTTCCAGCAGTACGGCCTTTGCCTCGACAGCCTCAACGTGCAGAACATCTCGCTGCCCGAAGAACTGCAGGCCATGCTCGACAAGCGCATCGGCGTGAACATGATGGGCGGCATGCAGGCCTACACGCAATTCCAGACCGCCGAGGCGATTCCGTTGGCAGCGCAGAACGAGGGTGGCCTGGCCGGGCTGGGCGCCGGCGTCGGCGTCGGCTTCGGCGTCGGCCAGCAGGTCGCGGCATCCATGGCGCAGGCCCTCAATCCTGCTGCCGTTCCAGCCGCCGCAGCGCCGGCGCCGACTGCTGCTGCTCCGGTTTCCGCCGACGAGATCGTCGCCACCATAGAGAAGCTGCACGCACTGGTCGGCAAGGGCATGCTGACGCAAGCCGAGTTCGACGCGAAGAAGGCCGAGCTGCTGAAGAAACTCGCCTGAACGCCTGAGAGCGGGTCATGCCCTTCAGCGCCAACTGCCCGGCCTGCGGCGCGCCGGTCGTCTTCAAGTCCTCGGCGTCCTTCCACGCTGTCTGCGAGTTCTGCCGCAGCACGCTGGTGCGCCACGGCGGCGACCTGGAAAACCTCGGCCGCATGGCCGACCTGCTGGAAGATGCCTCGCCGATCCGGCTCGGCACCGAAGGCCAGTATCAAGGCGTGCATTTCGCCGTGGTCGGCCGCATCCAGCTCAAGTATGTGGTGGGCATCTGGAACGAGTGGCACCTGCTGTTCGATGACCAGCGCGGCGGCTGGCTCTCGGATGCCGGCGGCGAATATGCAATCAGCTTTCTGACGCCACCGGACGCAACGCTGCCGGAATATTCCAGACTGATGCCGGACGACGAGCTGAAGCTGGCGGGGCGCGATTTCATCGTCACCAACCTCGAAGAAGCCATGTGCATTGCCGGCGAAGGCGAGCTGCCTTTCGCCTTCGGCGCCGGCTACCCGGCGCAGCTGGTCGACCTGCGCACGACGGACGAGGCAGCGGCAGCCTTCGCCAGCATCGACTACTCGGAAACACCGCCGCTGCTCTTCGTCGGCGAATCGCTGCCCTTCGCCAGCTTTCATTTCGCCAACCTGCGCGGCGAGCAGACCGCGAAGCCGGCCGGGACCGTCAAGGCGCTGCAATGCCCGGCCTGCGGCGGCGCCATCGCCATCCACGACCCGGCGGTGCAAAGCGTGGCCTGCCCGTCCTGCCTCAGCGTGCTCGAACCCGCCAACGAAAGCCTGCGCATCCTGCAGAAAGCCAAGGGGGCAACACGCATCGAACCAAGGATCCCGCTCGGCAGCGTCGGCCGCTTCGCCGGCCATGACTGGACCGTGATCGGCTTCCAGCAGCGCGTCATCACCGCGGAGGGCATCGACTATCCCTGGCAGGAATATCTGCTGCACCACCCCGAGGAGGGATTCCGCTGGCTGGTCGAATCCAAGGGTCACTGGAACTGGGTCAGCACGATCAGCAAACCGCCGCATTACCAGGTCGGCCTTCCTGCGGCCATGCACAACGGCGAAGCCTATTCACGCTTCTCGGAGGGTTCCGCCGTCACCCGCTACGTCATCGGCGAATTCACCTGGAAAATCAGCGTCGGCGAGACCTGGGAGACCATCGACTTCATCGCACCGCCGAAGATGCTGAGCCGCGAGGCCTGCCACAATGAAATCACCTGGTCGCTCGGCGAGTATCTGCCGACAGAGGAAGTGGCCGCCGCCTTCAAGCTCAAGGTCCCGCTGCCTGCGCCGGTGGGCATCGGCACGAACCAGCCGAATCCGCGTCGCGAAAGCCATCGCAAGGTCTGCAGCAGTTTCTGGAAGTTCCTGGCGCTGGCCGTCGTGACTCAGCTGCTATGGGTCTTCATCCTCGGCAGCCGCACCCTGCTCGACCAGCGCCTGGTGTTCTCGCCGACGAACGACGAGCCGGTCACGACGCAGACTTTCCAGCTCGACAAGACCGCCCGCAACCTGGTCCTGCGCCACGACACCGATCTCGACAACAACTGGCTGGGCCTCGACATGACCCTGGTCGAAAAAACCTCCGGCCGCGCCTGGCTCGCGCAAAGCGACGTCGCCTACTGGCATGGCGTGGACGACGGAGAAAGCTGGAGCGAAGGCGATCGCACGCGCGAACTGGTGTTCCGCGACGTTCCGGCAGGCACCTACTACTTCGTCATCGACCCGGAAATTTCCGCCGAGAAGCCGGTCAATGTGGCCGACCGCGTCAAGGTCATCCGCGACCAGGCCGCCTGGAGCAACTTCTTCTTTCTGCTGATCTTCCTTGCGCTGTTCCCGATGTTCAGCCGCCATCGGCTGCAAAGCTTCGAGGCCGAGCGCTGGGAGGATGCAGACTTTCTTTCCACGGGCACCGACTTCGGTTCGGGCGACAGCGACAGCGATGCGGGAGGTGACGACTGATGCAACGCATCGCGATGATCATGAGCATCGCCGCCTTCGCGCTGTTCAACTACGGCCAGTACCTCGGCTGGAGCCTGTTCTCCGACGACGCCCAGGCCCAGCCACTGCGCTCCGCCAACGCGGCGCGGACCTTCCATAAATGACCATGTCGTAATGCAGCGTCCCCTGCTGGTCTCCGTCTTCATCGTCGCCTCCTGCGGGCTGGCTTACGAGTTGATCGCCGGTGCGCTGGCGAGCTACCTGCTGGGCGATTCGGTCATGCAGTTCTCCACCGTGATCGGCGTCTACCTCTTCGCCATGGGCATCGGTTCGTGGCTCTCCAAGCATGTAGGCGGCAATCTCTTGGTGCGCTTCATCCAGATCGAACTGCTGGTCGGCCTGCTCGGCGGGCTCTCGGCGGGGCTGCTCTTCCTGCTGTTCACGCTGCACGCCGGGCCCTTCCGCTTCACGCTCTACGGCCTGGTGCTGCTGATCGGGATACTCGTCGGCCTGGAGATTCCGCTGATCATGCGCATCCTCAAGCGCGAGGTGACCTTCAAGGATCTCGTGGCGCAGGTGCTGACTTTCGACTACATCGGCGCGCTGGCGGTGTCGGTGCTGTTCCCGCTGCTGCTGGCGCCGCATCTGGGCCTGGTCAGGAGCGCGCTGCTGTTCGGTCTGCTCAACGCGCTGGTCGCCGCCTGGGCGCTGTGGCTGTTTCGCACGCAGATCGGAACGCTGGCGGCGCTGCGCGCGCAATGCATTGCCGTGATCGGACTGCTCGCGTCCGGCTTCGGTTTCGCCGGGACCTTCGTCAGCCTGGCCGAGGCCAACCTCTACAACGAGGACATCGTGCATGCCGAATCCAGTCCCTACCAGCGCATCGTCGTCACGCGCTGGCGCGACGAGGTCCGGCTCTACCTCAACCACAACCTGCAGTTTTCCTCGCGCGACGAATACCGTTACCACGAGGCGCTGGTGCATCCGGGCCTGGCCGCGCTGGCCGGTGCACGGCGGATACTGGTGCTGGGTGGCGGCGACGGCATGGCGGTGCGCGAGATCCTCAAGTACCCGCAGGTCGACAGCATCACCCTGGTCGACCTCGACCCGCGCATGACCGAACTGTTCTCGCAATCGCCCATGCTGGCCGAACTGAATTCCGGCGCACTGGCCTCGAAAAAGCTGAAGATCGTCAATGCCGACGCCCTGCAATGGCTGGAGCAATCGCAGGAAATTTTCGATTTCGTCGTCGTGGATTTCCCCGATCCGTCCAACCACAGCCTGGGCAAGCTTTACTCGACGGCCTTCTACCGCCTGCTCAAGCAGCATGTCGCCGAAACCGGCCGCATCGTGGTACAGGCCACCTCACCGCTGTATGCCCGCGAGAGTTTCTGGACCGTGGTCGCCACGCTGGAAGCCGCCGGCTGGCAGACCGCGCCCTATCACGCGCTGGTGCCCAGCTTCGGCGAATGGGGTTACATCCTCGCCGGCCGGCGCGACTACCGGCCGCCCGCGACCATTCCGGTGCCGACGCGTTTCATCACGCCCGACGCGCTGCCCGCGCTGTTCCATTTCCCCGCCGACATGGCGCGCATTCCGGCCGAACCCAACCGCCTCGACAACCAGAACCTGGTGCGCGTGTTCGAGCGGGAATGGGGCAGGGTACAGACACACTGATGCGCCGCCGCGACTTTCTTGCCGCGACATCGGCCGCCGCCGCACTTGCCGCCTGCGGCTCGAGGTCCGCGCCGCCGCTGCCGCCAGGAACGCTGTCCGGCGCCAACGACGCCCTCGGCCATCGCCTGCGCCAGCCCGATTTACCGGCGCCGAAGGAAACGCGTCGCGTCGCGGTGGCGATCGCCGGCGGCGGCATCGGGGGACTCTCGGCGGCATGGAAGCTGGCGCGTTCGGGCTGCGACGATTTCCTGCTGCTGGAAATGGAAGGCGAAACCGGCGGCAATTCGCGCGCCGGGAAGAACGAGGTTTCGGCGCATCCGCTGGGCGCCCACTACCTGCCGCTGCCGCCGCGCGAGGCGCGCGCCACCCGCCAGCTGCTGGCCGAGCTCGGCGTGCTGCAGGGCGATCCGGATGCCGCGCATCCGGTCTACGACGAGAAGTACTTGTGCCACGCGCCGCAGGAACGCCTGTACATCGACGGCTACTGGCAGGAGGGTGTGTGGCCGACGCTCGGCGTACCGGCGGCAGAGCGCGCGCAATACACCCGCTTTCAGGATCACGTCGCCGAACTGCGCCGGCGGCGCGACGACGGCGGGCGACGCCCCTTCGCGCTGCCCCTGGCCTTGTCGAGTCGAGATCCGCAACTGCTGGCGCTGGACCGCCTCACCCTGCGCGACTGGCTGCTGCGCGAGGGCTATACCGCGCCGGGCCTGCACTGGCTGGCCGACTACGCCTGCCGCGACGACTACGGCACGGCGGCGGCGCAGACCTCGGCCTGGGCCGGACTGCACTACTTCGCCTGCCGCGACGGCGAGGGCCAGGTACTGACCGCACCGGAAGGCAACGCCTGGCTGGCGCGCGGACTGTCGCGGGCGGCGGCGGGGCGGGTGCAGCAGAATGCACTGGTGTTCCGCGTCGAGCAGCGCAAAAAGGACACCGTCTGCGACGTCTACCTCGCCGCCGAAAACCGCAGCATCCGCATCATCAGTCGCGAGCTGATCTGGGCCGCACCGCTGTTCCTGATCCCGCACGTCTTCGCCTCACCCCGCCCGGAATGGCTGGCGGCGATGCGCGGCGCCGACTATGCGCCCTGGGTCGTCGCCAACCTGACACTGACGGAAGCACCGCAGACCCGCGCCGGCCATCCGCTGGCCTGGGACAACGTGCTGCACGACAGCCCGGCGCTGGGCTATGTGGTGGCGACCCACCAGCAGCTGCGCTACGCGCCGGGGCCGATGGCGATCACCTGGTACCGTGCGCTGCAGGAAGAATCGGCGTCCCGCCCGCGCCGACTTCTGCAGGACAGGAAGGCCTGGGCGCAGGAAGTCCTGGCCGACCTCTCCGTGCCGCATCCGGAAATTCGCGAACTGGCGACGCGCGTGGACATCCACCGTCACGCCCATGCCATGATCCGGCCGCTGCCCGGCCGCCTGTGGGGCGGCGCGCGCCAGGTTTTCGAGCAGGGCGGGGCAGGCATCCAGTTCGCCCATGCCGATGTTTCCGGCCTCTCGCTGTTCGAGGAAGCCAACTATCGCGGCGTGCTGGCCGCCGAGCGCACACTGGCCCGGCTCGGCGTATCCTATGCGTCCTCCCTATGAACGGCCTGCACATCCTTGCCGAGTTTCACGCCTGCGAAGGCGATCGCCGCCTGCTGCGCGATGCCGCCATGCTCGCCGCGCTGTGCCGCCGCGCCTGTGCCGACGCCGGGCTGGCGGTAGTCGCCGAAGCCTTCCACCAGTTTTCCGCGGCCGGTGCCACCGGCGCCCTGGTGCTGGCCGAATCGCACCTGGCGATCCACACCTGGCCGGAGCTGGACGCGGTGACGCTCGACCTTTACGTCTGCAACTTCAGCCAGGATAATCGCGCTGCCGCCGAAGGCGCCTACGAGACGCTGAGAGCGGAGTTCAAGCCACAACGCGTGGTGCGCCATGATGTGAAGCGCGGCGCGATACAGCCGGCGTCGCCGGCTCCTGCACACTAGGTTACATGCAGCTGTGACACGACACCCCTGACGATGAAATACGCAAAAGGCGAATTAAAGACCCGCCCCTCCCATCCTCCCCTCGCGGGGAGGCTTCTGTTCAGCTCGCTTCGCTCGACTATCACCCGTTGCTCCGAACGAGTTATTTCACGCTAACCAAGCAATCCATGGCTATTCGGCTGTTTTTCTTCCTGCTGGTTTTTGCCAATCTGCTGTTCTTTGCCTGGGCAAAGGGCTATTTCGGCGCGGTCGACGAGAACCGCGAACCGCAACGCCTCGCGGGACAGTTGCAGGCCGACAAGCTGCGCGTCGTGCGCAACATCCAGGTGCCGGCAGCGAAAAAACCGGATCTGGCGTGCCGCATCATCAACGGCCTGAACCTGGCCGAGGCCGAAAGCCTCAAGGCGGCCATGAAGACCGGCGGTGGCGAGGCAAACATCCTGCCCCCCGTATCGGCGGCGCCCCGTTATCTGGTTGTCATTACCGACCTGGCCAACAAGGTCGCCGCCGAAAAGAAGGCGGCGGAACTGACCCGCTTCGGCGTGACCGAACAAAACTCCGTCGAGCTGGACGGCGGGCGATATGAAATCGTCCTCGGCAGTTTCCCGGCCGAAGCGGCGGCGCGCGAATCGCTGCAGGGGCTGGTGAAGCGGGGCATCAAGTCGGCCCGCGTCGACAATCGCGAACAGCCGGCACAGAAGGTCCGCGTCGAAGCCCGCGGACCGGCCGAGGAACTGTTGCGGCAACTGCCCCAGCTGATCGCGCCCTATGCCGATGCCACCATCGGCGATTGTTCGTCGTGACCTATGTGGTCGGAGTCACCGGCGGCATAGGCAGCGGCAAGAGCGCCGCCGCCGACCTGTTCGCCGCGCGTGGCGCCGCGGTGATCGACACCGATGCCATCGCCCATGCCCTGACCAAAGCCGACGGTGCCGCCATGCCGGCCATTCGCGCCGAATTCGGCGAGACGGTGATAAGCAGCGACGGCGCGCTCGACCGCGCGGCGATGCGCGCCATGGCCTTTGCCGACCCGTCGGCGCGCAAGCGCCTGGAAGCCATACTGCATCCGCTGATTCGCGACGAAGGCGAACGGCAGCTGGCAGCGGCGGGAACACCCTATGCCGTCCTCGTGGTGCCGCTGCTGATCGAGGCCGGCGACTACCGCAAGCGGGTGAACCGGATCGCCGTGGTGGATTGCGCAGAGACGACTCAAATTGCCCGTGTCATGAGCCGCAGCGGGCTGGCCCGGCCCGAGATCGAACGCATCCTGGCCGCGCAGGCAACGCGCGCCGAGCGTCTTGCGGCAGCCGACGACGTCATCGACAACGACGGCGAGCTTGCCGCCCTGGCGCCGCAGATAGAGCGCCTGCATGCGAACTATTTGGCATTGGCGCACCGGTTTGGTTGAGATTTGCACTGAATTGGGTCACAATCTGAAGAATTTTCCCCTCTCGGCAAGCGTGTGATCACATACGAATACCCTCTCAGCGAGCGCGTTCGCACGCTATTGCGGCTCGAAGATCTGTTTGACAAGGTCACGCATTTCGCCGCCGCGGAAGGCGCCATGGAGCACCATGTCGCACTCGTCACGCTGTTCGAAATCCTCGAGGTCGCCGGCCGCGCCGAGCTGAAATTCGACCTGGTGCAGGAACTCGAACGCCAGCGCCAGATCCTGCTTTCCTTCCGCAACAATCCGGAAATTTCCGAAGAAGCGCTCTCCGGCGCGCTTTACGAAATCGAGCAGGCCAGTTCGATGCTGCTGGCCATGCAGGGCAAGATCGGCCATTACCTGCGCGAAAACGAATGGCTGATGACCATCAAGAACCGCGCCGCGATTCCCGGCGGCGTCTGCGAGTTCGACCTTCCCGGCTACCACTATTGGCGCCATCGCGACTCGGCCCTGCGCCAGCAGGACATCAAGGGCTGGATCGCCCCCATGATGCCGATCCGCGCCGGACTGGCGATCGTGCTGCGCCTGTTGCGCGCCTCGGGTCGCAGCGAGCAGCAGACGGCGCAGCGCGGCGCCTTCCAGCTCATGCTCGGCGGGCGCAGCGCGCAACTGATTCGCCTCAAGACCGGACAGGGCGACCCCTGCCTGCCGGAAATTTCCGCCGGCAAGTTCGCCATCAACATCCGCTTCCTGCGCCCCGACATGGACCAGCGGCCGCGACAGATCGACTCACCGGTGAACTTCGAACTTACGTTGTGCAACCTGTAAGTCCCGCTACACCCCGCATCGTCAATTGCCCGTCCTGCGGCAGGCCGGTCGAATGGGTCGCCGAAAACCGTTACCGGCCGTTTTGCTCGGCGCGCTGCAAGGGCGTCGATCTCGGCGCCTGGGCGACGGAAAAGTATCGCGTCGCGGCCACGGAAGAGCCGCATCCGGAAGATCAGTCGGAGTGAAAACCTAGGCTTCCCAGGCGGCACGTATCGCCGCGATGCCGTGGGCGCCGGCGCGTTGGGCGGCATCGTGGTCCGCGCGCGACAATCCCCCCAGGGCAAAAGTCGGCAATGGCGGCACGGCGAGCGCGGCGGCAAGATTGTCCCAGCCGATGCCGACCACGCCCGGATGGCTGAAGGTCGCCTGCACCGGGCCGAACACCGCGAAGTCGCAGCCGAGCTGCGCCGCCCGTGCCAGTTCCGCCGCCGAATGGCAGGAGGCGGCGACCAGCGCAAAATCCGGCCGCGTTGTTTGCGCCGCCAGTTGCACGGCCGGCAGGTGTAGTCCATCCGCCCCGGCGGCAACCGCCAGCGCCGCATCGCCATTGACCAGCACCCGCGCAGCGTACTGGTGACAAAGATCGACGGCGGCATGGACGAAGGCCGCGCGGCGCGCGGCATCGAGCTTGGGCTCGCGCAATTGCACCAGCTTGAGGCCGCCCTCCAGCGCCTGCGCCAGCGCCATCAGCTGCGCATCGATGCCGATCTCGCCGGCATGGCTGATGGCGTAAAAATCGGGCAGAGCCAGCGCGGCGAGTACCGGCGCGTTGGCCGGCAACATGGGTGCCACCGTCAGGCCGTCGGCACGCTGCCAGGCCAGGGCGCTATGCACGTGGTCGTGCAGTTCGCCGCACCACTCCCGCACGCGAAAGAAGTTGAGCCGGACATGGGCGTGTTCATAGACATGCTCGCGGCGCAGCCAGGGGTCGGCGCGCGCCACTTCGATGCCGAGTTCCTCATGCAGTTCGCGCAGCAATGCGGCATGCGGCGTTTCCCCGGCCTCGACCTTGCCGCCGGGGAATTCCCAGTAGCCGGGATAGAAGGTGCCCGGTGCGCGCTGACCGAGCAGGAATTCCATCGCGCCATCGGCTGCCCGCCGCTCGATGACGGCGGCGGCGACTTCGGTCAGCTTCACGTCGCGCCGCCGGGCCGTCCCAAGGCGCGACCTTCAACATTGGGGAGCGCAGCGAACAACCGTCACCCCCTTCCGCGGGAAGGGGGCTGGGGGGTAGGCTTCTTTTTGACATGACGCCCGGCATGGTCGCGGGCGAACTGCCAGGCGACGCGGCCGCTGCGCGAGCCGCGCATCAGGCTCCATTGCAGGGCTTCGCCGCGCGCCGCCTCGATCTGCTGCGGCGACATGCCGAACTCGGCCAGCCAGTGCGCGCAGATTTCCAGGTAGTGATCCTGGCCGAAGGGATAGAAGGACAGCCAGAGGCCGAAACGCTCGGACAGCGAGACCTTCTCTTCGGTCGTCTCGCCGGGATGGATGTCGCCGTCGGCGTCGTGCTTGGCCTCGAGGTTCTCCGACATCTTTTCCGGCATCAGGTGGCGGCGGTTGGAGGTCGCATACACCAGCAGGTTGTCGGGCATGCCGGTGATCGAGCCGTCGAGGATGCTTTTCATCGCCTTGTAGCCGGGCTCGCCCGACTCGAAGGAAAGGTCGTCGCAGAAGATGATGAAGCGCTCGCGGCGGGCGGCGATCAGGTCCACGATCTCCGGCAGGTGCACCAGCTCGTCCTTGTCCACTTCGATCAGGCGCAGGCCCTTGGTCGCGAAGCGGTTCAGCACGGCCTTGACCAGCGAACTCTTGCCCGTTCCGCGTGCGCCGGTCAAGAGCACGTTGTTGGCGCTGCGCCCCTGCACGAACTGCTTGGTGTTCTGCGCGATGCGCTGCTTCTGGTCGTCGACGCCCTGCAGGTCTTCGAAGCGGATGCGGTGCGGCTGCTTGACGGCCTCGAGCCAGCCGCGCCCGCCGCGGGTGCGCCAGCGGAAGGCCGTGGCGGACCAGTCGGTGGCCGGCAGGGCCGCCGGCAGGACGGCTTCGAGGCGATCGAACAGCGCATCGAGGCGGTCGATCAGGGGGGCAAACGTGCGGGCGGGATCGGACATCGGTTAAGCTTGCGGGCCATTGAAGGAAGGCCACTTTAGCAGATTCATGTATCGATTCTTCCCCGCCCCCCTGGCCCTCTTGGCCCTGCTGGCCCTCGCCGGCTGCTCGCAAATCCCGGTCAAACCCGCGCCGAGCGCCGAGGCCTGTCCGGCCCCGCAAGTCTGTCCAGCCTGTCCGGTGTGCCCGGTCGTCGAACCCCCGAAGCCCGCTGAAAAACCCTTGCAGGCCGCCGAGTGGAGCGATCTGCCGAGCTGGAACGAGGACGACCCCGCCGCCACCTTCGCCGCCTTCGTCGCCGGTTGCCGCAGCCTGGAAAAACAGGCGCACTGGAAACCCGCCTGCGCTTCCGCGCGCGAACTCGCGGACAAATCGGCAGCGCCCCTGCGCGCCTGGTTCGAGGCGCAATTCCAGCCCTGGGCGCTGGTCAATCCGGACGGGTCGCGCAACGGCCTCATCACCGGCTATTACGAACCCATCCTCAAGGGCAGCCGCCAGAAAGCGCGCGGCTACACCCATCCGGTGTTCGGCCCGCCCGAGGACATGATCGTCGTGGACCTGGCGGAACTCTACCCCGAGCTCAAGCACCTGCGCCTGCGCGGACGCATCGAAGGCCGCAAGCTGATTCCCTACTATTCCCGTGCCGAATGGACGCCGCAGGAGAGCAAGCGCTCACCAGAGGCGCTCCTGTGGATCGACGACCCGATCGATCTGTTCTTCATGCAGATCCAGGGTTCGGGCCAGGTACAGCTCGCCGACGGCAGCCGCGTGCGCCTGAATTACGCCGACCAGAACGGCCATCCGTATCGATCGATCGGCCGCTGGCTGATCGACCGCGGCGAACTCAAGGCCGAGCAGGCGTCGATGCAGGGCATCAAGGCCTGGGCCAAAGCCAACCCGGCGCGGCTGGCGGAACTGCTCAACGCCAACCCGAGCCTGGTCTTCTTCCGCGAACTGCCGGTGACAGGCAGCGGGCCGCAAGGGGCGCTGGGCCTGCCGCTGACGCCGGAACGCTCGCTGGCCGTCGACGCGCGCCATGTGCCGCTGGGCGCGCCGATCTGGCTCGCCACCACGCGACCCAACAGCGAACAGACGCTCAACCGCATGATGGTCGGACAGGACACCGGCGGCGCGATCCGCGGCGTGGTGCGCGCCGATTTCTACTGGGGCAGCGGCGTGGAGGCCGGCAACCAGGCCGGCAAAATGCGCCAGCAGGGACGCATGTGGGTGCTGCTGCCGCGCGGGTTTGTGCCGGCAACGCCGTAACGCCGTCCCGCCAGCGTCGCTGGATTCCCGCCTTCGCGGGAATGGCGATCAAGGAATCATCAAACCTGGGCCTGGCCCTTTTTTGGAGAAGCATCCTCGGGACGCATAGTTGGAAGCGGTTCGAAAAGTTCACGAATCCGCGGCTCGGTGTGTGCCAGCAAGGATGGATTCTGCCCATACGTCGCCAGCAGAAACGCCCGATTGGCTTCGATCTCGCGGATCAGGCGCAAACTCTCTTCGCCCGTCATGCCGATGCTCCATTGCGCAGTTTCGTCAGCGCTTCGATGTCGATGGCGTCCTTGCCGCGCCCGGTGCCGGTTTTCATCACGATCAAATGATCGATCGAGGCGACCGGAATGCGATAGGGGCCCGTGTCGATCATCACGGCGGCGTCACGCAACGCGGCATAGGGCACCACCGGCCGCACCAGAATATCGATCACCGTCGCCTGCGCTTCCGGGCTGCGCAGGCTAAAGGCCAGCATGCCTTTCTCGCGATGCCATTGCTCGATCAGTTCTGGCTGCGCCAACGCTTCGATAGGGACCGGAATCGTCGGCTGCAAACCGGCTGCCTTGGCGGCATCGATGAAGCGCCGCAGGTTTTTGTCGTCCATCGCCAATGCGACATCCACAGCCATCGTCATGCGCGGGTAGCCGTGCAGGGCAACCGCCAAGCCGCCGACCAGCACGAAGTCGACATCGCTTTCCGCCAGCAGTTTGATGAGATCGAACACGACCATGGCGTTACCTTACCCCATCCACCGGCCGTTTTCCAACGGGCAGACACCCTATCGCCGGGTACACCGTAACGCCAGCGCCGACTCTCCCCGTCGCCACCCAAAGCGCTCCCCATCGCGGTGCAGCCGCGGACACATCGGCACCAATACGGTGCAACCCACGCTGACCTGTTTTGCCATCCCCATGATTCGACACAGCTTACGTCGCGGGAACGCTCATTGCTTTCATGCCTCCCATTCGTGCCTTAGACCTTTGGGGAGCACCACAATGGAGAATTTCAAGACATCCGCCGACGTACTGTTCATCCTGCTCGGCGCCATCATGATCCTGGCCATGCATGCCGGCTTCGCCTTTCTCGAGCTGGGCACGGTGCGCAAGAAGAACCAGATCAATGCGCTGGTCAAGATCCTCTGCGACTTCGCGGTATCGACCCTGGCCTACTTCTTCATCGGCTACGGCATCGCCTACGGCGTGCATTTCTTCGCCGGCGCCGAAACCCTGGTGCAGAAGAGCGGCTACGACATGGTCAAGTTCTTCTTCCTGCTGACCTTCGCCGCCGCGATCCCGGCCATCGTCTCCGGCGGCATCGCCGAACGCGCGCGCTTCGGCCCGCAACTGGCGGCCACCTTCCTGCTGGTCGGTTTCGTCTATCCCTTCTTCGAGGGCATCGCCTGGAACCAGGCCTTCGGCATCCAGGCCTGGCTCAAGGCCGGCTTCGGCGAAGAATTCCACGACTTCGCCGGCTCGGTGGTGGTGCATGCGGTCGGCGGCTGGATCGGGCTGGCCGCCGTGATCCTGCTCGGCGCGCGGCGCGGCCGCTACCACAAGGACGGCGGCATTTCGGCGCATCCGCCGTCGAGCATCCCCTTCCTCGCGCTCGGCGCCTGGATCCTGATCGTCGGCTGGTTCGGCTTCAACGTCATGAGCGCGCAGACCCTGGACAAGGTCTCGGGCCTGGTCGCGATGAACTCGCTGATGGCCATGGTCGGCGGCACCCTCGTCGCACTCGTCGCCGGCAAGAACGATCCGGGCTTCGTGCATAACGGCCCGCTGGCCGGACTGGTCGCCGTCTGCGCCGGATCGGACCTGATGCATCCGCTGGGCGCGCTGATCACCGGCGGCGTCGCCGGCGGCCTCTTCGTCGTCATGTTCACGCTGACGCAGAACCGCTGGAAGATCGACGACGTGCTCGGCGTCTGGCCGCTGCACGGACTGTGCGGCGCCTGGGGCGGCCTCGCCGCCGGCATCTTCGGCACGAAAGCGCTGGGCGGACTGGGCGGCGTCGCCTTCATGAGCCAGCTGGCCGGCACCGCGCTGGGCATCGCCGTCGCCTTCGGCGGCGGCCTGATAGTTTATGGCGCGCTGAAAGCCTTCGTCGGCATCCGCCTCGATGCCGAAGACGAATTCAACGGCACCGACTTGACCATCCACAAGATATCGGCCAGCGCGGAGCGGGAGACGCTCTGGTAGCCGCGGTTGTTGGTGGCCGGGCGGGACTTAAAATACGGCCATGACAGCGAACAAAACGAACGAAACCATCGAGGCAGAAGCTCCCGATTTGATCAGTGAGCCGAGACTTTGGCGCAACAACGGCTGGACAGCCCGGGTCGTCAAGAACGAAGACGATGAGGGATGGGCCGTCGAGATGATCCTGGACGGCGAGTCCGAGCCGGCCCTGGTGGGTCCCTGGACCATGGGGCGCGACAAGAAAAATCCGAAACCGCTTGATGCGTCGGCATTCAACACCCTCGTCAAGACGGCCGGCGAATTCCGGCAGCGCCAGGTGCAGCAACTTCACGCAACGCTCCATCAGAACATCACAATCAACGGGCCGTCCGGGCGAATCGGCGTCACGCTCGATATCGTGCCCGACGACGACGATCCGCACGCCCTGCTTGCCGCCCGCGATGCCGCCGGTGAAGAACTCGCGCGGATCCGCGTGGCCAGCGGATTCAAACTCAACAAGGCCAGTGCCAGCGCATGGATCGATGCCGGTTTTCGACGCCCTGAATGAGGCGCCTGCGGCAATGTCGGTGAAGCCAGGCATTGCGTCGAAGCACCATGGATAAAGAACAGGCGATACGCAAGGCGCAAAAGCTGATGGCCGTCGCCATGGACGGCCGCGGCAATGGTCACGAGGCCGAGCGCGCCCTGGCCCAGGCCGAATCCCTCATCCGCAAATTCGGCATCGAGCAGGCCGAGATCGCCAGTACCAAGGCAGCGACCGATTTCGATTGGGCCGATGCCTTTCACGCCTACGGTCCGCCGAAGAATCCAGCCAAGAGTTGCCCGCGGTGGTTTCAATTCATCAGTACCGGCGTCGCCAATTTCACGGACACCATCGTGCGCCTGCACTACGATCCGGCGCTCGGCTATGGCGTCGGCTTTTATGGCGACCGGGCCGACACCCTGTTTGCCCAGTGGCTGGTGGGATACCTCAAAGCCAGTGTCTGGGAAGCCCTGAATGCCGCGCACCGGCAGCATCCGGAATGGAACCGCAGCGACATGGAGGATTTCCGCAAGGCCATGGCCGTTCGCATTTCTTCCAGGATGCGCGACTTGCGCCGCGAGCGCGATGCCGAATTCGCCGCCGCCGCCAATAGCCAGGGAACCGGCATGGCGCTGGTGCTCGTCACCGACAAACTGGCAAAGCGCGATGCGGAATTCGGTTCCCCGAAATACAGGCAGTCGCGCATTACCGTGCGCGACCAGATGGCCGCGCACAAGGGCAGCCTGGCGGGTGATCAGGTTGGATTCGCGAAGCCAATCAAGAGCGCGCAAGGGCAAACGGTCGTTCGAGGCGATTCGGATGCATGACTTGTTCCGGTGGGCGCGGCAAACGCGTGAAAGTCGGCGCTGGCGACACGGCGATTTGGAGCGTGGGGGAAGGAATTCACTCCGACCCCATAGGCTCAAGTTATCGGCAAGTGCGGAGCGGGAGACACTTTGGTAGGGGTTGATCGGTTGCGATGAGGTCTACCGGAACAGCGGCAGGATGAACAAAGTCCGGCTGCTGCCGGCCACGGAGAATGGAAGCGAGCCTTCGTGCGAAATTCTCAAGAATGAAAAGCCACCATTCGCTATTCGCCGGTAATATTTTCGCCTACACTTCGGCGATGCCACAGCAGCGGAGATTCACGAACTCAAAGTCCACGGCGAACTCTTCGGCCAACGGAGCTTCTCCTTGACCACCAACGCTGTCGCGGAGAGACGTCCGGGCAACCGTCTGCTGAAGATGGCAGTCCTTGCTGGCGTTGAGAATGCTGTGCGAATGCACATCAGAAGGGGCGACGATCTGGACGCCAGAGGCAGCGACGGGATGACGCCCCTGATGCTCGCCGCGTCCAAGAACAAGGCGGCGATTTGTACCTTGCTGCTGGAGGCCGGGGCGGACGCCTTTTTGACAGATTCCGCAGGACGCGACGCGTTGGAAATAGCCAAGGCGTCTGGCGCGACTGAGGCCGTGGCCGTCTTGGCGTCTAACCTACTGAAAGTCACGGAGACGCCCTCCACGGAACGCGAACTGGCGTTAGCTACGACAAGGTCGAACGAGACGGCAAGCGCTTGTGTAGGCGACGACGGGACAGCAATCGGGGAAGTAGGCAGGCTCACGCTGGCGCCGCCAGCGCCTGAACTTGGCCAGAAGCTCGGACAACGAACCCATTTTGTTCAGCGGACCGAGCCGAACTCGGATCCGACCTGCGAAGACAAAGCGAACAGCAAATCAGAGCAGGAACCTTCCGCTGGCTTGTTTTCAGATATTTCCGATTGGGAACCGGAGGAGGATGGCCCTCCGCCGGAGGCGGATGAAGCGCTATTTGCGGCCGCATCAGCAACCCATCAGGAGATCTCAGGGCACAAGCCGATAGATACCACGGAGGACTGGGAAGCCTTCGCGGCATTCCTTCCCGAGCGTGCTGCACCGTTGCCCCGAGCCAGCGACGACGGGGCACGCGAGCGGTTACGCAAGATGCTGCGTCTGGCGCTGAGGGAGGGAAGCGTCCCGGATGCCGAAGTGGAGGCCGTTTGCTCAAGCCAGGACGGCGAGCGCAACGAGGAGGGCGAAGCTCTACTACGCCTAGTTCTCGGGGATCTTGGTGCGGAAACGGACGAGCGTACGGCCGACGGGGCATTTTCGTACGATGACGAGGATTACGACAGCGACGTCGTGGAGGAGTCTACGGTCTCTGAGGCACTGGCGTACCTGGACGATCTCGGCTCGGGGCGCGTGGAGCCGCTCAGAATATATGTAAAGGAGATGGCCCGCCGCCGACTTCTGACCGCCGCCGAGGAGCCGATCCTCGCCAAAGAGATAGAGGAAGGCGCTGCCCGCGCCCTCGACGCGCTGGCCTCGTGGCCTGCTGGCGTGGCGGCGGTTCTAGCCGCAGCGAGGCGTGTAAAAAGCGGTGAGGCTGACGCTGAAGATGTATCGACGGGCGGAGCACCCGAACCATCAATGGGGGGCGTGTACGAAAACGGTGTCGCGGCCATCAGTGATGGAGAGTTTGATCAAGGCGGCGACGCCGAGACTGCAAGCAGCGACGAGGAGGTCGGCGAGATCGTGGAGCTGACGGACGCCGCGAAAAGTTTTCTGGACCGGGCGGCTGAGATTGCCGGGCTTGCCGGGCGCGCGGGAAAAGGCGGCGCAGGGGAGAAAGCCCTCAGGGCGGCTCTGGCGTCCGCGAATTTCTCACGGTCGTTTCTTTTATCCCTAGCAAATGGCGGGACGGCGGACGCCGACAGCGCCGAAGGAAAATTTTCCGCCGCGATGGCCGGCCACTCCGCCGCACAGGAACGCCTCGCAGTTTCAAACTTGCGCCTCGCCCTCTCCATAGCAAGACGCTACCAGGGACTGGGTCTGCCTCTGGATGACTTGGTGCAGGAGGCGAATATCGGTCTGTTGAAAGCGGTAGATCGTTTCGATTGGCGCAAGGGGTTCCGGTTCTCAACATACGCGACGTGGTGGATCCGCCAGCAGGTCACACGTGCGATCGCCGACAAAGGAAAGACCATACGAACACCCGTGCATTTCCACGAGTTGATGATAAAAGTCACCCGCGAGTTCGATGCGACAGAGAGAGTGACGGGACACAGGCCGTCAGTCGCAGGTCTTGCCCGCAGTATGTCGATATCCCCCACAAAGATCGTGACGATCCTCGCGCGGATGGATGAGCCCACCCCAATACACCAGCCTGATTCGGACGGATCTTTCTTTGAGGATACCCTCGTAGATCCGGACTCTCCGGATCCATCGTTGACGACCGAGAGAGCAGAGCTAGCTGCCGCGCTGCGACATTTTCTGGCAGAGCTTGACCCGAAGGCGACCGCGGTCATGACGATCCGCTTCGGGCTTTCCGAAGATGAGCCACGAACGCTTGAAGAGACCGGTGAGATTTTTGGATTGACCAGAGAACGGATCCGACAGATCGAGGCAAAGAGCCTGAGAAAGCTCCGCCAGCCTTCCAGGGCAGCCATACTTCGAGACTTCCTCCATACGATTCCGAAAAAAAGCGATGCGGAAAGTGAGACGAGCGAGAGCGCTTCCGAGGTCGAGGAAGAAACCGCGGAGCAGAAGAAGCCGAAAAAGGCGAATGGAGCGAAGCAAGGCTCGAAGAAGAAAAATCCCAAAAGGGCTGCGACGAATACCGGCAGCGTCCGTACGGCAATAAGCATCGAGGAGAAGGCAGTAACGATGGCACGGAAAATGGGATTCTCCGTAAAGGACGAGCGTGAATCCGGTGGAGGTTTGACGGTGACCATCGGGGCAAAGTCTGACGGGGCTGCCAATCGCGTGGCCCGTGCCCTTATGAACGCTGGGTTCAGAAATTATTCGAATTGGTCAGGGAAAGTCTTCCACAAATGACAGAACGTACGAGGGTCGCACCACCACGGGCCGGGGCGATGATGGAAGCCCTCAGGGGCCTCGGATACTCGACTGCCGCCGCCTTGGCAGACATTGTGGACAACAGCCTCTCGGCGGGCGCATCGGAGGTCCGTATTGACTTCACTTGGTCGGGCGGCGCGAGCAGGATTTCGATCCTCGATGACGGCCACGGCATGGAAGACGCAGATCTTGAGAAAGCCATGCGCCTCGGCGACAAGAGTCCATTGGATGATCGGGCACCCGAGGACCTTGGACGCTTCGGCATGGGACTCAAAACGGCATCTTTCTCCCAGTGCCGTAGACTGACGGTTGCTTCGTTGACTAAAGGCGGCACACCCTGCTGCCTTCGCTGGGATCTCGACGCCCTTGCGGCGAACCCAGACGGCGGGTGGCTCCTGTACGAGGGGCCGGCGGCTGGTTCATCGATATTTCTCGAACCTCTCTCACCCAGGAGCGCGGGCACGCTCGTCCTGTGGGAGCGGTTGGACAGGATTGTTACCGAAGGATGCTCGGCGGATGATTTTGCTGACATCATCGATGGCGTTGAGGTGCGTCTCGCAATGGTATTTCACCGCCTGCTTCAAGGACCACATCCCACGTTGCGCCTGCTGCTTAACGGGCATCCAGTAGCGCCGTGGGATCCTTTCATGTCGGGGCATCCCGCAAAACCATGGGAATCGCCGGTCGCGAGACAGGTTACCAGCTCGGGGTTGGTCGAAATTGAGTGTCACGTGCTACCCCACCGCGACCTGCTTTCCCCGAACGAGTTCGAAAGGGCTGGTGGGCCGGAGGGTTGGACGGCACAACAGGGTTTCTACGTTTACCGCAACCATCGACTCCTTCTCGCCGGCGGATGGCTCGGTCTCGGACAGGGGCGAGCGTGGAACCGCGAAGAGGCCCACCGTCTCGCGAGAGTAAAGCTTGACTTGCCGAACACGGCCGACGCCGACTGGAAGATTGACATAAGGAAATCGACGGCGCGGCCTCCAGTATCGCTGCGCCCATGGCTCATGCGTCTCGCCGAGGACACGCGGGAGAGAGCCCGCAGGGTTTTCGCATACAGGGGATCGCCGGCTCCCGGACCGGCCGGAATTCCTGTGGAGCAGGCATGGCGGGCGGAACATTCGCGCTCGGGCATGCGCTATCGCATAGATGAGAAGCATCCGGCGGTGGCCTCGGTCTTCGATGGTGCGGGTGCAATGCTGCCGATGGTCAAGGCTATGCTAAGAGTCGTAGAGGAGACCGTGCCGGTGCAGCGCATATGGCTCGACACCGCGGAGAACAAGGAGACACCAAGGACTGGATTCGCTGGCGAACCGCCTGAGAACGTCGCTTCAGTGCTCAATACGCTGTTCGAGGATATGGTTAAGCGCAGGGGGATGTCACCTGCGGCAGCGAGGAGGATGCTCGCCGGCACCGAGCCGTTCCAGAATTGGCCTGACCTCGTCGCGGCGCTGGTGGGCGAGGCGGACACCGAGCCGGGTTAAACGAAAGGTTTCCAAATGTCGGATGACGATGTAAAGACCCTCCAAGGAATCATCACAATCGCGCAGACACTTCTCCTAAAGGAGAAGGAGGCGTCGCCGATAACGCCGGCCTTGATTGCGGCGAAGGTGGAGGTGGCCTCAAACCTCGTGGCCCCCGAAGGCGGTATCGACACGGCGGCGGTCGTGCGCGAGTTGATAAGGCGTTTCAGCCACTGGATAGGTCAGGACTCGACACTTGTCGACGACGAGGGCCACCTGCCGTGGCTGGCCGCCGCGCGCAAGAGGGACTGGCGCTATTGGCAGCGATACCAGGGATGGCTCGAGCGCAAGCTGTCGGCAGCGGCGGTGGAGGGTCTAGACAAGTCCACGGACAAGATCCTCGGTCTTCTTGAGGATCCGAACAGGGAGGGTTCGTGGGATCGCCGCGGCCTAGTCGTCGGCCATGTTCAGTCGGGCAAGACGGGCAATTATTCCGGCCTCGTCTGTAAAGCCGCCGACGCCGGATACAAGATAGTCATTGTTCTCGCAGGCTTGCATAATAACTTGCGTTCGCAGACCCAGATCCGCTTGGAGGAGAGTTTCCTCGGCTACGCAACTTCCGCCGCAAACGACGCTGTGAAACTGATTGGCGTGGGCGAGATAGACAGCGATGCGGAGATCAGACCCAATTGTGCGACTAACAGGTCGAACAACGGAGACTTCAACACGAAGGTGGCCCAGCACTACGCAATCTCGCCAGAGCAGAGACCATGGCTGTTCGTCGTCAAGAAGAACAAGACAGTCCTGGAAAGGCTGCTCAAATGGATACGCAACCACGTCGCTGATGCGGTAGATGCGACGAGCGGAAAAAGGTTTGTCTCCAACCTACCACTGCTTCTCATAGATGACGAGGCTGATCATGCCTCCGTAGACACCGGAGAGCAGCTGTTCAACCCAGATGGCACGCCCGATGACGACCACGAGCCCAAGGCCATCAACAGCCGCATCCGGAAAATCCTCCACGCATTCGCGAAGTCGGCCTACGTTGGGTACACAGCGACCCCGTTCGCAAACATATTCATCCATCGTCGCAACGCAACCTCCGAGGAGGGGCCCGACCTTTTCCCCCAGTCGTTCATCATCAACCTCGCGGCACCGTCGAACTACGTCGGTCCCGCCCGAGTATTCGGGCTTCGAACCCCAGACGGGCGCTCCAGAGGTCTGCCGCTGACGCGGGAGGTTGCGGATCACGTCGACGCCACTGGCCTAGCTGGATGGATGCCACCCAAGCACTACAAGGAACATGTGCCTCAATACGCGGGTCTTGACCGGGCACCTCCTTCCCTTGTTGAGGCAGTGGAAGCGTTCGTATTGGCCTGCGCGGCGCGCGAGCTTCGGGGTCAAGGGGCTCAGCACTCCTCGATGCTAGTACATGTGACGCGCTTCAACCTGGTCCAGCGCGAGGTGCACAGACAGGTCGAGAGCTTAGTCACCCGCATGAGGCAGAAGATCTCCAGACGGGTCGATCACGAGTCCTTGGTCGCGGAGTTGGAGGCGCTCTGGCGGAGTGACTTCGAGCCGACAGCCACAGAGCTCGCGGCGCGTCTTCCAGAACCCGATGGTCCACCTCCGATGCCATCCTGGGGAGAGATTCTCTCGGTCCTCCCGGAAGTCCTTTCCGACATCGACGTGAGAATGATCAATGGCACCGCAAAGGACGTCCTCGACTACGCCGAAGAGAGGCCAAGGGGCCTCAAGGTCATCGCCATCGGCGGCGACAAATTGGCACGCGGTCTGACGCTCGAGGGACTGTGCGTGAGTTACTTCGTCAGGACGTCAAAGATGTACGACACGTTGATGCAGATGGGCAGATGGTTCGGCTACAGACCGGGCTACATCGATCTGTGCCGTCTCTACACGACTGGCGACCTGATTGAGTGGTTCGGCCATATAGCCGACGCGTCCGAGGAGCTACGAGAGGAGTTTGACGCGATGGCCGAGAGCGGTGCGACCCCGAAGGACTACGGGCTCAAAGTCCAGTCACACCCGGTCCTGATGGTCACCTCGCCGCTGAAGATGCGCAGCGCCACGCCGCTGTTCCTCTCATACAGCGGCAGCCTCGTCCAGACGGTCGCTATGCACAAGGACGCCTCGCGTCTGCGCTCGAACTTGGCAGCGACAGACAGGCTTCTGGCCTCGATGGGTCCGCCGACAACCAAGGGCCCCGTCAGGCAGCGCAACGACGTGCCTGACGAATGGCGCAGATCCTTCCTGTGGGAGGACGTGAGAGCGGAAAGCGTGCTGGATTTTCTGGCTGGATACTCGACGCCTACCAAAGCCTTCCGGGCGAACAGCGCGGTGATTTCCGACTTCGTAAAGAAGATGAACCAAGTCGGTGAGCTCACCTCCTGGACGGTAGCACTTCTCGCCGAAGGGCAGGGAAAAAGGACGTACAAGTTTCCTTGCGGCCTCGAACTCGAAAGCTTGCCCTCACGCGGTGACAGGGGTGTCGAGGGAACATATTCCATCGGCGTACTGACCGATCCCGCCGACGAGGCGATCGACATGGGGCAGAGAGAGTGGGGCCGAGCGATGGAGATGACCTTGGCCGAATGGCGGCCAGACGCCGCGAGAAACAGGGTGACGCCACCTAAACGGCCAGCCGGCCTCAAGATAAGAAATGTGCGGGGCTTCGGTTGTCCGGGAGTACCTCCGGCGCCTGAGCGCGGCGTGCTGCTTATCTACCCTTTGGCGCCAGAAGGCGCTGGGGCGGATGTTCTTGAATACTGGAGGGAGCCGATCATCGCCTTCGCAATAAGCTTCCCTTCGAGTGTGACGGGTGTGAAGGTCGAATACCGTGTGGATCATCTGTTGTGGGAGACGGAATATGGCCCGGCCGATTGACGAGTTTGCGCTTGCATGGGACGCCCTTTCGGGGGCCGCCGGTGCCGGCGGATGGAGGAGCATCGCAGTGGCAGCTGCGGGCCCTTGCGTTCTAATGGCCGCGAGACGTTTCCCGGGCAACGAGGAGGCCCTGCTCGCAGGGTTCTCGGCGGCTCGGGTTCCCACTGCAGAGAAGCTGCCGGAGGGACGTGGGTTCGAGGTGTCTCGGGCCGATCCGCACGGCGACGGAAAGACGTGGCTGGCACTCACAAGAAAGGAATCAGGGAGCGTGGAGCTGTTCGCCGAGATGGTATGCGACGTAGCCGGTGCTATGGATGCGGCATCTACAGAGGGTGAGGAGAGACTTCTCCGCACGCTTCTATCACGGGTGAGGGCATGGCAGGAGTTCATGCGCAAGGGCGCTCAGGCGCTGTCTCTCGAAGCTGAGCTCGGTCTGGTCGGTGAGCTGCTGTTCCTGGGGGCCGTGTTGGACGCGGGGGTACCCGCGCAAGTATCGCTGGACTCATGGATCGGTCCGTTGGACGGCGTGCAAGACTTCGAACTCGGGACGGGAGCAGTTGAGGTCAAGGCGACGCTTTCGCTTCAGGGATTCCTGGCGAAGATAGGATCGCTGGAGCAGTTGGACGATTCCGTACGAAAACCACTTTTCGTCGCTGGCGTGAGGCTATCGCAACAGGTGTCCGGAAGGAATCTTCCTGAAATTGCGGAGAGCATCAGGGCGACGCTCACGAATGACTCGGCGGCAGTAAGCCTGTTTGCGGACAGGCTATTGGCTGCCGGTTACACCGAAGCTCACGCGGACCGATATCCGCGGCGTTTCGCCACCGAGGGGATACGCGTGATCGAGGTTGGAGAGGCTTTCCCGAGACTCACGCCAGGGTGCGTCCCGAGCGGTGTAAGAAAGGCTATTTACGAGATTGATTTCGATCGGGCACCCGGCGTTGACCAGGGCGTGGTCGGTGCGTTGAGAAAGCTAGGGGCGCTATGAGCATGGAACTGAAGGATTTTCTGAGGGAGACGCAGGCTGAGGTCAGAGCACAGATGAGCGACGGCTCACCGTTCGCTGAGCTCGTGTTCTCCGAGGTGGTGATGCAGCACATGGCCGAAATCGGGATGACTTTCGAGCCGGTGGTATGCCATTACCAGGGTAGAGTCGGAAACGCCAATCTGCGCCTCAGCGGATACGCGATGTCGGACGACGTGGATCAGCTGGACATGTTCATAAGCCTCTATGACGGCGTGGACGACCCGACGCCTGTGCCTGACTCGGAGACCAAGGGGGCCGTGGAGCAATGCCTGCGGTTCCTGAGCCTCTGCGCCGAGGGGCGTATGGCGCCGAAGCTCGACCCATCGAGCGACGTCCATTCACTCGCCTTGACGATCCAGGAAATCTACGACGGCCTGGAGCAGGTCCGCGTGTTCGTGCTTACTGATCGCGTTGCCAAAGCGAAGAGCTTCAAGACCAGGGAGATTGGTCGCAAGTCAGTCCGCCTTGAGGTCATGGACATAGAGCGCTTGCACAGGCATTGGTCCGAGGGAAAGCCGCGCGACGAGCTGGTAGTCGATTTTTCCGAGGTGTGCGGCTCGCCTCTACCTTGCGTCTTCGTACCCGGGGACACGGATGAATACGATTACGCCCTCACGGCCGTGCCGGGTGAGGCCCTGAGGTTTCTCTATGAGAGGTTCGGCGCAAGGCTGTTGGAGGCAAACGTCAGATCGTTCCTCAGTGTAAAGGGGAAAGGCGTCAATGCCGGTATTCAGCATACCCTGCGCAATTCGCCGGGGCGATTCATGGCCTACAACAACGGCATAGTGCTGGTCGCCGACGAGATGGTGTTGGGGAAAACCTCCGACGGCTCGCTTGGTATTGCTTGGCTCAAGGGCCTGCAGATCGTCAACGGCGGACAGACCACGGCCTCGCTGTTTTTCGCCAAGAGGAAGTTCCCGGAAACCAATCTCGCGCGTGTACGCGTTCCGGCGAAAATCATTGTCATGAGGGTACAGGATCAAGCCCGCGAGGAGGCGCTTGTCTCAGACATCTCACGTTTCGCCAACAGTCAGAATGCAGTCAGGCAGTCGGATCTGTCAGCCAACAAGCCGTTCCACATTGATGTCGAGCGTTTGTCGCTCACTGTCTTCTGCCCTGACGGCACAGGACGCTGGTTCTATGAGCGGGCCGCAGGGAGCTACAACACGATGCTGACCCGTGAGGGCACGACGGCCGCGAGGTTGAAGGCGTTGAAGAACACGATACCGTCTTCTCGCAAGATAACCAAGACAGATCTTGCGAAATACATAATGGCGTGGTCAGGCCAACCTGACGTGGTGAGCCTCGGCTCACAGAAATGTTTTGACAGATTCATGGCGGGAATGACGGTTCCGGAGGGCGAGCCGCCCCCTCCGGCACCAGACGTGGCATCGTATAAGGCCATGGTGGCGGCGGCGATTGTTTTCAAGGCTGTCCAGAAGATGGCCCGGCCGATGTTCCAGGCTTTCCAGGCGAACGTCGTGGCTTACACAGTCTCGCTGCTGTCCAACAGGCTGGGATCCCGGTTTGACCTCACGCGAGTGTGGGACCGCCAAGCCGTTTCTCCCCAGTTGCTCGCCCAGCTGAGCATATGGGCGGGCGAGGTCAACGGTGTACTACACAGAACAGCGGGCGGACGTATGGTTTCGGAATGGGCAAAAAAGCCCGAGTGTCGTGAGGCCGTGATCGGCGCCACGTTCTCGGAGGTCGCGCCCGGAATTCCCGAGATACGCTGAGACTGCACATGGCGGCCCTCGAAACTTCGATTGCCCGTCGTGAGATGATGTCGCGCATCAAGGGGCGCGACACCGAACCAGAGTTGAGTCTTCGTAGAAACGTTTGGGCGCTTGGCCTGCGATACAGGCTGCAATATCGGGTTGGCAGGACGCGTCCCGATATGGTCTTCGTCGGTGCCAAGCTGGCCGTGTTCGTGGATGGTTGCTTCTGGCATGGTTGCCCCTTGCATTCGACGATGCCGAAGAACAACCGGGAGTTCTGGCAGCAGAAGCTCTGGCGTAACCGCGAGCGGGACGCGGAGAACACGCGATGGCTGGTGACAGAGGGCTGGCGGGTTATCCGTCTGTGGGAGCATGAGATCCAGGCATCGCCCGCGAGCTGCGCGCAGCGTATCGCGGTGTTGCTTGGTAAGACACGGGGAGTGAACTCATGACGTTGTTCAGCGGAAAACAACTGGAGCAAGTCGATCTAATTGTTGACGCGGTCTACGCGGGTTACAAAACAGAGCGCGGTGGCATGGCTGACCCTTTGGTCCCCTTGGTCGGCGTTAGCCGACAAGGCGGTTTCCGTTACCGCGGCACCAAGGCCCGCCCGACCCTGCTTGTCCTGACATCCAACTTGGCCGAACCGGAATGGCCGGATCAGTTGGATGAGACGACAGGAACATTCATCTATTACGGCGACAACAGACATCCTGGACGGCTTCTCCATGACACGCCTAGATTCGGGAACCAGTTGCTGCGCCAGATCTTCGACTCTGCGCATTTGGGGCAACGTCACCTGGTTCCACCCATCCTCGTATTCACGACCGAAGCCACTGGCCGCGCCTTCCGGTTCCGTGGTCTCGCAGTGCCGGGTAGTCCGGCCTTGGCGGCAACAGAGGATCTCGTAGCATTGTGGAAGACAACTGAAGGGCAACGTTTCCAGAATTACAAGGCAGTATTCACGGTGCTTGATGAAGCTGTGATCCCGCGGGCCTGGGTCCATGCCGTCGGCCGTGGTGAGGAGTCCGGGCTTGTACCTGATGCCTGGAAGGCATGGGTTGTGGCAGGCGGTATCCGACCACTCATGGCGCCGCGCTCCCTGTTGGTCCGAAGCAAAGCAGAACAGTTGCCTGCTACACCCGAGGATCAGGCGTTGATCGAAGTGATCCGACAACGCTACAAAGACAATCCTTACGGGTTCGAAGCCTGTGCGGGTGCGCTGACCCGCTTGTTGCTGCCGGATGTTTCGCGCCTCGATCTGACCCGCCCATGGCGCGACGGCGGACGGGATGGGATCGGCCGACTGCGAATCGGACGCAGTCCAGCTGCGATCGAAGTCGATTTCGCGCTGGAGGCGAAGTGTTACGGTGCAAACAACTCAGTCGGGGTGCGGGAAGTGTCACGCCTGATCAGCCGCATCAAGCATCGTGAATTCGGCGTGTTGGTGACAACCTCTTATGTGGATCGGCAGGCGTATCAGGAAGTCACCGATGATGGGCACCCAGTGATCCTGGCCGCGGCACAGGACATCGTCGGCCTGTTGCGCTCGGCCGGCGTGCGGACACCTACGCAGGTCGATGCGTGGCTGGAGGGGATCGCTGTAAGCAACTGATCAGGCAGCGGCCAGTTGCTTGGCCTGATGCAGCGAAATCCATCGGAAAATTGCGGTCATGACGTCCGAACATACGCCATTGCCGCAGAGTTTCACCTTGTCCCGCCGATTACCGTGAGGCAGGACATGCTCTGTCGAGCCGCCCATGGCAAGAAGCAATTCATCAGGCTGCAGCATGCGCAGGTAGGGAGTATCTCCCTTCCATGTCACCAGACCGAAACGGTCAACCGTGGTCACCGTACGTAGTGGTACATCTAGCGTCTGCCAGCCACCTGCATAGTCTGAACCGTAGTAGACGATCAGGAAGGGTACTTGCTTCCCAAGCTCGGCGATGGCCCGCTCTGCTCTTTCCAAGGTAGCCGTTGCGCGCCCCGGCTTCCGAAGTGGCGCAACCGGATAGTTGGCTTTCCAGTTGACGATGTTACGTGCGGTCTTTCGTTTGACACGCACCAGTCCGAGCAGTTCGTCTCGAGTGACCTTTGTTCCTTCCTTGTCACAAACAAGGAACATGCGCTTGCGGGCTTGTGCCGATCCAAAGTCCGAGGAATTCAACAGCAGATCACTGACTTCATAACCAAGCTGTTCGATCGTCTGCACAAGCTCGTCGTGGCGATCCCATTTCTTCATGCGGTTCACGTTCTCGACGATGACCCAACGTGGTGCCATTGCCTTTACCCAGGGAACGATGCCAATCGCCGTCTCACGGCTTTCTTCTGTGCCCGGCTTAGCACCGCGGGCAATGGAGTGTGAAGTACACTCTGGTGAGGTCAATAGCACATCGGGTTTGTATTTGGTGCCAAGTTTCTTGGGGGAGACGTCCTCAATCTTCTCGGTAAGGATATCGGCCTGCGGGAAGTTGGCCTTGTACGTTTGCGTGGCGAGATCCCACGCATCCAGCCCGAGCAGAGGAACGCCACCGCCTCGCACTGCACCGCGCGCCCCGAAACCCGCGCCGCAAAAAAGATCAACAAAGGTTGGCATCCAACAGTTCCGATCTGGCCTAGTCCGAATTCAGGATGAATCGTACCAAGTACAGGTTCGCATTTAAACAGTTCCTGGTCGGGCCAAGTAGGTTAATTGGATTGTCACGAGCCCTCTATTCAATCGACAGGCGCTTTCTCGCACAAGGTTACCGTTTCTTTTGAAGAGCCTTTTTACAGCTTTGGCCGAGTTGCTGACTCCTATCAGCTCGAAAACGCTGTCATGCCTTGACGTCATAGTATCGACTCTATCGTTTCGAGTGTTCGATTCGCCGTCCCGCCAGCGCCGACTTTTCATGGCTGCCGGTCCCACGCCAACCCCGCATCCCGGAACCACGCCTCCCGCCCCAACCCGGAGAAGCGCCCAAGAATCGAACATCGGCAACTAGAATCAAACCCGAACGGCAAGCACCCTACTCCCACAAGGACCGCCATGGCCTTCTCCCTTATGTCGATCCTGCCGCTGCCCGACATGCTTGCGCTGAGCTGGTTCTTTCTCTGCTGGCTCGGCTACGCCAGGTACGCGGACCATCGCCGCTGGGGCACGCGCGAGCTGGCCAGCGTGCTGCACGAATACCGGCTGCGCTGGATGCGGCGGGTGCAAGAGCGGGAAAACCGGATCGCCGACACGGTGGTGCTGCAGACGGTGATGCGCAGCGACAACCTGTTCATCACCACCACGCTGTTCATCATCGCAGGCCTGATCAGCAGCCTCGGCGCTGCTGAGCGGGTGCAGGCGATGGTCTCGGGCATCGGCATCATCGCCGTGTCTTCGCGCGAGACGCTGGAGGTGAGGATACTGGTGCTGATCGGGATCTCGGCGCCGATGCCGGCGGAGAAGGATGCCCCGGACCGGACCGATTTCGCGCCGCGCGCAGCGATGATGGTGACGCACGGTTTCGCCAGCTTCAACCGCGGGCTGCGCGCGTACTTTTTCGGGTTGGCGGCGCTGGCCTGGTTCATCCAGCCCTGGGCGCTGGTGCTGGCGACGTCCTGGGTGGTGGCGGTGCTTTACTGGCGCGACAGCCGCTCGGCGACGCTGGCCATGCTGGCCGGGCCGGTGACGGGGAAGAGGTTGCCTTGAGGCGAGGGCGGGCATGGCGCGTGATTGGCGCCGTGTCGCCGGCGCCGACTTTTCGCAATTCGTGAATCAGCAACGCGTCATCGAATCAACTATATGCTGGCTATGACCTGCATTATCATTGACAATAGCCGGCCATAGCTTGCATAATTGATTACATAAGCAGGCCATGACCTGTCAAGGAGTCATCCATGACCGACACGAAAACCCGCTTGAAGCGCTTGCAGCTTGCCGATGCGCTGCGCCCCTACCCGGACCCCGAGGCTGCGGCCGTGCCGCGCGGCGGCTGGCTGCGGGCGATTCGCGAGGCATTGGGTATGACCCAAAGCCAGTTGGGTGCCCGCACGTCGATCAGCCGGCAATCGGTACAGGATTTCGAGCGCGCCGAGGCGGATCGCCGCATTACCCTGGAAAGCCTGGACAAGCTGGCGCGGGCGATGGGTTGCCGCATGGTGTATGCGCTGGTGCCCGAGAATGGCTCGGTCGATGCCTTGCGCGAGCGGCGTGCGCTGGCGCTGGCCGAGACGCTGCTGCAGCCGACCGATCATTCGATGAAGCTCGAAGCGCAGGGTGTCACCGCGCCCGAACGCGAGCGGCAACGCCGGTTGCTGGCCGATACGCTGCTGAACGGCAGCCCGCGCAAACTGTGGCAGTGAATCTCGACTATCCACCCGGCGCCACGCCACTCGACCCGGACGAGGCGGCCGGGCTGATCCCCGCGCATATCGCCAACCACGGGCAATTGAACGAGTGGGAGATGGTTAACATCCTCGCGGGCGAGCAGTGGGCCTTTGGTCGCCGGCATCCGGACTTGCTCAGCAACGGGTTTATCTGCCGCCTGCACAAACGCATGTTCGGCGACACATGGCGCTGGGCGGGGACGTTCCGCAGCACCGAGAAGAACATCGGCGTGGAGCCGGCACGCATCCAACCGGACCTGCGCAATCTGTGCGAGGACGTGAAGGCGCAGCTCGAACACCAGAGCTATCCGCTCGACGAAATCGCCGCACGCTTCAGCCATCGCCTGGTGGCGATCCATCCGTTCGCCAATGGCAATGGTCGGCTATCGCGCACGGCCGTCGACCTGCTACTGGTGCAGCAGGGCGCATCGCGCTTCAGTTGGGGCGCGGGCAATCTGCTTGCCGACGGCGACGTGCGCCAGCGCTACCTGACGGCGCTGCGCGCTGCGGATGCCCGGGACTATGGGCCGCTGCTGGCGTTTGTACGTTCATAGGCGGACAAGACATGGCTGTCCGCCGTGCTGCCAGCGCCGACTTCACAAATAAAACCCCTGCCTGTTGTTCTCGTTATTGCTGCAATTGAAGCAATTTTGAGAACGGTCTGACATGTCCTCCCCGTCGCTTGCCACACACTTGCCGCGAGGAAAAAGCTCAGGCCTCCTTTCGCACCTGGGCGTCATCCCGAGCTTGACCCGGGATCCAGTAACGGCCGCCGGCTGGAATCCGGCTTGCGCCGGAATAACGATCAGCCAGGCGCGGGGTGACGGCCCGGCAATCAGCTTTGCTGTATCCCCGCGATATGCCATCCCTGGCTGCCGTCGAGGGGCTTGGTCAGGTGCCAGACTTCGCTGAAGGCTTCGGGCGCGGCATTGGCTTCCTCGCGAATCCGGCCGGAAAAGCGCACGCTCGCCAGCGCGCGGTTGGCTTCGGTGCTGACATCGAGCAGTTCGGCATCGAGCTGCACGACGTCCGTTTCCTGGGCGAGCTGATTGCGCTCCTGGAACTGGATCTGGATTTCGGCGGCCATTTCGGGGCTGCAGAACTGGCGGATGTCCTCCATGTCGCCGCGATCGTTGGCGGCCTGCAGGCGGATGAAGTTGAGCTTGGCCTGGCGCAGGAAGCCATCGACATCGAAGTCGGCCGGGATATTCGCCGCGGATGTGGCGGCAGTGGTCGCAACTGCGGTCGCAGCGGCGGCCGTGCCAGCGGCGGATGCCGGAACGAAGGGTTCGGCGGCGCGCGGCGGCTCCATGCCGGCGGGCATGCCGGCGTACTGCATGGCCGGCTGCGCAGCGGCCGGCCGGCGCTTGCCGAGGAACCAGCGCACGGCGAAGACGACGGCGAGGCCCAGCAGCAACATCATCATCACGTTGGCCATGCCTTCGCCCATGCCCAGATGCGAGAACAGGGCGGCGAGGCCGATACCGGCGGCGAGGCCGGCCAGAGGACCCATCCAGCGGCTCATGCCGGATTGGGCGGCGGCCGCAGGCGCTGCGGCGGCGGGTGCGGCCGTGGCGGGAGCAGCGGCGGGCTTGGCCGGGATGGCGTCGCGCTTCATCACCGTTGAATCGCGGCTGATGCCGGAAGATTTGCCGCCGCCCAGGCGCTTGGCGGCCTCGGCATCCTGAACCATGGCGCCGACGCCCATGACGACGGCAAAAAGTGCGATTGCAATGCGCTTCATCGTGAATCTCCTTTAGTGGAACCGGGGTGCGTGCCGATGCCGCGACCAAAGTGTCGCGCGCCGGCAGAAGGGTGGAACGGCTTCATGCGCGTCAGTCGCTGCTGTTCATGAAGCCGAGCAGCTGCAGCAGGCTGGTGAACAGGTTGAAGATGGCGACGAACAGCGTGACGGTGGCCATCACGTAGTTGGTTTCGCCGCCGTGGATGATGTTCGAGGTCTCGTACAGGATCAGGCCGGACATCAGCAGGACGAAGGCGGCCGAGACGGTCAGCGACAGCGCGGGGATCTCGAAAAAGATCGCGGCCAGGCCGGCGACGAAGGCGACCAGGATGCCGACCATGAGGAAGCCGCCCATGAAGCTGAAGTCCTTGCGGGTGGTCAGCGCATAGCCGGAGAGGCCGACGAAGATCGCGCCGGTGCCGGCCATCGCGGTCATGACCGTCTGGCCGCCGTTGGGCAGGCCGAGGTAGTGGCTGACGATGGGACCCAGCGTGTAGCCCATGAAACCCGTCAGGGCGAAGACCGAGACCAGGCCCCAGCCGCTGTTGCGCAGTTTGGTGGTGGCGAACAGCAGGCCGAAGTAACCGATCAGGGTCACGATCAGTCCCGGGTGCGGCAGGCGCAGCGCCACGGCCGCGGCCGCCGTGCCGGCGGCGAACAGCAGGGTCATCGACAACAGCAGGTAGGTGTTGCGAATGACTTTGTTGGTGGCGAGCACGGATTGCGCGCCGGCACGGGGCAGGGCGATGGCTTGGGTGTTGGCTTGGTTCATGTGTGTCTCCTTTTGAAAATGGACGGCCATGGTCGTGAATTCAGTTGCCGCGGACCATGGCCATGACGCGGCCCATGTCGAGGGTTTCGGCCTGCTGGCGGATCTGCGGCAGGTACTGCGCCTGCATCTTTTTGGCGGGTTCCAGCAGGTTCTGGAAGGTGTCGCGCAGCATGGCCGGCGTCATGGACCGCCCGCCGGCGTAGTAGCGCCGGGCGACCTGCCCCAGCGCGTAGGTGGTGGCGAAGGAAAACGCCATGCCGGTGGCGGCGCTGCCCAGCTTGCCGAGGGTCTTGCCGGCGACCTTGCCAAGCAGGCCGCCGAGCAGCTTGCGGCCGAACTGTTCGAGGTACTGGGAGGTGAGCCCGACGCCGGCGGCGGCGATGAATTCCTTGATGTGCCCCTGGTCAAGCTCGACGCCGTGGGACTTGCCGATGCCATAGACCATCTTGACCTGCAGGGGAATGATGGCCATCGAGGCCCAGGACTGCGGCAGCAGTTCCAGGGCGCCGTTCACTATCGAGTAGTTGAGGATGGTCTTGTCCAGTTCGGCGGCAGAAACCGCCGGCACCGCAGCGACGACCGGGCTGCTGGCGACGGCTTTTGTTGCCACCGTCGCCGGCGGTACCGCCGATTCCATCTCGCCGACCAGGGTGTCGATCTCGTTTTCGACGAGTTCGGTGACAGCGCTGTCGAGCTTGAGCAGCGCTTTCAGTTCGTTCAGGAAACGCCGCTCGGCATCGCACAGGCGCCCGTCGGCCTCGCAGACGCAGACCGCCATTTCATAGGCCAGCTGGCGCTGGCCGGTCTCGGTCAGCGCGGAGGCGGCCGCGGCGAGGCTTATCCGTTTGAGGAGCACGTCCTGGTACAGGCCGGCGAGGTCGGCCCCGCCCGCGGCATCGGGCAGGGACGCAGCCAGGGAAGCGGCGATGCGGCGAACTTCTTCGCGCTCCCGCTCCTCCTTGATGCCATCGGCAAACGCGGCATACAGGGCGATGGTCAAAATGGACTTCTGCTCTTCCAGTTTCATGGTCGCGCTACCCTCCTTGCAGAAAGTCGGTGATGGCGGGACGGCGAAGATCGTGACCTTGACCCTGCCAGTCGGTTTCCTTGTCAGGACAATCCCCGCCGGCAAGGCGATCATGCGGGTGCTCGCGCAAACGTTCCAGACGGCGCACCACCGCGCGTTCGGCCCGCTCGGCGGCGCGATCGATGGCGACATAGAGATCGGCCTCGGTGTCCTCGATCACCACGTTCCGGGTGCCGGGAAAGGGGACTTGTATGCGGCAGCGCTTGTCTTTGCCGCCGCGCGGCCCGTTGATGTCGAACAGGCGCACGGTGACCGCGCGGACATCGTGATTGGCCCAGCCGAGGGCGAACTGCAGGCGCCGCACGGTGTGCTCGCGCAGTCCGTCCGTCAGGTCGAATCCCCTCGCCTTGATGTCGATACGCATGAAGCCTGCTCCTCTCGGGTTGAACACGGAGCAGATGCTAGGGCGCCCGTACAGATCGAACAAGTCGATTCTTTTGATGTAAGACATCGAGAAGTTCGATGTTATGCTTTGCCTGCGGACGGCGACGGGTTGCATAAACCAAGGGGGACAGGACGGTGGCGGCGCTCAACTTCAAGCATTTGAGATATTTCTGGATGGTCGCCAAGACGGGCAGCATCGCGCGCGCCGCGGAGCAGTTGCACCTGACGCCGCATTCCATCAGCGGCCAGTTGCGCGAATTCGAGGCGGCGCTGGGCGTGGAACTGTTTCGCCGCGTCGGCCGCAACCTGGAAACCACGGATGCCGGACGCAGCATCGTGAGCTACGCGGAGGAGATCTTCACCGTCGCCGACGAGTTGCAGGAGGTGTTGCGCGGCCAGCAGACCAGAAAGTCCCTGCCGTTCCGGGTCGGCATCGCCGATTCGGTATCGAAGTCGGTGGCCTACCACCTGGTGGATCCGGCGCTCGGGCTCGCCGAACCGGTGCGGCTGATTTGCCGCGAGGGACGGTTGGCGACGCTGCTGGCAGACCTGGCCATCCATCGCCTCGACCTGATCATCGCCGACCGGCCGATGCCGACCAATCTGAACGTGCGCGGCTACAGCCACCTGCTGGGCGAGAGCGGTTTGACCGTGTTCGGCACCCGCGCCCTGGCAAGAAAGCTGTCCGGCGGCTTTCCCGCCCTGCTCGACAACGCGCCCTTCCTGCTGCCGGGCGAGGACGTTGCGATCCGGCCGAAGCTGCTGCAGTGGCTGGATGCGCAGGGCGTGCGGCCGCGGATCGTCGGCGAGTTCGACGACAGCGCGCTGATGAAATCCTTCGGCCAGGCCGGTGCCGGACTGTTCGTCGCGCCGACCGCCATCGCCGCGCATGTCTGCGAACAATACAAAGTTGTCGAAATCGGCCGCATCGACCCGGTGGTCGAACACCTTTACGCGATCACCACCGAGCGCCGGCTTACCCATCCCGCCATCGTGGCGATCAGCAAGGCAGCGCGGCGGGACATTTTCGGCGGCATCAGGCACTGAGCTGCCGACGCCCGTCAGGCAATCCGGCCGCCCGCGCCAGGGGTGTGCATCCGCGCATGATTCGATCCTGCCAGTTCACAGTGCTGGTCTTTGCGGCGGCGGAGTAGCATCGCCGTCTTGCATTCCAACGGAAAGTCCATTGCCCATGATCGATCTCTACACATCGCCGACGCCCAACGGCCACAAGGTTTCCATAATGCTGGAAGAACTGGGTGTCCCGTACACCGTTCACGCCATCGACCTGGGCAAGAACGAACAGAAGGCCCCCGAGTACCTGAAGATCAATCCCAACGGCCGCATTCCCACCATCGTCGACCGCGACAACAACGACTTTGCGGTATTCGAGTCGGGCGCCATCCTGATCTACCTGGCCGAGAAGTACGGCCGCTTCATGCCAGCCGACAGGAACGGACGCTCGGAGGTGATCCAGTGGGTGATGTTCCAGATGTCGGGACTGGGCCCCATGCAAGGCCAGGCCAACGTGTTCCTGCGCTACTTCCCGGAAAAGATTCCCGCGGCCATCGAACGCTACCAGAAGGAGACCATGCGCCTGTATGGGGTGGTCGAGCAACGGCTCGCCGATCGCGATTACATTTGCGGCGACTACTCGATTGCCGACATCGCGGCCTGGAGCTGGGTCAATTACCATGAATGGGCGGGGCTGTCCCTCGACGAACTGCCGCGCATGAAGGACTGGTTCGAGCGCATCGGCCAGCGGCCGGCGGTGGATCGCGGCCTGTGCGTCCCCGGCGGGAAGAAGTCCGATGTGCGCGACCTGCTCGAAGCCGCCAAGCGGATGATCAAGACTTGAAGCCGCAACAAATCCTGTGAAGCCCGCTCAGCGATGGCTCCGGCGCGATTGAAAGGGATAGCGTTTTGAAGACAGTGGTGGTGACCGGCGCCGATCGCGGCATCGGAGAAGCGCTTTGCATCGAGTTCGCCGCCCGCGGCGACACGGCGATTGGCGCCTGCTTCGGCGACTCGCCGTCGCTGCGCGAACAGGGGGTCGAAGTCGTGGCCGGCGTCGACGTCACCTCGGATGCCGGGGTCGCCAGACTCCTTGCCGCCATGGCCGGCCGTCGCATCGACGTGCTGGTGCACAACGCCGGCCTGGTCATCGAGGCGCCCTTCGGCCGCCTGGATTTCGCCGCGATGCAAAGGGAATACGAGGTCAATGCGCTGGGGCCGCTGCGCGTGACGCAGGCCCTGCTGCCCTTGCTGGGCGAGGGATCGAGGATAGGCGTGATCACGAGTCGCGTCGGGTCGCTGGGCGACAACAGCAGCGGCGGCCTGTATGGCTACCGCATGTCGAAGGCCGCGGCGAACATGGCCGGGCTTAACCTGGCGCTCGACCTCAAGGACCGCGGCATCGCCGTCGCCTGCCTGCATCCGGGCAGCGTGCGCACCCGGATGGCGCTTGGCCTGACCGATGCGTCGACCGTGGGCGCGCTGGTCGACTGCGCGGTCGCCGCGCGCGGGCTGATGGCACGCCTGGATGAACTGACCCTGGCCAACACCGGCGTGTTTCGCCACGCCAACGGGGAAACATTGCCCTGGTAACACGTAGTAAATCGTAATCAAGGGGCCGCAGCGCCTCAATTAAAACTAAACGGAGGAAGCATCATGATCAAGATGTACGGTTACATTCCCGCCTGGGGGCTCTCGGACATGAGTCCCTTCGTTTCGTATACCGACGCCTACCTGCGCATGTCGGAAATCCCTTTCAAGGCCGAAACCCTGTACCGGGGCGATCTGAAGGCGACGCCCAAGGGCAAGCTGCCCTGGATCATCGACACCGACGGCACCAGCGTCTCGGATACGCAGCTGATCCAGTACTACCTGGAAGACAAATACGGCGACCGGCTCGACGGCTGGCTGAGCAAGGAGCAGAAAGCGACGGCGACGCTGATCCACCGCATGTTCGGCGAGTGCTGGTACTGGATGGCGGTGCAGACCCGTTACCGGCGCGACGAGGACTTCGCGATCTACGATCCGCTCTGGGCGGAATTCCTGTCCTGGCTGCCGGTCGAGCAACGCGCCGAGCCGGTGCGGCAGTTTCGCGACCATCTGTTGACGCAGTTCTGGCACCACGGTACCGGGCGCAACAGTGAGGAAGAGGTCGAGTTCATCTGCCGCAAATTGACTGACGCGATGTCCGACATGCTCGGTGACAAGCCCTACCTTTACGGCGACCGGCCCAGCTCGCTGGACGCCAACATGTATGCGGCCCTGGTCCACGTGATGTTCACCCCGTTCCCGAGCCCCATCGGCCAGTACTGTCGCTCCAAGCCCAACCTGGTCGCGTACACCGACCGCATCTTCGACAAGTACTACCCGGAGCTGCGCAAGGCTCGCGAGGAAGCAGCGGTGTATCTGGAGCAGGAACTGAAGAAGCGCAAACCGCCGTACCCCGAGGCGGACCACCGGATCGAAGAGCTGTTCAAGGTGGCCTACGATGGCCCGGGAGTAACGCAATGACCCGAAGACTGGACGGCCGCAAGGCACTCGTCACCGGCGGCGCCTCGGGCATCGGTGCCGCCACCGCGCGCTACTTTGCCGCCGAAGGCGCGCAGGTAGTGATTGCGGACATCGACGACGCCAGCGGTGCGGCCGTGGTGCAGGACATCCGCAAGGCCGGAGGCATGGCGCACTACCAGCATGTCGACGTGACCGACCGCACCGCCGTGCGGCGCATGGTGCACGATGCGGATGCCACGCTCGGCGGACTTTCCGTCCTGTTCAACAACGCCATGACCAATCCCAGCGCCGATTACACCGAGGACCAGCGCTGGAACCTGATGATGGAAAGCGGCCTGGCGGCCTACTGGGCGGCGGCGACCGAGGCGGCACCCATGCTGGCGCGCTCGGGACACGGCGCCATCATCAACAATGCCTCGATCGCCGGCGCACGCATCGGCATCGAGTTCGCCAGCGAAGCCTACAGTTCGGCCAAGGCCGGCGTCCTCGGCCTCACGCGCAAGCTGGCAAAACGCCTGGGACCGGAAGGTGTGCGCATCAATTGCATCTGCCCCGGCATCATCGAAACCCCGCGCTGGCGCAGCCCCGGCATGGAGGAACCGCAGTTCGCGCGGCGCTACCGGCAGATGGCTCCGCTCGGGCGCTTCGGCAAGCCGGAAGAAGTCGCGAAGCTGGTGCTGTTCTTTGCCTGCGACGATTCGTCCTTCATCACCGGGCAGGACATCGCCATCGATGGCGGCTTCACCTCGGCCGCCCGCTTCGAGTCGGTCGACTTCGGCGCCGACTGAACTGCCCTTCGGGTCTCCCGCCGAATGCGGCGGCAGACCCGCCTTGCGGAACCCTCGTCATCGGGAGCGAGCCGCTACAATGCCCCGGCTTGGAACACAAGCGCGAACTCCGCCCAGCCCGGTCCGCCCGACCGGCCTGCGGCGGATCACGACGGGGCCTTTTGTGCATTGGGACGATCTTAAATTCGTGTTGACCGTGGACCGCGAAGGCGGGCTTGCCGCGGCCGCGCGCGCGCTGGCCATCAATTACTCGACGGCGCACCGCCGGCTGGACGGGATCGAGCGCACGCTGGGGGTGCGACTGTTCCAGCGCGTCCGCTCCGGCTATTGCCTGACGCGACACGGCCAGGCGGTCTCCGAAACGGCCCGCCGCGTCGAAGCCGAAATCCTGTCGGTCGAGCGCCAGCTGGTGGGCACCGACCAGAAGCTTTCGGGAACGATCCGGGTCAGCACCTCCCACCTGCTCGGCCTCTATTTCCTGCCGGAAATGCTCAGGCAGTTCATGCAAAAGTATCCGGAGGTGAAGGTGAAGCTCGCCATCAACGACGAGCTGGCCAACCTCAGCCAAAGCGATGCGGATGTCGTCATCCGGGGAACGGCGAGGCCTCCGCCCTATCTGGTCGGGCGCAGCATCGCCCCGATTCCCTACTGTGCCTACGTGCGGCGCGATTTGGTCTTCGCCACGCCGCAGCGCCCCCTGTCGGACCATGAATGGATCGGTTTCGACAACAATGATCCGGCGGCCCCCTTGAAACGCTGGCTGGACCAGATCGTGCCCGGCGCCAGGTGCCGCCTCACGCTCGACTCGGCAGCGGGCATGCGTGAAGCCGTGGTCCGCGGCCTGGGCGCGGCAGTCATCCCCTGTCTTACCGGAGATCAGCTTCCGGAGCTCGCGAGGATCGGCGAAGTCCGCGTCGAACCGGGATTCGATCTATGGATCCTCAGCCACGCCGACTTGCGCCGCAGTGCGCGGATCAAGGCCTTCATGAAGTTCATGGAAGAAACGATCACCTCGTCGCCCCTGGTCATGAGGTCGGCCCCGACAAAAAATCCGGGTTGATTCACCGCTTTCAGCGAGCCGTCGCGCAGGCATCCAGAACCAGGCCGCGCAGCCAGCGATGCGCCGGATCGGCATGCAGGCGCGGATGCCAGAGCAATGACACCGTGATCTGCGGCGTCGGCACCGGCAGCGTGAAGCTGTGCATTCCGGCACGCAGGTTGCCGGTATGGCGTTCGGGTACGCTGGCGATCAGGTCGGAAGCTCCGGCCAGGGCCAGGGCGGCCGGAAAGCCGCCGACGATGGTGACGATTTCCCGTTCCAGCCCCAGCCGAGCCAGGGCGTCGTCGATCGGTCCCCTGTCGCGACCCTGCCGCGATACATAGACGTGCCGGCCGGCCGCATAACGGGCCGGCGTGATCCTGCCGCGGCTCAGCGGGTGCCCCTGGCGCACGACGCCGATGAAACGGTCGCGGAACAAGGCCTGCACGCGCAGCTCCGGAGCCGCCGTATTCCCCACCACGCCGGTTTCCAGATCGACGATCCCGTCGCGCAGCGGCGTGCTGTCCTTGTCCGGCTTCTGCACGAAGCACAGCCGCACGCCGGGTGCGTCCTTGCCGACGCGGGCGATCAGCTCCGGCCCGAAGTTCTCGACGAAACCATCGCTGGTCCGCAGCGTGAAGGTGCGGACCAGCTGTTTCAGGTTGAGCTTCTCGGCGGGGCGCAAGACGGCTTTTCCATCCTGCACGAGCTGACCGACGCGTTCGCGCAGTTCGATCGCCCGCGGGGTGGGCACGAGGCCGCGCCCGGCCCTGACCAGCAGCGGATCGCCGGTCGTCTCGCGCAATCGCGCCAGCGTCCGGCTCATCGCCGACGAGCTGAGCCGCAAGCGCCGGGCGGCGCCCGCGACGCTGCCTTCGGCGAGCAGCACATCGAGGGCGACAAGCAGGTTCAGGTCGGGTGTCGACATGTTTCCACCATAGCAGGGTTTATTTGATACATGGCGTCAGACGCATGAATAAGGTGCAAATGCTGCGCCTTCCGCCGCATCACGTAAAGAACTACGCTTCTGGCAGGCAGGGTTTTTTATGCCGCGGCCAAAAAGGAGCGCACCTTGAAATCAATGTTTGCAGGACAAAATGTGGCCGTTGCCGGAAGCGTGGAAGGAGCACCGTCGGTGCGGTGGGCGCTGGCCGGTCTTGCGCTGTCCATGCTGCTGTCTTCGCTCGGTACCAGCATTGCCAATGTCGGCTTGCCGACCCTGGCACAGGCGTTCTCGGCCTCCTTCCAGGAAGTCCAGTGGGTCGTCCTCGCCTATCTCCTCGCCATCACCACCCTCATCGTCAGCGTCGGACGGCTCGGCGACATCATCGGCCGCCGGCGCCTGCTGCTGACCGGCATCTTCCTGTTCACGGCAGCGTCGGTCCTGTGCGGCGGCGCTGCCACGCTCTGGCTGCTGATTGCCGCGCGGGCGGCGCAGGGACTGGGCGCGGCGATCATGATGGCCCTCACCATGGCCTTCGTCGGTGAGACGGTAGCCAAGGAAAAGACCGGCAGCGCCATGGGCCTGCTCGGGACCATGTCCGCGATCGGCACCGCGCTCGGTCCGTCGCTGGGTGGCGTTCTGATCGCCGGCTTCGGCTGGCCGGCGATCTTCCTCATCAATGTGCCGCTGGGCATCCTGACGCTGCTACTTGCCTACCGCTACCTACCTGCCGATCGCCGGGCGCCGGAGACGGAACGGACCGGCGTCGACACCGGGGTTGCCACCGCGTTTGACACTGCGGGCACGCTGCTGCTGGCCCTGACGCTCGCGGCGTACGCGCTCGCCGTGACCGTTTCCCACCACGACGGGCGCGGCAGTTTCGGCCCGCTCAACCTGGCGCTGCTGTTCGCGGCCGCTGTCGGCCTCGGCCTGTTCGTGCTCGCCGAGACGAGGGCGGCATCGCCCCTGGTGCGCATGGCGATGTTCCGCGATCCGGTGCTGGGCGCGGGCTTCGCCATGAGTGCCCTGGTCACGACCGTGGTGATGGCGACGCTGGTGGTCGGCCCGTTCTATCTTTCCGGCGCGCTCGCGCTCGACCCGACCCGCGTCGGACTCGTCATGTCCGCCGGTCCGATAGTCGCCGCACTGACGGGCGTGCCGGCCGGCCGCATCGTGGACCGGTTCGGTGCTCAGCGCATGGGCATCGTCGGGCTCGTCGGCATGGCGGCCGGCTGCTCCATCCTGTCCATGCTGCCGACGAGCTTCGGCATACCGGGTTACATCGCCCCGCTCGTCACCATCACCGCCGGCTATGCGCTGTTCCAGGCGGCCAACAACACTGCCGTCATGACCAATAGCCGGCCGGACCAGCGGGGCGTCATTTCCGGCCTGCTCAACCTGTCGCGCAATCTCGGGCTCATCACCGGCGCATCCGTCATGGGCACCGTGTTCGCTCTCGGAGCGGCGACTGCCGACATCATGGCGGCGCGTCCCGCGGCCGTTGCCGCCGGGATGCGGATCACGTTCGCTGTCGCCGCGGCCCTGATCGTCGTCGCCCTCGCCATCGCGACCGGGCTTTACCGCCATACACTGCGCAATCGGCAACTTGTTCCCTAACGCCATGGCGCGCCTCTGGCGAAAGCCGAGGAATACGGCAGACCGGCTTGCGCGATGCAAACGCGGGAAGATTTATCGCTTCGGCCCAATACCAAGGTCGCGCTGGCATGCCGCCAGCCAGGAAGTGCCTGGGAGGCCGGTTGCAGCAGCTAACATCACCGTGTCGCCAGCGCCGACTTCATGATTTGTTTCCCGCTGTACCGTAGCGGCCATGAGAAAAACACGAAGTGTCAGACACGCCCGCCAAGGGTGCGACGGACGTCGAACAACACTGGCCAGCGATCCACCCAGCAGCAGTAGTGATCAAAGTCCGGCACGACGATGACAGGCGGCTTCTTGTCCGGGGGAAATCTCGCGGCGTAGGCGCGCGCCACCGATTCGCCGACGCTTCGGTCCTTGCCCCCGACGTAGTGCGTTTGTGGAATGCCGGCCAGACCTTGCCAGGCATCGGCCGGGTTGAGCGATCCCGACAACGGCGCCAGTCGCTGCCCGGACGTCCAGGCGCGGTGATCCAGATTGCCGGCAATGGTGACCAGGTGCGCCACGTCGCGGCGGCCTGCGGCGATCAGCGCGGCCACTGCGCCACCGCCTGAATATCCCACCAGGACCAGCCGGTGCGCACCAAAGCGCGCCTTGAGGCTATCCACCGCGAGACTCGTCGCGTCGATCACCGCGGGCGAGAAGCGGTGGCCGGTCCAGTATTTCGCCTCGCAACCGCGTCGCTCGTCGCCCGCGACATACTGGCAGGGCCGCGCAAGATATACCGCAGCACCGGCGGGATCGCGCAGCGCCAGCCTTAGCGCCAGCGGATCGAGCGGCGTGGGGTCGAATGACGGCGTGACGGCATCGATCCAGGCCAGGCCGTCGCCTTCGATGTAAATGCTCAGGGTGTCCGCTTGCCTGAGGTCGGGCGGCACAAACGCCGCCAACACGAAAGTCCCTGCATCCAGATTCAGCCTGTGCCAGCCAGCATCCGCCGCGACACGCGCCGAGGCGGCGCGACGCTGATCCAGGTCGACCGTGGAACATGCCACCAGCAAAAAGGCGCCAAGAATTGCAATCGCGGCCTGCCGCCTCATCTGCGCTGGATCAGGCCGGCATCAGTTGAGCTTGGCCGCCCTGAGGCCTTCGGCCAGCCCATTCAGCGCGGCGGCGACCGAAACCGCCTGCTGGCCGTTGCCGGCCGTGAAGCGGATATTCAGTTGCTGTCCGCCCTGTAACGACTTCAGGAAGTCGGCGCTCACCGCGTAGGTGCCGATGCAGCCCCGCTGCGGCAGACAGGTCACAAGCGTGTATTGGAACGGCTTCCCCTGGTCGATGGCGCCGCTGGCGCCCGAAGGCAGGTGGATCCCCAAGGGTAGAAACGCGGTCAGCACGATTCCGCCCTTTGTCTCGTTGCGGCCCAGGCTCAACTGCACGAGGCGCCGATTATCGACTTTCGACATGATCGCGTAGGTCAGGGCACAGGCGGTCTTGCCCTCACCCAGCGCCACGCACTCGAACACCCAGTTGCCGAACCGGTCGCCCACCTTGGCCTGTGCTGGTGCTTGTGTCTGGGCGTAGGCGAGAAGCGGCAGGCACGACAGCGCCAGTACGGCGGCGCCCAAGGATTTCGCGATTGCTTTCATGCGGGAGTCTCCAATCCAATAAATCATCGGTTCGGCACCAGGTCGCCCAGCGTTTCCAGTAGCGGGCCGAGGTGCTTTTCGTAAAGGCGCCATTTTTCCACCGAGGTCTTATACATGGGCTGCCTGACCTGGGTGACGCTGGCGGTGCGGATATGGCGCTCGGTCTGGTGGAAATTCAGGCAGGCGTCGTCCCACTCCAGCCCACAGTATTCGATCAGGGCGCGCGCCTGCTGCTCCGGGTCGGCCACCAGTGCTTCGTACTGGATTTCGTAGAATGCGCCCGCGGGCAGCACGCTGCGCCAGTGTTGCATCAGCTGCGCATAGCTGCGGTAATAGCGGCCGATTTCCTGCAGATCGTAGCTTTGGTACTGGCTCTTGTTGAACAGCCGCGTGTAGCACGACAGGCAGGTGTCCACGGGGTTGCGCTTCACGTGAATGATTTTCGCCCTGGGCAGCGCGAGGTGGATCAGCCCCACGTAATTGAAGTTGGCCGGCATCTTGTCCGTGATGCGCGGCGAGCCGGGAGCCCGGTCCTGCAGGCGGCTCGCATAACGCTCGCCAATGATCGTGATCTCGGCCTGAGTAATGCCCGGCAGGTTGAGCGGGTACCCCGCCGTTTCGCCGTCGCGCGACTGGGCGGCGATCTCAAGCAGATCGGGCAGTTCGCCCGCGCCATACACCATGGGATGGCTGGCGAGGATGGTTTCGGTCAGCGTCGTGCCCGAGCGCGGCATGCCCAGCACGAAAATCGGCAATGCGGAATCCGAACCCGCGCCGCGCAAGCGTGCGATGTTCTCCGCGCTGAAAAACGCCTCGATGTTGCGCACCGTCAGCTCGGTGTTCTCGGCGCTGTATTCGATCCGCTTGCGCTTGAGCCGGCAGCCTTCCTGATAATGCTTGAAGGCGAGGTCGTACTGCTTCGTGTCCTCGTAGCATTTGCCGAGTGCGAAGTGGAGCGGCATCGCCTTGGTTTCCGGCATTGCGTCCGCGGCGGCGGCCTGCGCGACCAGGGCGGCCATGTTGGCGTCGCCCGCCTTCACCTTGGCGATCTGCGCCAGCGCAAGGCGCGCCCCGAGGTCGTCCTCGTTGAGGCGCAGCGCATGGCTGAAATCCGCCTCGGCACCCTTCATGTCGCCGTGTTCCATCAGAAAGTGGCCGCGCCCCAGAAACGCGACGACCAGCTCGGGATCGATTTCCAGGGCGCGCGCATAGGCCTGCCGTGCCTTGTCCGGATAGCCGGATTCATTGAAAATTCCGCCCAGCAGGCTATGAATTTCAGCTTTTTCCGGCGCAACCGCCAGTGCACGTTGCGCCATCGCTTCAGCCGCGGGCAGATCGCTCTCCTCCTGCAGCACCCGCGTAAGGCCGAGCAGGGCTTCCGGATAGTCGGGCTTGAGTGCCAACGCCCGCTTGAACCCGAAATCCGCCTTGTTCAGCTGCTCCAGGGCCAGGAACGCGGTCGCGATATTGCAATGCGCCTCGGCGTAATCGGGGTGCGACTGCACCAGCGGCAGGAGGACCCTGAGTGCTTCTTCCGGCTGGTCGTCCTCGGTCAGCACGCTGCCCAGGTTGCTGGCCGACTCGACGTAACCCGGCGCCACCGCCAGCACTTTGCGAAAACACTCGATGGCGCCCTGCCGGTCCTTGCCGTCGCGCAGGATGCTGCCCAGATTGTTGCGCGCCGCGGGCAAATCGGGGTCGATCGCCAGCGCGCGCTCCTGGCAGGCCCGCGCCTTGTCCAACTCGCCCTTGTCGTACCAGGCGATGCCCAGGTTGCTGTGCGCTGTGGCCAGGCCCGGCGCCAGCGCGACGGCTTTTTGGCCATGGACGATGGCTTCGTCAAGGCGCTTGAGGATGCGGCACATTTCGCCCAGATTGGCATGGAACTGGGCTTCGTTCGGGGTGAGTTCGACCGCCTCGCGCAGCAACTGCGCGGCCAGTTCTGTCCTGCCGGACTGATGCGTGACGACTCCCAGCAGGTGCAGGGCCGGTGGATTGCACGGGGACGCCTGCAGAATCTGCCTGAGCAGTGCTTCGGCCTGGGCAAGTTTGCCGTCTCCATGCAGGCGAAACGCCAAGGCAAGCGCCTCGGGAAGCGCAAGCGCCTGGTTTGGCGCCGAAAGCGCGGAAGTTTTTGGCGAAGGTTTCATTTTTGCAACAGCTTGATGCCTCAAGCGCATAGGTAATTGAAAAATAGTTATTTATCGACTGTCCTTATTATATGATTGCCCGTGGTGAACCATTAACTCCGCATCAGGGACAAGAACACATGAACAAGACCTACCGTTCGATCTGGAACGACGTGCGCAGTTGCTTTGTGGTCGTGGGCGAAAACGCCAGGAGCAAAGGCAAGCCGGCCTCCGCGCGCAAGGCGATTGCCGCCGCGGTGGCGGCGCTTTTCCTCGCCCCCGGCGTGGCGCTCGCGGCGCCGCTGTGCGTCGGACCAAGCCCGGTTTCGACGGCCTTGACCACGCCGCAGTGCTACGGCGACCAGAACGTCACGGTCGACAGCAGCGGCAGCATCAAGGTCACCGCTGGCGGCAGCTCTACGACGGCCGCTTACGTGCAAGCCTCCCCTTACACGAGCACCTTCACCAACAACGGCACCATCCGCGCCGAAGTCACTTCAGCCGGCTGGAACAGTGCGTACGGGCTTCGTTTCGGAGGCGCCCTGTCGGGCAAGCTTAACAACTCCGGCACCATCAGCGCGGTGGTCGGGGGCAGCAGCGGCTCGGCTTACGGCGTGTATGTCGGCGGCGACCTCTCCGGCTCCCTGACCAACTCCGGCACCATCAGCGCCACGAACAAGGCAACCAGTTACTCGGCATATGCCTATGGCGTGGCTGTCAGCGGCAACCTCTCCGGCAGTCTGACCAACTCCGGCACCATCAGCGCCTCGGCCAATGCAACCGATTCCAATTATGCCTATGCCTACGGCGTGCGTGTCAGCGGCGACCTCTCCGGCAGCCTAACCAACACCGGTACCATCAGTGCGGTCGCCTCGAATGATGACACCGGTGCCTATGCGTTCGGCGTTGCGGTCGGTTCTCTTTCCGGCACAATCAACAACTCCGGCACGATCAGTGCCACCGCGAACCAGTTGTCCAGCTACGCTTACGCCTACGGCGTCATGGTCGGCAGCCTCGATGCGACCGGCAAGCTGATCAACTCCGGCACCATCAGCGCCACGGCCAACGCCACGTATCCCTACTACGCCGAAGCCTATGGCGTCTATGTCAGCGGCAATGTGGCCGCTGGGGGCGAAATCACCAACTCCAAGACCATCAGCGCGACGGCGAGAGGCGGTGACGGCTCTTATATGTACGCTTATGGGGTATATGTCGGCGGCGACCTGGCCGGCAGCCTGACCAACACCAGCAGCGGCACCATCAGCGCCACGGCGAGCACGATCGGCAGCACCAACGGTTACCCCTACGCGTTTGGCGTGTATGTCGGCAACGACCTGTCCGGCGCCTTGAGCAATGCGGGAACGATCACGGCCACTGCCAGCGGGGCAAGCCCTTCCACGGCTTATGCCTACGGTGTCTACGTCGGCAACGCCCTGTCCGGCACCCTGACCAACTCTGGCACCATCAGCGCCACGGCCGCCGCACCCTCCTCTTATGCCTATGCTTATGGCGTCTATGTCGGCGGCGACCTGGCCGGCGCGCTGACCAATACGAGCTCGGGCACCATAAGTGCTACCGCCATCGCGCCGGAGAGTTCTGCGTACGCCTATGGGGTCTATGTAAATGGCAATCTCTCCACGCTCACCAACGCCGGCACCATCAGCGCCACTGCCAAATCTGCCTCCTATGCTTACGCCTACGGCGTATATATCGGCGGTGACCTCTCCGGCACCCTGACCAACTCGGGCACCATCAGCGCCACCGCCAATGCCAGCGCGAACGGATCAGATGCCTATGCCTATGGCGTTTATGTCAGCGGGAACCTTACGGGGTCCCTGATCAACCGCGGCACAATCAGTGCGAATGCCACGTCCCTGAACTCTGACGCGTATGCCGCAACCGCCATCTATATCGGTGGCGACCTGGGCGCTACCGGCGTTTTGAACAACTCCGGCACGATCAGTGCGACGGCGACGGCTTACTCCTATGCCTCGGACGCCAAAGGTATACATGTATCCGGCAATCTGGCGGGCTCTCTGATTAACAGCGGCACCATTACCGCGACCGCAGTCACCCCGGTCGGAGGTTACGCTTATGCCTATGGCATCTATGTCGGTGGCGATCTGTCCGGTACGCTGACCCACACCGGGACTATCAGCGCCAAAGCCACAGCGACCAGTTCATATGCCGAAGCCTATGGCATTTCCGTCGGCAGCCTAACCGGCACGCTGACAAGCTCCGGCACCATCAGCGCGGCCGCCTCGGCCGGCACGGATGGTTATGCCTATGGTGTGTATGTGGGTAGCCTCGGCGGCACTGTGAACAACTCGGGCACGATCAGCGCTACGGGTGCGGGTGCGGTAGCCAGTTCCAACGTGTATTCGATCTACGCCTCGGGCGGCAGCGGCACCATCAACAACCAGGCCGGCGGCCTGCTGGATGGGCAGGTGTATGCGGGCGGTACGGTCAGTCTGAACAACGCCGGCACCATCGATACGCGACTGGAAGCGAGCTTCGTGGGCGGCAACTACACCCAGGCCGCGACTGGTCTGCTCAAGATCGGCGCAACGGACAACGCCACCTACGGCAAACTGAATGTGGGCGGCACGGCCAACCTGACCGCGGGCACCGGCATTACGCTGACCGGCACTACCGGCAATACGCTGGCGGCCGGGACCCTGGCCGGAGTGATTACCTCCGGCGGCCTGACCTTTACCAGCGCCACGGTCAGCGACAACATTCTGGCGCTGCAGTTCGCTGCGGTCGCCAACGGCAACAACGTCGATCTGACGGCAAGCGCGACAGGCCTGACCAGCGTGGCCGCGGCTACGGCGGGAACCTCCGGGGCGGGCGCAGGGGTCGCGCTCGATACCTTGCTCGCCAACATCGGCAACCAGACGGGGGAATTGCAGAATTACCTGTATGCGCTGGGCAGCGCGGGGACGCAGCAGGGCGTGAGGAATGCGGTTGCACAGATCCTGCCCTTGATCTCCGGCGGCGTGACGCAGGTCGCCCTGGGCGCGGCGCAAGGCACCAACCGCGTGGTGCAGGCGCGTCAGGAAGGCAATCAGGGCCGCTCGTCTGGGGACCAGTTCTACGGCGACCAGCACTTCTGGCTGAAACCCTTCGGCAGCTGGGCCAACCAGGATAATCACAATGGCGTCTCCGGTTACGACGCCACTACCTACGGCATGGTGGTCGGAGCCGACGCCGACGTGGCGGAAGTCGACACCCGCGTCGGGGCGGCCTTCGGCTACGCGCGCAGCGATGTGGACGGCAATTCCAGCGTCGCGCGCCAGAGCGCCAATGTCGACAGCTATCAGCTGGTCATCTATGGCAGCCATAATCTGGATGCGGACACCGACGTGAACTTCCAGGCCGGTGTCGGTCGGCACAACGTCGATGGCCGTCGCCGCATCAGCTTCGGCGGCACCAGCCTGCTGGCCAAGTCCGACTACCACAGCTGGAGCCGGAGCATCGGCGGCGGTATTGCCCGCACCATGAAGTGGAGCGACAAGACCAGCTTTACACCTTCGCTGCGGGCCGATTACATCTGGATACGCGACAACAGCTACGGCGAAACCGGTGCCGGGACCCTCAACCTGAACGTCGGCACCAACAGAACCGAGCAGTTCATCGTCGCCGCGGACGGCAAGTTCACCCATGCGCTGTCAAACCAGACCATGCTCACCGGCAACCTGGGTGTCGGCTATGACCTGATCAATGACCGGGCCAGCATCGCTTCGACCATGGCCGGAACGCCGACGGTGGCCTTTGCCACCAAGGGGATCGATTCGAGTCCCTGGGTATTGCGCGGTGGCGCCGGCATGGTGTACCGCGCCGACGAGCGTACCGAAGTCACGGCCCGCTACGACGTTGAAGGCCGCGAGGACTTCACCAACCAGACCGCTTCGGTCAAGGTACGCTGGGCGTTCTGAGGCCTTTCGTCACCCCCTCGAAGCCACGGCCCCGCCCGTGGCTTTTTTGTTTTAGATTCCGGCAATGCCACCGCAAATGCCCGCCCACAATGCCGACCTCGATTTTCAAAAGGCGGTTTCTCTCCAGCAGTCCGGCAGACTGGCCGAGGCGGCCGTTGCCTACCGGAAACTGCTCGCGGCGTTTCCGGACAATCCCAAACTGCTCAACAACCTGGGTGCCGTCGTGCTCCAGCTCGGCAATATTCCGGAAAGCATCGCCTTGCTGGAGCGGGCCCTGCAGGTCTTCCCGGACCAGCCGCTTGCGCTGCTGAATCTCGGGATCGGATTGCTGCAGCTCAACCGGCTGGATGATGCGCTGGCGAGTCTCGACCGCGCGCTCGCCTTGAAACCCGATCTGGCAGCCGCGCATTACCGGCGCGGATGCGTACTCCAGGAGTTGGGACTGCATGCCGAAGCACTGGCCAGCGCCGACGCGGCATTGGCCTTGAAGCCGGGCCACCTGGATGCGCAGCTGTCCCGAGGCGGCATGCTCATGAGCCTCAACCGCTTCGACGAGGCGCTGGCCAGTTTCGAGCGTGAGATCGCCTTGCGCCCGGATTGTGTCAACGCGCATATCTTTCGCGGCGAGATACTCAAGGATCTCAAGCGATTCGACGAGGCACTGGCCAGCTACGACAGGGCGATCGCCCTGCAACCCGACAACGCCGACGCGCACTGGAGCAAATCGAATCTGCTGCTGCTCATGGGCGACTACGCTCAAGGCTGGCTTCTGCACGAATGGCGCTGGAAGAGTTCGTATTTCAGTAAACACCAGAGGGATTTCAAGCAGCCGCCGTGGTTGGGTGAGTCATCGCCCGCCGGCAAAACCCTGTTGATTCACGCCGAGGGCGGTTTCGGCGACGTCATCCAGAAATGCCGCTACATTTCCGCAGCGCAGGCACTGGGCGCCGATGTGATCCTCGAGATGCCGGCGACGCTGGTTCGGCTGATGTCGAGCCTGAAGGGTAATTTCAGGGTGGTGACCAAAGGCGATTCGCTGCCGGCATTTGATCTGCACTGCCCTACGATGAGTCTTCCGCTCGCGTTCAAGACGACATCCGAAAGCATACCGGCCGACCTTCCCTATCTCCAAGTCGATGCCGACAAGGGGGATTTCTGGCGTCGGCGCCTCGGTGACAGGACCTCGCCGAGGATCGGTCTCGCATGGTCGGGGACGGTCCGCAGGGAAATCGACACGAGTCCGGCCAGGAAGCGCAGCATTCCCCTCCACCTTCTTGCGCCGCTGCTGGCGCTGCCGATCGAGTTTCATTCGCTGCAGAAACAATTCCAGCCGGACGAACTCGCCGCGTTGACCAGGGTCCCGCAAATCCATCTGCATCACGATGAGTTGAAGGATTTTTCCGATACGGCCGCACTTGTCGCAGCGATGGACCTCGTGATTTCCATAGATACGTCGATCGCCCATCTTGGCGCGGCACTGGGCCAGGCGATCTGGATACTGCTGCCCTTTGCGCCGGACTATCGCTGGACGGTCGAGGGGAGCAGTACGCCCTGGTATCCCGGCGCAAGACTGTTTCGGCAAACGGCGATGGGCGACTGGTCCGGCGTCATATCGCAAGTCATCGCCAGACTGCATTCAACGCGGTTGTCCGGTTGATGCGGCATTGCTGCAAATCGGACCGAGTGCTTCCAGATGCTGCCACGCCTGCGGGCAATCCTTGCCTGCCGCCAACGGCGCATCAACCGAAACTCAGCTCTGAAAAAGAGATGCACCCAGAAGCAACACGCCTGGTCGCCGCCACCGCCGATCAATTCCGATTGCCTGACAGTTATCCAACGGAGACCTGTCCATTTGTTCAAAATTGGCAGACAAGGATCGGATTGCCTGAAAACCCTGGTGCAGCAATTCGTCTTGAGAGATCATTCGGCCGGCAGCTGTTAGCCTGTGATGTGGTTTGCCTGCCATTACAACAAGCGAGGAGACGATATGCCTAATGATTTGCAGAAGAAGATGGCCGGACACGGGATCCTGATGATATTTTTCACCCTGGCGTTCGGTGTGGCCCTCTGGATGCACCTGGTGGGAGGCTTCGAGATCATTCCAGGCCATATTCTGCATTTCAATGTTCCCGGTAGCCCTGAAGGATGGGCTCGTGCTCATGTGGGACCGGCATTGAATGGAATGATGGTCATCGCTGTTGCCTTCGTGCTGCCGGGGCTGGGTTTCGCCGAAAAGACAGCCCGGATTCTTGGCTGGACAGTTGTCGCGGACGGCTGGGCCAACGTGGTCTTTTACTTTTTTTCGAACTTCACTCCGAACCGCGGGCTTACTTTCGGCCCCAACAAATACGGGGACGGCGACGTCTTTAGTTCGATTGCCCTGGCGCCGGCTTATCTTTTCGGCGTACTTGCATTGATCGCGCTGCTTATCATCGCCTGGAAGGCGCTTAAATCGTGACCCACGGTCGTGGCCGTTCCCTGCGAAACCATCGTCCACATGTTGCGAATCCGGAATTTCATTCCGATCCTCATACACACTGGTACATGCGCCGGTAAAGTTGCCGCATGCGTGCGACCTCCCGGTCGCCGACGCCGGAACTTCCATAGCGGGCCCGCTCGAAAAGGTCGGTCATTTCACTGACTTCGTTGCGCAAGGCTTCATGCACCCTGTTCAGCAAGGCAAGGTATTCGCGCGCATTGGCTCGCGCATCCCGCTCGACGTGGTTCAACACGAAGAGCCGCTCCATCGCGCCGAAGAGCTGCCGGGCACCGGCGTTGCCCGGGGCGTGGAGACCCAGCAGGCCGAAACGCAGGAAATCGATATGCATGCGCAGCCAAAGGCCCAGGCGCAACTCACGCAGGAAGAAATATGCCGCGCCGAGCAGCAGCAACAGGATCAAGGCCGCCAGGCCGAGGATCACGTTCTGCCGGTTCACCTCCAGCCAGCGGACGGCCTGCAGGGTCATGACCTGCAGCCTGGCCTGCAGCGGCTGGACGGTCCTGTCGAGCTGTTCGATCGATTCCGCAAGTTTGGTAATGGCTGTGGCCTGCCAGACAGGCATGCCCGGGCGTTTGGCGGCATCGCGCATTTCCTGCGGGCTGGGCCATTCGGACCCGCGGCCCGCGCTTTCGCGATATCCGTCGCCAAGGCTCGGCCCCGCCTCGCCATTGGCGATATCCTGATCACCTCCGGGATCGCGGCCATCGGCACCGGCCGCCCGCTTCGATGCGTCGCCACCGCCACCGGCGCCGCCAAGTTCAAGCGTTCCGCCATCGGCACCTTTTTCCGTGCCTTGGAGAAAACCGATGTTGCTGAGCTGGCCGTATTTCCATTTCAGGGAAAGCCAGGTGACCTGCGGCGTAACGGCAAACAGTGCCAATGCCACGGCGAGCAGGGTTGCGGTGGCAGCAATGATCGACACTCCCTGCCCGCTCGCCATATTGCCGCCGACGCCATCCCGCTGCACTTCCCGCACACGCCGGCTGACCTGCTCGGCGACGAGCGTGAATACGACGGCAAACAGGTAGGGCAGCAGATAGAACAGCATGGTCCAGTCGGCGCGATGGTGCATGGTGGCAAAAATCACCATGACGGCCGAGACCATCAGGGCCATCATGAACCTGCGGCGATCGACGGTGACGCAATTCATCGATGCCTGCATGGCGGCCACGGCATACAGGCCGGCGCGCGGGAAACCCCACATCGGAATAAACAGCAGAAAAGTAGCCAGTGCAGCAACGACGATCCAGATCTTTTGCCGCCGCAGACCGCGTTCATCAACCTGGCCGCCCTGCTTCCATGCCGTGCGCAGCGTAAAAAAATAGATTGTCGACCACACCATCACCTCGATGCCGAAACCACCGTACTGAATATCCAGATAGGCGTTGCAGGCGACCGCCAGCGCCAGCGAGGCGAAGAGGCCGACGTAGGCAGGACGGTAGGTGACGGACGGACTCATGAGTTGAACAGATGGACCAGATCGTCGCCGCTGCGTACGCGAAAGCAGCGAGCGTCCAGCTCCTGCAGGACTGCCGTTACCGCATCCGCTTGTGCATCTTCCCGCGAGGACGTATCGACGAAGCTGCTGCGCTCGAAAACGATGGCGAAAATGTGCGCGCGCTTGCTGCGCAGCACGGCCAGGGCATTGGAAATGTCGATGGATTCGACGGCCGGCTGGCCCAGGAAGACGACAACGGTTTCGCCGTCAATCGACCGTGTGGCAACTTCCTCGAGCACGCTGGCATAGGGCCGGCTGCCGTCGGAGTCGACGATGGCCAGCTCGTCGAGGATGCGCTGGTATTGAAGTGCGCCGCTGCCGACGTCGACCTCGACCTGGCGCGAACCGGCACCGACCATCCGGGTCCGGATGTTGTTGTAGCAGCTGAAGCGCGCGATCGAGGCGGCAATGCGCGCCGCATATTCCAGCGTGGCGTGGCGGCCCTGGCCGACATTCGACTCGCCGGCGAGGTCGAGGGCGATGTACAGGCAGGCCGAGGCCAGGGGCTCGAACTGCTTCACCATCAGCTCGTTCATGCGGGCTGTCGTCGGCCAGTGGATGTGCCGCGGATTGTCGCCCTGCCGGTATTCGCGCAGCCCGGAAAACTCGGCAGCGCCGGCGCCTTCCGGCAGAAGGTAGCCGCCGCGATGGATCTGGCTCGGCGCGCCGCGCAGGGACATGTCCACGATCGGAAACACGGCGGGATACACGGTCAGGGTATGCACGCCTTCATTGCGCTGCTGGCGTGCTTCGGCCAGTCCGAGCGGGAAGCTCGATGCCAGGCCTACCGGACCCAGGTGGTAGAAGCCGCGCTTTTCGCAGACCAGCGGCATGGCGAATTGTCGCGCGCTGCGCCCCGGCACGTAGCCGATCATGCCCAGCGTGCTGACACCTTTCTGCGGCTTTCCCGCCGCAGCGCCGGCAAAGGGAAGATGGTCGATCAGTTCGACCATGAAGCGCGGCAGGATCCCGTGATTCCTCACATCGACCTGAAAGCTGATCGATTCGCCTTCCTCGGCCCGGTCCGGCCCCCGGCGCGTGACCGACAGGCGCCCCACCAGCCAGTGCGGCCAGGCCAGTCCGACCAGGAGGGTCGCCGTCAGCATCGCCGCAATGAACCACGGCAGGCTTTGCGCCCGATTGATGGCGCCCAGATAGGCGACCAGCACCAGGCCGGTCAGCACGACGAGGCGCATCCGTCGCTGCAGCCAGGATCCGAGCTTCCTGATCATTGCCTTCGCCTCGATACCACGACTAGACGGGCGGCGTGACCTGATCGAGGATTTCGCCGAGGATCGTGTGTGCGTTCCGCCCCAGCGCGGCGGCCTTCGGCTTCAGGATCAGCCGATGCTCGAGAATGGGACCGGCCATGGTCTTGACCAGATCGGGCGTCACGAAATCGCGGCCTCGCAGATAGGCCAGTCCGCGCGAACCCCGGGCCAGCGCCAGGGTGCCGCGGGGGCTGGCGCCGAGCCGCAGCTCGGGATGCCGGCGCGTGGCGTCGCTGATGCGGGCGATATATTCCGCCACATCGGGGCTGACATGGATGGCCTTGACCTGCTCCCTGGCAGCGAGCACGGCCGATTCCGAGATGACAGGTTCCAGGCTGTCGATGGGATGCGCCTTGACCTGGGCCGCGAGGATGCTGACTTCTTCGCTGATGGTCGGGTAACCGACACTGAGCCTGACGAAAAAACGATCCAGCTGCGCTTCGGGAAGGGCGTGGGTGCCCGCCATGTCGATGGGATTCTGCGTCGCCAGCACCATGAAAAGCTGCGGCAGTTCATGCGTCGTGCCGTCGGAACTGACGCGGAATTCCTCCATGCACTCCAGCAGGGCGGACTGCGCTCGCGGCGTGGCGCGATTGATTTCGTCAGCAAGCAGGAGGTTGGTGAATACCGGCCCGGGCCGGAATTCGAATTCGGCGCTTTTCTGATTGTAGATCGCCACGCCCGTGATGTCCGAGGGCAACAAGTCGGGCGTGCATTGAATCCGCTTCATGTCGGCCGCCACCGAGCGCGCCAAGGCTCGCGCGAGCATGGTCTTGCCGGTGCCGGGAACATCTTCCAGCAGGATGTGGCCCCGGCACAACAGGGACACGACGGCCAGCTCGACGACGGAGCGTTTGCCGATAACGACTTTTTCGATGTTGGAAATCAGGGGAATGCTAATCACGAGTTGTCAGCCTTCGGAATCCGCGCACCTGCGCCGGACCGATATTATCTTGGGTAAGGCTCATGCAAATCGGATTGCGCAACAAGTTTTTGACCGGGGCTGCCGCCGGACGCCCTTCGCCGGTCCGCGATTGTCAGGCACCGGATGTAAGCCTAAAATGCCTCGCGCTGCGGACATCGTGCATCGCGGCTTCCATCATCAAAACCCGAACTGTCGGAGCAGCTAATGCGAATCACGGCCACCGGAGCCAAAAGTTGCTGAGGCATCGATTCATCGCCTGTCTGCTGCTTGGCATTTGTGCCACTCCGACCGCATGGGCGCAGACGACGCCGGATCCGGAGCAGCAGCGCCGCCTGGCGGAACAAAAACTCAAGCTGGTCGAAATGCTGGTCAATTCGCCGGCCGCCCAGGCCAGCAGCGCCAGCAAGGATGCCGAAATTGCCGGACTGGTCGAACGCAGCCGCGAGCTTCTGAAGCAGGCACGGGAAACTCTCGCGGCGCAGCGCTATGCCGAGGCCGCGCAGGCGCTGGACGAAGCCTTGCGCAGCGTATCAAAGGCCAACAGCCGCAACTCCGGCGGCCTGTCCGACAGCGTGCAGAAGCAGCGTCTGCAGGATATGAGCGAGCAGGTGACCACCTACCGCGCCTCGCTGGCGGAACTGGCGAAGAATCAGGGCAGCGCCCAGGCGGCGCTGCAACGCGTCGATGCGCTCACCGAGGAGAGCCGCAAGCTTGCCGCCGCCGGGCGCATGGGCGACGCCAACAAGAAAATGGCGGAAGCCTACAAGCTGGAGGTGGAGGAAATTTCCCGCCTGCGCGCCGGCCAGGAAGTGGTGATGTCGCTCAAGTTCGACACGCCGGCCGCCGAATACGCCTATGAGCAGAAACGCTTCCAGTCGAATGAGATCCTGGTCGGCATGATGATCGCAGAGGGCCGCGCCGAAGGCGACAAGCGCCGTCTGGTCGATGGCTTCCTCAACGAGGCCGGGCGGCTCAAGGCGGCGGCGATCGACCAGTCGATCAACAACAATTTCAAGGAGGCCGTGTCCCTGATGGAAAAAGCCGTGGCCCAGCTCAACCGCGCCCTGCAGTCCATGGGCGTGCCGGTTTTCTGAGGATGATCCGATGATGAAGTCATTGCTTCACCTGTGCCTGGTCCTCGTCTTTGCGCTGGCGGCCGCGCTGACGTCCCATATGGCCCTGGCCGCCGAGAACATGGCGGTCAACCTGGCCGGCCAGCAGCGCATGCTGTCGCAGCGCATCGTCAAATCCTGGTGCCAGATCGGGCTCAATGTGCTGCCCGCCGTTTCCAAGGCGCAACTCGACGATGCCGTGCGCCTGTTCGAAAGCAACCTGAAGGCGCTTGACGGCGCCGCCGCCACGCCCGAGGCGCGCAACGCGCTGGCCGGCCTGCGCGCCGCGTGGACGCCGCTGCGCGCCGCCGCCGCGGGCGTCATCCGCCAGGCCGACGCGGCGCAACTCGATTCACGCGCCGAAGACGTGCTGATGGCGGCGGAACGGCTGACTCGCATCCTGCAGGACCAGGCGAGCGAGCCGGTCAGCCGCTGGGTCAATCTGGCCGGCCGCCAGCGCATGCTTTCGCAACGGCTGGTCAAGCTGTACATGCTGCAGCAATGGCAGGTCAGCAGCGCGACGCTGCGCGATGAAATCGAGCGCGTGCAGCACGAATTTGCCGGTGCCCTGGCCAGCATGCAGCAGCGTCCCGACAACAGTCCGGTCCTGCACACGGAACTCGACAATCTGGCGCTGCAATGGGAATGGCTGCAGACGGCGCTGGCCACCGAAGGCGCGGTTTCCTTCCGCCTGATCATGGCCGAGGGCGGCGAGGCGATACTGGAACTGGCCGACCGCATTACGCTGCTCTACCAGCAGTCCGGCCGCTAGGCGATTTACAGGAGACCCCCGGATGTCCATCGACCGTCGCCAGTTCTTCCAGGCCAGCGCCGCACTCGGCGCCTCGCTCGCCCTGCCGGCGCCGCTTTTCGCCGCCACCAAGACCAGGGAGCGGCGCATCGAGCTGATCCCGTCGGCATTCAGCGTCGCGCTCGATGCGGACGACGCACGACGCACCGGCGTCTGGGGTTTCAACAAACAGCTGCCGGGACCGGTCTTGCGCTTCCATCGCGGCGAAAGCGTCCATCTGGCCGTGAGGAACGAATTGCCGCAGGAAACCGCCGTGCACTGGCACGGCCTGCGCGTGCCCAATGCCATGGACGGCGTGCCGCGCGTGACGCAGCATCCGATCACGCCGGGCGGCAGCTTCGATTACCGCTTCGAACTGCGCGATTCCGGCACCTACTGGTACCACCCGCACCAGGCCAGTTTCGAGCAGGTGTCGCGCGGCCTCTACGGTGCGCTGATCGTCGCGGAAGAAAAACCGCCCCAGGTCGATCGCGACGAGGTTTGGGTATTGTCGGACTTGAAGCTCGACGCCGAGCGTCAGCAGGTGGAGGACTTCGGCCGCATCCGCGACATCGCCAATGACGGCCGAGTCGGCAACCAGATCCTGGTCAATGGCCTCGTCGCAGGGCCGCAGCGCAAGCTCGAAGTCCGCGCCGGCGAGCGCCTGCGGCTGCGCCTGATCAACGCCGCCTCGGCGCGCTTCTTCCGCCTCGCCATCGACGGCCACCAGGCGCGCATCATCGCCTTCGACGGCCAGGGCGTGACGCCGCACCCGCTGCCGGCCGACGGCCTGGCGCTGGGGCCGGGCATGCGCGTCGACCTGATCATCGACTGCATGGGTGCGCCGGGACAGAACTTCAGCCTGCGCGACCTCGGCCGCCCGCCGGCCGCCGCGACCGTGCTCGGCGCGCTGGCCTATTCGTCACAGCCGGCGCTGCGCAGCAAGCCGCTGTCCTCGCCCGTGACCCTGGCGCCCAACCGCATCGCGGAACCGGACCTGGCCAAGGCCAGCGACCACTACATCATGTTCCAGGGCGGCATGCGCGGTTCGCCGGTGATCGGCCTGGTCGACGGCAAACCTTCGCGCATCCAGGAACTCATGGCCAAAGAAGGGCTGGCATGGACCATGAACTACAACGCCCAGCATGAGGCCGCGCTGATGCACGAGCCGCTGCTGCAGCTGAGGACGGGCGAACACGTCATGCTGCACATGGTCAACGAGACCGACTTCTTCCACCCGATGCATCTGCACGGCCACTTCTTCCGGGTGCTGGCCATCGACGGCAAGGCAACGCCGCTGCGCGAATGGCGCGACACCGTGATCATGGGCCCGCGCCAAAGCGTCGATGTCGCCTTCGTCGCCGACAATCCCGGCGAGTGGATGTACCACTGCCACATCCTCGACCATGCCGCCGGCGGCATGATGGGCACCATCGTCGTCGAATAGTCGGCGGCCGGGCCCAAGAGTCGGCGCCGGCGCTACGGCGGCTATTTGGCTTTGGAGGCCAGCTTGACCGTTTCGCCGGCGATCATGAAGTAGCCGCGGCCGCGGTGGTGCAGGGTGCGCGGGTCCTTGCAGGCGGGATCGAGCCAGGCCTGCTGCACTTCGAGCACGAAGAAGTTGTAGCGGTTCACCAGCCGTGTATCGGCGACGCGGCATTCGAGGTTGGCGTAGCACTCGGCGATCAGCGGCGCATCGACGGTTTTGGCCGGCAGCGGCGTCAGGCCGAAGCGCTGGAACTTGTCCACGCGGCGGCCGGAGGTGTTGCCGCAGCCGATCACCTTGTCGGCGATGTCCGCGGTCGGGATGTTGAGCACGCATTCGCGCGTCGCCATGAGCGCCTCGAAAATCAGGTGGCGGCCGCTGACGAGGCAGCCCACCAGCGGCGGCTCGAACTCCATCATCATGTGCCAGGACATGGCCATGACGTTGAACTTGCCCTTGTGTGCCGTGCTGAGCAGCACCACCGGGCCCGGTTCGAGCAGGCCATAGACCTTCGACAGGGGATAGGCGCGCTTGGTCATGCGTAAAGTCTAGCGCGATCAAAAGCGCATTGCACTGGTATGCTGCCGGTCCGATTCCGCGAGGCCCAGACCATGACCGACTTGTTCAATCCGCTCCAGCTTGGCGCAGTCACCGCGCCCAACCGCATTTTCATGGCGCCGCTGACGCGCTGCCGCGCCGGCAAGGGCCATGTGCCGACCGCCCTGATGGCCGAGTACTATGCGCAGCGCGCCAGTGCCGGCCTGTTGATCGCCGAGGCGACGATGGCCATGGCCGGCAACTCGGCGTTCTGGCACGAACCGGGGATTCACTCCACCGAGCAGGTGGCCGGCTGGAAGCTGACCACCGATGCCGTGCACGCCGCCGGCGGACGCATCTTCCTGCAGATCTGGCACGGCGGGCGCGCCTGCCACCCGCTGCTCAACGACGGCGTGCAACCCGTGGCGCCGAGCGCGATCGCCATCACCGGCGACGAGGTGCACACGCCGCAGGGCAAGCAGCCCTATGTGCTGCCGCGCGAATTGCGCGACGACGAACTGCCCGGCATCGTCGCCGGATTCAAGAAGGCGGCGGAGAACGCCAAGGCCGCCGGCTTCGACGGCGTCGAGGTGCATGGCGCCAACGGCTACCTGCTTGACGAGTTCCTGCGCGACGGCGCCAACAAGCGCAGCGGGCCTTACGGCGGCACCGTCGAAAACCGCGCGCGGCTGATGTTCGAGGTGATCGAGGCGGTCACCGCGGTCTGGGGCAGTGATCGGGTCGGGCTGCGCATTTCGCCGCTCAACAGCTACAACGCCATGATCGACAGCGACCCGGTCGGCCTCGCGACCTTCCTCGCCAGGCGCCTCAACGATTTCAAGCTGGCCTACCTGCACGCCATGCGCGGCGATTTCTTCGGCCTGCAGAAGGGCGACGTGATGACGCCGATCCGCGCCAACTACAAGGGCGTGCTGGTCGCCAACATGGGTTACACGCCGGCCGAGGCCGCGGCGGCGGTGGCGGCAGGCAAGGTCGATGCGGTGGCCTTCGGCACCGGCTTCCTCGCCAATCCCGATTTGCCGGCACGGATCAAGGCGGGTGCGGCGCTGAACGCGCCGGTCGCCGCCACGTTCTACAGTCCCGGCCCCGAGGGTTATACCGACTATCCGACCCTGGCGACCCTGGCCGCCGCATGATGAACTCTGGCCTAACGCTCATGGTCACGCCAGACCGCCCACAGCGAATGGAACACGTGAAAGGCGAAATAAAGAAAGTCCCGCCCCCCATCCCCCCTCGCGGGGGGCTACCAAACGGCTCGCTTCGCTCGACTATAGGCCATCGCTTCGAACGAGTTGTTTCACGTTAAGCACAGCCATGAACATCGAACTCACGCTGCACGAAACCCGCGTCATCGGCTGCCTGATCGAGAAGGAGATCACCACGCCGGAGCAGTATCCGCTGTCGCTCAATGCCCTGACCAATGCCTGCAACCAGCGCAGCAATCGCGATCCGGTGCTGGATCTCGACGAAACCGAGGTGCAACAGGTGGTCGATGCGCTGGTGAAGAAGTTCTTCGTCAATGAACAGGGCGGTTTCGGCAGCCGGGTGCCGAAGTTCCAGCATCGCTTCTGCAATACCAACTACGGCACGCTGAAGTTCTCACCGCAGGAACTGGGCGTCATTTGCGAACTGTTCCTGCGCGGACCGCAGACACCGGGCGAATTGCGCAGCCACGCCGCCCGGCTTTGCCGCTTTGGCGACGTTACGGAGGTCGAGGCGGTGCTGCAGCAACTCGCTGCGCGCGAGGACGGTCCTTACGTGATGCGCCTGGCTCGCGAGCCGGGCAAGCGCGAATCGCGTTACGCCCATTTGTTCAGCGGCGAACCCGGTGGCGCCGGCGAGCACGCGGGCACGGTCGATGGTGACGATGCGGAAGCTCAGCCTGGCGGTCGTCTGCAGCAGCTTGAAGAACGGGTCGCTACGCTTGAAGCCGAAGTTTCCGCACTGAAAAAACGGCTCGAAGATCCGGCCGCTTCCTGAGCCGTCGGCAGCAAGGCGGCGGAAATCCTCAGGCCGTCATTTTCTCGCGGCGCCTGGACTTCCCCCCGCCCGCCTCGGTATCCTCGGTCGCTTCATCGTCGGCATCGCCAAAGCGAACGATGTGCACTCCGACCGGCAGATCGGATTTGCGGCGGGAAAGCTCCCGCAACCACTCGTTTCCGGGGGGTGCGAGAACGTCCATCAGGCTCATGGCTCGCTGCGTCATTTGCGGCTCCTGTGGTTCCTGGATCATTGCGAGGCCGGAATTTCCGTGTCCGGTGTCACGTCCCGCTGTTTCACTGGCGACATAAAGGCGAAGGCGCCACCGAGGCAGCGCCTTCGGGCGCCTGGAGGGGATACCAGGCGCCGGGGGACTTGTGCGTTAGCGCCCGAGGTAGCGGCGCGAATCGGCGAGAAATCTGAGAATGACGGTGGGCTGCATGTTTGGCTCCATTACTGCATTTGCGCTTCAATGCAACTATAGATGGGGCCCGGGCTCATTGGTTCAATGGCTTCGAGGGCGAATTGCAACAAGTTGTTTCACGGCGGGCAGGCGCCAGAGTTCAGGAATCGCTGACGCGGCCGCGCTGGGCCTTGACCTTTCCGCGCAGGACCTTGCTGTCCACGCGGCGCTTTTGGGAACCCCGGGTCGGTTTGGTGGCGCGGCGCTGGCGCGGAATGAAGGCGGCCTGGGCGATCAGTTCGCGCAAGCGCTCCAGGGCGGCAAAGCTGTTGCGCTCGAGGCTGCGGAATTGCTGCGCCTTGATCACCACGACGCCTTCGGCCGTGATGCGCTGATCCTTGAGTTGCAGCAGGCGAACCTTGAGCTCCTCGGGCAGCGAAGAGGCCCGGATGTCGAAACGCAGGTGTACCGCGTTGGAGACCTTGTTGACGTTCTGGCCGCCGGCGCCCTGGGCGCGAATGGCGCTGATTTCGACTTCGTCCTCGCGCAGCAGGGATGTGGCTTCGGTGGTGGTCATGGCGCGGCCTAGGGCTTGACCTTTATCGGTGCATCGACGTCGAGCGCCCGCCAGCCTTCCAGCCCCAGCGCGCGCAGGGTTTCGATGTTGCGCTCGTAGATGTCGGCGGCGTCGGGGCAGGCCGTCGTGGCGCGCTCCAGGCTGGCTTCGCGCAGCAGGTGCAGGATCGGGTAGGGCGCGCGGTTGGTGTAGTTGGCGATGTCATCGGGCTCGGCGTCGGCAAATACGTAGTCGGGATGAAAACTCGCTACCTGCAGGATGCCGGACAGACCCTGGGTGCGCAGCACGACTTCGACCAGGTCGAGGAAATTCGCGAAGTCGTCGAAGTCGGTCAGCACCTCAGGCGTGATGAGCAGGGTGGTGTCGGTCTCTTCAGGCGCGGTTTCGGTGAGGAATTTCAGCTCGCGTTCGAGGTCGTCGAGCAGGGCATCTTCGGTCTGTGCGTCGCTGACGACATAGCGCACCTGGCCCTTGACGTGCACGCCCCTGGCGAAGGGACAAAGGTTGAGGCCGATCACCGCGCGCTCCAGCCACTTGCGGGTCGTGGCGATGATTTCGTCGTCGCGATCGGCTGACATCAAGAGTCGGCGCCGGCGATACGGCGATCAGCCGGCCTGGTAGAGCAGCCGGCGTTCTTCGGCCTGCAGCGCCAGCTTGACTTCTTCGAGCACGGCGTCGACGTCGGCGATGCGATGCTCGACCTCGATGCGGCCGGTCAGTTCGCTGTCCACGGTCAAATTGCCGGCTTCGTAGAGCCGCCAGATTTCCTTGCCGTAGTCGCTGTCGATCAGCTCGGGCGCGAAGCGGCCGAAGTAGCTCGCCAGGTTGGCGACGTCGCGTTCCAGCATGGCGCCGGCGCTGCTGTTGCCGGCCGCATCCACCGCCTGCGGCAGGTCGATGATGACCGGGCCGTCGGCACCGACCAGGATGTTGTATTCGGACAGGTCGCCGTGGATGATGCCGGCGCACAGCATGCGCACCACCTGCGTGAGCAGGCCGGCGTGGAATTCGAGTGCCTGCTCCGCCGACAGTTCGATGTCGTTGAGGCGCGGCGCCGGCTGGCCGTCGGCATCGGTCACCAGGTCCATCAGCAGCACGCCCTCGTGGCAGATGTAGGGCTGCGGGACAGTCACCCCGGCGGCGGCCAGGCGATACAGGGCATCGACCTCGGCGCTTTGCCAGGCTTCCTCCTGCATCTGGCGGCCATAGCGCGAGCCTTTCTCCACGGCCCGCGCCTGACGGCTGTTCTTGATCTTGCGGCCTTCCTGATAGGACGTACTCTTGCGGAAGCTGCGCTGCTTCGCGTCCTTGTACACCTTGGCGCAGCGGATCTCTTCGCCGCAACGGACGATATAGACGGTGGCTTCCTTGCCGCTCATGAGCTGGCGCAGCACTTCGTCGACCAGGCCTTCGGTCACCAGCGGCTGGAGTCGCGCGGGCGTTTTCATTCGTTAACCACCCTTGTCGCTCAACAAATGCACCTTCACCTTCTTGCCCTTGATGGTGCCGGCCGACAGCTTGCGCAGGGCGTCCTTGGCGATGCTGCGTTCGACGGCGACATAGGTACTGGTGTCGGTGACGTTGATCTTGCCGACCTGCTCCTTGCTGAAGCCGGCCTCGCCGGTCAGCGCGCCGAGCACGTCGCCGGGACGGATTTTTTCCTTGCGCCCGCCGAGGATCAGCAGCGTGACCATCGGCGGCATCAGCGGCTGGCCGGTGTCGGCTGGTGTTTGCAGGTCGTTCAGGGAGCGCCATTCGATATCGATGCCCATGGTCTTGACGATGTTGGCGACGCGGCCCTTCTGGTTGCTGCTGACCAGGCTGAAGGCCCAGCCGTCCTGGTCGACGCGGCCGGTGCGGCCGATGCGATGGACGTGGATTTCGCTGTCCGGCGTGATGTCGACATTGATCACGGCTTCGAGCTGATCGATGTCGAGGCCGCGCGCGGCGACGTCGGTGGCGACCAGCACCGAGCAGCTGCGGTTGGCGAACTGGATCAGCACCTGGTCACGCTCGCGCTGTTCCATTTCGCCGTGCAGGGCCAGGGCGACGAAGCCTTCGGTACGCAGCACCTGCAGCAGGTCGCGGCACTGCTGGCGGGTGTTGCAGAAGGCCAGCGTGCTGACCGGGCGGTAGTGCTTGAGCAGCAGGGCGACCGCCGCCAGCCGCTGGTCGTTGGTCACTTCATAGAAGCGCTGGCGGATCTTGCTGCTCTCGTGCTGTTCGGGCAGGGTGACCTGCTTCGGGTCGCGCAGGAAAGCCCGGGCCAGCGTGGCGATGCCTTCCGGAAAGGTGGCGGAGAACAGCAGGGTCTGCCGTTCTTTCGGGCAGGCCTTGGCGACGAAGGCGATGTCGTCGTAAAAGCCCATGTCGAGCATGCGGTCGGCTTCGTCCAGCACCAGGGTATCGAGCGCCGACAGGTCGAGGCTCTCGCGCTGCAGGTGGTCCATGATGCGCCCCGGCGTGCCGACTACCACATGGGCGCCGTGTTCGAGGCTGGAAATTTGCGGCCGCATGGTGCTGCCGCCGCACAGCGTCAGCACCTTGATGTTGTCGGCGCCGCGCGCCAGGCGGCGGATTCCCTGACTGACCTGGTCGGCCAGTTCGCGCGTCGGGCACAGCACCAGCGCCTGCACCGCGAAGCGCCGCGGATTCAGCCTGGTCAACAGGCTCAGGGCGAAGGCCGCGGTCTTGCCGCTGCCGGTCTTGGCCTGCGCGATCAGGTCATGGCCGGCCAGCGCCAGCGGCAGGCTGGCGGCCTGGATCGGGGTCATCTGCAGGTAGCCAAGCTGTGTCAGGTTGGCCAGGGTGGCCGGCGCCAGCGGCAACTGGTCGAAGCACAGGTTAGCTGCCGTGTCGGCATCCGCTTGCGCGATGGGCGGGGAGGTGCGGCGTAATGGAGAGTCTTCGGTCATGCGCGATTATAAAGGCGCTGGCCGCCCGCGCCCCGGATCATCGGCGCTCAGTCGATGCGCAGCAGCACAATGCGGTCGTTGTAGGTATCGATGACCCAGACATACGGGGCGCGTGCCAGTACGGCCTCGGGCTGATGGAAGGCATTGGGTGCTCGGCCGCGCTTGCCGCTGCCGAGCACGCCGAGCAGCTGATGGTCGCGATCGAGGAGCAGGATGCGGTGGTTGTATTCGTCGGCGAGCCAGATGCGATCGCCGTCGAAGCTGAGATACTTCGGCCCGTTCAGGCCGAGCGCCGCGCCGAAGCTGACGCGGTGTTTCAGTGCGGCATCGAAGACCTGCACGCGGTTATTGGCCGAATCGACGACATAGATGCTGCCATCGCCTGCCGCTTCGACGTCGTGCGGGTTGCGCAACTCGCCATCGTTTGTGCCCGGCCCGGCTAGCGTGCGTTCCAGCTTGCCGTCGCGAAACACGCTGAGGGTTGCGCTGCGCGTATTGGTGACCAGGATCCGGCCATCGAGCGCGACGGCCACGCCTTCCGGACCCGCAAGGCCCTTCAGCTCGCCGACCAGCCTTGCCTGCGCGTCCTTGACCTCGTAGATCGCGACGCGATCGTTGCCGGTGTCGGCAACCAGCAGCCGGCCGGACGCGTCGAACTCCGCATCGTGGGGATAGGACAACTCGCCGGCACCAAAGCCGCCGATACGATTGAGTGTCATCGCCTCGAGAACCTGGATGCGGCTGTTGCGCATGTCCGTCAGATAAATGAGTTTGCCGTCGGGAGAGAAGGTCGCGTCGTGGGGTTGCGAAAGTCCGTCGGCGAATTCGGCCAGTTGGGTGACGCGCAAGGCGGGTTGGGCGACAGCGAGGTGGGCAAACAACAAAAACGTCGTGAATACGATTAAGCGCATGGTCTCATTCACCTCACAGCGTCGTTTTCAGTCGGGCTTGATCGCCCCTAGCAGGCGGGGAGCGCCAGACCCGTTCAACTCGAACAGACTGCCGCCGCCGGAGGCCGTCCCCAGGTTGGTGAAGGCATTGATGGTGTATTGGTGGGTCACGAGGACGACGGGGGGGCCTTGCGCAGGCAACCCGGCCAGGAAAGTCCTCAAGCTTTCCAGTCTGGGCTCGCGCTGTTCGGGACGCGGGTAGAAAGAGTTCAATGCCGGCAGCGGCTGCACGGCACCGAGATCGAGCAGTCGTGCCGTATCGAGGCAACGGCACCACTGGCTGGAGTAGACGGTAGCCCCCTTGACGCCCGCCAGCATCAGACGTTGGCCGAGCGCCCGCGCCTGCGCCCGTCCGGACTGATCGAGATTGCGTTGCGTCGAGCAATCGTCGAGGTTGAAGTTCGGTGGATCGCCGGTCCCGGGTGCATTGGCATGGCGCAATATCAACAGGCGCCCCGGCTTGGCAACTTCGGCAAGGGGTACGAATTCCGCCGCCCATGACTGACCGCCGACTTGGCCGCCGGCCAGATAGACGATCCAGGCGAAAAATATCCGGGCGCAACGCATGGATTGGAATGCTACCGGAAGGTAGCGGGCCCGTGGCAATCAGAACTTCGCCGGCAACAGGGTGATTGACGGTTCCGCTTGCGGATCAGCAGTGCAGACTGGGCTCCGAATCCGTCAGATCTTGCTGTGCCTGGCTGTCGGGCGCTTCGAGTCCATCCCAGATATGGGAGGTGAGTTCCCGATCGACCAGTATCAGTTGCGCCAGCAAACGACCTCTGTCGAAATCCATCGCGGAGTCACGCAAGGACGCCAGCTGTGCCAGGACGCGATCATGTGCCTCACGATGCCGCAGGTCGGTCTGGCCTGTCAGGCATTGCATCAAGGCTTCTTCGTGCCGGAAGCTTGCCTCGGTACATTCGATAAGCTTGTCCAAGGCCTCGACCAAGCGGTCCGTGGTTTGTTTCTCCAGATAAATCCGCAGAACTTGTACCTGAGCATCGACGAGCTCATGGCGAGTCTGGCTTATCGTTTTCCCGGAAAACCGGTCGGCCGTGAAGGCAAGGTTGCTGTATTTCGCGGGTGCAACACCACTTGCACCTTTTGCCGGTGATAACACGTTTGCCCCTCTAGGGATGTCGGATCAAATCATTTACTACTAGTCCCACATTAGCATTTAATGTTTCACGGTCAAATTTAATCGGTTAAGCCGCTGATTCCTTGCGTGGGCTTTACCGGGTCAAAGCCGATGCTTCAGGAATTTACGCCGTCTCTTCGTCGTGACGCCTGCTCCAGACGATTTCTTTCTGCGATCACCTTGTTTGCATATGTCTGCTCCGCGTCATCGCTTGCCCCGGCGTAGTATTGCAGGCCTTCGATCAGGCCGCCCTGGCGACGAATGGCTTCCTGCAGAATCCGGGCGCCCATTGCCACGTTGGTCACCGGATCGAAAAACGCCTGGCTGCCGGCGTCCTTTGGCAGCTTGTCCTGATGGTAGCGCGGGATGATCTGCATCAGACCCTGTGCTCCCATGGGGCTCTGGGAAATGGGATTGAAGCTGGATTCGATGCTGATCACTGCAATGATCAGCAGCGGATCAATACGCCATTCGCGTCCGGCCGTCTGAGCGGCTTCAAAAACCGGCAGCAGGGCATCCGGAGAAACCCGGTAGCGCTGGACCACCTGGTCGAGGGCAGCTGCCATGGCTGGTACCAGCCGCTTTACCGGGCGTCGCGTTGCTTGCGGGGGTGCCAGGGGTTCGACGGATAGCGAAAAATCAGGTATCGCCGATTCAATGGATCGGAAAAGATTGGTTTGGCTCGCCAAGCCGCCGGCGAGAACAAACAGAAGAGCCAGGCCTGCAATTGCCAGATCGACATGCAGGTAGCTGAGGAAGGCACTGGTCCGGTGTGCCATGGAAAATCCGGCAGGGAGTGTTGCGGACATTGTTTCTCCTTTGCGGTTGTCTAAGCGTCGTCATTGCCGTTTTAAAAAGGCAATTTCGGGATGGCCTGCAAATGGAACGTGATACTTAGGTTCTAAGCCACTGCAAACTGCTTGATTGCGCTTTGGCGCCTGGGCCTCGAAACATGAGGCAAGCTTGCGGTCCGGGGGACCCGCGGGCGAGGGATCGCCGCACGTGAATCCGGCCCTTTTCAGGGCCGGAGGAGTACAGATTTACAGCTTGCTTAGGCTGCTTTTTTGCCGGCCTTTTTCGGGGTCACTGCAGCTGCTGCTGCGGCAAGGTTGGCTTCGGCCATTTCGGTCGCCTGCTTGGCAGCCTTGCTCATGCTGTCGTAAGCCGAGTTCGCCGCGGAAATCGCCGAGCGAAGTGCATTCACGGCCAGATCGGAACCTGCCGGAGCGTTCTTTACCGCCTTGTCGAGGGCCAGGGTAAGGTTTTTGTTGAGTTCGGACATCTGGGCTTCGATCACTTGCGACAGTACGCCCTGAGTTTGAGTGGCAATCTCATAAACCCTGCGGGAGTAGTCGGTTGCCTTGTCCGTATCGGGTTGCGCCAGGGATTTTTGCAGCGAAACCATTTCTTCCACGTCTTTAACCGCGAGCAGGGCACGGGTGTTGGCCGCGCTGTCTTCAACGAAAGTACGAGCTGCATTCAGGTTCAGGGCGGCCAGGCGCTCGGCGCCGGCGAAGGTGGCATTGGCGATGGTCATGAAAGTCTCGACGCTGGCCTTGTTGGTGCTGCTGAGTTGCTCGGAAACGTTGTACATGGTGATATCTCCTGAAGAGTGATGGAACCGGAAGAAATGCACCTGTTGGGTAACCTGACAATACGTAAAAGCCAGAATGGTGCACTGCAATATAGCTCTATTCTACGTAGCGCGCCGGCTTTGTCAAGGAAAATTTGTTGCAGTGCAACAACATGTGGGCGGATGCTGCCGGCCAGTCAATAACGGCCGCGGTCGAAAAAACCCGATACCGCAGTATCGGGTTGAATCCAATCCATGCGGATCGGGGGAGGAAGCGCTCAGTCTGTGACAACCGAACTTCCCTAATTAGGCGCAGGCCTCTAGGGATCCTCCCATCACTACAGTTTCAGCACAAACTCAAACGTCGATATTCCTTGCGTAGAGCGCATTCGATTCGATGAAAGCTCTGCGTGGCTCGACATCGTCTCCCATCAGAGTCGTGAAGATCTCGTCGGCGGCTATGGCGTCGTCGATCTGTACTCGCAGCAGGCGGCGTACCGTGGGGTCCATGGTTGTTTCCCACAACTGTCCCGGATTCATTTCTCCCAGGCCTTTGTAACGCTGCTTGGCGAGACCGCGCTCGACTTCGTTCAGCATCCATTTCATGGCGTCGGCAAAGCTTGTCACCGCCAGCGATTTTTCGCCGCGACGAATCACCGCACCTTCGCCCATGAGACCAGCGATCATCTGCGCAGTGCGACGGATCTGCAGATAGTCGCCGGAGAGCAGGAAATCTTCATCGATGCGGCCGCTACGCAGGTTGCCATGGCGCATGCGGATGACGACCAGCATCCAGCGCTCATGCTTGTCATCGAAGCGCGCCTCGATGCGAACCGCCGGCGAGAGATGCGCGGTGATGCGTTCTGCGCTGTCGCGCGTAGCGGCTTCGTCAGAGGTATCGACGGCGATATCGTGAGCCAGAAGGGCATGCAGTACTTCGCCATCGATGAAATCGGTAACACGGGTGATTACGGCTTCGGAAAGCAGATAGGCGCGGGCGAGCGCACCCAGCGCCTCCCCTTCCACAACCGCTGCCCCGGCCCGCGGCGTCAGCTGCGTCCCGTCCAGGGCGAGGCGCAGCAAATGCTGATTGAGTTCGTGGTCATCCTTGATGTAGGTCTCGCTCTTGCCGTGCTTGATCTTGTACAAGGGTGGCTGGGCGATATAGACGTGCCCGCGCTCTACCAGCTCCGGCATCTGGCGATAAAGGAAGGTCAGCAGCAAGGTGCGAATGTGTGCGCCGTCGACGTCGGCATCGGTCATGATGATGATGCGGTGATAGCGCAGCTTGGCTATGTCGAAATCTTCGGCACCAATGCCGCAGCCGAGCGCAGTGACCAGGGTCACGATCTGCTCGCTGGAGATCACCTTGTCGTAACGGGCTTTTTCGACATTCAGCACCTTGCCGCGTAGCGGCAGGATCGCCTGGAATTTCCGGTCGCGGCCCTGCTTGGCGGAACCGCCGGCGGAATCGCCCTCGACGATGTAGATCTCGCACAGGGCCGGATCCTTTTCCTGGCAATCCGCCAGCTTGCCGGGCAGACCCAGTCCGTCGAGGACACCTTTGCGTCGCGTCATGTCGCGCGCCTTGCGGGCGGCTTCGCGGGCACGGGCCGCTTCCACGATCTTTCCGGTTATGATTTTGGCATCAACGGGCCGTTCCAGCAGGTAGTCGGCAAGCTTTTGCGCGACGACTTCCTCGATAGCGGGTCGCGCTTCCGAAGAAACCAGTTTCATCTTGGTTTGCGAGGCGAACTTCGGATCAGGCATCTTTACCGAAAGGACGCAGGCCAGACCTTCGCGCATGTCATCGCCGGTAATCTCGACTTTGGCCTTCTTGGCGATCTCGTTTTCTTCGATGTATTTGTTGATGACGCGAGTCATCGCCGCCCTCAACCCTGTCAGGTGAGTGCCGCCGTCGGATTGCGGAATGTTGTTGGTAAAACAGAGAACCTGCTCGGCATAGGAGTCATTCCACTGCATGGCGACTTCGACATCGATGTTGACGCCGTTCTGTACCGAAACTCCCGACGAGTGAAAAACAGCGGGATGCAACACGGTCTTGGTGCGATTGATGTATTCGACGAAACCCTTGACTCCGCCGGAGAAGGCGAAATCCTCCTCCTTGACGTTACGCTGATCGATCAGTCTGATCTTGACGCCGTTGTTGAGGAAAGACAGCTCGCGCAGGCGCTTGGCAATGATGTCATAGTGATATTCAACGGCACCGAATATTTCCTCGTCGGCCATGAAATGGACTTCGGTGCCCCTTTTCTCGGTATCGCCGAGAACCTTCAGGGGCGACACCTCGACACCGTTCTGGATTTCAACCAGACGATCAACCGCGTGCCCGCGATTGAATTCCATGAAGTATTTCTTGCCTTCGCGCCTGATGATCAGTCGCAGCCACTTCGACAGGGCGTTAACGCAGGAAACGCCGACACCATGCAACCCGCCCGAAACCTTGTAGGAATTCTGGTTGAACTTGCCGCCGGCATGAAGCACGCACATGACGATCTCGGCGGCGGAGCGCTTCGGTTCGTGCTTGTCGTCGAACTTTATGCCCGTGGGTATGCCGCGACCGTTGTCGGTAACCGAAATCGAGTTGTCGGTATGAATGGTGATGACTATGTCGTCACAGTGGCCCGCAAGCGCTTCATCGATGGCGTTGTCGACAACTTCGAAAACCATGTGGTGCAGTCCGGTGCCATCGGAAGTATCACCGATGTACATCCCCGGGCGTTTTCTTACTGCCTCCAGGCCTTCGAGTTGCTGGATGCTTGATTCGTCGTAGGCCGGAGCGGTGTTACTTTCTGTCATAAGGTTCTTTTCTTTGTTTGCATCAAATGCGCATCGGCATCACAACGTACTTGAACGTGTCATTGCCGGGTAATACAAAAAGGGCGCTTGAATTGGCGTCGGCAAGATGCAATTCTATGGTTTCGTTGCTGACGTTGTTGAGAACATCCAGCAGGTAGGTGACATTGAAACCGACGTCGAGGGCGTCGCCGCTGTAGTCGATTTCAATTTCCTCCTGTGCCTCCTCCTGTTCCGCGTTGCTGGAAATGATCTTGAGGCTGCCGGCACCAAGCACGAGACGTACGCCGCGAAATTTTTCGTTGGTGAGGATGGCTGCGCGCAGAAGCGAATGCAGAAGCGTATTGCGCGACAGCTTTATCAATTTGCTGTGATGCTGCGGGATGACCCGCTCGTAATCGGGAAACTTGCCATCGATAAGCTTTGAGACAAGCTCGATGCCGGCGAAACTGAATCGGGCCTGGGTGGGGGTCAGGGTGATTTCCAGCGGATCGTCGTTGTCGGCCAGTTGGCGGGAAAGTTCCAGTACCGTCTTGCGCGGAAGAATCACTTCGATGGGTGTCGGCGTGCTGGGCAGTACTTCAGCCGCGTAGGCAAGCCGATGCCCGTCAGTCGCCACCATGCGCAACTCATTACCCTTGGCGACCAGGAGCAGACCGTTCAGGTAGTAGCGGATATCCTGTTGCGCCATGGCGTACTGGACCAGGCCAAGCAAGCGTTTCATCTGTTTCTGGGTAATCAGAAGCTTGGAGGGCTGGCCATCAGCCGTACCCATGCGCGGAAAATCTTCGGCCGGCAAGGTCTGTAGGTTAAAGCGGCTCTTGCCGGCCTTCAGCTGCAGGCGTTTATCGTCAAGAGACAAACTCACTTCAGCTGTTTCCGGCAAGGACCGCAGAATATCTTGCAGTTTTCTTGCGGCGACCGTCATCGCCGCTTTTTCTGTACCTACGGTCGGTGTCTGTGTCGTTATCTGGATCTCGATATCCGTGGCCAGCAAGGTAAGTTTTTCACCATCCTTTTCCATGAGAACGTTGGAAAGAATAGGCAGGGTATGGCGTTTTTCGACGATACCGCATACCGACTGCAAAGGTGAAAGCAGTTGATCCCGTGGACCTTTAAATAGAAGCATATATAAATCTCTTAAGATTATTAAGGGAGACTTCTTTCTGTGGATAAGCGATATTTCGTTTTTAAATACAATCGATTATAATGTGGATAAGTAGGCCTGAAATTGCTGATTCCGGATGTGGATGATTGTGGATGAATTTCCATCCGTATCAATGGGACCGGTTTATCCACAATGTTTCAGCATCTTGTTCCATGAAGTTGTTCACAGCTTAACCTTTGATGGTTTGCATCAGGACATGCAGGTCGTTATTGAGCCGGCTGTCCTTTCCGCGCAGGTCGATGATAGTGCGGCAGGCGTGCATTACGGTGGTGTGGTCGCGGCCGCCAAAGGCTTCGCCGATTTCTGGCAGGCTGTGCGACGTAAGTTCGCGGGTAAGCCACATGGCAATCTGGCGTGGTCGGGCAATGGCTCGTGTACGTTTTTGGGAGTACATGTCTGCGACCTTTATTTTATAAAAGTCGGATACGGTTTTCTGTACGAGCTCGAGTGATATCTGCCGGTTGGTAGCGCCGATGATGTCGCGCAGCGCTTCCTTGGCGACCTCGAGATTGATTTCGCGACCATGAAAACGGGCATAGGCGACCACGCGATTGAGGGCGCCTTCGAGTTCCCTGACATTGGAGCGAAGATTCTTCGCTATGAGAAAAGAGACCTCGTCCGAGATGTTGATGTGCTCGGCCTCGGCCTTCTTTTTGAGGATGGCAATGCGCATTTCGAGTTCAGGGGGTTCTATGGCGACTGTAAGGCCCCAATCGAAGCGCGAAACCAGCCGTTCTTCAAGACCCTGAACGTCTTTCGGGTAGGTATCGCAGGTGATGATGATTTGTTTTTTCGCCTCAATGAGTGCGTTGAAGGCGTAGAAAAACTCTTCCTGTGTTCGGTCCTTTCGATTGAAAAACTGGATGTCGTCAATCAAGAGAAGGTCGAGCGAACGGTAGTAGCGCTTGAAGGCGTCACGAGAATTCTGCTGGAAGGCTCGCACCACGTCGGAAAAATAGTCCTCGGCATGAACATAGCGAACTTCCAGGGTCGGATTGGCGGCATAGATTGAATTGCCGATCGCGTGAATCAGGTGCGTCTTGCCGAGGCCAACCCCGCCATAGATAAACAGCGGGTTGTAGGAAATTCCGGGATTCAACGCTACCTGCAATGCAGCGGCTCGAGCCAGATCGTTGGCGCGCCCGGTAACCAGGGTATCGAAAGTAAATTCAGCGTTGAGTCGGGTCTTTTCGTATTCAGGATCACCGGGTCTGACGGATTTGATGACCGTAGCCGGTTTTGATACCGGAATTTCTTCCACGCCGTCTGTTGCGGCTGGCATATCCGGAGCAGCATCGGCTACCCCGAGGTCTATGCTGACAGGAGTGGAAAAGAATTCCTGGCCGAGGGCTTCAATTTGTCCCAGATAGCGCTCACGCACCCATTGCATGACAAAGCGGTTGGGTGCAACGAGCCGAAAGTGGGTTGGGCCTGCTTCGTCGCTTAGCAGGCGCAGACCCTTTATCCACGTGTTGAACTGCTGTGCAGGAAGCTCCTGCTCAAAGCGGTTCAGACAGGCAGACCAGAATTCACTCATTGCAATTGGATGGTTCGAGACCAGAGACGGCGGGATAGGATGTTAATGAAGGACTGTTTTTCTGCCGCCCACCTGTGTCGGGTGGAGGCAGCATTCTAGCCGTTTCATCAATAGTTATCCACAGCTGTGGCAATTGTTGCGCTTGACAAAATCGCCGTAAGGCGCTGTAATCCGCCGCTTTTGTTAATTTAAGGGATATTGCCATGAAACGCACCTACCAGCCTTCGGTTGTGCGCCGTAAGCGCACCCACGGCTTCCTAGTGCGCATGCGTACCCGCGGCGGTCGTGCTGTGATACGTGCGCGTCGTGCCAAGGGCCGTCATCGCCTCGCTGTCTGAATACATTTAGCTCGGAGCGGCGCCTGCATCGGCCCGCAGAGTTTTCAGCCGTAATGGCGGCTCGACGGGTAGTGCGGGGGGAGTGTTTTGATCTTCACGTTCGCCCAGGGAATACTCCCGAGAGCAGGGCGCGGATAGGCTTGATCGTACCGAAGCGCCTGGCGCGAGCCGCAGCCTTGCGGAATGCCATCAAGCGGCAGGGGCGTGAAGCGTTCCGCTTGATGGCAGTTGCAATCCAGCCGTGTGATCTGGTGCTGCGTTTGAAGCGACCCGTCAAGAGCGCCGACGCCAAAGATAGTACGCAACGGAAAATTTGGCGTGCCGAAATTGAAGCACTCTTGAGGCATCTTCTGGTGTGATTGCAATGAGATCCTTGTTCGTCCAGCCGCTACTATGGCTGATTCGCGCCTACCAGTTGGCAATCAGTCCCATGTTGGGCAATCGTTGCCGTTTCTACCCGAGCTGTTCGGAGTATTCCATGGACGCTTTGCGCCGCCATGGCATCTTCAAGGGCCTCTGGCTGACCGTGCGGCGACTAGGACATTGTCATCCGTGGCATCCGGGTGGATTTGATCCGGTTCCCTGATTTTCTGTATTTCTGACCTGAATCACTGCCGAGACAGTAATGGATAATCGACGATTGATCCTGCTTTTGGTGTTCAGTTTTTCGCTGATCATGCTCTGGGACGCCTGGCAAAAACAGAGTCAGCCCAAGCTGGCGACCGCGACTGCGAACGCAGCCAAGGCGGGCGCAGCGGCAGGTTCCGTGCCGACGCCAACCCTGCCGCCAGGCGGCCCGGGAGTTGCGCCGGTCGCGGTTCCGACGGCAGGCGGCGTGGTTGCGCCGGGGGCAGCGACCGCAAAAATCCTGACGGATCTGTATGCGGTGGATATTTCGTCGCAGGGCGGCGACATCACGCGGCTCGAGCTGGTGCGCCATCCCGAGACCGAAGACAAGTCCAAGCATTTCGTGCTGTTCGACAATGGCAGCAAGCACATCTATCTGGCCCAATCCGGAGTGATCGGCGAAGGCCTGCCGAACCACAAGACAGAGTGGAAACTGGCGGCCGGCGAGCATTTGCTCAAGGACGGCGCGGATAAGCTCGAAGTCCGCCTGGAGGCGAGCACGGCAAGCGGCGCCAAGGTAGTGAAGACCTATGTTTTCCATCGTGGCAGCTATCAGATCGAGATCCGTCACGAGGGAGTGACTCCGGGCGCTCATGCCTATTACCAATTTACCCGCGACGGCAAGCCGGCCGAGGGTCAGGGTAGTTCCATGATGATGGGGGTAACGACTTTTACCGGACCGGCAGTATTTACCGAGACGGACAAGTATCAGAAGGTCGAGTTCGCCGACATCCTGAAGAACAAGGCCAAGTTCGCCCAGAAAGCCGATAACGGCTGGCTGGCGATGGTGCAGCATTACTTTGTGGCGGCCTGGCTGCCGGTGGCCGGCACCCAGCGCGAGTTCTATATGCGCAGGGTTGGCGAGGATGTTTACTCCGGGGGCGTGATTGTCCCGGTTGCCGCTGACGGCAAGAGTTCGATATCGCTCTATGCGGGCCCGCAGGAGCAGGACAAGCTGGAGAAGGTCGCCCCCGGGCTCGATCTGGTCGTGGATTACGGGTGGCTGACGGTAATCGCGGCGCCGTTGTTCTGGGTCTTGGGAGCGATTTACAAGCTTGTCGGCAACTGGGGTTGGGCCATCATCGGTTTGACGATGTTGCTGAAACTGATCTTCTTTCCGCTTTCGGCGGCGAGCTACAAGTCGATGGCAAAAATGCGCGTGCTGACGCCGAAGCTGGTGAAGCTGAAAGAGGCTTACGGCGACGACAAGCAGCGCCTGAACCAGGAAATGATGGCCTTGTACAAGAAGGAGAAGGTGAACCCCCTGGGCGGTTGCCTGCCCGTCCTGGTGCAGATTCCGGTGTTCATCGCGCTCTATTGGGTGCTGCTGGGAACCGTCGAGATGCGCAACGCGCCCTGGCTCGGCTGGATCACGGACTTGTCGGTCAAGGATCCCTTCTATGTGCTGCCGCTGATCATGGGCGCCACCATGTTCATCCAGACCAAGCTCAATCCGACGCCACCGGATCCCATCCAGGCCAAGGTGATGTTGTTCATGCCGATCATGTTTACCGGCATGTTCCTGTTTTTCCCGGCGGGCCTGGTCCTTTATTGGACGGTGAACAACATCCTGTCGATCGCCCAGCAGTGGCAGATCACGCGCATGGTTGAGGCCGGGGAAAAGAAGTAGCCGAGATTCCGGTCCAGGGCGACCGGAGAATTTGTCGGCGCCCGTCGCGCTGAACCAGGAGAGCCGGATGGGAAAGCCGCGCACCGGAATCATTGCCGCCATCGCCACGGCTTCCGGCCGCGGCGGTATCGGTGTGGTGCGCGTATCCGGTCGGGGCCTGCTTTCATTTGCCGAGGCGCTGAGCGGCAAGCAGCCGCTACCGCGCCATGCCACGTTAAGTTCATTTCTGGGGTCTGACGGGGTCGCCATCGACCAGGGAATTCTGCTTTATTTTCCGGCGCCGCATTCCTTTACCGGCGAGGACGTTCTGGAACTCCAGGGGCATGGCGGTCCCGTGGTGCTGCAGATGCTGCTGGCGCGCTGCCTGGAACTCGGTGCCTGTGTTGCCGAACCGGGGGAGTTCTCCCAGCGCGCTTTTCTGAACGACAAACTGGACCTGGTGCAGGCGGAAGCCGTGGCCGACCTGATCGAGGCAGGTACGGCCGCCGCTGCGCGTTCGGCACTACGCTCCTTGTCCGGCGAGTTTTCGCGCGAGGTCCATGGGCTGGTAGGCCGCCTTACCGAATTGCGCATGCTGGTCGAGGCGACGCTGGATTTCCCCGACGAGGAAATCGATGTCCTCAGGGATACGGACGCGGCGCAGCGTATGGGCGCCATTTGTACCGACCTCTCGTCCTTGCTGGCTCGGGCGCGCGCCGGCAGCCTGTTGCGCTCGGGCCTGCACGTGGTGCTGGCCGGTTTGCCCAATGTCGGCAAGTCCTCGCTGCTGAATCGCCTGGCCGGGGAGGAGCGGGCCATCGTCACCGAAGTGGCGGGTACGACGCGTGACGCGGTGCGCGAAACGATACAGGTCGAAGGCATACCCTTGCATATCATCGATACGGCGGGGTTGCGCGAGACCGACGATGTCGTGGAGAAGATCGGCATCGAACGGGCCTGGCAGGAAATCGGGCGGGCCGACGTGGTGTTGCAACTGCTGGACGCGCGCTGCGGCGAGACGCCGGCGGACCATGCGATTGCCGTGCGCCTTCCTGCGGGAGTCGAGCGCATCGTGGTGGAGAACAAGTGCGACTTGGCCGGAGTGGCGGCGGCACGCTTTTCGGAGGCGGGCCACGTCCATTTGCGCCTGTCGGCAAAAAGCGGCGAGGGAATGGTCCTGCTGCATGACGAGCTGCTGCGGGTGGCCGGTTGGAGCGGGCACGGCGAGGACGTGGTGCTGGCGCGCGAACGCCACATCGAAGCGTTGGGGATTGCCGCGGAAAAGTCGGCGCTGGCGGCACGGCGACTGGATCAGATCGAACTCTGCGCGGAAGAGTTGCGCCTGGCGCAGGAGGCGTTGTCGCGCATTACTGGCGAGTTCACGGCCGATGATTTGCTGGGAGAAATCTTTTCCCGTTTCTGCATAGGCAAATAGGCGAGGGGCATGGCTGAAATCGACCTGTTCGTGTTGCTGGCCGCCGCCCTGTTTGCCGGTTTTGTCGATGCCGTGGCCGGGGGTGGCGGCCTGATACAAGTGCCGACGCTGCTGATGGCGCTACCCGGCGAGTCCCCGGCAACGGTGTTCGGCACCAACAAGGTGGCAAGCATCTTCGGCACCGCCAACGCGGCCGTTCGCTATGCCCGACGTATTGTCCTGCCCTGGCGCATCGCACTGCCGGCCGCCGCCGCCGCCTTCCTGTTTTCCTTTGCCGGCGCCGCGGCGGTGGCCTGGTTGCCCAAGGTTGTGGTGCGACCTCTCGTGCTTGGCCTGTTGTTTCTGGTCCTGATCTATACCGTGGTCAGGCCGGAATTCGGCGTGGTTTCGGGCTCGCCGTTGGCGCCGGGGTTGGAGCGCCGGCTGGCTTTGGTGGTGGGTGCCGTATTGGGTTTCTACGACGGCTTTTTCGGGCCCGGCGCAGGCAGTTTCATGATCTTCGCATTCGTCCATTGGTTCCGGCTCGACTTCCTGCATGCATCGAGCGCCGCGAAGGTGGTGAACTTTTCGACCAATGCGGCGGCGCTGGCCTACTTCGCCCCCAGCGGACATGTACTTTGGATCGTCGGCCTGGGGATGGCGGTTTTCAATATTGCCGGAGCTTTGCTGGGGGCGCGACTGGCCTTGCGGCATGGCAGCGGTTTTGTGCGCGGGGTGTTTATTGTGGTGGCCTCGGTGCTGATTGCGCGTCTTGGCTATGACACTTTTGCCTGAGTTCCAGCCGAAAGTCGTGACCGAGGTTTCACGTGAAACAGCGATTGCTGGCGTTTGTTGCGACCGTGTCACCTGACAAGCATAAATCTCCACCAGCCCGGCCGGTAGCTGCGTTTTTGAAACGAGGGGCGTATGATTGCGCCTCTTTTGGTCGAGGGTCGCTACTGCAGCAATGCAAGGGTCCCCTTTAAGCCTGTTTTCTTTTCGGTGCACGGCGTGCAATTTCCTGCTTCGTTCGATGTCATTGTGATTGGTGGCGGCCATGCCGGTACCGAAGCGGCCCTGGCAGCCGCGCGTTCTGGCGCGCGGACTCTGCTGCTGACGCACAACATCGAAACTCTCGGCGCGATGTCCTGCAATCCCTCGATCGGGGGCATCGGCAAGGGCCATCTGGTCAAGGAAGTCGATGCCCTCGGCGGCGCCATGGCGGCGGCTACCGACGAGGCCGGCATCCAGTTCCGCATCCTGAATGCCTCGAAAGGGCCGGCAGTCCGCGCCACCCGGGCACAGGCTGATCGGCAACTCTACAAGCAGGCGATCCGTGCCCGCCTCGAAAACCAGGCCAACCTGACCCTGTTTCAGCAGGCGGCGGACGATCTGATCCTCAGCGGCGATCGGGTCACGGGCGTGGTGACTCAGTTGGGCATCCGTTTCGAGGCGCCGGCGGTGGTGCTCACCGCGGGTACCTTTCTCAATGGCCTGGTGCATGTCGGCTTGTCGAATTACCGGGCTGGCCGTTTTGGTGATCCGGCGGCGATATCCCTGGCCGAACGCCTGAAGGAAATCCGCCTGCCGGTCGGTCGCCTGAAGACCGGGACGCCGCCCCGACTGGATGGGCGCAGCATCGACTTTTCGCTGCTGCAGGAACAACCCGGGGATGATCCGGTGCCTGTGTTCTCTTTCATGGGTACCCGCAGCCAGCATCCGCGTCAGCTTCCCTGCTGGATCACGCATACCAACAGCCGTACCCACGACATCATCCGCGCCGGCCTCGATCGGTCGCCGATGTTCACGGGCGTCATCGAAGGCGTCGGGCCGCGCTACTGCCCGTCGATCGAAGACAAGATTCACCGCTTTGCCGGCAAGGACAGCCACCAGATATTTCTCGAGCCGGAAGGTCTCGATACCCACGAAATGTATCCGCAGGGTGTTTCCACCAGCCTGCCATTCGATGTCCAGCTGGCCCTGGTCCGTTCCATTCGCGGACTCGAGAATGTGCATATCACGCGTCCCGGCTACGCCATCGAATACGACTATTTCGATCCGCGCAACCTCAAGGACAGCCTGGAAACCAAGTCGATCGCCGGCCTGTTTTTTGCCGGCCAGATCAACGGCACGACCGGCTACGAGGAAGCGGCGGCGCAAGGACTGCTGGCCGGAATCAACGGCGCGCGCTACGCAAAGCAGTTGCCGGCCTGGTCACCGCGCCGCGATCAGGCCTATCTCGGCGTATTGGTCGATGACCTGATCACGCGGGGAGTTTCAGAACCCTACCGGATGTTTACCAGCCGCGCCGAGTATCGGCTGTCCCTGCGCGAAGACAATGCCGATACGCGCCTGACCGAGATCGGCCGTGAACTGGGCCTGGTGGATGACCTGCGCTGGGACGCCTTCAATCGCAAACGGGATGCCGTGGCGCGCGAAACAGAGCGCCTGAAGGCGACCTGGGTCAATCCGCGCCAGTTGCCGGAGGCCGACGCCATGCGCGTGCTGGGCCAGCCGATGGAACGCGAATACCGGCTGTTCGACCTGCTGCGCCGGCCGGAAGTCAGCTACGCCGGTCTGTTGTCTCTGCCAGGGGCGGGCGAGGGGCTTGCGTCGTCCGACCTCATCGAACAGGTCGAGATCGAGGCCAAGTATCAGGGCTATATCGCGCGGCAAAAGGACGAGATCGAGAAGAGTCTCGCCCATGAGTCCTTGCCGCTGCCGGCCGACATCGATTACGCCGAGGTGCAGGGCCTGTCCTTCGAGGTAAGGCAGAAGCTCACCCGCGTGCGGCCACAAACCCTTGGGCAGGCCTCGCGCCTGCAGGGCATGACTCCGGCGGCTATTTCGCTATTGCTGGTCCACCTGAAGCGGCGCAAGGCGGCATGAGCGTCCCCGCCGGACCGTCCCAAGGTGGCTCAGTCAAGGACACGGAGCGGGCACAGGCCGCGAACACCGGTCACCACCTTCCCGGAGGGGGCCGGGGGGATGGCAGTCCAGGGAGCCTGGCTGCGGTTTTGCGGGACGGCCTCGCTGCCATGGGCCTGGTTCTGTCCGCGGAAGTCCAGGCCAGGCTGCTCGACTATGTCGCCTTGTTGAAAAAATGGAACGCGACCTACAACCTGACCGCAATCCGCGACGAGGGCCAGATGGTGACGCAGCACCTGCTCGACTCGCTGTCGGTTTTGCCTGCGCTGCAAGAGTCGGCGCTGGCGGGACGGCGCTGGGCGGATATCGGCAGCGGTGCGGGGCTGCCGGGAATCCCGCTGGCCATCGTACGGCCCGATCTCGACATGAGCCTGATCGAAACCGTGGCCAAGAAAGCCGCTTTCCAGCGGCAGGCAAAAATTGAGCTGGGACTGGCGAATGTCATCGTGGTCAACAGTCGCGTTGAAGACGTTGCCGGCGGAGTTTTCGATGCCGTGATTTCGCGCGCCTTTGCCGATCTGGCCGAATTCGTTCGATTGGCGGGTCATCTGCTGCGTCAGGGCGGACGGCTTTACGCCATGAAGGGCCAGTTCCCGGAGGACGAAATGAGTCGCTTGCCGTCCGACTGGGCGGTGGTCGATTGCACCAGGCTGAACGTGCCGGGACTGGACGCACAGCGCCATCTGCTTGTTATTGAGAGAGTCTGAGGATGCATATCTTTGCCATAGCCAACCAGAAGGGCGGGGTGGGCAAGACCACCACCGCGGTCAATTTGGCCGCTGCGCTGGCGGCCAACGGCCAGCGCACCCTGCTGGTGGACCTGGATCCGCAGGGCAATGCCACCATGGGTTGCGGGGTGGACAAGCGCAGCCTCCAGTCATCGGTGTATCAGGTGCTGCTGCAGCTGGTGACCCTCGACAATGCGCGGGTGCAGTCGCCCACCGGAAAGTTCGACGTATTGCCGGCGAATCGCGATCTCGCCGGTGCAGAAGTCGAACTGGTCGATCTTGAACTGCGCGAGATGCGCCTCAAGGCGGCTCTGGCGGCGCACCGGGCGGATTATGATTTTGTCCTGATCGATTGTCCGCCGTCGCTGTCGATGCTGACACTGAACGGCCTTTGCGCGGCGCATGGGGTGATCATCCCGATGCAATGTGAATACTATGCGCTCGAAGGCCTGTCGGACCTGGTGAACACGATCAAGAAAGTGCATGCCAATCTGAACCGGGAACTCAAGATCATCGGTTTGCTGCGGGTCATGTACGACCCGCGCAACACCTTGTCGACCCAGGTTTCGGCGCAGCTGGAGCAGCATTTCGGCGACAAGGTATTCAAGACCCTGGTGCCGCGCAACGTGCGTCTCGCCGAGGCCCCCAGCTATGGCGTGCCCGGCGTGCTATTCGACAAGGCGGCCAAGGGGGCGCAGGCCTACATGGCCTTTGCCCTTGAAATGATCGACCGCGTCAATTCCTGGAAGGAAAACCACTCGTGAATCCACCGAAACAAAAAGGCCTCGGACGGGGCCTTGATGCCCTGCTGGCGGCCAACAATACCCCGGAGAGCCAGCGTCAGGAGACGCTTGATGTCGGCGTGCTGCAACCGGGCAAGTACCAGCCGCGCACGCGGATGGATCCGGGTTCGCTGGAAGAACTGGCGGCTTCGATCAAGGCCCAGGGCCTGATCCAGCCGATCTCGGTGCGGCCGGTCGGTGCCGGTCGCTATGAAATCATTGCCGGCGAACGGCGCTGGCGTGCGGCCCAGATAGCCGGACTCGCCGAGGTGCCGGTACTGATCCGCGACATCCCCGATGATGCGGCGCTGGCGATGTCGCTGATCGAGAATATCCAGCGTGAAGACCTCAATCCGCTTGAAGAAGCCGCCGGCATCCAGCGCCTGATCGACGAATTCCAGATGACGCACCAGCAGGCAGCCGATGCCGTCGGACGCTCGCGTTCGGCGGCGTCCAACCTGCTGCGCCTGCTGCTGCTGGCCAAGCCGGCGCAGGATATGCTGATGGCCGGCGACATCGAGATGGGGCATGCCCGGGCCCTGTTGCCGCTGTCGAAGAGCGAGCAGGGCCGTATCGCTGCCATGGTCGCGGACAAGGGTTTCTCGGTGCGGGAAACCGAGCGTCTGGTAGCGAGGGAGCTGAACCCTCCGGTAAAAAAAACCGGGGACAAGAAACCGGATCGCGACCTGCTGCGCCTGGAAGAAGAACTCTCCGATCGTCTTGGCGCCACGGTCAAGATCAGCTCCAATCGCAAGGGCGGGGGCAGTCTGACAATACGTTTCGGCAGTCTGGATCAACTCGATGGTTTGCTCGCACGCCTCGATTGAATCGCGTGGAATCCGCCGACCAAAAAGTGTCGCTGGAAAGCCCAATAAATACCCATTGTATTTGGCTGTAGATGGATCAAAGCAAAAATGGCGCGCTGCAACATAAAATGTTTGACAACACATGATCAATGCCCTATATTCGCGGACTTTTGGAAGCGGCCTGGTCTACTAGATGTTTAGGGCTGTATTTCATCAAGGCGTCGCGACACTGGTTGCTGTCGGGCTCGCGTGGTTCTGGGTCGGGCAGCATGGTGCGGTGTCGGCAGGACTCGGCGGCGCAGCAATAGTAATTCCGAACCTGTTCTTTGCCTTGAGCCTGTGGGCGGCAGCAAAGAGTGGCAGGGCGTCGGTTGGCAGATTTTTTGTAGGTGAGTTGATCAAGGTCGCGGCAACGCTGGCGTTGCTCGTGATCATGGCGGGGGCGTATCGGGATTTGCACTGGCTGGCGTTGCTGGCCGGCATGTTCGTTGCGCTGAAAGCGAATCTGTTTGTGATATTGATTAGGGCCTGACTGACCATGGCAGCCGAGCACGCTCCGAACGCATCGGAATACATCGTTCACCACCTGACCCATCTGAACAGCCTGGGCCACAAGCAGGCGGCTCTGGTCGATTGGTCCGTATTCCATCTTGATACCCTGTTCTGGTCCATAACGCTTGGGCTGCTGACAGTTCTGATACTGGCGCGCGCGGCTGCAAAAGCTACTTCCGGTGTGCCGGGCCGCTTCCAGGCTGCCGTAGAAATCCTGATCGAAATGGTCGAATCGCAATCGAAGTCGATCGTGCATGGCGACCGTACTTTCATCGCCCCCCTGGCGCTGACCGTGTTTGTCTGGATCTTCCTGATGAACGCGATGGACTTGCTGCCGGTCGATCTGCTGCCCAATGTCTGGTCCTGGATGTTCGGTGTTGCCGGCCATGATCCGCATCACGCCTACATGCGCGTGGTGCCTACCGCCGACATCAATGCCACGCTGGGCATGTCGGTCGGCGTTTTCGTCCTGTGCATTTACTACAGCATCAAGATCAAGGGCCTTGGCGGCTGGATCCATGAATTGTTTACCGCCCCCTTCGGCAACCATCCGCTGCTTTACCCCTTCAATTTTGCGATGCAGCTGATCGAGTTCGTCGGCAAGACCGCGTCGCATGGCATGCGACTTTTCGGCAACATGTATGCGGGCGAACTGATTTTCATGCTCATCGCCCTCATGGGCGCTGCCTGGGCCGGCACCTTCGGCACCGGAGTGTTGTGGGTAAGCGGTGTATTTGCCGGAACCGTCTGGGCCATTTTCCACATCCTGATCATCACGCTGCAGGCTTTCATCTTCATGATGCTGACGCTGGTATATATCGGCCAGGCACACGAAACGCATTAATCCCCGGTCTCAATCTTTACCACCTCAAATCTGTTACTAAAGGAGTTGTCATGGAACAAATGGTTGGTTTTGTCGCTCTTGCCGCCGGTCTTATCATCGGCCTTGGCGCTGCTGGCGCGTGTATCGGCATCGGCATCATGGGTAGCCGCTTCCTGGAAGCGTCGGCACGTCAGCCCGAACTGATGAACACGCTGCAAACCAAGATGTTCCTGCTGGTCGGTCTGATCGACGCGTCGTTCATTATCGGAACCGGTATTGCCCTGTGGTACACCACTGCCAATCCGTTCCTTTCCAGCCTGCCCAAGTAATCGTCTTCCCTAACGCTTAAGGAGCGATTACCGTGAATCTGAACGCAACGCTGTTTGCCCAGCTGGTTGTGTTCCTCATTTTGGCGTGGTTCACGATGAAATTCGTGTGGCCGCCCATCATGAAGGCACTCGACGAGCGTGCCGGCAAGATAGCCGACGGGCTTGCGGCCGCTGACAAGGCCAGGGCCGATCTGGTACATGCAGAAAAGAAGGCTTCCGAGGAAATGCGCAAGGCGCGCGAATCCGCCGCGGAATTTCGCAGCGGCGCCGAGAAGCAGGTAGCCAAATTGATCGAAGACGCGCGCAACGAAGGCGCTGCCATCGTCAAAGCGGCCCGCGAGGCTGCCGAGGCGGAAGCGGCGGTTGCATCGCAGCGTGCCAGGGAGGCCTTGCGCGAACAGGTTGCCACGTTGGCCGTTGCCGGTGCCGAGCGCATCCTGCGCAAGGAGATCAACGCCCAGGTGCATGCCGAGCTGCTGACGCAACTCAAGTCGGAGCTGTAACCCGCCATGGCCGAAAACGTCACCCTTGCGCGCCCCTATGCGGAGGCCGCTTACCAGCTGGCCAGGAGCGGGAACGCGCTGACGGCCTGGTCCGATGTGCTCTCCAGACTTTCCGCGATCGCCGCACGTCCGGAAATGGAAGAGTGCCTCGGCAATCCGCGTCTGAGTTCCACCCAGCTGGCGCAGCTCTGTCTCGATGTGGCCGCCGACAACAAATCGTCCGGATTGTCGACCGATCAGCAGAATTTCGTCCGTGTCCTGGCCGAAAACGACCGCCTCATCGTCCTGCCCGAGATCGCCGAGCTTTTCAAGGAACTCAAGCATGGTCACGAGGGCGTCAAGGACGCGGAGATCTCTTCGGCCTTTGCCCTCGACGACGCGACGCTGAAAACCATCGTAGCCGATCTCGAACGCAAGTTTGAATGCAGGATACAGGCGACCGTCAAGGTCGATGCCGAACTTATCGGTGGCGTGCGCATTGCCGTCGGCGATGAAGTGATTGACGCTTCGGTCCGCGGCAAGCTTGCCGCCATGGCCGTCGCGCTAAAGAACTAGGAGCAATTCGATGAACCTCAACCCATCCGAAATCAGTGACCTGATCAAGAGCCGGATCCAGAACATGCAGCTGGCTGCCACCGCCCGTAACGAGGGTACGGTGGTTTCAGTGACTGACGGCATCTGCCGCATTCATGGTCTGACCGACGTGATGCAGGGCGAAATGCTGGAGTTCCCCGGCAACACCTTCGGCCTCGCGCTGAACCTGGAGCGCGACTCTGTCGGCGCCGTGGTTCTCGGTGACTACGAGCATATTTCCGAAGGCGATACGGTCAAATGCACCGGGCGCATTCTCGAAGTGCCGGTCGGCCCCGAACTGCTCGGTCGCGTGGTGAATGCGCTGGGCGAGCCGATCGACGGCAAGGGCCCGATCAACGCCAAGATGACGGACAAGATCGAAAAGGTCGCCCCGGGCGTGATCTGGCGCAAGTCGGTATCGCAGCCGGTGCAGACCGGTCTCAAGGCCATCGACTCGATGGTTCCGGTGGGCCGCGGCCAGCGCGAGCTGATCATCGGCGACCGCCAGACCGGCAAGACGGCGGTGGCGGTGGATGCCATCATCAATCAAAAAGGGCAGAACATGTTCTGCATCTACGTCGCGATCGGCCAGAAGGCTTCGACCGTCGCCAACGTAGTACGCAAGCTGACCGAGCACGGCGCGATGGAATACACCATCGTCGTTGCGGCAACCGCCTCCGACTCGGCCGCAACCCAGTTCATCGCTCCCTATACCGGTTGCTCGATGGGCGAGTACTTCCGTGATCGCGGCATGGACGCGCTGATCATTTATGACGATCTGACCAAGCAGGCCTGGGCCTATCGCCAGATCTCCCTGCTGCTGCGTCGTCCGCCTGGCCGCGAAGCCTATCCCGGCGACGTGTTCTATCTGCACTCGCGCCTGCTCGAGCGTGCCGCTCGCGTCTCCGAAGCCTGGGTGGAAAAGCTGACCAATGGCGAAGTCAAGGGCAAGACCGGTTCGCTGACGGCGCTGCCGATCATCGAAACCCAGGCCGGCGACGTTTCCGCCTTCGTGCCGACCAACGTGATTTCGATTACCGACGGCCAGATCTTCCTCGAGACCGACTTGTTCAACGCCGGTATCCGTCCCGCCATGAACGCCGGCGTTTCGGTGTCGCGCGTCGGTGGCGCAGCCCAGACCAAGATCATCAAGAAGCTCGGCGGCGGCGTGCGTCTGGCGCTGGCCCAGTACCGCGAACTCGCGGCTTTCGCCCAGTTTGCCTCCGACCTGGACGAAGCCACCCGCAAGCAGCTCGAGCGCGGCCGTCGTGTCACCGAACTGATGAAGCAGCTGCAGTACGCACCGCTGTCCGTCGCCGAAATGGGCGTCACTCTGTATGCGTCCAACGAGGGCTTCATGGACGATATCGACGTCCCGCGGATCCTGGCCTTCGAAAGCGAGCTGCATCAGCACATGCATCACAAGCATGCTGACCTGATGAACAAGATCGAGACCAGCAAGGATCTGGACAAGGACGCCGAAGCCCAACTCAAGGCTGCGGTGACCGAGTTCAAGAAGTCCTGGTCCTGATCGCGAACCTCTGACGAACTAACGGGGAGCGATCATGGCAGGCAGTAAAGAGATCCGCACCAAGATCAAAAGCGTCCAGAACACGCGCAAGATCACCAAGGCCATGGAGATGGTGGCCGCATCCAAGATGCGCAAGGCGCAGGAACGGATGCGTGCTGCTCGTCCCTATAGCGAAAAGATCCGTCGCCTGGCGGCCAATCTTTCGCAGGCCAACGTGACCGAGTATCGCCATGCCTTCCTCGGCCGTACCAAGGCCGCGGTGGTCAAGCGTGTCGGCCTGATCGTGGTGACCACGGACAAGGGCCTCTGCGGCGGCCTCAATACCAACATCCTGCGTCAGGCGCTGAACAACATGCGCCAGTGGGAAGCGGATGGTGCAACCGAGATCCGCGTCACCTGCATCGGCAACAAGGGTCTCGGCTTCATGCAGCGCATGGGCGCCAATGTGGTCTCCCATGTGACGCATCTGGGCGATACCCCGCATATGGAAAAGCTGATCGGACCGATGAAGGTCATGATCGACGCGTTCCAGAACGGCGAGCTGGATGCCGTCCATATTGCCTACACCCGCTTCGTCAATACCATGAAGCAGGAGCCGGTGATCGAGCCGCTGTTGCCGTTGTCGGGCGAGCGCATGGGCACGCCGGAGCGCAGTTGGGACTACTTGTACGAACCCGATGCGCAGACCGTGATCGACGAGCTGCTGGTGCGCTATGTCGAAGCGCTGATCTACCAGGGCGTGGCGGAAAACATGGCCTCCGAGCAGTCGGCGCGCATGGTGGCGATGAAGGCGGCCACCGACAACGCCGGCAGCGTGATCAAGGAACTGCAACTGGTCTACAACAAGGCGCGTCAGGCGGCAATTACCAAAGAGATCTCGGAAATCGTTGGTGGCGCTGCCGCCATCGCGGGCTAAGGCATTTAATTTAAGGAAACAACCATGAGCAACGGAAACATCGTTCAGTGTATTGGCGCCGTGGTGGACATCAAGTTCCCCCGCGAAGCCATGCCCAAGGTATATGAAGCCCTGACTCTCGACGAAGCCGATTCCGGCAACGCCGAATCCGGCCTGACCTTCGAAGTGCAGCAGCAGCTCGGCGACGGCATCGTGCGCACCATTGCGCTCGGTTCCTCCGACGGCCTGCGTCGCGGCATGTCGGTCAAGCCGACGGGTGCCGCCATCTCGGTGCCGGTCGGTTCCGGCACCCTGGGCCGCATCATGGACGTGCTGGGTCGCCCGATCGACGAAGCCGGCCCCGTACCCTACGAGGAACTGCGCCCGATCCATGCCAAGGCACCGAAGTTCGACGAGCTGTCGCCTTCGACGGAACTGCTGCCCACCGGCATCAAGGTTATCGACCTGATGTGCCCGTTCGCCAAGGGCGGCAAGGTCGGCCTGTTCGGCGGCGCTGGTGTCGGCAAGACCGTGAACATGATGGAACTGATCAACAACATCGCCAAGTCCTATGGCGGCTACTCGGTGTTCGCCGGCGTCGGCGAGCGCACCCGCGAGGGCAACGACTTCTACCACGAGATGGAAGAGTCGAAGGTTCTCGACAAGGTGGCGATGGTGTTCGGCCAGATGAACGAACCTCCCGGCAACCGCCTGCGCGTGGCGCTGACCGGCCTCACCATGGCCGAGAAGTTCCGTGACGAAGGCAAGGACATCCTGCTCTTCATCGACAACATCTACCGCTACACGCTGGCCGGTACCGAAGTGTCCGCGCTGCTCGGGCGCATGCCGTCCGCCGTGGGCTACCAGCCGACGCTGGCCGACGAAATGGGCCGCCTGCAGGAGCGCATCACCTCGACCAAGGTCGGTTCGATCACCTCGATCCAGGCCGTGTATGTGCCTGCCGATGACTTGACCGACCCGTCCCCGGCGACCACCTTCCTCCACCTCGACGCCACCGTCGTGCTGTCGCGCGACATCGCCTCGCTGGGCATCTACCCGGCCGTCGATCCGCTCGATTCCACCTCGCGCCAGCTCGATCCGCTGGTGGTCGGCGAAGAGCACTACAGCGTCGCCCGCCGCGTGCAGTCGAACCTGCAGCGCTACAAGGAACTGCGCGACATCATCGCGATTCTGGGCATGGACGAACTGGCACCGGAAGACAAGCTGGCCGTGACCCGCGCGCGCAAGATCCAGCGCTTCCTGTCGCAGCCCTTCAACGTCGCCGAAGTGTTCACCGGCACGCCGGGCAAGATCGTGCCGCTGGCCGACACCATCAAGGGCTTCAAGATGATCGTCGACGGCGAATGCGACACGATCCCCGAGCAGGCCTTCTACATGGTCGGCGCGATCGAGGAAGTATTCGAGAAGGCAAAGACGCTCCAATAAGCGCTGCAATTAGGAGTTAAAGTAATGGCCATGACTATTCACGTGGACGTCGTTAGCGCCGAGGAATCGATATTCTCCGGTCTGGCGGAATTCGTCGTCCTGCCGGGTGAAGCCGGTGAACTGGGCATCCTGCCCGGCCACATGCCGCTGATGACCCGCATCAAGCCGGGTGCGGTCCGGATCAAGTTGCCCGACGGCAAGGAAGAGCTGATTTTTGTTGCCAGCGGCCTGCTCGAAGTCCAGCCGGGTTTGATTACCGTTTTGGCCGATACCGCCATTCGCGGTCACGATCTGGATGAGGCGAAGGCGCTGGAAGCGAGAAAGGCCGCTTCGGAAGCCATGGCCAATCGCGCTTCCGCAATGGACTACGGGCGTGCCCAGGCCGAACTGGCCGAAGCGGCTGCCCAGCTCGCTGCCATCGATCGTCTGCGCAAGCGCCGGCACTGAGCCGGAATCAGGTGGCGACCAAAAAGGGCAGCTTCGGCTGCCCTTTTTTATGTCCCCGCGGTGCGCGGGGACGGTATCCCTTGGCGGGAGTTTCCGCCGTGCAGCCCCGGAGCGCCTAGCGCAGGCTGATTACGCCACGGATACGCCTGTGATCGTGCTCAGGCCAGGCGCTGCAAGCGCTTTTCGAGACGCGCCACGTCATCCCGCAGGCGGTCGATATCGCTTGAAAAAGCGGAAATATCCGCTTCGCGCGCAATCAGCGGCTGCTCTTCGGTGAAGTATTCGGCGAGGTTTGCGGCGAAGTTCTGCGCCGCCTGTTGTTGCCAGGCGACGAACTCGCTTGTGCCCTTGACGATGCGGTGTGCTGCAATGTCGCCGACGAGGCGCGACAGGTCTTCCTCGGCATCCCAGCGCAAGTTGCGGATGACGAAACCCAGCGCTTCGGCGAATTCGGCGGAACCCTCGATGCGCGCCGCGCGCATTACGGCATCTTTTCCTTGCAAGGCCAGTAGCGGCGTTGCCGCCGGCAGCGAGATGCTTACTTCCAGTTCGGCATCCGGCAGCGGCGCCGAAATGCAGCCGTCGGCACCCACCGAAAACGCCGCTTCGAAGGGCGGCAGCTTGATCTGGGCGGCATGCCCGGCGAAGGGCGCAAGCTTTTCGCGCGCCCATGCCGCCTGCGCGAGCAGATGATTGATCGCTGCGAAGAGCGGTATGGGCAAGGCTTGCATGGGTGAGTAAGCGCTTGCGTCAGACCTGCTGGATGCCGGCCACGTTCCAGCCGCGGCTGCCATCGACCGGCTTGGCCAGATGCCAGATTTCGGCAAAGGCTGCCGGCGCGGCCTTGTCTTCGCGCAACTGGCCGGAGAAGTGCACGCTGGCGATGTGGCGCTTGTCCTCGGTGACGACTTCCAGAAGTTCGGCGTCCAGCTGCATGACGTCGGTTTCCTGCGGCTTGCTGCCGCGTTCCTGGTACTGCATCTGAATTTCGGCAAACAACTCCGGCGCCGTGAATTGGCGGATATCGTCCATGTCGCCCCGGTCGTTGGCTGCCTGCAGGCGCACAAAGTTGAGCTTGGCCTGGCGCAGAAAACCTTCCACATCGAAATCGGCAGGGATGTTCTTGGCCGCCGCACCAGCCGCCGTAACGCCGGTGCCGACTCCCGATGATTCAAATTGAGCAGGGGTAAAGTTCCCCGACGCGGTATTGGCGGGACCCGCCCCGGCGTACTGCATGCCCGACTGAGGTGAGCGCTTGCTCATGACCCAGCGCACGACGAAAACGGCGACCATGACCAGTGCCAGGATCAGCAGCATGCTGGCCATGCCTTCGCCGAGGCCGAAGTGCGACAGCAGCGCAGCAATGCCCAAGCCGGCGGCAAGACCGGCCAGAGGGCCGAGGAAGCGGCTCATCCCGGCCGGTTTTGCAGCTGTGGCGGGGGCGGGGGCCGTAGCGGTGGCCGGGGCAGCGGGTTTGCCAGCCTGTGAGGGAGCCGTGGGCGCCGGTGTCGCCTGGCGCTGCATGCCGGACGACGTGCCGCCACCAAACCGCTTGGCTTCGGCGTCGGTAGCAGCCATCATGCCCAGACCAAGCACCGCCACAAAGGCGGCAATCACTAAACGCTTCATTGATTCTTCTCCTGGTTAAAACTTGTAACCGCGATGCAGCGCGACGACGCCGGCTGTCATGTTGAATATTTCGACCCGTTCCAGCCCGGCCTGTTCCATCAAGCCCTTGAGCGCGGCCTGATCCGGATGCATGCGGATCGATTCGGCCAGATAGCGGTAGGACTCGGCATCGCCGGCAATCTTCCCGCCCAGCCAGGGCAGCAGCTTGAAGGAATAAATATCGTAGGCTTTCTCCAGCGGTTTCCACACCTTCGAAAATTCCAGCACCAGCAGCCGTCCGCCGGGGCGCAGCACGCGGCGCATTTCTGCCAGGGCGCGGTCCTTGTGGGTCATGTTGCGCAAACCGAAGGCGACCGTGACGATGTCGAAATGGTTGTCCGGAAAGGGCAGTTTTTCCGCATCGCACTGCGCTACCGGCGCCAACACGCCTTCGTCGAGCAGGCGGTCGCGGCCGACGCCGAGCATGGCGTTGTTGATATCCGTCAGCCAGACCTGGCCTGCGGCGCCGACGCGAGGGGCAAAGGCCGATGCCAGGTCGGCCGTGCCGCCGGCGACATCGAGCACGCGCTCGCCGGGGCGGGGTGCGGCGATGTCGATGGCAAATTTCTTCCAGAGCCGGTGCAAACCCATCGACATGAGATCGTTCATCACGTCGTATTTCTGCGCGACCGAAGAGAAGACGCCCGCTACGCGTTGCGCCTTTTCCTGCTCGTCTACCGTCTCGAAGCCGAAATGGGTTTGTGTCATTGCCGGAACCGGACTCTCAATGGCTGTGGCTGCCGCAACCGCCAGTCTTGGGCGGCAGCTTGGTCGAATCTATATCGCGGCTGGCACCGGCCTTTTCAAGGCGCTCCAGATATTCCGCCCACAAAGACTCATGATTGACGGCAAGGTGGTACAGCCAGTCCCAGGAGTAAATGCCGGTGTTATGACCGTCGGAGAAGGTCGGTTGCACGGCATAGTTGCCGACCGGCTCGAGGGCCGTGATTTCGACATTGCGCTTGCCGGTTTGCAGGGTCTCCTGTCCCGGTCCGTGGCCGCGCACCTCCGCGGAAGGACTGCAGATGCGCAGATACTCGGCGGGCAACTGGTAGTGGCCGCCGTCTTCGAAGGTGAGTTCGAGCGTGCGTGATTTCTGGTGCAGGGTGATCTCGGTGGGGATCGGGGTCTTGCTGTCGAGACCGGCCATGGTGGCAACTCCTTGAGTGGGGCCGCTATCATAGCGCACCCGGTGGCATGCTTCGCGGCCGCGAGCGATGTCACGGAACCGTCATCAAGCTGCAATAGACTGGCATCCGTCCCTTTCCCAGGCAAGCCCATGCCCGCAACGATACTGGTGGTCGAAGACGAGCCGGCGATCCAGGCGCTGATCGAAGTCAATCTGCGTCGCGCCGGACATGTCGTGCAGCTCGCGGCCGATGCCGAAACGGCCCGCCGGCTGGTGCAGGAGGCGCTGCCCGATCTGGTACTGCTCGACTGGATGCTGCCGGGCATGAGCGGCGTCGATTTTGCGCGCCTGCTGCGTAGTCAGGCACGCACCCGCAGCCTGCCGATCATCATGCTCACCGCGCGCGCCGGGGAGGCAGACAAGATCGAGGGACTGGAGCTTGGCGCCGACGACTATGTGACCAAGCCCTTCAGTCCGCGCGAACTGGTGGCGCGGATCAAGGCCGTGCTGCGCCGGCACGCGCCGCAGGCGACGGAAGACGTGGTCGAGCTGGGTGGCTTGCGCCTCAATCCGGCCACCCATCGCATTACGGCCGGCAACGATGAGGTGAATCTCGGCCCCACCGAGTTCCGTCTATTGCATTTCATGATGACCCATCCGGAGCGGGTACATGGCCGTTCGCAACTGCTCGACCAGGTCTGGGGCGACCACGTCTTTGTCGAAGAGCGCACAGTCGATGTGCATATTCGCCGTCTGCGCGCTGCCCTGGAGGCGACCGGGCATGACATGCTGATCCAGACGGTGCGCGGCAGCGGCTACCGGTTTTCGGCCACGTGAACGCCGTTCTTGCCGAGTTGCTGACGGCGATTGCGCTGACGGCGCTGGCCATGCTGGCGGGATGGCTGGCCGCCGGCGAAATGGGGGCCGAGCTGATGGCCTTCGCTGCGGTCAGCTTCTTTTTTTTGCGCCAGCTGTGGCTGGTGCTGCGACTCATACACTGGGCCGCTTGTCCTTTGGGTACGCCGACCCCGAGCGCCAGCGGCGCCTGGGGGGCGGCTTTCGAGGCCTTGCACCGGCGCGCTCGTCTGGCCAGTGCCGAGCGCGAACGGGCTACCGAAGAGCTGGCGCGGTTTCGCCGTGCCGCCGAAGCCTTGCCGGACGGCGTAATCATCCTCGATGGCCACCGCGCCATCGAGTGGATGAATCTCCATGCGGAGGCCTGTCTCGGTCTCAGGGCATCGGTCGACACCGGCAGCCGCATCACGCATCTGCTGCGCGAACCGGAATTTCTCGAGTATCTCGACAGCCCCGATCATCGCGGTATGCCGCTGGAGTTGCACACGCAACGCAACCCGGGGCGCAGCCTGCAGATTCAGGCCGCACCATTTGCTGCAGGACGCACCCTGCTGCTGGTGCGTGATGTAACGCAGCTGCAAAAGCTCGCCACGATGCGCCGCGATTTCGTCGCCAATGTATCGCACGAACTGAAAACGCCGCTGACTGTTACTCTGGGCTTTGTCGAAACGGCGCTCGAGGCGCTGAACGACACGCCGCCGCAGGAAATTGCCCAGTATCTGCAAACCGCCGCCGAGCAGGCGCAGCGCATGCAGCAATTGATCGATGACCTGCTGATGCTTTCATCGCTGGAAACGGATTCGCCGCCGCCGCTGGAAGACCCCGTTGACGCGACCGGCCTTTTGGCCGATATTCGTCGGGAAGTGGAGGTGCTGTCGGCCGGGCGCCACCGCGTCGTCATCGAAAATCACGGGCCGCGGGAGTTGCGGGGCAGCGCCCGCGAATTGCATTCCGCTTTTGCCAACCTGGCCGGAAATGCAGTGCGCTATTCGCCGCAGGGCGGCGAAATCCTGCTCTCCTGGAGTTCTGAAGGCGACGCGGGTGCACGGTTTTCGGTGTCCGACAGGGGTATCGGCATTGCCCGCGAGCACCTGCCGCGCCTTACCGAGAGGTTCTACCGGGTGGATCGCGGTCGCTCACGCGAGGCGGGCGGCACGGGCCTGGGCCTGGCCATCGTCAAGCATGTGCTGGAGCGGCATCAGGCGATACTTCTGATCGAAAGCGAACCGGGGCAAGGATCAAAATTCAGTGTGGTGTTTCCGCCGCACCGGGTTCAATCGTAAAAATTGCAGCGCTCGAACTCCATGCCGCGGTCGAGGACGCGGAACAGCTTCAGCACCTGCGGCTTCTGATCCACCATGGCTTCGATATTTCTGTCGAGCCGAAATGTGCCGGCCGGCACGACCACGCTGGCCGATTCATTGATGGCCGGTATCGCCGGCAAGAGGAAACCCTGGCGCCAGGCACCGGCGGTTGTGCCCGATTCCACAATCCGGATCGCCACCGGACGCGCTTCCCCGGGAAACAGCTGGATGCCGGCAGCGAGTGAATTGTCTCCTTCGCGCAGCGCCCAGCGTACGTTGCCCAGGGTGAAGCGCTGGCTGTCCGGGGTTTTTACCGCAACCAACTGGCCGGTTCCAATGCGCGCTCCCTCCTTGAGCGGCCGCGTCAGGCGCATGCCGCCGGCTGATTCGTCGACCAGATGCCAGTTTTCAATTTGCAGATCGCCCTTGTCGCCGGCACCTTCGGTGCGATTACCGTGGTCGCCAAAGGTCTCGAATTCCTCGCGTTCGCGGCGCAATGCCGTATCGCTGCGCGTGGGTGCGCGAAAAACCTTGCGGTCCGAGAGCTGGAAATGCACCGCTTCGAGGCCCGCAATGAAATTGCAGTCGGCATTCGCGTCATGCCTTTCGTGGCGCCGCGCTGCGCCGCCCTGGCACCAGCGCTGCAGGACGCGTTGCAGCAAATGGGTTGCCGCCGGTTGCGTGACATCGTCGCCAAGTTGCAGTTCGGCCGGTTCACGGCCTTGTGCCAGCAAGGTAATGCGGGCAATCAGGCTCTTTTTGAGTTCGGTGGTTTCCAGCCAGCGGCTGCCGCTTGACGGCTGCGGTACATACGATGCCGGACGATCCGATTCCAGGTCGACCCACAGCGGCACGGCACGGTGGCGGATGTCCTCCGGCGGCGCCGTCAGCAGTGCAATTTTCGGCCCCCAGCGCTTTGCCCAGCGTACCACCCAGGCCAGGTGGCGGGCCGGGAGCTCGTAGACGTTGGCAGTGCTCACCAGGTGGCACTCGGCATAAGTGGCCAGCGCACTGGTATGCGATGTGCCGTGACGGATGTGATCGGTTGTGGCGCGCGTGGCGACGCCGAGAATTTCCGCAGCGGAAAAAATCTGATGCAGTTGCTTCCAGTAGGCGGCCTCGGCCAATTGTTCACCGCGGCAATAGTCAACCTGCCAGTCGGCAAATACCGACAGCGTGCGCTGGGCCAGCTTGGCCGCCACCCCAGCCAGCTCAGGGTGGTTCGCGATCTGTGCCTGTTGTGCTATCAGGACCGGGGTCGAGAATACGCCGGTATCGCCGCAACACAAGGCATCAAAACATCGCAGATAGCCTATCGCCAGGCCATGCCAGACGCCTAGCGTGCTTTCCAGGGCGGCCTGTTCGTGGGGCGCGAACGGCAGGGGCTTGCCGGCGAACTTTTTGCCGGCCTCCTCCTGTACGGTGCTGACGGGATGGCGCAAGGTCTCGAGAATGGCAAAACGCTCGGTCGGCGGCAGGGTGTAGCGGTGCAGCAGATTCAGCTGTTGCAAGAACTTGGCTTGCGCCTGCACGGCATTTGCCATGGGTACCGTCGTCAGCCAATCCTCGCAGGCGGCAGCAGTTACAAATGCCGGACTCTGTTCGGTTCCGGTGGGAGGCAGTTCAAAGTTCATGGCATTTTGTTCAGGGTCGAAAGTTCGGTTTCCAGGGCATTACGCAGCACGGCATGGTCCGCAGCGCGGCGCTTGATGGCGGGGCGCAGCGCCCCGGCCCAGATCGGCGCGGGGAAGTGGCTGTCATCCTTCCAGCGGGGAATCACATGCCAGTGCAGGTGTGGCACCACATTGCCCAGGCTGGCGAGATTGATCTTGTCGGGCGCCACCGTATGGCGCACGGCGCGTTCGGTGGCCAGCAGGACATCCAGGGCATGATGCGCATCGTGCGGCGCAAGATCGCTCATTTCCGGCACATGCCGGTGCCACACGACGCGGCAAAAGCCCGGAAACGCGGCTACCGTCGGGTCGGTAACGCGAACCACCCGGCACAAACCATCCTCCCAGAGCAATTCACCGCCGGGATCGGCACACAATTCGCACACGATTTTTTTCGCCACCCGGCAAGGATAGCGCCAATCGGACGGTCTGTGCTAGCGGCACGCCAAACCGGCTTAGAGCAACACCCGCTCGATGCCGCCGCTGTTGGCGGCGCGAACATAGTCCCGCATCCAGTCCGGACCGAGGATAGCCCTGGCCATTTCGACCACGATATAGTCGGCCGAAATGTCCGCATCGTTGTCATAGCGCGACAGGCCCTGCAGGCAGGACGGACAGGACGTGAGGATCTTCACCGCCGTGTTGTCGGCGCCGACTCTCAGTGCGGCGGCACCGGCCTCGATTTCCTGCTGCTTGCGGAAACGGATCTGGGTCGACACGTCGGGCCTTGACACCGCCAGCGTGCCGGATTCGCCGCAGCAACGGTCGGAGAGGTCAACCCGTTGGCCCATCAGGGTGTTGGCCACCTTGATCCCGGAGTAGTGCTTCATCGGCGTGTGGCAGGGCTCGTGATACATGTACTGCGTCCCCTTGACGCCGTCGAGCCTGATGCCCTGTTCCATCAGCCATTCGTGGATGTCCACCAGCCGGCAGCCGGGGAAGATCTTGCCGAATTCGTACTTCAGCAACTGGTCCATGCAGGTGCCGCAGGAGACCACCACGGTCTTGATGTCGAGGTAATTCAGCGTGTTGGCGACGCGGTGGAACAGCACGCGATTGGCCGTGGTGATGGTCTGGCCCTTGTCCTCGTCGCCGCTGGATGTCTGCGGATAGCCGCAGCACAGATAGCCCGGCGGCAGCACCGTGGTGGCGCCGGCATGCCAGAGCATGGCCTGGGTGGCCAGGCCGACCTGCGAGAACAGGCGCTCCGAACCGCAGCCGGGGAAATAGAACACGGCCTCGGAATCCTCGCTGGCTCTTTTCGGATCGCGGATCACGGGGATCAGGCTGTCGTCCTCGACGTCGAGCAGGGCGCGCGAAGTGCGGTTCGGCACGTTCTTCGGCATCGGCTTGTTGAGGAAGTGGATCACCTGCGCCTTGATGTCCGGCCGTCCCAGCGTGGCCGGCGGATGTTTGACCGTGCCCTGGATCAGGCCGAAGGACTTGGCCAGCGCGTGGCCCAGGCGCTGCGCCTTGTAGCCGAGCTGGATCATGCCGGCGCGCACCAGCTTGATGGTGGTCGGGTCGGTGGCGGTGAGGAAGGCCATCGCCGCCGCCGTGCCGGGGTTGAATTTCTTCTTGCCCTGGCGGCGCAGGAAGTTGCGCATCGCCACCGAGACGTCGCCGAAATCGATATCCACCGGGCAGGGCGTCACGCACTTGTGGCACACCGTGCAATGGTCGGCGACGTCGGAGAATTCGTCGAAGTGCTGTAACGAAATGCCGCGCCGGGTCTGCTCTTCGTAGAGGAAGGCCTCGATCAGCAGCGAGGTGCCGAGGATCTTGTTGCGTGGGCTGTAGAGCAGGTTGGCGCGCGGCACGTGGGTCGAGCAGACCGGCTTGCACTTGCCGCAGCGCAGGCAGTTCTTGATCGAGTCCGAAATCCGGCCGATGTCCGACTGCTCCATGATCAGCGATTCGACGCCGAGCAGGGCGAAGGAGGGCGTGTAGGCATTGGCCAGATCGCCGCCGTGCATGAGCTTGCCGCGGTTGAAGCGACCCTCGGGATCGATCTTCTGCTTGTAGTCGCGGAAGGGGCGGATCTCGTCGTCGCCGAGGAATTCCAGCTTGGTGATGCCGATGCCATGCTCGCCGGAGACCACGCCCCCCAGCGACTTGGCCAGCGCCATGATGCGTTCGACGGCCCGGTAGGCGGTCTGCAGCATCGCGTAATGATCCGAGTTCACCGGGATGTTGGTGTGCACGTTGCCGTCGCCGGCATGCATGTGCAGGGCGACGAAGACGCGGCCGCGCAGCACCTCCCGATGGATCGCGGTGATCCGTTCCAGTACCGGGCGGAAGGCGTTGCCGTCGAACAGGGCTTCCAGCGGCGCCTTGAGTTCGGTCTTCCATGACACCCGCAGCCGGTAATCCTGCAGCTCGCGGAAATGCCGGTCGAGGTTGTCGAGCAGCGCCTGCCAGTTCGCGCGCACCCCGGCGACCCGCTCCAGCGCCTGCTCGCGCTTGTCGCCCAGCAGCAGTTCCGGGTCGAGGTTGGCGTCGCCCGCATGCAGCGGCAGCTCGCCTTGCAGGAATTCCATCAGGGCATCGGCCAGTTCGATCTTGTTCGCCAGCGACAGTTCGATGTTGATGCGCTCGATGCCGTCGCAGTAGTCGCCCATGCGCGGCAAAGGGATCACGACGTCTTCATTGACCTTGAAGGCGTTGGTGTGCTTCGAGATCGCGGCGGTGCGGGCGCGGTCGAGCCAGAACTTCTTGCGCGTTTCCGGCGACACGGCGATGAAGCCCTCGGCGCCGCGTGCATTGGCCAGCTTGACCACCTCCGACGCGGCGGCCATCACCGCCGTCTCGTCCTCGCCGACGATGTCGCCGATCAGCACCATCTTGGGTCGGCCATGATTCTTCGCCTTCGTGGCGTAGCCGACAGCGCGCACGTAGCGCTCGTCAAGGTGCTCCAGGCCGGCCAGCAGCACGCCGGCGGCGAGGCCCGCGCCACCCGGCTTGAAGTAATCCGTGATCTCGACGATGGACGGCACGGCATCGGTGACCCGGCCGAAGAATTCGAGGCAGACCGTGCGCGTCACCGGCGGCATCTTGTGCAGCACCCATACCGCCGAAGTGATCAGGCCGTCGGTGCCTTCCTTCTGCACGCCGGGGATGCCGGCGAGGAACTTGTCGGTGACGTCCTTGCCGAGGCCCTCCTTGCGAAACATCCGGCCCGGCACGTCGATCTGTTCCTCGCCGAGCTTTTTTCTGCCGCTGGCGTCCCAGCGCACGAGGCGGAAACTGACCAGCGCCTGTTCGTGGATCTTGCCGAAGTTGTGGTTCAGGCGTTCGACGTCGAGCCAGTTGCCATCCGGCGTCACCATGCGCCACGAGGCCAGGTTGTCCAGCGCCGTGCCCCACAGCACGGCCTTCTTGCCGCCGGCGTTCATGGCGATGTTGCCGCCGATGCAGGAAGCATCGGCCGAAGTCGGGTCGCAGGCGAAGACCAGCTCGGCTTTCTCCGCCGCTTCCATGACGCGGCGCGTGACCAGCCCGGCGCCGGTGCGCACCGTGGCGTAGTCCTTGTCCGTGCCGGGCAGGCGCTGCATCTCGACAGCGCCGAGGTCGATCAGCTTTTCGGTATTGATCACTACCGACAGCGCATCCAGCGGCACCGCGCCACCGGTGTAGCCGGTGCCGCCGCCGCGCGGGATGATGGTCAGGCCCAGCTCGATGCAGGCGCGCACCAGCGGCGCCATTTCCTCTTCGGTATCCGGCGCCAGTACCACGAAGGGATATTCGACGCGCCAGTCGGTGGCATCGGTGACGTGCGAGACGCGCGCCAGACCGTCGAAGCAGATGTTGTCGCGGCGCGTGTGGCGCGCCAGCGCCTTCTGCGCCTTCTTGCGCAAGCTGCGTGTCTCGTCGAACCACTCCTCGAAGGACTGCACGGCGGCTTGCGCGGCGGTCAGCAGGCGGGCGACGAGGGCATTGCCGTCGCGCCGCTTGTCGATCTCGCGCAGGCGGTGGCGCAGGGCCTCTACCAGCGCCTCGCGCCGTTCGCGGTTGCCCAGCAGGTCGTCCTCGAGGTAGGGGTTGCGCCGCACCACCCAGATGTCGCCCAGCACCTCGTAGAGCATCCGCGCCGAGCGGCCGGTGACGCGCTCCGTGCGCAGTTGCGTCAGTGTCGTCCAGGCCTCGGCGCCTAACAGACGAATGACGATCTCGCGGTCGGAAAACGAAGTGTAGTTGTAGGGGATTTCGCGCAGGCGGGCGGTCATGCGAGTTTCGATGGAGCCAAAGGGGCTCTATTGTAGGCGATGGGGCTGCGGCAGAGGCCCTGTGTGCCGTGGGGTCGGCGCCGACTTTGCTTTGCCGGCAGGCGTGGCAGCCAGCCAGCCTGGCTTACGCTCAAACCAGATAGGTGATTTGCCGGAAACAATCGCGCAGCGCTTCCATGTCGTCCTTGAAATACCGGGTGCGGCTGGCGCTCAGCAGCGCCGTCCGGTCGATGCCTGCGAAATCCAGCCGGTAGCCGGCGGCGGCGGCAAGTCCGGAGAAGAAAAGCCGCATGGCCCTGCTGTTGCCGTCGCGGAAAGCGTGCACCGCATAGACGTCGTACCAGTAATGGGCAAGGCGGCAGGCAAATTCCTCCGGATCGAGTTCGTGCAGGAAATTCTCGGTTTTCAGTCCATCATGCAAGCGCTGAAACCTGCCTGGAATTTCGCCCGCCGGAACAAAATCCTGTCCGTGTTTTTCGGTATCGACGATGCGGATCTGGCCGGCCCAGGAAAAAATGTCCTGGAACAGCACGCGGTGAATCTCGCACAGGTGCGGGAGATCATGGTTGCCGGCAACGGGATTGCTCCGCAGTTGATCGCCGCGCAGCCCCGTTACCGTATCGACCACCCGCTGCAGTACGGGCATGCTTCTGATCCCGAAGCGATTGATCAGAATCTGCGTGCCCGGATAAACGTAGGGCTTTGCCGGATCGGGGGACGGGTAGTCGATGCGGGGAGCTTGTTGCGGGTTGATGTCCATGGGCTTGCAGAACCTCGGAAGTCGGCGTCGGTAACACGGCGATTCTATAGTCCGGATTACACAAACCGTGGATCGGCGGCCCCACGGCACTTTTGCCGGACCTCAGGTTTTGCAAAACTGGCGAATCGTTGCCACAATGGAGTGCATCATGTCGAAGTAGGCTTGCGACGATCTCGAGTGGGGCTTCATGCGATATCCATATCCTGTATTGATGTTGGCGGCATTGTGCGCTGCGCCGGTAGTGCTCCAGGCGCAAACCATGGTGCCGAAGCTCGACGCGCCCGGGCACAAGGGCGACCTGGCGCGTGCTGAAAAGAAGCGCGCCGAGGAACGTTTCGATGGTTTCGACCAGAACAAGGACGGCAAGCTCTCGCGGGAGGAGGTCACCGGCCGTTCGAGCTACCTGACCGAGAATTTCGACAAGCTCGATCTCAACAAGGATGGCTTTCTCGGCTGGGAAGAGTTTCTCGGCCACGATCGCTGGCCGAAATAGCCGTTCCGCCAGGGGAGGTCCCCTTGAATTCGCCAGGGATCGCCGCCATATCCCTTATCGTTTCCTACACGTTGGAGATCACCATGCGCATGCGTCTGTTCGCCGTCCTCGCCCTTGCGGCTTCCCTGCTGTCCGGCTGTGGTTACAACCAGATCCAGATCAACGACGAGTCGGTGAGCGCCGCGTGGTCCGAGGTGCTGAACCAGTACAAGCGTCGCGCCGACCTGATTCCCAACCTGGTTTCGGTGGTGCAGGGCTATGCCAGCCACGAAAAGGAGGTCCTGACCCGCGTCACCGAGGCGCGCGCCAATGTCGCCGGGATGAAGGCCACGCCCGAGCTGATCAACGATCCGGCCGCCTTCGCCAAATTCCAGAAGGCGCAAAGCGAACTCGGCGGTGCGTTGTCGCGGCTGCTGGTGGTGGCGGAAAATTACCCGCAGCTCAAGGCCGACGCCAACTTCCGCGACCTCCAGGCGCAGGTGGAGGGCACCGAGAACCGCATCACCGTGGCGCGCAACCGCTACATCAAGAGCGTGCAGGAATACAACGTGTCGGTGCGCACCTTTCCCAACAACCTGACGGCCATGGTCATGGGCTGGAAGACCAAGGCCAATTTCACGGTCGACGATGAAAAGGCCATTTCGGCGCCGCCGGCGATCAAGTTCGACGCGCCGGCAGCTCCGGCAAAGCCTGTTCCCCCGGCGGCGCCAGCCGCTCCGGCCGGTGCTCCCGGTTATTCCTAAGTGCGTTGCATCCGTGCCGGCCTGCTGACGCTGCTCTGGCTGGCGCTGCTGCCTGCCGGCAGCAGCGCGGCGGAGCTTGTGCCGCTGCCGGCGCTGACGGCACGCGTCACCGACCTGACCGGCACGCTCGACCAGACGCAGCGCGGCCGCCTCGAAGCACAGCTGGCGGCCATCGAACGCTCTGGCCGGGCGCAGGTCGCCGTCGTGTTGCTGCCGACCACCCAACCCGAAACCATCGAGCAATTCGGCATACGCCTGGCCGAGGCCTGGAAAATCGGCCGCAAGGGTGTGGATAACGGCCTGATCCTGATCGTTGCCAGGGACGATCGCCGGATGCGCATCGAGGTCGGCTACGGGCTGGAGGGCGCGGTGCCCGACGCCATCGCCAGCCGCATCGTCAATGAGCGCATGGCGCCGGCCTTCCGCCAGGGCGATTTCTTCGGCGGCCTCGTCGCGGCGACGGCGGCGCTGGATCAGGCGCTCGGCGGGGCCGGCGCGGGCGCCGTGACGCCGGCGCCGACTTCCGTCCCGGGCGGCGGCGAGCGGCCGGACTGGATCCAGTGGCTGTTCATGATCGTGGTCGGCGCCGGCGTGCTGCGCGCGATGTTCGGTTTGCTCGGTTCGCTCGCGGCCGCGGTTGCCGGCGGCTGGCTTGGCTTCATGGTTTTCGGCTCGCTGGGCCTGGCGATTGGCGCGGCGGTGCTGGTGTTCCTGCTGTCCTTCCTGAATCTCCTGGCGGGCGGGCGCGGCGGCGGCTTCGGCGGCGGCATGTCGGGCGGCGGTGGTTTTTCGGGGGGTGGCGGCGGCTTCGGCGGCGGCGGCGCCTCGGGGAGATGGTGAGATGAAGCTGTCACGCCTGCTCAGGCACCTCGCACTGCCCGGCTGGTGGCTGCGGCGGGTGTTTTCCGCGGCCGATCTGGCGGCGATCGGGGCGGCGGTGACCGCTTGCGAGCAGCGGCACCGCGGCGAACTGCGCTTCGTCGTCGAGGCCACGCTGCCCCTGGCGGCGCTGTGGGCAGACCGCACGCCGAGGGCGCGTGCGGCGGACCTGTTCGCCACCCTGCGCCTGTGGGATACCGAGGAAAACAGCGGCGTGCTGATTTACGTGCAGCTGGCCGACCGGCGCGTCGAGATCCTCGCCGACCGCGGCATCGCCGCGCGCGTGCCACAGGCCGAATGGGATGCCCTCTGTCGCGGCATGGAACAGAGTTTCGGCACGGGCCGGTGGCGCGAGGGGGCGTTGCAGGCGGTGATTCGCGCCGGCGAACTGCTGGCCGAGCACTTCCCCGCCGGCACGCGCAATCCCAACGAACTTCCCGACCCACCGCTCATGCTGTAGCGAGCGGGGCGGCATCGCGCCGCCCTCGGCTAGACTTCGCGGGTGACTTCTCCCCGCTCCCTCCCGCGTGAACTGCTGCATCTCGCCTGGCCCGTGCTGATCGCCCAGGCCGCGGTGATGGCCAATGGCGTGATCGACACCCTGATGGCCGGCCGGCTCTCCTCGGTCGATCTGGCCGCGGTGGGCATCGGCGCCAGCATCTATGCCACCGTCTTCGTCACCGCCATGGGCGTGCTGCTGGCGCTGACCCCGGTGGTGTCCCATCACTACGGCGCCGGGCGTTATACCGAGATCGGCGCCGACGTGCGGCAGTGCGCCTGGCTGGCGCTGGGCCTGTCGCTGCTCGCCTTCGCCGTGCTGAAGAATCCCGATCCGCTATTGAACTTTTCGCGCCTGACGCCCGAGGTCGAACTGAAAGTGCGCGCCTACCTCGACGGCGTCGCCTGGGCGGTGCCCGGCGTGCTGTTCTTCCGCGTCTTCTTCGGTTTTACCGCCGGCATCGGCCGAACGCGGCCGATCATGGCCTTCAACCTGCTCGGCCTGCTGCTCAAAGTGCCGCTCAACTGGCTCTTCATGTACGGCCATTTCGGCCTGCCGGCCTTGGGCGGCGCCGGCTGCGGCTGGTCCACCGCGGTCATCATGTGGACCGTGGCGGTGCTGGCCTGGCTCTGGTGCCGGCACGACGCCGACTATGCACCCTATGGCGTCTTCGCCCGCTTCGATCCGCCGCGTCCGGCGGCCCTGCGCGAGCTGCTGGTGCTCGGCCTGCCGATGGGCGCCACCTTCATGGTCGACGTCACCGCCTTCACCTTCATGGCGCTGTTCATCGCCTGCCTCGGGCCGGAGATATCGGCGGCGCACCAGATCGCAGCCAATGTCACCGTCTTCGTCTTCCTGATGCCGCTGGCCCTGGGCAGCGCCACCGGGGTCCTGGTCGGCCAGGCCCTGGGTGCCGGCGCAAGCCGGCGTGCGCGCGACGCCGGTTTGCTCGGGCTGGCGCTCGGCTGTGGCATTGCCGCCGTGGTTGGTGGCGCCATCTGGCTTGGCGCGGGCCCTCTGGCTCGCGCCTACACGGCGGACGCCAGTGTCGCCGCCGCCGCCGCGGCGCTGCTCGCCATCGTCGCCGTCTATCACGTCGCCGACGCCATGCAGGCCGTCATGGCGCAGGTGCTGCGCGGCTACAAGCGCGCCATGGTGCCTATGGTGATCTATGCACTGGCATTGTGGGGTGTCGGCCTCGGCGGTGGCTATCTCTTGGGCCTGACGGATATTTTCGGCGCGGCGCGCGGCGCCGCCGGATTCTGGATCGCTGCCGTGGCGAGTCTGGTGATCGCCGGGGCGGGTGTCTTTGCCTACTTCCTGCGCATTTCGCGCAATGCCGCAGTAAGGCAGGCCAAACCGGACTGATCAGCCGCCGTTCCGCCAGCGCCGACTTTTAATTTCGATGGCTCGTCTGGTGAGCCATGCCACCGGTATGATGACCACATTCTCATCAGGGAGGCCGGTGATGCAGTTTCTTGCACACGTGAGACCGAGTAGAGGCGGCGACTGGGATACTCATGAGCTGGACGAGCATCTGCGGCAGGTGGCAGGCCTTACGGTGGAGGCCTCTGTAGCCTTCGCTCCTTCTGAATGGGGCCATCTCGCCGGCCTGTGGCATGACCTCGGCAAGTATCAGGCGGCATTCCAGACCTACATTCGTTCCGCCAGCGGTTTCGATGCGCATATCGAAACCTCGCCGGGCAAGGTCAAGCATGCAATCGCTGGAGCCATTCACGCTGCAGATACTCATGGCGCTTATGGCCGGTTACTCGCCTACCTGATTGCTGGACATCATGCTGGCCTGCCCGACTGGCATCCGGATGAAGCAATGGGGTCCGCGCTGTCGCAACAGCTCAAGGATCAGCGTTCCACGCTTGCCAACGCAATATCTGAGGGCGCTCCGGCTGAAATACTTGATCCAGGAATCCGATTACCAAGGCCGCCGATCAGCGAAGCAAGCGAAGTGCATTTCTGGCTGCGCATGCTCTTTTCCAGTCTGGTCGATGCCGACTACCTCGATACCGAGCGCTTCATGGACGCCGCCCGTACCTCCCAGCGTGGCGACTATGCGGATATAGGCGCATTGCGGGATACCTACGACCACTACATGACGGAAACCTTCGCCGTGGCCGACACTTCGGTGAAGATGCTGCGCGCCGAAATTCGTGATGCCTGCCTCGCTCGTGCTGACGAAGCGCAAGGTCTGTTCAGCCTGAGCGTGCCCACCGGTGGCGGCAAGACCCTGGCGTCGTTGGGTTTTGCCCTGCATCACGCCGTGCAGCATGGCCTCAAGCGGGTGATTTACGTCATCCCCTATACCAGCATCATCGAGCAGACCGCAGACGTGTTTCGCCGTGTGTTCGCAGGTATCGAACCGGCACCGGTGATCGAGCACCACAGCAACCTTGACGTAGACAACGAAACACCCAAGAGCCGGCTGGCTGCTGAGAACTGGGACGCGCCTATCGTCGTCACCACCAATGTCCAGTTCTTCGAGTCGCTGTACGCCGCGAAGCCGTCGCGTTGCCGCAAGCTGCACAACATTGCAGAAAGCGTTGTCATTCTCGATGAAGCGCAGTTGCTGCCGCCTGAACACCTGCAGCCTATCCTCGACGGCCTGCGGCAATTGATCGCTCCCCGCTATCGGGTTTCGGTCGTCCTATCCACGGCCACCCAGCCGGAGTTGTCCAAGACTCGGACCCGCTTTGGCGAGAAGCCTCTCGTTGGCCTGGGCGACGCACGGGAGCTTGCTCCCGACCCAGCTCGGCTCAGCCGCGAACTGGAGCGAGTTACCGTCAGCTTGCCGTCTTCCGCCGAGGATCGTCGCGAGTGGAGCGACATCGCCGAAGAACTGAGACAGCATCGACAAGTGCTGTGCATCGTCAATCGTCGCGACGATGCGGAAACGCTATGGCGCATGTTGGCGTCGGACGCCATCCATCTTTCCGCCCGCATGTGCGGTGCGCACCGCGCCGAGGTTATCGCTGTCATTCGCCAGCGACTCAAGGACGGTCAGCCCGTGCGCGTGGTCAGCACCCAATTGGTCGAAGCCGGCGTCGACCTGGATTTCCCCGTCGTCTATCGCGCCATGGCTGGCCTCGATTCCATTGCCCAGGCAGCGGGCCGCTGCAATCGGGAAGGACGTTTGCCCGGAAAAGGTGGCCGGGTGATCGTCTTCAACCCGCCGAAGTCTTCGCCCAGCGGGCTTTTACTCAAGGCCGAACAGGCTGCGCAAAGAGTTTTGGCTGGCTCACCTGGTGAGCCATTGAGCCCGGCAAACTATGCCCGATACTTCGATGTGTTCTATAGCGACGTGAACAGCCACGACAAAGAGGGCGTGATGAGTCTGCTGACAGCCAATGCCGCGCGAGGAGAAATCCAGTTTCGCACGGCGGCGCAGAAATTCCGCCTGATCCCCGACGAAGGGCAGCGACCGGTGTTCGTGCGTTGGGGCGAGGGAGTTGAATTGATTGGACGTCTGAAGACCGAAGGGCCGCACCGGGAATTGATGCGCCGCTTGCAACGTCATGCCGTCACGCTCTACGACTATCAGTGGAAGCTGCTGCTGGGTAGCGGCGACCTGGAACTGCACGAGGATTTCCTGATTCAGAAAAGCGACGTGTTGTATGACCCGAGCTTGGGTTTGTTGCCAGTAGTGCCGGACTACAAACTTGGTGATCTGTATGTTTAGTTGAAATCACCCGCTTGCGCGGGTGGTTTCAATCTCATCCCCTACGGTAAAAAGGTTTCAATCCTCGCCCCCTTAATTGGTAGGAGGCGCAAACAGCTTCTATAGGGTTCATAGAAGACATATGTAGATTCTAGTAACATTAAGGGAGTATCGCAATACCCTACGGTTAAAAGGAAGTTGACTTAAACATTGCTTGGGACTAGGATTCGCGCTCATTCGAGCGTTGGAGATCGCTATGAATCCGATTGTTGCGCTGACCCAAGAGTTTTTCCGTTTTTTGTTGGCAGCACCTTTTGGGAGGTTTTTAACCTTTCTAATGTTCCTGCTCGCGTTGTTCTGGATTTATCGATCTGGCGGGAACTAGCATCGTTAAGGAGCGACATGAAATCCTATTGCCTTGAAGTCACCGGCGACTTCGCTTGCTTCACCCGCCCGGAAATGAAGGTCGAGCGCGTTAGCTACGACGTGATCACGCCTTCGGCGGCGCGGGCCGTGTTCGAGGCCGTGCTCTGGAAGCCGGCGATTCGCTGGCGCATTCGCAAGATCGAGGTGTTGAAGCCCATCCGCTGGATTTCCCTGCGCCGAAACGAAGTGGGCGCGGTGGTTCCGGTCGGCAGCGTCAAGAGCGCCATGAACAAGGGTTCCGGTGATCTCGCGCTTTACATCGAGGACGAGCGCCAGCAGCGGGCGGGTCTTTTCTTGCGCGATGTCGCCTATCGCCTCCATGCGGACTTGGAAATATTGCCCACGGCCGGCGCCAACAACCCCCCGGCCAAGTTCCGGGAAATGTTCGAACGCCGTGCTGGCAAGGGCCAATGCGTGAATCAGCCCTACCTGGGGTGTCGCGAGTTCGCCTGTGATTTTCGCTTGGTCAGTGGCGATCGGGTAGCGGTACCAATAGACGAAAGTCGCGACCTGGGCTGGATGCTTCACGACATGGATTTCGGGAATGTCGCCGATCCCAAGCCGCGCTTCTTCCGCGCCGAATTGAAGGGCGGGGTGTTGGCGGTGCCAGACGCGGAGAGCCCGGAGGTACGGGGATGATCCTCCAGGCGCTCAACGACTATTACGCCCGCAAGGCGAGTGATCCCGAGGGCGGTCTGGCGCCCGAGGGATTCGAGCCGAAGGCGATTCCCTTTGTTCTGGTGCTGGATGCAGATGGCCGCTTGGTACAGCTTGCCGACCGACGGGAGGGCGAGGGTAAGAAAAAGGTGGCGAGGGCAGTGCTCGTGCCTCAGGGAGTCAAAAAGACCTCGGGGGTTGCCGCCAATTTGCTGTGGGACAGCGCTGAGTATGTCCTCGGTGTGAATACGCGCGGCAAGCCGGAGCGTGTGGCCGAACAGCAGGCGGCGTTTCGTGGCAAGTTGATTGAGGCTTTCGGCGAGGCGCCTGACGATATCGGTTTGCAGGCCGTGCTGGCTTTCCTGGACGAGTATCGCGACGAAGCATTGGAGAAGCTCCCGAGCCATCCAGCGTGGCCTGAAATCCTGGAAACCAGTCCAGCGCTGACTTTTCAGTTGAATACGGATACCGATCTGGTTTGCCAGCGGCCGGCGGTGGTTGCCGCACTAATGGTCGCGGACACTAGCACGCCGGATGGTCTTTGTCTTGTCTCCGGCGAGTTCGATGTCATCGAGCGGTTGCACTCGGCCATCAAGGGTGTTTGGGGTGCCCAGACCTCGGGAGCCAACATCGTTTCCTTCAATCTCGGTGCATTCAATTCCTACGGCAAGAGTCAGAGTTTCAATGCGCCGGTCGGCAAACGCGCCGCCTTTGCCTACACTACCGCACTGAACCACTTGCTGGCGAAAGGCTCGCGTCAGCGTGTGCAGGTCGGTGATGCCTCGACGGTGTTCTGGGCAGAAAAGACCAGCGGCGAAGTGTTTGAGTCGGCCTTTCTCGACTTCCTCGCGCCGCCGCGCGACGACCCGGATGCTGGGACGCAGGCGGTGACCAGTCTTTATCGCAGTGTCCGGGATGGTCGGCCTTTGACCAGCGACGACAGCCAACGCTTCCATGTGCTTGGTCTCGCGCCCAATGCTGCGCGTATCGCGGTGCGTTTCTGGCATGTGGCCACCGTCGCGGAATTGGGGCGCGCCTTCTACCGCTATTTCGACGAAGTGGACATCGCTCGGCCGGCCTACGAGACGGGAGCACCACTGAGCTTGTTTCGCCTCTTGGCCGCCACGTCTTTGCTTGGCAAGGCCGAGAACATTTCGCCGAATCTTAGCGGTGATGTCATGCGCGCCATTCTGAAGGGCGAGCGCTACCCCGAAACCCTGTTGCAGAGTGCTTTGCGACGCATCCGCGCCGAGCGCGAAGTGAGTTATCCGCGCGCCGCCCTGCTCAAGGCTTATCTGATCCGCAACCTGAACGACAAGGAGATTACCGTGGCGCTGAACGAAGAAAACACCGATCCGGGCTACTGTCTCGGCCGCCTTTTTGCCGCCCTGGAGCGAGTGCAGGAGCGTGCCCAGGGCAACCTGAACGCCAGTATTCGTGAGCGCTACTACGGCGCCTTTTCCGCTACGCCCGTGACGGTGTTGCCGTTGTTGATGAAGCTGAAGAACCACCACCTTGCCAAGCTGCCGAATCGGGGCGAAGCGGTGAATTTTGAAAAGCTGCTGGGCGCCATCGTCGACGGCCTCGGCGATATTCCCACGCGCTTGTCCCTGGCCGAACAAGCGCGCTTTGCCGTTGGCTACTACCACCAGCGTCAGGCGTTCTTCAACAAGCCCGACGCCATCGAAACTCCCAATCAACCCGCGAATAAGGAATGACCATGAGCCTGAACAACCGCTACGACTTTGTCCTGCTGTTCGACGTGAAGGACGGCAATCCAAATGGTGATCCGGATGCCGGCAACTTGCCGCGCATGGACGCCGAAACTGGCGACGGGCTGGTAACCGATGTCAGCCTCAAGCGCAAGGTGCGTAACTATGTTGGTATGTCGCGTGGCGAGCAGCCGCCCTACGAAATCTACGTCAAGGAAAAAGCCATCCTCAATCGCCAGCACGAGCGGGCCTATGAAGGCATCGGGAAGGCCGATCTACTCAAAGGTGACGATAAGAAGCGCAAGGGCGGCGATGCGGTCGACGAGGCGCGGCAGTGGATGTGCAAGAACTTCTACGACGTGCGGACTTTTGGTGCCGTGATGTCCACCGGCGTCAACTGCGGCCAAGTGCGCGGTCCGGTGCAACTGACTTTCGGCCGCTCCGTTGCACCCGTCGTCGCACTGGAGCATTCCATCACCCGCATGGCCGTGGCAACCGAGGCCGAGGCCGAAAAGCAGGGAGGCGACAACCGCACCATGGGTCGCAAGTTCACCGTGCCCTATGGTCTCTATCGCGCCCACGGCTTTGTCTCCGCTCATCTCGCCAAGCAAACGGGCTTCGGCGAGGACGATCTCAAGCTGCTGTGGGAATCGTTGACCAACATGTTCGAACATGACCGCTCGGCGGCGCGGGGCGAGATGTCGACGCGCGGCCTGTATGTCTTCAAGCACGAAGGCGAGCTTGGTGATGCCCAGGCCCACGCATTGTTCAATCTGGTGCAGGTCAAGCAGAACGATCCAGATACTCCGGCACGCGGGTTTGGCGACTTCACGGTCGCCGCACCAGCGGCAGGTGCGCTGGAAGGCTACCCTCGCGTGACCCTGGAGCGAATCGTCGGGTGATCGGGCGAGTTACCTTCCACAAACGTATCTCATGGGCTACAATAACTCGTGAAGCAGATTCTCACCACCGACCTTTTCGATGGTTGGTTCGCAGGCCTGCGGGACATTCGGGCCAAGGTGCAGATTCAGGCCCGCATCGACCGCGCCGGTTTAGGCAACTTCGGCGATTGCGAGCCGGTAGGCGAGGGGGTGTCGGAGATGCGCATTCACTACGGCCCCGGCTACCGCGTCTATTTCGCACAGCGCGGGCTCGAGGTGGTGATTCTGCTTGCGGGAGGCGACAAGTCCTCCCAGCCGAAGGACATCAAGCGGGCGCTGGAACTGGCCCGCCGCCTGTAGGAGCGGAGCATGGCATCGACATCGATCAAATTGCGGCCCTGGGATTCGGCCGAGCATCTGAAGACGGAAGAGGAGATGGTCCTCTATCTGGAAGCCTGTCTTGAGGACGGCGACGCGGCGCTGATCGCCCATGCGCTGGGCGTGATCGCCAAGGCGCGTGGCATGACGCAGTTGGCGCGGGATACCGGCCTATCGCGCGAGAGCCTGTACAAGGCGCTGTCGGGCGAAGGCAATCCGGAGTTTGCGACTGTGATGAAGGTGGTCAAGGCGCTGGGCTTCCAGCTGCACGCTGCGCCGGTGGCGTAGGCAGCACATCGCGCGCAGGGCCACCCTCATGTGCGAACCAGGCGGCAAGGGTTACGAGGGATGAGCGATGCCGTCGACCCCATCCCCCTCTCCGCGCTTCAGCACTGGTGCTACTGCCCGCGCCAGTGCGCGCTGATTCACGTCGAGCAGGTGTTTGCCGAGAACCTGCATACCTTGCGCGGCCAGGCAGTCCATAAGCAGGTCGACCAGCCCGGCGTCGAGACACGCGCCGGCCTCCGTGTGGAGCGCGCGTTATCCGTATGGAATGATCGTCTCGGCTTGATCGGCAAGGCCGATGTCGTCGAGTTCGAGGCCGACGGCACGCCTTTCCCGGTGGAATACAAGCACGGCAGCCGCAGCAAGGCGGCGTGGATCGCGGCCTGCGACGATTTGCAACTGGCCGCCCAGGCGCTGTGCCTCGAAGAAATGACCGGCCGCGAAGTGCCGCAAGGCGCGATCTATTACGCGACATCCCGCCGCCGGCGCGTGGTGCCGATCACGGCCGATCTGCGGCGCCGTGTCGAGGACACCACCGCCGCCGTGCGCGTCCAGATCGACGCGGGTGGGCTGCCGCCGCCCGCCAATGACGCTCGCTGCAAACAGTGCTCGCTGATCGAGCAATGCCAGCCCTCCCTGGGCGAAAAAGGCACGCTCGCGGCGAAGCGGGCGCATTTGTTCGACCCCGAAGGCTAAACCCGTCCGGAAGGCCGCGCCATGCAACTGCTCAACACCCTTTACGTCACGCTCCCGGAAAGCTATCTGCATCTCGATAACGACACCCTGCGTGTCGAGATTGAACACGAAACGCGGCTGCGGGTGCCGCTGCATCACCTCTCGTCCGTGGTCTGCTTTGGTCATGTGATGGTCTCGCCCATCCTCATGCATCGCCTGGCCGACGAGGGCAAGAGCCTGGTCTTGCTGGACAGCCGCGGTCGTTTCAAAGCCCGACTCGAAGGCCCGGTTTCGGGCAACGTATTGCTGCGCCAGGCCCAGTATCACCGTCTCGCCAGCGCCGACTTTTGTTTGGCCGTCGCTAAATCCTGTATCGCGGGCAAATTGAAAAATTGCCGCCAGGTCATGCAGCGCGGCGCCCGCGAGAACAGCCGCGAGGAAGATAGTGCAGTGCTGATAGCGACTTCTGATGAACTTGGTCGCGCGCTGGCCCGGCTTGAACATGCGGCGGACCTCGATGCCGTGCGCGGCATCGAAGGCGACCAGGCCAAGCGCTACTTTGCCGCGCTGACTTTGCTGGTGCGCCCCGAGGCGCGGCAGGCCTTCGTCATGAACGGCCGCACGCGCAGACCGCCGCTGGATCGCATGAATGCTCTGCTTTCATTTCTGTACGCGATGCTGATGAACGATATGCGCTCGGCGGTGGAGAGCGTTGGCCTCGATCCGCAGATCGGTTTCCTGCATGCGCTGCGTCCCGGCCGCGCAGCGCTCGCACTCGATCTCATGGAGGAATTCCGTCCGTTGCTGGCCGACCGGTTGGCCCTGACGCTGATCAACCGCCGGCAGGTCAATGCCGAAGATTTCGACGAGCACTCCGGCGGCGCGGTGACGCTGAAAGACGACGTGCGGCGGGCGGTGGTTACCGCCTATCAGGAGCGCAAGCAGGAAGCGCTGATGCATCCCTTGCTGGAGTCGAGCTTCGCGCTTGGCCTTGCCCCCTTCGTGCAGGCGCGTCTGCTTGCCCGCGCCGTGCGCGGCGACGCGGAAGGCTATCTGCCGTTTTGCCCCAAGTGAGTGGCGGAGGAGCCATGCTTGTTATTGTCAGCTACGATGTCTCCACCGAAACCAAAGCCGGCCGCCGCCGCTTGCGGCGCGTGGCACGGGTCTGCGAAGGCATGGGCCAGCGCGTGCAGAAATCGGTATTCGAATGCAAGGTCGACGCAATGCAGTTCGAGGAACTTGAACGCCGGCTGTTGGCGGAAATCGAGTTGGCGGAAGATTGCTTGCGCTTCTATCGCCTGACCGAACCCGTTGAACTGCATGTGCGCGAGTACGGAAAGTTCAAGGCGGTGGATTTTGAAGGACCATTGGTGCTATGACGCGCGGATCGCAAGTGACGTCGAATTGCCGGCAGGTTAGCGGCAATGGCAAGTACCTGATTTTGCTTTCTGAAATCGGGCGTAGGAGAATCAGCAGCGTCTCGTTTCGGCGGGACGCTGGACGGTTCGCGCAAAGCGAGAAATTTCGTTCAATGACTCAATGCGATGCGCGAAACCAGACGCCCGGCCCTCGCGGGCCGGGCGAGGATTGAAACTTCTTCGGCGAATACGACCAATCTCCGCATTGGCACGACGCCCGGCCCTCGCGGGCCGGGCGAGGATTGAAACCCCCAAAGGGCGCCGCTGCGGCGTTATGTTGCACGACGCCCGGCCCTCGCGGGCCGGGCGAGGATTGAAACTCCAGCTCGTCGCGCAGTTCGCGGGAGACAGAGGGACGCCCGGCCCTCGCGGGCCGGGCGAGGATTGAAACAACCTGGGATGGTCGGCAACTGTCGAAAAAGCTAGACGCCCGGCCCTCGCGGGCCGGGCGAGGATTGAAACAACTTCCTTGGTGGCCGTCCAGGTTGTCAGATCAAGACGCCCGGCCCTCGCGGGCCGGGCGAGGATTGAAACCAGCTAAAACCAAAGATCATGCCGAGCGTCCATGGACGCCCGGCCCTCGCGGGCCGGGCGAGGATTGAAACCTTGAACACCCGGCGCGTCGGGCGCTTGGCGAAGGACGCCCGGCCCTCGCGGGCCGGGCGAGGATTGAAACCACGTGGCAGGTAAATATATTCACGAAGGTCGGTAGACGCCCGGCCCTCGCGGGCCGGGCGAGGATTGAAACAGCGTTTCCGCTGCGTCCTCGCTGGACTTGATGTGGACGCCCGGCCCTCGCGGGCCGGGCGAGGATTGAAACTCTCGGGTACTGCGCGTCGTCCGGTTTGAATGCCGACGCCCGGCCCTCGCGGGCCGGGCGAGGATTGAAACCGCATAACACATCAACAATCCCGCGAAGGAAGAGGACGCCCGGCCCTCGCGGGCCGGGCGAGGATTGAAACATTCAGGTGGCACCAGACCGCCGCCTGTTCGCCGGGACGCCCGGCCCTCGCGGGCCGGGCGAGGATTGAAACTTCTTCGACTGATCGACATGCAGCGCGATAACCCGACGCCCGGCCCTCGCGGGCCGGGCGAGGATTGAAACGCGCCACACCCCGACCGGAGGCCCGCCCACCTGTTGACGCCCGGCCCTCGCGGGCCGGGCGAGGATTGAAACATCGGTATAGATGGCGCCCAGGCTTGGGAACATTGGACGCCCGGCCCTCGCGGGCCGGGCGAGGATTGAAACACGCTGGCGAAGGCGGGCGGCGGCACGGTCTATAGACGCCCGGCCCTCGCGGGCCGGGCGAGGATTGAAACCACGGCGTGATGATGATGTCGTGGCCGCTGGCGAAGACGCCCGGCCCTCGCGGGCCGGGCGAGGATTGAAACACCACGGCCGCGACGCATCCTATAACCGATGGTGGACGCCCGGCCCTCGCGGGCCGGGCGAGGATTGAAACCATTGGCCTTAAGCTGGATCAGCGTCAGCATGGCTGACGCCCGGCCCTCGCGGGCCGGGCGAGGATTGAAACCAATTCCTCAACCGTGACCGTGCTTGACAACACCGACGCCCGGCCCTCGCGGGCCGGGCGAGGATTGAAACGGCTTGGAGGCGAGCTTGTCATACAGCGAGTGATGACGCCCGGCCCTCGCGGGCCGGGCGAGGATTGAAACAGCCTGGCCGACCGCGAAAGCTACACCCACGTGCGCGACGCCCGGCCCTCGCGGGCCGGGCGAGGATTGAAACGCGGTACAGCAGGAACTTGCCGGCCTTCTCGACCACGACGCCCGGCCCTCGCGGGCCGGGCGAGGATTGAAACTTTTTTCACAACCTGAAAGGAAACAAAAATGAAAGACGCCCGGCCCTCGCGGGCCGGGCGAGGATTGAAACCAAGTGAAACCGAGAATCATGCCAAGCGTCCATGGACGCCCGGCCCTCGCGGGCCGGGCGAGGATTGAAACTTCACGGTACAGGGCACTCTCCGTTGTAACAGGCGACGCCCGGCCCTCGCGGGCCGGGCGAGGATTGAAACACCGGCACCGGCACGCAAAAATCAGCCACGGCGGGACGCCCGGCCCTCGCGGGCCGGGCGAGGATTGAAACAAAACGACGGGCGGTGCCAAGACGATCAAGGGCAGACGCCCGGCCCTCGCGGGCCGGGCGAGGATTGAAACAACCACTTGGCGGAACGATCGAGCAGCATGGCCTGACGCCCGGCCCTCGCGGGCCGGGCGAGGATTGAAACTATCCGAATCTGTCGCAGGAGCAACTCGACAAAGGACGCCCGGCCCTCGCGGGCCGGGCGAGGATTGAAACTACGAGGGAGTAGCGAAGCACCGCGGGGAAGCGGCGACGCCCGGCCCTCGCGGGCCGGGCGAGGATTGAAACTTTCCAGCCGAGCGCGGCAGAGCCGAAGTTAACTGGACGCCCGGCCCTCGCGGGCCGGGCGAGGATTGAAACGGATGTGGGCGCCGAGGGTGCCCTCGATGATCGGGGACGCCCGGCCCTCGCGGGCCGGGCGAGGATTGAAACAATGTCGGCCATCGCACCAATGGCAAATTTGCCCGGACGCCCGGCCCGCAAAGGCCGGGCGAGGATTGAAACGGCGCGGTACTGCGCGGAGGCCGGATACATGCGAGACGCCCGGCCCGCGAAGGCCGGGCGAGGATTGAAACCTCGATGTCGACGTCGAATGGTTGGTGTTGGGCGAGGATTGAAACGGCGAGGGCCAGCGCAGGTAGAACATCAGGGCCGGGCGAGGATTGAAACGTTCTGGACCGGCGCGCTGTTCAACAAGGACCGGGCGAGGATTGAAACCTTGTAAGGATCGATCCAGGGCATGGCCTGGGCGAGGATTGAAACCAGCCGGCGCAGTTCGCGCCACACCCCGACCGGAGGGTGCCCGGCCCGCAAAGGCCGGGCGAGGATTGAAACTTGTCCGGCACCGGCTCGCCCTGGAACGGCGAGGATTGAAACGATCATTCGGGCTGGACCGTGGCGACGGGGGCGGGCGTGGATTGAAGCTCGACTCAAGCATGGCGTCGGGGAGGTGGCTCTTGTAACAGGAAGATTTTGTTCGCCAGACTTCGACATAAGCGCGGCTCAGAGCATCCCGGCGCCGGCCACCACCATCGCATAGCGCGCGGCCTTGCCGGCCGCCATCCACAGTGCACAGGCCAGCGGCGGCAGGCGCAGCCAGCCGGCGGCGGCGCACAGGGCATCGCCGATGAGCGGCGCCCAGGCCAGCAGCAGGATGGGCGGTCCGCGCCGTCGCGCCAGCGCCGACTTCTCCGGTGCCAGGTGCTGCGGCAGCAGCCGACCCATGTAATACGTCACCATGCCGCCCAGCGTATTGCCCAGGCTTGCCAGCAGCAGCGCCGGCAGCGCCTGCTCGGGGTGCAGCCGGATCACGGCGAAGAGCACGGCTTCCGAGCCGCCCGGCAGGAGGGTCGCGGAAAGGAAGCTGGCGAGGAACAGGCCGGCCAGACCGGCTTCCGCTGTGAATGCGAAGTCCATGCCGCATGTTACCCTTTGCGATTATCGAACCCTTCGCCTCGCTGCCATGGATTATCTCGAACGAATACTCAACGCCCGTGTTTATGATGTTGCAATAGAAACGCCGCTGGAGCCGGCCTCGATCCTGTCGGCGCGCATCGGCAACCGGGTGCTGTTGAAGCGCGAGGACATGCAGCCGGTGTTCAGCTTCAAGCTGCGCGGCGCCTACAACAAGATCGTGCACCTGACGCCGGCGCAGAGGAAGCACGGCGTGATCTGCGCCTCGGCCGGCAACCATGCCCAGGGCGTGGCGCTGTCGGCACACAAACTCGGCATCCGCGCCGTGATCGTGATGCCGACCACGACGCCGCAGATCAAGATCGACGCGGTGAAAAAGCTCGGCGGCGAAGTGGTGCTGGCCGGGGATTCCTACGACGCCGCCTACGCCCATGCGCTGGAACTGGAGAAAAAGCAGAAGCTCAACTTCGTCCATCCCTTCGACGATCCCGACGTGATCGCCGGCCAGGGCACCATCGGCATGGAAATCCTGCGCCAGCATCCCGAGACGATCGATGCGGTGTTCTGCTGCGTAGGCGGCGGCGGCCTGATCTCCGGCGTGGCGGCCTACATCAAGCGCCTGCGACCGGAAATCAAGGTGATCGGCGTCGAGGCCGCCGATGCCGATGCCATGGACCGGTCGCTCAAGGCGGGCCGCCGCGTGCGCCTGGAATCGGTGGGCCTGTTTGCCGACGGCGCGGCGGTGAAATATGTCGGACAGGAGACCTTCCGCCTGTGCCAGCAATATGTCGATGAGATGGTGCTGGTCGATACCGATGCCATCTGCGCTGCGATCAAGGACGTCTTCGAGGACACGCGCTCGATTCTCGAGCCGGCCGGCGCGCTGGCCGTCGCGGGGGCCAAGGCCTGGGCCAAGAAGCATGGCCTGCAGGGCAAGACGCTGGTGGCCGTGGCCTCGGGTGCCAACATGAACTTCGACCGCCTGCGCTTCGTCGCCGAGCGCGCCGAAGTCGGCGAACAGCGCGAGGCCGTGCTCGCCGTGACGCTGCCGGAGAAACCCGGCGCCTACAAGAAGTTCGTCAGCCTGATCGGTTCGCGCAACATCACCGAGTTCAACTACCGCTACCACGATGCGGGCGAAGCCCATGTCTTCGTCGGCATGCAGGTGGCGAATCGCACCGAGGCGAGCAAACTGGTTGCCCTGCTGGTGAAGAACGGCTATGCGACGCTGGACCTGACCGACGACGAGATGGCCAAGCTGCACATCCGCCACCTGGTCGGCGGCCACGCGCCGCAGGTCAAGAACGAGCTGATCTACCGCTTCGAATTTCCCGAGCGTCCCGGCGCGCTGATGAACTTCCTCAACAAGATGAGCGCCGGCTGGAACATCAGCCTGTTCCACTACCGCAACCACGGCGCCGACACCGGCCGCGTGCTGGTCGGCATGGAAGTGCCGCCGAAGGAGATGAAGGATTTCCGCGGCTTCCTCAAGAGCCTCGGTTACCGCTACTGGGACGAATCGAAGAACCCGGCCTACAAGCTTTTCCTGGGATGACGTGCATGCTCCGGCGCCTGCTTGTGCTGCTGCTGCTGGGATGGGCCGGCCACGGCAAGGCGGCGGCCGAGGACGTGGCCCTGGTGACGGCCGTAACGGGCAGCGTCAGTCAGCTGGTCGGCAGCGCGCCAAAAGCACTTGAGCCCTTTGCCAGGCTGAGGCAGGGCGAAGTGTTGCTCCTCGAAGGCAAGGCCGGTATCCGTCTGATTTTCTTCGACAGCCTCCGCCAGGAAAGCTGGCGCGGCGAAGGGCGCCTGGAAATCGGCAGCACCCGGGGCAAGGGCGCCGGCCTGCCGGAACCCCAGGTGCGCGTGTTGCCGGAACTCGTGGCCAGACAGATTGCCAAGACCCCGTCGCCGGATAATCCGTTACGTCCCGCGGTCGGCAGGCTGCGCAGCATCGAAATTGCCGAGGGCGGCCTCGCGAAACTCGACAGCGACTACAGTCGCCTGCGCAAGGACGCCGCGGCAGACGACATCAATCCCGAAATTTTTCTGCTCTCCGGCCTGTTCGAGATGCGCGAATTCGGCCGCCTCGAGCAGACCCTTAAAGACCTCAGCGATTCCCGACCGGGCAACATGGAAATTGCTGTTCTTAACTCATTGTATAAAAAAGCAATCGCGCAAAAGCAACAGCGATAGCTTTGCTGGCTTCTTTGCGGTTGTTTTTGCTTGCGCACAATGCTGGTTACATAGAAAATCAACTCTTTGAGGTTTGGCTTTCAGGAGGCATAGATGAAAAACATTTCCAGGAAACTTGTCGCAGGCGTGGCACTGTCGGGCGTGTTCGGTTTGGCGAATGCGACTCCTTGCGATCAGGCACTTAGTTCTTACGCGTTTGAAATTCAGCAGGGATTTCCGGCGAGTGCTCAGGTGATTGCTGAAAATCACTCCGAGTGTTTTCCGGGTGGCCCCGTTGCTTCGAACACCGAAATCGTCGCAACCTCAGGCATGCAAGCGGCCGCCAATTCGAATGCAGTGAGCGGACGCCTGTTGTCACCAGAAGGCAGCCCGATCGCGATCGCCAGCAATGGTTATCAGGCCAGGGGTCTGGCTGCCGGCAGCACCCCGGCACGCTGGAATGTCTGGGGCAATATCGACCAGACCAATTCGGATTTCAGCTACACCGCGCCCAATCTGGCCAAACAGCGTGGCGACAATGACATCCTGACTTCCGTCATCGGCGTTGACTATGCGCTTACGCCCTCGCTGGTTCTCGGCATTTCCGCTGCCTTCGACAACGGCGATGGCTCGGGGCGCAACGGTGCGAACGCGAAGAACAAGACGAGTACCGACGGCTACACGATCGCTCCCTACATCGGCTATCAGCTTGACAAGCACTGGGCGCTGGATGCCAGTGCGGGTTTCGGCGATGGCGATTTTTCCGCCACGGGTGGCGTCAAGGCCGACATCGACCGCTGGTTCGCTGCCGCCAACCTGACCTATTCCCGCTGGGTGGGCAACTGGCAATTCAACGGCAAGGCCGGTTATCTTTACGCCAACGAGGAGACCGGCAACACCAAGGTCAATGGCGTGACGTTTGCCAATACGTCAGCAGAGAACACGCTTGGCCGCCTCCGCGTTTCTGCCCAGGCCAGCTACTGGATGAACGGCTTCATGCCTTACGCCGGGCTGGGCTATACCTCGAACGTGCATCGCGACAGCGATGTGAGCAGCGATCCCCTGGGCCGCGACACCTTTGTCGCCACCATCGGCCTCAACTTCTTCTCCCTGGCCAACAAGCTGACCGGCGGCATATATTACGAAGAGGAACTCGATCGTTCCCGTTCGGACAACCGTGTGATCGCCGCCAACATCAATTACCGTTTTTGATGTTCCGGCCGGAAGTTTTCCGGATCCAGGCCGCGCTGACCAGCGCGGCCTTTTTGTTTGCGGCGACGCTGGCGGGCTGCGCCGGGCCGGACGGTTTCGGCGGTTCGCGGCAGGCGGTCGAGGAGTGGGCGCAGCCGAGGGGATTCGTGACTGTGCCTGCCGGCACGCCGGATCTGCCCATGCTCGCTCTGGCGCGCGGCAAGACCGCTGCCGTGCTGCATGTCTATATCGAGGGCGACGGTGCGGCCTGGCCGAGTCCCTTGCATCCGCCGCGCGACCCGACGCCCGACCGGCCCGTAGCCCTGGCGCTGGCGGCGCGGGACCCGGCTGCCGCCGTGGTCTATCTCGGCCGCCCCTGCCAGTTCCCGACAGCCGGCGAGACGCGCGACTGCCCGGTCAAGTACTGGACCAGCCACCGCTTCGCTGCCGACGTTGTGGAAGCCTACGGGCAGACGCTGGATGCGCTCAAGACACGCAGCGGGGCCGGACAGCTGCGCCTGTTCGGCTACTCGGGCGGCGGCGTCCTGGCGACCCTGCTCGCCATGTCGCGTACGGACGTCGTGCAGCTCGTCACGATCGCCGCCCCGGTGTCGGTGGCAGAATGGACCTCATGGCATCAAGTGACACCATTGACCGGATCCCTCGATCCGGGCGAGCAGGGCGGGTCGCTGCCGCGCGCGGTGCATTTTGTCGGCGGCAAGGACACGATCGTGCCGCCGCAGGTCGTCAGGGGCTTTGCCGATCGCAGCGGCGGCCGCCTGCGGATCGTCGAAGACTTCGATCACCAATGCTGCTGGTCGCGGGATTGGGCAAGACTGCTGGGGCAAGCGCAATGACGCAGCGGTTGGCGCGGGTGACTGTTCGGGAGACAAGATGAAATCGAGACTGTGGTTCGGCCTGCTGTTGTTCGGTACATGGATGATCTCGTCGGCTCAGGCGCAGATGGTGCGCATGCCGCCTTTCAGCGGCGGCATTCCGGGAAGGGCCCAGGTTCAGGCCATCGAGATGCAGCGTCATCAGGCGCGGACCCTGCTCTATCGCGAGGCACTGGAGGAACTGCGCAGGAATCCTGCCGCCGCCGACGTTCCCGAGTGCAAGCCGGATCAGAGCCCGAAAGACGGCAAGTGCCTGATCCAGCCGGGGCAGGCCGCGGCTGCCGAAACGCCGTCGGCGGCGGCGCAGGCAGCCGCACAAACCGTGCGGCGCCGCTTTGCCCTACTGATAGGCAACAACCAGTACGCCGTGCCGATCCCCCCGCTCGAAACGCCGATCGCCGACGTGTCGAGCATTGCCGAGCTGATGCGGACCCGCTTCGGCTATGACGCCCGCGTCGTCAAGAACGCCGGCAAGGCGGCGATCATCGAAGCGCTGAACGACATCGCGGCGGTCGCCAGGCCGGAAGACAGCGTCCTGCTGTTCTATGCCGGCCACGGCTATCTTCTGGAAGACGTCAAGATGGGCTACTGGATTCCGGTCGACGCCTCGGTCAAGACAGCGCAGGGCTGGATCTCGAACAGCGACATTTCCAAGCTGCTTGCCGCCATTCCGGCCCGTCAGCTGATACTGATTTCGGACAGCTGCTATTCCGGCACCCTGACCAAGGAGCAGAAGCTGGTCCAGGGCAAGGAGCTCCGGCCGGAAGAGATACTCAGGCAGCGCTCGGTGCTGGTGCTCTCGTCGGGCGCCGACGAGCCGGTATCGGACGAAGGCAAGGAAGGGCACTCGATCTTTGCCTGGAATCTGATCAAGACGCTGCAGGCCAGCGGCAGCCTGACGCCCGGCGCCAAAGTCTGGAGCACCGTCAGTACCGGCGTGACCAGGGACTATCCGCAACAGCCGCAGTACGGGGCCGTGGTGTCGGCCGGCCATGCCGAAGGCGGGGATTTTCTTTTCCTGCCGCCCAACTGATGGCTGGCGAGGGGCCGAGTCAGGTGAAGCATGATTTCGATGCCGTCGTCGAGCGCGCCGGCAGCGACTCGGTGAAGTGGGCGAAGTACGCCGGGCGCGATCCCGATGTCATACCGCTGTGGGTGGCCGACATGGATTTCGCCGCGCCGCCGGCGGTCATCGAGGCCCTGCACCGACGCGTCGATCATGGCGTGTTCGGCTACAACCAGCCCACGGCGAGCCAGGTCGACGCCGTGACCGGCTACCTCGAACGGCATTTCGACTGGCGCATCGATCCGGCGTGGATCGTCTGGCTGCCCGGCCTGGTGTCGGGCCTCAATGTCGCCTGCCGTGCCGTCGGCAATGCGGACGATGCCGTATTCACCGCGACGCCGATCTATCCGCCCTTTCTCTCGGCGCCGGAATATTCCGGCCGGCGCGTGGCCTGCGCGCCGCTGGTGCGCGACTCCGCGGGTTGGCTGTGGGACTTCCCCACGGTGGACGCGGTATTGCGGACCAGCCGGGCGAAACTCTTCCTGCTGTGCCACCCGCACAATCCGACCGGGCGCGTCTGGAACGAGGACGAGTTGTGGCAGATCGCGCTGCTGGCGGAAAAGCACGACCTGGTGATGTGTTCGGATGAAATCCACAACGGACTGGTTCTGTCGCCGTACCACCGGCACCGACTCTTCGCCACGCTCAGCCCCGAACTGGCCGCACGCACCATCACGCTGATGGCACCCTCCAAGACCTTCAACATTCCCGGGCTGGGCTGCGCCTTTGCCATCATCCCGGACAGCCGGCTGCGGCAGAATTTTCACCGCGCCATGCATGGCATCGTGCCGCATGTCAATGCCCTCGGCATGGTCGCGACCGAAGCCGCGCTGAGCCAGTGCGATGACTGGCAGGCAGCTTTGCTTGACTATCTGCGCGGCAATTCGCGCGCCGTAGAGCGCGCCGTGGGCGACCTGCCGGGACTCGACATGCGGCCGGTGGAGGCGACCTACCTGGCCTGGATCGATGCGCGCGAATTTGCCGCCGACCACGGCATCGATAATCCGGCACGCTGGCTCGAACAACACGGCCTGGGCCTGTCCGACGGCGCGGAATTCGGCGCGCCGGGCTTTGTGCGGCTCAATTTCGGCACGCGCCGTGCGTTGCTCGACGAGGCGCTGGCGAGGCTGGCGAGTGCGGTCAAGTCCTAGCTCCCGGGTCGCAGCACGCCCGCTTCGGTGACGATTGCGTCCAGGCGCACATCGTGCGCCTGCGGCTGGATGTCGGGCACGCGCCCGAGTTCGAAGCCGACGCCGATCGCCTGCGGGCGCGGAACCATCGCCGCCAGCGTGCGGTCGAAGTAACCGCCACCATAGCCGAGACGAAAGCCTTGCGCGTCGAAAGCCACCAGCGGCAGCAGCACGATGTCGGGGACGACCTCTTCGTCGTCCGCCGGAATCGGGATGCCGTGGCGATCAGTGCTCATTGCCGAGGCGGGCGTCCAGGCATGGAAACGCATCGGTGCGGCGAGGGCCGTGACAACCGGCATCGCGGCATGCCAGCCTTGTTGGATCAGGCGGGATGCCAGCAGTCGCGCATCGAATTCGCCGCGCACCGGCGCACAAAAGGCCAGGGTCTGCGGCGGCAGGGGCGTCAGCAGCGCGGCGAGATGGGCTTCGATCCGCGCCGACAGTTCGGCTCGGGTTTTTTCGTCGAGCGCCATGCGCGCGGCCAGCTTCTCGCGGCGCAGGGCGGCGCGAGGAACCGGGGAATCGGCGATGTGTTCGCTGGACGGGGAATAGGCGGCCATGTGCTAATGTTAAACAGGAACATGTCGTTCAAATGAACACCGGATGAACTATAAACCCAAGCCAGCCCTGTCCCTGCCCCGGATCGCCCTGATGGCGGCTTTCATCGCCGTCGTCGCGGTGCCGCTGCCCGCCGTGTGCGCCCCGGCGGCGACGCGTGCCGATTATGGCGATGCAGCCCTGCTGGCGGCGCGGGAAGCCTTCCGCAACGGCGAGCGGGTGAAGCTGGTGCGCTACACGGAGGTGCTGCAAGGCCATCCGCTGCAGCCCTGGGCCGAATACTGGAGCTTGCGCCTGCGCCTCGACGATGGCGATCCGGGCGGCGTGCCGGACTTCCTGAGCCGTCAGGCCGGTAGCTACCTCGCCGAGAAACTGCGCGGCGACTGGCTGCGCCTGCTGGGCAAGCAGGGCGACTGGGAGGGTTTCCGGCGCGAACTGCCGGCGCTGGCACTGCCCGATGCCGAAATCAACTGCTATGCGGCACAGGCCGCAGGCTCCGCCGAGATGGTGCGCCCGCTATGGACCGGGGGCCAGGATCTGCCGCAAGCCTGCGACACGGTGGTCGATCAGCTGGTCGCTGGCGGCGGCCTGACCGTCGAAGAGGTCTGGCAGCGCGTGCGGCGGCTGTTCGAAGCGAAGCGGGTCGGCGCCGCACGCAATGCAGCCGCCTATCTGCCCGCCAGCGAAGGTTTCGACGGGCGCGGTCTCGAATCCATCGCGCAAAGTCCGGCACGGCATCTCGACAAGTTGCCGGCCGGGTTTGGCGCCAGGCGCGGCAGTCGCGAAGTGGCCCTGTTCGCCGTGCAGCGCCTGGCAAGAATCGATGCGCTGGACGCGGCGAAGCGTTTTGCCCGCATCGAACCCCGTTTTACGGTCGAAGAGCGCGCCTATGCCTGGGGCCAGCTGGCCTGGCAGGCGGCGCAGCGCCACCTGCCTGAAGCGCTGGCCTGGTACGAGAAAGCCGCCGCCACGACGCTGTCGGAGGAGCAGTTGGCCTGGCAGGCCCGCGCCGCGTTGCGGGTGCATGACTGGACTACGGTGCGGCGCGCGATCGCGGCGATGCCGCCAGCGCAGTCGGCGCAGCCGGACTGGATCTACTGGCAGGGTCGCGCCCTGGTCGCCGGCGGCCGGGCCGAAGAGGCGCGCGGACACTACCTGAGGATCAGCGGGCAGCCGAACTTCTACGGCAATCTCGCCGATGAGGAACTCGGTCGTGTCATCGAAGTGCCGCCGCTGGCGGCGGTGCCGAGCATCGAGGAGCAGGCCGCCGCCGCCGCCAATCCGGGCTTCCAGCGGGCGCTGGCGCTGTTCCGCATCGACATGCGCGTCGAGGGCGTACGCGAATGGGTCTGGGCTCTGCGCGGCATGGATGACCGGGCGCTGCTGGCGGCGGCGGATTTCGCCCGGCGCAACGAGGTCTGGGATCGCGCCATCAATACCGCCGACCGCACGCAGGTGCAGCACAACTACAGCCTGCGCTACATCGCGCCTTTCAGCGACCAGGTGCGACCCAAGGCCGATCAACTCGCGCTCAACAACGGCTGGGTATATGGCCTGATGCGCCAGGAATCTCGCTTCATCATGAATGCCAAGTCCTCGGTCGGCGCCAAGGGCCTCATGCAACTGATGCCCGCCACCGCGAAATGGGTGGCGCAGAAGATCAAGCTGACCAGTTTCCATCCCGCTCGCGTCACCGAAATGGACACCAATGTCACGCTCGGCACCAATTACATGAAGATGGTGCTGCAGTCGCTCGACAATCATCCGGTGCTGGCCTCCGCCGCCTACAATGCCGGTCCCGGCCGCGCCCGCCGCTGGCGCGCGGAACATCCGCTGGAAGGTGCCATCTATGCCGAGACCATCCCATTTACGGAAACCCGCGATTACGTGAAAAAGGTCATGAGCAATGCCGTCTATTACAACACCCTGTTCGAAGGCAAGCCGCAGTCGCTGAAGGCCTCGCTGGGCGTGGTCGGCGCCCGCGGGCAGGGCGAGAACGGCGTGGAACAACTGCCATGAAGAACGTGCTGGTCATTGGCGGAACGGGGTTTTTGGGCAGCGCTGTGGTGCGCGAACTGGCGCGCCGTCCCGCCAGCGCCGACTTCCGTTTCACCCTGCCGACGCGTCGGAGGGACAAGGCCAAGCACCTGCTGGTGCTGCCCACCGCCAAGGTCATCGACGCCGACGTGCACGATCCGGCCACGCTGGCGCGGCTGATGGCCGAGCAGGATGCCGTGATCAATATGGTTGGCATATTGAAGGGTGGAGAAGGCGAGCCCTATGGCGCAGGTTTCGCCCGCGCCCATGTCGAACTGCCGCAGAAAATTGCGGCGGCGGCGAAAGCTGCCGGCGTGCGGCGGGTCTTGCACGTCTCGGCGCTCAAGGCGGCGGCCGATGCGCCGTCGGGCTACCTGCGCTCCAAGGCCGCCGGCGAGGCGGTGCTGCAAAACGCCAGGCTGGATCTGACGCTGTTCCGGCCCTCGGTGATCTTCGGTCGCGGCGATTCCTTCCTGACCCTGTTCGCGCGCATGGCCAAAATCGCGCCCTTCTTTCCGCTGGCCGGCGCCGATGCCCGCTTCCAGCCGGTGTGGGTGGAGGACGTCGCCGCCACGATGGCCGACAGCCTGGAGCGCAGCGAAAGCATCGGCGCCGCCTACGATCTGTGCGGCCCCAAACAATACAGCCTGCGCGAGCTGGTCAGCTATGCGGCGGCGGTCTCCGGCCATCCGCGCGCCATCATCGGCCTGCCGCACGCCGTCGCCTGGTTGCAGGCATGGGCCATGGAGTTCATACCCAACGGCCCGATGACGCGCGACAACGTCCGTTCCATGCGCGTCGCCAGCGTTTGCGACAGCGGCTGCGCGCTGCCCTTCGGCCGCGTCGCGACGGCGCTGGAAATCGTAGGGCCTGCGTATCTGCGTGGTTGACAGCGCCGACACATGAAAACCTACGTTGTCGGCGGCGCGGTGCGCGACGAACTGCTCGGCCTGCCGGTCAAGGACCGCGACTGGGTGGTGGTCGGCGCCACGCCGCAGGAGATGCTGGGCCAGGGCTTCCAGCAGGTCGGGCGCGATTTTCCGGTCTTCCTCCATCCGCAGACCCATGAGGAATACGCGCTGGCACGCACCGAGCGCAAGACGGCGCCGGGCTATACCGGCTTCGTGGTTCATGCCGCGCCCGATGTGACGCTCGAAGACGACCTGATCCGCCGCGACCTGACCATCAACGCCATGGCGCGCGAGCCTTCCGGCACGATCATCGATCCCCACGCTGGCCGGGCCGACCTTGCCGCCCGCGTCTTGCGCCATGTTTCGCCGGCCTTCGCCGAAGACCCGGTGCGCATCCTGCGCGTAGCCCGCTTCGCGGCGCGCTTCGCCGATTTTTCGGTGGCGCCTGAAACCACAGAACTGATGCGCAGCATGGTGGCGGGCGGCGAAGTCGATGCCCTGGTGCCCGAGCGGGTCTGGCAGGAACTGGCGCGCGGCCTCATGGAAGACAAGCCCTCGCGCATGTTCGAGGTGCTGCGCGAATGCGGCGCGCTGGCGCGCCTGCTGCCCGAACTCGATGCGCTGTGGGGCGTGCCGCAGCGCGCCGACTACCATCCCGAAATCGATACGGGCGTGCATGTGATGATGGTGATCGACATGGCGGCGCGACTCGGCGCCGCCTTGCCGGCGCGCTTTGCCGCCCTGATGCACGATCTGGGCAAGGGGCGCACGCCGGCCGACATCCTGCCACGCCATCACGGCCATGAAGCGAAAAGCGTGAGCCTGCTCGAAGCCATCTGCGAACGCCTCAAGGTGCCGGTCGACTGCCGTGATGTGGGCCGCCTGACGGCGCGCTTCCATGGCGACATGCACCGCGTCGCCGAGTTGCGTCCGCAAACCCGGCTCGTGGTGCTCGAACGTTGCGACGCGCTGCGGCGTCCGGAACGCTTCGAACTGATCCTGGTCGCCTGCGAGGCGGACTACCGCGGCCGGCTGGGCTGGGATGAGCGCGATTACGTGCAGGCGACGCTGTGGCGGGAAGCCCTGGCTGCGGTGCGCAGCGTCGATGCCGGTGCGATCGCCGCTGCGACGACGGCCGCGAATCAGGGCCGGCCCGATACGCAGGCCATCGCCGGTGCCATCAGCGCGGCGCGCGTCGAGGCATTGCGCGTGCTTAAAGCAGCCAGCCGATAAGAGCCGCCACCAGCGAAAACAGGATCACCGAGGCGAAGGGGAAGGAGTATTCCCTGCCGCGCAGCCGGAAGCGCAGGTCGCCGGGCAGCCGGCCGGGTTGCGGCAGGCGCGGCCGCATCAGGCCGATGACGAAAACGGTGGCCATCAGGACAATCAGCCATTTCAGCATGGATGGCGCACGGTAGAATCGATGAAACGTCAATCTTATCCCAGCCGATGAACCCGCCCCGTTTCGAACATCATGAAGTCCTTGCCCGCGTGCCGGCGGGCCGGGCGAAGCCGACGCCCCTGCTCTTTGTCCACGGCGCCTACACTGCCGCCTGGTGCTGGGAGGAGCATTTCCTGCCTTTCTTCGCCGAAGCGGGCTACGCCGCCTACGCACTGAGCCTTTCCGGCCACGGCGGTTCGCCGGGCCGCAAGCATCTCGACAGTTTTTCCATCAACGACTATGTGCGCGACGTGTCGACCACGGTGGCAAGCCTGCCGGCAGCGCCGGTCCTGATCGGGCATTCGATGGGCGGCTTCGTGGTGCAGAAGTATCTGGAAGATCATGAAGCCCCGGGTGCCGTGCTGATGTGCGCGGTGCCGCCGCAAGGCCTGTTGTCGGCGGCGATGGGCATGATGTTTTCCAAGCCGGGCATGATGTCCGATCTGAACAGCCTGATGAGCGGCGGCAAGGCCTCGCTGGAAACCCTGCGCGAAGCCCTGTTCGCGCAGCCGGTTTCGCTCGACGACCTGAAGCGGTATTACAAGGGTTCGCAATCCGAATCGCACCGCGCGATCTGGGACATGTCCCTGTTCGGCATGCCGCGCGCCGGGCGTGTCAAGCGCACGCCGCTGTTGGTGCAGGGCGCGGAATTCGACCACCTGATTCCCTCCTCGCTGGTGGAAATGACCGCCCGCACCTACGGTGTCGAGGCCAACATATTTCCCGGCATGGGCCACGGCCTGATGCTGGAACGCGACTGGAAGAAACCTGCCAAACAGATTCTCGACTGGCTGGAGGAGTTGGAAATATGATTGTCGTCTTTCAATCGCCTGCGTCCGGCGACGTCATCATGTTCGGCGACGTGGCCAAACGCATGATGAAGCTCATGGGCAAGGAACCCACCGACAAGGGCATCGTCACCGTCGAGCAATTGCCCGACGCGATCGCTCGCATCAAGGCCGCCATCGAGGAAGACAAGCGGCAGCGCGCCGGCATGAAGGCCGACGACCTGCCGCAAACCGAACCCGACGGCAGCGGCGGCCGCGGCCAGGGTTCGCGACCCTTCGTGACGCTGACCCAGCGCGCCGTGCCGCTGCTGGAATTGCTCGAGTGGTCGCTGAAGAAACAGAAGCCCGTGGTCTGGGGCGTTTAACTGCGGTTTTAAGAAGAAATCGTAGCGAGCACCGCCCAATCCCCGATCCGGCCCGCGCAGTAGATTTATGGCTTGTCGCGTCCGATGAAGGCTATCGGAAATACGGCTTCGGGTCCTGCACCCTTGGCGGCCTGCGATTCGTAATCCGGCATCTGCTCGCCGATGCCGGCGGCCTGCGTCAGCTTCGACAGCAGCACCTGCAACTGGTCGGTCAGCCAGTCTTCCTCGCAGCGCGTCGGCATGAACAGCAGCTCGCGCACGCGGTCGGGAATTTCGTCGGACGGGATGATGTCGTTGGCGGCGTAGGCGGCGGAGAAGAACGGTCCGGCGATGAAGCGCAAGGTCCAGCCCTCGTCCTCGTCCGGCAGCAAAATGAAAATGCGCGCGCCCTCGGCCGTGGCGTTTTCGTCGTCTTCGTCGTCGCCGAACACCGGCATCGCGGCAAACGCGGCCTTGCCGGTTTGTTTGACCAGCACTACGGCTTCATTGAAGCTCAGGCGATTCAGGCTTGTTTCCGACATGGTTTTTCCTTACAGAAGCGGGGCGAGCCACTTTTTGGCTTCGGGAAGGGGGTAGTTGGCGCGCTTTGCCCAATCTTCAAGCTGGTCGCGATCGATTTTCGTGATGGCGAAATAACGTGCCTCGGGGTGGGCCAGGTAGAAGCCGGCCACGGACGCGGCCGGTGTCATGGCGAAGCTCTCGGTGAGAGCCATCTGCGCATTCTTCGGCACGTCGAGCAGACGGAACAGGCCGGCCTTCGCCGTATGGTCGGGGCAGGCCGGGTAGCCCGGCGCCGGGCGGATGCCCTGGTACTTCTCGGCTATTAGTGCTCCGCTATCCAGGGATTCGCCAGCGGCATAGCCCCAGTAGTTGGTGCGTACTTCGCGGTGCAGCCACTCGGCGGCAGCTTCGGCAAGGCGATCGGCGAGCGTCTTGAGCATGATGGCGCGGTAGTCGTCATGCTGCGCCTCGAACTCGGCCAGCTTCTTCTCGATGCCCAGTCCAGCCGTCACGGCGAAGGCGCCGGCATAGTCCCCGGTCGGGGCGACGAAGTCGGCAAGGCTCTGCTGCGGCTTGCCATCGGGGCGTTCCTGCTGCTGGCGCAAGCCGTGCCAGGTCATTAGCGCCGTGCCGTCAGCGCCGACAAAGGCGATGTCCTCGTTCTCGCGTTGCACCGGGAACAGGCCGAACACGGCATTGGCGCGTATCCACTTTTCGGCGATGAGCTGTTCCAGCATCGCCTTGCCGTCCTTGAACACATTGCGCGCCGCTTCGCCGACCACGGCGTCATCGAGGATCTTCGGATACGAGCCGGCGAGATCCCAGGTCTGGAAGAAGGGGCCCCAGTCGATGTACTCCGCCAGCACGGCGAGGTCGAGGTCGCGCAGCACCGTGACGCCGAGCTGCTTCGGCTTGACCGGGGCGTAGTTCAATTTGGCGTGATTGGCGCGTGCCGCCGCCAGCGAGACCAGCGGCACGCCCTTCTTGTTCGCATGCTGGCCGCGCACTTTTTCATAGTCGGCCGCGATCTCACCGACGTAGCCGTCGCGCATGTCGATCGACAGCAGCTTCGTCACCACGCCGACCGCGCGCGAGGCGTCCGGCACATACACCACCGGCCCGGCGTAGTTCGGCGCGATCTTGATCGCGGTGTGGGCGCGCGAGGTCGTCGCGCCGCCGATCAGGAGCGGCACGTCGAACCCCTGGCGCTGCATTTCGCTGGCGATGTGGCTCATCTCCTCCAGCGAGGGCGTGATCAGGCCCGACAGGCCGATGGCCTGCGCGCCGTGTTCCCTGGCCGCGTGCAGGATCTTGTCGGCCGAGACCATGACGCCGAGGTCGATGATGTCGTAACCGTTGCAGCCCAGCACCACGCCGACGATGTTCTTGCCGATGTCGTGCACATCGCCCTTGACCGTGGCGATGACGATGCGGCCCTTGGAGGTCGAACCGGTGCGCTTCTTTTCCTCCTCGATGTAGGGGATCAGGTGGGCCACGGCCTGCTTCATGACGCGCGCCGATTTCACCACCTGCGGCAGGAACATCTTGCCGGCGCCGAACAGGTCGCCGACCACGTTCATGCCGTTCATCAGCGGGCCTTCGATGACCGACAGCGGCGGTTTGCCGGCGGCGAACAGCGCGGCGCGGCATTCCTCGGTGTCGGCGACGACGTATTCGGTGATGCCCTTGACCATCGCGTGTTCGAGCCGCTTGTCGACGCTCCATTCGCGCCAGGCCAGGTCGACCACCTGCTCCTTGGCGGCGCCCTTGACGCGGGTCGCCAACTCGATCAGCGTGTCGCCAGCGCCGACTTTTCGATTCAGTACGACGTCTTCCACCGCCTCGCGCAACTCGGGCGCCAGGTCGTCATAGACGCCCAACTGGCCGGCATTGACGATGCCCATGGTGAAGCCGGCCTGGACCGCGTGATAGAGGAAGACGGTGTGGATGGCTTCGCGCATCGCGTCGTTGCCGCGGAAGGAGAAGGACACGTTGGAAACTCCGCCGGAAGTCCGCGCCTGCGGCAGGTTTTCGTGGATCCAGCGCACGGCGTTGATGAAGTCCACCGCGTAGTTGTCGTGTTCCGGGATGCCCGTGGCAATCGCGAAAATGTTCGGATCGAAGATGATGTCCTCGGCCGGGAAGCCGTCGCCCACCAGCAGGTCGTAGGCGCGCTTGCAGATGCCGGTCTTGCGCGCGAAGGTATCGGCCTGGCCCTGCTCGTCGAAGGCCATGACGATCACCGCCGCGCCGTAGCGCCGCGCGAGGCGCGCCTGTTCGAGGAACTTCGCCTCGCCTTCCTTCATCGAGATGGAATTGACGATGCCCTTGCCCTGGATGCACTTGAGGCCGGCTTCGATGACGTCCCACTTCGAGCTGTCGAGCATCAGCGGCACCTTGCAGATGTCCGGCTCGGAGCCGACCAGGTGCAGGAAGCGCACCATCGCCGCCTGCGAATCGAGCATGGCTTCGTCCATGTTGATGTCGACCACCTGCGCGCCGTTTTCCACCTGCTGGCGGGCGACGGCCAGCGCGTCGTCGTAGCGGCCTTCGAGGATCATGCGGGCAAAGGCTTTCGAGCCGGTGACGTTGGTGCGCTCGCCGACGTTCACGAACAGGCTGTCGTCGCCGATGTTGAAGGCTTCGAGGCCGGACAGGCGCAGCTTCTTTTCCACCTGCGGAATGGCGCGCGGGGCGACACCCTGCAATGCCTGGGCGATGGCGCGGATGTAGTCGGGCGAGGTGCCGCAACAACCGCCGGCGATGTTGATGAGGCCGGACGTGGCCCAGTCGCGGATCTCGGCGGCCATCGCCTCCGGCGGCTCGTCGTAGCCGCCGAAGGCATTCGGCAGGCCGGCATTGGGATGCACCGAGATATAGCAGTCGCAGAGGCGCGCGAGTTCTTCGACGTACTGGCGCAAATCCCTGGCGCCCAAGGCGCAGTTGAGCCCGAAGGAAATCGGCCGCGCGTGGCGCAGCGAGTTCCAGAAGGCCTCCGCCGTCTGTCCCGACAACGTGCGTCCGGAAGCATCGGTGATGGTGCCGGAGATCATCACCGGCCAGCGCCGCCCGGCCTCGTCGAAAAACTTCTCGATGGCGAACAGCGCGGCCTTGGCGTTGAGCGTGTCGAACACCGTTTCCACCAGCAGGATGTCGGCGCCGCCTTGCGTCAGGCCGCGCGCGGCTTCGACGTAGTCGGCCACCAGCGCGTCGAAAGTGACGTTGCGCGCGCCGGGGTCATTGACGTCGGGCGACAGCGAGGCCGTGCGCGAAGTCGGCCCCAGCACGCCGGCGACGAAGCGCGGCTTGTCGGGCGTCGAGTACTTGTCGGCGATTTCGCGCGCCAGTTGCGCCGCTGCGACATTGAGCTCGAAGGCGATCTCGGCCAGGCCGTATTCGCCCTGCGACACCCGGGTCGCATTGAAGGTGTTGGTCTCGATGATGTCGGCGCCGGCTTCGAGGTAGGCGGCGTGGATGCCGCCGATCACGTCGGGCCGCGTCAGGCACAGCAGGTCGTTGTCGCCCTTGAGGTCCTTGGCCGAAGCGGCAAAACGCGAGCCGCGAAAATCGGCCTCGACCAGCTTGCGCCGCTGCACCATGGTGCCCATGGCGCCGTCGAGAATGAGGATGCGTTGCGCGATCAGCTCGCGCAGTTCAGTGCTGCGGTCGGGTTGCATCGGAATGGCGCCGTGCGGCGCGAAGAGCTTGAATTGCTGCGGATTTTAACATTCGGCCCGGTCGCCGCCGTGTCCTCGGCGCCAGCGCGGTGCGTCCCTCCGGGAACTCCCGGGCCGTTCAGGGCATCAGCATTGTGTCGTGCAGCTATCGACCGGCAGGCCGCGCTTGATCCAGCCCGGCCCGGCGGTGCTGCCGGCCATGCCTTCCTTGACGTTGTAGACCTGGGTGAAGCCGGCGCTTTGCAGGTAGCGCTGTACCTGCGTGGTGCGATTGCCGGTGCGGCAGATCAGCGCAATGGGCGCGCTCTTGTCGCCATTCACTTTTTCCAGCAGCGCGCTGGTGAAGCCGGGCGCGCCCTGCGGATGCTGCATGTTGAGCAGCCTGGCGCCCTTGGCGACGCCGGTTTCCTTCCATTCCGGCGGCGTGCGGATATCGATCAGCGTGATCTTGCCGGCGGCCACGGCTGCCGCCGCATCGGGCGCCGCCATGTCGGGGTCGGCAAGGGCGAATCCGACTGACGCCAGCAGGGTGGCGGCAATAATCAATTTACGCAAAACTGGAACAAGCATGGAGTGCCCCTCAATAATTCATCGGTCAGCAAACTCCGACCGGATACACCGCTGTTGGTTCATGCCGGCCTCATCCGGGGGGCGTTTCCTCGCGCCGCGAAGTCCCCGTGACGAATCCGTCCAGGCTGAAATGCACCTGGAACCAGGCGCGGTTGAGCGGCATTGCCGGGTCGATGCGCCAGTCCCAGACCACCTCGGGCTTCAGCGGAAACTTCACTTCGCTGGCCGGCTTGCCCAGCAGGCGCCGCACCTGCTCGGCGCTCCAGCCCTTCTGGATGCGGGCGAAGTTTTCCTCGGTCAGCGCCTGTTCGATCTTCTGCAGCACGCCGCGATCGCTCAGCGTCAGCATCCAGCAGCGCGTGCCTTCCGGCCCGCGCGGGTACTCCCAGGTCACGCTGCCGTCACCGTTCGGCCATTCGGCGGCCGCTGCGCCAAGCCGCTCGCGCACTTCCTGCGCGGTCGAAAACCCCGGCTTCAGTTGCGCGAGCTGATCGGCATCGCAGCCGTAAAAGCCGATCATGGAAGCGAACGCGAGAAGCAGGCGGGACAGTGGATTCATGGCGGGATGATACAAGAGCGGCCTTGAGCCGGCATGTGGCTGGGCTAGAATCAAAATTCACCAGAAGGAGTTGCCATGGACCACCTGAGCCCCAAGGAAGCCGCCAAGTTCCTGCACGACAATCCGAGCGCCCTGTTCGTCGATTGCCGCAGCGAGATGGAATTCTTTTTCGTCGGTCATCCGGCTGGCGTCAGCCATGTTTCGTGGAACGACGGCCCGGACTGGGAAGTCAATCCGCACTTCGTCGGCGAAGTGAAGAAGCTCGCCGGCCATTCCGGCGACCGCCCCGTGGTGCTGATCTGCCGCAGCGGCAACCGCTCGATCGACGCCGGCCACGCCCTCGAAGCCGCCGGCTTCACTCGTGTGTACAACGTCCTGCACGGCTTCGAAGGCGAGCTCGACGACAACCATCATCGCGGCGCGATGAATGGCTGGCGCTTCGAAGGCCTGCCGTGGGAGCAGTGCTGAGAGCTTATGAATAAATCTACTGCGCGTACCGGATCGGGGCTTGGGCGGTGCTCGCTATCCTCATGTACAGAAACGTACATTCCGGTAGCTGCGCTCCGGCCGCACCCCGCTGCGGCCCGCTCGCTACGATTTCTTCACAAGCTCTGAGGCCAAAGGTAGTCGTGGATGCTCCCGGCAACACCGATATTCCCAACCGGGCCGAGACGCTGAAGGTGCTGCGGCTGATGGGCGACTACCGGCCGATGTTGATGCTGCGCGGCGAAAGCGACGGCTATGGTGCGCGCTGGACCATCGACGGCCAGCAGATTCAGCCCGCCATCGCTACCTACCTGATGAAATCAAGCTTCATTGCCGAATCCGGCGCGACTGAAATGGGCGCCAGAAAACTCACCTTGACCGAATCGGGAACCCGTTTCCGCACGGACGGCCTGGCGTGGTGGTCCGGTCTCGGCTTTCTTGAAAAGCTGAAGATTGTGGTTTTCGGCTGAACCAGGCGGTTGCAAAAGCCGGCGCTGCCGGAAATGTCCGGTGTCGGCTACCATGTAGGTGATGCGTTTTCCCAAACTTCCCAACCCCTTTTCCCCGCTCAAGCGCTGGCAACGTCTTACGCTCGAGGCCGGCCTGATCCTCGCCGTCATCTTCGGCGCCCAGTACTGGCAGACGCGCGGCCTGCCCGAGGGCGCGGCACCGCCGCTGGTCGGCGTGCGCACGGACGGCAGCACCGTAAAAGTCGGCGCTGGGCGTAGCGGGGGTTTCGAGGAGCACTGCTCCGCGCCCGCGCAGCCGGCCGGCTGTGCAAAGCCGGCCGTGGAGAGCACGCCGACATTGGTCGCCTTCTGGGCGACGTGGTGTCCGGTGTGTGCGGCGGAAGAGGGCAACATCGTTTCGGTGGCGAAGGACCATCGCGTGATATCGGTGGCGATGCAGTCGGGTGACGCGGCGACGGTGGTCAAGCATCTGCAGGAGCGCGGCATCGCTCTGCCGGCGCTGGTCGATGCCGACGGCCGCCATGCGGCGAACTGGCGGGTGAGCGGAGTGCCGACGCATTTCGTCGTCGACGGCGCCGGCAACATCCGCTTTCGCGTCGTCGGCTATGCGACGACCTGGGGCCTGAAGGCGCGGCTGTGGTGGGCGGAGACTTTCCCGGCGTGAGCGGCCATACACCGGAGTCCGCGGCAGCGGACGAACCACAGTCACCCCCTTCCCCGGGAAGGGGGCGGGGGGATGGCTCGTTCAATTCCCCAGATGGGAGCGCTGGCGCGCCCATCTTTCCACCTGCGAGTCTGGCCTGGACCGTGTGGGGCCTCGGCGCGCTGCTCTACCTGATCGGCTTCTACCTGCGCGTGGCGCCGGCGGTGATCACCGACCAGCTGATGACCGAATTCGCCATCACCGGCGCGGCGCTGGGCAATCTCTCCGCCTTCTATTTTTATTCCTATGTGGCGATGCAGATTCCGACCGGGATGATCGCCGACCGCTGGGGGCCGCGCCGCCTGCTCACCGCCGGGGCCGGCGTGGCGGCGCTGGGCACGGCGCTGTTCGCCTTCGCGCCGTCCATCTTCTGGGCCAACATGGGACGGCTCCTGATCGGTGCGTCGGTGGCGGTGGCCTTCGTTTCGATGCTGAAGCTGGCCAGCCACTGGTTCGCGCCCAAGCAGTACGCGCTGGCCTCGGGCATGGCGCTGCTGATGGGCGTGGTCGGCGGCGTGGTGGCGGGGGTGCCGCTGCGCTATCTGGTCGAGGCTTTCGGCTGGCGTTCGGTGATGGGCGTGTCGGCGGCGCTGACCGCCGTTCTCTGCGTCGTCACCTGGCTGCGCGTGCGCGACGATCCGCTCGAGCGCGGCTATGCCAGCCACTTCCAGGGCGAGCATGGCGGACACGCCGGAAGCTCGGTGCTGCGCGGCCTGATGGAGGTGCTGTCCTACCGCAACGTCTGGATCCTGACGGCGGTGCCGATCGGCTTTTCCGGCGCGGTGCTGACCTTCGCCGGGCTCTGGGGCGTGCCCTATCTGAGGCAGGTGCACGGACTGGACCCGAAGGCGGCGGCGGCGATCACCTCGATCCTGCTGGTGGCCTGGGCGCTGGGCGGGCCGACGCTGGGCAGCTGGTCGGAACGCATGGGCAGGCGCAAGCCCCTCTACCTTGCCGCCTCGGCCGTGGCCCTGCTGGGCTGGGTCGCGATCATCTTCGCGCCGCTGCCGCTGTGGGCCATGGTGGCGCTGCTGGTTCCGACCGGCTTCGCCTCGGGCAACATCATCATCGGCTTCGCCTGGGCCAAGGAGTCGGTGCCGCTGCGCCTGGTGGGCACGGCCTCCGGCGTCTGCAACATGGGGCCGCTGGTCGGAGGCATGCTGCTGCAGCCGGCGGTGGGCTGGATGCTCGACCGGCGCTGGGACGGCGCGCTCGCCGCCGGCGTGCGCATCTACGATGCGACGGCGTATCGCGCCGGTTTCACGCTGATGGTCGGCGCCATGGTCATGGCGGCCATCATTCTGGTTTTCGCCCGCGAGAGCCATTGCCGGCAGATGCACGACTGAGAGCTTATGAATAAATCTACTGCGCGTACCGGATCGGGGCTTGGGCGGTGCTCGCTATCCTCATGTACAGAAACGTACATTCCGGTAGCTGCGCTCCGGCCGCACCCCGCTGCGGCCCGCTCGCTACGATTTCTTCACAAGCTCTGGGACATAAATTCATGAACCCCGACATCCTCTGCGAGCGTGACGGCGACATCGCCACCGTCACCCTGTTCAATCCCGACAAGCTCAATGCGCTGAATGCCCTGATGTGGCGGCGCCTGCGCGAAACCATGGCCGGGCTGGCGGCGGACGACTCCCTGCGCTGCGTGATCCTGCGCGGCGAGGGTCGGACTTTCGCCGCCGGCGGCGATCTCGAAGAGTTCCGCACCGCGCGCGCCAACGTCGATCTGGCGCTGGCCTATCACGAGGCGGTGGGCGAGGCGCTGGCGGCCATCGAGTCCTGTCCGCATCCCACGGTCGCCGCGATCCTCGGCGCCTGCGTCGGCGGCGGCCTGGAAATCGCCTGCGCCTGCGACCTGCGCATTGCCGGCGAGGGTGCGCGCTTCGGCGCGCCGATCATGAAGCTGGGCTTCTCGATGTATCCCGGCGAACTCGCGGGTTTCCTCAAGCTGGCAGGGCCGGCCGTGGCCAAGGAAATCCTGCTCGAAGGGCGTTTGCTGAACGCGGCCGAGGCCTATGCCAAGGGCCTGCTGACGCGCGTCGTGGCTGACGACGCGGTGATCACGGAAGCGCAGGCCACGGCGGCGCGCATCGCCGCGGGCGCGCCGCTGGTGGCGCGCTGGCACAAGCAGTGGATCGCGCGACTGCAGGAGAACCGGCCGCTGACCCCCGAGGAAAAGCGTGCGTCCTTCGCCTTCCTCGACACGCAGGATTACGCCGAAGGTCTGGCGGCCTTCCTCGAAAAGCGCCCGCCGCGTTTCAAGGCCGGCTGAGCCGCACGCGAAGTAAAACCGGCGTCGACCCGGCGCAAGCACGGGTATGATCGGGCCACTTCATTTCGGTAAACCGCCATGTCCGTCTATCTGATTCTCGGCCTGCTGCTTTTCCTCGGCGTCCATTCGCTGCGCATTTTTGCCAACGACTGGCGCAATGTGCAGGTCGCGCGCATGGGCGAGTTGCCCTGGAAGGGCGTGTTTGCACTCCTTTCTGCCCTTGGGCTGGGCTTGGTCATCTGGGGCTACGGCCTGGCGCGCATTGACCCCGTCGTGCTCTGGATGCCACCCGCATGGACGCGGCATCTGGCTGCGCTGCTGACCGTGCCGGCCTTCATCCTGCTGGTCGCCGCCTACCTGCCCGGTAGCCACATCAAGGCGAAGATCGGCCACCCGATGGTGGCGGGCGTCAAGATCTGGGCGCTGGCCCATCTGCTGGCCAACGGCAACCTGGCCGATGTGATGCTGTTCGGCGCTTTCCTGGCTTGGGCGATCGCCGATTTCGTCTCGGCGCGGCGCCGTGACCGCCTGGCCGGGCGGACGTATGTCGCGCAAGGCGGTTCACGGGACGCTGCGGTTGTCGGCATTGGCCTGCTGGCCTGGGCCGGGTTTGCCTTTTACGGTCACGTCTGGCTGATCGGCGTCAAACCCTTCGGCGCCTAGGCGTTAAGGCGTTCAGGCCTCGAAGCTGTCACCGGTGGCGAAGAAGTTGCCGCCGGCCTGATAGTGGATGCTGCGCCGCTGTTCATCCGGGAAATGCCAGCGGCCTTGCGAAAACGCCGCCGGGTCGGCCCAGGCGGCGACCACTTCGCCGAGGAACAGGTCGTAGGTCTTCTGGTTGTGCGGCTCGGCAATCACCCGGCACTCCAGCCAGGCCAGGCAGCCCTCGATCAGCGGCGCACCGACGATGCTGGCCGCCGTTGCCTGCCCGCGAAGCGGATTCCCAGGCACGCAGAGCGAGCCAGCGCCGTCCCTAGGGATACCGCTTCGCATAACTTTCAGGAATTTGTCGACCTCGCGCCCCGATTGCGTACCCACCGCCAGCGTCAGCGCCGCCTGCTGCCGCGCCGGCACGTTGAGCACGAACTCGCCCGAGGCTTCGACCAGTTCGCGCGTCAGCGTCGCCTTGTCGATCACCACCGCCACTTTCGGCGGATCGAAATCCAGCGGCATCGACCAGGACGCGGCCATGACATTGCGCCGCCCGCCGTGGGCGCTGGAGACCAGCACCGTCGGGCCGTGGTTGAGCAGCAGGTAGGCCTTGGGCAACGGCACCGCGATACGTCCGCTCATGTCCTTGGCTCCGTGCCCACGCGGCGCGCGGCGAAATCGACGAACCACTGCAGGCTGGCGGGATTGGCCATGGCGTCGGGATTGGCGATCTTGTCGAGGGCGTGACCGAGCAGCAGCTTTTTCACCGGCAGTTCCATCTTCTTGCCTGACAGCGTGCGCGGAATCTCCGCCACCTGGAAGATTTCGTTGGGCACATGGCGCGCCGAGAGCGCGAGCTTGATGCGTTCTCGCAGCGTGGCTTCGAGCTGCGGCGTCAGCTCATGGCCGGGGCGCAGCACGATGAACAGCGGCATGTAACTCTCGCGGCCGAGGAACTCCAGGTCGACCACCAGGCTGTCGAGGATCTCGTGCACTTCCTCGACGGCGCGGTAGAGCTCGCTGGTGCCCATGCGGATGCCGTAACGGTTGATCGTCGCATCCGAGCGGCCGTAGATCACGGCGCCGCCGCGCGGCGTGATGCGTATCCAGTCGCCGTGGCGCCAGATGCCGGGGTACATGTCGAAGTAGCTCTCGCGATAGCGCCGGTCATCGGGGTCGTTCCAGAACTTGAGCGGCATCGAGGGCATCGGCGCGCTGCAGACCAGTTCGCCGACCTCGTCGATCAGCGGCTTGCCGGCTTCGTCCCAGGCTTCGACCCTGGCGCCGAGGCAGCGGCATTGCATCTCGCCCAGAACCACCGGCAGCGTCGGCACGCCGCCGACGAAGCAGCTGGCGAAATCGGTGCCGCCGGAAATCGGGTTGAGCCAGATGTCCTGCCGCACGTGGTCGTAAATCCACTGGTAGCCTTCCGGCGGCAGCGGCGAGCCGGTCGAGCCGACCGCGCGCAGGGCGGACAGATCGGCGACCTGGTTCGGTTCGATGTGGGCCTTGAGGCAGGACATGAAGAAGGCCGCGCCGGCACCGAAGAAGCTGACGCCGGTTTCGCCGACGAAGCGCCACAGGGCGTTCAAGTCGGGCCAGCCGGGGTTGCCGTCGTAGATGCAAATCGTGCTGCCCATCAGCAGGCCCGCCATCTGGCAGTTCCACATGATCCAGCCGCTGCTGGAAAACCAGTGGAAGCGGTCTTCCGGGCCGAGGTCGAGGTGGAAGGCGCCGAGCTTGACGTGTTCGACGACGATGCCGCCCTGCGAATGCACGATGGGTTTGGGCAGGCCGGTGGTGCCGGAGGAATACACCACCCACAGCGGATGGTCGAAGGGCAGGTGCGCCACTTGCAGCGGGGCGTTGCCTGCTGTCGCGGCGCCCCAGTCGGTGCACTGGGCGAAAGCGGCGGCATCGGCGGCAGACCCGAGGCAGGGCAGCAGCACCATGTGGGCTATGCTGGGCAACTCGGCCAGCAATTCATGGATCAGTTCGCGGCGGTCGTAAGCCTTGCCGCCGTAGCGGTAGCCGTCGACGGCGATAAGCACCTTGGGCGCGATCTGGCGGAAGCGGTCGAGCACGGCGATGCGCCCCATGTCGGGCGAGCAGGCCGACCAGATGGCGCCGAGGCTGGCCACCGCAAGAAAGGCGACGACGGTTTCGGGGATATTGGGCAGGTAGGCGACGACGCGATCGCCGGGCACGACACCCATGCCGCGCAATGTCGCGGCCAGCGCGCCGACCTGGCGCTGCAGCTCGGCCCAGCCCAACTCGCGCTGTTCGCCCGCTTCGTTGCGCGAAATTACTGCCGGACGTTGCGTCGTGGCGTGGCGAAAGACTTGGTCGACGTAGTTCATGGTGACGCCGGGGAACCAGCGCGCACCGGGCATGCCGGTCCCGGCCAGGACGCGGCTGCGCGGCGTCGTTGCGGGAATCGCGAAGTAGTCCCAGACGGCGCCCCAGAAGCCTTCGAGATCCTCCACCGACCAGCGCCAGAGCGCGTCGTAATCGGTGAAATGCATGCCGCGCTTGACTGCCAGCCAGTCGGTGAACGCGGTGATTTTCGCTGCGCGGATGGCGGCGGCCGATGGCTGCCAGGCCGGATTTTCCATGGCTGATCCTCCCCTTGTTTTTTGGCCGATTCTATAAGATGGGGCCATGCGCAAAGCAATTTTCTCCCTGTTCTTGCTGTGGGCCTTGCACGCCGCGGCCAGCGACCTGCCGCCCGTGGTGGTGCAGGCGCTCAAGGGCGCCGGTATTCCGCAGGCGGCAACCGCCCTCTGGGTCAGCGAAGTGGACACCGCCAAGCCGCGTCTGGCGGTCAACGCCCGCGCCTCGCTGAACCCGGCCTCGACCATGAAACTGGTCACCACCTACGCTGCGCTCGACCTGCTGGGGCCGGCCTATGTCTGGAAGACCGAGGCCTTCGCCAGCGGCACGATCAACGACGGCGTGCTGAGCGGCGACCTGCATCTGCGTGGCGGCGGCGACCCCAGGCTGACCTACGACCAGTTCGAGCGCCTGCTGCGCCAGATACGGGCGCGCGGCATCCGCGACATCCGCGGCGACCTGGTGCTCGATCGCAGCGCCTTTGCCGCCAACGGCAGCGACCCCGGACACTTCGATGCGCAGCCGATGCGTCCCTACAACGTGGCCCCGGATGCCTTGCTGCTGAATTTCAAGGCCGTCACGCTGCAGCTGATCCCCGATCCGGCAAACCGGAAACTGCTGGTCAGCATGGAGCCGGCGCCGGTCAATCTCGATCTGGTCAACCAGATCACCCTGGGCAACGGCAATGGCAACGGCTGCGGCGACTGGAAGGAACGTTTGCGCGCCGATGTTTTTCCTCATGGCCCGACGACGCGCCTGGTATTGACCGGGGTTTTTCCCCAGGCTTGCGAGGAGCAGCGCTGGAACATCGCGGTGCAGGAGCATCCGCAATTCGTGCTCGGCGTGTTCCAGCAGTTGTGGGCCGAACTCGGCGGCACGCTCAGCGGCGGCGTCCGCGACGGCGCGCTGCCGGCCGAAGCGCATCCGCTCGGCGTGTTGCCATCGCCGACTCTTGCCGAGGTGGTGCGCGACATCAACAAGTTCTCCAACAACGTCATGGCGCGCCAGCTGTTCCTGACGCTGGGCATGGAAGCCGGGCATCGCCCGGCCAGCGCCGCCGATGCCGATGCGGCGATCCGCGCCTGGCTCGACGCACGCGGTTTGAGCGTGCCGGAGCTGGTGCTGGAAAACGGTTCCGGGCTGTCGCGCCGCGAACGGATTTCCGCCGAAGGCCTGGGCCGCCTGCTGCAGGCGGCGTGGCGCAGCGCGGTGATGCCGGAACTGATGGCCTCGCTGCCGGTGACCGCCACCGACGGCACGATGAAGAAACGCCTCAAGCAGAACGGCGTGGCGGGCCAGGCGCACATCAAGACCGGTTCGCTGGAGGGCGTGCGCGCCATCGCCGGCTATGTGCTGGACAAGGGCGGGCGGCGCTGGATCGTGGTGTTCTTCGTCAATCACGCCAATGCCGGCGGGGCACAGGCGGCGCAGGATGCGCTGCTGCAGTGGGTGTATGAGCGGGGCGCGGGGTGAAACGCTTCCTTCTGCTGGGCGCCGGCTTCGCCTACATGGTGCTGCTGATCGAGGCCATTCGCGCCGCCGTGGCATGGTGGCATGGCGAGCCGGCGCAACCGGGCTGGAGCGACATGGCGCTGATCGCGCTGCTGCCGCTGCTGGTCTGGATCTGGTGGCGCCATATTTCACCCTTCGGCCGAACTGACTGCTCCAAATGTCTGCCGCCAAGCGAACCCGATCCGCGTCCCTGAAACCGCAGCCCTGTCCCTGCGGCCGGCCGCTTTCCTACTCGGCCTGCTGCGGCCAGCTTCACGCGGGCAGCCCCGCCACGGATGCCGAAGCGCTGATGCGCTCGCGCTACAGCGCCTACGTGCTCGGGCTGGAAGACTACCTGCTCGCCACCTGGCACGCCTCGACGCGCCCCGTCGCGCTGAACCTCGGCCGCGAGGCGCCAGCGAAATGGCTGGGGCTGGAGGTCAAGGCGCACGCCCCAGGCGACGACAGTGCGACGGTGGAGTTCGTCGCCCGCTGCCGCGTCGGCGGCCGCGCGCAGCGCATGCACGAGCTCAGCCGCTTCGTGCGCGAGGACGGGCGCTGGTATTACGTGGACGGGATGATGGCCTGAGCTGCTCGCCGCAGGCTTACTTGATCGGCTCGAACGACAATGTTGACGCCACCCCGTTTTTGTCGGCTTCCGCCACGGCTTCGACGGGTTTGCTGCCGATCCGCGCCGGGTCGAGCTTGAGGCGGCCGGTAAGGGCAAGGGTGATGGCATCGGCACGAGCCTTGGCCAGCTCGGCCAGCGCCGCCGCGGGGAGCGGCTGCAGTTCAACCAGTCGCTGATGCATGGCGACATACAGGGCGCGATCGCCGGCGCCGCGACCGATCAAGGCGAGCGCGGCATTGACGCGCGCGGCGTCGCGGCCCGCGGTTTTGCGGAAAGCCTCGGCGAACTGTGCGGCCGCATCGCCACCGGCGCGGGCATCCAGCATGATTTCCAGCGCGCGCTGGGTCTTTGCATTGTCGAAACCGACCGGCCCCGGATCTTCCCCCGCGTCGAGTTTCAGGCCCTCGCGCACGGCCAGGTCGGCGCGAACGGCGTGTGTGCGCAAAGCCAGTCCATCCGCATCCTTCTGATACCGCCCCTGCACCATCAGCTTGAGTTGCGAGCGCTTCTGCAGGCCTTCGGCAACCCGCCGCAGTTTTTCCTGTTCGGTCGGTAGCAGTCGCGAACTGCCGGGATCGAACAGGATGTCGCCCAGAGTTTCGGCGCCGCTGCCAAACAGCGAGGCCAGGGCCCGGAAGGGCGCGGTGACGATGCGCTTGAGGACCGTGGTGATCGCCTGCCAGACGACATGGCCGTAGCTGAACTCGGGATGGTCGAGGTTGCCGCTGACCGGCAGCGAGAGGTCGATTTTTCCGTCGCTGTCCGTCAGCAGTGCGATCGCGAGATCCAGCGGCAGGTCGACGGCGCTCGGACTTTCGACGCGTTCGCCCAGGGTGAATTTTTCCAGCAGAATCCTGTTGTCGCCGGCCAGTTGGCTCTTGTCCAGCTTGTACTGCAGATCGAGTGAAATTTTCCCACTGGCGATCCTGCGGCCGGCGAAGGTGGCTGAATACGGGCTCAATTCCGTCATGTCGACATTGCGGAAGCTCACGGCAATGTCGGTGAACTTCCTGGGTGCGATCGGCTGGATGCTGCCTTCTGCGCGCATCAGGCCGTATTCACCGACGCTGCCCTCGAATTTCAGGTTGGCCCGGGCCTCGGCAGCGGACGACAAGCCGCTGACCGAACCGTCCAGGGCCTGGATATGTGCGGCGAACGGCAGCACCAGACTCGCGTCGGTAAAGTCCATCGATCCGCCGCTGACGCTTACGCGCTCGACACCGATAGACAGCGGGTTGCCTGCCGCTGCTTCCGCAGGTGCAGGCGCAGACCCGCCGGCCGGCGGGCTGGTGGCGCGCCTGATGCCGGAAAAATTGGTGGAGCGGTCCTTGGCGATGGTAAGTCTTGCGTAGGGTGCGGCCACCGCCACGCGGGCGACGGCGAGCCGGTTCCCGGCCGAGCTGAAGTCGATGTCGCTCACGCTCAGGCTCTTCCAGCCCACCAGCCGCTCGCGGTTGGCAGAGGTCTGCACGTCGAGGTCGGTGATGCTGGCCGCGCCGCTGTAATGGATCGCTGCGGGCGACTTCCTGCCGTCAAAGTTTACTTGTCCGCTGGCGCCGGCATTGCCCGAGGCCAGCGTCAGCGTGGTGTCGCGTTTGAGCAGGCTATCGAGCGGCAGCAGCGCGACATTGGCAATCTCGAAGCGCAGGTCGGCGGCAGGCTGCCGCAGGTCAAGCGTGCCTTTGGCCTTTACCGTGCCGCCCTGCTTGATCCGCAGCGACATGTCGAACGGAAAGGATTTTTTGGGCGGATACGTGATATTCGATGCCGCTGCATTGACCTGCTCCAGGTCGTAATTGATCGCCGGCTCGAAAGTCTTGTCGGTCAATGCCACGGCATATCCGGAGATTTCGGCCCTCGCCAGGGCGAGGCTGAACCCTTCCTTCTGCAATTCCTTGACCAGCCGGACCTTGCGCGGGGCGAACAGGCTCAGCAGTCGCAGTTCGCCGTCGGCGCCGCGCCTGACCCAGGTGCGCCCGCCAGACAAGCGCAGCAGCTCGGCGCCTATGGTCTGCTCCTGCAAATTCACCGCGACGCCGGTAATTTCAGCGGTTTCCAGTGTTACCGGCGACTCGTCTTCGCCGATTGCCACGACCCGGATATCCTGCAGCTTCAATGCGCCCCGGTCGACGACAAGCTGGAGCGGACCGCCCATCGAACCGGCAATGCCGAAGCCGAGTTCGCTGCGCGCCGCCCTCAGGTGCAGCGGCCTGGCGCGGCTGTAGTCCTTCAGGGAAAGCGCGAGCGGACCGACGCTGACCTGGGGCAGCGATATTTCCCAGGGCGCCTCCTGTTGCACCGCATCCTTGGGCGCAGCCTTGCCCGCGGCGGCAGGCACGGCGTCAGGAGCAGGGCTGCGAACCAGTCCGGCCCAGTCAGGGACGCTGTTTTCGTCGAGAACGATGTTCAAGGCGCCGTCGGCAAGGCGGATGTCCTTGAAGGCAAGCTTGCGCCGGGCCAGATCGAAGTTGCCGCCATCGAAGGCGATCGTCGCCAGTTTGCCGAGTATCTTGCCGTCCTCCGCCCCGGCAATGACAACGTCCTTGAATCCCAGGGCGAGATCATCGGCCTGGAAATTCAACTTGCCGCCGGAGTATGCGGCTCGATAGCGCAGGCCGAATCCGTAGCTGCCTTCGGGCTTGGCAATCGTCAGGCGATCCTGCACGAACTGCCACAGCGTCGACAGGCGGGCATCCTTCAGCGAAATCGTGCCGCTGGATGCGATCGGCGACAGCGACAGCCTGCCCTGCCACTGCAGGCTGCCGCCTTCCGCCAGCCTGGCACTCAGCGTGTGTTCGCCGCTGCCGTCCGGCAGGGTGGATACGTCATGGATCTCGAAATCGATCAGATCGGCCTGCGTCGGGACTTCGGGTTGCAGGGTGCGGTCGGTGAATTTGAGCGCACCGCCGGTGATCGCCATATGCTGCAGCAGCAGTCGCGGCATTGCCTCGGCCGCTTCCTTCCTTTCCGGCGTTTTCGCTTGCAGGAACTGGATAAGTCGCGCCAGATTCAGGCTTCCGCCGGCATCAAGATCGAGGTTGATCGCCGGGTGCTCGATGCGAAGCTCGCGGAAGGTCCACGCCCGGCGCAGCAGGCTGCTGGTTTCGAAATCCGCGAACACCCGGCCCACCTGGATCACCGGCAAGCCGGATTTTTCGGCAATGGCCAGATCGGTGGCCTCGAAGCTGAACAGGAACGGATTGATGCGTACATCCCCGATGGTCGCTTGAGCACCCAGATGCTGCTCGACCAGCTTCGGCAGCTGCTGCCGCACCAGCCATGGTGCGAGGACGAATCCGGCCAGGGCGTAAATCAGCAATCCCAGCAGGCCGACGACGATTCGCTTCGAGCTGCGGCTTGCCAGCAGGCGGGGCGTAGGTGGCGCGGCGTTGTTCATTCGAGAACTCCGGTCTTTGTTATCGGCGCACTGAACGGGAAACCGGGCTGCGGGGTGCGTTCGATGCCGACATTCGCCTTCATGCGGCTGCGTCAAATTGGAGAATGACCAGTTTTTCAGCCTTGTGCAACGGATTCTAGCCGCGAACGATGTCGCAGAGAGCGCTGCCGTCAGAGGAACAAACAGCAAAGTCGGTGCTGGCGGGACGGCGGCTTCGACTGTAACGAGTCACTGGAAAGATGGATGAAGCCGAGGCAATGAATGGGCTATCGATACCTTGCGCAAGCGCTGGCTGGCGCCGGCTTGACGTGCTGCACCAGTCCCTCGCGGAGCACCCCGCAGCAAGTCAGGCACGAATGGAACGGCTCTCCGGCAAGGGCGCTACTTCCTGACTTGTGTCGGTTCTCCCGGACAACTGATCCAGATTTCACCGGTGTTCGGCCCACGCGTCCACGGAAATGCCCGTGACAAGGTCGCAAAGGGTTTGACCAGGCGATGCTCCGACATCAATCCCGGATCGTCTGGCACCGCGATGGCGCTTCAGGCGAGTTCCGACTTCAGCCGATCGTATACCCGCCGTCGATGACGATTTCCTGGCCGTAGATATTCCTGGCGGCATCGGATGCGAGGAATGCCGACATCTGCGCGATATCCTCCGGCTGGCCGAATGCACCAGGCATCAGCCTTGCGCTGACATTGGCGGCAACCACATTCAAAACTTCGGGGGGAAGCCCGACCGTGCCCCACAGCGGGGTGCCAATCGGTCCCGGTGCGATCGAGTTGACGCGAATGCCCTTCGGCGCGAGTTCTGCCGCCAGCGTCTGCGAAAACGATTTGAGTGCCGCCTTGCTGGCGCTATAGATCGACAGGCCGGGAAAGCCCACCTGGGTCAGGAAGGTGGTGATGAACTGCACCGAACCGCCTTTGCGGATATGCGGGAGGAACAGGCGCACGGTTTCGATGGCGCCGAACAGGTTCACCGAGAACTGGGTGTTGCAGGCTTCGGTCGTACTGTCCTCGAATGAAACCACGCGCGCGATGCCGGCGTTCGGCACCACGATATCGACGCCGCCATGGGCCTTGACGGTTTCGGCTACCAGGCGCCGCAGGTCTTCCGCTTTGGTCACATCGCCGGCGACGGCGAGAACCTTGCCCGGATGCGCCGCCGCCAGTTCGTTGAGTGCGGTCATGTTGCGCGCAAAGGCCACCACGGTGGCGCCGTCTGCCACGAAATGTTCGACAATGGAACGACCGATCCCGCTGCTGGCACCGGTTACAACGGCTACCTTGCCATCCAATCGCCTCTGCATTTTTTGTCCTCACTTGGTTGGGCCGGGCGAATTGCACGGCCAACCAGTATCCGACAAATTCAGTCAACTTTGATTGATTTGAATCAACGCGCGGGGAGGGTGCGTCAGGTCGTCGATAGGATCCGTCCTGAGCTGCAACTGCCGGCGATCGTTGGCTCGTCGAGCACGCAAGGAATCACTCACCTGCCATGACCTTCAGCCGGGGATCGTCCGGCCGTTCGGCGGCGGCGGCTTTCCAGTATTTGCGCGCTTCGTCGCGCAGCGCCATCTCTTCCAGCCAGGCGGCGAACGCGATGCGCTCGGAAAATGGCGAATTGGCCGCGGGGCGCAGCGATTCGACCTGGCGCCGCAGGTCAGCCGACGCCAGGCTGAAATCGCTGGCGTTCGAGAACGTCGAACCGTCCGGATGCTGCGTCGAAACCATCCATGTGTAGGTGGCGGCTTCCTTCAGATGAACCTGCGCCGGCAATTGCAGCGAGGTGTCATTGACGGTCGTTTCGTACAACGCTTTTCCGGTTTCGTCGAGCAAGGCGAAACGGTAGGGGATATCCGGCACAATGCCCTTCCAGGCGAATAGCGGACGCTCCTCGAGAGTCTTGTTGCCCAATGGATTGATCAATTTGAGCTTCAGGCTGGGTTTGACGGAGCGCATCACGATCGCGGCCTGGGCCACGGCGACAGGCTTGATGCGGATTTCCTTGCTGCCCTTGGACAAGGCATTGCCCAGAGGCTGGGGCTTGGCACCGGATTCCGACTCGGGTTGCTGCGGGCGGAATACCACCACGGCGGGACCTTTCATTTCCCAACTCTGGCCGGAATTCAAATAGACCGCTACCAGTCGCGCTGCGGCCTCGATCTGTACTCGCGTGTCCTGGCGGATTTCGGAAAGAATCGTGACCGCAGGCTTGCGTATATCGGCCAGCATGACCGCCTTGCCCTCGAGGTCGGTGACCATCGCCACCGAGGGCTCGCCCGCCGCACTGGACGCGATGCAATGCCCCAGCAAGAGGAATGCACAAAACAATTTTTTGACTGCCTGCATGTTGATCTCCATCGATGTCACTTCTAACGTGGTCCCCACCCATACGCATGCACCGGCGTATGCCCTTTTATTGCCTGCGGCCCGACCGAGGTCAGGTCGCCGTTCGATTCCAGCGCCTCGAAAACATCCTTCGAGCAGACTATCTCGAAACCGACATCTTTTGTCAGTCCTTCAAGGCGGGATGCCACGTTGGTGACATCGCCGATGGCGGTGAAGTCGTGCCTTCCCGACGAGCCTACCTGGCCGATCACCGCATCCCCGGCATGGAGTCCGACACCGATCTGAATCGGCGCGCTGCCTTCACTGACCAGAATTTGATTCAGCCTGACGACTTCACTTTGCATCCCCTTCGCCGCCGCCAGCGCCGCCTCGCAGGGATTGGGCAGCCGTTTCGGGGCGCCAAAAATCGCCATGATGCCATCGCCCATGAAGCAGACCACCGCGCCTTCCTGCGCGTGAATCTGATCGACGACGCGGTCGAAATAGCGATTGAGCAGGGTGATCACCGCTTCGGGCATCAACGATTCGCTCAGGGTGGTAAAGCCGCGAATATCGGCGAAGAGCACGCATACATATTTCCGTTCGCCGCCGAGGCTTGGCGAGAGTTGTCCCGACAGTATCTCCTGCATCACTACCGGGCTGACGGAACCCGAAAACGAACGTTTCAGGATCAGGCGTTCCTTCAGCTTGCGCCAGGCATCGCCGGCCAGCGGCCCGACCAGCCCGAAGCAGGCGGCCGCATAAATCCCGCTGAGGGGCAGGTACCAGCCCTGCCTGAAGAGCCAGGCGGAAACGGCAAAGGCGCCACCTGCCAGCGCCATCAATATCGCGCTCGCCAGCACGGGTCCCGGCCCGGCGAGCCAGAGTAGTGATGCGGCAAGGATTGCGGCGCCAAGCAGCCAGACCGGCACGTCGGTGATCAGCCCGTGATTCAGGATGTTCCGCAGCGCCTGGGCGTGGATCAGGACGCCGGGTGCGAGGTTGGCGTTGTCCTCCCACGACGCAAGATTGACCGGCTGCAGGACGGCATCGCTGGAGGGAAGCACCGAACCGAGGAGCACCGGCCGGCCTTCGAACATTTGCCTCAGACTCGCGCCGTCGCCGGCCTGGAAGGCGCCGAGCACGGTATGGAGCGGGATGTAGGTATATGAGGAGCCGCGGGAATAGTCGATCATTCCCGGTGCCGGGTCCTTGCCCAGTTGCCGAGCAATTTGGCCGACCAGGGTCGGAACGACCGAACCGTTGTCGCCGATCCGTTCATCGAAGCGCCTGACGACGTGATCCGCGTCGCGCGGAAACAGCGCGAGTCCGGTCCCCTCTTCTCCGGCGACCAGCTGGAATTTCCGGAAAATGGCGCGCTGCTTGCCGGAGGCCTCGACGGTACGTGCCAGCACCACGGGGATTTCCTTCTTCGCCGCCAGGATGCCCATCATCAGGGCCTCGTCGCTGCCCGGCAGCACCTGGTTGTAGGAATGATCCGGCAGGACGAGGTCGAGTCCCACCGCGGCGCCTTTTCCGGTGGCGACGGCGCGCAGAAAATCGCCTACGTAGCGATGCCAGAGCGTCAGCGGTTCCGGGTAGCTGGCGACGCTGGTTTCGTCGATGCCGACGACGACGACCTCCTTGTCCGTCGCAACCGGAAAATGCTTGCGCAAGGCCTGCGTGGTCATGTCGAGCAAGGCAAAGTCGATCCGCGCGCCTACCGCGGACACTTGCAGCAGAAGGGCCAAAATGGTGCAGGCGGCCACTCCCGCGATTTTTTCCGCCGGCCCTCGCGCAAAAGCAGCGCTAGACATGCAGCCCGACGCTAGCGATGTATCGTTCATCGGCATTTCTCAGGCGGTTGATCATCATTTTGAGGAAGGCGTTGGAAAAGCGCGCCTGCAGCGCGCCCGAAGCCTGGCGCAGCGACACACCCTCGATTTCAACCATCGTCATCGGTGAAATGGCCGTGACCGTCGCCGAGCGAACCATCTGATTTTCGTCGAGATAGGTCATTTCGCCGAAGCATTCGCCGGCGCCCATGATGTTGATTTCGACATTCTTCTTGGTAACCCTTGCCTCGCCGCTGAGGATGATGAACAAGCTTCGCCCGACGCCGTCCTCTTTCACAATGGTTTCGTCCGGTTCCTTCTTTTGCCAGTGGCCGATGCCGACGGTTTCCCACAATTCGATATCGGTGAACCGGGAAAAAAACGGCAGGTCGCGCAGCACGTTGAAATGCGCGCTGTCGAAATTGGCCTCCTCGGGTCTGGGTACCTGCGGCAAGGCGATGGCCAGGTCGTCGCAGAAATCCTGCCAGGAATCGTAACGAACCGCCTGGTCGCGATGCATGGCACGGTGAACCGCGAAGCGCAGCGATGCAGGAATGTCGTGCCGGCGGGTGTCTATCGGCACCGCATCCTGGTTCAGTTTTTCGAAAATCAGCCCTTCGTGGGAATCCGCGGTAAATGGCAGCATGCCCGTCAGCAGTTGGTAGGCCATGACCCCGACCGCGTAGATGTCGGACTTGAGCGTCGGGAGTTCCTTCCTGAACAGTTCAGGCGGCATGAAGGCCAGCGAGCCGACGAAGAGCACTTGCGTCACCTCGGAATCGTTGCAGTAGGCCGCGCCGAAGTCGGAGATTTTTATCGCGTTGTTTTCGCCCAGCAGAATATTTTCCGGTTTGATGTCACGGTGCAGCACGCCCATCTTGTTGGCATAGTCCAGCGCGTTGCACACCTTGTAAAGGATGTCGATCACCCGATCGAGGGGCAACAATTTTCCCGGGGCCGTGAATTGCTTCAGGGTGCCGCCGGCCAGGTACTCCATGATCAGGTAATCGAAGTCGTCGGTGCTGCCGGCTTCCATGACCTGGACAATGAAAGGGTGCAGGAGTTTGCCCGCGAGTCGGGTTTCGTTGAGCCACATGTTGCGGTTCTGCCGGTCGGCTTCCGGGTCGTCGGATGCCTTCCGCCGGATGATCTTGATGGCCACCTGGCGCTGCAAAAAATTGTCGAAAGCGAGATGCACCTCGCCATTCGCGCCTTTGCCCAATTCCCGAAGGATCTCGAAGCGGTTGCCGAAGTTTCCAGAACTGATGGTCATGAGTGGCAGTCGGTAGCCCGGTTTGTCTTGCAGGTCGCGGCCCAAAGATCGATCAAAGCGACCCGCTTGCATGGGCTGCATTATAGGTTCGGGATTGACTCCGATCGTGTCGCCAGGCTCGGCACCGGGCAAATGAAAATCCGCCGCCGGAAGGGCCTGCCTTGCGGCGCCTGCCGCTGTCCCGGATGCTTAGGCGCGGCGCCCCACCATGCGCTGATACAGCGCCGTCGCCTCGCCGACGATGCCGCGGCGAAAGGCCAGCACGCAGATGACGAAGATGGCGCCCATGATCACCGTGACGAGGGAACCGACCTTGTCGGCCAGTTCGCTCTGCAGGGTGATGATGACCGAGGCGCCGACCACCGGGCCGAAGATGGTGCCCATGCCTCCCAGCAGGGTCATCAGCACCACTTCGCCCGAGGCATGCCAGTGGGCGTCGGTCAGGGTGGCGAACTTGAATACCAGCGCCTTGGTCGCACCGGCCAGGCCGGCGAGCGCCGCCGAAAGGACGAAGGCGACCAGCTTGTATCTGGCGACGTCATAGCCGAGCGAAACCACGCGCGCCTCGTTCTCGCGCACCGCCTTGAGGATCTGGCCGAAGGGCGAATGGATGGTGCGGTGGATCAGCCAGAAAGCGCCGACGCAGATCGCCAGCACCAGGTAATACAGTGCGGTGTCGTTGGCCAGATCGACGACCCCCAGAAAATGGCCGCGCGGAATGCCCTGCAGGCCGTCTTCGCCGCCGGTAAATGACGACTGGATGAAGATGAAATAGACCATCTGCGCCAATGCCAGGGTCACCATGGCGAAATAGATTCCTTGACGCCGGATGGCCAGGCTGCCGACCAGCCAGCCGAGGGCCGCTGCGGCCAGCGTGCCGGCGAGCAGGCCGAGTTCGGTCGGCCAGCCCCATTCCTTGAGCACATGACCGGCGATGTAGGCGCCGGTGCCGAGGAAGGCGGCATGGCCGAAGGACAGCAGGCCGGTGTAGCCGAGCAGGAGGTTGAAGGCGCAGGCAAACAGCGCAAAGCACAACACCTTCATTACCAGCACGGGATAGACCGCCAGCGGCGCCAGCAGCAGGGCCGCCAGCAGCAGCAGATAGCCGAGGGGAAACTTTCTGGCCATCATTTCTCCTTGCCGAACAGTCCGGCCGGCCTGACCATCAGCACGCAGACCATGATGACGAAGACCACGGTGGAAGACGCTTCCGCATAAAACACCTTGGTCAATCCTTCGATCACTCCCAGTCCGAGGCCGGTAAGGATGGAGCCCATGATCGAGCCCATGCCGCCGATCACGACGACGGCGAAGACGACGATGATCAGCTTCGAGCCCATCTGCGGGTCGGCTTGATAGATCGGCGCTGCCAGCACACCGGCGAGGCCGGCCAGCGCGACGCCGAAACCGTAGGTCAGCATCACCATGAGCGGCACATTGATGCCGAAGGCCTGGGTCAGGCGCGGATTTTCGGTGGCGGCGCGCAGGTAGGCGCCGAGCCGCGTCTTCTCGATCACGTACCAGGTTCCCAGACAGGTCAGCAGGGAAACGCCGACGACCCAGGCGCGGTACTTGGGCAGAAACATGAACCCCAGATTTATCGGGCCGCTCAGTTCCTCGGGCACCTCGTAAGGCAAGCCTGACGAACCATACAAATAAAGAAACAGGCCTTCGATCATCAGCGCCAGGCCGAAGGTCAGCAGCAATCCGTAAAGGTGGTCGAGCTGGTAGAGCCAGCGCAGCATGCTGCGTTCGATGGCGATGCCCACCAGCCCGACCGCCAGCGGCACCAGCAGCAGCGACCACCAGTAGCCGATGCCCCAGTAGGTGAGCCCCATCCAGGCCAGGAAGGCACCGGCCATGTACATCGCGCCGTGGGCGAAGTTGATGATGTTGAGCATGCCGAAGATGACCGCCAGGCCGAGGCTGAGGATGGCGTAGAACGAACCATTCACCAGACCCAGCATCAGCTGGCTCATCAATGCCTGCACCGGCACGCCAAAGATTTCCATGCGTTCAGCCTCGCTTCATGTCAGCGGCAATGGGGCAGGCGCGCCCGCCCCATTGCCGGCTATTACTTCTTGACCAGGGAACACTTCGACGCCGACAGCGGCTGGAAGGCTTCCGCCGCCGGAATGGTCTGGCGGATGTGGTAGTAGTCCCACGGATACTTCGACTCCTCGGGCTTCTTGACCTGCATCAGGTACATGTCATGGACCAGGCGACCGTCTTCGCGGATGGTGCCGTTCTTGGCGAAAAAGTCATTCACCGGGGTCTTTTTCATCGCCGCCATGACCTTCTGTGCGTCGTCGGAATTGGCCGCCTTGACCGCTTTCAGATAGTGCATGGTCGCGGAATACAAACCGGCCTGGACCATGGTCGGCATTTTTTTCTGCTTGTCGAAGAAACGCTTCGACCAGGCACGGGTTTCGTCGTTGCGGTCCCAATAGAAGGCTTCCGTCAGATACATCGACTGCGTGGTCTTCAAGCCCAGGCTGTGTATGTCGGTAATGAACATCAGCAAGCCGGCGAGCGACTGCTTGGGCGTGATGCCGAATTCGGCCGCCTGCTTGATCGAGTTGGTGGTATCGGTGCCCGCATTGGCGAGGCCGATCACCTGGGCGCCGGAGCTCTGCGCCTTGAGCAGGAAGGACGAGAAATCGGTGCCGGGGAAGGGGTGGCGCACCGCACCCAGCACCTTGCCGCCGTTGGCGACCACCACCTCGGACGAATCCTTTTCCAGCGAATGGCCGAAGGCGTAATCTGCGGTGAGGAAGAACCACGACTTGCCGCCCTGCTTGACCACCGCCTTGGCCGTGCCGTTGGCCACGGCATAGGTGTCGTAGGTCCAATGCACGGTGACGTCGTTGCAGTCTTCATTGGTGATGCGGGTCGAGGCGGCGCCGGAGATCAGCGCGATCCGGTTCTTTTCCTTGGCCACCTTCATCACCGCCAGCGCGGTCGAGGTGGTCACCAGGTCGGTGACGACGTCGACCTTGTCGCGGTCGAACCACTCGCGCGCCTTGTTCGAGGAGATGTCGCCCTTGTTCTGGTGGTCGGCCGAGACCACCTCGATGGCAAAGCCCGGTTTCGCCTGGGCCTTGAAATCCTCGACGGCCAGGTTCGTGGCAACCACGCTGCCGGTGCCGGCCAGGTCGGAATAGGCCCCGGACATGTCGGTGAGGACGCCGATGCGGACGACATTGTCCGAGATCTGGGCCTGGGCCAGGCCGGCGGCAAGGCTCAGGGTAGCTGCGACAGCCAGTGCAATACGGGTTTTCTTCATTTGGTGCTCCTCTGTGGGTTATTCAAACGCCAAGAAATTCCTGGAGGAATTCCCGTTTCTCTTCGAGCTCGTGTTGCTGGATTACGGCCGCCACCTGGCCATGTTCCACCACATACATGCGATCCGCCAGCGGCGCGGCAAAACGGAAATTCTGCTCCACCAGCAAAATGGTGAAACCCTTCTCCTTGAGATGGCGAATGATTTCCCCGAGCTTCTGCACGATGACCGGCGCCAGGCCTTCGGAAATTTCGTCAAGCAGCAGCAGTTGCGCGCCGGTGCGCAATACCCGTGCCATCGCCAGCATCTGCTGTTCGCCGCCGGACAGGCGCGTGCCCTGACTGTGACGGCGCTCGGCCAGATTGGGAAACATCGCGTAAATCTCGTCGAGGCCCATGCCTGCGCTGCCCACCTGGGGCGGCAGCAACAGGTTTTCCTCGCAACTGAGGCTGGAATAGATACCGCGTTCCTCGGGGCAATAGCCAATGCCCAACCGGGCAATCCGATGCGTCGACATGCCGATGGTGTCGCGGCCATTGAGCATGATCGAGCCGGTGCGTTTGCCGGTGAGGCCAAGAATGGCACGCAAGGTCGTGGTGCGTCCGGCGCCGTTGCGCCCCAGCAGCGAAACGCATTCGCCGCGATTTACCACGAAATCCATGCCGTGCAGCACATGCGATTCGCCGTAAAAGGCGTGCAGTCCGGTAACCCGCAGGTATTCTGTTGGCGTGGTCATGCGTGCGCCCCGGCATCCTCGGCACGTTCGGTGCCCAGATAGGCTTCGATCACTTGCGGATCATTGGCCACTGTCGCGTAGGCGCCTTCGGCCAGCACGGCGCCACGGGCCAGCACGGTAATGGTGTCGGAAATGCCGGCAACCACTTTCATGTTGTGCTCGACCATCAGGATGGTGCGGTTGGCCGACACTTTCTTGATCAGTTGCATCACCCGGTCAACGTCTTCATGTCCCATGCCCTGCGTCGGCTCGTCAAGCAGCATCAGCTCCGGTTCCAGTGCCAGGGTGGTGGCAATTTCGAGCGCGCGCTTGCGCCCGTAGGGCATTTCCACCGCGATCATCTGCGCATAATCCTGCAAGCCGACTTCGGTCAGCAGCGCCATCGCACGCTCATTCAGGACATCCAGCGAACGCCCGGAACGCCAGAAATGGAAGGACGTCCCAAGAGGGCGCTGCAGCGCGATGCGAACATTTTCCATTACGCTGAGATGAGGAAAAACCGCCGAGATCTGAAACGAACGCACCACGCCACGACGCGCAATCTGCGCCGGTTTCTCGGCCGTGATATCGGTGCCGTTGAAATGGATGGCGCCGCGGGTCGGCTCGAGAAACTTGGTCAGCAGATTGAAGCAGGTGGTCTTGCCGGCGCCGTTCGGGCCGATCAGGGCGTGGATCTCGCCGCGCCGCACTTGCAGATTGACGCCATTGACGGCAACGAAGCCCTTGAATTCCTTGGTCAGGTCGGTCGTCGTCAGTATCAAATCGTCATCGCTGCGCTTGGTCATGTGCCGTTGGCTGATTATGGTGGTTGCAGGAATTTCTGCGGTGCCGAGAATGCTCTGCGGTATTCCTGAATACTGAAAGTGTCAGCAGGTGACGAATTGATCTTAGCATTGAATGTCACGCCTTAGCTTCGCCGAAAACCCGGCGCGGCGCGTTGCGCCAAGCCCTTGAACCTGTAATGGATATCGGCAAGGTCAGCGTGGTGTTGCCGCCATTCTCCGATCCTGCCGAGCGCCGCATCGGATATGGCATTTCAGAGCAGCGCCGGATGCAATGCAGGCGAAGCGCACAGGGACTTGTGTCACGGAGGCAATAAGGAGACGTGGTTTGCTGCGTCGCAACAAAAAGCGTATCCTAGAAAAATTGGCTCCAGATCGCTTGCATCGTGTAGTGTTTTCCGCTGATGAAGCCACTGGAGTCGCGCAGAATTTCTTACTTCCAGGTGAAATTGTCATGAGACTCAGTCGCACAGCAATTCTTGTCCTTCCCCTTCTCGCCTTTGGCCTGCTCTGCGCCGGCGTCAGTTCGTCGGCCTCTGCCGCACCGACAAACCAGGTGGCCAGCAAGGATGCCCGTTCCGGCGCCAAGGACGCCAAGGCCATGCTCGAACACGCCGTGAGCTACCTGAAGGAAAACCATCCCGAGCGCGCCTTCGCCGCCTTCAACAACCAGAATGGCAACTTCTACCGCAACGATCTTTATACCTTCGTCGTCGGTATCGAAGACGGCATCATGCACGCCCACGGTGGCGCACCGGAAGCCATCGTCGGTACCGATGTCCGCGACCTGCGCGATGCGTCCGGAAAGCCGATCATCAGGGAAATGCTGGAGGTGGCGAACCGGCCCAATGGCGGCGAGGTCAACTACGTCTGGCTGAACCGCGTCACCAACCGGGTCGAGGACAAGACCACCCTGGTGCGCAAGGTGGGCAAGTACATGGTCGGGGTCGGCTACTACGTGGTGCGTTCAAACGCCAAGCAGGCCGAGACCCTGCTCAGCGTCGCCGTCGCCGAGGTGCGCAAGTCGCCGCAGGCCGCCTTCGCGGCCTTCAATGACCGGAAAGGCCCCTATGTCGGCCAGGATCTGTATGTTTTTGTCATCGGCCTCGACGATTCCCGCTTCCTCGCCGGAGGCGTCAATCCGGCACTCGTCGGCACCGATGTCCGTGATCTGCGTGATGCGGCCGGCAAGCCGTTCATCGCCGAGATGATCGCGCTCGCCAAAAGCAGGGGCAGCGGCGTTGTGGACTACGTCTGGCTCAACCCGGCGACCAACAAGGTCGAGAACAAGCATTCGCGCATCGAACGCCTCGACAACTACCTGATCGGCGTCGGCTACTACACGCGTTGAGGTCTGCGCCGCACCTGGTGCGCGAGCACGGGAAGAGCCGCTGTGCCTAGCCCAGTACGCTCTTCAGGGCTTCGGTGCGGTCGGTCCGCTCCCAGCTGAGGTCGATGTCGCTGCGGCCGAAGTGGCCGTAGGTGGCGGTCTGGCGGTAGATCGGCCGCGCCAGGTCGAGCATGGCGATGATGCCGCTCGGCGTCAGGCAGAAAGTGGCTTTCACTGCCGCTTCCAGCGCCTCGTGGGGCACGCTGCCCGTGCCCTGGGTATCGATCATCACCGACACCGGTTCCGCAACGCCGATGGCATAGGCGATCTGCACCAGGCAGCGCCGGGCCAGGCCGGCGGCGACGATGTTCTTGGCGATGTAGCGCGCCATGTAGGCGGCCGAGCGATCGACCTTGCTCGGGTCCTTGCCGGAGAAGGCGCCGCCGCCGTGCGGGCAGGAGCCGCCGTAGGTATCGACGATGATCTTGCGCCCGGTAAGCCCGGTGTCGCCATTGGGGCCGCCGATCTCGAAGGGACCGGCCGGATTGACGAAGAGGCGGAAGTCGTGCGTGCGCATCCTGGCCGGCAGCAGCGGATCGATGATCTCGCGCGTGACTTCCCGCGTGACCCACGCCGGATCGAGGTTTCTTTCGATCTGCGTCGAGATCACCACGTCGGCGATGCCGGCCACCTTGTGGCCTTCGTAGAGCACCGTCACCTGGCTTTTGGCATCGGGGCGCAGCCAGGGCAGGGCGCCGGATTTCCTGAGGTCCGCCTGGCGCCGGACCAGTTGATGGGAGAGCCAGATCGGGTAAGGCATCAGGTCCGGCGTTTCGTCGCAGGCAAAGCCGAACATCAGGCCCTGGTCGCCGGCGCCGAGCTGGCCGTCGGCATGGACCACACCCTTGTTGATCTGGATCGACTGGTGGTTGAAGCGCACCTGAACTTCGCAGCGCTCCGGATCGATGCCGGTTGCGGCGTCCGTATAGCCGGCGTCGCGCAGCACCTGGCGGGCGATGTCTTCCGCACGATCATGGATCTCGTCGAACACCGCCTCGTCGGACGTCCTGAATTCGCCGGCGATGACGATCAGGTTGTCGGCGACGAGGGTTTCGCAGGCGACCTTGGCCGTCGCCTCGCGCGCCAGGAAGGCATCGAGGATGGCGTCCGAAATCTGGTCGGCGAGCTTGTCCGGGTGACCTTCGGCAACCGACTCGGAGGTGAACAGGTAGGTCCGTGCGCTCATGGTTCAGTCGAACATGATGACCTGGCGCACGGCTTCGCCCGAGTCCAGCCGGTCGAAGCCCTCGTTGATCTGGTCCAGCCGCAGGCGATGGGTGATCAGCTTGTCGACGGGCAGTCGCCCGGCCTGGAACAGGGCGATGTAGTGCGGGATATCGCGCGCCGGCACGGCCGAGCCGAGGTAGCTGCCCTTCAGGGTGCGTTCCTCGGCGACCAGATTCACGGCCGGCAGGTTGAAAGTGTGCGAGGGCGGCGGCAGGCTGCAGGTCACCGTGGTGCCGCCGCGCCGGGTGATCTTGTAGGCGGCGTCGAGTGCCTTGACCGAACTCGCCGCCTCGATCGCGATGTCGACGCCGCCGCCGGTGGCGGCCTTGATCTGCGCCACCAGATCGGGATCGTCGGCACGGAAGGCGCGCGTCGCACCCAGCGTCAGCGCGGTTTCGAGCTTGGCGGGCAGGCTGTCGATGGCGATCACTTCGCGCGCGCCGGCGGCCAGCGCGCCGAGCACGGCCGAGAGGCCGACGCCGCCGAGGCCGACCACTGCCACGGTCTGGCCCAGCCGGATCTGCGCCGAGTTGATCGCGGCGCCGACGCCGGTCAGCACCGCGCAGCCGAACACGGCGGCGACATCCTGCGGCAGGTCGGGCGTGACCTTGACCAGCGAGCCGCGGTTGCACACCGCATATTCGGCGAAACAGGACACGCCGACCTGGTGGTTCAGCGGGCTGCCGTCGGCGCGCGACAAGTGGCGATGGCCGCCGACCATGGTGCCGGCGGTATTGGCCACGGCACCGGGTTCGCACAGCGCCGGGCGGCCTTCGAGGCAGGGCAGGCAGTGGCCGCAACTGGGGACGAAGACCAGCGCCACGCTGTCGCCGCGCCTGAGATCCGTGACGCCGGGGCCGGTTTCCTCGACGATGCCGGCGGCTTCATGGCCGAGCGCCATGGGCATCGGCCGCGGACGGTCGCCATTGACGATGGAGAGGTCGGAGTGGCACAGGCCGGCCGCCGTGATTTTGACCAGTACCTCGTTAAGGCCGGGAGCGGCAAGGTTCACGGTCTCGATGGCGATCGGCCGGGTTTGCGCATAAGGGCGCGGTTGTTCCATCTGGCTGAGGACGGCGGCGCGGATTTGCATGCGGTTTTCTACCTTGATCGGGTTAATCGGCAGCAGTGTAGCGGATTAGATTTGACCGCATGTCCGCTCCCCGTGATTCCATCGCCATCCTGCTTGCCAGTTCGACCCTGGTGCTGACGGCCTGCGGTGTGCTGCCCTACGGCCTGCAGTCGCCGGCACCCGTAACTTCGAGAGTTCCCGGCGAGGTGCCTGGCCCTGACGGCAACGCGGCGGCGGCGACAGACGGCAAGGCGAACAGCCAGGACAAGGCCAGCGAGGTCGTCCTGTTTGCGCTGGGGCTGATCGAAACCGACTATCGCTTCGGTGGCAAGAATCCGGAGGCCGGACTGGATTGCAGCGGCATGGTCAGCTACGTTTTCGAGAAATCCGTCGACCTGCGGCTGGCCGGATCGGCGGCCGACCTGGCCCGCAAAGGCAAACCGGTGCCTGCGGCACAGCTGCGTCCCGGCGACCTGGTCTTCTTCAATACCCGCAACAGGCCCCACTCGCATGTCGGCATCTACATCGGCGACGATCGTTTCGTGCATGCCCCCAGCAGTCGGGGCAAGGTCCGTACCGAAAGCTTGAAGCAGGGCTGGTTTGCGGCGCGCTTCGAGGAAGGCCGCAGCTATTTCGAATGACGCCTGCCAGCAAAGCGTCGTTCCAGGCGATCGGGCGCCGGCCCCGATCCCTGATCGCTACGGGAAAGCCGTAGGGAAAAATACGGTTTTGCGGGTATTCCGGCCGGATCGTTCCGAGGGTAAGTTTGCCCTGTCTGCCTGCGTGGTCTTTTTTGCTGTCCCGCAAGCAAGCTGTGCTACTCCATCCTCGTGCAAAGCGAGGGTTTTAGAATCCGGCCGGAGCAATCCCGCCGGATCTTTTTTCGCCTGGCAGGCTGTCCGAACAAAGAACGATCAGCTGTCTGTATCGGGCTTGCAGCCCTCCGCGCAGCAGCGTCCCGGCTGGCGGTTGATGGCAATGCGCCGGCGCGCGTCGGCCAGCATGCCGCGATCGAGCAGGTTCTCGACCAGCTCGACGCGGTCGGCGATCGGATAGCGGCGGAAGATTTCCTTCTTCATCGCCGCCGGCGAGCCGCCGCCGTGCAGGCTGATCACCGAGTACCAGCCGCTCTGGTAGGAGGCCGTCAGGTCCTCGATGAAACGTGCCACGGCGATGCGCTTTTCATAGGGCACGTCCGAGCGGGCCGTCAGCACTTCCGACAGGCGCCCCGCGGTCGCCGGATTGTGGTCCTCGTCCGGTCCCGGCAGCGTGACGATGAGGCCACCCGAGACTTCATGCGCGAGACGCTGCATGTCGTAGATCTGGGTCGCCAGCAGGAGCTTGCCGATGTTGGAGAACACCGCATCGGGCATCACGATGCCTGTCGCTTCCTGCGTCGCATACACCGAGGCGGCGACGCCGCAGGCATAGAAGCCCTCGACGATCCGGATCAGGTCGGTCATCGCCTCGCGCAGCCCGTGCGCCCGTTCGGTATCGAGGCCGTTGGCTTCGGTCATCAGCGTGCCGGCGCCGATCAGCAGGTCGCCATAGCCGGCACGCGCACCGATGCAGGTATGGCGGTGGTGGGTGGCGTAGGCATAGGTCAGCGTCGCGCTGTGGCGCCACTCGCCGGCGAGGAACACCCGTTCCCAGGGCACGAAGACGCGGTCGAACAGGCAGACCGCCGTGCTCTGGCCGAAACGGTTGGAGAACAGCGCGGCGGCTTCGCCCGGCCGCCCGGCCGGACGCGCCACCAGGGTCAGGCCTTCGACGTCGATCGGCACCGCGCAGCAGACGGCGAAGTCGGCATCGGCCTCGGTCATGGCGCGGCCGGGCATCACCAGCAGCTCGTGCATGTAGGGTCCGCCGGTGACGATGGCCTTGGTGCCGGAAATCACGATGCCGTCGGCGCGGCGCTCGACGATGTGCACATAGGTGTCGGGATTGTCCTGCGCATGCGGTCGCTTCGAGCGATCGCCCTTGGCGTCGGTCATGGCGATGCCGACGGCCAGGTCGGCGTCGCGGATGTGCCGGTAGTAGGCTTGCGCCCTTTGCAGGTACTCGGTGCCGTGTTCGCTGTCGATCCCGGCCGCGGCCTGGAGGATGCCGGCCATCGCGTCGCCGGCCAGGTAGCGCTGGGCGCAACCCGTGTAGCGACAGATCAGGCGGACGGCTTCCAGTTTCTGCAGCAGTTCGTCGGAGCTTTGCGGCACGTGCAGCATGCGGTTGTAGTCCCTTCCGCTGCCGTCGCGGGCGGCGACGCGCATCAGCACGGCCGTGTCTTCGCGCAGGGCGAAGTCGTAGGAGAGCGCCACTGCATTGACGCCCGGCAACAGGGCCGGATCGTCGGCGACCGACGCGACCGCGCGACCATCGACGAAGACACGTGGTTTGCGGTGGCGCAGGGATTTGCGGTAGTCGGCGTCGGACATCAGCATGGTGGGTCTCCAGGGCAAGGCGCCGACGATACTACCAGCCGCGGCAGGCGGCAATGTCGGCGCCCGCCGCACGCCGCCTTCTGCTGCTAAAGTGGCCGCCACCATGCATGCAAAACTACACGCCCTGTCCCCCGAGCTGGAAAGCTTCGCCAGCGAACCCTTTTACCAGGTGATCGGCACCGAGGCCGATCTCTTCGCCGCCGCCGCTCGCAAGAAGCTGCCGGTCCTGCTCAAGGGGCCGACCGGCTGCGGCAAGACGCGCTTCGTCGAATACATGGCCTGGAAGCTCGGCCGGCCGCTGGTGACCGTGGCCTGCCATGATGACCTGACCAGCGCCGACCTGGTCGGCCGCTACCTGCTGGCGGGCGAGGAAACCGTCTGGCTCGACGGACCGCTGACCGCCGCCGTGCGCGCCGGCGCCATCTGTTACCTCGACGAAGTGGTCGAGGCGCGCAAGGATACGACGGTGGTGATCCATCCGCTGACCGATACCCGGCGGGTGCTGCCGGTCGAGAAGCGCGGCGAACTGGTACGCGCGCCGGACGACTTCCTGCTGGTCGTGTCGTACAACCCCGGTTACCAGAGCGTGCTCAAGGAACTCAAGCAGAGCACGCGCCAGCGCTTTGTCGCGCTCGATTTCGATTACCCGCCGCCGGCGCTGGAAGCCGCCATCGTCGCCCGCGAAACCGGCATCGAACCCGTGCTCGCCGAGCAGCTGGTGAAGCTCGCCGGCCTTACCCGCAACCTCAAGGGCCAGGGGCTCGACGAGGGCGCCAGCACCCGCCTGCTGGTTCACGCCGGGCACCTGATCGCCGCCGGCGTGGCGCCGCGCGATGCGTGCCAGGCGGCAATAGGCCGCGCCCTGAGCGACGACGCCGATTCCGTTGCCTCCGTCGACGACCTGATCCGTGCCGTCTTCTGAAGACGCTCGCCTGGATGGCGAGGAACTCGGCGAGCGGCTCGACCGGATTTTCAGTTTCGACGTTTCTTCCGGGCGCAGCTACGAGGAGCTGACCGCGGCGATCGTCCCGCTGCCGCGCGGCGAACAGGATTTCGCGCTGCACTGGGCGACGGTTGCCGCGCGCACCCATCTCGAAATCGCCTACCTCGTCGTGCTGCTGGCGCCGCCGGCGCTGCGCCGGCTCAGTGTGCGCCAGACCGAAGCCTGGGTGGTGGCGGCACTCGAAGATTTCGACCGTACCGGCCTGCGTGCCGCCGTGGTCCGCCTGCGCGACATCGAAGGCTTCGCCCGTGGCGCGCTCGGACACACGGTCACGCTGGAGTCCGTGGATGCGCGGCTGATGCGCTTTCTGCAAGCTTTGTCGGGCCGCAGCCTGCGCGTTGCGGCGGCCGGCATGGCGTGGACCGATACCGAAACCGTGTTCCTGCCGGCGGCCATCGATGTCGGCGGGCGCGAGGCCGGCGCCGAACGCTACAAGATCATGGCGGCATTGCTGTGGGCCCAGGCGCGCCATGGCACGTTCAATGTCGATCTCGATGCGGCGCTGGCGGCCTGTCCCGATTGCAGCATCGCCCTGGCCTGGCTGGCGCGGCTCGAAGCCATCCGCCTGACAGCAAAACTGGGGCGCGACTTGCCGGGCTTGCGCAAGGAACTCGCCGAATTGCTGCAAGGCCTGCCGGCGGAACTCGACCCCGCGCGCACTGTCCTCGCCCTAGCCCAGGCCACGGTCGGCGACAGCCTGGCCTGGCTGCAGGCACGGCCGCAACTGCTGACCCGGGCACCGCCGGCCGATCCCTGGCTGGGCGAACTGAGGCCGCAGGAGGCGCGACGCACGCGTGATGCGCGCATCGCGCAGCAGGCGCAAGTGCTGCGCCTGTCCGTCGCCGAACTGCTTGCGACCTTGCAGGAAGAACATGAGGCGCCGGACATGGAACTCGATGTCGACACCGAGCGGCTCGAACTGCGCATCATCGTCGATGGCCAGGAGCTTGGCTTGCCGCCCGAGGGTCTGGCAGCGGCGCAATCGCTGATCCAGGACCTCGGCGAAATCCCGCCCGAATTGCTGGTCGCCGCCGGACCGGCGGACTGGAAGCCGACCGACAAACCGGGCAGCGACGCCATGAAAAATTCCGGCACCATGGAGACCCGGGCCGACCTGCTGCTCGACGAATGGGATTACCGGCGCCACGCCTACCGCCGCGGCTGGTGCCACGTTTATCTGCAGACGGTCGGCGGCGAGGATGTCAGCTACGTGCCGGAGGTTCGCGCCCGTCATGCGCCGCTGGTGCGGCAGCTGCGGCGGCGCTTCGAGGCCATGCGCGGCGAAGACCGCAGCCTGCGTCGCCAGGCCGATGGTCCCGAGGTGGATATCGACGCGCTGGTCGCAGCCATTGCCGATCGTCGCGGCGGCGCCGAGCCCGGCACGCGGCTGTTCTGCCGACGCCAGCGCGACGAGCGCTCGCTGGCGGCGGCCTTCCTGGTCGACATGAGCGGCAGCACCGAGGGCTGGATCAACGATGCCGAGCGCGAGGCGCTGGTCATGCTCTGCGAGGCGCTGGAAATGCTCGACGACCGCTACGCCATCTGGGGTTTTTCCGGCTGGACGCGGACGCGCTGCGACATCTACCGCATCAAGGAATTCGACGATCCCTACGGGCCGCAGGTCCAGGCGCGCATCGCCGCGATCAGGCCGCGCGACTACACGCGCATGGGGCCGCCGATCCGTTACCTGACCCGGCAGCTGCTCGCCGAACCGGCCAGGCACCGTCTGCTGGTCAGCCTGTCCGACGGTCGTCCCGACGATTTCGGCGACGACTACCGCAGCCAGTACGGCATCGAAGACACCCGCCAGGCCCTGCTCGAAGCGCGCCAGGCGGGCGTGCGCTCCTTCTGCGTGACCCTCGACAAGAGCGGCGCCGACTACCTCAAGTACATGTACGGTCCGGCGGCTTTCGCCGTGCTCGACGACGTCAGAAAACTGCCGCTGAAGATAGCCGACATCTACCGCAAGCTGACTTTTTGAACGGCAAAGCGAAATCAGCTTCCCGGGCCGCCGTCCGGCCGAATCTACTGTGCGGATTTTCTTGGCATTGCCGGATCGGCACCTATACTTTGATCGTGTGCTGTGTAATCCGGTCTTCAATCATCGAAGGGGAGGCGTCATGAGCTTCTTTACCGTGCTGGTTCTGGCAACCCTGCTTGCCACTGTTGCAGCCCTGGCAACGGGGATTTCATCCATGGTGGCCGATCGTCAGGTTGCCCACGCCGACAGCGTTCACTGGATGGCAAGGCGCGTCGAATTTCAGGCTGTCGCAATCCTGCTGTTGCTGGCCGCCGTCTATCTGGCCGGCTGACGGGGCGGTTTTGGCTGGTTTGGGGCAGACGGGAGTTCTGCCTGCCACGGCTTGTGCGCCTGGTTTTTCTATTCCCGGCAGCGATCGCCTTTCCGGTCCCAAGCGGCGAACAGCGGGGCGGTATAAGTCACGGTAACGGTCGGCAGTATCGCCAAGAGTCCGGCTGCAATCATCATCAGCTTGTTTGCTCGTTTGTCCTGGACATAGAATGATTCCATGGACAATACTCAGCCTTTAGCTACACGTGCTCCGGTGAGCGGAATCAGCATCGCCGCCGTCGAGCGCGACACCGGACTCGGCAAGGACACGCTGCGTGTCTGGGAGCGGCGCTACGGCTTCCCGCGGCCCTTGCGCGACGCTTTCGGCGAACGCGTCTATCCGGCCGAACAGGTCGAGCATCTGCGCCTGATCAAGCGGCTGATGGACCAGGGCCAGCGCCCGGGAACACTGCTACGCCAGCCCATGGCGGAACTTAGCCAACGTTTGGCCGCGAGCTCCGCAAAAGTCGGCGCCGACGACACGGCGGACTGGATCGTACCCATGCTCAAGGCGCGCGACATCGACCCGCTACGCGCCGAACTGGCCCGGCGCCTGGCGCGCGACGGCCTCGAGCGCTTCGTCATCGAAACCGTGCCGGCACTCAACCGGCGCATCGGCGACGGCTGGATGGCCGGCGAAATCGCGATTTTCGAAGAGCATCTGTACAGCGAACTGGTGCAGAACCAGCTGCGTTCGGCGATCCACGCCCTCGCCGGCCGTGGCACTCGACCGCAGATCCTGCTGACCACGGTCAAGGACGAGGAGCATTTACTCGGCCTGCTGATGGTCGAGGCCCTGCTCGCCGCCAACGGCGCCTTTGCCCTGTCGCTCGGCGCGCAAACCCCGATCGCCGATATCGTTGGCGCGGCGCGGGCGACGAATTCCGACATCGTCGCCCTCTCGTTTTCCGGCGCCTATCCCTGGCGCAAGGCGCACGACGCGCTGATCGAACTGCGCGTTGCGCTGCCCGACCGCACCGAACTATGGGCTGGCGGCGCAGGCTTGAGCGGTCGCAACCGCTGCGTCGCCGGCGTGCGCATCATCGGCGCACTGAGCGACCTTGCGCCGACGCTGACCGAATGGCATGCTGCGCATCCGCAGCGCAGCAGGCACTAAACGTATTCCGGGGTGATGGCACAGGCTCTCTCGGCCTCACCCAGCGGTTCGAACCAGTCCAACTGCCGCTCGAGGACCGCCACGGTCGCTTCCGAGGCGTCGCCGCTGCGCGCCCGCAGGCGACGGCGCAATTCTTCTGCCGGCGCCTCGGCGGCGATGATATTGAAGCCGACACCGAGCTCTGTCGCCAGTGCAGCAAAGCTGTCGCGCTCGGCACGCTTGAGGAAGGCGGCATCGACGATGACCGGCCAGCCGGCGGCGAGCAGCTCGCCGGCCAGTTGGCGCAGCCGGGCATAGGTGCGCATCGTCGCTTCTGCCGTGTAGATGCCGCCGTCCGGTGCCGAGTTGCTTTTGTCATGCGGCGTCAGTCCGAACAGGCGCTTGCGTTCGACGTCGGAGCGCAGCCTCACGATGCTGCCGGCGCCTTCCAGGGTCGTATCGAGCAGCCGCGCCGAACTCGCCGTGGTCTTGCCCGACCCGGACAGGCCGCAGGTAATCACCAGGGTCGGCGCTGAGGGTACGGCGATCCGCCACGCCAGATCAAGATAGCCGCGCGCCGCATCAAGCTCGCTGCGGGCGGTCTCCGGATTTTCCTGCCGCGCCCGCAGAACAGCGACCTTGGCCCGCACCACGGCCCGGTAAACGGCGTAGAAGCGCAGCACCCGCAGCGCTGCGAAGTCGCCGCCGTTTTCGAGCCAGGCATTCAGGAACCAGGCGGCAAGGCCGGGCCGGTCATGATCGAGCAGGTCGATCCAGACGAAGGCGATCTCGCTGGCCGGATCGTTCCAGCGGAAATCCTCGTTGAACTCGATGCAGTCGAAAGGCGTCACGCGGTCGCCGATCAGCACCAGGTTGCCCAGGTGCAGGTCGCCGTGGCCTTCGCGGATAAAGCCGCCGGCCTTGCGTGCGGCAAAATCCCCGGCGCGGCGCGCGAACTCCGCTTCGGTCCAGGCCGCCAGTGCCTCGACCGGGGCTTGTCCGGCCGCGGGCAGCAGCTGGCGCAGCTCGACGAAATTCTCGCGCGCCGCGGCAAGTACCTGCTCCGGTGCGCCGAAGCGCATAGCGGTTGTGGCGATGGCGGCGGTTCGCTGAAATTCGCAGAGGGTGGCGGCCAGTTGGGAAAGATGTCCGCCCTGCAAATCACCGCGCACCGCCATGTGGTCGAGGCGCCCGTCCTCGTCGAAGCGCCGCATGCGCACCGCCCACTCGATCGCCGGCAGTTCGCCAAATCGCGGCTGCGCCGGGCTGCCGCCGATCGGCACCACATCGAGGTAGAGCTCGGGTGCAAGGCGCCGGTTCAGTGCCAGTTCGGCGCGGCAGCATGCCTCGCGCCGGGCCAGCGTGCCGTAATCGAGAAAAGGCAGGGTGACGGGTTTCTTGATCTTGTAGGCAAATTGCCCGGCCAGCAGCAGCCATGAGGCATGGGTCTCGACCAGGTCGACGCTATCCGCTGCATGCGGGTAGCGGCTTGCATCGAGGAGGGCGCAAATCAGTGGCGGCTGCGTTTCCGACATGAGCTTCATTATGCCGCTGTGCCGGACGTCCGGTGCGCCGCTGCCAGCGCGCTGCGGCTTGCGACGACGGCGGATTTTCGCGGCGTTATTGCGCCGTGCCCTGCTTTCCGACGGGGAGGATGATCTCGATTTGTCCGGCATTTTCCCCGCTCAGCCTGAGCGTGCCGCCCATGTCCGCGAGGCGATGCCTGGCCAGTTCGAACTGTGCTTCCGCGAGAGCAACGGTCTGCTCCGCGCCGCCGGTTCCGGGCGCCGGCTCGGTGACGATCCGGATCGCCACGCCCTGTTCGCATGGGGCGGTTTCGACGCTGACTCTTCCGCGCCGGGTTGGCAGCAGATTCATCAGGATTTCCTTCAGGTGGTCGGAAACCAGGGTGCAGGGCGGCACGCCTTCGCCGGCGCGGAATTCGATGGGCTTGCTGCGGAAGCGCAGGTCGAAGTTGAAAAAATAGCAGACGGCCTCGATCAGCCGATTGATGTCCGTGAGCTCGGGATTTTCGCCGCCCGCCATGGCAAAGGTGTTGATCTGGCGGCTCATGCGCACGACGCGATTGGTCTGTTCGCCGATCAGGCGGGTGGCTTCCTGCGGATCGATCCCGCCCGGCTGCGGATCGGACAGCTCGCGCGCCAGTCCGGTGATGATGGTCAGGGCATTGCCCGTTTCGTGGGAAACGTGGGCGGCCATGGCCGCCATGGCCGACATTTTCTCGCGGTGCCATAGGCGTTCGCGCGCGATGTTCTGTTCCTGGGCGAGGACCTGGACATCAATCAGGGTTTGCCCGCGCTTGACGATCACCAGCAAGGCCACAAAAAGCAGGACCAGCAGCGCGCCGACCACCCTCAGGAGTTTTGCGGAATTCGCGGCGACGACCTCGGCGTCATGTTGGGCGGCTTGCTCGATCTTCTCCTGGTTGGCGGCCACGAGCGCGGACAACTCCGCGGAATTTTCCTTGACCTGCTTCAGGAACGGTGTGACATCCGCATAGATCTCGAAGACGCCGAGCACGTCCTTGCTGCCCTTGCGGCGCACCGGGATGTAGCTGGACAGAAGATCGCGGTTTTCGACCATGCCTTCGAAGGCGCTGAACTGGTCGCGGTGGGTGAGCTCGCTCGCCGCTTTGCCCTCTGCCGCCGAACGCCAGCCGGCATTGGTCGCCTTGTCTTCGCCGATCTGGCCGTGCTCCGACGAGTAGACGGTGAGGCCGCGCAAATCGTAGACCTTGACCTTGAACACCGAACTGTCCTTCATGGCGCTGAAGGTGCGCCTGTCCAGCGCGGCAAACCCCGGCATCGCCCGGATGCGCTGTCCCAGTTCTGCGAAACACTCCTTGCGTGCCTCGGGGGCCATCGTCGCCGGGATGTTCTTGTACTCTTCGATGCTGCGGCAGCGATCGACCGAGAGGGACTGGACGCGGGCGATCAGCGGGCTGAAATCGGAGTCCCAGAGAACATTGGCGAGGAGGTCGGTCATGTTTTCGTTGGCAGCCTCCTGCGCGGCTATCAGGTTTCTTCTGGCCGTTTTCTCGGTCTTGCCGGAGAGCTCCGCTTGGGATTGCTTGAAAAAAGCCGCCTGTCCTTGCTGAACCTTGTCGAAAAAGGCCATTTCGCCGCGCTCGAGAACATAGAGAGCGATGCCGACCACCAGAAATGTCGACAATGCGGCGATCGTGAAATAGCGCAGCAGGCGGAATCCACCCGCGGTCGGTGCTTGCAAGGCGCCGACTGCCTGTGCCGGCTGCGGCGAAGCGCGCTTCATTGCTCAGGAGCCCGGCGTGTCCGGCACTGCGATGCCTCTAGTCGCCGTGACGCGGGCCTGCATAAGGCCGCAGCCAAGCAGTCGGCCGGTAAAAACCGGTGTTATTGGCACCGCAATAACTCCCGTAGAACGATTGCGAGTCATCTGCTACTCCCGTTGCAGAGCGAAACCTCTGCGGGAACATGTTAAGCAACATGGTTAATATATCATCTCAGGCTAATATTCTGCTGCGATGCAGCGCAAAAACCTTGATTCATATCAATGCGATGTCCGGCCGATGCCTGAAGCTTCGCAATCAATGAAGGCGCAACCCATGATCGGCCGTACCGCGACCGGTCGTCACTGCCTGCGGTATATTGGCCGCTGATTCCTGTCCGGGCCTGACGGCCAGTCGTGCAAATGATCGGCGCCCTAACCCTGCTGCTCGTATTTCAGCTTTTCGGCGAAGTTCTCTCGCGGGTGCTTGCCCTGCCGATTCCGGGGCCGGTGATCGGCATGGCGCTGCTTTTCGCAGCGCTCGCGTTGCGCGGCGGTCCCTCGACCGGCTTGCGCGACACCGCGCAAGGCCTGCTGCAGCACCTGTCCCTGCTTTTCGTGCCGGCCGGCACCGGCGTCATGCTGCATTATCAGCGGCTGACCGACGAATGGCTGCCGCTGGTGGTGTCCCTGCTCCTGAGCACCGCGGTAACCATAGCGGTAACCGCGCTGGTGCTGCGCCTGCTGCTGCGCGCCGTACCGCCCGCGCAGGAGGAGGCGTGACGCCGCGCCTGGGCGAAATCTGGGTCTACCTTGCGGCTTCCCCGCTGCTCGGCCTGACCATGACGCTGCTGGCCTATCAGGGTGCCTGCTACCTGCACCGGCGCAGCGGCGGACATCCGCTGGCCAACCCGGTGCTGCTGGCCGTCATCGCCCTGGTGGCCCTGCTCGGGCTGACCGGGACCTCCTACCAGACCTACTTCGACGGCGCGCAGTTCGTCCATTTCCTGCTCGGTCCGGCCACCGTGGCGCTGGCAATTCCGCTCTACGCCCAATTCGATCGCCTCAGGCGCATGGCCTTGCCCCTGCTCGGTGCGCTGCTGATCGGCTCGCTCACTGCCGCGCTGTCCGCCGTCGCCATCGGCGCCCTGCTGGGTGCGAGCCGGGCCACCCAGCTTTCGCTGGCGCCGAAATCCGTGACGACGCCTATCGCCATGGGTATCGCCGAGCGCATCGGCGGCCTGCCCTCGCTGACCGCGGTGCTGGTGATCGCCACCGGGATTCTCGGCGCCATGGGCGCACGTTATATCTATCGGGCATTGAAGCTCGAAGACGATGCCGTACGCGGCTTTGCCCTGGGAATCGCCTCGCACGGCATCGGCACCGCCCGCGCCTTCCAGGAAAGCGAGCAGACGGGGGCCTTTGCCGCATTGGCGATGGGACTCAACGGCCTGATGACCGCCCTGCTGTTGCCGGTGGTGATGCCCTGGGTAGCGGGCTAAGCGGCGGCGACGAACGGAATGCCGGCGTGTCCCGATGTCTTCTCGCAGAACCGGGTGCGGGAACCCGGTCTTGAATAATTTCTGACAAATCTGTGGGATATTGCACAGAAAATTTGACAACCGCCATGCATACTCTAATTGGCCGGCCTTTCAGGCTTGGCTTCGGATTCCGCTCAAAGGAGAAATCATGCGAACCATGAATGTCGTACTGGCCTTGCTGCTGGGCAGCGCCTTCGCCACAAGCCCGGCGTTTGCCGACAAACCGGAATGGGCCGGCAACGGCAAATCCGGGAAACATGCCAAGGAATCCAATTCCGGGGATGACGGTCGGCGCGACGCGCGCGGTGACGGGCAGTCCAAGACCTACTTCAACGATCAGCAGCGTGTCGTGATACGGCAATATTACGAGGAAAGCTTCCACTCCGGCCGCTGCCCGCCGGGACTGGCGAAGAAGAAAAACGGCTGCCTGCCTCCCGGCCAGGCCAAGAAGTGGTCCAAGGGCAAGCCTTTGCCGAAGGACGTCGTCTATTACGATCTGCCGCCGCGCGTGGTGGTGAGCCTGGGTGCCCCGCCGGCCGGGCACAAGTACGTGCGCATTGCCACCGACATCCTGCTGATTGCGGTAGGTACCGGCATGGTGGTGGATGCCATCGGCGATTTGGGCAAGATGTAGGCGAGTCATCCGCACCGACTTTTTCTGCATCGCATCATTCAGGCAAATGCTGCGGGAGCCTTTGAACTGACCTGAAGCAGCGGTTTTCGGTCCTGCCGCGGCGACCACGCGGCGGTCGTGATAGTCTCGCGTCAGCTGACGTCGACTGCGATTGCGGAAGATCCCTGGGCCGACGCCAGCACCGACCGGCATCCACTCGGATCGTCACCATGACTCTGACCGAACTTCGCTACATCGTTGCGCTGGCCCGCGAACGCCACTTCGGCCGTGCGGCCGACAAGTGCAACGTGTCGCAGCCGACGCTGTCGGTGGCGGTCAAGAAGCTTGAAGAGGAACTCGGCGTGGCGCTGTTCGAGCGCAGTTCGGGCGATGTTCGTGCCACGCCGATCGGTGCCGAGGTGGTGGCCCAGGCCGAACGGGCGCTGGCCGAGGCGGCGCGCGTGGCCGAGGTCGCCGCCGCCGGCAAGGACCCGCTGGCCGGCCCCTTGCGCCTCGGCGTGATCTATACCATCGGCCCCTGGCTGCTGCCGGCGCTGGTGCCGCGGGTCAAGGCGCTGGCGCCGCGGATGCCGCTGTTCATCGCCGAGGGCTACACCGAAAACCTGCTGGAACGACTGAAGTCCTCCGAACTCGACGTGCTGGTGCTGGCGCTGCCGATAGCCGAGCCCGGCCTCGTGGCGCAGCCGGTTTATGACGAAGACTTTCGCACCCTGGTTCCGGCGGCCCATCCCTGGGCCGCCCTCAAGTCGCTGCGACCCGCGCAACTGCTTGACGAACCGTTGCTGATGCTCGGCGCCGGCAACTGTTTCCGCGACCAGGTGCTGGACTTGTGCACCCGCGCCAGTCGCGGCGAATCCCCGCAGGTGCTGGAAGGCAGTTCGCTGGAAACCATCCGCCACATGGTCTCCTCCGGGGTGGGTGTCACGGTGATGCCGTCGAGCAGCGTCGACGGCATTCCCGAGGATGATCCGCTGCTGCGGGTGAAGCCCTTTGTCGAGCCGAGCCCTACCCGCCGCGTCGGCCTGGTATGGCGTTCCAGCTTCCCGCGGCACAAGGCCATTGACGTGATGCGCCAGGCGGTGCTCGATTGCCGCCTGCCGGGAACCCGCGCGATTCGCTGAGTCGATAGCCGGTCTCTATCGCCCCGGTCGAAAAATACAATTAGAACTTGCGGGATTCCTCGGCTAAAGTCTGTGCAGGTCCACGGGCGCTTGCGCTTAGTGACTTGGGGCCGCGCAATGGTGCGGCGCCTCCTATCCAACGCAGAGGAGTACATCTATGCAACTCAAGGGATCCAAAACCGAAGGCAACCTGAAGGCCGCATTTGCCGGCGAATCCCAGGCCAATCGTCGCTACCTGTATTTCGCGAACAAGGCCGACATCGAGGGCTTCAACGACGTTTCCGCGGTTTTCCGCTCCACCGCCGAAGGTGAAACCGGACACGCCCACGGCCACCTCGAGTACCTCGAGGCCTCCGGCGATCCGGCCACCGGCCTGCCCATCGGCCCGACCGCCGACAACCTGAAGGCTTCCATTGCCGGCGAGACGCACGAGTACACCGACATGTACCCGGGCATGGCCAAGACCGCGCGCGACGAAGGCTTCGACGAAATCGCCGACTGGTTCGAGACGCTGGCCAAGGCCGAGCGTTCCCACGCCAACAAGTTCCAGCGCACGCTGGACAGTCTCAACGGCTGATAGCGGCATGGCGGCACGGCGACACTTCGTCGATCGCCGTGCCTGCCGACTTTTGAAATAGCAAGAAGAACGGACATCCCATGCGCGAAGGCAATCTCCAGGCTCCGACCCGTCATCCGATCGACTGGAAGAATCCCGACTTCTACAACGAAGCTTCGTGCGAGAAGGAACTCGAACGCATCTTCGACATCTGCCACGGTTGCCGCCGCTGCGTCTCGCTGTGCAATGCCTTCCCGCTGCTCTTTGATTACATCGACGAGGCGGGCGACGCCGAAACCGCCGGCGTGCCCAAGGAAAAATTCTGGAAAGTCGTCGACCAGTGCTACCTGTGCGACGTCTGCTACATGACCAAGTGCCCCTACGTGCCGCCGCACGAGTGGAATCTGGATTTCCCGCACACCATGCTGCGCGCCAAGGCGATCCAGTACAAGACCGGCAAGATGAAATTCCGCGACAAGCTGCTGACCTCGACCGAACTGGTCGGCACCCTGTCCTCGATTCCCGTGGTGGCGCAGGTGGTCAACGCCGCCAACAAGTTCGGCCCGGCGCGCGCCGTGCTGCAGAAGGCGCTCGGCGTCGATGCCCGCCGCCAATTGCCCGAGTTCGACTCGGCCAACTTCCGCGCCGACTCGGCCGCCAGCTACAACCACCCGGTCAGGGATGGTGCCAGGAGCCCCGGCAAGGTGGCGGTGTTCTCGACCTGCTACGTCAATTACAACGAGCCGGGTATCGGCCACGACTTGTTGAAACTCCTCGACCACAACGAGATTCCCTACCGCATTGTGCAGGGCGAAACCTGCTGCGGCATGCCCAAGCTGGAACTGGGCGACCTTGAAACCGTCGAGAAATACAAGGAACGCAACATCCCGCTGCTGCACGAACTGGCGCAGGCCGGCTATGCCATCGTCACACCGGTGCCGTCGTGCACCCTGATGTTCAAGAGCGAAATTCCGCTGCTGTTCCCCGACGACGCGCGCTGCAAGGAAGTATCGGACGCCATGTACGACCCCTTCGAGTATTTCGTCCTGCGCAACAAGGACGGCCTGCTCAAGACCGACTTCAAGGTGCCGCTGGGCAAGGTGTCGTACCACATCCCCTGCCATTCGCGGGTGCAGAACGTCGGTCGCAAAACTGAAGAGATGCTCAAGATGACGGGGGCCACGGTGAATACCGTCGAGCGCTGCGCCGGTCACGACGGCACCTGGGGCGTCAAGGAAGAGTATTACGAGCTGTCGATGAAAATCGGCAAGCCGGTGTTCAAGGCCATGGCCAAGGACGAACCGGACTACGTCAGCTCCGACTGCGCCATCGCCGGCCGCCACATCCTGCAGGGCATGAACGAAGCCGGCGCGGCCGGGCGCAAGGAAAAGCAGCATCCACTGACCCTGCTGCGCATCGCCTACGGACTCGAATGAATGGAAATCGCAATGACCATCACCCGCGACTCACTGATGACCCTCGAAGCCTATGCCAGGGCCCGTTCCGCCATGCGCGACGAAGTCATGGAACAGAAGAAGCTGCGCCGCGTCAAGCTCGGCGAAAACATCCTGCTGATCTTCGAGAACGAACTCCTGATCCGCTACCAGATCCAGGAAATGCTGCGCGTCGAAAAGATCTTCGAGGAGGACGGCATCCGTCACGAACTCGAATCCTACGTGCCGCTGGTGCCCACCGGCAGCAACTTCAAGGTCACGATGCAGATCGAATACGCTGACGAGGATCAGCGGCGCGAAATGCTGGCCAAGCTGAAAGGTGTCGAGGACCGCATCTGGGTCCGCGTCGCCGGCTTTGACCCGGTCTTCGCGATCGCCGACGAGGACCTCGAACGCGAGAACGAGGAGAAGACCTCGGCCGTGCATTTCCTGCGCTTCGAGCTGTCGGCGGGAATGGTGGCGGCGGCGAAGGGCGGCGCGGCATTGGCCGTCGGTGTCGATCATCCCGAGTACGCGTTCTCCACCGGGCCCTTGCCGGAACCGGTGCGCGCGTCGCTAGCCTCGGATTTGGCTTGAGTTGACGTCGATCAACTGATTTTTCAGGGGTTTCCACTACACTCGCGGCCTCCTTTTGACGGGATGGCAAACGTGGCAAAACCTCAACTGGTGTGTCCGGCCGGCAGCCTGGCGGCGCTCAAGGCGGCCGTCGACAACGGTGCCGACGACGTCTATCTGGGTTTTCGCAACGACACCAACGCGCGCAACTTCGCCGGGCTGAACTTCGACGACAAGAGCCTCGCCGAAGGCATACGTTATGCCCACCAGCGCGGGCGCAAGGTGCTGGCGGCGATCAACACCTACGCCCAGGCCGGGCGCTTTATCGACTGGACCGCTTCGGTCGACCGCGCCGCCGCGCTCGGAATCGACGCGGTGATCATCGCCGATCCCGGCGTGCTCGACTACGCTGCGCAGACCTACCCGGACATGCGCCGCCACCTCTCGGTTCAGGCTTCTGCCACCAGTTACGAAGCCGTCAATTTCTGCCGCGAGAAGTTCGGCATCCAGCGCGCCGTGCTGCCGCGCGTGCTGACTCTGGCGCAGGTCGAGAACGTGATCCGCCATACCGAAGTCGAAATCGAGATCTTCGGTTTCGGCAGCCTCTGCGTCATGAACGAGGGCCGCTGCTGGCTGTCGTCCTACGCCACCGGCGAGTCACCCAACACGGTCGGCGCCTGCTCGCCGGCCAAGTTCGTGCAGTGGGAAAAGAAGCCGAACGAGATGGACGTGCGCCTCAACGGCATCCTCATCGACCGCTACGGCAACGACGAGAATGCGGGTTACCCGACCATCTGCAAGGGCCGCTTCGAGGTCGCCGGCGAAACCTATTACGCGATGGAAGAGCCGGCCAGTCTCAACGTGCTGGAAATGCTGCCCGAGATCATCAGGATCGACGTCGCCGCGATCAAGGTCGAAGGCCGCCAGCGCAGCCCGACCTATGTCGCGCAAGTCACGCGCAACCTGCGCCAGGCCATCGACGCCGCCGTCGCTGCGCCAGAGAAGTTTACGGTCAAACCGGCCTGGGCGGCGGAACTGGGCAAGGTCGCCGAAGGTTCCCAGATCACGCTCGGCGCCTACAACAGGCCGTGGCGCTGATGCAAATTACCCTCGGCCCCCTGCTGTTCTTCTGGCCCAAGGCCGAGGTCATGGAGTTCTATGCCCAGGTCGCGCAGCACCCGGCGATCGATCGCATCTACCTGGGCGAGGCCGTCTGCTCGCGCCGCCAGCAGTTGCGCACCGCCGACTGGATAGGCCTGGCGAAGGATCTGCGCGAGGCCGGCAAGGAAGTCGTGCTCACGGCCCAGGCCCTGCTCGAATCCGAGAGCGACCTGAAGGCCCTGCGCCGCCTGATCGCCGACGCCGGCGGCATGATCGAGGCCAACGACCTCGGCGCGGTCAAGGTGGCTTGCGACAATGGCATCGGCTTCGTCGCCGGGCCGCACCTCAACATCTACAGCGAGCAGACCCTGGCCTTCTTCGCCACACAGGGCGCGCAGCGCTGGCTGCCGCCGCTGGAGGTTTCCGGCCGCATCATCGAGGGCCTGCACCGCAGCCGGCCAGCCGGCATGGAAACCGAGGTCTTCGCCTTCGGCAAGCTGCCGCTGGCCTTTTCGGCGCGCTGCTTCACGGCGCGGCACTATGGCCTGAACAAGGACGATTGCCAGTTCAAGTGCCTCGACCATCCCGATGGCATGCTGGTGAATACGCGCGAAGGCGAGGCCTTCCTGACGCTGAACGGTATCCAGACCATGTCGGCGCAGACCAGCAGCCTGCTGGCCCAGATGCCCGAGTTGATGGCGAAAGGGATCGACGCTGTGCGCATCAGCCCGCAAGCGGAGGGCACGTTTGAAATCATCGGGGCCTTCGATCGCGCGCGCCGTGGTGAGCCGGTGATGGATAATCCGGAATGGGCCCCGGCGGGGTTGGTGAACGGCTTCTGGTTCGGCCGCGCCGGTACGGCCCGCGAGACGGCTTGAAAACGAAGTTTCAGTGCAGGCTAACGCCGGTATCATCGGCGTTACGCCCGAACTAAAACCCACTGTTTCAGTGCAGGCTAACGCCGGTATCATCGGCGTTACGCGTAGCGCGCCGTAACTAAAGGCAGACCAATGGCAAACCCGGCAAATCCCCTGAAACTACCGACGATTCCCCCCTTCGTGCTGCCGTCGCTGGTGGCCCGTTTGGGTGCGCGCCTGCCGCAATGGCCGCATTCGCTGAACCTGGCACTGGCGCTGAATGCGGCGAAGAAGCTCGGCGTGCTGCCGGAAGAAAGCCTGCAGGAACTGGAAGGGCGCTACTTTCGCGTCACCGTGCTGGATACCGGCATGGTCGCCGATTTCTGTTACAGCGGCGGCAGTTTCCGCCCGGTCTTCGTTTCCCCCGGGCGGCCCGACCTGCATTTCACGGCGCGCCTGTCGGCCTTCCTGCAGATGGTCAGCCGCCAGGAGGATCCGGATACGCTGTTCTTCAATCGCAGCCTATCGATCGAGGGCGATACCGAACTCGGCCTGCGCGTGAAGAACATGCTCGATGCGCTGGAGTGGCCGCAGTTCGCCTGGCAAGGCTTGCGCCCCACGTTTTTACGAGGCTGAAGTCAGCAGCCCCACGATAGATCTCCGCTATCGGGCGGATTGCAATATCTCATTGGCCCGGCCGGCCGCCAGGCTCTAACATGGCGCGCTTGAAATCCGATTCCGGGGAAAAGCATGAAGAAATGGCAATGCATCGTTTGCGGCTGGGTCTATGACGAAGCCCTGGGTGACGAAGAACACGGCATATCGCCCGGCACGCGCTGGGCCGACGTTCCCGACGGCTTCGTCTGCCCCGAATGCGGCGTGGCGAAGCACGACTTCGTCATGATGGAGTTCTGAGGCCGGAAGCCGGCCGGCTGTGCAAAGCCGACCGTGGATGCTACGGCGAAAGAAATCGGGGAGTTCGGGGCCGGCTGTGTTACAGTCCGCCCCGCTTCATCTCCTTAGCGACCGCGCCCCAGTCTGCCGGCCGTGCCTGAAACGGGCGACATGCGTCTTAGTCCCCTCGACGGTTACACCCCATGGAAGTTTCCGCCCAGATTGGCCTGCACATATGCGGGGGTCGGCTTCAGAGGTAATCAACATGCAGTTCTCCGAACTCGGCCTGTCGGCCGAGCTCCTGCGCGCCATTGGCGAGCAGGGCTACACCACGCCCACCCCTGTCCAGCAACAGGCCATCCCCCATATCCTCGCCGGCCGCGATCTCGAGGCCCTGGCCCAGACCGGCACCGGCAAGACCGCCGCCTTCGTGCTGCCGATACTGCAGCGCCTGACCAACCCGCTGGTCACCCCGCTGCAGAAGATCACCCACACCGCGCCGCGCGTGCTGGTGCTGGTGCCGACGCGCGAACTCGCTGCCCAGGTGCTGGAAAGCGTCCGCGTCTATGGCGCCCACACCGGCCTGCGCAGCCTTGCCGTGTTCGGCGGGGTCGGCATCAACCCGCAGATCCAGACCCTGCGCCGCGGCATCGACATTCTGGTCGCCACGCCGGGCCGCCTGCTCGACCACCTCGGCCAGCGCACCGTCGACCTGTCGAAAGTGCAGACCCTGGTCCTCGACGAAGCCGACCGCATGTTCGACATGGGTTTCATCCGCGACATCCGCCGCATCATCGAAAAGTTGCCGAAGCAGCGCCAGAACCTGATGTTCTCGGCCACCTTCGCTGCCGAAGTGCGCGAGCTGGCCCACGCCGTGCTCAGGGACCCGGCCATGGTCGAAGTCGCGCGCCGCAACGCACCGGCCGAACTCGTGACGCACACCGTGATCAAGGTCGACCAGGACAAGAAGCGCGACCTGCTGCTGCACCTTTTTGCCGCCCACGGCTGGCACCAGGTGCTGGTGTTCTGCCGCACCAAGCACGGGTCCGACGCGCTGGCCCGCAAGCTGGAGCAGGCCGGCATACGCACCGCGGCGCTGCATGGCAACAAGTCGCAGAACGCCCGCACCCGCGCCCTGGCCGACTTCAAGTCCGGCAAGCTGGCGGCACTGGTGGCGACCGACATCGCCGCACGCGGACTCGACATCGATTCCCTGCCGCGCGTGGTGAATTTCGAACTGCCCAACGTGCCGGAAGACTACATCCACCGCATCGGCCGCACCGGCCGTGCCGGTGCCAGCGGCGAAGCCCTGAGCCTGGTCAGCAGCGACGAGCGCATCCAGTTGCGCGACATCGAGCGACTGCTGAAACGCGAGATTTCGACCTCGATCCTGCCCGGCTTCGAGCCGCAGCACAATCACTCGGTACCGCGCCCCGCCGCCGGCCGCCCGCCGGCGCAGAAGCCTGCCCAGGCGCGCACGCGCAGCGCCACGGGAAGCCGTAGCGGCGCCCCGCGTCCGGCCCGGTCGGGCACGGCAGGCGCCAAGCCGGCCAGCCATCACAGCGGCCAGCGGCATCGCTGAGAGCGCTGTCGCGCCAAGTGTTTCGAGCGATTGCCCGACGAAATGACATTTCGTCGGGTTAATCAAACCGCTTGGGTCGACGCGTCTGCGGTGACCTAAGCAGGCGCGCTAGGGTTTCCCCGGCATCGCCAGGGCGCCGGAGCGATAGGCCTCCGCAGCTGCCTGGTAGTGACTCACCGCCTCCTCCAGAATGCGCATGCCCGCCTCATCGGCGGGGCGTTCCTTGCCGGTCGCCTCATCGACAAGGCGCCAGCGTCGCTGCGGCCGCAGTTCGGCGAGAATGCCGTTCTCCAGATAGCCCACGGTCTGGTAGTTGGCCATGAAGGCGCGCTGGTGCGCCGGTCCCTCATGCAGGATGTCGTGCCCGAAAAAGCGCGAGCGGTAACCGACGTTCAGCAGCGCCAGGAGCGTGGGGCCGACGTCGATCTGCGAGGCCAGGGTATCGATCCGCGCCGGCTTGATGTGTTTGGGCGACCAGATCATGAGCGGGATATGGAAATTTTCGATGGTCAGGTCGGTCTTGCCGCGACCCCCCGAGGTGTGGTCGGCGAGGATGACGAACACGGTGTCATCGAACCAGGGCCGCTTGCGCGCCTGGCTGAGGAATTCACCAATCGCCCAGTCGGTGTACTTCACCGCCCCGTCGCGCCCGGTACCCGAGGGGATGTCGATGCGCCCTGCCGGATAGGTAAACGGCCGGTGATTGCTGGTGGTCATGATGTGGGCGTAAAACATCTTGCCCGCCGCATGCCGCCGGTCGAGCTGCTCCAGCGCCTGGGTGAACAAGTCCTCGTCCGCCACGCCCCAGATGGTTTCGTGGTGAATGTTCTCCTTGGCAATGGCCAGGCGATCGATCACCGTGTAGCCATTGCCACCGAAGAAATCCTGCATGTTGTCGAAGTAGCCGTAACCGCCATACAGATACAACGATTCGTAGCCGCGCTGGTTGAACACTTCGCCCAGGGTGAACAACTTGGCATTGTTGGGGCGCTTGACAATGGAATTGCCGGGCGTCGGCGGAAACGACAGGGTGACCGCCTCCAGCCCGCGCACGGTGCGCAGACCCGTGGCGTAGAGGCGGGTGAAGAACAGGCTTTCCTGCGCCAGGCGATCGAGATTGGGCGTCAGCGCCTTGTCGTTGCCGAACGCCGTCATGAAGTCGGCCGACAGGCTTTCCACCGTCACCAGGACCACGTTCAGGCGCTTTTCCGGACCGCGGGCAATCACCTCCCGCTCGATCGGCATGGGCGCATTGGGCGTGAAGTTCTGCGGCCCGATTTGTTCGTACTCGGAACGCAATACCTTGTATACGTGCGCCAGCGGCTTCGACCGGTAGAACTGCGCGTAGTCGATCTCGTTGTTGCGGAACGCGCTCCAGAATTCGTAATGCCCGTTGCCCGCCAACTGCACCGCCTGTGCCTCGTCGGTAAATTCCTTGTAGCGCGGCTGGACCAGCAGGAAAGACAGGATCGGCAAGACCAGGGCCGCCACCACCAGCAGGATACGATGCCTCCGGCTGAGTGCCGGCCCCAGCGCCGCCGCGCGCAAGGGGCGCCACTGCGCGGCAAAGAGCATCAGCGTGGCCAGCGCGATCCCGGCGAACGCGGGACGCAGATCGTAGGACTGGCGAATGTTGCCGATGACCTCGCGCGTGTAGATCAGATAGTCGACCGCGATGAAATTGAAGCGTGAGGCGAACTCGTTCCAGAAGAAGAACTCCGATGCCGCGACAAACGCCAGCACGGCGGACACGACCAGCAACAATGTGCCGACGACCCAGCGGAAGGAGCGGTGGGCGCCGGCCGGCCAGAGCGCCACAAGCAGAAGGAAAGGCAACAGCCACCAGGCCGCCGCCGCGATATCGAACAACAGGCCGATGCCGAGGATGGGCACCAGGCGCAGCGGCGCGAGAAACCCCAGGTCGCCGTTGAAAAACAGCAAGCCGAGGCGTACTGCCGCGTTGAGGGCAATGAACGTCAGCAGGAAGCTGCCGACAACGGCAAGACGCCCCTGCGGGAGAAAGATATTGCGCATGACCAGGAGACCGGCACGTGGATGGATTGCCATTTTAAGCGACGGGAGCGTCGGAGTTGCTTCGTCGATTACGGCGGAATTCGCTTCCGGATCGCGTCAGAAGGACGAGCCGGGTTGCTTGAGGAACTCGATTTCCTCACGTGTCGATTCGCGGCCGAGAATGATGTTGCGATGTGGAAAGCGGCCGAAGCGGGCGATCACCGCGCGATGCCGCAGTGCGTAGTCGCAGGCGCTGTCGAAGGCCTCATGCTGCATCTCCCGCGCCAGCGCCGTGAAAAGGGCGACCGAGCGCTCCTGGTCGAGCAGGGATTCGCCGTGTTCGAAGGGCAGGTAGGCGAACCAGCGTTGCCAGGGCGAGAGGTTCTTGTCGCGGCCGGTACTTACCAAGGTCTCTGCCAGAGCCTTGGCCTGTGCATCGCCGGCAAAGGCGCGCGGCGTGTCGCGGTAGATGTTGCGGGTGAACTGGTCGAGCAGCAGGATGCGCGCCAGCAGTGCGTCATCCGCTGCCTCGGCGGGACTTCCGCCCAGTGCCGCCTCGACTGCGGCGCCGAAACCTTCGCGGATGGCGGCATCGAAACCCGCATCCTTGCGGAACCACTCGGGACGGTAGGACCCGTGGCCGGGATGGTCCGGCGGCAGGAACCAGAAATCGAGAACGGCGCGGGCCGGCGCCGCTGCCTCTTCCATCAGGCCTTTTTCGCCGGAGCCTTCTTAGCTACGGCCGCTTCGCTTAACGCCGATGACGCTGGCGTTAGCCTGCTCTGAAGCTTCGCTTTCGCGGCGGGCTTCTTGGCTACCGTTTTCTTCGCTGCCGCCTTGGTCGCCGTATCGCCAGCACCGACTTTCGTCGCAGTCTTCTTCGCCGCAGGTTTCTTGGCCGCCACCTTCTTCAGCACGGGCTCGTTTGCCGCCGGCTTCGCGCCGGCTTTCGGCGGCGCTTTTGGCGCTCTCGGCTCGAACTCGAAACCGACCTTGCCAGTCGCCGGATCGCGCACCAGATAGGCGGAGAACTTGCGCCGCGTCTTGTTCGAGATGAAGCCCTTGAGGAGGTCGGTCCTGCCGGTGGTCAGCAGTTTCTGCATGTCGCCGCGCGCGACTTCCTGTTGCAGGATGATCTTGCCGGAGCGGAAATCGCAGGTTTTTGCCGGCCCCACGGCCTTTTCGCAGACATAGGCCATGCCGTGTTCGAAGACGCGGCCGCCGCACTTGGGGCAGGCGCCCAGGGTTTCCTGGGCGGAGAAATCCACTTCCTCCGCATCGGCATCGGCGTCCGACTGGCCGAAATCGAATTCCGGCATGTGGTCGTCCTTCAGCTTGATCATGGCGGCGAAGGGGCGCCCCATCTTGCTGCGAAAGCCCTGCAGGGGACCGATGACACGCTTGGTCAGCAGTTCGTCGATTTCCTCGGTTTCCCACTGCCGGCCGGCAACGACCTTCCACAGCTTGTAGTCGCACTTTTCGCAGGTGAAGTGCTTGTAGCCTTCGTGGATCTTGGCGCCGCAGCGCGGACACGGCGCCTTGAGCGTGCCGAAGTCAGGATCGGCGAACTCGCCGGTCTTGATCCGTTCGACCATCTCGCGCGTCTTGTCCACGATCTGGTTCATGAACTCGTCGCGGCCGAGGCGGCCATGCTCCATTTCCTTGAGCTTGTATTCCCATTCGCCGGTGAGTTCCGGCGAGCGGATTTCGTCCACCTTGAGCTGCTCCAGTGCAAACAGCAGCGAGAAGGCCTTGGCCGTCGGCTGCAGTTCGCGGCCGTTGCGATGCAGGTATTCCTCGGCCAGCAGGCCTTCGATGGTCGCCGCGCGCGTCGCCGGCGTGCCCAGCCCGCGCTCGGACATGGCTTCGCGCAGTTCCTCGTCCTCGATCAACTTGCCCGCACCTTCCATGGCGGTCAGCAACGTGGCTTCCGTGAAGCGGGGCGGTGGCTGGGTGGCCTTGGTCTTGACCTCGACATCCTTGGCCCAGATGCGCTCGTTCTTTTCCAGCGGCGGCAGGTTCAGGTTCTCGCCGGCTTCCTCGCGGGTTTCCTGTGACTCCTTGCCATACACGGCGAGCCAGCCGGGCGTCACCAGCACCTTGCCCTCGGTCTTGAAGGCTTCTTTCTCGATGCGCGTGATGCGGGTGGTGATGTTGTATTCGGCCGACGGATAGAAAATCGCGAGGAAGCGCTTGGTGACCAGGTCGTAAATCTTCTGTTCCGGCTCGGAAAGGTTCTTTGGCGCAGCGCCGGTGGGGATGATGGCGAAGTGGTCGCTTACTTTGGTATTGTTGAAAATGCGCTTGTTGGGATGCACCCAGCCGTTCTTCAGGATCGCGCCGGCGAAGGTCGCGTAAGGCGTGCCGGCCATCGCCGCGAGGGTTTCCTTGACCGTGCCGATGTAGTCTTCGGGCAGGTGGCGGCTGTCGGTCCGCGGGTAGGTCAGCGCCTTGTGTTTTTCGTAGAGCGCCTGGGCCAGTCCCAAGGTGTTCTTGGCCGAAAAGCCGAAGCGGCCGTTGGCCTCGCGCTGCAGCGACGTGAGGTCGTAGAGCATCGGGCAGGCTTCGGTCTTGGGCCTGCTTTCGTCTTCGGCTACGCCGTGCTGGCCCAGGCATTTCTTGCGCAGGGCATCGGCCTTTGCCTTGTCCCACAGACGCTCGGCGCGGGCATGCTCATCGTCCGCCTTCTTGAACTTTTCGTCGAACCAGCGGCCGCGGTAGGTGCCGGCGAGACACTGGAATTCACCTTCGACTTCCCAGTAGTCGCGCGAGACGAAGGCACGGATGCGGCTCTCGCGTTCGACCATGATCGCCAGCGTCGGCGTCTGCACGCGGCCGACCGGCGTCTTGTAGAAGCCGCCTTCCTTGGAGTTGAAGGCGGTCATGGCGCGCGTGCCGTTGATGCCGATCAGCCAGTCGGCTTCCGAGCGGCAGCGTGCGGCGTCGGCCAGCGGCAGCATTTCCTGGTCGGTGCGCAGATGGGCGAAGCCGTCGCGGATCGCGGTGGTCGTCATCGATTGCAGCCAGAGGCGGCGCACCGGCTTCTGCTTGGCGCCCAGGGCATGTTGCGCCACGTAGCGGAAAATCAGTTCGCCTTCGCGCCCCGCATCGCAGGCATTGACGAGGCCGGTGACATCCTTGCGCTTGATCAGGCGGGTCAGGAGGCGCAGGCGTTCCTGGGTTCTTTCGATGGGATTCAGCGCGAAATGCGGCGGAATCATCGGCAGATGGGTGAAGCTCCACTTGCCGCGCTTGACGTCGTATTCCTCGGGCACGGCCAGTTCCAGCAGGTGGCCGATGGCGGAGGACAAGACATAGTCGTCGCTTTCGAAGTAGTCGCCGGTCTTGGTGAAGCCACCCAGCGCCCGGGCAATATCCTGGGCGACGGAAGGTTTCTCGGCGATGATCAACTGTTTCATGGTGTGGGCTTTCCCCCCAGCCCCCTTTCCGTGAAAGGGGGTGATGGAGGCTCGCTACGCTCGAAATGGAACACTATGGGTCTCTGGCAGCGGCGCATCATAAGCGCGCCGCTCACAAATACGCAAGCCGGGGATTAATTCAGCAGGATGCGCGTGACGTCGCCGCCGCCGGAATCCTCGTCGTCGCTGTCCTCGGCGAGCAGTTCCTCGAGGATCAGGGCGTCGACCTCATGGCGGTAACGCCAGATCACGGCAAGCACGATGACCTTGAGCCGGTCGAGGCTGACTTCGGTATCCGGCAGGGCCAGGGCGCGTTCGATGATGGCTTCGCGCAGGGGCGCATCGACGGCATCGTGCTGTTCGAGAAAGGCGATGAAGCCGCGGCAGGCCACGGGTAGCCGTTCCTGTTCTTCCTCGTCGTAGATTCGTACGGAACCCGGCAGTGCCGGACTGCTGCAACGCCCGCTGTCTTTTCCCGCCAGGCCGTCGAGCCAGGACAGCGCCGCGCTGATGTCGTCGCTGCCAAAACCGGCGGCCGACAGCTTCCTGGCCAGCACGTCGGGCTCCGGACAGGCGTCGGGCAGGTAGTTCTCAAACAGGTAAACCAGTATGTCGATCATGATGTTTGCTGAAAGTTAATGGAGCCTTTGGTAGAGGCCTCCCGGTAACTGGGCGACGCGGCCGGCGAGTTCCATGGGCAACAGCATGGCAAGAAGGTCGGCGGGCGTCAAGCCGCTGCGGGCGGAAAGCGTGTCGAGCGCACAGGGGGCGTGACCGAGAAAAGCGAGCACTTGCTCTTCACTATCATCGAGTGCCATCGATGTGCCGCCACCGGCGGCGCGTCCAGCGGTGGGTGCTTCCCAGCGCAATTCCTCGAGAATGTCCTGGGCCGTTTCGACCAGCTTGGCCCCCTGGCGTATCAGCTGGTGGCAGCCGCGCGACAGGGGTGAGTGAATCGAGCCGGGAATGGCAAACACCTCGCGCCCGGATTCGGCCGCCAGTCGCGCCGTAATCAAAGATCCGCTGCGCAGGGCCGCTTCGACGATCAGGCAGCCGAGGCCGAGGCCGGCGATGATGCGGTTGCGGCGCGGGAAATTGGAGGCCAGCGCCGGAGTGCCGAGGGGGAACTCGCTGAGGACGACGCCTTTTTCCGCAATGGCGCGGGCCAGGGTCTCGTTCTTTGCCGGATAGAGCCGATCGGCGCCGGTGCCGATGACGGCCACCGTAGCCGCCGCCGTCGCCAGCGCGCCGCGATGGGCGGCGGCATCGATGCCCAGCGCCAGGCCGCTGACGATGGTCAGCCCGGCATCGCCGAGTGCCTGGGCGAAGGCCTCGGCGTCGCGCACGCCCTGGGGGGTCGCGTTGCGGCTGCCGACCACGGCCAGCATCGGGAGATTGAGTAGTGCGGTATTTCCCTTGGCGTAGAGCAGCAGCGGAGGATCGTCGGCACTCAGCAGGCTTTGCGGATAATCGGCATCGGCCAGGGTCAGCAGGCGATTGCCGGGCTGCGCCGACCAGTCCAGTGCCGCTTCGATGTCGGCCTTGCATTCATGGCACAACAGGCGCTCTGCCAGCGCAGGATCTATGATCGCGGCGAGTGCCTGCGGACCGGCTTCGAATATCGCCTGCGGCAGCCCGCAGGCCTTGAGCAGCGCACGCCGGGCTTCGCCGCCGATGCCCGGTATCAGCGTCAGACGCAGCCAGGAAGCGAGTTCGCCGCGATCGGTCATCTGGCGTCCTCTAGGCGCGGGCCGGCCGCAGCGGAGACGTTCCGAATCAGGGAGTGTGCACGGAGTCGCCGACCACCACCGGGGTTGTCGCACTCATTACCAGGGCGTAGGAGACACGGTCGAAGACGCGAAAGACGTACATCAGGCCGTTGCGGGTATCGGGCAACTGGTAGTCGGTTCTTGTGCCCTGATAGCGATTTGTCACCTGTGCGCCGGCCGTATCGACGGCGAGTACGTGGCCGGGCTCCAGGCCGTCAGCCTTGCCGCGATTCAGCGTGACGACGGTTTGCGGGCCGCCGAAAGTCACTCCGCTGTACATGGCGAGCACCTTGCCCTGGATCATGCCTGCTGGTGCGCGCGGGATGTAGCTTGGTACATCCTGTCGCGGTGCCGGCAGCAACTGGTCGTCGCGCTGGATCTCCATTTTCGACGTGAGTACCAGAAAGCTCGACGGCACGCCTTCCCGGGTAAGGCGGGCGGTGCCGAGGTACTCGGCTTCGTAACCAAGCGTCTCCTTGGTGTCGGGATCGAGCAGCGGCTTGCTGGGCCGGAACACCTGCCAGGACTTGGGCATGGCAGGGGCCTGGGTGGCGTCGGCGGCGAAGCGCGCTTCGCCCTGGAGGAATATCGGAAAGAGCCTGGACTGGGCGGTGACCTCGGTGGCAAAGACGGTGTCACCGGCGCCGGCGACGACACGGTTGTCCTGCAGGGCCACCACGCGCGGCGCGGCATCGAGGCTGGCTGAGTCGACCACCCGCGGTTCGCTGAGGAAGGGTTCGATGTCCTGTGGCGGGATGGAAGGGATGCCCTTCTTCAGGGGGTCGACATATTCATGCCGCGGCTCGATGACGGTCACCAGCTTGAGCTGGGGCTGGTTGCCGCTCCTGTCGAGGGCGATGACCTGGCCCGGATAGATGCGATGGGGGTTGCGGACATCCTCCGCATTCATCTTCCACAACTCGCCCCAGCGGTAGGGATCCTTGAGGAATTTCGACGAGATCCCCCACAGCGTATCGCCTTGTTTGACGACATAGCGGTCTGGCGCGCCGTCGGCCAGTTGCAGTGGCTGGGTTCCCTGGGCGAGCGCCAGAGTGCTTGAAATGCTGATGAGCAGCGCAGATATAATGCGACGCATGGCGTGATCTCCTGGCCGAGTGTCTGTTTGGATGGCGAACCATCCGAGTGTCTGCCCGATTCTGCCCGACAATTCTCCCTGCATCAATTCTTTCAAGAGCGGTTTCATGGCCTTATTGCAGATATTGCGTTACCCCGATCCGCGGTTGCACAAGAAGGCAGCCCCCGTCGCGCAGGTGGATGCGACCATCCGCAAGCTGGCCGCCGACATGGCCGAAACGATGTATGCCGCGCCTGGCATCGGTCTTGCTGCGTCGCAGGTAGACCGGCATGTGCGTCTGATCGTGATCGATGTTTCGGAAGACAAGTCGCAGCTGCAAACCTTCATCAACCCCGAACTTCTCGAAAAATCAGGCGAATGCGAAGGCGAGGAAGGCTGCCTTTCCGTGCCCGGCATCTACGACACGGTCAAGCGGGCCAGCCACGTCAGGGTGCGTGCCCTGGGCCTTGACGGACAGCCCTTTGAGATGGCGGCCGACGACCTGCTCGCCGTGTGCATCCAGCACGAAATGGATCATCTCGAAGGCAAGGTCTTCGTCGAATACCTCTCGCGCCTCAAGCAGACCCGCATCAGGAGCAAGCTGCTGAAGCAGGCACGCGAGACTTTTTAGTGAGAATTATTTTCGCCGGCACGCCGGACTTCGCCGCACGTGCAATGGAGGCCCTGCTGGCCGCCGGGCACGAAATCGTCCTGGTCCTGACCCAGCCCGACCGTCCGGCCGGACGCGGCATGGTCCTGCAGGCCTCCGCCGTAAAAAAAGTGGCGCTGACGCATGGCATTCCGGTGTTTCAACCCGAACGCCTCAAGGATCCGGCGACGCACGCGCCGATCCGGGCCGCCTGCGGCGAAGGCGGCGCCGAGCTGATGGTGGTGGCCGCCTACGGCCTGATTCTGCCGCAGGCCGTGCTCGATCTGCCGCGTCGCGGCTGCATCAACATCCACGCCTCGCTCCTGCCGCGCTGGCGCGGCGCGGCGCCGATCCAGCGCGCCATCGAGGCGGGCGACGCGCAAACCGGCATCACCATCATGCAGGTGGAAGCCCGACTGGACGCCGGTCCCATGCTGCTGGCCGAGGCCATAGCCATCGGTGCGGATGACACTGCCGGCGACCTGCACGACCGGCTTGCCGCGCTGGGCGCCAGACTCGTGGTGGCGGCGCTGGCACGTTTCGATCAACTGCTTCCGGTGGCGCAGCCCGAGGATGGCGTTACCTACGCCGACAAGATAGCCAAGGCCGAGGCCCGGCTCGACTGGAATCAGCCGGCGGCAATCCTGGCGCGTCGCTTGCGCGCCTTCAATCCCTTTCCCGGCGCCGTCGTGACGCTGGCCGGCGAGCCGGTCAAGGCCTGGCGCGGCGACGTGGTTGCCGGCAGCGGCCGGCCGGGCCAGGTACTGGCGGCCGACACTTCGGGCATCGTCGTCGCCTGCGGCGAAGGCGCGCTGCGCCTTACCGAACTGCAAAAGCCCGGCGGTCGCCGTGTCACCGCCGCCGACTTTCTGCACGGCAGCTCGCTGCGACCTGGCTGAAACTCTGACCGTTCCTTGCCGTCCGGCATTCAGCGGGCTGCTATTCTTCGCCGATGCAGATGCTTCCTCCCCTCGCCGAGGCCTTGCACACCGCGGCCGGCCTGATTGCCGCCGTGCTTGCCGGCCGCAATTTCGACGCCGCCCTGGCTCGCGCCGGGCTAGCCGCGCCCTTGCGCGCGGCGACCATGGATCTGGCCTATCCGGCGCTGCGCGCCTTCGGCCGCGGCGACTTCCTGCTTGGCCTTCTGGTCGAGCGCCCGGTGAAGAACCCGGAGCTGCGCGGCCTGCTGCTGGCCGCCCTGGCGCGGCTCGAAGCGCGGCCGGACGAAGCCCACACCACGGTGGACCAGGCGGTGACGGCCGCGGCGCGCCTGGCGCGGGGGCAGTTCAAGGGATTGGTGAATGGCGTCCTGCGCAATTTCCTGCGCCGGCGCGAAGAACTGCTCACACTGGCCGACGCCGATCCGGTGGCGTGCTGGCAGCATCCGGCATGGTGGATCGCGCGCCTGCAGCAGGACCATCCGGCGCACTGGGAAGCCATCCTCGCCGCCGGCAACAGCCATCCGCCGCTGTGCCTGCGGGTCAATCGGCGCCGTGTCACCGGCGCCGACTATCTGCATCAGCTTGCCGCCGCAGACATCGCGGCGCGCGCGCTGGACGATACGGCCATCCTGATCGACAAGCCGCTGCCGGTGGACCGCATCCCGGGCTTTGCCGACGGTCTGTGTTCGGTTCAGGACTGGGGGGCGCAGGCCGCGGCGGGCCTGCTCGACGTGCAGGACGGCCTGCACGTGCTGGACGCCTGCGCCGCGCCCGGCGGCAAGGCCGCGCACCTGCTGGAAAGCGCCGACATCGACTTGACCGCGCTCGATGCCGATGCCGCGCGCGCCGCACGCATCACCGGCAACCTGAAGCGCCTCGGGCTGGCGGCGACGGTGAAGGTCTCCGATGCGCGCGACGTCGGCGCCTGGTGGGATGGCCGCTACTACGATCGCATACTGGCCGATGTTCCCTGTTCCGCCTCCGGCGTGGTGCGTCGTCACCCGGATGCGAAATGGCTGCGGCGCGGATCGGACATTGCCGGTTTTGCAACAACGCAAGCGGCCATTGTCGATGCCTTGTGGCGCACTCTCGCCCCCGGTGGCAAAATGGTCTATGCCACCTGTTCGGTATTCGCAGAGGAGAATGGCGCCCAGGTGGAAGCCTTCGTCGGCCGTCATGCCGATGCACGGCATCTGCCGGCCTTCGAAACAACACCCGCAGCGACAACCCGCGACGCACAACCTCACCATTTGCCCGACGCCGAACATGACGGCTTTTATTACGCGCTGCTGCAAAAGGCTTGAAGCCGGGCTGCTGCTCCTGCTGCTGCTCGCGGCGGTGTGCGCGCGGGCCGGCAGCATCGAACCGCAGCGCGCGGCATTGACGCCCGGCGAAGACGGCTACACGCTGTCCGCGGAATTCACGGTGGATCTCGGCAACCGGCTGGAAGACGCCGTGGCGCGCGGCGTGCCGCTCTACTTCAACCTCGAATTCGTCCTCGAGCGCAGCCGCAAGTATTGGGTCAATGAGCACGTCACCACCCGCAGCCTGAGCTACCGCCTGGCCTACAGCAGCCTGACGCGGCAATATCGCCTGACCACCGGCAACCTGCACCAGAATTTCGGCAGCCTGGCGGAGGCGATGCGCGTGGTCGGCCGTATCGCCGCGCTGCCGGTGCTGGACAAGGACGCACTCAAGCCCGGCGAATCCTACGAGGCAGCGGTGCGTCTGGCCCTCGACCGCAGCCAGTTGCCCAAGCCCTTCCAGGTCGATGCCATCATGGATCGCGATTTGCAAGTGGAGACCAGAGTGCTGCGCTGGCACTTCGTCGGTCCCGTGGTGGCACAGTGAGCGCTCCCCGCCGGGCCGTCCCAAGGGGGGCGCAACCAACCCATGGAGCCGCACAGCGGCGAACCACCGTCCCACCGGAGGATACCGTCCCTCCTGCGGAGGGACGTATCACCCCCTGCCTTGGGGCGAAGGCAGGGTTTCGCGGAGCACTGCTCCGCGCTGCCGCAGCCGGCCGGCCATGCAGGGCCGGCCGTGGGATCGGGGCCGGGGGGAGGGTAGTCCTGTGAGGGTTGCGCTGGCGGTCATCGCCGCACTTGGCGCCATCCTGCTGTTCCTGCTGGCGTCGGCTTCGGCCAACACGGCGCTGTTCGCGGCGAATTATCCCTGGCTGCTGGCCATCAACGGTGCCGCCGCCGTGGCCTTGCTGGTGCTGGTCGGCCTGCAGTTGCGGCGCCTGCGTCGCGACTTCAAGAGCGGCGTGTTCGGCTCCCGTCTCAAATCGCGCCTGCTGCTGATGCTGTCGTTGATGGCCGTGCTGCCAGGCGCGCTGGTATATGGTGTGTCGATGCAGTTCGCGGTGAAGAGCATCGATTCCTGGTTCGATGTGCGTGTCGATAAGGCCCTGGAGGGTGGCCTCAACCTGGGGCGCAGCGTGCTCGACGGCTTGCAGGCCGATTTGCTGGCCAAGGCCCGCGATGCGGCGCTGGAACTGGGCGATGCGGCGACGGTCAGTCCGAGCCGGCTGAACCGGCTGCGCGAACAGACGGGAGCCCAGAGCGCGACCCTGCTGACACTCTCGGGCCAGGTGCTCGGCAGCAGTTCCGGCGAGATGGGCAGCCTGCTGCCCTCGGTCCCGGCGCCCAGCCAGTTGCGGGCCGCGCGCGGCGGACGCGGCCTGGCGCAGATCGGCGAGGCGCCCAGCGGCGGCCTGATGGTGCGTGCACTGGCGCCCGTGAGCGGCAGCGGACTCAACCTCGAGCCGCGCATCCTGCAATTGACGCTGGCGGTGCCGGCGTCCATCGTCAAGAGTGCGGAAAGCGTCGAGGCAGCGCATCGCGACTACCAGGAGCTGCAACTCGGGCGGGCCGGCCTCAAGCACATTTACACGCTGACGCTGACGCTGGCCCTGCTCCTGGCGCTGTTCTCGGCGATTGCCCTGGCCTTCTTCCTTGCCGAGCGCCTGGCGCGGCCGCTGCTGATTCTGGCCGAAGGCACGCAGGCGGTGGCGGCCGGCGACTTCACGCCGCGCGCCACGGTGGACGCGTCCGACGAACTGGGCGTGCTGACCCATTCCTTCAACAGCATGACGCAGCAACTGGGCGAGGCGCGGGCACAGGCCGAACATCATCGTCAGGAAACGGAAGCGACCCAGGCCTATCTCGAGTCCGTGCTGGCCAACCTGTCGGCCGGCGTGCTGGCTTTCGATCTGCGCTTCCGGTTGCGCGCGGCGAACCGGGGCGCCCAGGCGATTCTCGGCGATGATCTGGGCGGCTTCGAACAGATGCGCCTGCAGGACTGGCCGCGCCACGAAACCCTGGCCGGGGCCATTCTGGGCGGTTTCGCCGGGCGCGGCGACGAGTGGCAGGAACAGCTTGAAATTGCTCGCCCGGACGGCATGCCGCAGGCGCTGCTGGTGCGCGGCACCGCGCTGCCGGCTGCGGGCGGGGGCGGTTATGTGGTGGTGTTCGACGACATCACCCGGCTGATCGCCGCGCAGCGATCGGCCGCCTGGGGCGAGGTGGCGCAGCGCCTGGCGCACGAGATCAAGAATCCGCTGACGCCGATCCAGCTTTCGGCCGAGCGACTCCAGCTGAAACTGGCCGACCAGCTGACGGGCCCATCGCGTGAATTGCTGGATCGCGCGACGCAGACCATCGTCAATCAGGTCGAGGCGATGAAAAACATGGTCAACGATTTCCGCGATTACGCACGCACGCCGCTGCCGCAGCTGGCCGCCGTCGATCTGACGGCACTGCTGGGCGAGGTGCTGGGGCTCTACGAGGAGTCGGAGTCGCGCGCGGAAATCGCCGTCACGCCGGCGCCGACTCCCGTGCCGGCAGTGCTGGCCGATGCCAATCAGATGCGTCAGGTGCTGCATAATGTCCTGACCAACGCACAGGATGCGCTGGCCGAGGTTGCCGATGCGCGGATCGCCGTCAGCATGGCGCAGGATGCTGGGCGCGTGCGACTGACGATCAGGGACAATGGCCCGGGCTTTCCGCCGCAGATTCTTTCGCGCGCCTTCGAACCCTACGTCACGACCAAATCGAAGGGTACCGGGCTGGGACTGGCGATCGTGAAAAAAATCGTCGATGACCACGGCGGCGAGATTCGCCTCGCCAACGATCATGGCGGAGAGGTAAGCATCTGGTTGCCGCTGGCAACGCGGGATGCGGCAAAGGGGGTTTAATGTGAAACAACTCATTCGGAGTGACTGGTGATAGTCGAGCGAAGCGATCTGATCAGAACCCTCCCCGCGAGGGGGCGAGGCGGGGTTTCGCAGCGCATGCGCTGCGCCGCCGCAGCCGGCGGGCTGTGCAAAGCCCGCCGTGGGTCGTGCAGCGAATGGGAGGGGCGGGCCTATATTTGCCTTTCGCGTGTTTCATCATCGGCGGGTAACACTCGCTGCTACTGAGCGTCAAGAAAATGCCGAAGATACTGGTGGTGGATGACGAAGTCGGAATACGCGAACTGTTGTCGGAGATCCTGCGCGACGAGGGTCACGACGTCCAGCTGGCGGAGAATGCCGCGGGGGCGAGGGCGGCGCGCGAGGGCGGTCGTCCCGATATGGTCCTGCTCGACATATGGATGCCCGATACCGATGGCATTACGCTGCTGAAGGAGTGGGCCGGCAACGGCCAGCTCAATATGCCGGTGGTGATGATGTCGGGCCACGCCACGATCGACACCGCGGTGGAAGCGACGCGGATAGGCGCCATGGATTTCCTCGAGAAGCCGATCGGCATGCAGAAGCTGCTGGCGGCGGTGAAGAAGGCGCTCGAGCGCAGCGCCCGCCATGCCAACGGCGGTCTGTCGCTGGGGGCGTTTGCCCGTCCCGGACCGCTGCGCGACCTCAAGCGCCGGCTCGATCAGGTGCTGGCCAAGAGTCCGCTGCTGCTGTTGCGCTCGGCGCCGGGCGGCATCGTCGAACTGGTGGCGCGCTCGGCGCAGATCGTCGGCAAACCATGGATCGATCTGTCGCACGAGCCCAATCCGCTCAGCACCGAGATGCTGCAACGCGCGGCGGGCGGTGTGCTGTGGTGCGAGGAACTGGCGCGCCTGACCCGTTTGCAGCAGAAAAACCTGCTGTTCGCTGCCGAGCGTCTCGACCGCTACAACCTGCGTCTGGTCGCGGCGACCACGCATGGCAGCGCGGAGCTGTTGGCTCTGGGCTGGGAGGAAGCCGGACTGGTGCATCTGTTCGAAACCGGGCTGGGGGTACCCGGTCTGGCCGAGTTGAAGGACGAGGTGCCGGACATAGCGGCGCATCTGCTGACCCAGCTGATGGAAAGCGACGAGATTCCGCTGCGCCGGTTTTCCAGCGGCGCCCTCAATGCCTTGCGCCAGCATGCATGGAGCGGCGGCTATGCCGAACTCAAGAGCGCGGTAAAGTCGCTGGCGCTGGCCAGCCTGGGCGAAGAGATCGGCGAAGACGAGGCCCGGCAGTTGCTGGCGCCGGCCGGCGAGCCCGGCCCGGCGCCAGCGGGCCTTGCGCCGGAAGTCATCGAGCTGCCCCTGCGGGAGGCGCGCGAAGCCTTCGAGCGCATGTATTTTGAATACCACCTGGCGAAGGATGGCGGCAACATGACGCGCCTGGCCGAAAAGACCGGGCTGGAGCGCACCCATCTGTACCGCAAGCTGAAAGACCTGGGGCTGCGTTGACGTGAAAAGACTTGTTCGGAGCCACGGGTGATAGTCGAGCGAAGCGAGCCGATCAGAAGCCTCCCCGTGAGGGGGCGAGGCGGGGTTTCGCGACGCATGCGTCGCGCCGCCGCAGCCGGCGGGCTGTGCAAAGCCCGCCGTGGGTCGTGCAGCGAATGGGAGGGGCGGGGCTTTAATTCGCCTTTCGTGCGTTTCAAAATCAATTGTGCCGTGTCACTGCTGCACGAAAGTTAGACACCATGAGAATCGTCATCCTTGGCGCCGGCCAGGTCGGCGCTTCCGTGGCCGAGGCGCTGGCCTCGGAAGCCAACGACATTACCATCGTCGACCAGAGCCGGGAATGCCTGGGCGACATCGCCGATCGCCTCGACGTACGCACCCTGGTCGGTAACGGCGCCCTGCCTTCGGTGCTGAAAAACGCCGGCATGGCAGATGCCGACATGCTGGTGGCGGTGACCCAGTCCGACTCCACCAACCTGGTTGCGTGCAAGATCGCGCGCAGCGTGTTCAACGTCACGACCCGCATCGCCCGCCTGCGTTCGGCCGATTACCTGAAAGACCGAAGTTTGCTGGACGACGAACATTTCGCCGTGACGCACGCGATCTGTCCCGAGCAGGAAATCACCGATTACATCACGCGCCTGATCGAGTTTCCCGAAGCGCTGCAGGTGCTGGAATTTGCCGACGGACGCGTAACCCTGATCTGCGTGCGGGCCTATGAAGGCGGCCTGCTGGTCGGCAAGCCGATCAAGGCCATGCGCGAACACCTGCCGCCGGGAGTCGACGCCCGCATTGCCGCAATCTTTCGCGAGCACCAGGCGGTCGATCCGGAAGGCAGTACCACCGTTGAAGCGGGCGATGAAGTGTTCGTGCTGGCGGCGACCGAATTCATCCGCCCCGTGATGCGTGAATTGCGGCGCATGCTGAAGCCGGTCAGGCGGGTGATGATCGCCGGCGGCGGCAACGTCGGTTCGCGCGTGGCCTCGGTGCTGGAAGCCAATCACGACGTCAAGGTGATCGAACGCGATCCGGTGCGCGCCGAGCAGGTCGCCGCGCGCCTGCAGCGCAGTCTCGTGCTGCACGGCGAGGCTACCGACGAGAAGGTGCTGGCGCAGGAGAACATCGACGAGATGGACATGTTCCTCGCCCTGACCAACGACGACGAAGACAACATCATGGCCGCCTCGCTGGCCAAGCGGCTGGGCTGCAAGCGGGTGCTGGCGCTGATCAACCGTCGCGCCTACGCCGACATGGTGCAGGGCGGGCCGATCGACATCGGCCTCTCTCCCGCGCAGGTCTCGATCGGTTCGCTGCTGACCTTCTGCCGTCGCGGCGACGTCGCGCGCGTGCACAGTTTGCGCCGAGGCGCCGCCGAGGCGCTGGAGCTGGTGGTGCACGGCGACAGGAAGAGCAGCAAGGTGGTCGGCCGCCGCATAGAAGAGCTGCCGGTGATCAAGGGCGCCCACATTGCCGCCATCGTCCGTGAGGCCGGTGACCTGCAGGTGGTGCAGATGGACGGCTTCCTGGTCGACAAGCCGGTGGCGCGGGTGATCATCCCGCATCACGACACCGTGATCGAGGAGAACGACCACGTCGTGGTGTTCTGTTCCCGCAAACGAGAGGTGCCACAGGTCGAGAAGCTGTTCCAGGTCGGCTTCCAGTTCCTCTGATTTTCTGATGTCAGGCATGAAGCCCTATTACCCTGTGGTTCGCGTATTCGGTGTCCTGCTCGGCGGCTTCTCGCTGGCCCTGCTGGTGCCCCTGTTTCTTTCCTGGTACATACAGGACGGGGCCGAGTCGGCCTACGACGAAGCCTTTCTGCTGACCTTCTTCACCGGTGCCGGACTCTGGTGGTCGGCGCGCCACGCCAGGGGCGAGCTCAAGGTACGCGACGGCTTCCTCATGGTGGTGCTGGTGTGGACCGTGCTGCCCGTGTTTGCCTGCCTGCCTTTCATCCTGCACATGGGCGTCTCGTTTACCGATGCCTACTTCGAGGCCGTCTCGGGCCTGACCACCACGGGATCGACGGTCTTTCCCAATCTCGACAAGTTGCCGGCGTCGATCAACCTCTGGCGCGGCCTGCTGGTTTGGCTGGGCGGCATGGGCCTGATCGTGCTGGCCGTGGCGATCCTGCCGCTGCTCGGCATCGGCGGCCGGCAGATGTTCAAGGCCGAGGCGCCGGGGCCGATGAAGGATTCCAGCCTGACGCCGCGCATGACCGAGACGGCCAAGGGCCTCTGGGTCGTCTACACCGGCATTACCATCGCCTGCATCCTGTTGTTCCGCTGGGGCGGCATGAACTGGCTGGACGCCTTCGTGCATTCCTTTTCGGTCATGGGCCTCGGCGGCTTCTCCACCCACGACGCGAGTTTCGGCCATTTCGATTCGCCCCTGCTCGAGGGCATCGCCGTGGTCTTCATGCTGATCGCCAGCCTGAACTTCGCGACCCACTACCTGGCGATCCACGGCCGCTCGTTCCGGGCCTACAAGGACGATCCCGAGGCGCGCTGGGTGATGCTGACGCTGATCGGCAGCGTGATCTTCGTCGCCATCTTTCTGTTCGCCCACAATGTCTATCCCGATTTTTCAACCGCGCTGCGCCACTCGGCGTTCAACGTGGTGTCGATCGCGTCGACCACCGGGCTGGCCACGGTCGACTACAACCTCTGGCCGATGTTCGCGCCCTTGTGGATGTTGTTCCTGTGCAGTTTCGCGACCAGCGCCGGATCCACGGGGGGCGGCATCAAGATGATCCGCGCGCTGATCCTCTACAAGCAGGTCTATCGCGAACTGTTGCGTGCCATGCACCCCAATGCGGTCTGGCCGGTGCGCATCAATGGCGACCCTGTGCCGCAGAGCATACTGACCGCCGTGCTCGCCTTCGGCTTCGCCTACATGTGCCTGATCGTGTCGATGACCCTGCTGCTGTCGTTCTCGGGCCTGGAAATCGTCACGGCCTTCTCCGCCGTGGTGGCGAGCATCAACAACACCGGTCCGGGCCTGAACCAGGTCGGTCCGGCAACCACCTACGAAGTGCTCAGCGATTTTCAGACCTGGGTGTGCACTTGCGCCATGCTGCTCGGCCGCCTGGAGATTTTCACCCTGCTGGTCGTGCTGACACCGGCCTTCTGGCGGCGCTAGCGCGAGATAGCGGAGCGCTCTGCGGGCCGCGGATGCAGCATTGCGCGCAGGCAATGCGATAATTGCATCTTTGCTTCGCTGGATTTTGCTCATGTCGCCCTCCGCCCGCCCCAAGAACGATACCTTCCTGCGTGCGCTGCTGCGCGAGCCCGTCGAGTACACCCCCGTCTGGCTGATGCGACAGGCCGGGCGCTACCTGCCCGAATACAACGAGACGCGCCGCCGCGCGGGCAGCTTCCTGCAACTTTGCAAGAACCCGCAACTCGCCTGCGAGGTGACGCTGCAACCGCTGGCGCGCTTCGAGCTCGATGCCGCGATCCTCTTCTCCGACATCCTCACCGTGCCCGATGCGATGGGCCTCGGCCTGTATTTCGCCGAGGGCGAAGGGCCGCGCTTCGAGCGCCCCTTGCGCGAGGAGTGGGCGATCCGCGACCTGACGGCACCCGACCCGAACCTGCACCTGCGCTACGTCATGGATGCGGTCGTGGAAATCCGTCGCGCACTGGGCAATTCGGTGCCGCTGATCGGCTTTTCCGGCAGCCCGTGGACCCTCGCCAGCTACATGGTGGAAGGCGGTTCCGGCTCGGCGTCCGACTATCGCACGATCAAGACCATGCTCTACGACCGCCCGGACCTGTTGCATCGCATCCTCGACGTGACGGCCACCGCGGTGACCGACTACCTCAATGCGCAGATCGAATCCGGTGCCCAGGCCGTGATGATTTTCGACTCCTGGGGCGGCGTGCTGTCGCACGCGGCCTATCGCGAGTTCTCGCTGGGCTACATGCAGCGCATCGTGGCCGGACTCACGCGCGAGCACGACGGCGAACGCGTGCCCTGCATCGTGTTCACCAAGGGCGGCGGCCAGTGGCTGGAAGCGATTGCCGACATTGGTTGCGACGCAGTAGGCCTCGACTGGACCACCGATCTGGGTGAAGCACGCCGGCGTGTCGGCAACCGTGTTGCGCTGCAAGGCAATCTCGATCCGATGGCCTTGTTCGCCTCTGCCGATAAGGTTGCTGCGGAAGCACGGCGGGTGCTGGACAGTTTCGGCACCGATGCCGAAGAGAAAAATTCCGGCGGGCATGTCTTCAATCTCGGCCATGGAATTTCCCAATTTACGCCGCCGGAAAACGTGAAAATTCTGGTTGACACCGTGCACAGCCACAGCCGGCGCGGCTCCGCGCGGGGCTGATTTGGCAAGCCGCGGGAGGCGCGGTTTTTGCCGCTACCTCCGCCGGAAATGGCCGTCCGGCAAGGCTTGCCGAGGAGGCAAAAAAAGCCCTCCGCGGTTGACTTATTCACAGAATCCGGTAAACGGCCGCAATCCCCCTGTATGACCGAGGACTTCACTCATGATATTTGCAACTAATTGTTTTTGAACAACTATATTTTGTTCAAATATTGCACAGAGATTGAAAGACCCTTGCCGGACGGCCACTTAGGGCTTTTGCCGGGTCCTTACTCACAAAGTTATCCACAGAATTTGTGAGTAAGCCATTTTTCTATTTACAGCAAAGAGTTGAGGGCTTATGCCAAGGTTTTTTCGAGCATTGGTGCGCAAGCGTCTGACCCGGCATGAACATCGTTCGCGTTGCCCTTGATCTGCCCCTGCCGCGGCTTTTCGATTACCTCGCGCCGGACGCCGAGGAAAGCGATATCGGCCGGCGGGTGACCGTGCCTTTCGGCACGGGATTGCGGACCGGAGTGATCATCGAACTGGCGACGGCGAGCGAACAGCCGGACGCCAGGCTGAAAGAAGTTGCCGCGATCCTGCGCGACATGCCGGCCTTGCCCGCCGAGTGGCTGGCGCTCTGCGAGTTTTGCGCGCGCTACTATCAGACGCCGCTGGGCGAAGTGACGTCCTTCGCCCAGCCGCCGATGCTGCGACGCGGCAAGCTGCCACGCATCAGGAAACCGCATATCAAGGAGCCGCGCACCAAGGAGTCCATTGGGTCGTCAATCGCCGTCCCGCCAACGCCGTCCGCAAGGGATACCGTTTCCGGCGCGGACGCCGGAGACATAACTATTGAATTGCCACGATTGATGGCCGCGCAGCAGGAGGCGGTGACCGCCATAGTCGGTCAGGCCGGTTTCCACGTCATGCTCTTGCATGGCGTCACCGGCAGCGGCAAGACCGAGGTCTATCTGCGCGCCATCGATGCCGTTCTTGCGCGCGGCGGCCAGGCACTGATGCTGGTGCCCGAGATCGCATTGACGCCGCAGCTGGAAGGCCGGGTCGCGGCGCGCTTTCCCGCTGCGCATGTGGTGTGCGCCAACAGCGGCATGGGCGATGCGGCGCGTGCCCGCGGCTTCCTCGAGGCGCTGGCCGGGGGTGCCCAGATCGTGCTTGGCACCCGGCTCTCCGTGTTCATGCCGCTGCCGCGCCTGCAATTGATCGTGGTCGATGAAGAGCACGATGCCTCGTTCAAGCAGCAGGAGGGCCTGCGCTATTCGGCGCGCGACGTGGCGATCTGGCGCGCGCATCAATTGAACATTCCCATCGTGCTCGGCTCCGCCACGCCTTCGCTGGAAACCTTCCATCACGCCACGACGGGTCGCTACCGCATGCTGGAGCTGCCCGAGCGCGCCGTGGCCGACGCCATGCCTGTGGTGCGCATCGTCGACACGCGGCGTGAAAAATTGCAGGAGGGCCTGTCCGCCGCCCTGCTCGCCGGCCTGCAGTTGCGCCTGGAGCGCGGCGAGCAGAGCCTGGTCTTCCTCAACCGGCGCGGCTATGCGCCGGTACTGGCCTGCCCGCCCTGCGGCTGGATCTCGCGCTGCCAGCGCTGCGCCGCCAATCTCGTCCTGCATCTGGCCGACCAGCGCCTGCGCTGCCACCATTGCGGTTTCGAAGCGCGCGTGCCGCGTGCCTGCCCCGATTGCGGCAACGTCGACCTGCTGCCTTTCGGTCGCGGCACGCAGCGGCTCGAAGCCATGCTCGTCGAACGCTTTCCTTCTGCCCGCGTGCTGCGCATCGACCGCGATTCGGCGAGCACGCCGAAGAAGTGGCAGGCCTTGCTCGCCACCATTCACGAAGGCGGCGCCGACATTCTGGTCGGCACCCAGATGCTGGCCAAGGGCCACGACTTCCCGCTGCTGACCCTGGTCGGCGCAGTCGGTGCCGATGCCGCGCTGTTCGCCGCCGACTTCCGCGCGCCGGAGCGGCTCTTCGCCCAACTCATGCAGGTCGGCGGCCGCAGCGGGCGCGCCGATCTGCCCGGCGAAGTGCTGATCCAGACCGAATATCCCGACCATCCGCTGTATCAGGCGCTGGTCGAACACGACTATGCGCGCTTCGCCCAAAACCAGCTGGGCGAGCGCCGCATCGCCGGTTTTCCGCCCTTCAGCTTCCAGGCCATGCTGCGCGCCGAGGCGCGGTCCATGGAACAGGCGCTGGATTTTCTCGCCACCGCACGCGCAGTGGCCGCGATGTTGCCAAATGCGCTGGCCGACGGTGTCACGCTCTACGATCCGGTGCCGATGCGCCTGCAACGCCTGATGACCCTCGAACGCGGCCAGCTGCTGGTCGAATCCCTGAGCAGACCGGCGCTGCAGGCCTTCCTCGCGGCATGGATGGAAAAGCTGTATGCGCTGAAGATGCCGGCCGGCCTGCGCTGGCATCTCGATGTAGACCCGCTGGAGTTCTAGCGCCCCCGCAGAAACCAGAGCCAGCTCGCCACTTGCAGGGCCAGCAGACTGCCGAAGGTGATCTGGTAGGCCGCGCGTGGCGCGTGGCCGGCGGTCTGCAGGACATCCACCACGGCACCGAAGCCCCACTGGATGCCGAAAGCGCCGACGAAGACCATCAGGTTCAGCGCGGTGTTTACGCGGCCCGCCAGCGCGGCGCTGAAGTCGCCTTGCAGCAGCGCGTAAGCCAGGTTGCCGACGGAGAACACCAGGCCCAGGACCATCCATAGCGGCTGGCTCGGGCCGACACCCAGAACGATCAGGAAAGTGGCCAGCAAGCCCAGTCCCATGCCGAATTTCAGCAGCCGGCCCGGGCCGATTCCGCGAGCCTTCAGCGGTGCCACGCCGAAGGCGATGGCGAGAAATCCGGTGAGCATGCCGCTGCCCATCAGCAACAGATGGTGGGCCGCCACCTCGCGCGTCAGGCCGGAAAAATTCATCAGCCAGGGTACGGCCCACAGCCCCTGCAAGGCCAGAAAGCCGCCGATGATCAGCGTCGATTGCGGAGCGTAACGCCAGAAGGCGCGGCTGGTCAGAACTTCCATGAGGCCCGTAACCTGGCTGGAGAGCGGTTCCGGCCTCGCGCCGGACGGTTTGTCCGGTGTGCTGAATATGCCTGCGGCGACCGCCACGCCGGCGACGGCCAGCGCGACGAACACCGGGCGCCAGCCGAAATGGGGAATCGACCAGGACAGCGGCGTCGATGCGGTCAGCGCGCCGAGGCCGCCGGCGGCCATGATGGCGGCATTGAGCGAGGCCTGGCGTTCAGTGCCGAACCACTGGCTGAAGGCCTTGAACGACGCCATCAGGCAGGAGGACACGCCGAGTCCGATCAGCGCCCGGGCGACCGCCAGGTCGGTCAGCGAATCGCCGACGGCGAACAGCGCGCAGCCGGCGGCGGCAACCAGCAGCAGCGTGGCCTCCACCCGGCGCGGGCCGTAGCGGTCCAGGGCGAGGCCCAGCGGCAGCTGCACGGCACCGAAAGCCAGCAGATAGGCGCTGGTCAAAAGGCCCAGGTCGGCGGCCGAAACACCCAGCTCGCGCGTCAGCTCCGGGGCGATGACGGCATTGACGTTGCGCAGGAAGTAGGAAAAGTAGTAGCCCGCGGCGAAGGGCAGGAAAATGCGCAGCCAGAGATTCAAGAGGGGTCCCCATTGTTTTGCAGCCAGTCGATGCGGCTGCGGATTTTTCGCACCCAGTCGGGCGCCAGGCCCGGCGCACGCGCCAGCAGGTCGAGCGCCTGCGGCGACGGACGCTGCGCGCGCAAGGTGCTGCCCAAGCGTGCCAGGCTGACGGCGCCCGTGGGGCGTTCGAGGTGGAGCAGGGAGTCGCCGGCCAGACACTCACCCGGCGCCAGCACGCGGAAGTACCAGCCGGCGATGCCGTGCTCGGCGACATGGGCGGCGACGCCCTCGATGCCGCAGCGCGCGTCGATCTTCCAGCAAGGCGTGCGTGGCTGTGCAATCTGCAGCCGTGCCGTGCCGAGGGCGAAGATATCGCCGATATGCGCCTCGTTCTCCGTGATGCCGCGCGTGGACAGGTTTTCGCCGAGGCCGCCGCGAGTCAGATGGCGGGCTGCGGGAAAGGCCAGCGCCAGAGCCTCGTAGTGCTCCACGGGGAAGAGATGCACGGCTTTTTCCTGTCCGCCGTGGGCGCGGGGATCGGCATGTTCGTCGCCGGCGAGTCCGTCGGGGCCGATGATGCAGCGGCCAGCCAGCGGCTGCTTGGCGATCGCGCTGCCGCGGCTCTCGCCCGGCAGGAAGCCGACGCGGCCGGTGAAAATGCCGTCGACGACGACGGGCGCGATCAATTCCATAGCCAGGCCGCGCCGCGCACGCCGGAGGAATCGCCGTGCCGGTGCTTGAGCAGTTTCGTCGCCACCTGGTCGGAGAACACGTGTTCGCCCCACAGGCGCGGCACGTTTGCGTACAGGCGGTCGATGTTGGACAGGCCGCCGCCGAGCACGATGACATCGGGATCGAGAATGTTGATGACCTGGGCCAGTGCCCGCGCCAGACGGACTTCGTAGCGTTGCAGGGTGGCGTCGGCGGCGGCATCACCGGCAGCAGACCGCTGCGCAATTTCATGCGCTGAAAAGTCGGCGCCAGTGGCACGGCGATGATCGCGGGCGAGGCCGGGGCCGGAGAGGTAAAGCTCGATGCAGCCCTTGCGCCCGCAGTAGCAGGTTAGCTCGGCAGCGGGGTTCCCGCCGCCGGGCCGCCCCAAGGCGGGAACGGCCAATACACCGGAGCCGCGTAGCGGCGAACCGTCGTCACCCCCTTCTTTGAGAAGGGGGTCGGGGGGAAGGTAGTTATGGCCCCATTCGCCGGCGATGGCATTGGCGCCGGTCAGCACCTTGCCGCCGACCACGATGCCGCCGCCGACACCCGTGCCGAGGATGACGCCGAACACTACCTGCGCATCGGCGCCGGCGCCATCGACCGCTTCCGAGAGGGCAAAGCAGTTGGCGTCGTTGGCGATGCGCACCTCGCGTTGCAGCAGTTGTTCGAGATCATGCTTCAGCGGCTTGCCGATCAGGCAGGTGGAGTTGGCATTCTTGATCAGGCCGCCGGTGCGCGACTCGGCGCCGGGAATGCCGATGCCCAGCGTGCCACGACCGCCGTCCGCATGGATACCGTCCCTGGCGCAAGCGCGCAGGGACATAACTTTTGATTCCGCCGCCACGACCAGGCTGGCGACCGCGGTCACGGTTGCCACGTAGTCCCCCTGCGGCGTCGCCACGCGCTCGCGCAGCAGCACGGCACCGTCCTCGCCGAAGACCGCGATTTCAATTTTTGTGCCGCCAAGGTCTATCCCTGTCCTGAGCATTGCGCCGAAAATCCATTTGACCCGGAATAGTAACGCGCTCTTGAGCGCTTCGTTCCTTATCCGGGCGTCGCCAGGCACACCTGGTTGCGGCCGTTCTCCTTGGCGACATAGAGCGCATCGTCGGCGAGCTTCACCAGTGCATCGGCGTCTTCGACTTCATGCCCCGGCAATCCGGCAACACCGATGCTGACCGTGACCCTGAGCCCATCCACCTCCAGTTGCGAAATGCATTGCCTTATCGCCTCCGCCAGTTTGGCGCCCTCCTGTTCGACCACGCCGGGCATGACGATGATCATTTCCTCGCCGCCGTAGCGACAGGGAATCTGCGCCGGAGCGGAGAATTGCTTGAGGACCTCGCCTATGGCGGCCAGCACATGGTCACCGCAGTCGTGGCCATGCGCATCGTTGAATTTCTTGAAGTGATCGACGTCGATCATCATGACCGACACGGGCTGGCCATAACGCTTCCAGCGCTTGAATTCGGTGGCCAGGACTTCGTCGAAATGGCGCCGGTTGAAGATGCCCGTCAGCGTATCGGTGATCGACTGTTCCTTGAGTCTCTCCTCCAGGCGCTTCTCTTCGGTGATGTCGCGAATCAGTGCCGCGGAGCCGATGGCCTGGGCGCTGCTGTTGCGAATCGTCGAGGCGCGGACCGAAAGCATCTTCCCCTTCCATTCGAGTATGCCGGCCGTCGTTTGCGCGGCGTCGCTGCCTATCCTGGCCTGCATCCAGTCGGGATCGTCGAACAGGTTCAGGAAGCCATGTTCGACGATCTCCTGCGTGCTTCGGCCGATGATTTCCTCCGCGGCGCGATTGACCAGAACCACTTGCCGCCCGCCGTCGGTGACGACGATCCCGGTGCTGGCACTGAATATCACCGTGTTGAGCTTGCTGCGTTCTTCCTTGAGCCTCTCGTAGGTCTCCAGCAGGTTCTCGTTCATATGGTTGAACGCGCGCCCCATGTCACCGATTTCGTCCCGGCTGGTGATCTTCAGTCGCAGGAAATTGTCGCCCGCTGCCACTGTTTCCATTGCGGTGAGGAATTCGATCAGTTGCGAGCCGACAGTGCGGTGGGCGAACCAGTAGATCAGCGACACCATCCCCAGCATGGCCAGGGCGATTACCACGATCGACAACTGCCAGGTTTGCGCGACATTGCGGTCGATTTCCTGCATCGAAACCGTGAACGTTACGGCGCCGCGCAGGGCCTCGTCAGCGCCGTGGCACTTGTGGCAGGCGGTGCCGCTGTGGATGGGACTGAACACCTTGACCAGTCGTTCGCCGCCGGGCCGGACCTGGTAGTTGAAGACGGGCTCCCCGGTTGTCCGCATGCGCTCGAGACTCGGGTCAGTCGCCGCAACGACCTGGATCGGCTCCTCGCGGCGGGCAAAGAACTCGAATTTGCCGAGACGTTCCCGGACCTGTTCCAGGGTGGTGTTGTCGATGAATGCCTGGGTGCCGTCGAGGCGAATGATCCGATAGTCGATGATGTTGGGCACGTTGTTCAGTCGACTGGCGAAATCCGGCGCCGCCTTGGAGTGGCCGCCCTGCATCAAGGCTGCAAGGCCTTCGGCGACACTGTCGGTGACCAGGCCCAGCGCATGCTCGTTCTGCTCCAGCGAGGCGGCTTCCTGGCGCATCGCGTAGGTAATGGTGATGGCCACGATGCCGAGGATGACCACGCCGCCGACCGATGCCAGCAGGCGATGACCGATGCGTCGAAAATGGATCATGTCGCCATCCCGGCCGCCGCGACGACGCGATTGCGGCCGCCGCGCTTGGCGGCGTAGAGGGCGGCGTCGGCCCGCTCTATCAGTTCGGCGGGTGTCGCCGCGCCGGTTTCGCGCCGGCCGGCCACGCCTATGCTGGTGGTCACCCGCAAGCCATCTACCAGCATGGCCTCGATTTCCACGCGTATCCGTTCGGCCAGGATCAGGGCGCCCTCCTGCGGGGTCTCGCGCGCGATTACCGTGAATTCTTCGCCGCCATAGCGGCAGACCGTGTCAAGGTCTTCACGGACGCAGGCAAGGGTGGCGGCGGCAAATGCCTTGAGCACGCGGTCGCCCTGATCGTGTCCGTGCTCATCGTTGAATTTCTTGAAGTGATCGATGTCGAACATCAGTACGGCCAGTTCCCGATCCTGCTCCAGGGCGAGGCCGAATTCCTGCTTCAGGGTTTCGTCGAGTGCGCGGCGGTTGGCCAGGCCGGTAAGGGCGTCGGTGTTCGACAGGTCGCGCAGCCGCTGTTCCAGGCGCCTTTCTTCGGTCATGTTGCGTATGAGTACGGCATGCCCCAGCATGTGGCCGTCGGCGCGCTTCAGGGTCGACGCGTAAACCGCAAGATGGCGCTTGTGGTAGAGAAAGATATCGCCGGTGCTGACGACGCCGGCATGTTCCAGGGCGCTTTCCATGCGGCCTGGATCGTCGAGCAGGCGGAACAGACCTTCCCCGGCGATGCGCGCGGCAGGCTTGTCGAGCAAGGCTTCGGCTGCCGGGTTGACCAGGACTATCTCTCCCGAACTGTCGGTAACGACGATGCCTTCATCGGCGCTCATCAGGATGGTTTCGAGCTTGTTGTGCTCGGCGTTGAATCCGGCGTGGCGCAGGCGCAGTTCTTCGGTCAGCTTGTTGAAGGAGAGCGCAAGCAGCGCAAGTTCGTCCTTGCCCATGACCGGGATGCGTTGCTCAAAGTCGCCGGCGGCGACCCGGGACATGGCCAGCGAAACGACCTCGATGGGGCGGACGATATAGCGCCGGAGCACGGCGGCGGCTACCAGCAGGACGGCGGCGAGGGAAATTGCCAGGGCCAGGGACGACTGGATCCAGGTCTGCCGGACCTGTTCCCGCGCGGAACCCAGGTCGGAGCGGACTTCGAGCACGCCGAGTACTTCCTGCTCCCTGCCATGGCAGCGCTTGCAGCGTTTGATGTTCTTGATCGGCAGGAGAAAAGTCAGGTACTGGTCGCCATGCCGCACGTCATAGTAATGGACCGGCTGCTGCGTGCGGAGCGTTCGCAGCAGATGTTCGTCGTCCGCGGCGAAGGCCCGGTTGACCGTCTCGATCGGCCGCAAAGGGAACTCCGTCTCGTCGCGGTAGTCGTTGATCTGGCGGATGGTTTCGTTGTCGCGGAATGCTTCGCGACCGTCGGGCCGGAGAATCCGGATCTCGTTGATATCCTTGACGCCCTTGAGCTTGTCCGCATAGAGCTGGGCGACGTCGGCCGACGCGGTGATCATGACCGTCTGCAGTCCCTGGCTTACGCTGTCGAGAACCTGCTGGATCGCCCGCTCGTTTTGCAACAGGATGTTTTTTTCCTGCTGCTGGGTATAGAAATACACGATCGAGCCAAACCCCAGCGCAATGACCAGGGAGATCGCCAGCGTGAGCTTGGCCCCGATCGAGGACAGTCCCCTCGGCTTCAGGGTCGGTGACGATAGTGTCCGCGGTGTCGCGGGTGCCCCCGTTTCCTTGTTCACACCTCAGCGTCCGCCAGCCGGACGCGGACGGTGGCCGCGCATCTTTGGCATGAACGGCGAAATTGTTGCCAAAGAACTTCTCCCGAACGTCTGCAGGTCCCGGTTTCGCAGGGACCAAGGGCGGGGAATGGCCCTCCGGCCAGCCAAAGACCGGCAGCCCCCAACTCCCGCGAGGGCATGATAGTCTCAAATAAAAGCCATGTTGTCGATACGGAAACGAGGCGGCAATCTGCGGCATCCGCGCAGTCGCAAGCCGAGCCGCTGAACGGAATGTCGGCCCCGATTTATCCCTCCTGCCGCTGGATGCGGGCGGGGCAGCCGGGCGGCATTCATCTGCCGAACAATTCCTTGAGCTTGTCGGTGGCCTTGCTTCCGGCCTTGCCCTTGATGTCTTCCGTCTTTCCTTCGAGCTTGGCCTTGGCCATGTCGGCGGCGAGGTCGCCGAGTTCGAGCTTGTAGGACAGGGCTTCGAACGGTCCCGTGACGCGCACCGGCACGGTGACGCCCTTCAGCTTGTCGACGTCCTTGCCGCCCTGTCCGGCGCTGGAGCTGACCGCGGTGGCTTTGGCCAGGTAGTTCATCTGGCCGGCGCCGATGTCGATGTCGCCGGCGCCCGAGAGCCGCAGGAAAGGCGACTTCATCGTCAGGTCGTCGTTGTGCCCGATACCGTTGGCGATCTTCAGCGAGGCTGACAGTTCGGAAAAGTCGGTCTTGTCGCCGGCCTTGGCCTTCTGCGTTGCATCCTGCTTGCCGCCCAGCTTGCCCTTGATGTCGCGCATGCTCTGCGCCAGGTTGATGCCCTTGATCGCGCCATCCTTGAGGCTGAGCGACGCCGTGCCGGCCAGCGCCTTCTTCATCGCGGGGACGCTGTCGCCGTGGCTGGTGACGTCGAGCGCGACGTTGCCGCGACCTTCCAGCAGGTCCTTGTCGGCGAGATCCTTCATCAATGGGTTGATGCTGATTCCCGTCAGGTTCTGCTTGAGGCCGAGCTGGTTGCCGGCTGCGCTCAGCCACGCGCTGCCGCTGGCGCTGCCTTCGTAGAGATTCAGCGTCAAGGGCGCCACGTCCAGGCGTCCGCCGGCGAGCCTGATCTTCGCATCCAGCTTGGCCAGCTTCAGCTTCGAGACCTGCAGGCTGCCGATGTGCAGCGCGCCATTCACGTCATGTCCCTTGAGTGCCGAAAAATCCAGCTTGCCATCCTTACCCCCGGCGGCTTCCTTGCCTTCGGGCGTCGTCTTGCCGGCGGCGGTCGGGCTCGCGGCGGCTTTCTCTTCCGCTTTTTTGGGCGGCATGTATTTGTCGACATTGAGCGTGTCGATGTCGAGGTCGAAGCCCAGCGCCAGCGGCGCGAACTTCGCCACCTTGAGTTTCAGGGCGATTTTCGATTCGTCGAATCTGGTGCCCAGGTCGAGCGCGGCGCTTTGCTTCGCCAGGTCGGCGCGCAGGCTGCCTGACAGCGGCAGCTTGAGCTGCTTCATCGGCATTTGCGGATTGGCCAGGTCGATGCTGCCGGCGAGCTTTTCCAGCGCCACGGTCTGCGCCCCGATGTCGGCCGCCACCGGGGAATCGAGGTGGGCTTTGAGCACGGATTCGCCGGCCTTGGCGTCGAGATCGAGCGCCAGCTTGCCGATTTTCAGTGCCTTGGCGTTGCCCTCGACACCGGACAGCACCAGCTTGGCGACCAGGTTGCGGCCGCTGCCGGCCAGGCTCGCCGTCAGGTTGAGTGTTTCGCCGGACGACTTGTCCGGTGAGACGTTGAGCCGGGGTGCCTCCAGTTTCAGCTCGAAGCTGTCGGCACCCGTCTTGCCTTTGGCGGCGAGCGACAGGGCATCGACCGCCAGCGTCTGCTTGCCGCTGTCCGCCTGTATGCGCCCGCTGCCGAGATCGAGATTGGACAGGCTTGTCGTCTCTTTGGTTTTTTCATCGCGCCAGGTGAGTTGGGCATTGGCGATCTTGATGCCGGCGATGTCGATCTGCACGGGCGCGCTCGCCGTGCCGTCGGCGCCGACTTTCGGCGCGGTCTTGGCGGCACCTTCCTTGTCGCCGGCACCGCCCGTCAGATCGGCGATGTTGAGCGTGCCGTCCTTGTGTTTGATCAGCGTCGCCTTGAGGCCGTTGACCTCGATGCGCTGCACCTTGACCTGCTTCGACAGCAGCGGCATCACCGCCACCTCGACGCGCGCCGAGTCGAGCGCAAGAAACTCCGACTTGCCGCCCGGTTCCGACAGCGTCAGGCGGCCGAGCTTGATGCCGACGTCGGGCCAGACCGAGAGTTCGACCTTGCCCACAATGTCCAGCTTGCGCTGCTTCTGCTCCATGACGACGCGGCTCAGCTCGGCCTTGATCTTCTCGCCGTCGAAGAGCGCGTACAGCGTGCCAAGACCCGCGGCGACGAGGACGAGAACGACGCCGAAGGCTATGCCCAGGATGCGAAGTGGTTTCATGGGGGTTTCCTGTTCCAGACAAAATCGGATAGATTCCGCAGATTACCAGACCAAGGAGTTTCGACATGAAACATGCACTGGGTTTTGCCCTCATCTTCGCTTCCGCACTGGCCTTTGCCGAGCAGGGCAGCATCGGTTCGATCAAGGTCGAGCCGAGTCCCGCCCGCGCCGGGCAGGAGGTCAGGATCACCATCTCTGCCGAAGGTGAAGCCCCGCCGTTTTGCGGCATGGAGGTGCATTTCGGCGACGGCAGCGAGCCGCGCAACGTCAAGATCGACGGAAAAACCAACAAGTTCCCCATCACCCTGACGAAGACCTATGACAAACCGGGAACCTACAAAATCAAGGCCGAAGGCAAAAGGATCACCACGCATTTGAAGTGCATGGGCAAAGCCAAGGTCGCTTTGGTGGTCGAGGCTCCGCCGACTGCCGCCAAGCCCGCAGCCGCGGCATGTCCGGAGGGCTACAAGATGACCGGCAAGGCGGGCAAGGCCGGCGACTTCAGCTGCAAGGGCGGCAAGGGCGCGACGGCTCCGGCGAAACCGCTGGCGTGTGCCGAGGGACTCGAATACTTCGTCAATGACAAGTCGAAGCAGCTGGGTTGCCGCAAGATGAAGGCGCAGAAAAAGTAAGCGCTCGATTGGCGCGCAGAGTCCATCGCTCTGCGTGCCATTCTCCGGGATTCGGTCCGCTGTCCCGGCCGACAATAACGGGCGCTGCCGTAAAGGAATCAGATGAACGACTCACGCACGCCGGTGGTGGTGCGCTCGCCCTGCGTCAAGGTTTGCCAGATGGACCCGGTGACGCAGCTTTGCCTGGGCTGCTGCCGCACCCAGGAGGAACGCGACTGGTGGGTGGCCTATACCGACGCCCAGCAAAGGGAGGTGCTGCAGCGCTGCGAGCAGCGGCGCGACGTGCTTGTGGCCGGGGAGGGTGACTTCGCTCCCAGCATGGGCATCGTCGAGTCGTGCCGCAAAGGGCGTACATTATGAGCTTGCGAACAGCAAATCCTGCATCGTGAAATTCAAGGACTACTACGAAACTCTCGGTGTGCCGCGCAGCGCGACGCAGGACGACGTCAAGCGCGCCTATCGCAAGCTGGCACGCAAGTTCCATCCGGACGTCAGCAAGGATCCTGACGCCGAGGCCCGCTTCAAGGACCTCGGTGAAGCCTATGCGGTGCTGAAGGATCCCGAAAAGCGCGCGGCCTATGACCAGATGGGCAGCCAGTGGAAGACCGGACAGGACTTCCAGCCGCCGCCGGGCTGGGATGCCGGCTTCGAATTCAGCGGCGGCGAATTCGACGGCGCTGCGGCTGCGGACCACAGCGATTTTTTCGAGGCCCTGTTCGGCCGCCATGTCGGCGGCGGGCCGCGTGCGCAACGGCATGCGCAGGGCCAGGATCATCACGCCAAGGTATTGATCGACCTGGTCGATGCCTACCATGGCGCCCAGCGCGGCATTTCGCTGCGCATGCCGGTGCTCGATGCGCAGGGACGCGTGGCGATGCAGGAGCGAACGCTGGACGTGCGTATTCCCAAGGGTGTCCGTGCCGGTCAGCACCTGCGCCTGCTTGGCCAGGGCGGCCCGGGAGTTGGTGAGGGCGCGGCGGGCGACCTGTATCTGGAAATCGTCTTCAAGCCCGACGCACAGTTTCGCGTCGACGGCCGCGATGTCTATGCGAATCTCCCGCTGGCGCCCTGGGAAGCGGCGCTGGGGGCTACGGTGATGGCGCCGACGCCGGAGGGCCCGGTACAACTCGCGATTCCCCCGGGCTCGGTGGCCGGTCGCAAGTTGCGTCTGAAGGGTCGCGGCATTCCGGGCACGCCGCCGGGCGACCTGTACGTGATGCTATCGATCGCCCTGCCGCCGGCCGACAGCGACGCCGCACAGGAGGCCTACCGTGCGATGGCCAAAGCCTTCGATTTCAACCCCAGACAAGCCCTGGAGGGATAGACGTGATGAACCCGATTGCCATGACATACCTGCAGGGACCGGTGGTCGAAGAGGAAGTCCGTTTTACGCTGGTGGAACTCTGCCAAGCCTGCTGTGCCGAACAGGAGCACGTGCTGACATGGGTTTTTGAAGGCGTGCTGGAACCGGCGGGCGACTCGCCCGAGGATTGGCGCTTCGGCGGCGAATCGCTGCGTCGCGCGCGCCTGGCACTGCGCCTTTCGCGCGATCTGGAAATCAATCCGCCGGGTGTGGCGCTGGCGCTCGACCTGCTCGACGAGATCGCCGAGTTGCGAGCACGGCTGCAGCGTCTCGGGGCCGCTTGATGGTCATGGCGCCATGCATATCCATGGTCTCAGTGCCGAGCAATCCCTCGCCAGCCTGAACACCACGGCCGCCGGCCTCGCTGCGCCCGAGGCGGCACGCCGGCTGGCGGAGTTCGGCCCGAACCATGTCGAGGAAGTCGCCCGCGAGCATTTGCTGCTCGGCTTCGCCCGCGAATTCACCCACTTCTTCGCCATCATCCTGTGGATCGGCGCCGCGCTGGCCTTTTTCGCCGACTATTTCGATCCGGGCCAGGGCATGTCCCGGCTTGGTATCGCCATCGTCGGCGTCATTCTCGTCAATGGCATCTTCTCCTTCTGGCAGGAATACAAGGCCGAACAGGCCGTGGCCGCGCTGCGCCAGCTCTTGCCGCAGAAGGTGCAGGCGCTGCGCGGCGGCGCAGTCGTGGAGATGCTCGCCACCGATCTGGTGCCCGGCGACATCGTGCTGCTGGAGGAAGGTGCACTCATCCCGGCCGACTGCCGCCTGATCGAGGCCTTTGCGCTGCGCGTGAATACCGCCACGGTGACCGGCGAATCCCGGCCCATGGCGCGCAACACCGAGCCCAGCAGCGAGCGCAGTGGCAACGACTCGCCGCTGTATGCCAAGAATGTCGTGCTGGCCGGGACCTCGGTGGTGTCGGGCCAGGCGCGTGCGGTGGTTTACGCCACCGGCATGCATACCGAGTTCGGCCGCATCGCCCACCTGACGCAGACGGTCGGCACCGGCCCGTCGCCGCTGCAACGCGAGATCGCGCGCCTGTCGCGCATCGTCGCGGCGCTCGCCACGGGCATGGGCGTGGCGCTGTTCTTCATCGGCCAGGCGCTGGGCCTGCCCACCTGGGAGAATTTGCTGTTCGCCATCGGCATCATCGTCGCCAACGTGCCGGAAGGCCTCCTGCCGACGGTGACGCTGTCGCTGGCGATGGCCACCAAGCGCATGGCCAAACGCAATGCGCTGGTGAGGCATCTGCCTGCCGTCGAGGCGCTCGGTTCGACGACGACCATCTGCTGCGACAAGACCGGCACCCTGACGCAAAACCGCATGTCGGTGCAGCGCCTGTGGCTGGGCGGCGGTTTTCTCGACTTCGCCGATCTGGCCGCGCAGCCAGCCCTGACCACCGATAACCGCGAGTTGTTCGTCAATGCCGCGCTCTGCCACAACCTCAAAATCGTTGACAACAAACTGTTGGGCGATCCGATGGAAGTCGCGCTGGCCGCCATGGGCCGTCAGGTGGCGGGGGAACTGGCCGACCACAAGCGCATCGACGAGATTCCCTTCGACACCGACCGCAAGCGCATGTCGGTGCTCAGTGAAACGCCGCAGGGCCGCATGCTCTATTGCAAGGGCGCGCCGGAAACGGTGCTGGAAGTCTGCGACTTCGTCCAGTTCGATGCCGGCGTCACTCCGCTCGATCCGGCGGCCAAGACCCGCCTGCTGGCCGCGCAGCAGCAGATGACCGAAGCCGGCCTGCGCGTGCTGGCCTTCGCCCATTGCGCAATCAAGGATGGCAAGCCGAACGAAGAAAGCGGCATGATCCTCTCCGGCCTGGTCGGGCTGGAAGACCCGCCGCGCGCCGAAGTGCCCGATGCCATCGCACGCTGCGCCACGGCCGGGATCCGCATCATCATGGTCACCGGCGACCATCCGCACACGGCGCTGGCCATCGCGCGCCAGATCGGCCTGGTCAAAGGTGAGCAACCGGTGGTGATCACCGGCGATGAACTGCGGACCATCTCGCCGGCGCACCTGCAACTCGCGCTCGATGCCAAAGAGATCATCTTCGCCCGCGTCGCCGCCGAGCAGAAAATGCTGATCGTGCAGGCCCTGCAGAAGAAGGGCGAGATCGTCGCCGTCACCGGCGACGGCGTGAACGACGCGCCGGCGCTGAAGACCGCCGACATCGGCATCGCCATGGGCATCAGCGGCACCGATGTGGCCAAGGAGGCCGCCGACCTGATCCTGCTCGACGACAACTTCGCCAGCATCGTCGCTGCCATCGAGGAAGGGCGCGCGGTGTTCGACAACATCCGCAAGTTCCTCACCTACATCCTGAGTTCCAACATTCCGGAACTGGTGCCCTACCTCGCCTTCGTCCTGTTCCGCATTCCGCTGCCGCTGACCATCATCCAGATCCTCGCCGTCGACCTCGGCACCGACATGCTGCCGGCCCTGGCGCTGGGCGCCGAAAAGCCCGATCCCGCCGTCATGCAGCGGCCGCCCCGGGCACGCAACGAGCGCCTGCTGTCATGGGGCATGATGGTTCGCGCCTACCTGTTCCTCGGCGTGCTGGAAGCGGCGGCGGCCATGGCGGTGTTTTTCTTCGTGCTCGAAGCGGCCGGCTGGCATTACGGCGTCAGCCTGGACCGCAGCGCGCCGTTGTACCTGCAGGCGACCTCGGCTTGCCTCGCCACCATCGTGGTGATGCAGATGATGAACGTGATGCTGTGCCGCCATCCGTCCAGGTCCTCGCTTTCGGTCGGATTCTTCGACAACCGCTACATCCTGATGGCGCTCGCGGCGGAACTGGGCGTGATCCTGTTCATCATCTACACGCCGGCCGGCAACTGGTTGTTCGGCACGGCGCCTCTTGCCGCGGATGTCTGGCTGCTGGCGCTGGCCGGTGCGGCGTCGATGTGGCTGCTGGAGGAAATGCGCAAGGCCTGGCTGCGGCGCAGCCTGGCACGCGGCGCCTGATCAGTCGGCGTCGTGATGCACCGCCAGCCAGACCGTCGGCGCGGCCGGGTCGGTCCAGTCCACGCGGTGCCGCCGTTGCGGCTCGATGTGCAGCCAGTCGCCGGTGCGCAGGCGGCGCGCTGCGCTTTCGTCCTCGAAGCGCAGCAGGGCCTCGCCGCTCAGCAGCAGTACCCATTCGGCATCCGTCTGCTGGTACCAGAAACCCGGCGGACTGGCCTGGCCGGTGGAGACGATGCGTTCGATACGCAGCCCGGGGCGGGCCAGCAGGGTCTCCAGGCGCTCCTCAGCCTCCTTCGCCACGGGCAGGCCGACAAAAAGATTGCCCGCCATCAGGCGTCCTCCAGCAGTTCGGTGTCCTCGTGCGAGTAGGGCGGACTGCAGCAACAGAGGATGCGCAGCGGCTCCGTGCCGGCGGCTTCGATCCGGTGCGGCGTGCCCGGCGCGATTGCCACCGTGTCGCCGGCGCCGACTTCGAAGCAGGCATCGCCCAGGGTCATGAGGCCGCTGCCGGCGGTGACGTGATAGAGCTCTTCGGTCACGGCGTGGCGATGCAGCTGCGTGCGCATTCCCGGCGCCACCGTGGCCTCGGCCAGGCTTTGCCGGTGATTGCCATGCACGGCGGGGTGCATCAGCTCGCGGATTTCGGAACCGTCTTTGGTGATGTAGGCGGGTATACCGGCGTAGCTGGTTTTCATGGCGCCTCAGTTTGCCATGCCGGACGCCGGTGTCGGTGCCGCTGTCGGCGTTTCGCGCGGCTGCTCCAGCAGGCAATGCAGCAGGGCCTGTTCCTCTGGCGCAAGTTCCGCATCGCCGTCCTGCCCGGTGAAATGCCGGCGAAAGGCGGCGCGCGCCGCCGTCGCGACGCTGACGTCGTAGCCCAGCGCGCGCAGGCCGAGCAGGGCATCGAAGCCGGGCGGGGCCGCGGCCGGCGGCGATTCGCACCAGAGGCCGAAGCCCTGTTGCGCCAGCCGCTGCCAGGGGAACAGGCGGCCGGGATCGACCTTGCGCGTCGGCGCGACATCGCCGTGGGCCAGATAGTTGGTGGCGGGAATCCGGTAGCGCTGGCGCAGTTCGTCGAGCAACGCCAGCAGGGCGACGATCTGCGGCTCGGCAAAGGGCTCGTCGCCGGTGTTGTCGAGTTCGATGCCGATCGAGGCCGAGTTGAGGTCGCCGAGGCTGCCCCAGCGCGATTCACCGGCATGCCAGGCGCGCGCCGCTTCATCCACCAGCTGCATCACGGTGCCGTCGCGCGCGATCAGATAGTGGGCGCTGACGCGGCGTTGCGGGTCGGTCAGCGTCGCCAGCGCCTTTGCGACATTGTCGTTGCTGGTCTGGTGCAGGATGACGAAATTGGGCCGGCGCTGGTCGAAATTCGGCGAAGGCTGCCACAGCACTCCGTTCCCCCGGCCCGGGGGCAGCGGCGCGCAGGCCACGAGGGCCGCCAGGGCGAGAAGGACGAAGCCGCGAACGACGACGCCCGCGGCTTGCGGGCGGGCGGCCGCAGCCGCGTGGCAAGCGTCGTCAGACCGTGGTGACAATCGGCTTGGTCAGCCGCGCCCGGCTTTGCGCCTCGGACTTGTTCATCTCGGATACTTGGCGGCCATAGGCTTCGCGGGCGGCCTGTCCCTGACGGGTGGCCTCGATGCTGCGGATGCAGCGCCAGCGCTTGCCGGCCTTGGTTTCGATCTGGCGCATCTCCGTCTTCGGATGATGCTGGCGGCAGTGGTAGCAGAATGCGGTTTCAGCCATGCTTGAGCACTCGAACAGTTGGGTATGCCAATTGTAAACTGTTTGCGATATCCCGCCGCGGGATACCGTCCCGGCGTCCCGCGGGGACAAACCCCACAAGGGGATACCGTCCCCATGTCTCGCAGGGACAAATCCCACCAGGGGATACCGTCCCGGCGTCCCGCCGGGACATAATGCGGGGATGGACGAGAATGCGCCCCCGGAGATTGCCGTCGAAATCGAGTTGCCGCTGTATCAGGGCGTCGCCATCGTCGACGTGGTGCTGGTCGCCTCGACGGCCGCTGCCGCCGAAGCCTGCCGCATGCTGTCGGCCGAAGTCGTGCTCGGCTTCGACACCGAGGCGAAACCGACCTTCGCTAAGGGCGAGGTGTCCACCGGGCCGCATCTGATCCAGCTCGCCACCGAAGAGCGGGTCTACCTGTTTCCGGTCCGGCCGAACATGGAATGCAGCGGCCTGCAGCAGATCCTCGAATCGCGCCAGATCCTCAAGGTGGGCTTCGGCCTGGGCAGCGACCTCAGCCAGCTCCGGGCGCGTCTGGGCATCGAGGCGCAAGGCATCCTCGATCTATCGCGTGCGCTTCCCGGCGAAAAGCCGAAGCAGACCATGGGCGCGAAGACCGCCGTGGCCCGCTACCTGGGCCGGCGCATGCAGAAGTCCAAGCACATCACGACGTCCAACTGGGCGCATCCGCGCCTCACCGAACGCCAGATGCTCTATGCCGCGAACGACGCCCAGGCGGCCCTGCGGGTCTATCGCGCGGCCCTGGCCGAAGGCCACCTGACGCAGGCCTGAGCGCGCAGCACAGCGGCCTGTCGCACCGACGCCGGGAGCGGAGACACAGGCATGCAAACAGAAGTCGGCGCCGGCGGCACGGCGACGAATAAAATGCCGGGGCTTCCTTCCTGAATCCTGCCATGTCCGATTCGTCTTTCCGCCGCGGCGCCCGCGAGGGCTTCCGCAGCTTCCTGCCCATGTCCGTCGGCCTGATCCCCTGGGCGCTGGTCACCGGCATGGCCATGATAGCCAGCGGCCTCACGCCCCTGCAGGCCATGGGCATGAACCTCATCGTCTTCGCCGGCACCGCCCAGCTCGGCACCTTGCCCTTGATCGCGGTCGGCGCACCGCTGTGGCTGATCGTCGCCACCGCGCTGGCGCTGAACCTGCGTTTCCTGATTTTCAGCGCCGCCATTTCCCCCGCCTTTCGCGATGTCGGCACGCCCATGCGCTGGTTCGCTGGCCATCTGCTGACCGATGGCGCCTTCGCCAACTGCCTGGAGAAGATGCTCAAGGTCGACGACACGCGCTGGCGCCTCGGCTATTTCCTCGCGCCCGCGCTCTGGTCCTGGCTGCTGTGGCAGGTCTTCGCCCTGATCGGCGTGTTCGCCGCCGGCTCGATCCCGAAAAACTGGTCGCTCGAATTCATGGCCAGCATCGCCCTGCTGGTGCTGCTGGTGCCGATGGCGAAGCAGCGACCCATGCTGGTCGCTGCGGCCGTCGGCGGTGTCACGGCCGTGGTGCTGCGCGGCATGCCGCTGCGCCTGGGGCTGATCGTCGGCATCGTCGCCGGCATTTGCGCCGGCTTCGCCGCCGAACACTGGAGCGGCAGGGAGGAGGCGGCGTGAGCCATGACGCGCAGCTCTGGCTGACATTCATCCTGGTTGGCCTGGCGACGACGCTGCCGCGCGCCAGTTTCATCGTCCTCGGCGGCCGGGTGCGCCTGCCCGCGGTGGTTCAGCGCGCCCTGCGCTATGCCCCCGCGGCGGCACTGGCCGCCATCGTCGCGCCCGACGTGCTGGTGGTGGCGGGCGACTTCGCGCCGCTGAATCCCAGGCTCGCCGGCATCATCGCGGCGCTTGCCGCCGCAGTGGTGTGGCGCAACCCCTGGCTGCCTTTCATCGTCGGCATGGCGGTGCTGCTCGGGCTGCAACGACTGTTAGCGTAGCGCAGACTATTGAAAGTCGGCGCTGGCAGAACGGCGCGTGGCACTGGGCCTGCACGGGCAGCGCGGCGGTAAGAGAAATTCGCATCTAGCGCGTCTTGACCAGCGGAAAGCCCTGACCCGTTGGCGAGACGATCGGGTATTGCTTGTGCTGGAACACTTTCTCGGCAAGCTCCGGCACCTGGTTGTCTACGTAGTCGGCCAGTTCCAGTGTCTTGACGAATCCGTCTTTGTCGGCATCGGCCGCGCCGTTGAGCCCCTCGACGATGACGTAGGTGAATAGACCGTGGTTCTTGTAGCCTTCCAGCGCCTCTTGCACTGAGGTGGCGGCGGAGAGGACAGTGGAGCCGACGGCGCGCGATAGCACTTTCATGGCGGTGTCATCGCTCATGCCGCGCGTCAGCATGGCGACCTGGATCGCGTCGCCGAGCTGCCCGGCGCTGCAGGTATCAAGCACCACGAGTTTCTTCGAGGCGGGAATGTTGGAGATCATTTCCTTCAATGCATCCTGTGTCAGCGCATCCTGCTTGAGTCGCGCCGTTGTCGTCGAGCCGACATTCGACGTAATCAGCAGGTACTGCCCGTCATCCACTGTGCCGTGGCTAGCGACATAGAATACAAAAAGGTCCTCGGGCTTCACATCCTGCCGCGCCTGCTTCAACGCCTCGGCAATGGCGGCATTGGTGGTTTCCGCCGACTTGAACAGGCGTTTGATATTGATGCTGCTGAACAAGCCCTTGCCCTTAGTTTCAAGGGTCGAGGCAAACAGTTCGGCGTCGGCGACCGAATACTTCAGCGCAAGGCGCGGGTTTGCGAAATCTTTGATGCCGATCACGACGGCATATAGGGCCGGCTGCCGTGCTTCGATTCTGGCCTGCACCTCAATCGTCGTGTCCGCGCTTTGTATACTGTTGTCGGCGTTGAAGGCGACGGCACGGATTGTGTTGATGCCCGGTTCCAGGCTGATGTCGTAGCGCAGGAACTGACCGTCCTGAGTTTTGTCGGTGACATTTAGGTTGCGGTTTTTCTCGAAGACAACGGCAGTGCCGTTGCGGTAAAGGCGAACGTCGCCGATACCACCGCCCCGGTCCTTGACCTGCAGTGACACGGTAATTTTCGGGCTGGCGGCGGCGGCGGGAGTATCGACGATGGCGACGGTCGGCGGCGGCTTGATGTCGGCGATTTTCTTGTAGTCGCTGAGGGTGCCACCCGAGAGCGCCACCTTGACCAAGTCCGGCCGGTAGAAGGATTCGCGCAACTGGCTGATGGTGAAGGGCAAGCCGGCGACGCTGACGCTTAGGTACTGGTCGCCTTTTTCCGACGAATTGTAGTATCCGTTGGGCGTAGTGACGAGCCACTCGCCGTCATCGAAAGCGATCATGGCGGCCACCTCTTCGCCGTTGGCGACGTTGTAGAGGCGCACCGAGGCGGCGGAAGTCACGGCAACCAGCTTGCCGTTGGGCGCGAAGGCGGCATGCGCCGGACTCATGTCGAAAATTACTTTTTCGTCGGGGCGCCTCAGGTTATGAAGTACCTTCCCGCTGGCGAAATCCCACAATTTGTATTCGCCCCGGTTGTTGCCGCTGATGAAACGGCTGCCGTCCGGCGTCACCTCAAGCACCGACAGCTTGGCAAAGTCCTTGTCGGTAGCGAGCAGGGTATTCTCGTCATCGTAGCGGACGATCTCCCGGATCTGATTCCCAGTTGCGGCGTCGAGCAACGCCAGCGATATCGAAGCGCGTTTGCCCAGCATGCCGTGGAATTCTGAGCGCGAGGTCAGCAAATGGCGCCGGTCCGGCGTGAAGGCGACAGCGTCGGTTCGGTTGTCGGCGATGCGCCATATTTCGCGGCCCGTCTGCAAATCGACCAGTGCCAGCCCCTTGTTGCGCGATGCCCCCTTGCGCGAGTCGCCCTTGAGCAAGACGCTGCGCCCGTCCGGTGATACGGCGCCGACCGTATGGTCGGGAAAGTTTCTGACCACCGCATCGCTAGCAAGATCGAACTGCTTGGTTTCCCAAGTGGGAGCGTCTAGCAAACTACCGAGTTTGAATTCGCTGCCCAGCAGATACTTGCTGTCGGCGGAGAAAGCCAGCTTGAAGTTCAGGTTTCCCGGAATGGTCTTGATGCGCGTGCCGGATTTCGTGTCCCACAGATAGGTCACTGTTTTGCCAAACATGCTGTCAGTGCCGATGGTTCCGATCATGCCGCCGGAGCCTGCCCCGCCGGCACCGAAGGCCGCCAACAGTTTGCCGTCAGGCGAATACACAACATCGCCAACGCCGTAGTTTGGCGATATTTGCAGCGTATGCAAACTCTTGGCAGCAGCCATGTCCCACACCTTAACTACCGGCGCGATACCGGCCGATGCAAGTTGCCGGCCGTCGGGCGAGTAGTCAAGGCTGCTTACTGCCATGACCTTGGCCTTGACTTCCATTTTCTGCTGACTGCCGGCTTTCAGCTCCAATTGAGGCGTCGCGGTCATCATTTCAGCGCAGCCGGAAAGGGCGAGCGCACCGGCGAGCGCAAGAAGGGAACGAAGGAAGGCCATAGCAGTTCTCCGGCAAAGCGGTCCGCACTACAAACGCCGCTTCGAAAAATCCTAGCGCAGTCGTGCCGAGGGGTATCTGACACAGATCAAGGTCGGCCACCGTATCGCCGTTGCCGACTTTCAATCTATTCTGATGGGATCAGGTCCTCCGGCCTTGTCCTGCCAGGCAACCAAGACAGCACCGAATTGTATTGATCAGTTAATTGATATGGAAATCTGAGCCGGACGGCAGCAATACAACAACAAGCGGCCGGATGAGTTCTATATGTCATGAGACCGCTCAGGGCACGGAAGAGTCGGTGTCTCCAAAAACCTGAGCGTCGCAGAGTTCCTTCACATGTTGCGACTTTGATCCAGGAAGCCTTGCAGGAATTCCGGAGCGTAAGAGTCGGTGCTGGCGGGACGGTGACTTTTATCGAATTCCGATTCACGGCGCCAGCTTTGCGCTCACCCGCCGATTCAGGCGGACGCCCTGCTCGGCCGTTTTTGTCGCCAGGGCGCGGTGCACCTGCGGCGGAATGCGAACGCGAAACTCGCCACTCTAGTGTTTTTCCGCCAGGGGCACGGGAACGAGCTCGCCGGCGGTCTGCATGTCGGCCAGCGCCTCGGACACGACCCGCCGGATTCCTTTCAGGGCGGCTTCCGGCGTTTTCGCCAGCCCCGACAGTGACGGAAACTCGGCGCACAGGCCGACGTGTTTACCGTCTTCGGCCGACCAGGTCACGCGGTAGGTGTAGTGATCAACGCTCATTGCGCAGTCCCTCCAGTTTGTCGATTGCCAGCAGCACCTGGAGTCTTCGAATAAATCTACTGCGCAACTGGATTGTTGCGTTGCTCAGTCGCTCATTCGCGTCTTGCCCGGGCCAGTTCCCGACGATTTCTTCGCAGGCCTTTTACTTGCTCTTGGCGCGCGGATGGGCCGCGTCGTAGACCTTTGCCAGATGCTGGAAGTCCAGATGCGTATAAATCTGCGTTGCGGCGATGCTGGCGTGGCCGAGCATTTCCTGCACAGCGCGCAGGTCGCCGGAGGACTGCAGCACGTGCGAGGCGAAAGAGTGGCGCAGCATGTGGGGATGGACATGGACGCCGACGCCCTGCCGCTGCGCCCATAGGGCGAGGCGGCTCTGCACCTGGCGCGGCGTCAGCCGCGTGCCGTTGTGGCCGAGGAAGAGCGCGGCTTCGGCGTCGCGCTCGAATTGCGGCCGCACTTGCAGCCACGCTGCCAGGGCGACACGCGCCTTGTCGCCGACCGGCACGGTGCGGGTCTTCTTCCGCTTGCCGGTGACGGTGACTTCACCGGCGACGAGGTCGAGGCCGCCGGGCCAGTCGAGGCCGACCAGTTCGGCCAGGCGCAGGCCCGAGGAATACAGCAGTTCGAACATCGCGGCGTCACGCAGCTGCAGCGGCTCGCTTTCCGCGCCGGCAAGCGCTTCGGCCGCCGGCCGGTCGAGCAGGGCGGCCGCCTGGTCGATGCCCAGGGCCTTGGGCAGGGTGCGCGCACGCTTGGGCGGGCGCAGGCCGTCGGCGGGGTTCAGCGCGATGGCGCCGCGCCGCGCCAGCCATGCGTAATAGCTGCGCCAGGCCGACAGGGTGCGTGCAATCGAGCGCGGCGCCAGTGACCGCGCGTGCAAGCTCATCAGGCCGCGACGCAGTTGCGCGGGCGTCAGCGCCGCCAACTCGGCGCCGGCCGCCAGTTCCGCCAGGCGCGCCAGGTCGCGGCGGTAGGCGGCCAGCGTATGCGGGCTGGCGCCGCGCTGAATGGCTAGCTCGGTGAGGAAGTGCTCGACCGAACCGTCAGCCATTTCAGGCAGCGACGCGCAGCAGTGCGGCCGAGGCCATTTCGCCGATGCGCTCGATATACAGCGTGCCGAGTTCCGGGTAGAAGCGGTGCGCCTCCTCGCTGGCCATCACCAGCAGGCCGAAGCAGGCGCCGCCGGAATCGCGCAGGGCGATCTGCGCCATCGAGCGCAAATGCGCTGCCGGCTCGCCGAACCAGGCCAGCGCTTCCTGCCCTGCCACGCCTCCGCAGTAGGGCTTTTGCAGGTCGGAGGCGAAGGCCTTGACGGCATCCGCCACGGGTTCGAACTCGTGGCCGTCGCCCTGTCCGTTGCCCCACAGGCGCAGCGTCACATGCGGCACGGCGAAGGCGCCGCCCAGATGCGAATACAGGGCGCGCACCACACTCGCCCGGTCGGCGGCGGCAATCAGGGCCACGGCGAGGCCGTGCACCTTGTCGGATATGGCATCGTTCTCTTCGCCGAAGCCGATCAGCTCGACCAGCTTGGCTTCGAGAGAGCGCACCTTGTCGCGCAGGCTGACCAGCTGCTTCTCGGTGATCGAGATGGCGCGGCCGCTGTGCGGATCGGCCAGGGTCACCAGGCTCAGCAGGTCGGCATATTGTTCGAAGAATTCCGGGTGGTCCTGGAGGTAGTGGGCGACGTCTTCTGATTTCATGGCAGGTCTCATGTGAGGTTGTTCGGGATTTCTATTTCGGCGCTGAAGACCGTGGTGGCGGGGCCGGTCATCAGCACCGGCGAATTTGCATTGCCGGTGCCGGTGCCGCCCCAGGCGATGGACAGCTCGCCGCCGCGGGTGGCGACGCGCACCGGCGAATCCAGCAGGCCGCGGCGGATGCCGGCCACCGCGGCGGCGCAGGCGCCGGTGCCGCAGGCCAGGGTTTCGCCGGCGCCGCGCTCATACACCCGCAGGCGGATGGCGTGGCGGTCGACGATCTGCATGAAGCCGGCATTGACCCGGCGCGGAAAGCGCGGATGCGCTTCGATCAGCGGGCCGATGTCGGCGACCGGCGCAGCATCGACGTCGGCCACCACCTGCACCGCATGCGGGTTGCCCATCGAGACCACGCTGATGTCGATGCGCGCGCCGGCGACATCGAGCGGGTGCACGATGGCGTCACCCTCGGCAGCGAAAGGAATTTCGGCCGGCAGGAAATGCGGCGCGCCCATGTCCACCGTGACCTGGCCGTCGGCTTCGAGTCGCGGCGTGATCAGGCCCGATTGCGTCTCGACGCGGATCTCGCGCTTGTCCGTCAATCCCTGCTCATGCACGAAGCGCACGAAGCAGCGCGCGCCGTTGCCGCACTGCTCGACCTCGCCGCCGTCGGCATTGAAGATGCGGTAGCGGAAATCGACGCCGGGCGTCGTCGCGCGCTCGACCACCAGGATCTGGTCGCAGCCGATGCCGAAGTGGCGGTCGGCGAGAAAGCGCGCCTGCGCCGGCGTCGGCACGAAGTCCTGGTGGATCGCGTCGAGCACGACGAAATCGTTGCCGAGGCCGTGCATCTTGGTGAAGCGGACTCTCATCAGTGTGAAATACGGTGGCAGTCCGAATGGCTGACCGTCGAGCGCAGCGAGCCAGACAGAAGCCTCCCCGTGAGGGGAGGATGGGAGGGGCGGGCCTTCAATTCGCTTTTCGCGTGTTTCATTTTCCGTGGTGATGCTAGGTGCAATGCGCGTCAAGGCGAGCATACGCCGTAGTGCCGGCGCCGACTTCCGGCAATTGAGGGGTCAATAAACCCCTTTTTCGCCCGGCGGCCGTGTCTTGAAACGCTTGTGCAACCAGAAGTACTGCTCGGGCGACTTCATGACCTCGGTTTCGAGGAAGGCATTCATGCGCCGCGCATCGGCCTCCGCGTCGTCCGTCGGATAGTCCTGCCAGGGCTCGCCGACGCTGAGGACGTAGCCCTTGCCGGCCATGCGCGTGATGATCGGCAACACGGTGGCGCCGGTGGCTTTCGCCAGGCGCGCCATGCCGGTGGTGGTGGCCGCCGGAACGCCGAAAAACGGCACAAAGACCGATTCCTTGCGGCCGAAATCCATGTCCGGCAGATAGTAGAAGGGCATTCCGTCGCGCAAGGGGCGCAGCACTTTTTTCAGGCCCTCGCGGCGCGAGATCAGCACGCACTTGTTGAAGCGTTCGCGGCCGCGGCGCACGGCGCGATCGAAAATGGGATCCTTCGCCTTGGCGTATACGGTTACCACGGTGAACTCCATGCTGAGGCGGATGCCGCCGGCTTCCAGCCCGGCGAAATGGGGCGCAAACAGGATCAGCGGACGGCCATCGCGGATGGCCAGGCGTTCCGGGTGCTCTATGGTCACCAGGCGGCGGATGCGTTGCGGCGAAGCCCACCACCACACGCCCAGTTCGAGCAGGGTGCGACCGATGGTCATCAGGTGGCGTCTTGCCAGCGCCGACCTTTCGGCGGGCGACAGCTGCGGGAAGCACAGGCGGAGGTTGGTCAGGGTCGAATGCCGCCGTTCGCGCACCAGCACATAGAACACCAGCCCCAGGGCGCGGCCGAAGACGGCCAGTACCGGCAGCGGCAGCCAGTGCAACAGCCACATGATGGCGAGAGTGATGCGTGTCATGGGAATTCCCTCACTGCGGTACCCGGGCCGGTGGCGCGCCCGCTCCCCGCGGTTCCTTGTAGCGGTTGTAGCCCCACAGATATTGCTGCGGACAGAGCCGGATCAGGCCTTCGAGCTCGCGGTTGAGCTGCGTCGCGCGCTGTACGAGATCGCCCGTGAGCGGCGCCGACAGGGGAAACAGCCTGAGGTGGTAGCCGGCGCCGTAATGCAGGCGTTCGGCATAGGCCAGCAGCACCGTGGCGCCCGTGTCGGCGAGCCGCGCCGCCAGTGTCATGGTGTAGGCGGGGCGACCGAAGAACGGCAGCCAGGCGCCCTCGCCCTTGCCGGGCACCTGGTCGGGCAGCATGCCCACGGCCTCGCCGTTCTTCAGGGTCTTCAACAGGAGCCGCACGCCGGACAGGTCGGCCGGCGCCAGCCTGAGATTCGCGCCGCGTCCGGCTTCGACCACGGGGATCAGCCAGTCCTTCTTGGGCCGCCGGTAGAGCACGGTCATCGGCTGGCGTGCCGCGTAATACTGGGCGGTGATCTCGAAGCATCCCAGATGCGGGGTCAGGAACAGGATGCCGCGCCCGGTTGCCCAGGCGTTTTCGACCAGCTCCCAGCCGGAAACCCTGACCACGCGTGCTATCACCTCGTTCCGTGGCCGCAGCCAGATTTTCGGCAGTTCCAGCAGCGTCTTGCCGGCCTCGGCAATCGCCGCCGACTTTGCTTCCGTCATGCCGGCCTGCCCGATATGCACGGCAAAGTTGCGCCGGTAGGCGGGCGACAGCAGCCAGGCCAGCCAGCCGGCGAGCGCGCCAAGGTTGTGCAGCAGGGGCAGGGGCAAGCAGGCCAGCGCCTTGAAAATAATGAGGAAGGGTGACGACATCGAAGAATGGACGGAATCGGGAATGCGTTGCAGGGCAGGCTCGCCCGCGTCCGCAGGATTTGTGCCGGAAGCAAAGCAAGTAGAATTATCGCCTACTGTTTGCTCTCCCGACCATTCCTCCGATTTTCCCGCCATGTCCAAAAAGCTTCGTGCCGCCGTAATCGGCGTTGGCTATCTGGGCCGCTTTCATGCCCAGAAATACGCTGCGCTCAGTGACGTGGAACTGGTCGGCGTGGTCGACGCCCATGCGCAGACCGCGCAGCGCGTGGCGCAGGAGCTTGGCGTGGTGGCATTCACCGACTACCGCGAGCTGCTCGGCGCCGCCGGTGCCCATGGTGCCAATGGCGCGACGGTCGATCTGGTCTCGGTCGCCAGCACCACCGAAACCCATCATGCCGTGGCCCGCGACTGCCTCGCCGCCGGCGTGCATGTGCTGGCGGAAAAGCCGATCACCGTCACCGTGGCGCAGGCCGACGAGCTGATTGCGCTGGCCGACGCCAGGCACCTCGTGCTGCAGGTCGGCCATCTCGAGCGCTTCAATCCGGCCTGGCTGGCGGTGAAGGACAACATCCAGCGGCCGGTGTTCATCGAAGGACATCGCATGGCGCCGTTCAAGGCCCGCGGCATCGATGTTTCGGTGGTGCTCGATCTGATGATCCACGATCTCGACCTGATCCTGCCGCTGGTGAACAGCCCGGTCACCGACCTGCGCGCCTCGGGGGTCTCGGTTCTGACCGACGGCGTCGACATCGCCAACGCGCGCATCGAATTCGCCAACGGCTGCGTCGCCAACCTGACGGCCAGCCGTACCTCGACGGCCAGCCTGCGCCGACTGCGGGTGTTCCAGCACCACGAATACATTTCCGTCGATTTCGGCGAACGCCGTGTCGTCGTCAGCAGGAAACGCGAGGGGTCGCTCGAGGACCTTGCCCCGGATCAGCTGCCGATCGACAGCGAGACCTTCCAGCAGCCACCCGGCGATGCGCTGATGACGGAGATACAAGCTTTCGTCGACGCCGTGAGGAACGGCACCCCGGCGGTGGTCAGCGGCCGCGAGGGCCGCAATGCGCTGGCGGTGGCGCTGGACATCGACCGCATGATCGCCGCGCGGCAGAAAACCTTTTCCTGAAAGCCATGCCCATGAACATCCCGATGCTCGATCTCAAGGCCGAATACGCCTTGCTGCGCGGCGAAATCGAACCGGCCGTCTGCGAAGCGCTGGCCGCCTGCCAGTACATCAACGGCCCCAACGTCAAGGCCTTCGAGGCCGAGGCCGCCGCCTATGCCGGCGTCAGGCATGGGATCGCCTGCGCCTCCGGTACCGATGCGCTGCTGATCGCCCTGCGCGCCATCGGCATCAAACCGGGCGACGAAGTCATCACCACGGCCTTCACCTTCGTCGCCACGGCCTCGACCGTGCTCATGTGCGGCGCCAAACCGGTGTTCGTCGATATCGACCCGCGCAGCTTCAACCTCGACCTCGACCAGGTGGCGGCCGCGATCACGCCGCGTACCAGGGCCATCGTGCCGGTGCATCTGTTCGGCCAGCCGGTTCAGCTGGCGCCGCTCAAGGCGCTGTGCGACAAGCATGGCATCCGGCTGATCGAGGATGCCGCGCAGTCCTTCGGCGCCGACTACGCGGGGCGCAAGTCGGGCGCCTATGGCGACATCGGCTGCACCTCGTTCTATCCGTCGAAGAACCTCTCGGCCTTTGGCGACGGCGGCCTCATGATCACCGACGACGACCGGCTGGCGGCGGAAATGCGCGTGCTGGCGAGCCACGGCTCGCGCGTGCGCTACCACCACCATGTGCTGGGTTACAACTCGCGGCTGGACGAAATCCAGGCGGTGATCCTGCGCGTGAAGCTGAAGCATCTCGACAGCTTCAACGCGCGCCGTATCGCCATCGCCGACTCCTACAACAAGGAGTTGGCGGGGCTGGTCGAAACGCCGTTCGCCGACGGCCACGGCCGCCATGTGTATCACCAGTACACGATACTTTCCGATCGCCGCGACCTGATCCAGAAGGTGCTGAGCGACTCCGGCATCGCCTGTGCCGTGTATTACCCGGTGCCCTTGCACAAACAGGAAATGTTCGCCGCGACCCACGGCGATGTCACGCTGCCGGTCACCGAGCGCATCGCGCAACGCTGCCTGTCGCTGCCGATCTCGCCGATGCTGAAGGACGAACAGATCAGGCGCATCGCCGGGGCGGTGCGCCAGGCGCTGACGTGAAGATGGATAGCTGCGCTATCCCCTTCGGGAAATTGGTGCCCCCCACCCCCCGGCCCCCGCCCCAGGGCGGGGGTGACCAGTCACCTCCCCCGCTCAGCGGCGGTCGGAAATGAGCATTCACTCTACTGCTCTCGTCGCTGCCGACGCGAGCCTCGGTGCCAAGGTCCGCATCGGCCCCTACGCCGTGATCGAGGAAGACGTCGTCATCGGCGACGAGTGCGAGATTGCCGCGCATGCCGTGATCAAGCGCCACACCCGACTCGGCGCGCGCAACCGCGTTGCCGAGCACGCGGTGATCGGCGGCGATCCGCAGGATTTCAAGTTCAAGGCGGACTGCCTGTCCTACACGGAAATCGGCGACGACAACTGGCTGCGCGAAGGCGTGACGATCCATCGCGGCTCGCGCGACGGCAGCGCCACGAAGATAGGCAACGGCTGCTTTCTCATGGCCTACTGCCACGTCGCGCATGACTGCCAGCTGGGCAGCCAGATAGTCATCGCCAACGGCACGAACCTCGCCGGCGAAGTGGTGGTGGAGGACCGCGCCAACATCTCGGGCCTGGTGTCCGTGCACCAGTTCTGCCGCATCGGCCGCAATGCGATGGTCAGCCAGTCGAGCAAGATCAACCAGAATGCCCTGCCGTTTTGCGTGACCGAAGGCAACCCGAGCCATGCCCGCGGCCTCAACCTGGTCGGCTTGCGGCGCGGCGGTTTCGGCCCCGGGGAAATCGCCGCCTTGAAGGTCGCCTATCGCCTGCTCTACCAGCGCGTGCCGCTGGCGGAAGCGCTCGAGACGATGGCGCGAATGAACAGTCCGGCCGTGGGCGAGCTGCGCGCATTCATCGAACTCTCCACCCGGCCCAAGGCGCGGGGCTTCGCGCATCCCGGGCGCTAGCAAATGGCTTGCGTGGATGCCAGCCCGATCATGGATCGCCGATCCACGTTGCGACTCTTTGATGCCATGTCCATGGCTGAATTGCGCGCCCAGTGGAACGGGACCAGGGTGTGCGGTGGCTGGTCACCTGCAAAGCTTGTGCGCAACCCTCAATAGGGCGGCAAGAGGCGCCTGAACCCGTGTGCCAGCACCACGCCGAGAAAGAACAGGTTACGTACCGGTGTGGCAAATATGAATGAGCGCACTTCGCGCATTCTGGTGTTTGCCAACCGTACGTGCGCAAGCCGCCGGGCGACGCGCTCAATGAAGTTTGCCGAGCGTGGCCAGTCACGAAGGCTGTGCAGCAGCTGTGGCGGTAAACCTGCGCGCCCAACGCGTGCCCCAATGATTCCGCCAAGGATCGCGGCGGTGGAGTCGGAGTCACCGCCAAGCCGGATGATTTCGGTAACGCCGCCGATGTAATCATCCTGATGGCGCAGCCATACGTGCAATACGGCGGGCAGGGTATGCAGCATGTAGCCCGACACGCCATTTGTTGAACCCAGCCCGGCAACGAATGCGGCGGCTGGCTCCCCTGCGGCAAGGCTCGCGGCCACGGCACGAATCGATGCCAGGGTTTCGCTCCGGGGCGGCAGTCTGGCGGTCATTGCCTGGACAAATTCCTGCGCTGACAGTAAAGCACCGGACGTGGCTGAAAGATGTGCGGCAATGGCAACCGTGAGGGCGCCGTGTTCTGCTCGTTCGTCCCGGTGAGTGATGCGCGCCGATATCCGGCTCAGGCGCTCCAGCTTGTCAGGATCGTTGCCGAAAGCCACGCCAAGTACCGCCGCACGCATGGCCGGGCCGTTGCCGGCCGATTTGACGCCACTGCAGGTGGGCGGAATGAACAGCCACAACTTGATAATGGCGCGTCCCGTCGCCATGCCCACGCCGGCCGGCAGCGCCAGCAGCCAGCCTTTGAGGCGCCAGGCGAAATTGCGTGCGAAATCCGGCTCGTCGCCGCCGGATTCAATCAGAGATTGCGCCACCATCACGGTGTGTTCGGTGTCATCCGAGATCATGCCGCTGCCGAACAGCAGTCCATAGCGATCCAGCGAGGGAAACATCTTCAACTGGCGTTGCGGACTCAAGCCTTCACAGGCTAGGCCGAGGGCGTCGCCCACTGCCGTCCCCAGCATCGATCCGGTCAGCGCGCGTCCGAGCGGGCCGGTGATGCTGGCATCGAATGTGTCGGCCAGCTTGCGACGCCTGGCGAACCAGCCGTCAACAGCGCCGTGGCCGGCCGCGATGATCATGAGTGACAAATAGAGACTGGTGCCCGGGTCGAGCAACAGCGGCAACAGGTAACAACTACGTACCGCCTCCACCGGACAGTTCCAGACGGCGATTGCGCCCAGTACGCCGCCAACCAGTGGTATGGGCGAGAAGCTCCTGGTCCCTCCGTAGCCTGTCTGGCGCCAGGCCCGAAACATGCCCTGAAGATTCGCCGCAATGATTAGTACAGCAAGCAGACCGGCGATGACCGTGATGCCCCATGCAGCCATTCGATCCCCTTCCCCGGCGGTCAATTGAGAAATATGGCGATGCGACTATGCACCCGGGGCACGCGTTTGGCAATTTCGGATATTCATCGCTGTTGGCGCGACTGCTGCAAAGCATTTTCGGCGCCCGCACCACCTTGCCTGCCGGAGCCGGGACTCGCTTCAGGTGCGCTCTGCACTTCTTTGGCTCGCTCGGTTCCCCGTCGTGCTTCCTGGCGGATGGCCGGAGAAGGTCGCGACTCCGGGTTGGATTCGCTGCCATGCGGCCTTAAGGAACGTCCGGTCTGGTCACTGCGCGAGGGTGTCGCGTTGCCCCGATTCGCTTGCGTTTGCGCAACCACCTTGACCGGGCCAGCTGCCTGGGGAGTCTCGACCGGCTCCCTTCGATTACGCCGATCAAGGTCTTTGACTTGATCGCGCCGTTCCGCACGGGCAACCACGCCGGAATGCGGTTGCGTCACGGCCACCCTTTGGATGTCGGCTGGTACGGATGTATTCGTGACGGGCTGAACTGCAACCCGGCGTACCTCGTTGCGTGATTCGCTCTGCCGGCCCGAAGTCGGATAGCGCTGCGCATCCTGCTGGATTACGGGCGCTACCTTGCTCGAGTCAGTCGACTGGACCGCGAATTGCGCAGTGGCGCGGTTTACATCGCTATGCCGATCCGGCATCGGGTATGGCCGTGCATGCTGCTGGTCTTGCCGCCGCACATCCTCCCTGTTCATGAGATTTCTGCTGTCCGGCCCTGTTCTCGCATCGGCAAACCGCTGCCGCACTTCAGCCTCGCGATAAGCCACGCCCCGGCGATGAACCGGATCATGTTGCCACCTGCCCGGCGGGCGATCACGGTTGAACGTGGTTTCCCTCTGATTCGCCGCCACACGGTAATAGTAATTCGACTGTACTACCCTGACATGGCGGCGCGACCAGTCGAAGCCGCCGAAGAAATAACCGATCGAAATTCGGATCGACGGTCCCCAATAGAAGCCGCTCGCCAGGCCCGGCCGTACGTAATAGCCTGGAAACGGCCGCCAATAGACGGGCGAATAGTCCGGCCACCACCATGGCCCGTACACGACCCTTGGATCATAGTAGGGCACGTAGATAATTTGGGGATCGGCAGGCTGTACGACCAACAAGGGACCCGATTCAGCGATGCGCTGGCGTTCATCCGAACGCAGGTTGCCCGCAGCCTGCGCTCTGCGCCGCAGATTTTGCACCGTATCCATGACCTGCGGCTCCTGGCCCAGAAACGCATCACCAAGCGTCTGCAGCCACTGCAGGTCCTCGTCCATGCGCGCGAGCACCTGCGGGAAGGCCAGCAGGGATTTCACGCTTGGATCCCAGTTCTCGTTCTCGGCCGCCCGTACCGCATCTTCGCCGAGCAGGTTCGCATGATTTCTTGACCAGCGCGCGGCCTCCACGACTTCCAGCGGGTAGCTCGATGCCATCAGGATCTGCGACAGCAGGGGATCCGGATAGAGCGCAATCGGCGCCAGCATCTGTTCGAGTTGCTGCTGCGAGAATGCGGGACGATCCTGTGCGTGGGCGCCGCCATGCGGCATGAGCAGGGCAAGCATCAGCACCGACAGCAGCGCAAGAGATTTGGCGACGATGTTCTTCGCGAGATGTTTCATTGAGGACCTCCGGCATTCGCATGCGCTTCATGAAAACCACAAACTTGGAATGATTGCTCCATGAAGCTATGAACGTGCGCCGGATCCATAGGTTGCAGCAGGAAGTGCAACAGCATGTAATGCGCCACCGTTCTGAAACACTCCGGGGCCTGGCGTCCTCCTGTTGGCGGCCGCGGGGCTTCGTTTCCGCCCTGTGCAGAAACCCGGCGCTCGACACGGGTTCGGCTACATCATCGAACTCGCCATCGACGGCCGCAGTACGGGTTCGATCAAGGTCGCCCGCCCGGGCACTGCCCGACGAGTACGCCGTTAGCGCTTTCCGCCCGCCAGTTTTGCGGCCTCGGGCAGCCGGCGCAGGCGCCAGATCACCACCGGCCCGAGCAGGCCGCCCAGTCCCAGCGTCGACCACGCCAGGCCCCACACCACATGGTCGGGCAGGGCCGCCCCGGCGCGGCCCCAGTCGAGCACGAGGCCGAAGACCCAGGGCGAAATCGCGCCGGCGCCGAAGCCGAGCACCGAGCGCAGCGAATAGGCGACGCCGAGGTAACGCGGGTCCATCAGTTCCGTCAGGGTCGTCGAATGGATCGACGAGTCCCCCACTCCGGTGACGTTGTAGAACATCGCGACGGCCACCAGCAGGAACATCGGCAGGCCGATCATCCAGCCGAAGCTGAAGGAACAGGCCAGGCTCGCCACCGACATCAGCAGGGTCACCGTGGTGCGCCCCCAGCGATCCGACAGCGAACCGCCGAGCACGCTGCCGACCACCGCCGCCAGATAGGTCAGGGCGGAGAGCGTGGCGCCGAGGCTGGCGGCCTGCGTTCCCGCGCTGCCGCCGGCCACCGCCGCGGCGGCGAGGAAAGCCGGCAGCCAGGCCCACAGTCCGAGCAGTTCCCAGGCATGGAAGGTATAGCCCCAGATCGACAGCATCGCCGGCTTGTTGCGCAGCACCTCGCCGATGCGGCGGCGGCCACCGTGGCCGTCGGGCAGGGCGTGCACCACGTTGGGCACGTCGCGCAGCGCCCACCAGCCGAGCGCCAGCCCGAGCAGGGGACAGAGCGCCGTGACGATGAAGCCGCCGCGCCAGCCAACCAGCGGAATCATGGCGCTGGCGATCAGCAGGCCGATGGCATAGCCCAGCGATGCGGCGGCGAGGTAGAAGCCCAGCGCCAGTCCCTGTCGTTCGCGCATGCGTTGGGCGACGATGGCCAGGCCGGGCGTGTAGGAGCCGCCCGAGCACAGGCCGGTCAGCCCGTAGAGCAGCAGCGCCGAGACGAAGCCGTCGGCGAAAAAGGCGAACAGCAGGCCGCTGCCCACGGCGGCGGCGCCCGTCATCAGGTAGATGCGGCGCGCGCCGTAGCGGTCGGAGAGAAAACCTACCGAGAACAGCGAAACCAGGAATCCGACGTGGTAGGCCGACTGCACCATGCCGGCCTGCCAGGCGGCCAGTTGCCAGTCCGTGCGCAGCAGCGGCAGCACCGCCGACCAGGCGGTGAACATCGTGGCAAAGGCGGCGCGCGCCGCGCAGAACTGGAGCAGCCAGAGCATGCGCGGAGTTTAGAGCCTATTCCCTGCGGAATAGCCAGTAGCCGCGTACGGTTATCCGCTTTCGCCCTGATTGACGGTTACCGGCGATCGGGCCTAAAATACGCTTCGATCCGCCGAGTTAAATGACAACTTGCGAGGCGGAGAAGACCCCCGAAACCGGAACGGTCGGAAAACAAATATCGCTAAAGCGTCGCCTGCTTCCGCCCCATAGCTGGCCTCGCCAATTGTGGGGCGTTTTAGTTTCGGCCGCTGCGCTTAACGCCGACAGGTCCGGCGTTGGCCTCCACTGAAACTAGGTTTTGTTTTCTGGAGCAGGACAAATGGCACAAGAGTATTTCTTCACTTCCGAGTCGGTCTCCGAAGGCCATCCGGACAAGGTCTCCGACCAGATTTCCGATGCCATCCTCGACGCCATCCTGGCGCAGGATCCGCATTCCCGCGTCGCCGCCGAAACCCTCTGCAACACCGGTTTGGTCGTGCTTGCCGGCGAGATCACCACCAGCGCCAATGTCGATTACATCAACATCGCGCGCAGCGTGCTGAAGCGCATCGGTTACGACAACACCGAGTACGGCATCGACTACAAGGGCTGCGCGGTGCTGGTGGCCTACGACAAGCAGAGCCCCGACATCGCCCAGGGCGTGAACAAGGCCTACGACGACAACCTGAACCAGGGTGCCGGCGACCAGGGCCTGATGTTCGGCTATGCCTGCGACGAGACGCCGGTGCTGATGCCGCTGCCGATCTACCTCTCGCACCGCCTGGTCGAGCGCCAGGCCATGCTGCGCCGCGACGGCCGCCTGCCCTGGCTGCGCCCCGATGCCAAGTCGCAGGTGACGGTGCGCTATCAGGACGGCAAGGCGCATTCCATCGACACCGTGGTCATATCCACCCAGCATGCGCCCGACATCGAACTGCCGCAGATCCGCGAAGCGGTGATCGAGGAAATCATCAAGCCGATACTGCCCAAGGAACTGATCAAGGGCGAGATCAAGTACCTGGTCAACCCCACCGGCCGCTTCGTCGTCGGCGGCCCGCAGGGCGACTGCGGCCTCACCGGGCGCAAGATCATCGTCGACACCTATGGCGGCGCGGCGCCCCACGGCGGCGGCGCCTTCTCCGGCAAGGACCCGTCCAAGGTCGACCGCTCGGCCGCCTATGCCGGCCGCTACGTGGCGAAGAACATCGTTGCCGCCGGGCTGGCCAGCAAGTGCCTGGTGCAGATTTCCTACGCCATCGGCGTCGCCGAACCGACCTCGGTCTGGGTCACCACGCAGGGCACCGGCAAGGTCGCCGACGCCACCATCGCCGAACTCGTGAAGAAGCACTTCGACCTGCGGCCGAAGGGCATCGTGCAGATGCTCGACCTGCTGCGCCCGATTTACGAGAAGACCGCCGCCTACGGCCACTTCGGCCGCGACGAGCCGGAATTTACGTGGGAAAGTACCGATAAGGCAGCGGCGCTGCGCGACGACGCCGGCCTGTAAGGCCGATTCGCGTAGCGAAGTTTATCGGTACTTCGTCGCAGGCTAAGCTGCCAGCATTATCGGCAGGTTAAGGCCCGAAGGGCCGGCCGCAGACAAAAACCAAGGCAGCGGCGCTGCGCGACGCCGCCGGCCTGTAATTCCCCTTTGCCACCGAAGGAAATGGCCCGTTCGCGGGCCATTTTTTTGGGTACGCAGGCAGCAGGGCCGTTCATGGTGAATAATCCGGACTTGGCTTGGAGAACGACATGCATGATCTGGCAAAGAATGTTTTGGGCGGCGTCCTGCAGCCCTGCAGCACCGATCCGATGACGGGGTTTTTACGCACCGGCGACTGCCAGGTGACCGAAGAGGACGTCGGCAACCATGGTGTCTGCATCGTCGCCAGCGCCGAATTCCTGGCGTTTTCAAAATCCCGCGGCAACGACTTGTCCACTCCGCACCCGGAATTCGACTTCCCCGGGGTCAAGCCGGGGCAGCGCTGGTGCCTGTGTTCCTCGCGCTGGCAGGAGGCGCTGCGTGCCGGCAAGGCGCCGCCGGTGGTGCTCGAGGCCACCTCCCTGGCTGCCCTGGAGGTGGTCCGCCTGGCCGACCTCAAGCGTTACGCCGTCAAGCTCGACCAGGAAAAATGAGCGCGCTTTACGAGCTTTCCGCACTCCGCCTCGACGGCAGCAAGCAGTCGATGGCGGACTACAAGGGCAAGGTGCTGCTGATTGTCAATGTCGCCAGTCGCTGCGGCTTCACGCCGCAGTACGCCGGACTCGAAGCGCTATGGCAGGAGTACGGCAAGCGCGGCCTGGTAGTGCTGGGTTTTCCCTGCAACCAGTTCGGTGCGCAGGAGCCGGGGGACGCAGCCGCGATCGGAGAGTTCTGCAGCCTGACCTACCAGGTCAGCTTTCCGATGTTCGCCAAGGTGGAGGTCAATGGCGACGGCACCCATCCGGTCTTCGCCTTCCTCAAGGCCGCTGCGCCCGGCATACTCGGCACCGAAGGCATCAAATGGAACTTCACCAAATTCCTCGTCGACCGCGATGGCAAGGTGGTCGATCGCTATGCGTCGGCGCACAAGCCCGAGGACATGGCTGCGGACATCGAGCGGTTGCTTTAACCAATAGAACGCGGTCCGTTTAGGCTCTAGCGGCGCGTGGCGTTCAGGGCTTCGTCCACCAGCGCTTTCAGCTGCTCAAAACCGAAACTCGGCAGCGCCCGGCCGTTCACGAAGAAATCCGGGGTCTTGCTGACCTTCAGGGTTTGCGCATCGAGCAGATCCTGCTCGATGACGCGGGCGATTTCAGGCGCCATCATGTCGGCGCGCAGGGTCTGCAGGTCCAGGCCGGCCCTTTCCAGATGCGGCCAGATGCGCGCCACCTCTGCCGCGTGGTGCGGCGCCCAGTCGGCCTGCGTTGCCAGCAGGGCCTCCAGCGCCGGCCAGAACTTGCCTTGCTTGCGCGCGGCTTCGAGCGCCGCCACGACCTGGTCGGAACCCTTGTGGAAGGGCGCGTAGCGCAGCACCAGCCGGATCTTGTCGGGGTTTGCGGCGAGCATCTGCTTGACCATGGGATAGAAGGCGGCGCAGGTCTCGCAGGCCGGGTCGAGAAATTCGACGACGACCACCGGCGCATCGGCCCGGCCCAGGGCCGGCGAGTGCATGCGCACCAGCGCTGAGCGATTCGCCTCGGGAACCTGGCCGGCCTGCTCCTCGCGTTCGACGTTGTAGAGCAGCGCGGCGACGATGAAGCCCAGCAGCAGGAGAACCACGGCGACGGTGAACAAGGTCTTCTGTTTCATTTGCAGCTCCGCAGATGCGCCGCGACCAGCAGCGCGATGATGGTTGAAAACGCTATCAGCGACAGCAGGGGAATGGTGAGGAAACCGAACCATTCGATGACGGTTTCCGAGCAGGGTACGCCGCGCGTGCAGGGCTTGATGCTTTCGGGAATGACCCCGGCGACCAGCAGCAGATGGAATGCCGCGAAGCCCGCGCCGGGCAGGGCCAGCACCAGCCCGTAGCGGGCCACCTTGGGATCGGGCGGAAACAGGCCGAGCGGCAGGATCAGCGCCAGCGGAAACATGAAAATGCGCTGGTACCAGCACAGCACGCAGGGCGGCAGTTGCATGACCTCGCCGAAGAACAGCGCACCCAGTGTCGACCCGGCGGCGACCAGCCAGGCGCCGAAGATCAGCCTCCAGGACATCGCTTCGCTGTCGTCGAGAGCGGCGGGTTCGCGACTGTTCATTGCGGCTTTGCCGGCGCCATGGTCAGGGATACGGTCACGCACCGGCCTCGCCGCGCGGGGAACCGGCCGAGCGGGCGCTAAGTCCGGCAGCGGCGGGATTGAAAGTCGGCGCCGGCAACACGGCGGGAAACTCCACGCTGTCGAGCGTGGTGGTGCCGATGAACTGGCCCATCGCGTAATGCCTTTCGGTCATGGCGACCTGGCGGCCGTCGACTGTCCGGTAGTCTTCATAGCCCGTGGCAAATTCCATCGACGAATTGTTGAACGACAGGATGCCGTGCGAGCGCCGGATCAGCAGCGTGGCCGGATCGATTTCGACGATCAGCCGGATATCGTCCCGCACCCGCCATTCCAGCACTCGTGCCGTTTTGCCGGCGCTGTCCGGCCGGGTGCCGAGGTCGCTCACCTGCGTCGCATTTTCCAGCAGGCGCCAGGCCAGGCCCATGCGCGCCGCCTGCAGCACCAGCGCCCGGTGAAATTCGGCCGTGGCCGGCCGGCCTTGCTGCCAGGCCTCCGCGCCGCGCAGCAAACGCGATTCGGCGGCGCCGGAATAGCGGATGTCGATGCGGAAGCGGTCGGGCGCCTGCCACCAGCGTTCCACCGGGCCCTTGCCGCGGCGCGCCGATTCGGTCATGCCGCGCTCGTGCATCGCGCTCGGCGCCGCGCCGCCGCCATGCGCGGCGGCGACCCGGGCCAGAAACTCGCCGGCATCGGCCAGCGCCGGCGCCGCCATGGCCAGCCAGAGCAGGCCGGCGATGACCGATTTGCTTGCGAGACCCGCCATGAGCGCTCCTGTTGTTTTCCCGTCGGGGCAGAGAATCGGCGACTTCAGGAATCCAGCCGGCCCTTGTTTTATTGAAACGGCCGGCTTCAGGAATCCAGCCGGCCCTTGTTTTCCGGTCGCGGGCCAGGCACGGGCGCCTCCTTGGGTGCCAGCTTGACCTTGGCGCCGCCGAGGCTCTGCGTGATTTCGATGACGCCGGAGAGTATGCGTTCCTCGGGATTCTTCTGGCAGTAGCTGTCGAGCAGCGGGATCAGCACGCTGACGCTGGCCACCACCGGGCTCGCCGCCACGGCGCCGCTGCGGGCATAGACGTTGTGCCCGGCGATGAAGCCCTGCGCCCATTCCAGCACCATCGCCCGCGACTCGGTGTTGCCCGCCGTCTTCCATTGCTGCCACTCGCTGCATTTGCGAATGCCCATGCCGGACAGCTTGACGTCCCTGGACTGGGCCAGGGCGCTGTCGCCCGGCGCGGCAAGCAGGACCAGTGCGAACGCAGGAGCCATTACTGCGATTGCGGCGGCGCGAAGACGATGGTTCGACATCTTGGGGTGAGCGAGGAAGTGAGGGGCAGCCGATATCCTAGCAGCTTGCCGCGGCCTGGCGCGGGCAGCGGCGCAAGCAGTCCTTGCGCAAGGGATTTGTGGCAGAGTAGCCGGGGTTCACGAACCGGCGCGGGACCGCAAGCGAAAAGGAGGAACGACATGCAAAAGGGAGACCTGGCGGCGCTCGGCCTGATGGCCTTGCTGGCAGCGGTGCCGGCCGCTGCGCAAACAGCCGCTGCGGGTGCGGCGGCGGGCGGCACGCAGGCGTCGCAGAACCGCATCGTGTTCCAGGTCAATGAAGACGATACGCGCAAGTGGAACACGGTCCTGGCCAACCTCAACAACGTGCAGGAAGAGCTCGGCAAGGTCGACATCGCGGTGGTGGTCATCGGGCCGGGACTGGGCATGCTCAAGGCCGACGCGCTGACCGCCAACGGGGTGCAGGATGCGATGGCCGCCGGCGTGCGTTTCGTCGCCTGCGGCAATTCCATGCATGCTCAGCACCTGAACAGGGACGACATGATCGACGGCATCGACTATGCGCGCGCCGGCTATGTCGAAGTGATGCGCCTGCAGAGGCTGGGCTATGCCTACATCCGGCCATGATGCAGGGTAAGCGGCAGGCGGCAGCGCCGCTGCTCGACTGGTCGCGCATCGACACCGTCCTGCTCGACATGGACGGCACGCTGCTGGACCTGAATTTCGACAACCATTTCTGGCAGATCCATCTGCCGCGGCGCTATGCCGAACTGCGCGGCATGTCGCCAGCCGCCGGACGCGAGGAGCTGATGGCGCGCTATCACGGCCGTGCCGGCACGCTGGAGTGGTACTCGGTGGATTTCTGGGAAACCGAGCTGGAGCTCGACATCATGCGTTTCAAGGAGGAAGTCGCGCACCTGATCGACATCCATCCGCATGTGCCGGCCTTCCTCGACGCGCTGCGCGCCAGCGGCCGCCGCGTGGTGCTGGCGACCAACGCCCACCACAAGAGCGTGACGCTGAAAATGGCGCGTACCGGGCTCACGCCGCGCTTCGATGCCATCGTCAGTTCGCACGCACTGGGCGCGGCGAAGGAGGAGCAGGCCTTCTGGCAGCGCCTCGCCGCCATCGAGCCCTTCGATCCGGCGCGCACGCTGCTGGTCGACGACAGCCTGCCGGTGCTCGACAGCGCGCGTCTTTACGGCATCGCGCACCTGGTCACGATAAAAAGGCCGGATACGGCCCGGCCGGAAAAGGACACCGGCGACTATCCGGCGATAGACGATTTCTCCCAGCTGATGCCGTAGTCCGCGTTTCATGAAAAGATCATTGCCGTACCTGGCGACACAAGGGACATCCACGTCCTCCCGAATCTAGATTTGCGGGATTTCGGGGATACGCTGACTGTCCCTTTGATCCGCGCGAGGCTCCGTCTGGGTCTTTGATTCCCCGCCGGAAGAGGGCCGGGTTCCCGCTGGATTTGCCTTGAATCGCCCCCAGGCGGTCAGGGGGAAATGCGGATCATTTGTTCTGCCGGCGTGGCCTTGGCCAGGGCCGACAGGCTGCGGGCGAAGCTGCCGACGCCGGGCGACCGGACGAAGACGCAGGGCTTGCCCAGTTTCTTGCAGGCATCCTTGAGGCGCCAGTAGGCGGCATGTGAAATGCATGCGGATTGGCAGACTACGGCATCGGCGTTGGCGATGGCGGCATCGATGCGATGCAGGCTTTCCTCCTGGCCGCCGTCGTGATGAAGAAAGCTCCCTCCGCGGTCTTCGACCAGCTTGCGGTAGCCATCGACCAGGCCGCTACGGCCGCCGACGCAAAGCACGCAGCGGCCGGCCAGTTCCGCTTCGAGCGGACAGTCGCGTTCGCATCCGGCCGTGCCGGGCCCCTCGCCGGGCATGCTGAGCACGCGCGCCAGGGCTTCCTCCGCAGCTGCCAGTTCGGCGCGGGTGTCCACCAGGTCGAGTTCGAGTTGCGCGGCGCGACGCGCGTTGGCCGTGTTCCATTCGTCCAGCACCTCGGCGCGCGTGGCCAATGCAGCGGCCCGTTGCTGCAGGTCGCGGTGCTCTTTCCGTTCACGCGCGGCTGCCGCCAGTTCCAGGTCGCTGCGCTCGTGGCGCGCAGCGCGTTGTTCGGCGGCGGCGAGGTCGCGGCGCAGCGTTGTCAGTGTCCGCGCATGGGCGTGCTGCGCCTCGCTCATGCCGCGGCGCAGCGCGTCGACTTCGCCGCGCAGTTGTGTCGCCTCGTGCTTGTGCTGTTCCAGTTGGCGCAGGTCGGCGCGCACCGCGGCGCCAGCCTGGTGCGACAGCATGTGGATGTCGCCGTGGATCTCGCGGCCGAGTTCGTCGTCGGTGGCGGAATGCGTCCAGGCCGCCCAGAGCGCGCCGGGAATGTCGTCGCCGACGGCGAGCGCCTCGCGCCAGGCGCAGGCGATCTCGGCCGCAGTCCGCACCGGGCTGAAGCGGGCAATGGTCCGGGCATGGCGCTTGTCGAGGAAATGCTGGATGGCTTCGCTCAGCGCGCAGCGGTTTTCGCAATAGCCGACGATCACCGTATGCAGGCTGTAGTCGCTCATTTTGCTGACCTCGTAGCCCGAGTGCGGGGCGAGCCGGCGCATCTCCGGCACCGGCAGGCAGGTGCCGATCAGCGCGCAATGATAGGCATGCGGCAGTTCCCACAGCTTGCGGCGGCGCCCCAGGCGAGCGACGGGAACGTCATCGGGGGAGCAGTGGCAGCCCTGGCCACCGGGGAAGGCACTGCTGATCATCTGCGCCAGGGTGCTCATGCGACGCCGCCGTTGCGGATGGCATCCCGTTCGAGGATTTCGACCAGTTCGCGGGCATGGGCGCGCAGGTGACCGTCCGCCTCGGAGTCGCTGGCGACCTTGTCCAGCAGCATGGCGGCGAGATGGCCGGCGCGCGGACAGCCGGATGCCATGTGCCGGGCCAGGTGGGCCAGGGCACCGGCGACCATGCGCGCGGGCGGCTGTTCAAGTTGAATATCTTCGATCATGAAGTTCTCCTTACCAGACGTAAAACACCAGAATCCAGAGCCCGGCCACGGCAACCAGCGGCAGCAGCCAGACCAGGCCGGCCAGCAGGCGGGCCGCCGGACTGCCGGCGCCGGCACGGTGCATCCCGGCGGGAACTTTCAGCATTTGCCAGCCCAGCCAGGCGGACCAGAGGACGCCGACGGCAAGCAGCACGCCGCGCAGCGCACCCAGTCCCGGCAGGGCAATGCCTTCGCTGCGCAACTGGCTGACGGTCATCATCGACAGCCCGAGGAACAGGCCGATGCCGCCCAGCGGTACCAGGCCCAGCGCCAGCCGCCGCCAGTCGACGCCGGCCAGTCGCGCCGCGCCGCGCACGGCGAGCAGCGTGGCGCCGCCGACCGTGAGCGTGACGCCGCCGATGTAGGCGAGGATGGCGATGCCGTCGAGCCAGGTGAACACGTCGTTGGCTTCCGGGTAGGAGGTCAATAGCCACCAGGCCGGGCTGTCGGCCAGCGGCCAGAGCATGTCGCGGTTCACCAGCCATTCGGCGGCACCCTGCTTGGCGCGCACGAACCAGGGATTGACGGTCCATTGAAAGGCGCCGAGCGCCACGCCGAGGATGCCGAAGATCAGCAGCAGCGCTTCGCTGGTGGTCGGCGGTGCGCCGGCGAGGATTTCGGCGTTGGGCGAGCGCGGCGCCAGCGTCACCGCCTCGCGGTGGTCGCTGCAACGGCCGCAGGCATGACAATGTGCCATGCCCTTCAGGTGTTTGACGTCGAGCAGCGGCGCGCAATCGACGGCGGCGCGCTGCTCCGGATGGCTGTCCCAGGCGGCGCGATCGACGCGGAACTGAACCGGCGCGAGCCGCGCCAGCAGGGCGAAGACGCCGGATACCGGACACAGGAAGCGACACCAGACGCGCTTGCCCTTGCCCCACAGATAGCCGGCGATCACGGCCGCGACGGTCGAGCCGCCGAGGATCAGCAGTACTGCCTTGGGATATTCATAGACGCTGATCAGCTGGCCGTAAATCGTGGTCAGCGCAAAGGCGACCAGCGGCCAGCCGCTCCAGCGCACCCAGCGCGGAATGCGTCCGCCGCGCCCGTGGCGGCTGACGAACTCGGTCAGCGCGCCTTCAGGGCAGAACACGCCGCACCAGACGCGGCCCATCAGCATCATCGAGAGGATGACGAAGGGCCACCAGACGCCCCAGAAGGCGAATTGGGCGAACAGCACCAGCTTGTCGTGCCAGGGAATCAGGGTCGGCGTTTTTTCCTGTAGGACCGGTTCGCCCGACGCCAGGCAGAGGTTCGGGTCGATGAAGGAAGTGGCGCCGAAGTTGCCCGAGAACAGGCGCGATTCCGGCAGCGGATGCGGCAGGAAGGCCGGCAGGGCGACCAGCAGGGTGTAGAAGATGACGATGATCCACTGCAGCCCGATGATGCTGCGCCGGTGGCGCGCCATCCAGTCGCCGACGCGGGCGAGGCGAGTGCGGCGATTGTGCGTCGGCGGCACGAATTTCAGGATGTGAGTCGTCGCTGGGTTGTTTCCCATGGCGTTCTATTTTGCGACGAGTTGCATGCTGCCGGTGGCGGCATGGAACTCGTCGATGAAGCGGTAGCTGCCGGGCTGCAGCGGATGGATGACGAGGAAGGAACTGGCGCCCGGCGTCAGCACCTTTTCGATGCGCAGGTCGAGGTTCTCGAACTCGATCGGGCCGGGGCCTTCGTTCCTGATGGTCAGCTTGATCTTTTTCCCGGCCGGAACCTCGATGCGCTCGGGCGACAGGCGGCCGTCCTTTGCCACGATGGCGAAGGTCGGCAACTCGCCGGCCTGGGCCAGGACAGATGCGGCCGGACCGGCGCACAGCGCCGCGGCGAGCAGGAGACGGATCGGCAGCCGAGCCATGATCAGAAGCCGAGCTTGGCGCGCAGGCCGAGTACTTTGACCGTGGGCGCCCCCGCGTTGCCGCCGGGCTGGTGGATCCACTGGAAGTCCGGTGTCAGCTCGACGTGGCTGTTGAGCTTGTAGCGGTAGTAGAGCTCGACATCCTTTTCCCATTCGCTGGCCTGGTAGCCGACGTCGGGATTGCCGTCGCCGTCGGCATCGATGGTCGGCGAATTCCTGCGGAAATCGGAGCCGGTGCGCAAGCCACCAAAGGCCAGGCCGACGCTGTCGGCGGCACGCGACCACGGGCTGCCGTCGAGTTCAAGGCCCGCCGTCAGGGCGCGGTCGAAGCGGGGCTTGCCCTTGAGCTGGTGGCCATAACGGCCGAAGGCCGTCAGGTGGCCGCTGATCTTCTGGTCGATGGAGACGCCGAAGCCGGCATGCGTGCGCTCGACCTGGTCGTAGTCGATGCCGCGACCCTGGTTCCACAGATAGACGCGATAGTTGCCCGGCAGGTAGTTGAATCGCGCGGCGGTTTCGGCCTGGGCGATCAGCAGCGGGTCGGCCAGGGAACCGGTGAAGTTGGCGCCGGATCCCGAGCCGAAGGCGCCGAACGAGAGCCCCCACTCGCCGCCTTTCTCGCTGCTGTTCGCATACTTGACGATCGCGCCCGGCGCAAAGCCATAGCGGTCGGCCTGGATGTCGCCGCCGGAATCGAGCAGCGGGTTGTGCACGAAAACATTGTTGAGGAATTTGGCCGTCTCATCGTCGGCCGCTGCGTTCTGGTCGAAGAATACGAAGGGATCGATCTTGCCGACGGTGAGATAGAGATGCTCGCGGGCGTTGGCCTTGAGTCCATCCTTGACCAGCGGAATCTTCATCTGGTACCAGGCCTGGGTCAGGATGGCATAGGAATCGTCGGGGCCGGCGTTGGTCTCGAACGCGGTGGTGTTGACGGTGCTGGTATAGGTGGGGCGCAGGCCGATACCGGCACCCTGGCCGAGGCGGAAGTGGGTGAAGATCTTGCCTTCGGCATCACCCATTTCGCCGCCTGGCAGCGTCACCGTCAGGTCCCCGCGATAGCTGGCGCGGGTTTCGCCGGTTCCGCTTGCGGTGTCGCGAGCGCCGACTTGCTGCAGTACGCTGGTCAGGCTGCCGCTTACCTGGATGCCGTCGAGCGCCTCGGCCAGTTTCTTCAGTGGACCCTGCATGGCGAGCGTCTGCGATTCGGTGGCCTTGACCCGGGTGGCGAGTTCGGGTTCCTTTTCCGAGAGGCGTTCGGTGGAAAGCGCCTTTTCGAGCTCCCTGTTCTGCTGTTCCAGCGCTTCGACACGCGCCGACAAGCGCTTCATTTCGGCCAGCACCGTTGTCAGGTCATCGGCGGCAGATGGCATGGCGAAGCCCGCCGCCAGCAGGACGGCAATCAGTTTGACGCGCATGATCAGTAGCCGCCTTTTTTGCCGATGCCGGCATAGGTGAACTCCCATTCGGCTTCGACCGGTTTGAACCAGGGGCGGACACCGGTGGCGCGGTCGGTGTGACGACCGAAGTGATTACCGGCGGTGTTTTCCTTGGCGCTCGGCGGGTAGATGATGAACTTGACCTTGTACTTGCCGGGACCCTTGAGCTTGATGTTGTCGCCATAGTGCGGGCCGTCGCTGGCGACCATCGGCATCATGTCGCCCTTGATCACTTCGCCGCCAGCCATCTTGGTCAGCTCGTACTTGACCAGCAGGTAGGGAACCCACATGCCTTCGGCAAAGCCGTTGGGGTTGTTGCCCAGGGCGTGGATGTCGGCTTCGAGGTGGATGTCGGACTCGACGGCCTTTCTCATGTGGCCTTCGGGTTCCATCTCGACGGCCTGCAGATAGACGGCGGCGATTTCCATGCCGGCGAGGTTCTGCGGTACGCCGATCGGGTATTCGAGGGCAGCGGCCGAAGTGGCGTAAGCGGTGGCCCAGATCGAGGCCGGGATGACGAGAAGACGGGCAAGGCGCATGGCAAACCTCCAAAGTTGGGAAAAGCTGTCTTTGGCTGGCTTGCCGCCATTTCTCGAATGGCTGGCTGGCTGGCTACTTGAAGAAGACGGCGATCGCGGGTGCGGTCGCCGAAATGCGGAAATCAGGAGCCGGAAGAGGTGCCCATCTGCGACTGCAGGTAGTTCTGCACGCCGACCTTCCCGATCAGTTCGAGCTGGGTTTCGAGGTAGTCGATGTGTTCTTCGGTGTCTTCGAGAATCTCCTGCAGCACCTCGCGTGACACGTAATCGTTGACGCTTTCGCAGTAGGTGATGGCGGCCTTGGTGTCGGCGTGCGCGCCCTTCTCCAGCGTGAGGTCGCCGGCCAGGCATTCGGGCACGTTCTCGCCGATGATCAGCTTGTTCAGCGCCTGCAGGTTGGGCAGACCTTCGAGGAACAGCACGCGCTCGATCAGGTGGTCGGCGTGGTGCATTTCCTCGATGGACTCTTCGTACTCGTGCTTGCCCAGCGCGGCGAAGCCCCAATTCTTGTACATGCGCGCATGCAGGAAATACTGGTTGATCGCGGTCAGTTCATTAATGAGACACTTGTTGAGGAGCTGGATGACTTTCTTGTCGCCTTTCATGGCTATCTCCTGATCAGGCCGCCGCCGGTTGCGGGCCGGTTGCAGTAAATCGATGAGGTGCGTGGGCGTGCAACGAGTTCTTCAGCACGTCGCGCGCGCAATCCGTACAGCGCCCGCAGCAGGCGCCGACCCCGAGCTGCTCGCGCAATTCTCGCAGACTGCAGCAGCCTTCGGCGACGGCGCTGCCGATATCGCGTTCTGTTACCGCATTGCAGATGCAGACGTACATGAAGGGTCTCCGGTCTATTTGGTGAGAATCAGCTTGCCCTGCCGCGTTTTGCGCAAGCGGTAGATTTGGTCTCGATGAGTGATTTCGACCTCGCCCTTCGTTCCGAGAAGAGTCACGCTGTCAAGCGACTGCGGCGACTCGGCGGTACCGCGGGACATTTCAGCGTCCGGGATGGGTGGCTGGGCTTCGGTTCTCATGGCAGTAGCGCGGGCTTCGTAACGTAATGAGAACTATTCTCATCTATGAATGATTTTCTGTCAACTGAAACAGCAGAATCTTCGCCCGACTGCGCATGGCTCCTCCAATTTTTCGTCACTGAGGGCGCGGGGTACATAGCGGCGATCCGTGGGAGAAACGATCCCGGACAGCCAGCAAACCTGCTGTGCGTGCCACTTCATCCCGAACGGTGCTCGCCACGATCCCCGACGCGCATTCAAATTGCGTGTTGCAGCGCAGCTTGACCTTGCCCGGCGACTGCCTGTAAGTTGTATACAAAATATCGTATGCAACAAACAAATACACGTGGAAACAAGGGTTAATCGTTCGTCACTGGCGGAACAGGCTGTCGGCTTGCTGCGTGAGCAGATCTACAATCACGCCTTGCTGCCGGGGCAGCGGCTGGACGAAGCCGCGCTCGCCGAACGGCTCGGCATCAGCCGCACGCCCTTGCGCGAAGCGCTCAAGGTGCTGTCGGCCGAGGGCCTGGTCGACCTGCAGCCGCACAAGGGCTGCTTCGTCACCGAGCTTCGCCTGCGCGACCTGGAAGAGATCTTTCCCATCATGGCGACGCTCGAAGGCCGCGTTGCCCATGAAGTGGCAGCGAAGCGCACGCCGGCCCAGCTCAAGGCGCTCGACGCCCTGCACGAGAAGCTGGAACGCCACGCGGCGGCGGGCGACGTCGATCGCTACTACGAAACCAACTATGTCTTTCACGACCGCATGCAGGAGTGTGCCGGCAATCGCTGGCTGCAGATCGTCATCGGCGATTTGCGAAAGCTCCTGAAGCTCTCGCGTCATCACTCGCTGCGCCTGGAGGGCCGGCTCGCGGCATCGCTGGCCGAGCACCGTGCGCTGATGCAGGCCTTGCATCGTCAGGACGCCGAGGCCGCCGAACATGTCATGCGCGAGCATCTGCTGGCGCAGCTGGCCGCCTTGCGCGAAATGTCGCTGGCCGCGGAGGCCGTCCATGGTTGAGGGCCTGGTTCAGCGCCTGCGCTCGATAGTCGGCGCTCGCGGCACGGCAGGCAACCGGCCGAAACAGGTCGAGGAATGGCGCGGGCAACTCATCGAGTGCGCCGAAGCCAAAGGCGGCGAGGTTTCGGCGCGGGTCCGCGCCGCGGCGCTGGCACAGACCTACCTCAAACTCGACGATGACGCGCGGCATGCCTTTCTGCGCCTGATTTCGCTGGAGTTCGGCCCGGACCCGGCGCAGGTGGCGGCCGCTCACGGGAGCTATCAGCTGGCCGTCGGCAGCGCGACCCAGTGGGACGCCGAGGCCGACCTGCGCACTTCCCTGCGTTCGGCGCGCATCCGCATCCTGACCCAGTTCAACGCCATTCCCCAGGGCGTCAAGTTCCTGGTCGACCTGCGCGCCGACCTGCTGCGCTACCTGGAAGAAGATCCCGGACTGGCCCCGCTCGACCGCGAACTCGAATCGCGCCTCACGGCGTGGTTCGATGTCGGTTTTCTCGAGCTCCAGCGCATCACCTGGAATTCGCCGGCGGCGCTGCTGGAGAAGCTGATCGAATACGAGGCGGTGCACGAGATCCGTTCCTGGACCGACCTCAAGAACCGGCTCGATTCGGACCGCCGCCTCTACGCCTTCTTCCATCCGCGCATGCCGATGGAACCGCTGATCTTCGTCGAGGTGGCGCTTACCGATCGCCTTGCCGACAAGGTGCAGACCCTGCTCGACGAACAGGCGCCGGTATTCGATGCGCACCGCGCCGATACGGCGATTTTCTACTCGATTTCGAACACGCAGGCGGGATTGCGCGGCGTATCCTTCGGCAGCTTTCTGCTCAAGCGCGTGATCGACGACCTGCAGCGCGACTTTCCCAAGCTGCGCCACTTCGCCACGCTGTCGCCGCTGCCCGGTTTTGCCAAATGGGTGGCGAAGAACCCGGAGCAACTGGCAAGCGAGGGAATCGAGCTCGATGCTGCCCGGCTCGCCGCCGGCGACTGGCAGCAGGACGCCATCGCGGCGCGCCACGTCAACGAGGCGCTGGCGCAACTCGCGGCGCGCTACCTGACGCTGGCCAAGGCCCGACGCGGCGACGGTCGCCAGCCGCTCGATGCCGTGGCGCGCTTCCATCTCGGCAACGGCGCCCGCATCGAGCGCATCAATCCCGGCGGCGACGGGTCGGTCAAGGGCATGCAGCAGTCCTTCGGCGTCATGGTGAATTATCTGTACGACCTCGACGAACTGGAACAGAACGTCGAAAGCTTTGCCCGCGAGGGCGCCATCGCCACCTCGGCCGCCATCCGGCGGCTGGCGCGGCCAAAACAAGTTCAATAGAGGAGACCCGCATGACTACCCGCCGCTCGCTACTCAAGGCCGCCCTGGCGGCCACGCCCCTGATGGTGTTCGGACGCCATGCCCTGGCCGCCGAGCCCCTGAAGATTTCCCACCAGTTTCCCGGCGGCACCATCGACGCAGGAGATTTCCGCGATCGCCTGTGCCGCAAGTTCGCACGGGAAGTGGAAGCGCGCACCAAGGGTGCGCTGACGTTCCAGATCTATCCCGGCTCGTCGCTGATGAAGACCAACGCCCAGTTTTCCGCGCTGCGCAAGGGCGCGCTGGATCTGAGCTTGTATCCCATACCGTATGCCGGCGGCGAAGTGCCGGAACTCAACATTGGTCTGATGCCCGGTCTCGTCACCTCCTACGAGCAGGCGGCGACCTGGAAGAACGCCGAGATCGGCAAGGCGCTGACGGAACTGCTGCTGGAAAAAGGCGTCGTCATCGTCAGCTGGGTCTGGCAGGCCGGCGGCGTCGCCAGTCGCGCCGCGCCGCTGGTCAATCCTGAAGATGCCAAGGGATTGAAGGTGCGCGGCGGCAGCAAGGAAATGGACATGATCCTCAAGGCCGCCGGCGCCTCGGTGCTGTCCCTGCCTTCGAACGAAATCTACGCGGCGATGCAGACCGGCGCTGCCGATGCGGCGATGACTTCATCGACCAGCCTGATTTCCTTCCGCCTGGAGGAGGTGTCCAAGCATCTCACCACCGGTCGCGGCAAGGCCTACTGGTTCATGCTGGAGCCGCTCCTGATGGCGAAGAGCATCTTCGACAAGCTGCCCAAGGACCAGCAGCAGGCCATCATGCAGGTTGGTGTCGACATGGAGAAGTTCGGCACCGAGCAGGCCAGGGTCGACGACAAGCAGGTGGCCGAGATCTACCTCAAGGCCGGCGCCAAGGTGTACGACCTCGACGACAAGGCGATCAAGAAGTGGCAGGCGCTGGCGCGCGACACGGCATGGAAGGATTACGCCGACAAGTCGCCCAACTGCGCCCGCTTCCTGAAGCTGGCCGAAAAGACCATCTGAGAGCGGAATGAGCGCGCCGCGCGGCCGCCCGAAGGCGCGCCAGCCACAAGCCGCGCAGCGGCGAACCGCAGCCGGGCCGCTGTGCAAAGCGGCCCGTGGAATGGGGGGAGAGCAGTCCAATGAGTCACGGCTATGACCCGCGCCTGCCCGGCGCGAACGGGCAGGCGTCGGGCGTGCTGGGCGCGCTCGATAAAGCGATGGCCCTGGTGAACCGCGCCCTGCTGGTGCCGTGCATGCTGGCGCTGCTGGTCGCCGCCGGCATCCTCACCTACAGCGTGTTCGCCCGCTATTTTTTCAAGATCGCCACCGATTGGCAGGACGAGGCGGCGGTGTTCCTGCTGGTCGGCGCCACCTTTCTCTCCGGCGCCTATGTGCAGTCGCAGCGCGGCCACATCGGCATCGAGGCGCTGGCCGGGATGCTGTCGCCGCGGGTGAATCGCTGGCGCTTGATGGTCGTCGATGCCGCCAGCAGTGCCTTCTGCCTGTTCTTCGCCTGGAAATCCTGGACCCTGCTGCATGAGGCCTGGCGCGAAGGGCAGACCACGACCAGCTCCTGGGGGCCGCCGCTGTGGATACCCTATTCGATCATGGCCGTCGGCATGACCCTGGTCGGCATCCAGTTGTTGCTGCATGTGATGGCGCGCATTGCCGCCGTCAGGGAGGCTCGTCCATGAGCGTCATGAGCATCGGCCTGCTCTACGGCGCCGCCACCCTGCTGCTGATGATGTCCGGCATGTCGATCGCCTTCGCCCTGGGCGGCGTGGCGCTGGTCTTCATGGCTTTCTTCATGCCGGCGTCGAGCCTCGACACCGTGACGCAGAATGTCTATGAGGAGCTGGCCAGCATCACCCTGCTGTCGATCCCGCTGTTCATCATGAAGGGCGCCGCCATCGGCAAGTCGGCCGCCGGCCGCGATCTGTACCTCGCGCTGCATGCCTGGATGCACCGCATCCCCGGCGGGCTGGGCATCGCCAACGTGTTCGCCTGCGGTCTGTTCGCGGCGATGGCGGGATCGAGTCCGGCCACCTGTTCGGCGATCGGCAGCGCCGGCATTCCCGAGATGCGTTCGCGCGGCTATTCCGGTGGTTTCGCTGCCGGCATCATCGCCGCCGGCGGTACGCTGGGCATACTGCTGCCGCCGTCGATCACCATGATCCTCTACGCCGTCGCCGCCGAACAGTCGCTGGGCCGGCTGTTCCTCGCCGGCATCGGTCCGGGTGTGCTGCTGGTGGCGCTGTTCTCCTTCTACGCCGCCTGGCGCTACCGCATCGAGTACCGCGCCGCCGAGGCCACCCACGCCGCCGGCGGCATCAAGTCGGCCTATCTCGGACAGCACGTTTACAGCATGAGCGAAAAGGTGGAAATGCTGCCGCGCGTGCTGCCCTTCGTCATCCTGCTGATCGGCGTCATGGTGGCGCTTTACGGCGGCTACGCGACGCCCTCGGAAACGGCCGGGCTCGGCGCGGTGCTGGCGCTGGTGCTGATCGCCGTGGTGTATGGTTTGTGGCGCCCGGCGCAACTGGCGCCTATCCTGACCTCGACGCTGCGCGAATCGACCATGCTGATGTTCATCATCGGCATGTCGCTGCTCTATTCCTACGTCATGAGCTACCTGCACATTTCGCAAAGCGCCGCGGAGTGGATCGTCGGCCTTCACCTGTCGAAGTGGCTGCTGCTGACCGTGATCCTGCTGATGGTCATGGTGCTCGGCTTTTTCCTGCCGCCGGTGTCCATCATCCTGATGACCGCGCCGATCATCCTGCCGCCGCTGAAGGCCGCCGGCTTCGACCTGATCTGGTTCGGCGTGGTGATGACCATCGTTATGGAAATGGGCCTGATCCATCCGCCGGTGGGGCTCAACATCTTCGTCATCAAGAACATCGCGCCGGACATTCCGCTGAAGGACGTGATCTGGGGCGTGATGCCCTTCCTCGGCCTGATGTTCGTCGCCATCATCCTCTGCTGTTTCTTCCCCGCCATCGCCACGGCCTTCCCCGATGCAGTGATGGGAATCTCGACCAAGTAACGCTCACCATGCCAAACGCCAACCGCTGAAGATGAAACACGCAAAAGGCGAATTGGAGGCCCGCCCCTCCCATCCTCCCCTCGCGGGGAGGCTTCTGATCAGCTCGCTTCGCTCGACGATCACTCGTCGCTTCGAACAAGTCATTTCACGTTAATCGTCATGAACGCAAACCTTTACGCGCTGCTCGCGGCGCATTTTCCGAAGAATCCGGCCGCCGCCTGCATGATCCTGCCCGACGGCCGGGTGTGGACCTATGGCGACGTCGAACGCGCCTCGGGGCGCATGGCCAACCTGATCGTTTCCCTGGGCCTCAAGCCCGGCGACCGCGTTGCGGCGCAGGTGGAAAAGACACCCGAGGCGCTGGTCCTCTACCTCGCCACCTTGCGCGCCGGCATGGTCTTCCTGCCCTTGAATCCGGCCTACCAGCGCCACGAGCTGGAGTACTTCCTCGGCGACGCCAAACCCGGCCTCTTCGTCTGCCGGCCGCAGGCGAGGGCGCTGGCCGACGAACTGGCGGCAAGGGCCGGCGTGCCCCATGTACTTGAACTCGACGACCGCGGACACGGCTCGCTGATCGCTGCGGCCACGCCGCATCCGGACGCCTTTGCCACGGTGCCGAGAGAAATCGCGGACCTCGCCGCGATCCTCTATACCTCGGGCACCACGGGCCGCTCCAAGGGCGCCATGCTGAGCCATGGCAACCTCGCGCACAACGCGCAGACTCTGCACGACTACTGGCATTTCCAGCCCGATGATGTGCTGCTGCACATGCTGCCGACCTTCCACGTGCATGGACTCTTCGTCGCCTGTCACACGACGCTGCTCAACGGTTCGGCGATGTTTTTCGAGCCGAAGTTCGACGCCGCGCGCGCCATGAAATTGCTGCCCCAATCGACGGTGATGATGGGCGTGCCGACCTTCTACGTGCGCCTGCTGCACGAGCCGTCCTTCGGTCGCGAGGCCTGCCGCAACATCCGTCTCTTCGTCTCCGGCTCGGCGCCGCTGCTCAAGGAAACCTTCGACGAATTCAAGGAACGTACGGGGCACACCATTCTCGAACGCTACGGCATGACCGAGGGCGGCATGTTCACCTCGAACCCCTACGACGGCGAACGGCGCGGCGGCACCGTGGGCTTTCCCTTGCCGGGCACGGCGATACGAGTAGTCGGCGCTGACGGCACGGCGGTGAAGACCGGCGTGGTCGGCAGCATCCAGGTCAAGGGCGACAATGTCTTCGTCGGCTACTGGGGCATGCCGGAGAAGACGAAGGAGGAGTTCACCGTCGACGGTTTCTTCAGGACCGGCGACATGGGCAGCTGGGACGCGGATTTCTACCTGACGATCAGCGGCCGCTCCAAGGACCTGGTGATCACCGGCGGCCTCAACGTGTACCCGAAGGAAATCGAGGAACTCATCGACGCCATGCCCGGCGTGGTCGAATCCGCGGTGATCGGTTTGCCCCATCCCGATTTCGGCGAAGCCGTCACGGCGGTGGTGGTGCGGCAGAAGAACGCCGCCGGCGCGGCGCTGACGGAGTCCGGCATAATCGCGGCCATCAAGGACAGGCTGGCGAACTTCAAGGTGCCGAAGTGGGTGTATCTGGTCGACGAACTGCCGCGCAACGCCATGGGCAAGGTGCAGAAGAACATCCTGCGGAAAAACTATTCCCCGATGCCCGGCCGTTGAGGTCGTCATGCTGAACTTCCTGCCGGCGCCGCTGGTCGGTGCCATCGCCTTCCTGCTGCTGGTGCTCAACGTGTTCTTCTGGGTGCCGGTCCTGCTCCTGTTCGCCGTCGTCCGGCTGGTCCTGCCCTTCAAGGGCGTGCGCCTTGTCATCGACCCGCTGCTGGTGGCAATCGCCGAAACCTGGATCTCGGGCAACAGCGGCTGGATGGCGCTGACCCAGCGCACCGAATGGGACGTGACAGGTATCGACGGACTCGACCCGCAGGGCTGGTATCTGGTCAACAGCAACCACCAGACCTGGGTGGACATCTTCGTGCTGCAGCACCTGTTCAACCGCCGCATTCCGCTGCTCAAGTTCTTCATCAAGCAGCAACTCAAATGGGTGCCGGTCATGGGCCTGGCCTGGTGGGCGCTGGACTTTCCCTTCATGCGCCGCCACAGCGAGGAATACCTCAAGAAGCATCCCGAGATGCGCGGCAAGGACCAGGCAGCGACGCGCAAGGCCTGCGAAAAATTCGCCCTGATCCCCACCAGCGTGATGAACTTTCTCGAAGGCACCCGCTTCACGCCGGCCAAGCACCAGCGCCAGCAATCGCCCTATCGCCATTTGCTGAAACCCAAGGCCGGCGGCATCGCGCTGGCGCTCAATGCCATGGGCGACAAGTTCCGCGCCATCCTCGACGTCACCATCGTGTACCCGGACGGCGCGCCGAATTTCTGGGACTTCCTCTGCGGCAGGCTGCGCCGCGTCATTGTCCGCGTGCAAAGCCTGCCGGTGCCTGCGCACCTGATGAACAGCGATTACGGCGGTGACCCGGCGACGCGCGAAGCATTTGCCAAATGGGTGCAGCAACTCTGGCAGGACAAGGACGCGCAGATCGCGCGGCTGCTGGCCGACAAAAGGAGTTGAGGGCTCGCTTTCTGCTGAAATCCAAAATTGGACGAGGGCTGTTTCGTGCCCTGACCAGCCGTTGAGTGACCACGGACAGCAATGGCCACCCATTTATGGGTATCAGACCAATAGCTAATCCCGCCCATCAACCTGTGGAACAACATCCCGGCTTTTGAGATGCGGAATCGGAGCATTCGCCGCTTGCGGGACTCAGAGATTGAGAGGCAGCAAGCAAAGCAGCTTTGATAATCAGTTGTTCTGGAATGGTCTCAAATGTTTCTTTTCCGACTTCTAATGTTCGGCACTCCGAGCCGCCGCAGGCCGAGCAGCAAGTGCTTTTCCCAACGCTCGCGTTGAGCCAATCTTCAATCGAGCGCCCGGCAATCCAGATGCGATTGGATTCTGATGGCATCCTCTTGAAGGTGTCAGGTTCTATCTCTCGTGTTTCCAGAACAGGCTCCATGCCCAGCGGTCGAAGCGCGTCTCGAAGCTTTGGGATGGCCTGAACTATGGCGTCTTGTGTGCCACCACAGCGCTCGCATGTCTTTCCCTCAGGAGTGACGAGTCGCTGCCACAGGATATGCAGTATTTTCAACTTGATGCTCCTTCCTATAAAACAGACGCCAGCTGGAAGCGACCAAAAAGCCAAACGTCGCTATTTGGCTGAGCAAAGCCTCTATTGCACTAAAGGTTCAGGGTAGCGCGTAGGAGAGGAAATACAAGAGACTTGAGTCTGCTTACCGGAGTCTTGCGTCGCCCATCCTAACGCCTGGTCAGGGTAGAGACCGTCTGCTCGTGGCCGGTTAGAGCTAATGAGAGGCTCGCGCCAGTTCGATGGCCAATGACCGCGTTTGCCTTGACTAGGCCCGAACGGGTGCGGGTGAATCGGCCAAACATGCCTTTCTGCTAGGATATTCCCTGGCAGCCGGGCGCATGCAAATCACATCGAAGTCCGGCCTGTTTTCCTCGACGGACCGTCGGCACTCGAATGCAATGCGCTTGCGCTTCTGTCCCGAAATTATTCGCCAGGCGACTTTCAATACAACGCTGGAGCAGCCTCATGGTTCAACTGAATGTCAATGGCAGGATCCGTCAGGTCGATGTTGCGCCCGATACGCCGCTGCTTTGGGTCTTGCGCGACACCCTGGGCCTGACCGGCACCAAATACGGCTGCGGTCAGGCGCTGTGCGGCGCCTGCACGGTGCATGTCGATGGCGCACCCCTGCGTTCGTGCGTGACGCCCGTGTCGGCCGTCGCGGGCCGGAAGATCACGACCATCGAAGTTGCCGACCAGTCGCGGATCGGCAAGGCCGTCCAGGAGGCGTGGCAGAAGCTCGATGTGGTGCAGTGCGGCTACTGCCAATCCGGCCAGATCATGACGGCGGTGGCGCTCTTGAGCCAGAATCGAAAGCCGACCGATGCCGACATCGACACCGCCCTGTCCGGCAACCTGTGCCGTTGTGCCACGTATGTACGCATCCGCGCGGCGATCCACCTCGCGGCGAAATCGCTGGCTTAGGGGCTGACATGTCGAACCTGATCATAGAAAATGCCAGCCGCCGGAACTTCCTGCAGGGCGCTACCGGCCTGGCCCTGGGTTTCTTCCTTCCCGCAGTGACGGCGCAGGCCGCGGCGCGCAAGGCCCTTGCGCCGGCCCCTGTATCTTTCGAGGCGAATGCCTTCCTGCGCATCGGCGCCGACAATTCGGTAACCGTTGTCGCGAAGCACCTCGAGATGGGCCAGGGCAGCTATACGGGGCTTGCCACCATCCTCGCCGAAGAACTCGATGCCGACTGGAAAACCGTCCGCATCGAAGGCGCGCCGGCTGACGCGACGCGCTACAACAATCTTCTTTGGGGGCCGGCGCAGGGTACCGGCGGCAGTACCGCGATTGCCAACTCGTGGGATCAATTGCGGCGGGCCGGCGCCACCGGCCGGGCGATGCTGGTTGGCGCGGCGGCCAAACGCTGGAAGGTACCGGTTAATGAAATAAGCGTGCGCGACGGCATCGTCAGCCACTCGCCGTCGAAACGAAAGCTCCGTTTCGGCGACCTGGCCGAGGACGCCGCGAAGGAAGCCGTGCCGGCGGATGTCGTGCTCAAGGAGCCGAAGGATTTCCGCCTGGTCGGCAAGCATGCACCGCGCAAGGACAGCGCAGAAAAAATCAACGGCACGGCCATTTTCACGCAGGACATCCGCCTGCCCGGAATGCTGGTGGCGCTTGTCGCCCATCCGCCGCGCTTCGGGGCGAAAGTAAAAAGCGTCGATGCCAGGGCGGCCCGGCGCGTCAAGGGCGTGACCGACGTCGTGCAGATTCCTTCCGGCGTGGCGGTGCTGGCCACAGACACCTGGAGCGCCAAGAAGGGGCGTGACGCACTCGGCATCGAGTGGGATGAGAGCCGGTCGTTCAAGCTTGGCAGCGAACAGATTCTGGAGCGCTATCGGCAGATGGCCAAGCAGCCCGGCCTGGTGGCGCACAAGGCGGGAGACGTCGACAAGGCGTTTGCCGAGGCAGCCAAGATCGTCAGGGCAAGCTACGACTTCCCCTACCTCGCGCACGCCGCCATGGAGCCGATGAACTGCGTCATCCGCTTGAGCCCGCAAGGCTGCGAGGTATGGAACGGCGAACAGATGCATACCGGCGATCAATACCAGCTCGCTGCCGTGCTTGGCCTCAAGCCGGAACAGGTGAAAATCAACATGCTCTACGCCGGTGGCAGCTTTGGCCGCAGGGCCAGTACCAAGTCGGACTATGTCGTGGAGGCCGCGCAGATCGCCAAGGCCATCGAGGGCAGGGCGCCGGTCAAGCTGGTGTGGATGCGGGAAGACGACATGCGGGCGGGCTTCTACCGCCCGCTGTTCCATCATGCCCTGGAAGCGGCGCTCGACCAGGGCGGCAAGCTGACGGGCTGGCGGCACAGGCTGGTCGGCCAGTCGATCCTGGCCGGATCGCCGTTCGAGGCCATGGTCAAGGACGGCATCGACGCGGTCTCGGTCGAAGGGGCGGCGAATCTGCCCTACGCCATACCCAACATGCTGGTGGATTTGCATACCCCGCAGGACATCGGTGTCCCGGTGCTGTGGTGGCGTTCGGTCGGATCCTCGCACACCGCCTATTCAACCGAAGTGTTTCTCGATCTGGTGGCAAAGGCGGGCAACCAGGACCCGGTGGCCTTGCGCCTGGAGCTGCTCGCAGGCCATCCCCGGCACAAGGAGGTGCTTCGGCTCGCCGCGGAAAAGTCAGGCTGGAACACGCCGCTCAAACCGGGCCCGACCGGTACACGGCGCGGGCGCGGCGTTGCGGTGCATGAGTCGTTCAAATCCTATGTTGCGCAAATCGCCGAGGTAACGGTGAGCGCCGACGGTTCGGTCAAGGTCGATCGGGTGGTCTGTGCCGTCGATTGCGGCATTGCCGTCAATCCTGACAACATCCGTTCGCAGATCGAAGGTTCGGTGGGTTTTGCCTTGTCTGCCGCCCTGCATGGCGAAATAACCCTCAAGGACGGCATCGTCGCCCAGGGTAATTTCGACGGATTTCCGCTGTTGCGCATCGATGAAATGCCCCGGGTCGAGGTGCATATTGTGCCGTCCTCGGCCAAGCCGACCGGTATCGGCGAGCCGGGTGTGCCGCCGCTGGCGCCGGCAGTCGCCAATGCCATCGGCGCGGCAACGGGAAGGTATCCGAGTCGCCTGCCATTCGCCGCCGAAGCGTTGCGCGCCTGAGCGTCTGCGCGCGGCCCTCATCTGAACCAACTGCCTTAATCCTGCACGGAGTGCGCCATGCCCAAGCAAGCCCTGATCGTCATCGATCTCCAGAACGACTACTTTCCCGACGGCAAGTTTCCGCTGTGGAATACCGATGCCGTGCTCGCCAATACCGAGGCCGCCATCGCGAAGGCGCGCTCAAGAAACATTCCGGTGATTCTGGTCCGGCATATCGCGGACAGTGCCAGGGGCGTCGCCCCCTTCTTCAACGAGGGAACCGCAGGGGTGAATATCCATCCGCGGATCCTGGCGGCCGCGCCGGACGCGATTACGGTGACCAAGGCCTTCGCGGACGGCTTTCACAACACCGCCCTCGAGGCGACCCTGTCCGGGCTCGGAGCCGAGGAACTGCTGATCTGCGGAATGATGACCCAGAATTGCGTGACCCATACGGCGATCTCGAAGTCCGCGGAGAAATATTCGGTGAAGGTCCTGACCGATTGCTGCACCACCGTCAGCCAGATGATTCACCTGATAGCGCTGAATGGCATGTCGACCCGCGTGGCGCTCGTCGAATCGGGTGCGGTGTTGTGAGCGGTAAAGCCGGCTCCTGGCCGCAACCGTTGCCGGTTCAATCGCAGCTGGCCGGATCGCTGGCATAGGCTGCCGCGCCGTCCGACTTCAGCCGGTCGAGATAGCAGCCGTACTTGTTGCCCCAGGCAAACGTGCGGTCGTCGGCAAGCAGGCCGGGGACGTTGGTCAGGTCGATCTCGGCCACGCGTATCGATACGCCGCCTGTCGCCTGCAACAGCCCTTCCACCAGCAGCAGGTCCGAGAGCAGGTAGCTGCTGTGGGGTTGGCTGATGCCGGTCAGCGCCGCCACCCCGTCCGTGTCGAGGCCGTGCAGCTTGTTGATGGCTTCACCCAGCGATGACTGGCGGAAGCCAGCGGCATCGACGCCGCTGGCGCCCAGCTTGCGCAGCGCAGGATGCACGCCGCGGCTGACGGGGCGGCTGATGGAGGTCATGGTGATTTCGCCGGGCAGGCGTGTGCCGATGTCCTTCAGGCGTTCGGCCAGAAGTGCCCGCGCAGTGGCGAGTTCATCGACGCTTAGCGGTTGCAGCGCGCACGGGTTCGCTGCACCCCTGTCGAGCGCGCGACACAGCTCGGCGTGCCAGAGTTTCTGGCCCAGGGCGGCGCCGAAGGAAGCGTCTTTTGCCGAAACCTGCAGGCTGCCGCCGCCGATGTCGAGCACGTGGCTGGTGGCCAGGCGGTCGCCAAGCATCTGGCGTGCGCCCTGGTAGCCGTAGGCACCTTCGCGGGCTTGCGGAATCACCACGATGGCCACGCCGCTGATGGCATGAATGCGGGCGAGGGCATTGGCCAGCGCCGCCGGATTTTGCTCGAGTGACCGGCGCCACGCGGAAAACCCGCCGCCCAAATGCCGGCAGCCGGGGTCGAAGCCGCCCTTTCTGCGCAGTGCGACCAGCGCCATGGCGGTGGGGGCGATCGCCTCGTCGGCCTGGTGCGGCGCCGACAGCAAGCTCAGGGCATCGAGCTTGAGGTGCACGATCCTGTTGCTGTTCGATGCGCCGGCGCGGATGCCGGAGGAGCCGAGGTCATAGGCGACCCGGCAGGACGGGTCGGCCGCCGCCGCGAGCCAGGCTGCGCCGCACAGGAGGCCGGCGAGAATCCGGCGGATGATGCGCGGCACCCGCACCGGTGCGCCGCCTACAGGTGCAGGTAGCCCATCACCCCGGCGACCACGCCCAGGGCAGAGGCACCGAAAACGCCGGCCAGCAGCCAGCGCTTGCGTGTCAGCAGCGTAATGGCGGCCAGCGCGATGGAAATCTGGATCAGGGTGGTCGCCAGCGCCCAGCGCTCATGGACATGCATTTCCATCGTGCTCTGCTTGTCGGCCTCCAGCGCGGCGGCTTCGAGCTTCTCGGCCGCAAGCTTGATTTCCTCCTTCTCCTTCTTGTAACGCTCGATGGCCTGCTGGAATTTTTCCTGTGCCGCACCGGTTGTCAGCGTCACCGACAATTCCGCCAGGTTCTGCTTGTTGCTCTTGGCCTGATAGTAGTTCCACTGATTCGAGGCGGATGTCTTCTGGATCGCGGCCTCGTTCTTGTAGATCAGGGCGGCATTCTGCGAATGGCCGCCCAGGTAGCCGAAGACGGCGCCGACGGTCGACAGGACCGCGGTCAGTACGGCGAGGCGCGAGGTGAAGTTGTCGCCGCCATGCTGGGCGACGTGCTCGACTTCGTGATCGTGGGGGCCATGAACGTGAAAGCCGTGACCGGACATGCGTGATTCTCCCTGGCGTGGTTAAGGACGGATGCCGCTTTCGGCAATGCGGCAAGCGGGCGCGGATTTTAAGCTTGCCGTGCGGCCGCTGCCCGGTTTTTCACGTCTTCTGGTAGGTATTGAGCTTGATGCCTTCGCGCGCCATGGCGGCAGCGATTGCCGGCGTCGCCGCGAGCTTTTCGGCAAACGCCAGATAGGCCGGCAACGAGGCCGGATCGATGCCGACCAGGCCGCCCCAGCGCAGGAAGACCAGCGCATAGGCATCGACGAAGGACAGCCGCTCGCCGAGCAGGAAGGGCGCCGCATGCGCCGTCATGGCCTGGATGCGTTCGAGTTGTCCGCGGAAGGCGGTCAGCGCGGCCTGTTTGAGCTCGGTCTGTGCCGTTTCGCTTTCAACGAAGTTGCCGGGACGGAAAATGCGGGTGAAAGTCGGGTGCACCGTGTTGTTCATCCAGGCGAAGTGGGACATGGCCTGGGCGCGCTGCCACGGCTCGGCCGGCAGCAAGCCGGCCTGCGGAAAGCGCCGGTCGAGGTAGTCGCAGATCGCCACGATCTGGTTCAGGGCCTGGCCTTCGACCACGAGCACCGGAACCAGCCCGAGGGGGTTCATGGCCAGGTATTCCGGCGTGCGCTGCTCGCCCTTGTGCAGCTTTACCGACTGGGCTTCGAAGTCCTCGCCGGTGGCGGCCTTGATCGCTTCCAGCCCGACATGGGGTACAAACGAACAGGCACCGGGGCCGTAGTAAAGCTTCATCATGCAATGTCTCCTTGGTTGTTGCGACGATAGGCGCGTCGCGCGTCGATCGATCCGCAGCCGGCCATGCCGGGGCCGGCTGCCACCCGAACCGGCGATGGTAGCGCATGTACGCCGGCCCCGGCGCCGTGGCCGGAAAGGCGCCGCCGAATTTCCCCCGCCCCGCCGTGCCCGATTTGAGCGAAACTGCCGCCATGGAATCCCATCTCACCGATATCAGTCGCGTCATCCAGCTGGCGGTCGCGCCCGTCTTCCTGCTCACCGCGATCGCCACCCTGATCAGTGCGCTGAATGCACGATTGGGCCGGATCGTCGACCGCCGGCGTGTGGTGCAGGAGCGCCTGTCGACGCAGACATCCGATGGTGCCGCCGCGCAGCTGGAGATCTGCATGCTGGTGCGGCGCAGCCGGCTGGTGTATTACGCGATTTTCGGCGCCGTGCTCGCGGCCCTGCTGGTCTGCCTGGTCGTCGCCGGGGCCTTCCTCGGCGCGCTGCTCGGCGCCGATCTGGCGCGAACCGTGGCCACCTTGTTCATCGCCGCGATGGTGGCGATGATCGCGGCACTCGGCCTGTTCCTGCGCGAGGTTTTCCTGGCCGTGCGTTCCGGCACGCACAACCAGCCCTGAGGCCGTCGCCTGCCCGCCGCATGGCGCAGGCATCGGTCGCAATTATTTTCGAAGCGAACACCATGATCGATCTTTACTACTGGACCACCCCCAACGGCCACAAGCTCACGATGTTTCTCGAAGAAACCGGCCTGCCTCATCGCATCGTGCCGGTGAACATCAGCACGGGCGAGCAGTTCGCCGCCGATTTTCTCAAGATCGCGCCCAACAACCGCATCCCGGCCATGGTCGACCACGCGCCGGCCGATGGCGGCGCACCGATCTCCCTGTTCGAATCGGGCGCCATCCTGCTCTACCTGGCGGACAAGACCGGCCGCTTCATCGCGCCTGACCTGCGCGGGCGCAACGAAACCCTGCAGTGGCTGTTCTGGCAGATGGGCGGGCTGGGGCCGATGGCGGGGCAGAACCATCATTTCACGCAGTACGCGCCGGAGCCGATTCCTTACGCCATCGAGCGCTATACGAAGGAGACGGCGCGGCTCTACGCGGTGCTGAACAAACGCCTGGCCGACCGCGAATTCGTCGCCGGCGACTACTCGATCGCCGACATGGCCTGCTATCCGTGGATCGTGCCGCACCAGAAGCAGGGCCAGAACCTCGACGACTTCCCGCACCTCAAGCGCTGGTTCGCGGCCATTCGCGAGCGGCCGGCGACGCAGCGCGCCTATGCGCTGGCCAAAGAGATCAATCCGGCGCCGGTGGTCACCGAGGAGGCCAAACGCGTGCTGTTCGGGCAGGATGCGAGTACCGTGCGCCCCGGCTGACGGCAGGCGGCGCCGACGGATTCATTACAAGGAGAGAATGCATGAAGTGGTTGCGATTCAAACAGGGTGGCGCGGTGCGCTTCGGCGTCCTCGCCGGCGACAAGGTGCAGGCCTATACCGGCGACATGTTCGGTGAGAAGCAGCCCAGCGGCGAGGAATTCGCCGTCGACGCGATCGAATGGCTGACACCGAGCGAGCCGTCCAAGATGATCGGGCTGTGGAACAACTTCCGTGCCGCCGCGGAAAAGAACGGCAACGCCATCCCGGCCGAGCCCCTGTATTTCATCAAGGGAGCCAACAGCTACTGCGCCCACCGGCAGCCGGTGATGGCGCCCAGGAGCTATGACGGCCGCGTCATCTACGAGGGCGAACTGGCGGTGGTGATCGGCAGGACCGCGACGGCCGTCAGCGTCGAAGATGCGCCGGCCCACATCTTCGGCTACAGCTGCGCCAACGACGTCACGGCGCTGGAACTGCTGAATCGCGACACGAGCTTCGCGCAATGGACGCGGGCCAAGAGCTTCGACAGCTTCGGCGTCTTCGGCCCGCTGATCGAGACCCGTTTCGACCCGGCCGGCGGCGAGCTGGTGACGCTGTTGAACGGCCGCGAGCGCCAGCGCTATCCCTTCGCCGACATGATCTTCAGCCCGGCGCAGCTGGTGTCGCTGATCTCGCAGGACATGACGCTGCAGCCGGGCGACGTGATCCTCTGCGGCACCTCGCTGGGCGCGATGCCGATGAAGCCGGGCAGCACGGTCGAGGTGGTGATCGAGGGTGTCGGCAAGCTGGTCAACGAGTATCGCGCCGCCGCCTGATCCCGACGGGGATAGCATCCCCGCTACTCGTGCAGACATGAACAAAAGGGGCTCTGCGAGGAGCCCCGATCGCCGTGCCGTCGGCGCCGACTATTGCCGGCAGCACGCGGCTGGTGCCCTGGATTCAAGCGGTACCCACAAAAAAGGAGTAGAGGAATCATGGCCAGGCTAATCTCACTGTTATACGGAATCGCGGCCTACTTGCTGTTTTTCGTCGTATTCCTTTACTCGATCGGATTCGTCGGCAACTGGCTGGTGCCGAAATCGATCGACTCCGGCAGCGAGGGCAGCCTTGTTCCATCACTGCTGGTCAACTTCATTCTGCTCGGTGTCTTTGCCGTTCAGCACAGCGTCATGGCCCGTCCCGGCTTCAAGCGCTGGTGGACCCGGATGGTGCCGGAGGCAATCGAACGGAGTACCTACGTCCTGCTGTCGAGTCTCGCGCTCGCGCTGTTGTTCTGGCAATGGCAGCCGCTTCCGGATGTGGTCTGGGACGTCAAGAACCCGGCAGGGGCGCTCGTGCTCTGCGGGCTTTTCTGGGCGGGCTGGTTGATCGCCCTGACCTCGACGTTCATGATCAACCATTTCGATCTATTCGGTCTGCGACAGGTTTATCTAAACCTTCGCGGCGAAAAATACACAAATGTGAACTTCAAGATCCTCGGGCTCTACAAATTGGCACGTCATCCGATCATGCTGGGCTTTGTGATCGCATTCTGGGCTACGCCGCACATGACCGTTGGACATCTCCTCTTTGCGGTTGCCACCACGGCCTACATTGTCATCGCGCTGCAACTGGAGGAGCGGGATCTCGTCGCCTCCATTGGCGACGACTATATGCAGTACAAGAAGCAGGTCTCGATGCTTCTGCCGTTGCCGCGCGGAAAGAAGGATTGATCGCAGGAATGTTCGGCAGCGCCAACCGGCTCAAACATTGGAACTCGGGGTTTTGCGGCCACTGTCGATCGTGACGGAAAAGCCGATCCTGTGAAGGCAGGAGCTTGCCGTCAGCGCGCGGCGACCGCCAGTTTGCCGTTCTGTTCGGCCAGGGTTTTCGCCAGCAGCGAAGCGCAGGCATAGATGGCGTCGATGGTCGGCGTCGGCGTGCCGGTGACGCGGCCCAGTTCGCGCACCGCGCCGACCAGCGCTTCGAGTTCCAGCGGCCGGCCGGCTTCGACGTCCTGCAGCATCGAGGTCTTGTGGCGGCCTACGCCTTCGGCGCCGGCAATGCGCTTGTCGAGCGAGACCTTGAACTTGACGCCGAGCTTCTCGGCCACGGTCTGCGCCTCGATCATCATGTTCGCCGCGAGTTCGCGCGTCAGCGGGAACCGGCAGATATCGACCAGCGTGGCGTGGGTCAGCGCGCTGATCGGATTGAAGCTGAGGTTGCCCCACAGCTTGAGCCAGATCTCGGAACGGATGTCGGTCGATAGCGGCGTCTTGAAGCCGGCGCGGATCAGCGTCTGCGCCAGAGACTCGAGGCGCGGGGTCTTGCTGCCGTCGAGTTCGCCCAGCGAGAAGCGGTTGCCCTCGATGACCTTGATCACGCCCGGCGCCACCAGTTCCGAGGCCGGATAGACCACGCTGCCGATGACGCGCCCGACCTCGATGTTGGCCGCCACCGTGCCGTCGGGATCGACCGAGGCCACGGCCTGTCCCTGCCAGGGGCAGGCCAGCTTGTGGAAGTACCACCAGGGGATGCCGTTCTGCATCGTCACCACCACGGTATCCGGGCCGAACAGGCTGCGCATCTCGGGCAGCACGTCTTTTACCTGGTGCGCCTTGAGGGTCAGCAGCACGGCATCCTGCACGCCGGCCTCGGCCATGGTCGCGCCCCTGACCTTGGCGGCGTGGCGCTCTGTGCCGTCTTCCTCTATCAGCCGGAGACCGTTGGCCCGGATCGCGGCGAGGTTGGGTCCGCGCGCGATGCAGGTGACGTCTTCCCCGGCCAGCGACAAACGGGCGCCGAGGTAGCCGCCGATCGCGCCGGCACCGACGATGGCGATTTTCATGTCGCGGGCTCCCTAGCGACCCAGATGCGCACCGGCTTCACGCTGGCGCAGCATGCTCTTGAGGCCACCCCACATCGGCACCAGCAGCAGGAAGATGGACACTGCCATCAGGCTGCCGACCAGCCAGTTGGAGAAGAAGATGCCGACCTCGCCCTGCGACAGCAGCATCGACTGGCGGAAGGACGATTCGGCCATGTCGCCCAGCACCAGCGCCAGCACCAGCGGCGCCAGCGGATAGCGCAGCTTCTTGAAGAAGTAGCCGAAGACGCCGAACACCAGCATCATGATCACGTCGAAGACCGAGCTATGCACGGTATAGGCGCCGACGGCGCAGATGAAGACGATGATCGGCGCGATCACCGGGAAGGGGATGCGCAGGATTGCGGCCCACCAGGGCACGGTGGTCAGCACCACGATGAGGCCGGCGATGTTGCCGAGATACATGCTGGCGATCAGGCCCCAGACGAAGTCCTTCTGCTCGACGAAGAGCAGCGGTCCCGGCTGCAGGCCCCAGATCAGCAGGCCGCCGAGCAATACCGCCGCGGTCGGCGAGCCGGGAATGCCCAGCGTCAGCATCGGCAGCAGGGCGCTGGTGCCGGCCGCATGGGCGGCGGTTTCCGGCGCGATGACGCCCTCGATGTTGCCCTTGCCGAAGGAGTCCTTGTCCTTTGCGGCGCGGCGCGCCATGCCGTAGCTCATGAAGGAGGCCGGCGTCGCGCCGCCGGGCGTGATGCCCATCCAGCAGCCGATCAGCACCGAGCGAAGGAAGGTGCGCCAGTACTTGATCAGCTCCTTCCAGGTCTGCCAGACGATGCGGAAATTTATCTTCGCCGATTTGCCCTTGAAGGCGAGGCCCTCTTCCATGGTCAGCAGGATCTCGCCGATGCCGAACAGGCCGATCACGGCGATCAGGAAATCGAAGCCCTTGAGCAGTACCGGAAAGCCGAAGGTCATGCGCAACTGGCCGGTCACCGAGTCCATGCCGACGGCCGCCAGCGCGAAGCCGAGCATCATCGCCGCCAGGGTTTTCATCGGCGGTTCCTTGCTCATGCCGAGGAAGCTGCAGAAGGTCAGCATCTGCACGGCGAAGAATTCCGCCGGGCCGAATTCCAGCGCGAACTTCGCCAGCAGCGGGGCGAGGAAGGTGATGGCCAGCACGGCGAACAGCGCGCCGACGAAGGACGAGGTGAAGGCCGCCGTCAGCGCCTCGGCGGCGCGACCCTGCTGCGCCAGCGGAAAGCCGTCGAAGGTGGTGGCCACCGACCACGGCTCGCCCGGGATGTTGAACAGGATCGAGGTGATCGCCCCGCCGAACAAGGCACCCCAATAGATGCAGGAGAGCATGATGATGGCCGAGGTCGGGTTCATCGAGAAGGTCAGCGGCAGCAGGATGGCGACGCCGTTGGCGCCGCCCAGGCCCGGCAGCACGCCGATCAGGATGCCGAGCAGCAGGCCGACCAGCATGAAGCCGAGGTTGGGCAGCGTCATGGCGACGCTGAAACCCTGCATCAGGCTGTTGATTTCATCCATCTCAGAATCCCAGCCAGGCTTCGATCGGTCCCTTGGCCAGCGGCACCAGGAACCAGCGCTCGAAAATCAGGAAGAAGACCACGGGTACACCGATCGCCGTGAGCACGGTCGTCAGCCAGCCGAAATTGCCGTGCCGGTGCATGAAGTATCCGATCAGCAGCGCGCCGGGGACGTAGAGCCCGAGGAAGGGAACGGCGGCGATGAATACCGTGGTCGGCACCAGCATCGCCATGACGTCGCGCAGTTCGCCCCATTGCGAAAACAGCTTGCTCTCCTTGCGCCAGCCCAGCAGCGCCTGCAGCAGGATCCATCCGGCGGAGAAGGCAAGCAGCGCGCCGATGAAGAAGGGGAAATAGCCGGCGCGCGGGCCGTCGTCGGCCCATTCGATGCCGACCCGCAGGCTGTCGATGATCACGATCAGGCCGCCGACGAGCAGCAGCAGGGCCACTCCCGCCTCCGGGATGCGCCGGTTGAGCCCGGCGGCTTCGTTCCGCGGCTCCACGGTTTACTTGGCGAGGAAGCCGGCGTTCTTCATCAGGCTGACATGCTGGGCTTCCGCCTTGGCCACCCAGTCGGCGAATTCCTGGCCGCTCATGAAAGTCTGGTTGAAGGCACCCTTCTCCATGAACTCCTTCCACTCCGGCAGTTCCTTGACCTTCTTGAACAGGTCGACATAGAAGGCCACCTGGTCCGGCGTCACGCCGGGCGGCATGAAGATGCCGCGCAGCATCAGGTATTCGACGTCGATGCCGGCCGACTTGCAGGTCGGCAGGTCGCCCCAGGATTGCGTCGCCGTTACCTTGGCCTTGTAGGGCATGGGCTTGCCATCCATCACGCACAGGGCGCGCAGCTTGCCGGAACGCCAATGGGCCTCGGCTTCGATCGGGTTGTTCACCGTGGAATCGACGTGCTTGCCGACCAGTTGCACGGCGACGTCGCCGCCGCCCTTGAAGGGGATGTAGGTGATTTTCTTGCCGGCGGCTTTTTCCACCAGCACCGTGATCAACTGGTCTTCCTGCTTGGATCCGGTGCCGGCCATCTTGAACTTGTTGTCGGTGCCGGCCCTGACCGCGTCGAGATACTCTTTTCCCGTCTTGTAGGGCGTCTCGGCATTGACCCAGAGCACGAACTCGTCGAGGGCGAGCATGCTGACCGGCGTCATGTCGCGCCAGTTGAAGGGCACGGCAGTGGCCAGCGGGGTGGTGAACAGGTTGGACAGGGTGATGACGATCTTGTGGGCGTCGCCCTTGGCACCCTTGATTTCGAGGAAGCCCTCGGCGCCGGCACCGCCGGATTTGTTGACCACGACCATCGGCTGCTTCATCAGCTTGTGCTTGGCGATCACGCCCTGCAGGAAGCGCGCCATCTGGTCGGCGCCGCCGCCGGTGCCGGCGGGAACGACGAATTCGACCGGCTTCGTCGGTTCCCAGGCGTGGGCCGCGGCAGCGGCGAAGAAGGCGAGACTGGCGCCCAGCGCAACAGCGATCTTGGTGAGTTTCATGTCATGGTCCTCAGGGTTGTAGGCTTGCGTAATTTTGTTTGCAGGTAAATGGTGGTGTTCAGAGCTTGTGACGCTTAAGCCAGGCCGAGTTTCTGCGCCAGGCCGATGCGCTGCAGCTTGCCGGTGGCGCCCTTGGGAATCTCGGGCAGGAATAGAATTTTCTTCGGCACCTTGAAGTCGGCGACGTGGAGGGCGACGAAGGCCTGGATGTCCTTCTCGGTGGCGGTGGCGCCTTCCTTCAACACTACCGCGGCGCCGACTTCTTCGCCGAGCTTGGGGTGCGGCACGGCGAAGCAGATTACCTGGGCCACGGCGGGGTGATCCATGATGACTTCGTCGATCTCGCGCGGCGAAATCTTTTCGCCGCCGCGATTGATGATTTCCTTCAGGCGGCCCGTCAGCGAGACATAGCCCTCGGCATCCTTGACGCCCTGGTCGCCGGTGCGGAACCAGCCATTGCTGAAGCCCTCGGCGTTCGCCTTCGGGTTGTTCTCGTAGCCGGTGGTGACGTTGGGGCCGCGGATCACGATTTCGCCGACGGTGTCGGGCGGCAGAATCTTGCCGTCCTCGTCCATGATTTCGATTTCCGGTCCGGCGGCAAGGCCGACCGAGCCGGGCTTGCGCACCGCGGGCGGCAAGGGGTTGCTGGCCATCTGGTGCGTCGCCTCGGTCATGCCGTAGGCCTCGATCAGCGGCGCGCCGAACACGGTCTCCAGTTCCGCGATCACCTGCGGCGGAATCGACGACGACGAGGAGCGCAGGAAGCGCAGCGGATTCCTGGCGATGATTTCCTTGTTGCGGCCGGCGCGGGTCAGGATGGCCTGGTGCATGGTCGGCACCGCGGTGTACCAGGTCGGGTGGCACTCGTCCATCCAGCCGAAGAACTTCAGCGCATCGAAACCGGGCGAGCAAAACACTTCGGAGCCGGCCGACAGCGGCGCCATGACGCCGGCGATGAGGCCGTGGATGTGGAACAGCGGCATGATGTTGAGGCCGCGATCGGCGGGCGTGAAAGCCAGCGACTTGCGGATGTGGCGCGCCGAGGCGCAGAGGTTGCTCTGCGACAGCGGCACGATCTTCGGCCGCGAGGTGGTGCCCGAGGTGTGCAGCACCATGGCTACGTCGTCGGGCCGGGCGAAGCCGCCGTTGGCCGCAGGTGTCGCGGCGGCTCCCGCCGTGGCTTCCAGCGTGAAGCTGCCGGCGCCGGCAGCGGTATCAGGAACCAGGTCGACGACGGGCACGCCAAGCTTCTTGGCGGCGGCACGGGCAGGCGTATCGACGCCGCGCATGGCGATCAGCAGCTTCGCATTCAGGTCGCCGATATAGAACTCGAATTCTTCTTCCCGGTAGGCGGGGTTCAGCGGCGCCGAGGCGGTGCCGCTGGCGACGGCGAGAAAGCATGCCGCCATTTCCGGACCGTTGGGCAGCACGATGGCGACCCGGTCGTTGCGGCCGGCGCCCAGCGCGTTGAGGCTGGCAACGGTGCGGGCGATCAGCGCGCGCAGTTCGCCATGGGTCAGCGGTTTGCGCGCGGGTGCGCTGATGGCCGCGGCGGCATCGGCGCCGGTGGACAGCAGGGCTTCGAGGGTGGGGGTGTCGGACATGGGTTTTCTCTGTGGACTCAGGTTGTCAGTCTTCTATAGGACTTTGTTAAACGCGCAATTGTGCCGTGCAATTGCCTTGTTCCCCCACCCCACGAACAAAAAATTTTGTTATTGCGGGTCACGGCAAATTAATCCGGATATCGGGGCATCAGCGCAACAGGCGGTAAAGCATCTGCAGCGCCAGCAGCGCCAGAAAAACACCGAAGCCGCGCTTGAGCTGCTTGACCGGCAGCGCGTGTGCGGTGCGCGCGCCCAGCGGCGCGAAGAGCATGCTGACGACGACCACGCCGACCAGCGCCGGCAGGTAGATGTAGCCGAACGACCAGGGCGGCAGGCCGGCGACGCCGTAACCGCTGGCGATGTAGCCGATCGTGCCGGCCAGCGCGATCGGAAAACCGAGCGCCGCCGAGGTGCCGACCGCATGGTGGATGGCCACGTTGCAGAACACCATGAAGGGTATCGACAGGAATCCGCCGCCGGCGGCCACCATGCTGGAAACGAGGCCGATGCCGGTGCCGACGGCCAGCATGCCCGCGTTGCCGGGCAACTGGCGCGAGGGCCTGGGCTTGCGATCGATCAGCATGCTGGCCGAGGCGTAGAAGACGATGGCCGTGAATACCACGGCGAGCGGTCGCGTCGGAATTGCCGCCGCGACGAAGGAGCCGCCGAAGGTTCCCGCCATCAGGCCGGGGGCGAAGATCTTGACGATGTCCCAGCGCACCGCGCCGTGCTGGTGATGGGCGCGCATGCTGGACATCGACGTGAGCACGATGGTCGCCATCGAGGTGCCCAGCGCCAGATGCATGCCGTGCTCGAGCGGAAAATCCTGGGCCGTGAAGATCAGCAGCAGCAGCGGCACGATGGTCAGCCCGCCGCCGACGCCGAACAACCCGGCGATGAAGCCGGCAAAGGCGCCCAGCAGCGGGTAGCTGAGCCACCACAGGCTCACTTTGCGGCCTTCTTTACCAGCTTGTCGAGGATGAACTTCCATTCCGCCGGGTCGACCGGCGTGATCGACAGGCGGTTGCCGCGCTGCAGGGCGCGCATGTGTTGCAGCTCCGGATGCGCCCGCAATTCGTCGAGGCCGACCAGCCGGGTCTTCTTCAGCACGCGCACATCGACATTGACCCAGCGCGGATTTTCCGGCGTCGATTTCGGATCGTAGTAGTGGCTTTTGGGATCGAACTGGGTACGGTCCGGGTAGGCGAGTTGCGATACCTCGGCCAGCCCGGCGATGCCCGGTTCGGCGCAGGACGAGTGGTAGAACAGCACGCCGTCGCCAACCTTCATCTGGTCGCGCATGAAGTTGCGCGCCTGGTAGTTGCGCACACCCCACCAGTCGACGGTCTGCTTCGGCATCGCCAGCACGTCGTCGATGCCGACGACGCCAGGTTCCGTCTTCATCAGCCAGTAGCGAGTCATGGCGCTGCCCCCAACAAAACAAACAGGGCGCGGATTTCCGCGCCCTGCAATGTGATTCCCCCGCGAGTGCCGTTTGGCCGGCATCCTGAACCTGGGTTCAGAGAGGCCACTTTCCTGCCGCATCAGGTTCGCTCACTGGGAGCGATCACAACAGCGGCGTCTATGGGCTGCGGCCGGTGCCAATGGATATTGGTTCAAGGAATCTATGGCCTTGGCGAACACCGCAGGGGAAACCCCGGGAAGCCAGGCAACTCATTTGCGAATCGGAGGCGGGCGTTGTTTAAAACAACTGCTCGTGCTGCGCCAGCGATTCGTCGAGCTTGGCTTCGATGAAATTTATTCTACGCTGAACCGATTCGCTTTCAAGTGCCATTGCAACATTTGCCGGAGTATTTTTTGCGGCGAGCAATTCGTGGGCCAGATTCAGCGCCATCATCACCGCGAGGCGTTCGCCGCTGCTGCGCGCGCTGCTGGCGGCCTTGTCGCCGGCTTCCTTGAATTTCTCGTCGAGAAAGGCCACCGCTGCCTGCAAAGCCTCGCGCTCCGCCGGCTCGCAGGCAACGCGATAGTCCTTGCCCAGCAGCTTGATTTCAATGGTCTTGCTCATTCGTCGGGTAACCGCACCAGCAGGCCCTCAAGGCGCTCGCGCGCGATGTCGACTTTCCTCGCCAGCGCCGCTTTCTCGGCCTCGAGGCCGGCGACGTGGGCACGCAGTGCCTGATTCTCGTCGCGCAAGCTGGCGCACACGGCCACGATCTGTTCGACCTTGCGCTCAAGGGAGTCGAGGGAAACGTTCATGGCAGCAAGTTTCCGGGAAAAGTGTAATCAGGTCAAGCAACAAGCTTCCGATCTGAATGTGTTTTAACAGGCGCCGTGGGTAAATTACCCTTGTCCGCTACGCGCAACAGATCCATTTCATCAGCGCTCAGTGCGCTGCATCCCAGTTGGCGCCCACACCCACCTCGACCAGCAGCGGTATCTTGAGTTGCGCGATGCCGCCCATCAGTTTAGGCAGTGCCTCACGCACGCTGGCCAGTTCGTTTTCGGGCACTTCCAGCACCAGTTCGTCATGCACCTGCAGGATCAGCAGGGTCTGCATTTCCTGCGCATCCAGCCAGTCCTGCACCGCCAGCATGGCGCGCTTGATCAAGTCGGCGGCGGTGCCCTGCATCGGCGCGTTGATCGCGGCGCGCTCGGCGCCCTGGCGGCGGCCGGCATTCGACGACCTGATCTCGGGCAGCCACAGGCGGCGGCCGAACACGGTTTCGACGTAGCCCTTGTCGCGGGCGATGGCGCGGGTCTCTTCCATGTAGCGGGCGACGCCGGGATAGCGCGCGAAGTAGCGGTCCATGTAGGCCGCCGCCGCCGTGCGGTCGACGCCGATCTGTTTGGCCAGGCCGAAGGCGCTCATGCCGTAGATCAGGCCGAAGTTGATCGCCTTGGCGGCGCGGCGCTGTTCGCTCGTGACCTCGATCGGCGTCAGGCCGAACACCTCGGCCGCAGTGGCGCGATGCACGTCCTCGCCCTGGGCGAAGGCTTCCAGCAGGCGCGGATCGTCGGAGAGGTGGGCCATGATGCGCAGCTCGACCTGCGAATAGTCGGCGCTGAGGATACGATGGCCGGCGGGCGCGACGAAGGCGGAGCGGATGCGGCGGCCCTCGGCGGTGCGGATCGGGATGTTCTGCAGGTTGGGCTCGGTCGAGGCCAGCCGCCCCGTGACGGCGGTGGCCTGGCCGAAGCTGGTGTGCACGCGGCCGGTGGCCGGGTTGATCATCTTCGGCAGCTTGTCGGTGTAGGTGTTCTTCAGCTTGGCGAAACTGCGGTGTTCGAGGATCTTCTTCGGCAGCGGGTAGTCCTCGGCCAGTTTCTCCAGCACTTCCTCGTCGGTCGAGGGGCCGCCCGAGGGCGTCTTCTTCACCACCGGCAGGCCCTGCTGGCTGAACAGGATTTCGGCCAGCTGCTTGGGCGAATTCAGGTTGAAGGGCTGGCCGGCCAGTTGCTGCGCCTCGGCTTCGAGGGCCATGATCTTGCGTCCGAGTTCGTCGCTCTGCTGCGCCAGCGTCGCCGCGTCGATCAGCACGCCGTTGCGCTCTATCCTGAACAGCACCTCGGCGATCGGCAGTTCGAGCTCGCGGTAAAGGCTCTCCAGTTCCGGCTCGGCGGCTAGCTGCGGGCGCAGCACCTGATGCACGCGCAGCGTGACGTCGGCGTCCTCGGCGGCATACTCGGCGGCACGGGCCACCTCGACCTGGGCGAAGGAAATCCGGTTGGCGCCCTTGCCGGTCACCGCGTCGTAGCTGATCGTGGCCAGGCCGCAATGCCGCGCGGCGAGCGCGCCGAGGTCGTGCGTCTTGTCGGATTCCAGCACGTAGGATTGCAACAGCGTGTCCTCGGCGATGCCGCGCAAGCGCACGCCGTGATTGGCGAACACGTGGCGGTCGTACTTGAGGTGCTGGCCGAGCTTCGGCTTCTGCGCCGATTCCAGCCACGGCCGCAGTTTCGCCAGAGTGTCGGCCAGGGGCAGTTGCGCCGGTGCGCCGGCGTAGTGGTGCCCGAGCGGTACATAGGCGGCGTATACCTTGTCACCCAAACCCGCGCCGTCAGCGATGGCAAAGGAGATGCCTACCAGCCGCGCCTGCATCGGATCGAGGTCGGTGGTTTCGGTGTCCAGCGAAACCAGCGGTGCGGCCTCGAGGCGCGCGAGCCATGCCTGCAGTGCGGATTCGTCGAGGATGCATTCGTAGCCGCTGCGGTCGGGTTCGATCGTCGGCGCCGCCGCAGGAGTTATGCGAAGCGGTATCCCCTGGTGGGACGGCGCCGGTGCCACGGTGCCCTTTGCGCGCGTTGCCGGTGGCGGCGCCTCGCCGCTCAGCTCGCGCAGCCAGCCCTTGAACTCCAGCCGGGCATACAACTTGGCGAGCCTGGCCCTGTCCGCCATTTGCGGCGCCAGGTCGGTCACCGACTGCGGCAGCGGCACGTCGCAGACCACGGTGACGAGCTTGACGCCCAGCGGCAGGAAATCGAGGTGCTTGCGCAAATTCTCGCCGACCGCACCGCTTATCTCTCCGGCATGGGCGACGATGGCGTCGAGCGAGCCATAGGCGTCCAGCCACTTGACCGCGGTCTTCGGCCCCACCTTGGAGACCCCCGGCACGCCGTCCGAGGTATCGCCGACCAGCGCCAGGTAATCGACCATGCGTTCGGGCGGCACGCCGAACTTGGCCTTGACGCCGGCTTCGTCGAGCACTTCGTTGCTCATGGTATTGACCAGGGTGACGTGGCGATTCACCAGTTGTGCCAGGTCCTTGTCGCCGGTCGAGATCACGCAGTCGATACCTGCCTCGAACGCCTGTCGCGACAGGGTGCCGATGACGTCGTCGGCCTCGACGCCGTCTATCATCAGCAGCGGCCAGCCGGCGGCGCGGATGCACTGGTGCAGCGGCTCGATCTGCGCCGCCAGGTCTTCCGGCATCGAGGGACGGTGCGCCTTGTACTCCGGGTACCAGTCGTCGCGGAAGGTCTTGCCCCTGGCGTCGAACACCACGGCGCGGAATTCTGACTTATAGTCGGCTTCGAGCACGCGCAGCATGGACAGTACGCCGCGGATCGCGCCCGTGGGTTCGCCGGCGGCATTGCGCAGATCGGGCAGCGCGTGGAATGCGCGGTAGAGATAGGACGAGCCATCGACGAGCAAGAGCGTGGGCATGGAGGAGCGCTACAAAATGGATGAAAAGGACAAGTTACCCAACAGCGTATCCCAAAGCCCGGGGAAGAGATCGAAGGTGTTTGACGCGGCTCCTGCCCGGCAGACCGCTACCAGCGCGCGTGAAGCCTGGCGGGTGTTCGGCATTATGTCAGAGTTCGTCGAGGCGACCGAGCGCCTGGCCGCGGTGCGGCCGGCCGTGTCGATCTTCGGCAGCGCGCGCATCGCGCGCGATTCGGACTCCTACCGCCTCACCGAACAGATCGCCCGGCTGCTGTCGGACGCCGGCTTCTCGGTGATATCCGGTGGCGGTCCCGGCGTCATGGAGGCCGCCAACAAGGGCGCTTTCGAAGGCAAGAGCATGTCCATCGGACTCAACATCCAGTTGCCGCACGAACAGCAGGCCAATCACTACCAGGACATCTCGCAGAGCTTCCGCCACTTCTTTGCCCGCAAGTACATGTTCGTCAAGGTCGCCGCGGCCTACGTCGTGATGCCCGGCGGCTTCGGCACCCTCGATGAACTGCTGGAAGCGCTGACCCTGATCCAGACCGGCAAGAGCCCGCGCATCCCGCTGATCCTGGTCGGCTCCGAGTTCTGGGCCGGCCTGCTCGACTGGTTTCGCGAACGACTGGTTTCAGAGAAAATGATCAACGTCGAAGACCTCGCCCTGCTGCAGGTCATCGACGATCCGGAGCGCGTGGTGGCGGCGATTTTCGACCATTACGAGACGCGCGGCTTCGGTCCCTTGCCTGAAGAGCACGAATTGCTGCTTAACCTTTGATAAACTGGCGGGAATTCTTGAAGGACATGCCATGCGCCGCACTATCGTTATCCTGTTTTCCGCCCTTGCCCTGAATGTTGCGGCACAGACCCAGCCACCGAAGCTGGAGCCCATCCCCGAGCCGCCCCCGCCGCCGACAAGCCTCGACGAGTCGCTGGAGCCGCAGGTCACCATTACCCGGCGCGGTGAGGACAAGGTCGAGGAATACCGCATGAACGGCAAGCTCTACATGCTCAAGGTCACCCCGCCGCACGGCGTGCCCTACTACCTGCTCGACAACAACGGCAGCGGTACCTGGGTGCGCCAACCGGGGTCGCTCGAGTCCGACGTGCGTGTGCCGATGTGGGTGATAGGCACGTTCTGATCGCTGCCAACGAGCCCGACAATCCCGGCCCCGCGCCGGTGGTCCTTTCAGACGCCGTGGCGCCAGCGCCGACTCTTGATGTTGCCCGCTACGGGCAGGTGTTCACACCCTCCGCGGTCGTCGACCGCATGCTCGCCCTGCGGCGCAATCACGGCCGGGTGCTCGATCCGGCCTGCGGCGACGGCGCGTTTTCGATACGGCTGCCGGGTTGCGTGGCGATCGAGATCGATGCCGCCCATTGTCCTCCGGGCGCGCTCAATCTGGATTTCTTCGCCTATCCCGAGAGCGAGAAGTTCGCCACCGTCATCGGCAATCCGCCCTACGTCAAGGCGCGCGACATCCTGCCGGAAACCGCGATCCGATTCGGCTCAGGCCTGCTCGACGGCCACGCCAACCTCTACCTGCATTTCATCGAGAAGTGCGTGCGGCATCTCGCCCCGGGCGGCGAGCTGATCCTCATCACGCCGCGCGATTTCCTCAAGGCCACCGGCGCCGGACGGCTCAACACCTGGCTCTTCGACCAGGGCAGCATCACCGATTTCGAGGATCTCGGCGACGCCAGGATTTTCCAGGGCGCCGCGCCGAATTGCGCCATCTGGCGCTTCGAGAAGGGCAATGCCAGCCACCGCCTGCACGACGGACGCCGCATGTCGCTCTCCGGCGGGCAACTGATGTTCACCCGCGGCATCTACAGCCTGCCGCTGGCCAGCGTGTTCGCCGTCAAGGTCGGCGCCGTGTCGGGTGCCGACGAGATTTTCAGCAACCAGGAATTCGCCAACACCGAGTTCGTCTGCTCGAAGACCGCGCAGACCGGCGCCACGCGGCGCATGATCTGGCTCGATCGCGAAGGCCCCCTGCCGCATCTCGAGCAATTCAAGGAACGCCTGCTGGCGCGGCGCGTCACGCGTTTCGACGAATCCAACTGGTGGAAGTGGGGACGCCGCCACCATGTCTCGAGCGACCCGCGCATCTACGTCAATGGCCGCACGCGGAATCCGCAGCCTTTCTTCCTTCACCCCTGCAAGGATTACGACGGCGCCGTGCTGGCGCTGTTTCCGCATCGCACCCGGCTGAAACCCGGCGACCTCGCGCGCCTCACCGCCATGCTCAACGATGTCGATTGGCACGAACTGGGCTTCGTCTGCGACGGCCGTTTCCTGTTTTCGCAGCGCAGCCTGGAGCAGGCGCTGCTGCCCGAGGCCTTCGCCGAATTTGCGGTCAAGGGGCTGCTATAGACTCCGCGCGGGCTGGCTGCCATTCCGTGCGGAAGACCTTCCCCATGCCGACTCCATAGACGACTCATGCTGCTGCTCGAACTGGTCCTGCTCCTGATGCTGTGTGCCGCCGCCCTGGGCTGGCTGGCGCGACGTTTCAGGTTTCCCTACCCCATCGCACTGGTCGTCGGCGGCGCCCTGCTGGGGCTCATCCCCAGGCTTCCGCAGTTTCCCTTCGACCCGCAACTGATCCTGGTCATCGTCCTGCCGCCCATCCTCTACCAGGCGGCGCTGCTGACGTCGTGGACCGATTTCAAGGCCAACATCCGGCCCATAAGCCTGCTGGCGGTCGGCCTGGTGATAGCCACCACGCTTGCCGTCGGGTCGGCGCTCAAGCTGATGGTGCCGTCCGTTCCCTGGGCCGCCGCCTTCGTTCTGGGTGCCATCGTTTCGCCGCCGGATGCGGTGGCGGCAACGGCGATCCTGTCGCGGCTGAACATACCGCGGCGGATCGTGACCCTCCTCGAGGGCGAGAGCCTGGTGAACGACGCCTCGGGTCTGGTGATCTACAAACTGGCCATCGCCGCCGTGCTGACCGGCAGCTTCTCGCTGGCGGATGCCAGCGCGCAGTTCGCCCTGGTGTCCGGCGGCGGCGTGCTGATCGGCCTCCTGCTGGCCAGGGTGTTCATCGTCATCCACCGGCGCCTGGGCGACCCGTTCATAGAGGTCATCATGGCGCTCAGCATTCCCTATGCAGCCTACATCGCCGCCGAATCCTTCCATGTCTCGGGCGTCCTCGCCGTCGTCGCGGCCGGGCTAGTGCGCGGCAGGTATGCGCCCGAAATCCTTTCGGCGGAAATGCGGATCATGACCCGCTCGGTATGGAATGTCCTCGTCTTCGTCCTCAACAGCCTGATCTTCATCCTGATCGGGATCCAGATGTCCGATGCGATGGACACCCTCGGCCGCTATCCGCTGTCCGAGCTGTTCCTGATGGGCGCGCTGATCAGCGTGGTCGCCATCGCGGTTCGCTTCGCCTGGGTGTTCCCGGCGGCCTATCTCCCGAGCTGGTTGAGCGGCAGCCTCCATCAGCAGGAAGCCCGGTTGCGCCGTCGCGAACTGGCCATCATCAGCTGGTCGGGAATGCGCGGCATCGTCTCGCTTGCCGCCGCGCTGGCGCTGCCGACGGTCCTGCCCAATGGCGAAGCCTTCCCGGCGCGCGACCTGATCATCTTCCTGACCTTCTTCGTCATCGCCACGACCCTGGTCGGCCAGGGCCTGACCCTGGCGCCGCTGATCCGCAAACTCAAGGTGGGATCGGACTGGAGCATCCTGGACGAGCAGCAGCATGTCCGCTCGGCCATGAGCGCCGCCGCCGCTGCCGCCATCGACGCCCATCTCGCGGAGGCCAACGCGCCGCGACAGTGTGCGGAGCAACTGCGGCAGGAGATCGCCGAGCGCCTTGCCCTCACGGCGCCGGAAGGACTGGAACGAACTGCGCAGGACGAACTGCTGAAGCAGTTGCGCCGGGTGGCGATCAAGGCCGAACGCAGGGAACTGATCCGCCTTTGGCGCGAGAACGAGATCGGCGACGAGGTAATGCGGCACCAGGAAGAACTCCTCGACTACCAGGAGGCCCAGTTGTAAGCCGCGCAGCCGGGTCCCGGCGCCTCCAGGGGCACGCCCGCGACGGACAATGAGCCGCAGGCTGCTACACTTTGCCATTGCCTACTGTTTCCGGTTTCGATACCCCACCCATGGTTCCACATCTCACTACTGCGCTGACCGGACCGCTGCTCGAACTCGAGCGGCGCATCCTCGACAACGACACCACGGTCGAGCGCTGGCTGCGCACGCAATGGCTGGAGCACACTCCGCCTTTCTATACCTCGGTCGACCTGCGCAACGCCGGCTTCAAGCTGGCGCCGGTCGATACCAACCTGTTCCCCGGCGGCTTCAACAACCTGAATCCCGCCTTCCTGCCCTTGTGCGTGCAGGCGGCCATGTCGGCGATCGAGAAGATCTGCCCCGAGGCGAGGAACCTGCTGCTGGTGCCGGAGAACCACACGCGCAACCAGTTCTACCTGATGAACGTGGCGCGCCTGGCCACCATCCTCCACCACACCGGCCTCAACGTGCGCATCGGCAGCCTGCTGCCGGAGATCATCGAACCGACCACGCTCGATCTGCCCGACGGCCAGAAGCTGGTGCTGGAACCCCTCAAGCGCATCGGCGCCGAAGGCCGCCGCCTCGGCCTCGACGACTTCGATCCCTGTGCCATCCTGCTCAACAACGATCTTTCCGGCGGCGTGCCGGAGCTTCTGCAGAACATCAACGAGCAGTTCCTGATTCCGCCGCTGTGGGCCGGCTGGCATGTGCGCCGCAAGTCGCAGCATTTTGCCGCCTACCAGGACGTGGCGATAAGTTTCGCGACGGAACTCGGCATCGACCCCTGGCTCATCAATTCCGAGTTCGAGGTCTGCGGCAAGGTCAACTTCCACGAGCGCGCCGGCGAGGAATGCCTCGCCGCCAACATCGACACGCTGCTTTACCGCATGCGCGCCAAGTACAAGGAATACGGCATCGCGTCCGAGCCCTTCGTCATCGTCAAGGCCGACGCCGGCACCTACGGCATGGGCATCATGACGGTCAAGGATGCCAGCGAAGTGAAGAACCTCAACCGCAAGCAGCGCAACAAGATGGCGGTGGTCAAGGAAGGCATGGCGGTGACCGAGGTCATCATCCAGGAAGGCGTGCCGACCTTCGAACGCGTCGATGAGGGCACGGCCGAACCGGTGGTGTACATGATCGACCGCTACGTGGTCGGCGGCTTCTACCGCGTCAATACCGCCCGCGGCATCGACGAGAACCTCAATGCGCCGGGCATGACTTTCAAGCCGCTGGCCTTCGAGACCGGTTGCAGCCTGCCCGACACCCGGCTCGGCCCCGACGCGCCGCCCAACCGTTTCTATGCCTACGGCGTGGTGGCGCGGCTGGCCATGCTGGCCGCGTCGCTGGAACTCGAGCGCGCCGCGCCAACGGAATCATGACGCTCTCCCGCCATTTCCCCGCCTGGAGGGCGGAGCTGACTGGTCACCTCACCCGCTGGGCGGGGGGCGTAGGCGGGAATTCGCGCAGCACTGCTGCGCGCCGCCGAAGCCGGCTTGCTGTGCAAAGCAAGCCGTGGGTGGATGGGAGGGGGTGCTCACTTATTTGCCGCGAACGCACATGCGGCTTGTCCGCATGAAGTTCGCGTTCATCGTCGATCCGCTCGAAAGCCTCAAGGCCTACAAGGATTCCAGCGTGGCCATGATGCGCTGCGCGGCGAAACGCGGCCACGAGATCTGGGCCATCCAGCGCGCGGCGCTGACCTGGCGCGATGGCGTCGTTGCCGCCCGCGCGCAGCGCCTGGAAGTCGGCGCCGACGACACGGCGTGGTGCGCCGTCGCCGCCGAGGCCGTGTTGCCGCTGACCGCTTACGACGCCGTGCTGATGCGCCAGGACCCGCCCTTCGATTTCGAGTATGTCGCCGCTACCTGGCTGCTGGAGCGTGCCGAAGCGGCCGGTGCGCGCATCTGGAACAGGCCGCGCTCGATTCGCGACCATTCCGAAAAGGTCGCCATCGCCGAATTTCCGCAATTCACGCCGACCACGCTGATTGCCCGCGATCCGGTCGACATCCATGCCTTCATCGACGAACTCGGCGACGTCATCCTGAAGCCGCTCGACGGCATGGGCGGCAGCAGCATTTTCCGGGTGCTGAAGGACGACCCCAATCGCAACGTGATCGTCGAGACCCTGACCGACTTCGGCGTCCGCAGCATCATGGCGCAGCGCTACCTGCCGGCCATCGCCCAGGGCGACAAGCGCATCCTGCTGATTGCGGGCGAACCGGTGCCGTATTGCCTGGCGCGCATCCCGAAGCCCGGCGAATCGCGCGGCAACCTCGCCGCCGGCGGCAAGGGCGTGGCGCGCCCGCTGCTCGGCCGCGACCGCGAAATCGCCGAGGCACTGGCGCCGACTCTCTGGGCGCGCGGCCTCCTGATCGTCGGCCTCGACGTCATCGGCGACTGCCTGACCGAGATCAACGTCACCAGTCCCACCTGCTTCGTCGAGATCGCCCAGCAGACGAAGTTCGAGGTCGCGGCGATGCTGGTCGACGCCCTGGAACGGGAGTGCCGAGCGTAATCCGGCTCCTGAACCTGCTGGTCGCGGCCTGGCTGCTCGCGGCTTGCGGGCCGTCCGAGCCGTGGCGGCAGGAATCCTATGTCTTCGGCACCCGCGTCGAGCTGGCCATCGCCGGCGTGCCGGAAGCGCAGGCGCGCGCCGCCGGCAGTCGCGTGCTGCAGGAGTTCGACCGCCTGCATCGCACCTACCATGCCTGGCAGCCTTCCGAACTGTCGACGCTGAATGAGGCCATCGCCGCCGGGCGCGCGCACGAAGTCACGGCCGAGTTCGCCGCTTACATTCGCGAAGCCCAGGCCGTCGCCGCCGCCGGCGACCATCTGTTCGATCCCGGCATCGGCCGCCTGATCGCCCTCTGGGGTTTCCACACCGACGACATCCAGGCGCGCCTGCCCGATGCCGCGGCGGTCAAGGCGCTGGTGGTGCAGCATCCGTCCATTGCCGATCTGCGCCTGGACGGCAATCGGGTCAGCAGCCGCAACAAGAGCGTCGCTCTCGACTTCGGCGGTTATCTGAAGGGAGTGGCGCTCGATCGTGCCGCGGCGTCGCTGAAACAGGACGGCATAGCCAATGCGCTGATCAACATCGGCGGCAACGTCATGGCGCTCGGCACGCGCGACGCCCGGTCGGGCGGTGCGGCCTGGCGCATAGGCATCCAGCATCCACGGTCGCAGACTGTGGGCGGCGCGCCGCTGGCGACGCTGGAACTGAAGGACGGCGAAGCCATCGGCACCTCGGGCGATTACCACCGCTATTTCGAAGTGGCGGGGCGCCGCTACTGTCATCTGCTCGATCCGCGCAGCGGTTTCCCGGCGGAAGGCACGCAGGCCGTGACGGTCCTGATCCCGCCGGGTCCGGGTGCCGGCATGCGTTCCGACGCCTTGTCCAAACCCATCTTCATTGCGGGTCGCGAATGGCGTGCAATGGCGCAAAAGCTCGCCGTCGCGGCGGTATTGAAAGTCGGCGCCGACGGCACGGTGAGCGCGACCCCGGCAATGCAGGCTCGCGTAAAAATCGAAGTTCCGGGGCTGAAACTGGAGGTGATGCCATGAGCGATGACGAGAAAATCCGGCAAGCGGTGCAGCGCACCGTCGGCATCGCAGCCTTGCGCCGCATCCGCCGCATCGTCGATGCCGACAACGCGCTGGAGGCCGAAAAGTCGCACTGGGCCAGGCGGCTTGCGCTGCTGTTCCTTATTGCCGCCGCGCTCGTTCTGGCCTGGATCGCGATCCGATAGAATGAAGCCATGATCGGACTCTTTCTCCTCACCCACAGTACCTATGGTGAAGCGCTGATCCAGTGCGCCTGCCATGTACTCAACAAACGGCCACTTCAGATCGCCCAGCTCGGCGTCGCCGCGCAGGACGATCCGCTGGACGCCCTGCCGCTGGCGTGCAGCATGCTGCAACTGGTCGATACCGGGCGCGGCGTGCTGATCCTGACCGACATCTACGGCGCCACGCCGTCCAACCTGGCCATGAAGCTGCTTGAACCGGGACGCGTCGAAGGCATCGCCGGCGTCAACCTGCCCATGCTGTTGCGCGCCATCGCCTACCGCGACAGGGACATGGAAACCCTGGTCACCCGCACCCTCGCCGGTGGTCGCGACGGCGTGCTCAACATGCTCAAACATTGATGATGACCTATCCCCTTTCCCCTTTCCCATGGAAAGGGGTGCGCATGCGCACCCTTTGGGTAAAAGGAACAGCCCACCCCCCGTCCCCCGCCCCGTGGGCGGGGGTGACTAGTCACCTCCTCCGCTTGGCGGGGGAGGATGGGAGGGGGTGTTCATTTTTGTCCCGCGCCAGCGCGGGCGGCCCGGCGGAGGCGTGACATGCCACGTATCGAAACCGAAATCATCAACAAGCTCGGCCTGCATGCCCGCGCCTCGGCCAAGCTGACCCAGCTCGCCGGTTCGTTTCCATGCGAGGTCTGGATGGAGCGGGGCAGCCGCCGCATCAACGCCAAGAGCATCATGGGTGTGATGATGCTGGCGGCCGGCAAGGGCTCGACCGTGACCATCGACACCTCGGGCGAGCGCGCCGACGAGGCCATGCAGGCCTTGCTGCAACTCATCGCCGACAAGTTCGGAGAAAGCGAATGAAGCCGCCAATTTCCCCGATGCGGAGTCCCCGGTGACAAACGCGCGCAGCGCGCCAACCGGTAAGCCCCCGCGAGGGGCGAGGCGGGAAGGGGGGCGGGCGACTTATGGCTTTTCGCGTGTTTCATCCGCGGCGGTGACGCGCCGCGCGCTGAGCGTTCGAATGAACGGGGCGGCGCCATGACTTTCAGCCTGCACGGCCAGGCCGTTTCCGGCGGCATCGCGATCGGGCGCGCGCACCTGGTCTCGCATGCGGTGCTCGAGGTTGCCCACTACCAGTTGCGCGAACGCGACGTGGCGGGCGAACTGGCGCGCTTCGACAAGGCCGTGGCCACCGCCGGCACCGAACTCGACGCCCTGCGTGCCGAGGCCAGCGTGCCTGGCGCCCCCGCCGAGCTTTCCGCCTTCGTCGATGTGCACGCCATGATCCTCGCCGATCCGACGCTGACCGACGGCGTGCGCGAACTGATCCGCGAGCGCCGCTGCAATGCCGAATGGTCCATGGTGCAGCAGATGCAGCTGGTGGTCGACCAGTTCGACGAATTCGAGGACGCCTACCTGCGCGAGCGCAAGCAGGACATCGTGCAGGTGGTCGAGCGGGTGCTCAAGGTGCTGCAGGGCAAGCAGCGCAAGCTGGCGAAGCGCAAGGCGGGCGCAACGGACGACGACCTGATCGTGGTTGCCAACGACCTTTCCCCGGCCGATACCATCCAGTTCAAGACCCTGAAGATCGGCGGCTTCGTCACCGACATGGGCGGCAGCACGTCGCACACGGCGATCGTCGCGCGCAGCCTGGCGATTCCGGCGGTGGTGGGCATGCAGCATGCCCGCCCGCTGATCCAGGATGACGACCTGCTGATCGTCGATGGCACGCGCGGCGCGCTGATCGTCGATCCCGACGCCGGCGTGCTGGCCGAATACCGGCTCAGAAAGACCGAACTCGAACTCGATCGCTCCAAGCTAAAGCGCCTGGTGACGGGTAGGCCGCGCACGCTCGACGGCGAGGATGTCCAGCTGCACGCCAACATCGAGCTGCCGCAGGACGCCGAGCGGGCGAAGGAGGTCGGTGCCGACGGCGTCGGTTTGTTCCGCACCGAATTCCTGTTCATGAATCGCGATGAACTGCCCGGGGAAGACGAGCAGTTCGAGGCCTACCGCAGCGTCGTCAAGGCGCTGGCCGGCAAGCCGGTCACCATCCGCACCCTGGATATCGGCGCCGACAAGGAGGCCCGGGCGCTGCGCAATCGCGCCGGCAATCGCGCCGCGACCAATCCCGCCCTGGGCCTGCGCGCGATCCGCTTCTGCCTGGCCGAACCGCAGCTCTTCCTGGTGCAGCTGCGGGCGATCCTGCGCGCCTCGCACCATGGCCGGATCCGCCTGCTGATCCCGATGCTGGCGCATGCGCAGGAGATCGAGCAGGCCCTGAGTCTGATCGAGCTCGCCAAGCTTCAGCTGCGCGAGTCGCGGCTGAAGTTCGACGCCATCGAAATCGGCGGCATGATAGAAATTCCCGCCGCGGCGCTCTCGCTCGGCCCCTTCCTGCGCCGCCTGGATTTCCTGTCGATCGGCACCAACGACCTGATCCAGTACACGCTGGCGATCGACCGCAGCGACGACTCCGTCGCCCACCTCTACGACCCCGCGCATCCCGCCGTGCTGAAGCTGATTTCACAGACCATCCAGAGCGCGCAGCGCGTCGGTATGCCGGTGGCGGTCTGCGGCGAAATGGCCGGCGACCCGAAGCTGACCCGGCTGCTGATCGGCATGGGCCTGCGCGAGTTTTCCATGCATCCGGCGCAGCTGCTGGAAGTCAAGCAGCAGGTCATGATGTCGGACGCCGCCCAGCTCGCCGTGCGCGTGGCCAAGCTCCTGAAGTCCGACGAGCCCGACAAAATCAGCGAACAACTGGATAAACTCTGATTCATGTCAGCAGGCGTCGGCACCGTCAGCGCGCAGCGCGCGCACTTCGATCAGCCCCTCCAGCTCAAGGGCGGCGGGGTGCTGCCGGCTTTCGAGCTGGTCTATGAAACCTACGGCGCGCTCAACGCCGCGAAGTCGAATGCCATCCTGGTCTGCCACGCCCTGTCCGGGCACCACCACGTCGCCGGCCACACGGCCGACAATCCGGCCAACATCGGCTGGTGGGACAACATCGTCGGCCCCGGCCGGCCGCTGGACACCGACCGCTTCTTCATCGTCGGCGTGAACAACCTCGGCGGCTGCCACGGCTCCACCGGTCCGGCCAGCGCCAACCCCGCCACCGGCAAACCCTGGGGCGCGGATTTTCCCGTGGTCACGGTCGAAGACTGGGTCGCCGCGCAGGCGCGGCTGGCCGATCACCTCGGCATCGATGCCTGGGCCGCGGTGATGGGCGGCAGCCTGGGCGGCATGCAGGCGCTGCAATGGACGCTCTCTTTCCCCGAGCGCATCCGCCACGCCCTCGTCATCGCTGCCGCGCCGAAGCTCTCGGCCGAGAACATCGCCTTCAACGACGTCGCCCGCCAGGCCATCCTGACCGACCCGGATTTCCACGGCGGCCACTTCTATGAACACGGCGTGCGTCCGCTGCGCGGCCTGCGCCTGGCGCGCATGCTGGGCCACATCACCTATCTTTCCGACGACCAGATGGCCGAAAAATTCGGCCGCCGGCTGCGCGTCGGCGCCGGCAGCTACGGCTTCGACGTCGAATTCGAGATCGAATCCTACCTGCGCTACCAGGGCGACAAGTTCGCCGGCGTGTTCGACGCCAACACCTACCTGCGCATGACCAAGGCGCTCGACTACTTCGACCCGGCGCTGACTTTCGACGACGACCTGGCGCGCGCCCTAGCCCGCGCCCGGGCCAAATTCCTGGTGGTCGCCTTCACCACCGACTGGCGCTTCTCGCCCGAGCGCTCGCGCGAGATCGTCCATGCCCTGGTGCATAACGGGCAGGATGTCGCCTATGCCGAAATCGACAGCGCCCACGGCCACGATTCCTTCCTGATGGACGAGCCGCACTATCACGCCGTGGTGGACACCTACTTGAAACGGATCAGGTTATGAGTGCCGTCCAGTTTCGTGCGGACTTCGACCTGATCGCCAGCTGGGTGCAGCCGGGCGAGCGCGTGCTCGATCTCGGTTGCGGCGACGGTTCGCTGCTGAAGCGTTTGATCGAGGAGCGCGGCGCCAAGGGCTATGGCGTCGAACTCGAAGATGCCGAAGTGCTTGCCGCCATTGCCAAGGGCATCAACGTCATCCAGGGCAACCTGGAGCAGGGCCTGGCCGGTTTCGACGACCAGACCTTCAACCATGTCGTGCTCTCGCGCACCCTGCAGACCGTGCGCCACACCGAGCGCATCCTCGGCGAAATGCTGCGCGTCGGGCGCGAAGCGGTGGTCAGCTTTCCCAACTTCGCCTACTGGAAGAACCGCATGGCGGTCATGGCCGGGCGCATGCCGGTGTCGGAAGACCTGCCCTACGAATGGTTCGACACGCCCAACCTGCGCTTTTTCACCCTGCTCGACTTCGAGTCGCTGTGCGTGAAAATGAAGCTGGTCATCCGCGAGCGCCAGGTGCTCGACGAGGCCGGCTGCCTGGTCACGGAAGAGCCGAATTTCCTCGGCAGCCTGGCGGTTTACCGGCTGGGGCGCTGAAGCCGCGGCCGGGGGCGAATCAGGCCCCGGTCTTGACTTCCGTCGCCGGCGGCGGCGCAGCCGGTTCCGGATTTTCCGTGCCGTCCGGATTCGCAGGCGCGCCGGCCTTGCGCAGGCGCTTTTCCTCTTTCTTGGCTTTCTTGGCGAGATCTCTCTGGCGTTTTTCGAACGAATAATTGGGTTTTGCCATCGGGGACCTCGGTCAGGAAATGGGGAAAGGGTGCAATGCCCCAATTGTACGGCAGTCCCCGTTCAATTCTCCACCGCGCGCTTCACCCCGCACAGGCCGGGTCGCTCCCTGGTGCAACGGCAACCCGCCGTCATTTGACACGCCCCCGCAGGAGGGCGGCTTCCCATTCCGGCTGGTCGCGCAGCCTGGCCAGCGCCGCCATCGACGCGTGGTCGTAGGGCAGGGAATGATGCTCGACAAGCCAGCCCGACGCCGTTTTTTCGATGATGGCATAGCGGGCATCCGGCGTGCCGGTCTCCATGACGTGGAACCCCGACTGGTCGTCGCTGAATGCCTGCAGACCCACGCTGCCCGGATTGACGATCAACTGCCCCGTTGCCAGCCGGACGGCCCGCGGCACGTGGGTATGGCCGCAGGCGACCACCCTCGACGCGACGCCGCCCAGACGGGTGGCAATCTCGCCGGCGCCTGCCAGGCTCAGGACACCATGGTGGTTTGTTTCCATGAGGTAGCTGCAATCGCTGTCCGGCGTGCCGTGGCAAAGCAGGACCTCCTGCGTCAACTGGTGCCGCGGGCGCAACGACCGCAGCCAGTCGAGCTCGGGCTCGCCCAGTCGCGAGCGGGCATAGCCGTCCGGCGTGCTTTCCTCCTCGCCGGGGTGGCAGTCCAGCAGCTGGCGCTCATGGTTGCCCGCCAGCGACAGCCAGCCCGAGGCCATCAGGAAGTGCGCGGTTTCGAGCGGCAGCATGGGCCCCGACAGGTTGTCGCCGAGGTTCACGACGGCATCCGCGCCGCGCCGCCGGATGTCGGCGGCAACCGCTTCCAGCGCCGCGAGGTTGCCGTGGATGTCCGAAACGAGGGCAATGCGCATTACAGCAAACCCGGATTGTCCCGCCAGACCGACCAGGTCAGCGCGGACGCCAGGCAAACCCAGGCAAGGTAGGGCAGCAGGAGAACGGCCGCCAGGCGGCGAATCGGCCAAAACGCCGCGATCGTGGCCGCGATGAGGGCCAGAAGCAGCAGTACGCCGGCGAATGCCCACGCTCCCTGGTGCCAGGCAAAAAACAGCCATGACCACAGCGCGTTCACGCCAAGCTGGACCACAAACAGCGCGAGTGCCGGAGTCAGGTGCCGGGCCGCCTTCTCGCGCCAGACCAGCCAGGCGGATATGCCCATGAGCGCATAGAGCACCGACCAGACCGGCCCGAAGGCGGAAGCCGGCGGCGCCCAGGCCGGCCGGACGAGCTGGGCATAAAACGACTTGGCTTCGATGGAGGCGACGGCACCGACAGCCGCCGCGGCAAAGGCAAGGGCAAGCCAGCCGAGGAAGCCTAGCGCTTGGGAAAGGGCGGAAGGTCGGGACATGGGCTTTGGCGTTCCTGGGGTCTGCGCTTCGAGTCCGGCTGGCGGTACGACAAATGTGGCGCGGCTGCCCTGCAAGGCCGGGTTATGCCACAGCTTCATTTGGAATGAGGACGAGGAGATCCGTGACCCCGACATCTGCGCCGGCCTGGGAAAGCAAGGTCGTAACCTGGCCGCGATGGTGCGTTTGATGGTTGAAGAAATGCATGACAAGGCCGAAGAAATTCCTGCCGGCGACAAGGCCCCTGGTGTTTACATATTGCAGAACCTGATCCAGGTCCTGCTCCGCAATCGAATGCGCCCATTCCGTGATGACCTGGTCCAGCGACCGCCGGTGGTTCGCGAGGCTTTGCAGGTCTGAATGCAGGATCTGGTCGAGGCTCGCCGGCAGCGGCAGATTGCGTACCGGTTCAAGGGCCGCGTAGCCGGCGGGATGGACGGCGAAGCGCTGCAACCAGATCGTGTCGCCGACAAGCAGGTGGTTGAGCGTGCCGAGAATGGAGCCGAAGAACGCCTTCCTGTCGGCGACAATCTCTTCCTCGGGCAGGCGTGCCGCCGCCTCGTACAGCCTGGCATTCATCCATTCGTTGTACTTCGCCATCAGGCGGATGTGGTCGCAACGGCTCACCGCGAGTCTCCAAAGGGGGCATGGGGACCCGGCGCTGCGGCGCGGCGCAAGCAGCGTCCGAACGATCGCATTGGCAGAGACCCCGTTTTCATATGCGGATTTTGCTCTTGATTCGGTAACCCGGCGCAGCCGCGCCAAAACACATCGATACCTGCGCGAAAGTCAGCAGAGCAATCCACTTCAGGTGCTCAAGCCGCCTGACGCCCGTTCCGGATTATCCTGACCGCGGACCTGGTGGCAGGCGGCAGGCGCTCAGCTTGACGGCGGGGCAGGGCGGGATTTGGCGGCTGCCCGATAAAGCGCATTTGGCAGCCACCATTCGTCCAGCACCTGGCACGCGAGGTCCTGGTGGACCGAGGACTCGCCGAACGCCAGGGTTTCCAGGAATTGCGTAATCAGCGACTCTTGCCGGCAGGAAAGGGAGGCCAGGCGCGGGGGCTCGCGGTCAGGCGGGCGCAGGGAATGCAGCAGGGAGTCAACCACGAGGCTGCCATTGTCGCGGTGGCGCAGGGCGTACTCGATCAGGTAGGGCAAATAGTGGCGCCACGACGCGGCATCGAGATGGGCGATGCCCCAATGGTAGCTCTCGAGGTAGGCGTCGGATATCGCGTCGGCCGCCGGCTCGAAGCGGGAGGCCTGTTTGTAGTCGTCGAGCTCGTTGCCGGCACGCAGGCTAATTGTGGGCGTCGCCGCCAGGTCGGCGGCAAAGGCGGAAAACACGTCGGCAAGCAGCGCATCCTGGCCCACGGGACTATGGCGCCCGACGCGCACAGCGAGGGGCGGGCGCATTTGCGCGCCTCCCCGCGACCCTGCCGTCAGAGTGCAGGCGCACGAGATATTGCCCAGACATGGCAGTCGGCATGGCGCTCCTCGGGGTGTCTGGCACGCAACCCGGCCTGGACTTGCAGCGCCCGGGCGTGCGAGGTGAGCAGACCCCTGGAAGAAAGTTCGTCGTTCGCGAAGACGTCGGGAAAACCGCCGCAGTTGGTCAGTGCGCTGGCGCCTCCCTCCACGTCTACAAGGTCGTAGCCCAACAATTCAAAGTCGACCGGCCCCTTGCAGGCAGGCGGCGGACCTTCCGGGTTTCGATGGACGCACAGCAGGTTCAACGGGTTTCGTCGCCGGATATCCGGCAGCTGCTTGAGGAGAAACTCCAGATCGACAAAGAAGTTGAGCATGAAATTCTCATTGACGATGTATGGCCAGTACTCGCCCTTTATCTCCGGCAGGACCGTCGGGCACAGCATGGGATCCAGAGACACCACCTCATCCAGGTGCCCAAGACCGGACCAGGCAGCGTATTTCGCCCAGGCGTCCTTATCGCCGGAGGTGAAGCGTTCGGTGGCTATGAACCACGGCTGCATCTGTTGCGCTCACTCGTGAAGGCAAGCGACGCTGCGCGGCTTCATCGCGCGGCGCCCGCGTTGATGGATGGGTTGGGCATCGCCTGCCGGCAGGAACATCATCTTGCGGCCGACTGGCGGGTGCAGTCGGGCGCTGGCGTGATATCGGGGCTGTCCAGCATGGGCTTGAGCCCGAACAAGAATGAGCTGGTTCCGTAGTATTCCATCTCCTTGATGGCGGCATCCCTGCAATATTTCTTGTTGCGTACGCTATAGGCCGCAACGACCAATCCCGTCCGATCCTTGCCATGGCTGCAATGCACCAGGGCCGGCAGATTGTTCTTGTTCTCCAATGCCTCTACCGCTTGCATGAGGGACTTTTCATCGGGATGCGCCCATGGGTTCCAGTTATGCGGGAAGTCTTCGGGCGGCATATACATGCGGATGAGACTGATGCCGTACTTTTCGGCGAGACTGCGCTCTTCCGATTCATCTACATCGGACGAGAATCTGTTCAGCTTGACCACGGTCTTGATACCCATCTCTTTCAGATATCTCCACTCCTTGTCACCGCGGGGTTGGCCGCTTCGATAGACCGCCTGTGCGCTATCGGCGCCACCCGGGCTTACCACGTGCAAGTTGAAGATCGGTGCCGGGTCAGGAGATAGTCTGGCGATAACGGCTGAAGGTTGCGTCGGTGTCGCGCATGCGGTCAAGATCAAGCACAGGCCGCACACGGCAAGACGGATAAGGCACCTGGCCTTGCGCATGACTAGGCCTTTGCCTGCCTTGGATATTTCTGAGGTCCAGGGACCGGGCTCGAGCGCGGCGCCGCCCTGGCGCCGACGGCGGCTGCGGCGATTTGTCGGGCGACCTTGCTTGCGCCACGGCCGGCATCACTCCCGACCGCCGGCTTGGGTAGCAGTGCAAGGGAAAGACCCGGACGGCCGAGAGTCGGCGCTGGCGATACGGCGAGTGGACGACACGAGGAGCAAGTCGTCGATGGCGACGACCGTACTTCGCTCGCCAGGTGTGACGCCATGGTTACGCGGCTTTCTGACAACCGCCGGGGTTGTAGATGCGCTGGCTGGAGGGGGGATTGTCAGCCAGCTTGCCGGCCGGCCGCCGCGGACGAACTACCAGCTCGCCGCCGCAGTTCGGGCACGTGCCGCCGAGGACACCATCGGCGCATGACACGCAGAATGTGCACTCGAAGGAGCAGATGCGGGCTTCGGCGGACTCCGGCGGCAAATCCTTGTCACAGCACTCACAGCCTGGTCTGAGTTGCAGCATGGCCACCTCCACGTGTATCGGGTTAACGTTCGGGCACGGCGCCGGCGCCGGATCGCACGCTCAGCGCTGGACGCACTCTTCGATGCCGAAGTTGCCGCCCTTGAACTCGGGCTCGTAATAGTACTTGCTGAACATCCACTTTCCCTTCTTGTTCTTCCTGAAGGTGGCGATGCCGGTGCCGTAGTCCTTGGTGGCCTGATCGGTCAGCGCGAAGTGGATCGCGACCTGGCGGCCGTTCGCCGCCGCCTGGCCGGGGTAGGTGCCGTAGCCCGGCACTTCCAGCTTGAAGCGGTAAGCCCCGTACTGCTTGAGGCTTTGCGCGGGAACCAGTTCGAGCGTCACGGTGCCCGCGTAGTTGCCTTCGTGGTCGTCGTTTCCGCTGCACGCGTAAATGCCGCTGAAGTCGGGGCCGGTGAATGCGGGTTTGGCGCTGGCGACCGTCGCGCCGGCAAGCAGGGCAAGGATCGGAAGCCACTTTTTCAATTCGATGCTCCAGCAAGGATCGGATTCGGGGAATGGGGCAAGGGCGAAGATCGCCGCTGCCGCCCGGCATTATCGCGCAGCGGCCGGCCGCCGGGCCGCGCCGGGAAAGCGCGGCCCGGCGTCACTCCGGGGCCGGCGGGCAGGTGATCGACGCCACCGGAACGCGCAGCAGCCTGAAGGTCGCACCGGATTCCATGTCCTGGTACGCGTGTGCGGAACCGGAGATGCCGACGATCCGCGTGCAGTAGGTGCTGCCCGGCTTCACCCAGAAGTTGGCGGTGGCGCGGGTCACGCGGTAGCACATGACATCGCCCGTCACCGCGACGACGCCCGTCCCGTCGAACACCTGGCGTTCATCCGGGAAGCGTCCGCAGGCGCGCAGCATGCCGTCCGGCGTGAAGTGGTCGTAGGCCCAGCAGGTCTTGCCGCCGTCCTCCGAATTGCACCACGCACCCAGCAGCGCCGTGGCGAGCGCCTGGTCGCGAAGCGGCCGTGGCTCATCGGCTGCCGTGGCGCAGGCCGCCAGCAGGATCGAAGCCAGGACGGCGGCACGCATTGCGCTTGTGTGGTGCTCCAACGTTCAAGTTCAGGGGGCTACGCAGGACTTATCGCGCAGCGTCGGTGGAATGATGGGTTCGACGATTTTGGACGAAGTTAATTTGATGTGCTTCCTAGAATTGTTCTTTGCCGCTCCGCATAGATTTCTTTGGTAATTAGATTGGCATCATAGAGGCGCTTCAACTCCGCTAGCTTTATCTCCGTAGATTGTGGATTCGGCGCAGCGACATCAGTTGGAGTGGTGTTCTGGCTAGGGACAAATGGTGATGCTATCGGGATCGCGCAGTTCTTCTGGTTCATTTGATTGGCGAGGTGAACTTTTCGAGTATCAGCGGCAGCTATTGCTTCGTTTGCATTAGCAGCCGTGCCGAGTATGGCAGGCCAAAAGAAAAGTGCTCTTACTACGTTGCCACCCGTTACGCTTTTTTCTGCATCGGCTGCCGCGCGAAAGCGCTCTGCATCGGCGAATTCGTTTTGAAGTTGCGCGCAACTCAAACCGTTGTCTCCGGGCTTTACGGCCTGAACAACCGTTGGGGTTGCACAAGCGCAGACGAGAATCGAACTAAGCGCGGCGAGTTTGACACGACAGTTATAAGGCATAGGTATTCCCATTGCAGTTGCAGCAAGAAAGGCGATGCTGCGTCGCCGAAGTCGAATTAGAAGACCGAACGTAGAAGTCACCGGCGCTGCGCGGCTTTATCGCGCAGCGTCCGTGGGGACTGCCGGGTTGGGGCTTGGCCGTCAACATAGGCGTCGAGAAGCCGCCGAATCATGCGCTGGTACTGCGTGTGGTGTTTCGCGGCCTCGGACTTGAAGAACTCGATGCTCTTCTTGCTCAGAGCCAAGGTTACTTTCACGCCTTCTTCACGAAATGCCAATTCGGCCGGCGAAGGGAGGAAGTCAGGGACAACCTGAACCTTGCCAAGTGGTTCATCGGTGTATTTGATTTTAGTTCCGGCGTAACGCCGGCTAGCGCCGGCATTAGCCTTCACTGAAACTTCGCTACGCTGCGTTTTCGCGCTCATAGATCGCCTTTCCTTTGCGCCAATAGCCGGCGCCGATGATTCGAATTACCGAAGCGCGGTAAGTGAACCGCACTGTGAGCACACCACCATCAACTTCGCCAAAGCAATAGAACCACTCTTCAGCCTGGCTGTGCGTCTCGTCCTTGGCAATCACGCGCTGCGGGTCCGCAAAGGCATGTTGGGCGCGGGAGAAAGAGACTCCGTGCTTTCCCTGATTCTCCGCGTCCTTGTCGGGGTCCCAATCAAAGCGAGTTTTTGCCATGGACACAGAGTAGCACTAGCCCATACAAAAAGCCATACAGGGATATGGATAGCCCCAACGTTCAAGGTGACCGGCGCTGCGCGGTTTCATCGCGCAGCGTCCAGCGACCGAAGGGAGCGAGGTCGAGCGCAGGGCTAGACATGCGCTTGTATTTCCACCATTCCACGTCAGTTCGCCTTCCGAAGAAGAATCGGAATATGACCACAAAATGGGGTCTCCTTCCCTTCGCAGTTAGCAGTTCCGTCGGCGTTAAACGTGTTGTATCCCCATGTGATCACCCGGCCAAATAGCAGGATCGTTGGTTCACTCCACAGCCCTGGCGGCGTATTGCACACGAGATAGAAGTTATCGTTCAAGCTGAAGCATTGTTTCACTTCAGCGCTTGACTGAATCAGTGGAAGAATTGATTCAACGGGTGCCATCTCATCCGGCTGAAGCTTCAATCCGCGTTTGATCACTCCGCGGGTATGTATTAGCGAGTGGTTTGCCAACATAGTGGGTGTATCAGCTGTACGAACATCTTTGTAGGTGGTCCTGTCCCGCCCTCGTACGAACTCGCAAGTTCGACCGCTATCACAAGAAAAGGTAAGTTTCTGGTCTTCTCGCCTATAGGCATAGTGACCATCAAATCGACCGACTATCCATGACATATCAGTGCTCATTTCCGAAGCCCAGGTCGCGACGGGAAGCAGGCCGGTCATAGCGAGAAACAGAGCCAAGACTAATCTGTGGATTGCCAATTACATCTCCGATATCAAATTGTTAAAGACTACCTGCGTCAAGAGATGCCTAACGTTCAAGATGATCGGCGCTGCGCGGCTTCATCGCGCAGCGTCCAGAGAACGAAGCGAACGGGGTCGATCGCAGGGTTGGGCGTCATTTTTGGAGTGCAGCGACAAGCGCCGAGATAAGCAAGAGCGCGACGCCGATAATCAGGAGAAACAGTAGAGGGGCGCTTGCCATCAAAAGATTTCGCTTACCCTCCGCCAATGCCGTCTTGTAGAAGACGCCGCTGAAGTACCACACTAGGGGATATGCAACATAGACAAAAAGTAGCGGAGGATAGAAAGCTGTAAACGGCAAGATGAATGTAAAGATTGGCCAAACTACAAGGAGTATGCCGGTCGAAAAGGTACGCACAGTTGGGATCGCAGCGCCCGGGCTAGTTGAACGGGTGGCCATCGGCTGCTCACCCTCGTGACTCTGGATGGGTTCAGCTTCATTAGGCAATGCAGGTTTCGCGGACTTTGGAGCGAGAAGTGAATTTGCTTCGTTGGACAGTTTGCGACTTTCGTCCGCAAGCTTGGGAAGGACGAAGCGAAAAAAGCCAATGACCAGCAAGAACACCACACCCGAGACCAAACCCCACAGTACGCTTGAGTTCATCATAAGGACGCCCAACGTTCAAGGTAACCGGCGCTGCGCGGCTTTATCGCGCAGCGCCCGGTTGACCGCAGGGTTGGGCGTCACTGGTTCACAGGAAAGTACACGCGCCTTCACAGGTGCCTCGTTTCGGTTGGTGATACGCCCCAATTGTTGTTGCGGCCGTCAGCGAATCGAATTGGCGCGTCAATGAGTTCTATCGAGTCGGCGTTGTCGAGGGCCGCTAGTTGAATTGCAATGTAGTCGCCGCCGATTTCTTCAACATACCCACGTGCGAACGAACGCACACCACAGTGCTTACAGAAGAGATGGTGGGCAGCCCGATGGTTGAATTGATAGTCGGTCAAGTCGCTCTCACCAGACAATAGCCGGAAGGCGCTGGGCTTAATGATTGCATTCCAGTTCCGTGTTTTCGGGCAAATCGAACAGTTGCATTTGTTTGTGCCCAAGCTGAGATCAATATCGGCTTAAAACCGAATGGCTCCGCAGTGGCAGCTACCAAGATACGTCTTGAGCATTACTTTCTCCTAAGTCATCGTGGGAATGCAGTGTGATGCCCAACGTGCTAGCTCAGGGGCGCGAAGCCGGCTTGCCGGCGGAGCGTCCCTCTGGAGCGGTGGGTTAGACATATTGATACCCGGAAAAATGTGGATCTTGAATAAAGTTCATTTTTCTATGCCTCTGAAATTGCTTTCGAATTGCCTAATATCGCTCTTGTTGTCTTGACCACCTGGACAATTGAAAGATGTCAGCCAGAATTTCAATGGCCCCGGCGGTCCCACTGTATGTTTGACTGAATTACCTGTTCCGAAGTCGATATAGCGAGCGAGCACCTCATTTCTTTGCATGTCCTTCACTTGCTCTTCGCTACGAATAATCGGTAGGAACATGGATATATCCTGTTGCGTTACGACCCAGCTGAATCGTGCGTTGAGCCTGTAAGTGGTGGTGTGTCCGCGCCCGTTATCAAAACGCTCACCTTGCGATGACACTCCCTTTATTCTCACGAGCGTCTCGATGACTCCCGGGTTCTCTCTCACCCACTGGTCGAAGGTCTTATAAATCCAGAACCCTGCTTCCTTTTCGCAGTAATACTGGTGCGCCCATCGGGTCGGGTAGTAATCCCAAACGATAAGGGCAAAGAGCGCAGGCAATGCCAACAGCGCCCACTTGATCGGGCTTCCGCCGAAAATCTTTGCGATATACGCAGCCAATACCATTACGCCCGCCACTACTGCAACTGCGATCCCAATAAATACCGTAATCAGCATATTGCGAATCGAAAACGCATTTCGATGTCTAACGTCTGAGTTCAGGGGCGCTGCGCGGCTTCATCGCGCGGCGTCCGCTGGAACGATGGGTTGGGGCTCATTGCGATAGCTGCTTTTCCAATACGACTGGCTCAAAGTCGCACCGATCACATAGGCCGCGCATAAACAAAACGACTCTGGTTGAGTCAGCGGGGATACACAATTGCAGCAAATCGCCAGACACCCCCCTTGATTCGGCGGCAGGGCGACATTGATCCAATGCGAGTTCTCGGAGAAGGGGAATATCTGAAGTACTTAGCCGACGATTGTACTGGTCGGGTGCGAGAGCCTTCTCTATCCCTTTTCGCAATAGATGGCTGTATCGCGTTGGTTGAGCAATAAACCGCACTGGCTGCACACCTCTGGATGAGCCAACTTTGATAAGACAGTCGGTATCAACAATCGCCGAGCCATTGCATATGAGAGAAAGGCGTTCATTGCCAATGCCTGAAGCGTATTCAGTCGAATTGCTATTGATAACGACGTTACTTACTGGACCATTTCTGCGGGCAGTGCTTGCGGAATACCTCCCGATCATACCTTCGAACCACTTTAGGTCGTTCGATATAGCTGCGTCGTTTTCTACTTTTGTCTTGCAATATTGGAAACGGCCAGCATGATTCTCCAGCGCCTCTTTTTGCGCTTTGGTCTCCCCGAAGAACTTTTCAGCATCAAACACACGCTTGGCCTTGGCGAGTACATCGCTTGCCGAAGAAGAATCGGAATGCTCGCAGTTACTATAGAAATACTCGAAAGTGGCGATTGCTATTCCCATGGTAATTGATATCTGTGTCGGGTCGTCAACGACTACCCTCCCGTACGCCTGTGAAAAACAGAAGCCAAAATAGCTATGCAGACTTTTGGTGGCACAAGCTGCATGTTGTACAGCATATTTTTTGCTGTACTCAGTGGGGTCCATTTTTCGAATTTCACCGGCGAAAGAAAGGACCGGTAGGCAAAAAGATATAAGGCGCAGAGCATTTCTTAAGATTTGACTCTTCCACATACGAACGCCCCTATGAAGACTGAACGGTTCGGTCAGTCGACACATAAAGTCGGCGCTGGCGATACGGCGACGATTGGCAGTCCGCACCAACAAGCGCAAAACACTTATGTCGGCCGACAGCGCAATGACGCACGGATCGAGAGCCCCAACGTTCAAGGTGACCGGCGCTGCGCGGCTTCATCGCGCAGCGTCCAGTGACCGAAGGGAACGGGGGCGACCGACGGGTTAGCGATCAGTGATTTCAATGCCAGCACCTTTTGTGACGGAACCTGTGATGAGGGCACCAATGAGCGAAGTTACGGTGCCCCACATGAACACGGCAACATAAATCATTGATGCTCCGCCGCCCGTGTATGGGCGAACGCAGTCTGTGTAGTAGGCGAGAAGCAGCCACGGAGCGAACAATACACAGGCGCCCACAGCACGCAACGGATTTGGAAGAGCAAGGGAAACAATAGCGGGTAGCAACGGAATGACAACAAACATCGACGTTGTCATTAGAAAGGCGGCCAGGTCATGATCGTAGCAAGCAAAGCTATTGAAGGCCTGAAGAAGGAGCACGGCGCCGATTGCGGCAACACCGATCCAACGTGCTTTGCGTCGCGAGAGGTTCATGATCGCTAACGTTTGAATTCACCGGCCTGCGCGGCTTTTCGCGCAGGTCCGGTGGAATGATGGGTTGGGCGGCTATTTCTCAATGAGTAAGGTGGAAAGCACAATTTCATAAGTCTCGTCGTGGAATGGGATTTTCGCGCCCTCATTCCTTGTGTAGTGAACCTCGATAAAAAACTCGTTACTCACTGGGACATAGACTACATCAACAAGTTTTGGCTTTCCTTCACTACCAGGCATCCTGCCTTTCAGACGGAATCCTTTGAACCCGTCTACATAAATGTCTTCTGTTGATACAGGGCCGAAGGGAGACAACGTAATCTGCCATTGGTCTTTCGTCTTTTGTAGAAACAAATCCCACTTGTCGACATACTTTGAATCTAGGGCGCTGTTGTGAAGCTGAATTTGCGCAGAGACGTCGTTACCTGCAATTAAAGCCAGATCGCCAAGCCCACCCTGCATTCTCTTGGTGTCAAGAGACCAGCCAGTACGTGGAAACGAAAAGCGGATTTTTGCTTCCTTCCAGATGTATTCCTGCTGGTTTGGTTTGACATATCGCTCAAATTTTGCGCCATCAAAAAAATCAGTTGCTTTGTAAAGCGCGATAACTGAGACGGCCAATTCCAGTATTAGAGACGTGACCAAAGCCTTGAGAAACCCTGGCTTAATTCTTAAATGTCCAGTAAGACCTAGGAGCGTCACTATTGCAGTGGCGACAAAAATAATTAGAAATGAGTAGAACAGCGCTTCTTTCATCATCGCAAATTCCTAGGATTATTGAATAGACACCCAACATGGAGTTGAGGCGCCTGCGCGGCTTTTGGCGCAGGCCGCCTCGAACGCAGGGTTATGCATCGGGGGCAAGCTCCGCGATTAGCTCAACTGGCGAACAGAACCTAAGCTGAGGACACAACGATTCGATGAGCGGTCGGTTATCTCGAACTCTGGATAGGATGGTTTTGTCATCGAGCGTGAGAAAGTACTGACATCCGGCCTGTGCAGCTTGAAATATGTGGTCGGCGTCATCAGCGTCAAATGTGGCCCGGAGTGTTCTGAGCATTGGGTGCACCCAGCTTGAATTGAATGCACAGACGTTGAAGCCAACTGAGTTGAATGAACCGCTGCGTTCCGCTACGGTCCATGGAACCTTTGAGAAGACGCCGAATAGAAACAGAAGAACTGACGCACGGGTTTCATTGGGGGTGCGCTCCATCTCTTGTTTAGTCTTCGCTGACGTGACGAGCGTTAAGCCCGGCACATCGGACAGCCGACGATACGCCTCCGCTGTCTCAGCGGAAATTCTCAGGTCAATGACCCGAGAGAAGATGTTCGTATCGAGATATACCAAGTGGACTGTCATGTACGGGCGCGGTTCGGTTCCGATGCATAACGTCCAAGGTAACCGGCGCTGCGCGGCTTCATCGCGCAGCGTCCGTGTTGACCGACGGGTTCGGCATCATTTCCCGAAGATCAGATCGGTTTGTTCCCTGGGGATGCTGCCCAGGAAATACTGTAGGACACTCAGAGCATCTGCCCATGCCGCCTCCGCCTCTTCTTTGGCCGCTGAGTAATGAGTGTTCACGATGATTGTGCATGTAAAGCCGTGGGCATTCGCATCGATGAACGTTACGGGTTGCAATTCCCAGTCGAAGGCGACCTTTCCAGGAAACTGCCCTTCGTGCAGCATGCGATCAAAGTGGAAGAACAAAGGAAAGTAGTTTCCTGCGTCGGCAATGGCCGATGCTGAGTTCAAGGAGAACTCGATGTATCCGGAATGGCGGAAACCGTTTTCATCTTGAACAGGACCACTTACGCAACCGATAGAGAAGATGCCGGTTTGAGGGGCGCTAATCGCTTGGACGAGGCCCATAAGGTGGCGATCCCGCTTCAGTTCCGGAATATCAAGCAACAGCGCGGGGTTGCCTTTGATGTCTTTGAACCCATAGTTGGCGTCTCCGTCTTCGCGGACTTCCCCCGATCCGCCGTAAGGGACACCCTTGTGCTTCTGATTCAAGGACAGTTGATTCGTATAGGGCTTCTGCATAGGACTACCTATGATGTCGAACGTTCAAGGTGACCGGCGCTGCGCGGCTTCATCGCGCAGCGTCCAGAGAGCGAAGCGAACGGGGTCGACCGCCGGGTTGGGCCACTACGCGAAATCAACGTAGGTATTTCCTTTGTGCTGACTAATGGACAGCACCGGCTTAGTTTTACAGCCTTCGCACCAGAAATAAATCTTTAGGCCGTGACGCCGAGAACTGGGGTTGCCTTCAAGCGAGGTGTCAAATGCGGCCTTGGCATCGGCAACCGTGACATGTACACCGTGGGTTGCGTCTTCCCCACACTCAAAGACTTCCACCTTGTCATGGTGGAGGTAATTGAAACCGCAAGACGGACAGGCTAACTCCGCGCCGTAGCCTTCGTGATACTCACCAAATTTCGGGATCATTTTTTCTCCATGATGCTGTTGCTGTGGTCAAGGGATGTGGAAACGCTCTGGTGTAGGCATGAAGTGGCCCAACGTTAATTGGGCAGCAATTTTGCAGGGTTTCGCGGACAGCTTGCTGCATAACCGGGGAGGCGTGCCATGAAAAACTCCTTGCAATCCATATGTTGCACTATATACTGTGTTTATGAACAGTAGTAAACCACACCCCAAACCCTGCAAGGCGGCGGATCGGCCGCCGCTGGTTTCCAGTCGCTTGCTGGATCAGGTGCGGGAGCGCATCCGCTACAGGCATTACAGCATACGGACCGAGGTAAGTTATGTCCAATGGATTCGCCGGTTCATCCACTTTAATGGCCTGCGACATCCGCGCGACATGGGTGCGCCGGAGGTAACGGCCTTTCTGTCCTGGCTCGCGGCGGAGCGCGAAGTGGCGCCATCGACGCACAAGCAGGCTCTTTCGGCGATTCTTTTCCTGTATCGCGAGGTACTGGAGGCCGACTTGCCCTGGATGGACGACATGTTGCGGCCCAAGGTACGTCAGCGCGTGCCGGTGGTCCTGTCCGAATCCGAGGTGGCCCGACTTCTGGCTTCGATGGAGGGCACGATGGCGGTGCTCGGCCGCCTGATTTACGGCACGGGCCTGCGCTTGGTGGAGGCGCTGCGCCTGCGCGTCAAGGACGTGGATTTCGATCGCCGCGAAATCATCGTGCGCGAGGGCAAGGGCGGCAAGGACCGCAGGGTGATGCTGCCGGTCGCGCTGACCGAGCCCATGCGCCTGCAGATTGCCCATGCGCGCGCGGTGTGGGAGCACGATCGCGAGGCCGCCCGGCCCGGGGTGCAGATGCCCGATGCACTGGCGCGCAAGTGGCCGCAGGCCGGGGTTTCATGGCCGTGGTTCTGGGTCTGGCCGTCGCCCGAACTTTCCGTCGATCCGCGCAGCCGCGTCGAGCGCCGTCACCACCTGTACGAGCAGCGCCTGCAGCGCGCGATCCGCGACGCCACCTTTTTGGCAGGAATCCGCAAACCGGTGACGGTGCATACGCTGCGTCATTCCTTTGCCACCCACCTGCTCGAAGCCGGCTACGACATCCGCACCATACAAGAGCTGCTCGGCCATGCCGACGTGTCCACCACCATGATCTACACCCACGTCCTCAACAAGGGTGGGCGCGGAGTGGTCAGCCCCATCGACAGGATCGGGCTGGCTTGAAGCGCCGCATGGCGACCAAGGTGGCGGCTCCGGGGGCGGGCTAGAATGCGGGTCGCCTCCGTTCGCCACCCGCCGATGCATACCGATCCGATTTCCCCGCGCCCCGCAGGCGCGGCTTCCTGATGCCGCCCTGGCTCGCCGCGCTGTTCACCCGGCGCATGATGATCTGCGTGTTCACCGGCTTCTCGTCCGGTCTGCCGCTGTATCTGCTGTTGAACCTCGTCCCGGCCTGGCTGCGCTCGGAGGGCGTGGATCTCAAGACCATCGGCCTGTTTGCGCTGATCCAGTTTCCCTACACCTGGAAGTTCCTCTGGTCGCCGCTGCTCGACCGCTACGCGCCGCCGCTCGGGCGCCGTCGCGGCTGGATGCTGATCACCCAGGTCGGCCTGCTGGCGGCCATCGCCTCGCTCGGCCTGTTCGCGCCGGGCAGCGAGATCGTGCCCATCCTCTGGCTCACTGCGGCGGTGGCGCTGCTCTCGGCGACGCAGGACATCGCGCTCGACGCCTACCGCCGCGAGATCCTGTCCGAGGCCGAGCTGGGCCTGGGCAACTCGGTGCATGTCAACGCCTACCGCATTGCCGGGCTGGTGCCGGGCTCGCTCTCGCTGATCCTGGCCGACCGCCTGCCCTGGCTGCAGGTCTTCGTCATCACCGCGCTGTTCATGCTGCCGGGCATGCTGCTGGCGATCTTCGCCCGCGAGCCGGCGGTGGCCGGCAAGGCGCCGAAGACCCTGCGCGACGCCGTGGTCGAGCCCTTCCGCGAGTTCGTCGACCGCGCCGGCGCGCGCGAGGCGCTGATGATCCTGGCCTTCATCTTCCTCTACAAGCTGGGCGACTCGATGTGCACGGCGCTGGCCACGCCCTTCTACCTGGACATGGGTTTCGCCAAGTCGCAGATCGGCATCGTCGCCAAGAATGCCGGTCTGTGGCCGGCGGTGATCGGCGGCCTGATCGGTGGCCTGTGGATGGTCAGGCTGGGCATCAACCGCGCGCTGTGGCTGTTCGGCGTGGTGCAGCTGGTGTCGATCTTCGGCTTCGCCTGGCTGGCCTGGATCGGCCGCCACGAGGTGGTGGGCGCCGTCGAGCTGGCCCAGCTGGCGCTGGTGATCGGCTTCGAGGCGCTGGGCGTCGGCCTCGGCACGGCGGCCTTCGTCGCCTTCATCGCGCGCGCCACGCATCCGCTGTACACGGCGACGCAGTTCGCCCTGTTCACCAGCCTCGCCGCCGTGCCGCGCACCTTCATCAACGCCACCACCGGCTACCTGATCGAGCAGCTCGGCTGGTTTTCCTTCTTCATGCTCTGCGCGCTGCTGGCGGTGCCGGGCATGGTGCTGCTGCTCAGGGTGGCGCCCTGGAATCCGAAACCGGCGGCATAAATGCCATTGTTTTGAGCGTGGGCAATACCCGTGGCGGCGGGCGTCGTGGCGCCAAAACAACAGGCCAGCACAAATTTGAGGCTTCATTCAACTTTTGTTCGGGGGCCGCGTTATATCCTCTGAGGCGCACGGTTCCACAACGGGAGACGGCGATGTTAATGGTGATGGACATGAGCACAGGCAAACTCATCGAGGATGAATTCGGAGCGTTCGAGGATGAAGTCCTCAACGCCGAGTGGACCCCTGCCAGCCCCGAGCTTCAGCTCGGCCTGCAGGAAGTCCAGCATAAGGCAGCGACGCAGCGGGAAGTCGACGCTGAAGCCGCCGATGCATTTCTCGCCGCGATGTATCGCAACCAGCAGTGAGCGTTCGCGCCATCCGCTGATGCCGTCTTGGTATCATCGCGCGCTTCGACTTTCCTGAAGCGCACGATGAGCCCCCCATCCACGCCCGCCGTTCCGGATCCCAAAGCCGCCGCACCGTCCCTGCCGGGCCGCTCCGACTTCCCGCATTTCCTCGTCATTCCCACGCGCTGGATGGACAACGACGTCTACGGCCACGTCAATAACGTCGTGTATTACAGCTACTTCGACACCGTCATCAACGAGTACCTGATCCGCGAGGGCGGCCTCGACATCCTCGACGGCGCGGCCATCGGCTACTGCGTCGAATCGCATTGCCGCTACATCGCGCCGCTGGCCTTTCCCGAAATCATCGATGCCGGCCTGCGCGTCGTGCATCTGGGCAATTCCTCGGTGCGCTACGAGATCGCGCTGTTTCCGCAGGGCGACAAAACGCCGGCGGCGACGGGCTGGTTCGTCCATGTCTTCGTCGCCCGCGCGGACGACCGCCCGACGGCCATCCCGCCGCGCCTGCGCGAGTGCATGGAGCGCATCCGCCGCTGAAAGCTTGTAAATAAATCTACTGCGCGTGCCGGATCGGGGCTTGGGCGGTGCTCGCTATCCTCACGTATAACCACATACGTTCCGGTAGCTGCGCTCCGGCCGCACCCCGCTGCGGCCCGCTCGCTACGATTTCTTCACAAGCTTTGAGGTGCTGCATCCACTTCAGGCCGGCAGCAGGCGCACGCGGCTGGCCTGCAGCGCCTGCACCACGGTCCGGTCGCCGCGGCGGACGCTGAAGCTGCGGCCGGGGCCGAAGATGTAGTCCTCGCTGTCGCCCTCGCGGGTGAGCCAGAGCTCGCCCTCGAGGCAGACCAGCTGCGCATTCGCATCGGGCAGGGCGAGCAGCTGGTTCTTCGCCAGGGCGCGCTCGACGCCGGCAGCGTGCATTCCATTCAGGAATTCTGTAGCATTGCCGGCAGATGTCGGCGCCGGGCGCACGGCGAGAGCGGCGCGGCGCCTTTCCGGCGGCTGGCAGATCAGCGACGAGGCAAGTGAAATAGAGGGGTTCATGGTGTCTTCTCCTTCCGTGGCGATGAGCGAAGTGTTGGCCTTTCCGCCGCGCCTGACCAACGACATTGCGGCCTGACATGCATGAGCAAATGGAATGAATAGGGACGACCTGCCGCCGCTCGATGCCTTGCGCGCCTTCGATGCCGCCGCGCGCCACCTGAGCTTCACCCGCGCCGCCGCGGAGTTGTTCGTGACCCAGTCGGCGGTGAGCAAGCAGGTCATTGCCCTGGAGTCGGCGCTGGCGATACGCCTCTTCGAGCGCAGGACGCGCGCCCTGGTGCTGACCACGGCGGGAGAGCGCCTGCAGCGCGCCACCGCCACCGCCTTCGCCGAACTGCGCGCCGCCGCCGCCGAACTGCGCGGCGGCGAGGAACCGACCGTGACGCTGGCGACGACCCAGGCCTTCGCCAGCTTCTGGCTGATCCCGCGCCTGGCCGATTTCCGCCGCAGCCATCCCGGCATCGACATCCGCATTTCCGCCGACACGCGGCTGGTCGATCTCGAACGCGGGCGCTTCGATGCGGCCGTGCGCTACCTGCAGGACCGCGACGCTCCGGCGACGGCGTTGCGCCTGTTCGGCGACACGGTGCTGCCGGTGGCCAGCCCGGCCCTGCTGAAGACTGCCGGGCCGCTGGCGAAGCCGGCCGACCTCGCCCGCCATGTCCTGCTCGTCTATGAGGACGCCGACCAGCGCCGGCCCTGGCTGTCCTGGCCGGCCTGGCTGGAGATGGCCGGCGTCGCCGACCTGCGCCCGGCGGGCAGCATCGCCTTCAACCAGTACGAGCCGACCGTTCGTGCCGCAGTCGACGGCCAGGGCGTGGCGCTGGCGACGCTGGCGCTGGTGGCCGACCTGCTGAAGGAAGGCAAGCTGGTGGCGCCATTGCCGCAGCGTTTTGCCAATCCCCGCGCCTACTACCTGCTGCTGTCGGCGCAGGCGGCGGCGAATCCGGCGGTCGAGCCGTTCCGGCGATGGCTGGCGAGTCAGGTAAAGTGAGCCGCCGCCGTTTTTGAAATCCGTAGCCGTTTCTGGAGAATTGTTTGATGAAGCTGAATTCCCTGGCTGTTTTGTATTTGCTGGTGACGCCGCCCCTTGCTTTTGGCGCGACCGTGTCCTGCCCCGATCTGGCGCAGGCGGTGCAGGTCGGCGCCTGTCCCGCCGAGGAGGAGCTGAGATACACCTACGCCGGATTTTGCAGTGACGACACCAAGGCCTACAAGGGCGAGACCGACGTGTGCACCGATTACCGGCTCTATCGGGCCTTGAAGAACGTCGCGCTGTGGGAGTCCGGTGACGGGGTTTTCAATGCCTATGTCTCCTGCGACCTGCCCGCAGAAAAGCTCAAGGGCGCCAGGGCTGCCGCGATCAGGGTCGGCAAGCAGGGCAAGATCACGCAGCTCGTCTGCAGCTATGGCGAAGGCGTCAGCTTCACCTGGCGCACGCGCGCGGAATGCAGGGTCGAGGCCGGCGCCGACTGCGCCGCCAATCCGGCGAGCTGCAAGGCAAACTGCGAATGAAGCGCGCGCCCAAACGATCGGAGCCCGTGAAATCGCGCGCCGGCAAACCGGCGCCGGAACCGTCGCCGCCGGCCGCAGCGGCGACCTGCCGCCGCTGCGGCACGCCCGGCCCGGTCGGCGATGACGGCTTTTGCGAAAAGTGCGAGAAGGCGCTGGAGCAGGCCTGCCTCTGACGGCGGCTTACTTGCCTGCGGTCGGCGCCTCGCTGCCGCTGGTCTTGCAGGCGGCGTAGGGCGGCGTCGCCGTGCCGTCGGCGAGGCTTGCCTCGTTGCCGCTGAGGCTCAGTATCGTGTTGCCCTTGCTGTAGCGCTGGCTGGAGCCGATCCGCTCGAGCCGCACTTCGCGTTCAACCAGGATCAGCCAGACGGCCTCGCCGCCATCCAGCATGCGGACGTAAAGCCGCTTGCCGCCGGCGCACTGGTATTCGGTGGCATTGGTCGGCACGCGCGAACGCTCCGGGGCAGTATCGCCGGTGAATGGAATGTATTTCTTCACGTTCATGTCGCCGCACCCGGACAGCAGCAGCGCGATGGCGGCCAGGCCCGCGCCCATCAGTTTTCCTTGCATCGTGTTCTCCGTTGCATTGTGTGTGGTCGTATCATAGCCTGCCGCCGGGCCGCCCCAAGGCAGGCCAGTCATGATTCCGCGAGCCAAGCGAGCCAAAATCACCCTTTTTCCTGGACAACCAGTCCGCAGGACGCTTTGCGGCGAAGGCTAATGTGGTAAAGCCACGTTATGCCGAAGCCAAAAAGGGGTGGGGGAAAAGTCGTTCACAGGGCATGGACGCGGTCGGCGCGTGCGAAGCCGAGCAGCGGCCCGGGAATGCCGCGCCCCAGCGCGATGACCTTGAACAGCTCTCCCATCTCGTTGGGCGAGATGAGCACATTCACGGCGCCGCGGGCGCGCAAATCGTCCGCGCGCGTCGTATCGCCGGCGCCGACCTTGTCCTCCTGCAGCAAGTCGCCGATGCCGCAATTGAGCAGGAAGTTGGCCTGGCTGGTGAAGCCCAGCACGTCCAGCCCGGCATCGAAGCCGGCTTCGGCCACGGCGGTGAAGTCGACATGCGAAGTGATGTCGGACAGGCCGGGAAACCAGAACGGATCTTCATGCACGCGATGGCGGTAGTGGCAGCGCAGCGTGCCGCCTTCGCGCAGGGCGTGGTAAAGCTCGTGGCGCGGCAGGCCGTAATCGATCAGCAGCATGGCGCCTTGTTCCAGGCGCCGCGCCAGTTCGGACACCCAGGAACGGGCCGCGAGGCTGATCTCGCCACGGTACGGCCCCTGCACGCCGAGGGCCTGCGCCGCGGCAAGCAATGCGCCGCTGGCCGGACGTTCCGCGACCGCCGGCCGGCCGTCCGTCAGGCCGACGCCGCGCTCGAAGACGGCAGGTGTCTCGCCGTCGTCGCTCCAGCGCAAGGCGTGGGTCGGCATCGCGTCGAGCAGTTCGTTGCCGATCAGGCAGCCGGAAAAGCCTTGCGGCAACTCGTTCAGCCATTCGACGCAGCCGGCGAACTGCGGCGCCCGTGCGGCCAGCGTCGCCTGCTGGCGGGCGCGCAGTTCGCCGGAAAGTTCGAGGATGCGGTAGCGCTCGGGCAGGCAGTCCAGCGCCGCCAGCGCCGGCAGGAGGTCCGCCGCGAGCCGCCCGCTGCCGGCGCCGGCTTCGATCACCTGCGGGCTGGAGGCGGCGATGATCTGCGCCACCTGCCGCGCCAGTGTCTTGCCGAACAGCGGCGTCAGTTCCGGCGCGGTGAGGAAGTCGCCGCCCGCCTGATGGTCGCCGAACTTGTGCGAACCGCCCGAGTAATAGCCGAGGCCCGGCGCGTAGAGCGCCAGTTCCATGTAGCGGGCGAAGGAAATCCAGCCGCCGTGGGCCTCGATCTCGGCGGCGATCAGGCGCAGCAGCGCGGCGCTGGCGGCGCGCGCATCGGCCGAGGGTTCGGGCAGCTCGGCTTGCTGCAGCTTCATCGGGACTTGATGCCGGCGACGAGTGCCGCCATCGCCGCCGCTTCGTCGGTGCCGAGTGCGCCGAGGCCGGCCGCCACGCCGGCACGATTGATTGCCGGCTGGTTCTGGCTGGTCTTCCACTTGCCCTTGAGGTCGGTGATCTCGATCTCGATGCCGACGATGGCCGCCAGCATCCTGTCGATGTAGTCGGGCGGCGCGTCGCTGATCTGCCAGGGATCGGCGAAACCGGCCTCGTGGCGGGCGACCAGGGCTTCGAGATTGGCGAGCAGCCAGGCCGGTTCGTCGATCGCCCGCAAGCGGCCGCGGGCATGGACCACCACATAGTTCCAGGTCGGCACCGCCTTGCCGTCGGCATGTTTGGTCGCGTACCACGAAGGCGTGACATAGGCCTGCGGGCCGTGGAAGACCACCAGCACCTCGCTGTCCGCGGCCTGCCGCCAGACCGGGTTGGCACGGGCGACGTGGCCCTGCAGAAGGCCGAACGGCCCGCTTGCGGCTGCGAGGTGCAAGGGCAGGTGGTTGGCCTCCGGCGTCCCTGCGACCTGCGCCAGCAGCGTGGCGAAGGCGCGCTCGCGCATCAGCGCGTGCAGCACCTCGACGCGGTTTTCCTCGAAATGGGCGGGCAGGTACATGCGGTCGCGCCGGCTCAGATCAGCTCGCTGCTTTTCTCGCCGATCTCGTACACGATGTGGGCGCGCCCGACCAGCAGCGTGTCGAGCGTGCCGATCTGCGTCACGTCCTTGTTGGTGTAGGGCAGCTTGTGCAATACATAGCGCAGCGCGTTGAGCCGTGCGCGCTTCTTGCAGTCGGACTTGATCACCGTCCAGGGCGCGTCGGCGGTATCGGTGTGGAAGAACATGGCTTCCTTGGCCTTGGTGTAGTCGTCCCACTTGTCGAGCGAGGCGAGGTCGATCGGCGACAGCTTCCACTGCTTGAGCGGATGCGTTTCGCGTTCCTGGAAACGCCGGCGCTGTTCGGGACGCGACACCGAGAACCAGAACTTGATCAGGTGCACGCCGCTCCTGACCAGGGTGCGCTCGAACTCCGGCGTCTGGCGCATGAACTCCTCGTATTCCGTCTGGCTGCAGAAGCCCATGACGCGCTCGACGCCGGCGCGGTTGTACCAGGAGCGGTCGAACAGCGAAATCTCGCCGGCGGTCGGCAGGTGCTGCACGTAGCGCTGGAAGTACCACTGGCCGCGTTCCACCTCCGAGGGCTTTTCCAGCGCGACGACGCTCGCGCCGCGCGGATTCAGGTGTTCCATGAAGCGCTTGATGGTGCCGCCCTTGCCCGCCGCATCGCGGCCCTCGAACAGAATCACCAGTTTCTGCCCGGTCTCCTTGACCCAGGCCTGCAGCTTGAGCAACTCGACCTGCAGGTGGTATTTCTGCCGTTCGTAGTTGCGCCGCGTCATCAGGTGCAGGTAGGGATAGCCGCCTTCGCGCCAGTTGGGCGCCAGTTCGTCGTCGGGGTGTTCGCTGGCCGCGACTTCGCGCTGCAGCAGGGCTTCCTTGATGGCCTCGATATCGTCGGGCGACGCCCCTTCCACCACGGCCTTGAGTCCCTTTGCCAGCCGGGAGCCGTCGCCGTGCCTGGCATGGGCCACGATGTCGCGCACCGCCTCTATCTTCGAGTCGTGGGCGGCGGCGGAGCGGTCCTTGACCACGAAAGTCGCGATGCCCTTCGGCGTGCGGGAGGGCGTCACGTCGCCGGACGCCGGACGGCGCGGACGCGGGGTCGCAGCGGCGGCGGCAGGTTTCCTGGCGGCGGCTTTTTCAGCGGTCGTCGGAGCAGTCCGGGCAACGGTCCTGGCCGCGGACTTCGCACCCAATTTCGCCGCGGTGCCGGCCGGGGCCTTGCGCCTGGGCTTGTCCGCTACGGTCGGGGATCGCTTCGGGGTCGTGGCTTTGGCGGCCATTCATCTCTCCTTGGTGCTCTCCAGCAGTTCGTGAATCTCCAGCCAGCGTGATTCTGCCGTTTCGATATTCTGCGTCAACAGGTTTTGGCGCAGCGTCAGGTCGTCGAGCAGGCGCGCTTCCGTGCCGGCATACAGCGTCGGATCGGCGAGCCGGGTTTCCAGCAGCTTGAGCTCGGCTTGCCAGTCGGCGATCTGCTGTTCGAGCTTTTCGGATTCCTTGAGCAAGGGTCGCCGTACTGCCGGCGCCGACTCTTTGGCGTGAGCCTTCGCCGTCGCCGCGCGCGCCGCCTCGGCTTCGTTCTCGCGGCGCCGCTGGGATTTCTCGCGCTCGGCGGATTTCTCGGCGGCGCGCGACTGGTTGAGCCACTCGGCATAGTCGTCGAGGTCGCCGTCGAAGGGCGTCACCTTGCCGTCGGCCACCAGCCAGAGCTCGTCGCAGGTGGCGCGCAGCAGATGCCGGTCGTGCGAGACCAGCACCATGCCGGCCTCGGTCTCCTGCAGGGCGATGGTCAGCGCTTCCCGCATTTCGAGGTCGAGGTGGTTGGTCGGCTCGTCCATCAGCAGGAGATTCGGCGCGGTGCGGATCATCAGCGCCAGCGCCAGGCGCGTCTTCTCGCCGCCGGAAAAGCGGCCGCAGGGGGCGTCGACCATGCTGCCACGGAAATCGAAGCCGCCGAGATAGCTGCGCAAGTCCTGCTCGCGCGTGCGCGGCTCCTGCTTGATCATGTGCCACAGCGGCGATTCGGCCGGGCGCAGCTGTTCCAGCTGGTGCTGGGCGAAGTAGCCGAGCTTGAGGTTGCGCCCCGCCTCGCGCACGCCGGCCAGCGGCTGCAGTTCGCCGGCCAGCAGCTTCATCAGCGTCGACTTGCCGGCACCGTTGCGGCCGAGCAGGCCGATGCGGCTGTCGGGCCGCAGCGTGAAGCGCAGCTTGTCGAAAATCACCGTATCGCCATAGCCGACTTTTGCATCGTCCACCAGCAGCAGGGGATCGGAGAAGCCGCTCGGTTCGGGAAAGCTGAAGGAGAACGGCGTGTCGATGTGGGCGGCGACGATGTCGCCCATCTTGGCCAGCATCTTGATGCGGCTCTGCGCCTGGCGCGCCTTCGAGGCCTTGGCGCGGAATCTGTCGATGTAGCTCTGCAGGTGCGCCGCCTCGCGCTTCTGCTTGGCCGCCAGCGCCAGGTCGTTGGCCAGGCGCTCGGCGCGCGCGCGTTCGCAGGCCGAGTAGTTGCCGGTGAACAGCTGCATCTTGCCGGCCTCGATGGCGAGGATGTGGCTGGTGATGACGTCGAGGAAATCGCGGTCGTGCGAAATCAGGATCAGCGTGCCGGGATAGCCCTTCAGCCAGTCCTCGAGCCAGATGATGGCGTCGAGATCGAGGTGGTTGGTCGGCTCGTCGAGCAGCAGCAGGTCGGAGCGGCACATCAGGGCGCGCGCCAGGTTGAGGCGCACGCGCCAGCCGCCGGAGAACTCGGCTACCGGGCGCTGGAAATCCTCGTCCGAGAAACCCAGGCCGTGCATCAGCGCCGCGGCGCGCGCCGGCGCGGCGTAGCCGTCGATTTCGCCGAGGCGCGAATGCAGCAGGCCGATCTGCTCGCCGGCATGGTGGTCGTCGTGGTGCGCTTCCGCCGCAGCCAGGTCGCGCTCGATCTGGCGCAGCTCGGTATCGCCGTCGAGCACGAAATCGAGCGCGGCATCGGGCAGCGCCGGCGTGTCCTGGGCGACGTGGGCCAGCACCCAGCCGGGCGGGCGTTCGAGGTCGCCGCGGTCGGCGTGCAGTTCGCCGCGCAGCAGGCCGAGGAAGGACGACTTGCCGCAGCCGTTGGCGCCGGTGAGGCCGACCTTCCAGCCCGGATGAAGCTGCATCGAGGCGCCGGTAACCAGCGCCTCGCCGTTGCGGGAAAAACCCAGGTCGCGCAGAAGAATCATAGGAGTCGGATCGGTGAGGCGTTATGGTGGTGGTAGCCGCGGCGGCCTTCGTAGCAGGCGGCGATGCGGGACATGTCGGCGGCTTCGTCGCCGGAGAGCGTGATGGCCGACAACAGGCCGACCTCGCGCTTGCCGTAATCGACCACGGCCATGACGACCGGCACCCCGGCGGCCAGTGCGATGCGGTAGAAGCCGGATTTCCAGCCGGCTTGCAGGCGGCGCGTGCCCTCGGTCGCCATGATCAGGTGGAACTCGTCGCGCTTGCGGAATTCCTCCACCAGCCGCTCGACGAAGCCGGTGCGCTCGCGCCGGTTGACCGCGACGCCACCGAGCCCGCGCATGATCGGCCCGCAGACGCCGCGAAACAGCGTGTCCTTGCCCACCCACTGCGCGCCGTAGGGCAGCGCGGCCAGCGCCAGCAGCGTCATCGGAAAATCCCGGTTCGAGGTGTGCGGGTAGGCGATCACCACGGCTTTCGCCGGTCGCTGAGGCAGGTCGAGCAGCCTCCAGCCCAGCAGCTTGAGGATCAGGCGGGCGGGGCCGCGCAGCAGATTCATTTGTGCTTGCTTGCCAGGTGAAAGCGCTTGCGCCCCGGCAGCCGGTAGGTTTCGAAATCATTGCGGTCGAGCGTCCATACCGTGTGGATGCCGGTGCTCATGGCGGCGACCACCAGCGAGGCGTCGGCCAGATCCATCGGCCGGTCGGCATATTTTTCGATCCAGTCGATGGCGCGCACCAGTTCGTCGCGGCCCAGCGGCAGCAGTTCCAGTCCGCCCTTGTCGATCCATCGGTACAGCGGCAAGGTGGCGGATACCGACGGCGCGAGGTGGGAAAACTCGGTAAGCACGGCCCAGGTCGTGACCAGCCGCCCGCGATACGCGGCGAGGAAGGCCTTGCATTCTTCATGGGCGCTGTCACGCTTGTCCGCCAGCGCCACCAGCGGACCGGTATCGACCAGCAATGAACTCACGTGACGGGCTTCTTGCCGTGCTTTTTGCGGATCGCGGCGACGACGCGTTCCTTGGTGCTGGTAGCGGGTTTCTTGCTGCCGCCTGCGCTCTTGCCGGCGCTGTTGCCACCCAGGCAGCCGATGAAACCGGCTTCCTGCGCCAGTTCGTAAGGCGTGCGTTCGGTATCGGTCCCCATGAAGCGCTGCTCCAGCAATTCGACGATCACTTCCGACTTGGTGCGCTTGGTTTCGACGCAATACGTCGCCAGCGCCTGCTCGACGCGCAGGGGAAGACGGACGGTGGTGGTCATGGCTGCGGCTCCTCGAAGCACTATGTATTAACTGTAATACAGGTCGTGGCAGACAGCAAGCGGCAGCTTAACCCAGCCCCTGGCTCGCCAGATATTCCTCGTAGCTGCCGCGATAGTCGATGATGGTCCGGTCCGGCTTGATGTCGATGATGCGCGTCGCCAGCGACGAAACGAACTCGCGGTCGTGCGAGACGAAGATCAGCGTGCCGTTGTACTTTTCCAGCGCGCTGTTGAGCGACTCGATGGATTCCATGTCGAGGTGGTTGGTCGGCTCGTCCATCAGCAGCACGTTGTTCCTCAGCAGCATCAGCTTGCCGAACAGCATGCGGCCCTGCTCGCCGCCGGAAATCACGTTGACCGGCTTCTTCGCCTCGTCGCCGGAGAACAGCAGGCGCCCGAGCGTGCCGCGCACCAGGGTTTCGACATCGCCGCCGTCGTAGCCGCCGGCGCGCACCCATTGCACGATCCATTCGGTGAGCGGCGTCTTGTCGGCGAAGTCGGCGGCGTGGTCCTGGGCGAAGACGCCGGGACGCGCCTTCTCCGCCCATTTCACCTTGCCGCCCTGCGGCGTCAGGCCGCCGAGCTTCTCGCCGGCCAGCAGGCGCAGCAGCGTGGTCTTGCCGACGCCGTTCTCGCCGATGATGGCGACCTTGTCGCCGGCCTCGATGCTCATCGACAGCGACTTGATGATCGGCACTTTCGGCTCGTAGCCGAAGCCGAGGTTCTCGATTTCGCAGGCCAGGCGATGCAGCTTTTCCTTCTCGTCGTAGTCGAAGCGTATCCACGGATACTGGCGCGACGAGGGTTTGATGTCTTCCGGCCTGATCTTCTCGATGAGTTTCAGGCGGCTGGTGGCCTGGCGCGCCTTCGACTTGTTGGCCGAGAAACGACGCACGAAGCCCTGCAGGTCGGCAACGCGTTCCTTGGCCTTGGCATTGGCCGAAACCTGGCGTTCGCGCGCCACGGTGCTGGCTTCCATGAAATCGTCGTAGTTGCCGCCATAGACCTTTATCGTGCCGTAATCCAGGTCGGCCATGTGGGTGCACACCTGGTTCAGGAAATGTCGGTCGTGCGAGATGATGATCATGGTCGACTCGCGCTCGTTGAGGATGTCCTCCAGCCAGCGGATGGTGTTGATGTCGAGGTTGTTGGTCGGCTCGTCGAGCAGCAGGATGTCGGGGTTGGCGAACAGCGCCTGCACCAGCAGCACGCGCAGCTTCCAGCCCGGCGCCACTTCGCTCATCGGCCCGTTGTGCTTTTCGATCGGGATGCCGGCGCCCAGCAACAGCTCGCCGGCGCGTGATTCGGCGGTGTAGCCGTCGTACTCGGCGAAATGCGATTCGAGCTCGGCGGCGCGCATGTAGTCGTCCTCGGTCGCGTCCGGGTTGGCGTAGATCGCGTCGCGTTCGGACATGCAGGCCCACATTTCGGCGTGGCCCATCATCACCACGTCGAGCACGCGCACGCTCTCGTAGCCGAACTGGTCCTGCTTCAGGTAGGCCATGCGCTCGCCCGGATCGAGCGAGACGTTGCCGGCGGACGACTCCAGCACGCCGGCCAGGATCTTCATGAAGGTGGTCTTGCCCGAGCCGTTGGCGCCGATCAGGCCGTAGCGGTTGCCTTCGCCGAACTTGACCGAGACGTTTTCGAAAAGCGGCTTGGCGCCGAACTGGATGGTGACGTTTGATGCGACGAGCATGGCAGTGCAACCGGTTGATGCGCCGGGGAAATTCGGCGAGGGCCGTATTCTACTTGGTGCCGGGGCAAGAGTCGGCGCTGGCGAAACGGCGAATTCGACAGCAAGAGACGGAGTGTGCGGCCGCGCGCCTGCCGCTATATTCTCTACATCGATCCACCGGCTAGACTTTGACCATGACTTCGAAAACCGCCGCGCGAGCGGCCGCAACCAAGCAAGACCCGCGCTGGGCCGCTGTCCTGGCGCGCGATCCGGCCGCCGACGGGACGTTCTTCTATTCGGTCAGGACTACCGGCGTGTATTGCCGGCCTTCCTGCGCTTCCCGCAGCGCGCGGCCGGAGAACGTCGAATTTCATCTCACGGCGGCGGCTGCCGAGCGCGCCGGCTTTCGCCCCTGCAAGCGCTGCCGGCCGGACCAGGCCGCCGCGCCGGGCAGCCAGGCCAGCCTGGTCGCGGACCTGTGCCGCCTGATCGAAAGCGCCGAGCAGGCGCCCAGCCTGCACCAGCTGGCCGAGCGCGCCGGACTGAGTCCCTGGCATCTGCACCGCGTCTTCAAGGCGGCCGTCGGCCTCACGCCGAAGGCCTATGCGGCAGCCCACCGCGCGCGACGGGTGCGCGAAGAACTGGGGCGCGGCGAGAGCGTGACGGAGGCGATCTTTGACGCCGGCTACAACTCCAGCGGGCGCTTCTACGCGGTGTCCGACCAGATACTGGGAATGACGCCGGGGCGCTTCCGCGCGGGCGGTGCCGGCAGCGAAATCCGCTTTGCCGTCGGCCGCAGCAGCCTCGGTGAAATCCTGGTGGCGGCCAGCGAGCGCGGCATTTGCGCCATCCTCATGGGCGACGATGCGGCCGCGCTGGTGCGCGACCTGCAGGATCGATTTGCCCGCGCCACGCTGATCGGCGGCGATGCCGGCTTCGAGCAACTCGTAGCGAAAGTGGTGGGTTTCGTCGAAGCGCCGCGACTGGGTCTCGATCTGCCGCTGGACGTGCGCGGCACGGCCTTTCAGCAGCGGGTCTGGCAGGCCTTGCGCGAAATTCCGCCCGGGCTCACCGTCAGCTACTCCGAGGTCGCGCGCCGCATCGGCGCGCCCAGGGCGGTGCGCGCCGTGGCTTCCGCCGTTGCCGCGAACGCCCTGGCGGTGGCGATTCCCTGCCACCGCGTGGTGCGCACCGACGGCAGCCTGTCGGGCTACCGTTGGGGCGTCGAGCGCAAGCGCGCCCTGATCGAGCGCGAAGCGGCGCCCGGCTGAGCATGGCGTCGTCACTGTCCTGCACCATCCCGCTGCCCGCCGGATTTCGCGTCGACGATGTGCTCGCCTTCCATGGCCGCGATGCGCAGGGCATTGCCGAGCAGATCGATGGCCGCGTCTTGCGCAAGGGCCTGATGTGGCAAGGCCGGCCAGCCTGCCTGACGATCCGCTTTGCGAGCGGCAAGGCTGTCGTGGCGCTCGCGATCGATGGGCGCACCGCTGTGGCCAAGGCGCCCGCCGTGGCCGACTGGGTACGACGCATGCTGGGCCTGACGCAGCCGGTCGAGGAATTCGAAGCGGCCGCGCGGCGGCATCCGCAACTGGGACCGCTCGTTACCCGGCAGGCCGGGCTGCGCGTGCCGCTCGCGGCAACGCCTTTCGAAGCCCTGACCTGGGCCATCACCGGCCAGCAGATCAGCGTCGCCGCCGCCATCGGCATCCGTCGCCGGCTGATCCTGCTCGCGGGCCTCACGCATTCGAGCGGCCTGGCTTGCCATCCCGATGCCGAAGGCATTGCCGCTCTGGGCACGAGCGACTTGCGCGACGCCGGGTTTTCGCAAACCAAGGCGCAAGCGCTGCTCGACCTGAGCCGCGAGTTTGCGGCGCACCGTTTTCCGCTGGAGGCGTGGTCGGAGACGATTCCTGCCGATGAAATCCGCGAACGACTGCTGTCCTTGCGCGGGATCGGCCCATGGACCGTGAATTACGCCTTGCTGCGCGGCTTCGGCTGGCTCGACGGTTCCCTGCACGGCGATGTTGCCGTGAGGCGCAAGCTGCAAATCCTGCTCGGCGCGCAGGAACGGCTCACGGAAGACTTCACGCAGCGCTGGCTCGCCGAGTTCTCGCCCTGGCGCGCCCTGGTGGCGGCCCACCTGTGGGCGATGCCGGCAGGCTGAACCCGAGGCCAGCGAAGTCGGCGATTTGCAGAAAATTGCGATGCGTAAGCGGTCCCTGATCAGGGCTTGGCGTTGGGAAAGAACAACTGCTCGCCGCCGATCTTGTAGGTGGCGATGGCCTTCTGTCCTTCCGCCGAGACCACCCAGTCGATGAACTTCTGGCCGTCGGCCTGCTTGACGTGCGGGTGCTTCGCCGGATTGACCAGGATCACGCCGTACTGGTTGAACAGTTTCGTGTCGCCTTCGACGATGATACCCAGGTCGCCGCGATTCTTGAACGACAGCCAGGTGCCGCGATCGGCCAGGATGTAGGCGTTCATCGAGACCGCGGTGTTGAGCGCCGGGCCCATGCCGGAACCGGTATCGCGATACCACGGGCCCCTGGCCTTGTCGAGGTCGACTCCGGCGGCTTTCCAGTAGCGCAGTTCGGCGGCGTGGGTGCCGCTCTTGTCGCCACGCGAGACGAAGGGTGCCTTGGCCGCTTCGATGCGGCGCAGGCCTTCGAGGATGTCCTTGCCGGCCGCCTTGGCCGGGTCGGCCTTCGGGCCGACCACGACGAAGTCGTTGTACATGACTTCCTGGCGCTTGACGCCGTAGCCTTCGGCAACGAATTTTTCCTCGGCGGCCTTGTCGTGGACGAAGACCACGTCGGCATCGCCGCGCCGCGCCATGTCCAGCGCCTGGCCGGTGCCCAGGGCGACGACGCGCAACTTGATGCCGCTGGCCTTCTCGAAAATCGGCAGCAGGTGGCCGAAGAGTCCCGACTGCTCGGTCGAGGTGGTCGATGAAACCGTGATGAAGCGTTCCTGGGCCTGGCTTGCCGCAGCGGCAAGCAGGCCGCAGGCGGCGAGGGCGGAACAGAACAGGCGACGGGTGATCATGGCATTTCCTCCTGGAGAAAGTCTTGTGCGGCGCTGGATTGCGGCCGTTTGAAGAACTGCGCGACCGGGGTCTGTTCGACGACCCGGCCACGGTCGATGAAGACGATTTTCTCGGCGATGCGCTTGGCCTGGCCGAGGTTGTGGGTGGTCATCAGGATGCGCGTGCCGGCGGCGGCGATCTCGCTGATGATGCGTTCCACCTCGCGGCTGCTGGCCGGATCGAGGCTGGCGGTAGGTTCGTCGAGGATCAGCAATTCGGGTTCCAGCGCCCAAGCCCGGGCCAGCGCCACGCGCTGCTGCTCGCCGCCCGACAGCAGCCGGGCCGGACGCCGGGCGAGGTTTGCGAGGCCGACACGCGCCAGCGACTCCTGTGCGCGCCGCGCGGCATCGGCGGCCTCGAAGCCCTTGAGCGTGAGGCCGTAGATGACGTTGGCCAGCGCCGTGGTGCGCAGCATCACCGGCCGCTGGAACACCATGGCCTGCGACAGCGGGCGCGGCCAGTACAGTATGCCGCTGCTCGGATGCAGCAGATCATGGATCAGGCGCAACAGGGTGCTCTTGCCGGCGCCATTGGGACCGAGCACCACGGTGCGCTGCGCGTCCAGCGACAGCGACACGCCGTCGATGATGCGCGTGCCGCCCTCGGTCAGGCTCAGATGCTCGATGTCGAGCCAGGCGTTCACCCCCACCTCCTTTCCGCCCAGCCGCGCAGTGCGTAGGCCACGGCATTGATCGCCAGCACCACGACGATCAGGATGAAGCCCAGGGCGAGCGCCAGCGGCAGGTCGCCCTTGCTGGTTTCCAGGGCGATGGTGGTGGTCATGACGCGCGTCACGCCGTCGATGTTGCCGCCGACGATCATCACCGCGCCGACCTCGGCGCTGGCGCGGCCGAAGCCGGCCAGGGCCGCGGTGGATAGCGAGAAGCGGCCGTCCCAGAGCAGCGTCGCCGCGGCACGGCTGCGGCTGGCGCCGAGCGAACGCAATTGTTCGCGGTATTCGCTCCACTCATCGGCGATCACCTGCCGGGTCAGCGCGGCGACGATAGGTGTTACCAGCACGGCCTGTGCGATGACCATGGCGCTCGGCGAGAACAGCAGACCGTAGTGGCCCAGGGGCCCCGCGCGCGACAGCAGCAGGTAGACCAGCAGGCCCACCACCACCGGCGGCAGGCCCATGAGGCCGTTGAACAGCACGATCAGCATGCGCCGCCCGGGGAAGCGGCCGACCGCCAGCAGGGCGCCTGTCGGCATGCCGACGATGCAGGCGATCAAGGTTGCTGCCAGGCTGACGCGCAGACTCAGCAGGACGATGCCGGACAGGCGCGCATCGCTGCTGGCCAGCAGTTGCCAGGCGGTGAGAAAGCTGTCGTTGAATTCGGTCATGGCGGGTTTTGCCCTTATGCATCAAGCTGCATAAGGGCTGGCAAGGTTAAAGTACGCATTCAAAGGAGCAAATATGTCTTCTGCTGCAACAAGAGATCGCCATGTCGCACCCCGCTTGCGCTGGAACTGGGATTTCGGTCCGCTATTGGCGGAGGTCGATACCTCGCGCCTGCTGCTGTTGCTGACGGCGCTGGAAGATGTCGGCGCCCTCGGCGCGGCGGCGAAAAGTGCTGGAATGTCCTACCGATCGGCGTGGGGCCTGCTGCGCCGCTGCGAGGAGGCGCTGGGCGTGCCGCTGGTCCTTATGGAACGCGGGCGCGGGACGCGGCTTTCGGAACTCGGCGAATCCATCGTGCAACTGGACAGCGCGGCACGGCTGACACTGGGCGTGGCCCATGCCCCCTGGGAGCGCCGTCTGCGGGATCTGCTGGCGCCCGTGGTGCGTGCGGTTCCCGAGCGCTTGCGAGTGGCGGCAAGCCACGATCTGGCATTGGCCGACTGGATCGAACACGGCCGCGGCATCAGCTTCGATCTGTTCTGGCGCGGCAGCGAGGAGGCGCTGGCGGCGCTGGGTCGCGACGAGTGCGACATCGTGGGATTTCATCTGCCGGAGGCCTGGTCAGTTGCGCAGGCGGAGAACTGGCTGGGCCGCTGGCTGAAACCTAACCTGCATGCCTGTGTGCCGCTGATGCGGCGCTGCCAGGGGCTGATCGTCGCGCGCGGCAACCCGCACCGCCTGCAGACCCTGGCCGATGCCGGAAAGCGCGGCCTGCGCATGGTGAACCGCCAGCGCGGCTCGGGTACGCGCAGCCTGATCGACCAGTTGCTGGCGGCCAATGGTCTGCGTCCGGAAAGCATAGCCGGCTATGCCCACGAGGAATTCACCCACGAGGCGATTGCCGCGACGGTGGCTGCCGGACAGGCCGATGTCGGCTTCGGCATCGAGGCCGCCGCCGTGCGTTATGACCTCGGCTTCGTGCCGCTGGTCTGGGAGCGCTACGGCATCGCCATGCGCAAGACGACGGCCGCCAGCGTCGAGGGCAGGGCCTTCCTCGCCCGCCTGCACGGCAACACCTTCCGCCAGCGCCTGATCGCGATGCCCGGCTACGAGCCGCTGCCGGTGCGTGCGCCGGGTGCGTGGAGCGAGTTTCTGGCCCAGGACCGCTGCTGAGTCAGCCTGCCAGGAGGTGATGAATAGCTCCGGGCCGAACCGTGCTCTTCGCCCTTGCACGTCCAGCCAGCCAATCTATCGCTGAATGGTCCCCTGCCCGGTGCCGACCTTCCCGATGCGGCATCTGGGTTGCTACTCCTGGCGACGATTCAGCCAGCGCAGCAAGGTTGCGAACAGCGTATCGGGGTCGAAGGGCTTGATCAGAAAGTCGTTCATCCCCGCTTCCATGCAGCGCGCCTTGTCTTCGACAAAGGCATTTGCCGTCATGGCGATGATCGGTGTCTGCCGATAGCCGGGCAGCTCGCGGATTTGCCGCGTCGCATCGAGTCCGTCCATGTTCGGCATCTGCATGTCCATGAGAATCGCCGCATAGGCCATCCGGCCTGCCATCGCGACCGCTTCGGCGCCATCCTGGGCCATATCTACCGCCAGACCGGCGGCCGCCAGCTGAATCTGGGCCACTTCCCGGTTGATCGGCTCGTCGTCGGCGACCAGAATGCGGCTGCCGGAATAGTGTTGCCGGATACGCGCCTCGGCATCGCTCTGCATGATGGGCTCCGTTGACGCCGCCTCGTCGCCCTTCTTCAGCCGGGCGGTGAACCAGAAGGTGCTGCCGACTCCCGGCGTGCTCTCGACGCCGACGTCGCCGCCCATCAGTTCGGCCAGCCGCCGGGTAATCGCCAGCCCGAGGCCGGTGCCGCCATACTTGCGTGTAGTCGAGTGGTCGGCCTGCTCGAAGGCACTGAAAAGCCTCTGTACGGCCTCGGCATCGATGCCGATGCCGGTATCTGCCACCTCGAAGCGCACCAGCACCGTTGCGGCGGTCTCTTCCTGCTTGCTGATGTGCAGGGTGACGGCACCCGTTTCGGTGAACTTGACGGCGTTGGTGGTGTAGTTGAGCAAAGCCTGTTGCAATCGCGTCGGGTCGCCCACCAGGTTGGGCGGCAAGGGTTCGTTCTCGACCAGCAACTGGATGCCTTTGGCCTTGCAGCGTTCGGACAGGATGGAAATGACATTCTTCAGCAGGCTGCTGACGGCGACCGGGGCTTCCTCGAGTACGAACTTTCCGGCCTCGATCTTCGAGAGGTCCAGGATGTCGTTGATGATGGCCAACAGATGCTGGCTCGCGGCGTCTATCTTGTCGAGGCGTTCTTCCTGCCTCGGCGTTACGCCCTCCCGCCGCAGGATGCCGGCCATGCCGAGGATGCCGTTCATCGGTGTGCGGATCTCGTGGCTCATGTTGGCGAGAAAGGCGCTCTTGGCGAGGTTGGCGCTTTCGGCCTGGCGCCGTGCAGCCACGAGTTCCATGGTGCGACTCTCCACCAGTGCTTCGAGATGAAGTCGATGCTCGGCGAGTTGTTCCTCGAGGCGCTTCCTCTCGGAGATGTCCTGCATCAGGCCGATGATCGCGGGCCGACCTTCGTGCTTCGCGCGAGCCGCGTTCGCGCCGACCTCGATCATGACCCCGCCCCGGCGCAGGACGCGAAAATCCATGGCGGCACTTTGCGCTTCGCCCTCGAACAGCCGGCGGATGTTCTCCGCAACCCTGGCGCGGTCAGGCTCTGCGACCCACAGCAAAGGGTCCGTGCCGATCAGTTCTTGCGTCGAATCCTGGCCGACAATCTCCGCACAGCGCGGATTTACGTAGCTCAATTTCCCGTCCTGGATGATGAAGATGCCGGCAATTGCCTGCTCGACCAGGCCATGGAAACGCTGCTCGGATTCCTTCAGATCGATCTGGGCGCGTGTGCGCTCGGTGACATCGCGGTAAGAACCGCGCCGGCCGAGGAACATTCCCGCCGGATCGAATACCGGCTTCGACACATGCTCGATCCAGCGTTCGCTGCCGTCCTTCGTGCGAATGCGCAGGAGCATCGGTTCGGCCGCAGCGGTGACGGAAGAGCGGCCCAGTTTCCATTCCTCCTGGCATTCCGGAGCAACTATGCCTTCCATCAAACCGGCATCGGCGAAGAATTCCGCCGGCGCATGGCCCGACACTTCCTGGCACGCGGGCGACACGTAGAGATAGCTGCCATCGGCGGCCATCCAGTATTCCCAATTGGGCGAGTAGTCGGCCAGGATGCGGTATTTCTCTTCGCTCTTTTCCAGCAGGGCGGTACGCTGCTCGACCGTTTGCTCAAGAGAATGCCGCAGGCGGGCAAGCTCCAGATGGGTGCGGATGCGGGCGCGCACCTCGTCGATGTCGAAGGGCTTGGTGATGTAATCGGCGGCGCCGAGGCCGAAGCCTTTTACCTTTTCCCGTGTCGCATCGACCACGGTGACGAAGATCACCGGAATGCAGTTGCCGGCGGGCATCGCCTTGATGCGGCGGCAGACTTCGTAGCCGTCCATCCCGGGCATCACGATGTCGAGCAGGACCAGATCGGGGCGGGAGTCCTGCACCAGTTCGATCGCCTTGGCGCCGTTGTTGGCGACCAGGATGCGGTACTCGCTTTTCAGCGCCTCGAGCAATTCGTGGATATTCTCGGAAACGTCGTCGACCAGCAGCAGCGTCGGCGGATGCGCCGGATCGCCAAGCGCGGCAATGTCGAAGCTCGCGGGAGCGCGGTAGCGCTTCAATTCGAGCTGGTTCTTGACGCGCGCCTTCAGCAGGTCGGGATTGACCGGCTTGGTGATGTAATCGGCGACGCCCAGCGCGATGCCGCGCGCCTCGTCCGCCACTTCGGCCAGCGCGGTGACGAAGATCACCGGGATGTCGGCCGTGGCCGGGTCGATTTTCAGGGCGGCCAGCACGGAATAGCCATCCATGTCCGGCATCTTGATGTCGAGCAGGATCAGGTCCGGCTGGGGCTGGCGCCGCGCCAGTTCGAGGGCCTTCTCGCCGCTGGTGGCGGCGGACATCGCGTACTCGTCGCGCAGGATGTTCATCAGCGCGTGCAGGTTTTCATGCACGTCGTCGACGATCAGGAGACGCGGACGAGCGCCGGTTTGTCCCTTGGCACGTTCGTTCATCACCTTGTCCCCGGAAGAGGTGCTCCCAGTTGCTTCAATTGCACCAGCGCCGCGTCGATGTCGAACACGTCGACCAGCGCAGCCACGGCAGCGACTTCCGCCTCGAGAGGGGTACCGGCCACGCCGGCTCGCAATTCGGCGAGTAAAGGTTCGGCGGCGCCCAGATCGTACTCCAGCGCGTGCGACAGGCGCGCGAGCAGTGCGCGCAAGGCGTCCGCGGCGAGCGGCGCGGCGGCGGATGCAATAGTCGGCGCCGGCGCTACGGCGAGACTGTCGATCTCCTGCAGCACTGCCAGCAACAGCGCCTCGGCCTTGTCCAGCGCGGCGGCAGCGGGCAGCGTGCCCTGCTTGAGCTGGCCATCGATGACGGCAATCTGATCGTACAGCGCCTGGGCGCCGATGTTGCCGGTGACGCCTTTCAGTGCATGGCAATGCTCCTCGGCGCGCTGCGTTCCCTGCTCCGCCGCCAGCCGCCGCAATTCGGCGATGGCATCGGGGTAGTGTTCGCGGAAGCGGCGCAGCTGTTTGCGATAGGCCTCCACCTTGCCGCCGATGCGGCGTATGCCCTCGCGCGCTTCGAGGCTGCCCAGCGCCAGCAGATCGGCCGGGATTTCGCCGCCCTGCGGCGCGGCCACGATGGCAGGCTTGCCGGCCCGGCCGGTCGGCAACTTCACCCACTTCGCCAGCGCGGCCATCAGGCGATCCGGCGCAATGGGCTTGGTGACATGGTCGTTCATGCCGGCCGCCCGGCTCATTTCGGCGTCCTGCGCCATCGCCAGTGCGGTCATGGCGATGATCGGCAACGCGGCGAAACGTTCGCCGCCGGGATTCTTCGCCAGCGCACGAATGCGGCGTGCCGCCTCGAGGCCATCCATCACCGGCATCTGGATGTCCATCAGCACGCCGTCGTAGTCCTGCTGTTGCACCATGTCGACGGCGATCTGGCCATTCTTCGCCTCATCGACCTCGATGCCCTCGCTGCGCAACAGCTCGGTGGCGAATTCGCGGTTGATGTCGTTGTCCTCGACCAGCAGCAGGCATGCGCCGGCCAACTGGCCGCTGGTGGCGAGATCGAGTCTGCCGGCGTGGATCCCGGCGTCGCTGCCGAGGATGCGCCCGCGCCCGAGCACCGAGAGGATGGTATCGAGCAGTGTCGATGGCGATACCGGTTTGATGAGGAAACCATCGACGCCCGCCTGCTCGGCCAGCCGGATCACGTCCTCGCGACCGTAGGCCGTCACCATCACCACCTTGGGCTGGTGCGGAGTCGCCGTTTCGCGGTGAATGCGCTGGGTTGCCTCGTCGCCATTCATGCCGGGCATGCGCCAGTCCATCAATACCAGATCGTAGGGGTTTGCCGCCGCGGCCAGCGTCGCCAGGGCGGCCGGTCCGCTGGCGGCGATGTCGACCTGCAGGTGGAAGAAGCGCAGCATTTCGGCCAGAATCTCCCGCGACACCTGGTTGTCGTCGACCACCAGTACGCGTATGCCCTGCAACAGCGGCCCGGCCCGTTCCGCCAGTTCGCTGCGCGGCGAGTGCCGGGCGACCTTGATCCGCACCGTGAAGCAGATCGTGGTGCCTTTGCCCGGCTGCGAGTCCTCGACCCAGATGCGGCCGCCCATCAAGCCGACCAGGTTCTTGCTGATCGCCAGTCCCAGGCCCGTGCCACCGAAGCGGCGCGTGGTCGATTGATCGGCCTGGGTGAATTTCTCGAACAGTTTGGCCTGTACTTCCGGCGTCATGCCAATGCCGGAATCGCGCACGCAAACCTGCATGGTGAGCCCCGATTCGCTGACATTGATGCAGCGGAAGGCCAGCTCGACTTCGCCCTGGTCGGTGAATTTGACCGCGTTGCTGCACAGGTTGAGCATGATCTGCCCCAAACGCAGGGGATCGCCTACCAGTAGCGGTGGAATCGACACGTCGTAACGGATCAGGAACTCGATACCCTTGTGCTCGATCTGGTAGCTGATGGCATCGGTCAGCTGTTCCAGCACGGCATCCAGCGAGAATTCGACCTGTTCGATGTCGAGCTTGCCGGCTTCGATTTTCGAGAAATCGAGAATGTCGTTGATGATGCCCAGCAGCGAATGCGCCGCGCCCTGCGCCTTGGCGAGCTGGTTGTGCAGCGCAGGCGACAATTCGTTTTTCAACGCGAGATAGAGCATGCCGAGGATCGCGTTCATCGGCGTGCGGATCTCGTGGCTCATGTTGGCGAGAAAGTCGCTTTTGACCCGCGTCAGCCGCTCGGCCTCATCCTTCGCCGCCGCCAGCTCCCGCGTGCGCTCGACCACGAGCTGTTCCAGATTGGCACGCTGCTCCTCGAGCTCCTGCGCCGTCTGCGCCAGCGCCCGGGTGCGCTGCTCGACCTGCCAGCGCAGCAGCAGGCTGACCCCGATCAGCAGCGCCAGTGTTGAACCCAGCGCCACAAGCAGCCACCATACCCAGCTTGGTACGAGCACTTCGGGGGGCGCCGCCATGGCGCGGTGCAGGGCAGCGAAATAGATCGAATCCGGATCGCGGCGCCAGGCGGTCAGATGTGCGTCGATGCGTTCCAGCAAATCGGCATTGCGGCCGTTGGTCGTGACGAAATAGAGATTGCTCGGCAGGAAGACGAGCGGCGTCTCCTGCAATTTGTATTTGCCGGCGTTGTGCGCGGCGAAGAAGCTGTTGGTCACCACCGCATCCGCCTCCCCCGCCACCACGGCCGCATAGCCCTGGTCCAGCGAGGTCACCGCCACCGGCACGTAGCTCAGCTTGCTGCCTGCCATCAGCTGGGTGAAAAAGGATTGCTGGATGCCGCCTTGCAGAATGGCGATGCGCTTGCCGGCAAGATCGGCCAAGGACATCACCCTGATTCGCGGGTTGCTGTAGACCTGCGACCAGCTGCTGGCGACCGAAACCGTGTGAAAGTCATAACGCTGGTCGCGTTCGATCGAGAACGCCACGTCGGGCATCAAGTCGAGCTGTTCCTGCTCCAGCTGCACGAGGCAGTCCGCCCAGCTGCAGGGCACATAGCGCAGCTGCCAACCTTCGATGCGTGCCATCTCGTCCAGCAGTTCGACAAACAGCCCGGACCGACGGCCATTTGCAGCGGTATAGATCTTCGGGGCATTTTCGTAGAACCCGACCGTGACTACCCGCCCGTCGCCTAACCCCGCGGCACCGGAATACCATTGCCACGCAACGACCGCCAGCCCGAACAGGGTCGCGAGAATCGCAACAGGCAGCACGAGGCGGGAGCGTTTCATGAGCGACGGCCGTTAATTGATTACCCCGTATATCAATATAGTCTTATTTGAAACTGACTGTGAAGTTGATGATCAGGCGATAGTCGGTGGCGACGTCGGCCACGTTCCCCGATTTCTGCTCAATGCGACATCAGGGTATCGGCCGGACTCGCGGCTCCAGTAGCAGGGGTGTGCCCGCGACTGCGGCGAGCGCAGCGACGCGAAACCAGACTGTCCGGCGGGCAGGTGCAGTCATCCTCTCCATCCCTTTGCCATGAGCGCCTTGGCTCTGATCGAGGGATAGAGCTGATGCTGCCTGAGAAACGGGCGAGGCATTGGCGGGTGGCTGGCGACGAGCCGCAAGGCTTTTTTGTTGCTCTGTGGCCAATTCAGGTCCCGGGGTCAATACTCCACCGCAAACTCCGTCGCCTGCCAGATCGCCCGCTTGGCATCGAGTTCGGTGGCGACGTCGGCGCCGCCGACCAGGGTGTATTCGATGCCGGCGGCTTCGAGGCCGGCCACCAGTTCGCGGCGCGGTTCCTGCCCGGCGCAGATGACGACGGTATCGACGCCGAGCACCTGTGGCTTGCCGTCGACCGCGATGTGCAAGCCGGCATCGTCGATCTTCAGGTACTCGACTCCGCCCTGGAAATGCACGCCGCGCTTTTGCAGCAGCAGGCGGCGCGCCCAGCCGGTGGTCTTGGCCAGGCCTTCGCCGACCTTGCTCGTCTTCCGTTGCAGCAACCAGACTTCGCGCGGCGCGGCCGGCATCTGCGACGCAACGAGGCCGCCGCGCTTGTCCGTGTACTCGGGATCAATGCCCCATTCCCTGCGGTAGGCGTCGATCGGGTCGCCGTGGTCGCCGGCATGGGTCAGGTATTCGGCCACGTCGAAGCCGATGCCGCCGGCGCCGATGACCGCGACCTTCTTGCCGGCGGTCTTGCGGCCTTCGATCAGCTCGATGTAGCTGATGACCTTGGGGTGCTCGATGCCGGGGATGGCCGGCGTGCGCGGCACGATGCCGGTAGCGACGACGACGTGGTCGTAGCCCGAAAAGTCGGCGCCGGTGGCACGGCGATTGAGTTTCACCTCGACCTTCAGGTCCTTCAGGCGGGTGCCGAAGTAGCGCAGGGTTTCGCCGAATTCCTCCTTGCCCGGAATGCGCCGCGCCAGGTTGAACTGGCCGCCGATCTCCGCAGCGGAATCGAACAGGGTGACGCGATGGCCGCGCTCGGCCAATTGCGTCGCGGCGGCGAGGCCGGCCGGGCCGGCGCCGACCACGGCGACCTTCTTCGGCGCAGCCGTGGGCAGCACTTCGACGTCGAGCTCATGGCAGGCGAAGGGATTGACCAGGCAGGAACACAGTTGGCGCGAAAAGATGTGGTCGAGGCAGGCCTGGTTGCAGGCGATGCAGGTGTTGATCGCGTCGGCGCGGCCGGCCGCGGCCTTGTTCACGAACTCGGCGTCGGCAAGGAAGGGCCGCGCCATCGAGACCATGTCGGCGTCGCCGCGGGCGATGATGTCTTCGGCGACCTGCGGGTCGTTGATGCGGTTGGTGGTGATCAGCGGAATTTTCACCTGCCCCATCATGCGCGCCGTGACCCAGGTGTAGGCGGCGCGCGGCACGGCGGTGTAAATGGTCGGGATGCGCGCCTCGTGCCAGCCCACCCCGGTGTTGATGATCGTGGCGCCGGCCTTTTCGACTTCCCTGGCCATGGCCACCACTTCGTCCCAGGTGCTGCCGCCCTCGACCAGATCGAGCATCGAGAGGCGGAAGATGATGATGAAGTTGGCGCCTACCTGCGCGCGCACGGCGCGGATCACTTCGAGGCCGAAGCGCATGCGGTTTTCCAGGCTGCCGCCCCAGCGGTCGTCGCGGTGGTTGGTCTGCGGCGCGAGGAATTCGTTGATCAGGTAGCCCTCCGAGCCCATGATCTCGACGCCGTCGTAATTGGCGAACTGGCACATCGCCGCGCAGCGGGCGTAGTCGGCGATGGTCTGCCGGATTTCCTCTTCGCTCAGGGCATGCGGCGTTGCCGGGTTGATCGGCGCCTTGAGTGCCGAGGGTGCGACCGGGAGCTTGGTGTAGGCATAACGGCCGGTATGCAGGATCTGCACGCAGATCTTGCCGCCGTGGGCATGCACCGCCGCGGTGATGACGCGGTGCTTTTCGGCTTCGACTTCGTTGTCGAGGATCGATGCGCCCTGCATGACGATGCTGTCCGGGTTCGGCGCGAAGCCGCCGGTGACGATCAGGCCGACGCCGCCCTTGGCCCGCGCGGCGTAGAAGGCCGCCATGCGGCCGTGGCTGTTGCCGATGTCCTCCAGGCCGGTGTGCATCGAGCCCATCAGGACGCGGTTCTTCAGCGTGGTGAAGCCCAGGTCCAGCGGGGCCAGCAGGTGCGGGTAGGGATTGCTCATGAACGGATACTCCGGGGCTATGGTTTGGAACCGGGCAAGCGGCACGAATCGAACCGGCGCGCTACATGGTTGGTCGGCGCTGGCGGCACGGCGTCTGGATTGCGTTGTGACGGATCAGGCGGAAAATTCTGCCGGATTCTAACCGAGCGCCCGGCAGCTACATCGCCCCGGCCTTCTGCCTGGCCCGGAAACGAAAACGCCGGCTGCGCAAGCAGCCGGCGTTCGATGGGGCGAAGACCTGCTTACTTGGCGGCCTTGGCGTCTGCCTCGCACTTCTTCATGAAGGCACCCTTGGCGGCGCCGGCCAGCGGCTTGCCGTCCTTGCCTACGGCCTTTTCCTGGCAACCGGAAGCCTTTTTGGCTTCAGCCGGCTTGCCGGCTCCCTCGCACTTCTTGATCGAGGCGGCTTTGGCGGCACCATGCAGGGGTTTGCCGCTCTTGCTCACGGCCTTGGCTTCGCAGTCGCTGGCGGCGGCGGGTTTGGCTGCCTCGGCCGGCTTCGCCGGTTCAGCGGCCTTGGCGGGAGCAGTGGCGGGCTTGGCGGCCTCGGCAGGTTTTGCCGGCTCAGCCGCCTTGGCGGGAGCAGCGGCAGGCTTGGCCGGGGCGGGGGCTTGCGCCAGCGCGACGCCGGTGGCGAAAAGGGCGGACAGGGCAACGGTGATCAGCTTGTTCATGGTGAGTCTCCTGAGTATGTGGGCGGCGAAATGAATCTCTGTGCCGTGTTCCTTTAACGCAAAGGGGCGGCCTTAGTTGACCCCGTCGTGGCCGATGTCGGCCCTGAGGGCGGCTTCCTGCCTTTCGACGAACTCCTGCATGCTGTCGATGCCGCGCAGCTTGAGCACCGTGGCGCGTACCGCGGCTTCGAGCAGCACGGCAAGGTTGCGGCCGGCGGCGACCGGTATGGTGACGCGGCGCACCGGCACACCGAGGATGGTTTCGTTCTGGGCGTCGAGTGGCAGGCGGGCGGCTTCGGGCACGCCCGGCGTCGGTTTTTGCAGATGCACGATGAGCTTGAGGCGCATCTTGCGCCGGCAGGCGGTCTCGCCGAATACCGTGCGGATGTTGAGCAGGCCGAGGCCGCGCACTTCGAGGAAGTCCTTCAGCAGTTCCGGGCAGCGCCCCTCCAGCGTGTCGGAGCCGATGCGCGAGACATCGACGACGTCGTCGGCGACCAGGCCGTGGCCGCGCGAAATCAGTTCGAGGCCCAGCTCGCTCTTGCCCACGCCCGAGTCGCCGGTGATCAGCACCCCCATGCCCAGCACGTCCATGAAGACGCCATGCAGCGTTCCGGTTTCGGCCAGTTGCCGGGAAACGAAGTAGCGCAGGGTGTCGATGACGAAGGCCGAGGACAGCGGGGTTTTCAGCAGAGCCGTACCCGACGCCTCGCAGCCCCTGAGGACGTCAGTGACGATGGGACAGTCGTCGGCAACGATGATCGCCGGCGGCTGTGCGTTGTAGATTTCCTGCATGTGGTGCGCCACTTTTTCCGGCGCATGGCGGGCCCACCAGGCGACTTCCGGCGTGCCGATGACCTGCAGGCGTTCGGGGTGCATCAGGTTGAGGTGGCCGATCAGGTCGGCGGGCGACACCACATGTTCCGTGGTGCAGATCGCCCGCGTCATGGCGCCGCTGACCCACGAGAGCTGGAGCCGCTCCCGGTTGCGCTCGAACAGCTGGGAAACGACTAGCTGGCGTGCCAATTGGCAAACAGGCCATGCAGCGCCGCGGCGTCGGGAGCGGCGGCGAGCTGGTCGCGAAAGGCCTTGTCGGAGAACATCTGCGCCAGTTCGGAGAGCAGTTGCAGGTGATGCTCGTTGGCGGCTTCCGGCACCAGCAGCACAAATACCAGTCCGACGGGCTTGCCGTCGGGGGCGTCGAACTGCACCGGTGCCTGCAGGCGGACAAAGGCGCCGACCGGGGTTTTGAGGCCCTTGATGCGCCCGTGGGGAATGGCGATGCCTTGGCCGAGGCCGGTGGATCCCAGCTTTTCCCTGGCGAACAAGGCATCGTAGACCGTGCTGCGGGCAAGACTCTGATGGTTTTCGAAAAGAATGCCGACCTGCTCGAAAACGCGCTTTTTGCTGCTGGCGTCGAGGTTGGCCGCCACGTTGTCGAGTGGCAGCAGGCTGGCGATCTGATTCATGGTGGGGGCGAATGTGCAAATGAGCGGAGCTTGCGGCGGCGCGCAGTATAACGCTATCCTGCGGCTGCTGCCGGCCGGCTCCGCGCTCGCCGTCAGGTCCTATTCGACTTGCTGACGCTTGTTGTCATGGTTGTGGCTGGAGACTTTTTCCTTGTGCTTGACCACCTGACGGTCGAGCTTGTCGGCGACCAGGTCGATGGCCGCGTAGAGGTCGTTGTCGATGGCGTCGGCGAAAATGTCCTTGCCCTTGACGTGAAGCGTGACTTCGGCCTTCTGCTGCAGTTTTTCAACCGACAGGATGACGTGCGAACTGGTCACCTGGTCGAAGTGCCGCAGCACGCGGTCAAGTTTGCCCGTGACGTATTCGCGTATGGCCGGAGTGACTTCAATGTGGTGGCCGGTGATGTTGAGATTCATGATGTCTCCTTGTCAGAAGTATTTTCTCAGAGAGCTTTCCTGAGGCTAACCGGCGGGATGCCGAGCAGTTCGCGGTACTTCGCTACGGTGCGACGCGCCACGACGATGCCCTGCTCGCCGAGGATTTCCGCAAGCCGGGCGTCCGAGAGCGGCTTCTTGCCGTTCTCGGCGCTGACCAGTTGCTTGATCAGCGCCCGAATTGCGGTTGAGGAGGCCGCGCCGCCGGTATCGGTGGCGACGTGGCTGCCAAAAAAGTATTTGAGTTCGTAGATGCCGCGCGGACTGGCCAGGTATTTCTGCGTCGTCACGCGCGAAATCGTCGATTCGTGAAGCTTGACCGTTTCCGCAATCTCGCGCAGGGTCAGCGGCCGCATCGCCACCTCGCCGTGATCGAAGAAGGCGCGCTGGCGGTCGACGATGGCCTGCGACACGCGCAGGATGGTATCGAAGCGCTGCTGTACGTTCTTGATCAGCCATTTGGCTTCCTGCAACTGGCTGGCCAGTCCGGCCGAGGAGCCACTGCCGCCGCGGTGGCGGTGCAGGATGTCGGCGTAGAGCCGGTTGATCCGCAGGCGCGGCATGGCGTCGCGGTTAAGGCTGACAACCCACCGCCCCTGCTGCTTTTTCACCGCGACGTCAGGTATGACGAAGCGCGTGTCGATCGGCGCAAATTGCGCGCCAGGACGCGGATTGAGCGAGCGGATCAGGTCTTGCGCCGGGCGCAGCTGGTCGTCGTCGCAACCGAGCGATTTCTTGATGCGGGTGAAGTCGCGGGCGGCCAGATGCTCGAGATGTTCGGCGACGATACGCAGCGCCAGTTTGCGGGTGGCAGAGGGCGGCAGGCATTCGAGCTGCAGCGTCAGGCATTCCTTCGCGCTGCGCGCGCCGATACCCGGCGGATCGAGGTTCTGCAGATGGCGCAAGGCAATGGCGAGCTCTTCGAGCAGCGCTTCGCGCAACTCGTCATCCTCGGTTACCAGCAGGTCGACCAGTTCGTCCAGCGGCTGCGTCAGGTAGCCGTCGTCACTCAGGGCTTCGATCAGGAAACCGACCAGCGCCCGCTCGCGGTCGGGCAACTGGGTCATCGCCACCTGCGCGCCGAGGTGCTCGCGCAACGACATCGATGCGGCTTGCGATTCGCCGCTGTCGAGGTCGTCGTCATTGGGATCGCGTTGGCCGTGGCTGCCGGAGAAATCCATGCCCCAGCCTTCGTCGTCGCCGCCCCGCGGTTCCTGGCGCTCGTCGCTTTCCGTGGGGGTGACGGTCTGCGGTGTCGCCACCGCCTCGCTTGCGGCGCCAAGGCTGAAGGTCGCCGGCTCGCCCGGCTCGTCCCTTTCCAGCAGCGGGTTTTCCTGCAGGGCCTGATCGATTTCGGCGTTCAGTTCCAGCGTCGACAACTGCAACAGCCTGATCGACTGCTGCAATTGCGGCGTCAGTGCCAGATGCTGCGAGAGCCTGAGCTGTAGTCCTTGCCGCATAGCTTCTTGTTCTTGTGCCTACATTCTGAAGTGCTCGCCGAGATAAACCCGACGCACACTTTCATTATCGACTATCTCGGCCGGGTGTCCAGCGGCAAGTACTTCACCGGCGTTGATGATGGTGGCGCGATCGCAGATGCCCAGGGTTTCGCGCACGTTGTGGTCGGTGATCAACACGCCGATGCCGCTTTCCTTGAGGTAGCGGATGATCTTCTGGATGTCGAGTACGGCAATCGGGTCCACACCGGCGAAGGGTTCGTCGAGCAGGATGAAGCGTGGACGGGTCGCCAGGGCACGGGCAATTTCAACACGGCGGCGCTCGCCGCCGGAAAGCGAGGCGGCAAGGTTCTTGCGGATGTGGGTAATGTGCAGTTCCTGCAGCAGGACGTCCTCCCGCTCATCGATGGCGCCTTTGTCAAGATCCTGGAGTTCCAGCACGGCACGCACGTTTTCCGACACCGTCAGCTTGCGGAACACCGAGTTTTCCTGGGGCAGGTAGGACAAGCCCAGCTTGGCGCGGCGGTGGATCGGCATGTGGGTGAGGCGAACGTGCTCGCCGCCGTTTTCGATGCGTATCTCTCCGCCGTCGGCCGCGACCAGACCGACGACCATATAGAAGCAGGTCGTCTTGCCGGCACCGTTGGGACCCAGCAGGCCCACCACCTCGCCCGCCGCCACTTCGAAGGACACGTCGGTCACCACGGTCCGCGACTTGTACTTCTTGCGCAGATTGTGTGCCGAGAGGGTTGCGGCTGGAGCCACGGCCGGGGTCGCGACGGCGTGCGGCTGCACAGTTTCATCGCCGTAACCGAGGGCCAACTGGTCGGGGGCGTCGATTCTCATTCGTCCCCCTCCTCCAGTGGTTGCTTGAGCAGGCGGCGGACAATATCGCCGGCGAATCCCCGGCTTTGCAGGAAGCGCGCCTGACGCGCCCATTCCCTGGCATTGGCGGGCGCGGCGGAAAACTTCCGGCTCCAGGCGGCGCGGGCACGTTCGATTTCGTCGGGCAGGTCGGCCTGCGCCAGTTGTTCCTCGATCATTTCCGGCGCCACGCCACGGGTTTTCAGTGTGTGGCGCAGGCGCGAGGCGCCCAGGCGCGAGGCATTGCTGCGCAGGTAATTTTCCGCCGTACGGTTGTCGGACTGCAATTGCGAGGCCTCCATGTCGGCGAGCACCGCGTCGATTTCCTCCGGCGTGCCCAGACCTGACAGCTTGCGCGCCAGTTCGACACGGGTGTGTTCGCGCCGGGCGAGAAGTTTTATCGCCTGCTGGCGCAGTTCATTGGTCATGGCGTTCGCCGCGCCCGACGCGGCAGCTGCTGTTCGACAAGATGTCTGTCCTCTGCGGGTTCCTGGTCACGTTACGCCGGGTTGCCCTTCGCCGTTTCGGCGGTTCCGAGTGCCGCGACCCCTACGGCTTCGCGCACCCGATTTTCGATTTCCACGGCAATATCGCCATGCTCGCGCAGGAATTCGCGCGCGTTGTCCTTGCCCTGGCCGATCTTTTCGCCCTTGTAGGCATACCAGGCGCCGGATTTCTCGACGATCTTGTGCTCGACGCCGAGTTCGACGATCTCGCCCTGGCGCGAAATGCCTTCGCCGTAGAGGATGTCGAAGTGGGCTTCGCGGAAGGGCGGCGCGACCTTGTTCTTGACCACCTTGACCTTGGTCTCGTTGCCGATCACTTCGTCGCCCTTCTTGATGGCGCCGGTGCGGCGGATGTCCATGCGCACCGAGGCGTAGAACTTCAGCGCATTGCCGCCGGTGGTGGTTTCCGGGTTGCCGAACATGACGCCGATCTTCATGCGGATCTGGTTGATGAAAATCACCAGCGTATTGGTGCGCTTGATGTTGGCGGTGAGCTTGCGCAGGGCTTGGCTCATCAGTCGCGCCTGCAGGCCGGGCAACTGGTCGCCCATCTCGCCTTCGATTTCGGCGCGCGGCGTCAGGGCGGCGACCGAGTCGATGACGATGCAATCGACGCCGCCCGAGCGCACCAGCATGTCGGTGATTTCGAGGCCCTGCTCGCCGGTGTCGGGCTGCGAAATCAGCAGGTCGGGCACGTTCACGCCGAGCTTGGCCGCATAGCCGGGATCGAGTGCGTTTTCGGCATCGATGTAGGCCGCGGTACCGCCGGCTTTCTGGATCTCCGCCACGATGTGCAGGCACAGCGTGGTCTTGCCGGATGACTCCGGCCCGTAAATCTCGACCACGCGGCCGCGCGGCAGGCCGCCTATGCCGAGGGCAATATCCAGGCCCAGCGAGCCGGTGGAAACGGTTTGAATGTCATCGATCGCCAGTCCTTCGCCCATCTTCATGATGGAGCCCTTGCCGAACTGCTTTTCGATCTGGGCCAGGGCGGCCTGGAGGGCCTTGCTCTTGTTCTCGTCCATTTTTTTCGTCCTTCAGAGTGATTCGATTATGGCATGGATGGCACAGTTTTTGCGCTCTCCGGATTTCTTATGCGGTTTCGAGTCGCAGCAGCAGTTCGCGCAGGGCATGAACCACCGCCTGGCGGCGGATTGTCTCGCGGTCGCCGGCAAATACGGCGGTTTCCGCGGTGGCAGTCTCGCCGACCCGACACCAGGCAAAGCATACGGTCCCCACTGGCTTACCAGGTGAGCCACCCGTGGGTCCGGCGATTCCTGTAATAGCCAATGAAAACATTGCGTTGGAGTTTTTCAATGCACCCGCGGCCATTTCCGCCGCGGTTTCGGGACTCACCGCCCCGAAGCGGTGCAAGCTATCCGGTCGCACACCGAGCATTTCGACTTTGGCTTCGTTGGAATAGGTCACGAAGCCGCGGTCGAACCACGCCGAACTGCCCGCCGTGTGAGTGATCACTTGCGATACCCAGCCTCCGGTGCAGGACTCGGCGGTGGCAAGCAAAAGTCGGCGCTGGAGACACGCCGAACCGACGGCTTGCGACAGGGCGATGAGGTCTGCGTCCATTAGAAGGGCAGGAACGCCTTGAATACGGCGATGGTCAACACCGTGTAGCCGGCGGCGACGAGGTCGTCCATCATGACGCCGAAGCCATTCTTGATCTGCGTATCGAAGAACCGTGCCGGCTCCGGTTTGACAATGTCGTAAAAGCGGAACCAGAGGAAGGCCGCGAGTTGCCAGAGCAGTTCGGGCGGCGTGAACATCAGCACCACCCAGAAGGGCACGATTTCATCCCAGACGATGGCGCCGTGATCGATCACGCCAAGCGCACGGCCGGTAATCTGGCAGGCGCTGACGCCGACCGCAAAGGCCAACAGCAGAAAGATCGCCAGCGCCAGATCGCCCGGCAGGTACGCACGCAACAGCGGAAAAGTCAGCCAGGCGAAGGCGGTGCCCACTGTTCCCGGGGCGAAGCGCGCAAGGCCGCTGCCCATGCCGCAGGCGATGAAATGGGCCGGGTGGTGGAACAGGAACTTCAAGGGAGGCGGGGGCAGTCTGGCCATTATCCGTCCCGGGATACCGTCCCCGCCTCCGGCAGGGACATAAAATGATCGAAGCCGCGTCGTGCGGGAGTGATGTCCTTGCCGTCGGCGTCGCAGAGCACGAGTTCTCCGGGCGAACCGGCGACGATCTGGCCGATGCGGGTCAGCGGCAACCCGAGTTCGCCGGCCAGGGCGGCGATGTCGGTGTCGCGTGCCGCTGCGGCGGTGAAAATCAGTTCGTAGTCGTCGCCGCCGGCCAGCAGGCAGTCGCGCTCCAGTCCCGCAGCCGGCAGGTCGGGAATCTGCAGCCGGGCGGCGACTGCCGACTGGTCGAGGATGTGGCCGAGATCCGCCAGCAGCCCGTCGGAGACATCGATCGCTGCCGTCGCGATTTCTGTCAAGGCCAGACCCAGCGTCACTCTCGGTTGCGGATGGTGCAAGGCGGCAAGGCAATCCGCGAGCCGGGACCCGGTCAGGATCGTGCGCCCCTGCAGGTGGGCCAGACCCAGCGCTGCCCGTCCCGGGCGGCCAGAAATCCAGATCGAATCGCCAGCTCCGGCACCCGAGCGGCGCAGGGCGCGCCCTGCGGCGACTTCGCCGAGGATGGTGACGCAGAAGGCGCGCGGCCCGCGCGTGGTGTCGCCGCCGATCAGGTCGACGCCAAACTCGGTGGCGCAGGCAAAGAAGCCGCGGGCGAAATCGTCGAGCCATTCAAAAGTCGGCGCTGTCGGTACGGTGATGGCGAGCATCGCCCAGCGCGGCCGGGCGCCCATTGCCGCCATGTCCGAGATATTTACCGCCAGGCATTTCCAGCCCAGCGCCTCGGCATCGGTGCCGGCCAGGAAATGCGTGCCTTCGACCAGCATGTCGGTGGACACCACGAGTTCGCGCCCGGGAGTCGACGCGATCAGCGCGCCGTCATCGCCGACACCCAGCAGCGTGTGGCGGGTGGGCCGCTTGAAATACCTGTCGATCAGGGCGAATTCGGAAGGCATGAAAATCTATTTGCCACGGAGGACACAGAGACCACAGAGGAGAGGCTCGGGGCTTTCTCTGCGCCCTCTGTGGCTAACGGGTTCTTGGTTCGTCCGGTCGCAGCACCGCGGCCAGCTTGTCCAGCACGCCATTGACGAACTTGTGGCCGTCGGTACCGCCGAAGGTCTTGGCCAGTTCGATGGCTTCGTTGATGATCACACGGTAGGGTGTTTCCGGATGCAGCTTGAGTTCGCAGGCGCCCAGCAGCAGGATGCAGCGTTCGATCGGCGAGACTTCATCCCAATTGCGGTCGATATGCGCAGCGAGTTCCGCCTTGAGAGCCTCTGCCTGCTGGCGGGTTTCGGCAAGCAGGGTCGTATAGAGTTGGCCGTCGGCCTTGTCGAAGCCGGCCACGCCTTCCGCCTGCACCTGAATCGCCGCTTCATCCTGATCGCCGACCTGCCATTGATAGAGGCCCTGGATGACGAACTCGCGGGCGCGCCGCCGCGGGGATTTGTTGCTGGCCACTATTTGAGGGCTTTCAGTAGATTCGCCATCTCGATGGCCGCCTGCGCAGCTTCTGTACCCTTTTGCACCATGCGCACCAGCGCCTGGTCGTCGTTTTCGGTCGTCAGTACCGCATTCGCGATCGGAATCCCGGTATTGAGCTGCACATCGGTGATGCCGCGCGCCGACTCATTGGAGACGACCTCGAAATGATAGGTCTCGCCGCGAATCACGGCGCCCAGCGCCACCAGGGCATCGAAGCGGCCGCTTTGCGCCATGGCCTGCAGCGTCAGCGGCAGTTCCAGTGCGCCGGGTACCGTGGTGTAAGTGACATCGGCATCGGCCACGCCGAGGCGCGCCAGTTCGGCCAGGCAACCCGAGCGCAGGCCCTCGCCGATGTCCTGGTTGAAGCGGGCTTGCGCCACGCCGACGCGCAGGCCGCGGCCCGCCAGATCGGGTTCGAGTTCGTGAATAGTCATTGCGTTTTCTCCCCGCCCGGAGTGAAGTAGCCGGTGATTTCGAGGCCGAAGCCGGCCATGCTTGGCATCTTGCGCGGGCTGGACATCAGGCGCATGCGGCCGACACCGAGCTCGCGCAATATCTGCGCACCGATGCCATAGATGCGCGGGTCCCAGGTGTAGGCCGGCCTTTCCGTACGCTCGCTCTTCAGCGCCGCGAGCAGGGCGTTGCCTGTTTCCGCGCGATGCAGCAGCACCAGCACCCCGCGTCCCTCCTCGGCGATCTTGCGCAGGGCGAAGTCGACGCTGTAGGTATGGCCGCGGCTGTTGTGGTCGAGGAAGTCGAGCACGCAGACGGCTTCATGCACGCGCACCAGCGTCTCCTCCGCGGCCGTGATCTCGCCGCGGGACATGGCCAGATGCACGTCGCCACTGCTGCGGTCGGCAAAGGCACGCAGCCTGAACCGGCCCTGCGCGCATTCGACCTGCTTGTCGGCGACGCATTCGATGAGTTTTTCGGTTTCGGAGCGGTGGTGGATCAGGTCGCGGATGGTGCCGATCTTGAGCTGGTGTTGGGCGGCGAACTCGAGCAGGTCCGGCAGCCGCGCCATGGTGCCGTCTTCCTTGAGGATTTCGCAGATCACCGCGGCCGGCGTGCAGCCGGCCAGTTGAGCAAAATCGCAGCCGGCTTCGGTATGGCCGGCGCGTACCAGCACGCCGCCGTTTTGTGCCATCAGCGGGAAAATGTGGCCGGGCTGGACGATGTCCGCGGGCGTCGCGTTTTTTGCCACCGCGGCCTGCACCGTGCGCGAGCGGTCCTGCGCCGAGATGCCGGTGGTGACGCCCTCGGCGGCCTCGATCGAGACGGTAAATGCCGTGCCGTGCTGCGCCTTGTTGTCGCGCACCATCAGCGGCAGTTCGAGTTGGCGGCAGCGGGCTTCGGTCAGGGTCAGGCAGATCAGGCCGCGCCCCCACTTGGCCATGAAATTGATCGCCTCGGGCGTGACGTGGTCGGCGGCCAACACCAGGTCGCCTTCGTTTTCGCGGTCTTCCTCGTCGACCAGGATCACCATGCGGCCGGCGCGCATGTCGGCGACGATATCGAGAACGGGGCTGATGCTCATGGCGAAAGTCTCTGGGGGACGAAACGACGCATTTTACGCTGCGCCGGCGCTAAGCATCCGCTCGACGTAGCGTGCGATCAGGTCGATCTCAAGATTGACCTTTGCGCCCGGGTGCAGCCGCTTCAGCGTCGTCACCTCGACGGTGTGCGGGATCAGGTTGATCGAGAAGCGGCGGCCGCCTTTGCCACCCACGCGATTGGTGGTGAGCGAGACGCCATCGACCACGATCGAACCCTTGCGCGCGATGTACTTCGCCAGGGATTTCGGCGCCTTGATCACCAGTTCATGCGATTCGCCGATCGGCTCGAACTTCTCCACCTCGCCGACGCCATCGACGTGGCCCGAGACGAGGTGGCCGCCGATGAAGTCGGAAAGGCGCATGGCCTTTTCGAGATTGACTTCGCCGCCCGCTGCATCGAGGCCGACGGTGCAGTCGAGAGTTTCGCGCGAGACATCGACCTGGTAGCTGTTCTTCTTCTTGGCGATCACCGTCAGGCAGACGCCGCCATGGGCGATCGAGTCGCCCAGCGCGACATCGCCGAGTTTCAGACCGGGGGCCTCGACGGTGAGCCGCAGGCCCTTTTCCAGCGGCTGGGCATGGCTGATTTTTCCGACGGCGGTGATGATGCCTGTGAACATGGACGCTCCGAAGTGATGATTAACGTGAAATAACTCGTTCGGAGCGACGGATGATAGTCGAGCGGAGCGAGCTGAGCAGAAGCCTCCCCGTGAGGGGGCGAGGCGGGAATTCGCGACGCATGCGTCGCGCCGCCGCAGCCGGCTGGCTGTGCAAAACCAGCCGTGGGCCGCGCAGCGGACGGGAGCGGCGGGCCTTCGATTCGCCTTTAGCTTTAGTTACGGCCGCTGCGCTTAACGCCGATGATGCCGGCGTTAGCCTCCACTGAAACTTCGTTTTCGCGCGTTTCATCATCGGCGGGTAACTCTCAGTGCCATTTGCGTCAGCGCAGGACGCGCTCGAGGGTGGGCAGGAACTTTTCCGCGGTCTGGAAGCCGATCACGCGCAGGTCGACCAGTTCGCGGCCGCCGCCGTCGTAGAAAATGATGCCCGGCGGGCCGAAGAGGCCGAAGCGCTTCAGCAGCGCCGCATCGGCCGTGCTGTTGGCCGTCACGTCGGCCTGCAACAGCACGAGCTGTTTCATGCGCGCAGCGACCCTGGTATCGGCGAAGGTGAAGCGCTCCATTTCCTTGCAGCTGACGCACCAGTCGGCGTAGAAATCCAGCATCACGGGTTTGCCGGCGGCTTTCGCTGCGGCGAGGCGGGCATCCAGCTGCTCGACCGTTGCGACGCGTTCGAAAGTCGGCGCTGACGCCTCGGCAGCCACGCCGCCGCGCAGAAAGCCGAGCGGCTGCAAAGGATCCTTTGCGCCGCCCAGCACGCCCGTCAGCATTGCGGCGCCGCCGAGCAGCAGGATCACGCCGAGCCCCTTGCCCAGGCGCTGCCAGCCATGGGCATGTGGCGGCAAGGGGTCCAGCGCGTGCAGATAGATCGCCGGAACGATCATCAGCAGAGTCCAGCCCAGCATTTGCGTCCACAAGGGAATCACCGGAGAGACCAGCCACAGCGCGGTGGCCAGCATGACCACGCCGAAGAACTTCTTGATGCCTTCCATCCACGGCCCGGATTTCGGCAGCAGCGAGCGCGAGAAGGCGCCCACCAGCAAAAGCGGCGCCCCCATGCCGAGCGACATGACGAACAGCGCGGTTCCGCCCAGCACGGCATCGCCGGTTTGCGCGATGTACAGCAGCGCGCCGGCCAGCGGTGCGGCGACGCAGGGGCCGACGATCAGGGCCGACAGCGCGCCCATCAGCGCGATGGCGGGCAGCGAGCCGCCCTGCCGGTTGGCCGTGTCGGAGACGCGGCTTTGCAATGCGGCCGGCATTTGCAGCTCGTAAAAGCCGAACATGGAAAGCGACAGCACGACGAAGACCAGGGCGAAGCCGCCCAGCACCCAGGCATTCTGCAGTGCAGCCGACAGCAGCGTGCCGGAAAGCCCGGCGGCGATGCCGACCGCGGCGTAGGTCACGGCCATGCCCATGACGTAGGCCAGCGACAGGACGAAGGCACGCAGATGGGTCACCGCATGGCCGTGATTGACGATGATGCCGGACAGGATCGGAATCATCGGAAACACGCAGGGCGTCAGGGACAGCAGCAGGCCGAAGCCGAAAAAGCTGACCAGCACCAGCGCCAGGTTGTCGCCCTTGAACAGGCCGGCGATGCGCGAGCTTTCATCCGCCGGTGCCTTCGCCGGTGCGGAAGTCGGCGCTGACGCTACGGCGGCCGGCCCGGCCACGGCCAGATCCAGCCGGGCCTCCTGGTTGATCGGCGGGTAACAGATGCCGCCGTCCCAGCAGCCCTGTGAGACGGCCTTCAAGGTCACCGGCCCGGTCGCCTCGACCGGCAGCAGGATCTTCACCTCCTGGCGATAGACCTCGATCTTGCCGAAGATGTCGTCCTCTTTCATCTTGCCCGGCGGAAGTTTCGGCGTACCAAGAGTGCCGCCTTCCAGCACGAACTTGAACTTGTCGCGGTACATGTAGTACTGGTCCGTGATCTGCCAGCGAGCTTCGATGGTCTTTGCATCGAGGGCCCGGGCCGAGAAGCGGAAAGCCACCTGGGGATCAAGCGGTTCTTCGGCGCGCGCCAGGCCGGAGAGGGCGAACAGCAGCAGGAACAAGAAGCGGATCAGCATGGGGTGGTGTTCCCGTCGGCGGGTTTGGCAAGGGTTGCGGCGCGAGTCTCGGTGACTACCCAGTCCAGGTAGTCGGACAGGCCATGGGCAATTGGGACAGCGATGATCTCGGGAAGTTCATAGGGGTGTCCGGCGCGGATCGCCGCTTCCAGATCTGCATAGCGCGCTGCCGTGGTCTTGATCAGCAGCGGGACCTCTTGCGCACTTTCGACTCCGCCCTGCCAGCGATACACCGAACGGCAGGGCGCCAGCACGTTCACGCAGGCCGCCAGGCGTTCGGTCACCAGCCTCGTCGCCAGGGCTTGCGCGCTCGCTTCGTCGGGCAAGTTGGTGAGAACCAGCAGGGTTTCGCCACGAGTCTGACATGTCTCCATCGTGCTATTCTACCTTCGGCCGCCGCCGGGGCCGGGCCGGGCGGCGGCAACCGGACGTACGTAAGGCACGTCCGGAACCGGGAGTTCTGATTGAGCAAATTGCTGACCGACTTGATGGAGGCCGAGCGCAGGCGTCGCCAGCTTGCCATCAGCCGCGGCGCCAAGGATGCAGCTGCAAAAACCGACGAAGCCGCGTTCGCCGCCGATGAAACCTTGCGTGCGCGAATCGAAGCGGAGCATCTTGCCGCAGCCGAGGCCGATCGGTGGAAACGCATCGCTCTCTGCAGAAACCCGTCCGGGGCCTATCCGCCCGCTGCCGAAATGGCGACAGAACAGAGCGGTGCAGAGCCGGCCGTCGCTGCCGTCCATTCCCGCACCACGGCCAACGATGAAGCCTTGCGTGCGCGAATCGAAGCGGAGCATCTTGCCGTGGCCGGGGCCGATCCATGGAAACGCGTCGCCCTCGGCAGAACCGCGTCCGGCGCTTATCCGCTTGGTAGCGGAAAAGCGGCGGAACGGAGTGATGCAGAGCCATTCGTCGCTGCCGCCCATTCCTGCACCGTGGCGGAAAGGGGTGTTGAACTCGCTGCTGTCTCGCGCCTTGAACCCGAGCGGATGGCGGAAGATGCCGCTGCCCGGCCAGCCACCGCCATGCCCGAGGCGGCCCCAGATACCGCCTCGCCACGGCCCGGCCCGCGGCGAACAGGATGGCGTTTGTTTGCCGCCACGGCCCTGGCCTCGACGGCGGGCATCGGCGCCGGGTTCTGGCTGGGCAAGCTGCCAGCCGTCTCTGTGCGTCCGTGGCCGGAAGATCAGGGCGTGTTGCGCCTGCGCCTGGACGACAGGCTGACGAATCCTCCCCTGCAACAACCACGTATGATTCCGCGTGAATCCTCGCAGTAAGCGGGACCCTGCCGGCGCCCGGTCGTCGCTCTTTCGCGACAAAAATCCACTCGAAATATTCAAATTGCACATGACGGCATTGTCCTTGGCCCGAAACTCTGTTAGCGTTTGAGGGGACAGTAGAGTAAGCTTTAAAAAGTTATTTATTTGGCATTGAATTTATTGAGGATTTGTATATGACGAAAGCGCTAGCCAACTTGTTGGCCGCTGCGGCTATTCTGGCGGTCGGGTCGCTAAATCACGCGGCTGCGCAGGACGCCGGTTTCGACATAACGCGTTTTCAGGTCGATGGGAACACGATTCTGGCGAAGGAGAGGGTGGAGGAGCTGGTGGCGCCTTTTGTCGGCAAGGGCAAGGTTTATGGTGATGTGCAAAAGGCCTTGGAAGCGCTTGATGGCGAGTTTCGCCGCCTTGGCTATGGCACCGTGAATGTCTATGTGCCGGAGCAGGAACTGACGAGCGGCGTAGTCCGGCTGGTGATCAGCGAGGGCGTGGTCGGCAAGGTCACGATCACCGGCAACAAGGAGTTCAACGAAGAGAATGTTCGTGCCAGTCTGCCCAACCTGAAGGAGGGCACGGCGCCCAACATGCGCCAGCTTTCCGAAAACATCCAGCTCGCCAACGAAAACCCGGCAAAGCAGGTTGAAGTGACGTTGGCCGTCAGCGAAGACGAAGGCAAGGTCAATGCCCGGGTCGACGTCAAGGAAGAGGATCCCTCGCGCTTCTATGTCACGCTGGACAACACCGGCAACAAGGCTACCGGCTATGCGCGGATCGGCGTTTCCTACCAGAACGCCAACATGTTCAACAGCGACCAGGTATTGACCGTGGCCTACATGACCGCGCTGGATCCCCCGGGGCGCATGAAGATCGGCGGCTGGCGCGCACTGCCATGGAGCGACGGCGACGGCGTGAAACTCGATATCTACAGCATCGGTTACCGCCTGCCTTTGTATTCGCTGGGTGACAGCATCGACTTCATTTACGCCAATTCCAGCACCAACACCCCATCCACTTCGTCTGTCGGTGCATTGGGAACTCTCGGAATCAACGGCAAGGGCGACATTTTCTCGCTGCGCTACAACCACAATTTCGCCCGCGCCGGCGAATACACATCGAAGGCCGTGCTGGCCTACGACTACAAGTATCTGGACAATACCTGCAGCACCGGCGGCATTAAAACGCCTTTTGGTGTCGCAGGCTGTACGCCGTTTACCTTGCGACCGGTTTCCGCCACCTACAGCGGCCAGTGGCAAAAGCCGGGCGAAAACATCGACTTCTACGTCACGGCGGCGAAGAATCTGCCGACGGGGGCAGACTATCCCTTCCCCGGTGCCTTCGATCCCCAGGATAACTACTCGGCGGCGACGGGCTGGAAGGTCAGGGACGACTATTCCGTGATGCGGGCGGGCGGCAGCTATTTCGCCGCAGTCGGCGGCGACTGGCTGGTAAGAGCCGCCCTGAACGGGCAGTATGCGCACCATGGCCTGCCCAACGTCGAGCAGCTTGGCCTGACGGGCTGGACTACCGTGCGCGGTTTCAATGAACGCGTGATAGCCCGGGATCGCGGCTATGTCGTCAATCTCGAGGTCTATACGCCAGACTTCGCCACCGACATGGGCTTGCCGGGAAGTTTCAAATTCCTGGGTTTCTACGACGCGGCGCAGGGTTTCAACATCGCCACAGCCACGAACCAGCACGTCGGTATCGCTTCGGCGGGCGTCGGTTTGCGCTACAGCCTCAAGAAAGACATCAGCGTACGCTTCGATGTGGCGAAGGTCGTGGATGGATACTCGCCCAAAGCTCCCGTGGACAATGTCCAGTCCGATGGCACTTACCGTGGCCACGTCGGGGTTGCCTTCGGCTTCTAGTTTTCAGGCAGGGCGAACCAGGGCGAGAATTTGTACTAGAGTGTGAATTACTGCATGGCAGATGGACTGCTTTGGCGCTATAAGTGAAATACGTATGGGCGGCCGTTCCGCCCTTTGGAGTTTGAGATGAGCTACCAGAATACTTCCCGCAAGCACGCCTCCCGGTTCTCCACACCCGTCCGCCTCGGCGTCGCCGCGGTGGCCGCGTGCTTCATCAGTGCCCCGGTCCTGTCGCTGCCGGTGAATCCCACGGTGGTCAATGGTGCGGCCAGCTTCAACCAGGCCGGCAACGTCCTGACGGTG